>Ga0155962_166_pt1 | contig 23928 bp, 19 predicted proteins | sample RifCSPlowO2_02_FD_107616 | JGI IMG/M metagenome (GOLD analysis project Ga0155962, IMG submission 107616) | Omnitrophica WOR_2 bacterium RIFCSPLOWO2_02_FULL_45_28
GGGCCGCCTCCAAAAGAACGCTTGACATAATAGCTAAGAAAAAGGGGTCAGAGTGATTTTCCTTGACAGATGCAATTAGTTCTTAAAATAGGGACAGCGACCATTTTTTTAAACGGTTTAGAAGCCTTTATCCAGGCATGTCCTCCGAAGAAAGCCATAGTAGTGTGCAATGAGAAAGAGAAAAGGGCGCACGGAAAAATAATGCTCTGGCCGTGGAGGGTATTTTTGCAGGAACTGTGGTCCGGGAAAATAATTTGAAGTCACGGCCGCTGAAAAAACGGGACACTTGTTTCTACCCCCATTCGGACAATCTAAGAAAAGGTGAAGGAAGGATGAAGGAAGGCGCTTAGCGGCGGGGAAGGTTACTTAAGATGATTTTATTGTTGGTAACGGGCTCATCGGGTATAGTGCGCTGTGAGCCCTGTACCATAAAAAATGGAGGCGCAAAATGCCTAAATCAAAACCCGTATTTACTCTCTCTCTCTCTCTTGGTCTCTGCTTAGCCACCCTTTTGATTAACCTCCTTTTTCCTCTTTCTTCTTTTTCCCAGACCGAAGAAGAAACTATGACCATCACCACCTATTACCCCGCTCCCTACGGGGTCTATAATGAGATGCGCTCTAAGAAGATGGCCGTGGGAGATAACTATTATAACGGCTCCCAGTATTGCTGGTCTCCGGCTACCTGCACTAATCAGATTGACGGCGTTTCTTCCTCCTGCTGGCCTAACTGTAATACGGATTTGATAGTGGAAGGCAACGTCGGCATCGGGACGGCGAGCCCGACAAGTAGATTGAATATTTGGGGAACTGCTGCGGATGAAAATACTTATCTTATCGACTTTACACGTATAGATCAACCGGAAATAGGTGGCGGAATACGATGGAGAGACAATACTAATACCGTCAAATGGGAGTTTAAAGGGGTTGGTGGTGGGTCCCCAGGTATTTACTTCAAAGAGGGAGCAAATGATCGGGTGGTTATTAGAAACGGCGGCAACGTCGGCATCGGGACGACAAATCCGGCATATCTTCTTGACGTCGACCATCCAACTGCCAATAGCAACGTAGCCAGGATCAAGCCGAAGGTGGGCTCGGGTGACATCGAAGTGCTTACCCTGCAAAGTGGGAACGGCGATCCCATCTTGACCGCTCGCAACACAGGCAACGTCGGCATCGGGACGACGAGCCCGAATGTTAATTTGGATGCCAGAGGAGTGGTTGCGCTCGGCAATACTGGAAACCGTTTCGTGGTTGGCCAACGACTAATTTCTGGTCAAAAAGGAGTCTGGTTTACTGTTGATGATGTCGCGTCTAATGTGGCAGGCATACAAGCTGAAAATGCAGGTACTGGCTACTTTAGCATGGCTTTACAGCCTTTTGGCGGCAACGTCGGCATCGGGACGGCGGATCCGACGCAAAAATTAACCGTTCGGGGCACACTAAGATTAACTGATGGCAGTTATAACGGCGACTTAACTATGGGTTCTAACGGTGTGCAAATCAATACCTATTTTGCACCAACAATTGATGGCAGCGGCGGATTGGGTCACGCATCTTTTAGATTCGGCCAGCTTTACTCTTTAAATAAAAATGCCGTGGTTGATACAGCGAATTATGGTAGAAGAATTTTAGTAGTAAGAGAATCGCCCGAAGCGAAATTTATAGACGAAGGAGAAGGACAGCTTATAAATGGAGAACTGAAAATTTATATTGGCCCTATTTTTAAAGAAACGGTAAACACAAAAGTTCCATATCTTGTTTACCTCACATTACTCGATGAAGCAAATGGTTTACGGGTTGCTGAACGAACCCCAGATTATTTCGTTGTCAGGGAGATAAAAAATGGCGAGTCTAATGCAAAGTTTAGCTGGCAGATATCTGCGTTTAGATTAGGCTATGAAAATTTAAGAATCCCTGAAGCTAACATTGATGCAAATTCAAAAATAAACGTTCCCCACCCATTTATGACAATGGATGAGCTTGGTTATAAAGATCTAAAGTTGGAAAGTAAGTCGATAAAAGAAACTAAAAGGGTCAGACCTCAACATTAGAAACTAATTGATAGAAAGGACTCCCCGCTATATAATAATTCTATGGCCAGGCCTTACAGATTTAGATTGCATAACTTCTAAGATTGAGGTCTGACCCCTTCATTTATTCTTTGATAGCATAGGAAGTTATATCAGGCTACCTGAATCAGATTCTTTAGCGCTTTAACAAGTTACAGAAACGAGCGCCGCAGGATCAAGAAAAATCTGCTTTAAGTTTATACCCGCCGGGTGCCCCGATTTTCTGGGCATATTTTTCTTGACAAAGTAATAAAATAAGATATACTATTTTTTCTATGCAAAAGACGTATTTAGCCAAAAAATCCGAGATTAAAAGGGCCTGGCATCTCCTTGATGCCCAGGATAAGATTTTAGGCCGGCTTGCCGTAGAGGCGGCTAAAATCTTACGCGGTAAGCATAAGCCATGTTTTACCCCGAATATTGACTGCGGGGATAACGTTATAGTTATCAATGCAGCCAAAGTGAAGGTCAGCGGAAGAAAAATGACCCAAAAGGTCTACCGCAGGTATTCCGGGTATCCCGGTGGCCTTAGGGAGGTCGAGCTTGGCGAGATGCTTAAGAAGAAGCCGACTGAAGTGGTAAGATTGGCAGTGAGAAGGATGCTTCCTTCGGGGCCTTTGGGGAGAGATTTATTAAAAAAGTTAAAGATATATAGCTTAGATAAACATCCGCATACTTGGGCTAAGATAGAGGTTAAGTAGAATGGAGCCAGGGACAAATTATACAGCAAACGGAAGGCGCAAAGAGGCAATCGCACGGGTCAGGCTTGTTCCGGGAAAAGGCAATGTTACGGTAAACAAGCGCTCCCTTGATAAGTATTTTATCCGGGAGACCGACCGCATTCTTATAAAACAGCCATTCCAGACGACAAACACCGTAAATAAATTTGACTGTTTTGCAAATATTAAAGGCGGCGGGCTGTCCGGACAGGCCGGAGCTTTAAGGCTGGGAATTGCCCGCGCCCTTTTACTGGTTGACCCGGCATTCAAGACGCTTCTGAGAAAGGGCAGTTTTCTTACCCGCGATTCCCGGATGAAGGAGCGCAAGAAATACGGCCAAAAAGGCGCGCGCAAACGTTTCCAGTGGACAAAGAGATAGAAACAGAATTAAGAATTAAGAACTAAGAAAAAGAACTAAGAGATATAAGGGTCCCGCCTACGAGAGGCGGGATTTTTTGTTTACCCCGACGAAAAAAACATTGACCCCGACGATTATTTTTGGCATAATAAAGCATCATTGATGCTGCGAAAGGCGGAGAATTTCATGTTACGGGTGGGGATAATCGGCGTAAGGGGATATACTGGCGAGCAGCTGCTTGATCTTTTGCTCAGGCACTCCCGGGTTAAGATAAATTATTTGACCGCCAGGGTTGATAAACCGGTTAAGATTTCAGAGCTTTTTCCTCAGTTTAAAAATAGATTAGATTTAGTTTGCGATAATTTTAATCTAAGCCGGGCCCTGGAATCTGCGGATTTATTTTTCCTGGCCCTGCCGCACACAGCCTCTATGGATATTGCGCCCTTGCTGCGAAAGGGCGGCAAGAAAGTAATTGATTTAAGCGCGGATTACCGGCTGAAAGATTATAAATTATATGAAGCATGGTATAAGGCCAAACATAAGGATAGAAAAAACTTAAAAAAAGCAGTTTATGGCTTGCCGGAGATTCATAAGGTAGATATCCGGGAAGCTGATTTCATTGCTAATCCCGGTTGTTATTCGACTCTGGCAATACTTTCGCTTGCTCCTCTGGTCCAAGTGAGGCTCGCCAAGCTCGGCAGTATCATTATTGACGCTAAAAGCGGCTATAGCGGAGCCGGCAGAAAATCTACCGATGACCCTTTCTGGGGAGAAATCAAAGATAACTTTAAGGCCTATAAGGTTGATAACCATCAGCATACCCCGGAAATAGAGCAGGAGTTATCAAAATTAGCTAAGAAAAAAATAAAGGTTACCTTTGTCCCGCATCTTCTGCCCATAGAAAGAGGAATCTTAGAGACGATATATGTGCGGGTTACGGGTTACGGGTTACGGGTTACGGAACAAAAGTTAATAGAACAATATAAAAGATTCTATAAAGATGAGCCATTTGTGAGAATAAAGGGTGAGGGAGAGTTTCCCAGCTTAAGGGATGTTCAGTATACCAATTTCTGCGATATTGGAATTAAGGTAAGCCAGGATAAGAAATTGCTCATTATAATTTCGGCAATAGACAATTTAGTTAAGGGTGCTTCAGGCCAAGCGGTGCAGAATATGAACTTGATGTGCGGCTTCAGGGAGAGCGAAGGCTTACCCCGTAGAAACTGCGGGGCAACCTCAGAAGAGAAAGAGGTTTCTAACGGGGCTTACTATGAGTAAATATAAAAATGCTCTCTGCCGGCCAAAAGGCTTTAAGTGCGCAGCTTTAGCCTGCGGCTTAAAGAAGAATAAAGGCCTGGATTTAGCGCTGATCTATTCAGAGGTCCCCGCAGCTGCCTGCGGGATGTTTACCCGAAATAGATTTGCCGCGAGTCCCGTGAAGATTTGCCAGGAGCATCTTAAGAGAGGACAGGCCCAGGCAATTGTGGTCAATAGCGGCAATGCCAATTGTTATACCGGAAAAATGGGGTTAAGGGTTGCCCGGGAAACCGCGCAACTTGCCGCAAAATTGTTAGGCCTGAAAGCTCATTCGGTATTAGTCGCCTCAACCGGGATTATCGGCAGGCAATTAGATTTTACTAAGATTAAAAAGGCATTGCCGGTATTAGCCGGCTCGTTAGATAAGAATAACGGCGCAAAAGCCGCCCGGGCGATTATGACCACGGATACAAAGCCGAAAGAGTTAGCTGCGAAAATTAATATAAGCGGTAAGCCCGTAACTATAGGAGCCATTGCCAAGGGGGCGGGCATGATTGCTCCGGATATGGCAACGATGTTATGCTTTATAACTACCGACGTTTTGATTGCATACTCAGGCCTAAAGGCAGCTTTAAAAGAAGCAGTGGACACTTCTTTTAATCTGCTTAGCATTGACGGCTGTATGAGCACTAATGACAGCGTGATTATTCTGGCCAATGGTTTAGCCGGGAACAGGCCGATGAGCTTAAACGATGACAATTTCATGAAATTTAAAACCGCCTTAAAAAAAATTTGTCTTGGCTTAGCCAAAATGATTGTCTCCGACGCTGAAGGCGCAAGCAAGTTTATGACTATTAAAGTAAGCGGAGCAAGGAATAATGCAGAGGCAAAAAAAGCGGGCTTAGCCGTAGCCAATTCCAATCTTTTTAAGGCCGCGGTATATGGTGAAAATCGAAACTTGGGCAGGATTATCGCAGCCATAGGCGCCTCGGGAGCCAGGGCAAAAGAAGATATAGCCATTGCGTGCAGTTCGCTTAAAAAAAAGGATGTCACGGTTAAGGTGGATTTAAAAATAGGCTCTGGCGAAGCTGCAGTTTATACCTCGGACCTGACGCCGGAGTATATCAGGATAAATGCGGGATACAATTGAGTTTGTTGAGTTCATAGAGTTTATTGAGTTTATAGAGTTCTCACTTAACGAGCTAAAAAAATTCAAGCAACTCAATGAACTCAAATAACTTGCAAACGGAGCGAGGGTAGATGGAAGAAGCAATCAAAAAAGCGGATGTTCTGATTGAGGCCTTGCCGTATATTAAGGAATTTCACCGTAAGGTTATGGTGATAAAATACGGCGGGAGTATCTTAGGCGAAGAGAAAATCAGAAGAGGCGTTTTAGAAGATATAGTTTTTTTAAGCTATATGGGGCTTTGCCCGGTTTTGGTTCACGGAGGCGGGCCGAATATTTCAGAGCGGATGAAGTCCGAGGGCGTTAAAACCGAATTTGTGGATGGTATGCGGGTTACTGATGAGAAAACCCTGGAGATAGTGGAAGAGGAATTGAATAAACTCAATAAAATAATTGTTTCTGAAATAAAGGAATTAGGGGGAAAGGCGGTCGGCTTCTTGAGTAAAGATGAAGGCATAATCATAGCCCGTAAAAGGCAAAGCCCGGACAGGGACCTGGGTTTAGTAGGTACGGTTGAAGCCATTAACACAAAACCGCTTTTTACCCAGACCAGAAACTATACGATTTGCGTTATTTGCCCTATGGGAAAAGGCAGGGATGGTAAAACCTACAATATCAACGCTGATGATGCCGCCTCAAGCGCAGCTATAAGTTTATCGGCTGAGAAATTGGTAGTTTTAACCAATGTTAAGGGCATAATGCGTTCTCCGGAGGATGCGAATTCTCTTATTTCAACCTTGACGGTTAGTGAGGCGCAAAGTTTAATTGAGGAAGGGGCGATTCAGGCAGGAATGATTCCTAAGGTGAATTCCTGCGTAGCGGCTTTGGAGGGAAGGGTCAGGAAGGCGCATATCATTGATGCCCGGATTTCCCATGCCTTGCTCTTAGAGATTTTCACAGAAGAGGGAATCGGGACGGAGATTATAAAATAAGATGAAAAAGCAGGAGATATTCCAGGCCTATCAAGATTTTATAATGCCTACCTATACCAGGAGCCCGGTAATTTTTGTTAAGGGTAAGGGCATGAAATTGATAGATATTGACGGCAGGCAGTATCTGGATTTTTTTCCCGGATGGGGGGTAGGTTCGCTTGGCCATTGCCATCCCAAGGTGGTTTCTGCGGTGAGGGATCAGATTGATAAACTTATTCATCTGCCGAATAATTATTTATCAACTCAAGCGGCAAGGTTAGCCAAAGAGCTGATCTACTGGACATTTCCCGGTAAGGTTTTTTTAGCCAATTCCGGAGCGGAGGCAAATGAAGCGGCGATAAAGCTTGCCCGGGCATATGGTAAAGGCCGTTACGAGATAATCTCCTTTGAAAATTCCTTTCACGGCCGCACCCTGGCTGCCTTAACCATGACCGGCCAGAAGAAATACCAGGAGGGGTTTTGGCCTTTGCCCGAAGGTTTTAAGATAGTTCCCTTTAATGATATAAAGGCAGTAGAGAGAGCGCTCACTGAGAAGTCCGTAGCCATAATCATAGAGTTGATTCAGGGAGAAGGAGGAATTAATGTTGCGGCTTCGGATTTTGTTTTGGCTTTAAGAAAACTCTGTGACGAAAAAAAATTACTTTTGATCGTTGACGAGGTGCAGACCGGTTTAGGAAGAACCGGGAAAATGTTTGCTTACCAGCATTTCGGAATTACCCCGGATGTAATGACTCTGGCTAAGGCATTGGGAGGGGGGCTGCCTATCGCAGCGATGCTTGCCAGAAGAGAAATTGCCGATTGCCTGACTCCTGGCAGCCACGCCTCCACATTTGGGGGGAGCCCTTTGGTTTGCAAGGCCGCGCTTGCGGTTTTCAGAGCCATTCAAAAAGAAAAGCTTTTAGCCAATGCTAAAGAAATGGGCGAGTATTTGAAAGAGAAATTGACAAATTTAGCCGCTAAGTATTCTTTGATTAAGGAAATCAGAGGTCTGGGTTTGATGCTGGGAATCCAGCTTAATATTGAAGGCAAGCCAATAGTTGAAGAATGCCTCAAAAATGGTTTACTGATTAACTGCACCCAGGAGAGAGTATTGAGGCTGATGCCGGCGCTGAATGTGAATAAGAAGCAGGTGGATAAGGCAATCGGTATTCTGGATAGGGCGTTAAGCGCGGTAACCAGTAAGCCAGAGGGCAATGCCTGCCTGCCGGCAAGGCAGGGTGCGGCTTCCGAATAGCCGCAGCCATAAGCCAGAGGGCAATGCCTGCCTGCCGGCAAGGCAGGGTGCGGCTTCCGAATAGCCGCAGCCAAAAATGAAAAAGGATTTAATATCAATTAAGGATTTAAGCATAAAAGAAATAGAAGAGATTTTTCTGCTTACGGATAAGCTTAAAGAAAATAAGCAAAAATATTCCCAGAGCCTGAAAGGGAAAACCATTGCCCTTATTTTCCAGAAACCCTCTAACCGCACGCGGGTAGCATTTGCTGTAGGTATGTTTCAGCTTGGGGGCTTAAGCATCTATCTGGGGCCGGCTGAGATAAGCTTAGGAGTGAGAGAAGCTATTAAGGATGTGGCAATGACCCTTTCCCGTTATGTTGACGGAATAGTTTTGCGCACCTACGAACATAAGAACATTCTTGAATTAGCTAAGTATTCCAGCGTCCCGGTTATCAATGGCCTTTCTGACCTTCTGCATCCGTGCCAGGCCTTAGCTGACTTGTATACTTTAAGGGAAAAATGGGGTTCGTTTAGAGGCAGGGTCCTGGCTTATGTGGGAGACGGCAACAACGTAACGCATTCTCTTCTTTATGGGTGTGCAAAGGCGGGGCTGAATTTAAATATCGCCACCCCCGGGAAGTGCGCGCCAAAAAAAGATATCGTCGGCGAGGCGAAGGGTTTTGCTGTTGTCTCCGGAGCAAAAATCAATTTAGGCAATGATCCGCTCAAGGCCTGTAAAGATGCGGATGCGATTTATACCGATGTCTGGACGAGTATGGGCCGGGAAAAGGAAGCCAGGGGGCGCAAGAAAATATTTAAGGATTTTCAGGTAAATAAAAAATTACTATCGTACGCTAAAAAGGACTGCCTGATTATGCATTGCCTGCCCGCTCATCGGCAGGAAGAGATAGCTGTTGAGGTTATGGATTCAAAAAATTCCATTATTTTTGACCAGGCAGAAAATAGATTGCATCTGCAGAAGGCAATATTATTAAAACTGCTAAAGGGGAGAAACCCGAAATCTTAAATCCTAAACTCTAAACAAATCCAAAACCCAAAATCCAAAGGTTCAAAACACAGGTTTTGTTTTGAGTTTTGGCTTTTGAGTTTGGTTTAGGGTTTTAGAGTTTAGTGGTTAGGGTTTAAAGAAAAATGAAGAAAGTTGTGTTAGCTTATTCCGGAGGGCTTGATACTTCTTGCTGTGCGCAGTGGCTCAGAGACAGGAACTATGAGGTTATCTGCTTTATTGCGGATTTAGGGCAGGAAGAAGATTTTGTCAAGATTGAAAAGCGCGCCCTTTCCGGCGGAGCCTCAAAGGTCTATATCAAGGACCTAAGGCAGGAATTCGTTGATGATTTTATCTTTCCTGCGCTTAAGGCAAATGCGATATATGAGGGAAAATACCTCTTAGCTACCGCTTTGGGTAGGCCATTGATTGCTAAATATCTGGTTGACGTAGCGCATAAGGAAAAAGCTAAAGCAATTGCCCACGGCTGTACCGGAAAAGGCAATGACCAGGTAAGGTTTGAAGTTACAACTCAGATACTGGATCCTGAATTGGAAATTATAGCGCCGGTGCGAATCTGGGAATTTAAATCCAGGGAAGAAGAGATAGGATATGCCTTAGCCAAAAAGATACCCATAGAGGCGACTAAGAAAAAGCCATATAGCATTGATAAAAACTTATGGGGGGTCTCTATTGAGTCCGGGATTCTAGAAAATCCCTGGATAGAGCCTCCGGAGGACTGTTATCAATGGACAAAATCTCCTGAAAGTGCGCCCCATAAGGCAGGTTATATTGAGTTAACCTTTGAAAAGGGTATTCCTAAGAAGATAAACGGGAAAATTTATGACGGTATTGGATTGATTGAAAAGTTAAATAAAATTGGTTCTCTGCATGGAATTGGCAGAAGCGATTTAATTGAGAACAGATTGGTAGGTATTAAATCAAGGGAAATATATGAAGCGCCGGCAGGGACTATTCTCTATCTTGCGCATAAGGAATTAGAGTCGTTGGTTTTGGACAGGGAATTGGCTCATTACAAAGACGGTATGTCCCCTAAATACGCTGAGTTTATCTATTATGGGCTCTGGTATTCGCCTTTGCGGATAGCTTTAGATAAATTTATTGCCGAAACACAGAAGAATGTTACTGGCGCGGTGAAGCTTAAATTATATAAGGGTAATTGCATAGTCACCGGGAAAAAATCGCCTTATTCGCTGTATAGGCAGGATTTAGCCACATATTCCAGCGGAGATAAGTTTGACCAGAGGTTAGCTCAAGGGTTTATCAGGATTTTCGGAATGCCATATCAAATGAAGCCGCGACTTACGGAACGATAGTGAACGCCTGCCTGCAGGCAGGCAGGTAAGTCGCTGGCTGAATTCGATCCTTGACATCGGAGATGTCAAGGATCTGCTTTAAGGATCTGTTCATCGAAGGAGTTAAATATGACAAAGAAATTGTGGGGAGGAAGGTTTAAAAAAGAAATTGATAAGGATTTCTTTGAGTTCCAGAAATCTATACAATACGATTATAAATTAGCCCAATATGATATAGGTCATTCATTAATTCATGCAGCAGCCCTAAGGGTTGCGGGCATCTTGAAAAATAGCGAATGGAAAAAATTGTCTCTTGCTCTAAAAGAGATTTCTAATGAAATAAAAAAAGGGAAGTTTAATCCAGATTTCAACTCTGAGGATATTCATACCGATATACAAAATGCGATTGAAAAGAAAGTGGGCGCCCTAGCATTAAAACTCCATGCTTTAAGATCGAGAAATGATCAAATAGCTTTTGATGAAAGATTCTATTGCGTAAGAAAGTATTTAGATATTGTACCAGCGTTACTTAATTTAATGAAAAGTTTACTGTTCCTCGGCGAAAACAATAGGAAACAAAAATTTATAGGTTATACCCATACTCAAAGGGCGCAGGTCATTTATTTCGCTGATTACCTCCTTGTTTTTTGCGATATGTTTACACGAGATACAGAGAGGCTCAAAAGATATAATGAAAATTTATTTATCTATATAGGCGCCGGTGCTTTAACCGGTAGCGCTTTATCAATAAAAAATTATAATGAAGCAATCAAAGAATCTGGGCTTATCGGTAAAGACGGAAAAATAAAACTGGCTAGAGGCCCGCTTGATAATGTCAGCGATAGGGATTTTATTATTGAATTTTTGAGTATCTTGTCTATAATTCAGATGCATTTATCCAGGTTGGCCGAAGATTTGATTCTTTATTCTACAACAGAATTTAACTTTATAGATTTACCCGAAGAATTTTGCACCGGAAGCAGTTTGATGCCGCATAAGCAAAATCCTGATTTTCTGGAATTGGTAAGAGGTAATACAGGAAAAATCTATGGTAATTTAGTTTCACTTTTAACTACAATGAAGGGCCTGCCTTTGTCTTATAACCGGGATATGCAGTTAGATAAGGAGCCGTTATTCTCTTCGGTTGAAACAATAGAGAGTGAACTAAAGATTATGGCAAAGTTTATCAAGAGAATAAAACTAAATAAAGATGTGATTGAAAAGGCATTAAAGGATGAATCTTTATACGCCACAGAATTGGCTGAATTTTTGGTAGTTAAAAAAAGTGTTCCCTTTAAAGAAGCGCACACTCTCATTGGAAGATTAATCAGGGATTCTCAGGATAAAAATAAAAAAATAAAAGAGATGTCGGATGAAGAGTTAAAATGCTATCATCAAGAGTTAAATCAAAAGGTGATAAGAAAAATAATGAACCCCGAATACGCAGTTTCGTCAAAGAAGACAGTTTCAAGAAAAATTCCCAAAATAGATGCGCGAATTTAGATATAAAAATAACCAGCTTTATTGCGAGGCGGTAAGAATTGCGGATATCGCTAAAAAGGTCATCACGCCATTTTATCTTTATTCGTATACTACCTTACTTGACCATTATCGCAAGCTTGCCGAAGCATTCAGTTCCCTAAGGCCGCTTATCTGCTATTCAATGAAGGCAAATTCTAACTTGAGCATTTGCCGTGCCCTGGTTAAGGCGGGTTCGGGTTTAGATATTGTCTCAGGGGGAGAATTATACAAGGCGCTTCTGGCGGGATGCTCTCCTAAGAAAATAGTCTATGCCTCGGTGGGTAAAACCGAAGAAGAGATCCGCCGGGCAGTAGCAAGAGAAATACTATTTTTCAATGTAGAATCGTTATCTGAGCTTGAGCTGATAAATAAGGTAGCTAAAGATATCGGAAAGGCCGCTTCTGTTGCTCTTCGGATAAATCCTGACGTAGAGCCCGGGACGCATACTTATATCACCACCGGAAAACTTACAAATAAATTCGGAATTGATTTTGATGCCGCGTATAAGATTCTTCAAAATAAGGCAAAATTCAGCTCGTTGAATTTTAAGGGGCTGCATATTCATATCGGCTCACAGATAATTCAGGCAAGGCCTTACGTATTAGCCATTAAAAAGATGGCCGGCTTTATCGCAAAATTAAAGAAAGAATTGATTGAGATTGAATATCTTAACATCGGAGGCGGCTTAGGCATTATTTATGCTCAAGAAAAGCCGCAGACGGCAGGAGAATTTTCCCGGAAGGTTTCACCCATTCTAAAAAATACAGGGCTCAAGATTATTTTAGAGCCGGGAAGGTTTATCGCGGGTAACGCCGGCATATTAGTATCCAAAGTTTTATACCTGAAGAAAACGCCTTTAAAGAATTTTGTGATTATGGATGCGGGAATGAATGATTTGATTCGGCCTTCACTTTATGGAGCCTATCATGAGATACTTCCGTTGCGAAAGACGAGGCAAGTAAGAGGAGCAAGGAATAAGGTAGATGTTGTTGGTCCGCTCTGCGAGAGCGGGGATTTCTTTGCCAAGGATAGAATATTGCCTGAGGTAAAAGAAGGAGATTATTTGAGCATAATGAGCGCCGGCGCTTACGGTTTCTCTATGGCTTCTAATTATAACTGCCGCCTGAAGCCGGCTGAGGTTATGGTTAAAGGCGATAAATTTTATATCGTGCGTAAGCGCGACAGCTATCTGGATTTGGTGCGTAAAGATATTATTCCGGAGTTTCTTAAATGAGAAGGGTAGAGTTTACAAAAGTGGCGGCTTCGGGCAACGATTTCATCATCGTTGAACTCAAAGCAACTCAAAGTAACTCAAAGAACTTAGCTAAAAATATTTGTGATAGAAGGTATGGAGTAGGGGCGGATGGACTGCTGGTTTTAGAAAAATCCAGAGTTGCGGATGTCCGAATGCGTATTTTTAATGCCGATGGCACAGAGGCGGAAATGTGCGGGAATGGAGCGCGGTGCGTCGGCCTTTGGCTGAAGTCAAAAGTAATAAAGATAGAAACAAAGGCAGGGATAATTGAGGCAAGGGTTTTAGGCGAAAATGTAAAGATTAAGCTTACGGACTCCAAAGACTACAAGGCGGGCCTTCCCATAAAGATAAACGACAGAGAGCTCAAGATAAATTTCATAAATACAGGCGTCCCCCACGCAGTGATTTTTGTGGAAGGAATAGAGCATATCGATGTTTCAAATCTGGGCCGGCAGATTCGTTATTATGAATGTTTTGCTCCTTCCGGGACAAATGTAGATTTCGTAGAAGCGGTGGATAATGATACGATTAAGGTGCGGACCTATGAACGCGGAGTTGAGGATGAGACCCTTGCCTGCGGCACCGGCGCAGCAGCGGGCGCGATTGTTTTTGGCCTTCAATTTTCAGGAGCTAAGGCCAAAAAATATAAAATAAATGTTCGCACGCAAGGCGGAGAAACTTTAAAGATTTGTTTTCATAAAAACAAGGATAAAATTACCGATATCTGGTTAGAAGGTAAAGTAAAGATTGTTTGCAAAGGAGATTACTATGTTTAAGGGCTCAATGGCGGCAATTGTTACGCCATTTAAAAATGCTAAGGTAGATGAGAAGAAGCTTAAGGAATTGGTTGAATTCCATATTAAAAATAAAACCTCAAGCCTGGTTCCCTGCGGGACAACCGGCGAGTCGGCAACCTTATCCTGGGCAGAGCATGAGCGGGTAATTGAGCTGGTGATTGAGGCGGTAGAAAAAAGAATTCCCGTAATTGCCGGGACCGGCTCTAACTCAACCGAAGAGGCGGTAATGCTGACTAAGCAGGCAGCCAAATCCGGCGCCGATGCCACCCTGCATGTCGCACCTTATTATAACCGTCCAACTCAAGCCGGTTTGTATCTGCATTTTAAAGCGGTCAGTGAATGCGCGGATATTCCGGTAATTCTTTATAATATTGCCTCCCGCACCGGCGTTAATATTGAACCCGAGACCGTTGCTAAGCTTGCGCGTGATTGTCCAAATATCGCGGGAATCAAAGAGGCCTCCGGTTCTTTAGAGCAGATGTCGCGTATAAAGTTGCTTTGTCCGCCGGATTTCGCCCTTATTTCCGGCGATGATGCGCTTACCCTGCCGGTATTGGCAATTGGCGGGACGGGCGTGATTTCTGTGGTCGCCAATATCGTGCCCCGGGATATGGCAAATATGATTGAGGCCTTTCTTGAAGGGAACTTAAAGAAGGCTCAAGGATTGCATTATAAATTATTGCCTTTGATAAAGGCAATGTTTATTGAGACCAATCCCATCCCGGTAAAAACAGCAATGGGGCTGCTTAAGATGTGCGCGCCGGATCTGCGGCTTCCGATGTGTGAGATGGCGCCGGAGAATTTGGAGAAGCTGAAGAAGGCATTGAAGGAGTATGGATTATTATGAAATATCGCAACGTTATGGAGAAAAGCTATGATTAAGCTTGGCGTATTGGGTGCAGGCGGAAGGATGGGCAGGCGCATAATTGAACTTGCCCTCAATGACCGGGAATTTGCTCTAACTCTTGCCTTGGAAAAGAGAGGACATCCGTTAAGCGGCAAATACATTGATAAAATCAAAATTTCCTCTGCCGCGGATGGGATATTTCTCATTGACGTAGCGATTGATTTTAGCTTACCCCAGGCAACACTGGAGAATTTAGATTATCTGCTCAAATATAAAAAACCGCTTGTTTTAGGCACCACCGGTTTTACCGAGGAAGAGGCCGATAAAATCAAGGAAGCGGCAAAAGCTATTCCCGTTGTTTTTTCGCCCAATATGTCTATTGGCGTAAATCTACTTTTTGGCTTAGCGGGAGAAATTGCCAGGAAATTAGGCCCGGGCTATGATATTGAAATCGTTGAAGCGCATCATAAAGCCAAAAAGGATGCGCCCTCGGGCACAGCCAAGAAACTGGCCCAGGTTATTGCCGATGAAACCGCAAGAATCCCGGCAGTTCATGCGCTAAGGGCAGGCGACATCGTTGGCGACCATATAGTTATTTACGCTGGAGGAGGTGAGCGGATTGAGCTCAAGCATCAGGCGCATTCCCGGGATGTCTTTGCTTTAGGCGCGCTCAGGGCCGCCAAATGGATTGCGGGTAAACCCGCGGGGCTATACTCAATGCAGGATGTGTTAAAATAATGAGATTTGAGTTTTCGAAACGTTTAGAGAATCTACCGCCGTATCTATTTGCCGAGATTGATAAGGCAAAAAGATATGCCCGTCAAGAGGGAAGAGATTTAATTGATTTAGGCGTAGGGGATCCGGATTTACCTACTCCAGGCCATATCATTGAGAAACTATCCGAGGCAGCTAAAGACCCCAGGAATCATAGGTATGCCCTGGACCAGGGAATACCGGAACTGCGCCGCGCAATCGCGGGCTGGTATAAACGGCGTTTTAACGTTGCGCTAGACCCGGAAACCGAGATTCTTCCTTTAATCGGCTCCAAAGAAGGCATTGCCCATATGCCTCTGGCGTTTGTGAACCCTGGCGATTATGTCCTGGCGCCCGACCCCGGTTATCCTCCTTACCGCGGTTCAGCCATTCTTTCTGACGGGCAGAGCTTTAGCATGCCTTTACTTGTTGAAAATAGCTTCCTGCCGGATTTTAAGGAAATCCCCCTAAAAATTCGAAAAAAAGCAAAACTTATGTTTCTTAATTATCCTAACAATCCAACGGCAGCGGTAGCGAATAAAGAATTTTATCTAAAGGTGATAGATTTTGCCTTTAAGTATAATACCATAATTGCCCACGATGCCGCCTATTCAGAGCTCTCTTACGCTGGCTATAGGCCGATGAGTTTTCTTGAGCTTGAGGGCGCAAAAAATACGGGAGTGGAGTTTCATTCCTTATCTAAGACCTACAATATGTCCGGCTGGCGTATTGGCTGGGTATGCGGCAATGCGCATATCCTAAGCGGTATTGCCAGGGTAAAGTCAAATATTGATTCCGGGATATTTAGCGCCATCCAAATCGCCGGCATCGCGGCCCTAACCGGGCCAGAGGAGCATATTCAGAAGATGCGCGCTCTTTATCAAGAAAGGCGGGATGTTCTTTGCGCCGGGCTTGAGTCAATCGGTTGGAAGGCCTCAATTCCCCAGGCTACCTTTTATGCCTGGGTTCCTCTGCCAACTGGCTCTGATTCCCGCAGCTTCGCAAAGCTATTACTAGAGAAATGCGATATCGTGGCCGCCCCCGGTATTGGTTTTGGAAGCTCTGGCGAAGGATATATCCGCTTTGCTCTTACTGTTCCAAAAGAGCGCATAGCAGAAGCTGTTGAGCGCATAAAAAAGCGTCTTTAGGATGGTAACCTGCTATATCGGCCTGGGTTCAAATTCAGGCCAGAGAAGTAAAAATATTGAATTGGCGCTAAACTGCCTGAGGGAGACGGGCGGCATAAAGATAGAACGTTTATCAAGTTTATCCGAGACCGAGCCTCAGGATTGTCCTGGCGGAAGCCCGCGATTCATTAATGGGGTGGTAAAAATTAAAACTGTTCTTAATCCGCGGCAGCTCCTTGAAAGATTAGGAACTATTGAAAAGAGATTGGGCAGAAATAGCGCCAGGGAAGTGCTCTGCCGCCGCCCAATAGATCTGGATATTCTTTTCTACGGAGATAGAAAAATAGATGCGCATGGTTTAAAAATCCCTCATCCGCGTTTGGAGGAAAGGGATTTCGTTCTTAGGCCCCTCAAAGAAATAGCGCCCGGCAGGATAAAATCTTTGGCTAAGAAAATGAAAATCATTTCTAGCATAGTTAAGATGCGCTCCTTTAAGCTCAAGGAAAGGAAAAAACATAAAACCATAGGTTTTGTGCCGACCATGGGCTATCTGCATCAGGGGCATCTTTCCTTGATAAGGCAGGCAAAGAAAGATTGCCATACCTGCATAGTAAGCATTTTTGTTAATCCCATTCAATTCGGACCAGAAGAGGACTATAGGATTTATCCGCGTGATTTAGAGCGGGATAGCATATTGGCTAAATCAGCCGGCTGCGATTGCATATTTTATCCTCAAGTCAAAAATATGTATCCTAAAAGGTATCTTACCTATGTTAATGTGGAAGAAATAACCGATTGCCTATGCGGGGCGGGAAGGCCCGGCCATTTTAAGGGGGTGGCCACAGTGCTGACAAAGCTCTTTAATATCGTCCAGCCGGATATTGCCTATTTCGGGCAGAAGGATTATCAGCAGGCATTAGTAATTCAGAAGATGGTTAAGGATCTGAATATGCCACTGAAGATAAGGGTTATGCCGACTGTCCGCGAATCTGACGGCTTGGCGATGAGCTCGCGCAATGCCTATTTAAATGCTCAAGAACGGCTTGAGGCAGCGGTTTTATATCGCTCCCTGCAAAAAGCCAAAAAGCAGATTTTAAGCGGTGAAAGAGATAGCCGGAAGATTATCAGTGAGATTAAAGAAGAAATTATGCAGGGAAAAGAAGGGAGCCGGAGGATTGAGTATATTGCAGTTGTGGATGCCAGGACCTTAGAGCCGTTAGAATACATCAAAGGCAAAAGCCTGCTCGCCTTAGCAGTATGGATGGGTGAGACCCGGTTGATTGATAACATCATTATCGGTTAAAATGAAACCAAAAAAAATCGGCATAGTCGGCTGCGGGGCTATAGGTTCAAAAATTGCCGAAGCGGTATGCTCTGTTTTAAAAGACAGGGCCTTGCTTTCTGCGCTTTATGATGTTGATAGCGATAAAGCGCGGAAGTTGGCCAGGTTGTTAAGGAAAAGAAATATTGTGGTCTTGAGTTTAAAGGAATTAATTGAGAAATCGGACTTTGTGGTTGAGGCGTCCTCAGCCAGGGCCTCAGGGGATATAGCCAGAGGAGCACTTTCCGCTGGCCGTGACTGTATGATAATGAGCGTAGGCGGCCTGCTTGATGCCGGGGATATCTTTAAGTTAGCTCGCAAGAAAGGTTGTTCCGTATATATTCCTTCCGGGGCAATCTGCGGAATTGACGGGCTAAGGGCGCACAGGTTAGCTCGTATCAGAAGGGTAACGCTTATTACTAAAAAACCGCCGCAGGCCTTAAGGGACTCTCCGTATGTAGTTAAAAACAAAATAAATCTTACCGCCCTAAAGAAAGAAACAGAAATTTTTGAAGGCAGCGCGCAGGAGGCGGTAAAATTTTTTCCTCAGAATATAAATGTTGCCGCCACCTTAAGCCTGGCGGGAATCGGCAGAGAAAAAACCAGGGTAAAAATTGTCTGTTCGCCGAAACCGGTAAATATCCATGAGATAGAAATTGAATCCGAGGCAGGCAGGACATTTGTCCGCTGTGAAAATAATCCCAGCCCGGATAATCCTAAGACCAGTTATCTGGCTATTCTATCCGCAATCGCGACTTTAAGACAAATTTTTGAAGCGGTGAAGATTGGAACGTAAGTTCACCCCGCCGCTGGCGGGGCAAATTTGAAAGGGGGTGAAGTAAAATATGGCACAGAAAGTAGCTAAGGCGGGAATAAAGAGAAAAGAAGGTTACCTTTATTTTGTCGATAAGCATGGCGATATCTCTCGCGCCAAGATGGCGCGGGGCGGCAAAAAAGGCGGTAAAATTGAGAAGGTGGCCAAGGTTGGCGTGGAAAAGAAATCCGGCTATCTTTATTTTGTGGATAAGCAGGGCGATGTCTCCTGCGCCAAGATGGTCAGAGGCGGCAAGAGGAAAAAGAGATAGTCCGTTGTTTTGCTTTAGCCCCCACACCAATTGCAGTATAGCGTAGGCTAAATTCGCAATTGGTGTGGGGGTAGTTTTTATGGGTTCCTCAAGGCAAGAGGGCAGAAATATGCCGACTGAAGAGATAATTATCCGCGGGGCAAAGGTGCATAATCTTAAAAGTATTAATTTGAGGCTTCCGCGCAATAAACTTATCGTCATTACCGGGCTCTCCGGTTCCGGTAAGTCATCGCTTGCCTTTGATACCATTTATGCCGAGGGCCAGCGCCGCTATGTGGAAAGCCTCTCCAGCTATGCCCGCCAATTCTTAGAGCAGTTACAGAAACCCGATGTTGAATATATCGAAGGCCTGTCTCCGGCTATTTCCATTGAACAGAGGACCGCGGGCGGCAGCCCCCGTTCAACGGTAGCCACCCAGACCGAGGTCTATGATTACCTGCGCCTTTTATTTGCCCGCGTCGGAACCGTTTACTGTTATGGCTGCGCCCAACCGATTACCCGCCAGAGCGCCGATGAAATCATCAAGGATATATTAACAAAATTAATTGGCGGGCGGATTGAAATTCTGGCTCCGCTAGTCAGGGGCAAAAAGGGAGAATACCGCGATACAGCCAACCAGGTGCGCAAGGCAGGATTTGCCCGGGTGAGAGTTGACGGCGCAATCTATGAATTAGAATTGTTCCCCCGCCTTGATAAGTATAAGCTCCACAATATTGATCTAGTGGTGGACAGGCTGATTATCCGGCCCGAAGAGAGAAAGAGGCTGGCCGATTCTGTTGAAACAGCTTTAAAATTTGGCAAAGGCATAGTCGTAATTGCCTGCGCCGGGAGGGACTATGTATTCAGCCAGGAGTACGCATGCAGCAAATGCGGCATCAGTTATAGCGAGGTCCAGCCGCGCATTTTTTCTTTCAATTCCCCTTATGGCGCCTGCCCGGCCTGTAACGGCCTGGGAGTCAAGTTTGAATTTGATATTGATTTTATTATTCCCGATAAAGATAGTCCTGTCATTGACGCAATAGAACCCTGGAGAAAAGGCGGGAGGGGATATCTTATGTACTACCGCAGCCTGTTACGACAGCTTTGCAGTTCGTTGGATATAGATTTAGAAACGGCTTTTAACAAGATCCCTAAGGAGAAACAGAAAATCATTCTTTACGGAAGCCCTGGATTAGTCGGCTGGAGAAGGTACGAAGGCGTTATCCCGCATCTGGAAAGATTATTTAAAGAAACCGATTCTGAGTTTTTACGCTGCGAGATTTCGCGGTATATGTCAAAGGCGCCCTGCCCGCAATGTAGCGGCTCAAGGCTGAAAAAAGAAGCGCTCAGCGTAAAAATAGGGGGTTTGTCCATCTATGACATAGCCAGGATGTCTATCGCGGATGCCCTGATTTTTTTTGAGAATTTAAAACTCAATGACCGGCAAAGGCAGATAGCGCACCCTGTGTTAAAAGAAATAAGGCTAAAGTTAAAATTTTGTATTGATGTGGGCCTGGGTTATTTGACTTTAGACCGCTTGAGTTCCACGCTTTCAGGAGGTGAAGCCCAGCGCATACGGCTGGCAACCCAGGTAGGTTGCGGCTTAGTCGGCGTTTTGTATATCCTGGATGAGCCGAGCATAGGTTTACATCGGCGGGATAGCGATAAACTTATCGCTGCCCTTAAGGCCCTCAGGGATTTAGGCAATACCTTAATCGTGGTTGAACATGATGAAGAGACCATCCGTTCAAGCGACTGGGTGGTGGACCTGGGCCCGGGCGCCGGAAGGCACGGAGGAGAGATTATTTTTAATGGCCCTATTAGTGAGCTTTGTAAATGCAGGGCATCTCTGACTGCAAAGTACTTAAACAAAGAATTAAGAATTCATCCTTCTTCAAAGCCGAGAGCGGCGGACGGCAGGAATATGCTTAAGATAATCGGCGCCAGCGAGCATAACCTAAAAAGTATAGATGTCCGAATACCGCTGGGTTTGTTTGTCTGCATTAGCGGCGTATCCGGTTCCGGTAAGTCAACCTTAATCCAGGATATTCTCTATCCTGCGCTTATGCAAAAGTTGTTCAAAAGCAAAATGAAGGCAGGAAGCCATAGAAGAATCGAGGGCTATGAGTTTATTGATAAGGTGATTGTGGTTGACCAATCGCCTATCGGCAGGACTCCCCGCTCTAACCCGGCTACCTATACCGGCGTCTACAGCCATATCCGGGATATATTCACCCGGCTTCCGGAATCAAAAGTGCGGGGGTATAAACCGGGAAGGTTTTCTTTTAATGTCCAGGGCGGCCGCTGTGAGGCCTGTATGGGCGATGGCATAAAAAAGATTGAGATGCATTTCCTCCCCCCTGTCTATGTGGCTTGCGACGTATGCCAGGGCAGGCGTTTTAATGAACAGACCTTAGAGGCCAGGTATAAAGGGAAATCAATTGCTGATGCCTTAGAGATGACCGTTATAGAGGCGAGGGAATTGTTTGGCAATATACCGAAGATAAAAAATATCCTTGATACCTTATGCGACGTGGGTTTAGGCTATATTCAATTAGGCCAATCCGCAACTACCCTTTCAGGGGGCGAGGCCCAGCGGGTTAAGCTTTCAGCGGAATTGAGCAAGCGCGCAACCGGCAGGACATTGTATATCCTGGATGAGCCGACCACCGGGCTCCATTTTGCCGACGTGGATAAGCTTCTCTCGGTATTGCATCGCCTGGTGGAAAAAGGAAACACCGTTATTGTTATTGAACATAATTTAGACGTGGTTAAGGCATGCGATTATATCATTGATTTAGGCCCCGAAGGAGGGGATGCCGGCGGACAGGTAGTTGCCTGCGGCAGCCCTTTTGAATTGACGAAAAACAATAAATCCTATACCGGAAGCTATTTAAAAAAAGTATTAACTGTTTAAGTAATATGATTGAAAACTCTACTAAAAATCATATCAAAAATCAAAATGAAGTCAGCGCAAAACTAATACAAACGCATTTAAAGACTTTACCTATAAGTTCGGCTCGGACTTATACGCTTTGCGCAGAACCGCTTGCCAAACCCCAGCGTGGTTTGGCTTCGCTTGGGGTTCGGCCTCGCTCGTCCCGCCTGCGGCGGGACACCGTGCCCGCTTCGGCCTGCACACATTCTGCGCAAAGGTATAAGTCCTCGCTCTCAAAGGTAAGATTATTTAATGCGTTTATATTAAAACTCAAAACTTTAAGCTTTACACTTTACGGTTTTTGGTTTGTGGTTTTGATTTTTGCATTTTGCATTTCGGCATATGCCCAGCAGGATGCCTCGAAAGAACAGGAAACGTTGCAGCTGGCGAAGAATGCCTTTAGCGACGGCTTTTATGACTTAGGCCTTACGCTCTTCGGACGATTTCTGGATAAATACCCTGAGAGTCAGTATGGCCTTGAGGCAAATTTTTACATCGGCCAGTGTTATTTTTACCAAAAAAAATATGATGACGCCATAAAAGTATTCCGCAGCGTTCTTGACGCAAAGAACGCGCATCTGCTAAAGGATAAACTCTATTATTGGCTCGCAGAGTCATTTTTTAAGAATAACGATTTCTTAAGCGCATATCAGTTTTATGAGAAGTTAGTTACCGAGAGTCCCCTCTCAGGGTATAATGCGCATAGCTTTTATTCGCTGGGCTGGTGTTTATTTGAGCAGGGAAAATTCCGGGAGGCAAAAGAAAAATTCCTTGAATTCAGGAATAAATTCCCGCGCGACGTTTTAGCGGATGAGGCAGATTTCAAGGTTGTTGAGTGCCTTTATAATTTAAAGGATTACCGCGAGCTTAAGGACTATATCGTAAATTTTTCTGCCAAAACCACTGAGAAAGCGGGCTTATTGAAATTTTATTTAGCAGAAAGCTATTTTTATCTAGAAGATTATATCAGCGCAATAGATAATTATACTAAAGTTTTAGAGCTGGCTGCGGATAGCAATCTAAAGAACTTGGTTTATCTCGGACTCGGCTGGAGTTATCTAAAAGATAACGATTTTGCCTTAGCCAGCGCTAACTTTGAGAAAGTGCTCCCTGCCCAAACGAAAAAAGATGCTGATGGCAAGCGTAGCCAAACTATTGAAAGCGCGCTTCTGGGAAAGGCCTTATGCTTAGAGATGAATGCCCAATACCAGGAGGCATTGGATATATATAAAAAGCTCATTGACGAAACAAAAAATCCCCAGCTTATATTTCAAGCATACGCGGGCAAGGCCGAAATCCTTTATCTCCTTAAACGTTATCCGGAATCAATCGCTTCCTATAAGGAAGCCCGGCAGTATGCCGATAAAGAAATTGATGGTTTGACTGCGCTCGGTGTCAGTAGTAGAGTGATGGAAAGGCTCAAGCTTGGCTTGGGGGAGAGCGAGTTTAAGTCAGGAGATTTTAAGGCGGCTGAGCAAGAGTTTCTTGCACTGAGCGAGGATACCCAGGATATCAAGATGAGAATCTCAAGCCTATTAAAGCTTGCGCAAGTATACTATGCAGCGGGGGACCTGCCCAGGGCAATAGATATTTACGAAAAAATTTTAAAGGATTATCCGGATTGCCATAGCTGTGATGGGGTTTTAGAGCAGGCAAGCTTTTATTTAGGGAAGGCCTATTATGAATCCGCGGATTATCTTAATAGCTCCAATCGTTTAAGTTATTTTGTTAGTAAGTATCCCTCAAGCCCCTTAAGGGCTGAAGCGCTTTTCATTGAGGGATTGAGCCTTACACTGCTAAAACGTTTTCAAGATGCTTACGACATTTTTAAGACGGCCCTGGCCTATAGCCGGGAGCCGCAGCTCTTAGCTAACCTTGAACTGCGCATGAGCGATTGTTTATATGAGCTGGGAAGAATTGATGAGGCCTTGGAAAGATTGGAACGTTTGCGTTCAAAATATGCGGATGCGCGGATCTTAAGCCTTGTTTTATGGCGTTTGAGCCGGCATTATTTTGAGTTGAATCAGCTTGACCTCTGCAGGCGGTATCTTTTAGAGTTAGTCAACAGTTACCCTGAGGCCTCCCTGTTAGATGATTCATATTATTTATTAGGCGCATCTTACGAGAAGGACGGCCGCGAGCAAGAAGCCATTGATTCCTTTTTAAAAATAAAAACAGGCAAAGAGAAAATGTATCCCCGGCTCGGCGCTCTCTATAAGTCTATGGGTAAATTTCAGGAGGCTA
>Ga0155962_160_pt1 | contig 22579 bp, 26 predicted proteins | sample RifCSPlowO2_02_FD_107616 | JGI IMG/M metagenome (GOLD analysis project Ga0155962, IMG submission 107616) | Omnitrophica WOR_2 bacterium RIFCSPLOWO2_02_FULL_45_28
AAAGAAGAAAACGGCTTTCCCAAAAATACCTTCGCCTTCAAATTCCTCAATAAGGCCTTAGTGGTATATCATAATCCGGGAAGAAAAGATACCTTTGGCAAATATGCCGCAAAGGTAAAAGAAATCACCATAGAATCTATGGATAAAAATAAACTTAGTTTTCAGTCCGCATCTTTAATCCCGCCTATTGCTGATGAGATTCGCCAAGGCAGGATTTTAAGAATAGATATACTTTTATCCTGAACAAAATTGGCGGCCCTGCGGAGCCAGGAAATATTAAACCAGGAAATATTAATTCTTCCAAAATCAGGAATTTATTGTATAATATATTTGTTTTAGAAAAAGAGGTAAATTATGTTTGATAAGATGAAGGCGCTTTTTGAGATGCAGAAGAAAATGCAGGAGCTAAAAAGAGAACTGGAGAATACTACTTTTGAGATTGAAAGCCCTGATAAGTCGCTAAGAGTCATTATGAACGGCTCGCAGGAGATACAGGAGATAAAGATTCAGAAAAATTTTGAAGGTCCGCCAAATAGCGAGCTTGAGACGGCGCTCAAGGATACCTGTAACAGGGCAATTAAACGTTCTCACGACATTGCCGCAGAGAAGATGAAAACCGTTACCGGATTAAATCTGCCGGGATTAATGTAATCTCTGGGATTTAGCGATGAAACAATACGACGACCTGAAGGCCACATATTTATACTGTAACTCTTGCGGCAGCTCAATGCCGGTAAGAGAGCGGCTGCTTTTGATTTTACCCGATGGCTACCTGTTTGAATATAATTGCAGCTCTTGCGGCGGGTTACTGGGAGATAAAAGGACAAGGCTTAAGAATGAAGATAAGCTGCTTTTAAGATGATCCATTTTCATAAGGCGGTTGAGGAGATTTATCTTAAAGACACACGCTACAAGGTTGATAGCTATGAATTCATTCTCCAGGCGCTCAGGTTTACCCAGCGAAAGCTTAAAAAACAGGGCCATCTTAGCGGTAAAGAGCTTGCCGGCGGGTGTGCTAAGTTTGCTATTGAGCAATATGGGCCGATGGCAAAGGCCGTGCTGAAGCACTGGGGTATAACTAAGACGCAGGATTTTGGCAATATTGTCAATAATATGATAGATGCCAAACTGCTCTCTAAAACCGAGAGCGATTCTATTGAGGATTTTAAGGATGTGTATAACTTTGATATCGTTTTTGGTAATATCTGGGACAAAAGCGCTATAAATAGAAATATAAATAGAAAATCCTTGCAAGGCCCGCACTGAATGGTATAATATTTTTTCCTTTTGCCTGCCTGCCTGCAGGCAGGCCTCCTCAAGAGGAACTTTCCCCAATGAAAGAGATAAGAATCCATGCCCGCGCCGGCCAGGGCGCAATCACCACAGCCAGCATCCTGGGTTATGCCTATTTTCTGGAAGGAAAATTTGCCTATGCCTTTCCTCATTTTGGCGCGGCACGGATGGGCGCGCCGATGAATGCCTTTGTGCGGGTGGATGACAAGCCGGTGCGCCTGCGCTGCCAGATTTATGAGCCGGATTATCTTCTGGTTGCAGATGTTACGCTTTTGCGCGGCTTTAATTGCTTTAAGGGTTTTAAAGCTCAGGGCATCGCCATAATAAATGCGCGGGAAGGTTCTGCCAGCGGAGAGCATAAGCCGGAGCAAAAGATTTACCTTGTCCCGGCAAATGATATTGCAATGGAGACCATCGGCAGGCCTTTAAGCAATACCGCTCTTTTAGGGGCTTACGTTGCCGCAACCAAAGAGATAAAATTAGATTCTTTAATTGAGGCAATCAAGCATAGGTTTTCCGCTAAAGCCGCCCAACAAAACATCTTAGCTGCTCAGAAGGGATATGAATATATTATAAAATGTTTGGACCAATAATTTCTAAGGCCATAACTACAAGAGCAAATAAAACCGGTTCCTGGCGGGTTGATTCCAAGCCAAAATTCTTGCAGAAGGATTGTATTGCCTGCAAGATGTGCGTATTAATCTGCCCTGAGGCCTGTGTTACGGGAGAGGGGAAAAATACCTATATCTGTGACTATGAGTTTTGTAAGGGCTGCGGTAATTGCGCGGCAATCTGCCCTAAAAAAGATATTATAATGGTAAAAGAGGAAACTCAATGAAGGAGCTGTTAGAGGGTTCTCAAGCTGTAGCTGAGGCCGTGCGCTTGTGCAAGCCGGGGGTAATCTCAGCTTATCCCATTACTCCCCAGACACATATTGTGGAAGAATTAGCGGCTATGGTTGCTGAAGGAAAGCTAAGGGCTGAGTTCGTGAACGTGGAGTCTGAACATTCAGCCGCAAGCGTTGTTCTGGGCGCGGTAGCCACCGGGGTGCGCGCCTTTACTGCCACCAGTTCCCAGGGTTTACTTTTGATGACAGAGGTTGTTTTTAACATCGCGGGAATGCGGCTTCCGGTAGTGATGACCTGCGCCAACCGTTCGGTCTCCGCGCCTTTAAATATCTGGAATGACCACCAGGATGCCATTACCGTGCGCGATTCAGGATGGGTGCAACTGCATGCGGAAAATATCCAGGAGGCCTTAGACCTGCATATCCAGGCATACCGCATCGGCGAGGGCCCGAAGATTATGCTCCCGGTGATGGTGAATATGGATGGCTTTATCTTAACCCATGGCCTGGAGCCGGTAGATATCCCTTCCCAGGAACAAGTGGATAGTTTCTTGCCCCCCTATAATCCATTGTATAAGTTAGACGTTGAAAATCCTTTGACCTTAGGGCCCCTGGTTGATCCTGATTATTATATGGAGGCCCGCTTTGCAATTCATGATACCCATAAGGATGTCCTGCGCTTGATTCCTTTAATCAGAGATGAGTTTCAGAAGGCCTTTGGCCGTTCATCCGGCGGGTTAGTAGAGGAGTATAGAGTTAAAGATGCTGAAAAAGTCATTGTGGCAATGGGTTCTGTCTGCGGAACAATTAAGGATGTTGTGGATATCCTGCGGCAAAAAGGAAAAAAAGTGGGGCTGCTTAAAATTATTACCTACAGGCCCTTTCCGTCACTTGAGATTTATAAGGCCTTAAAGGATGTGCCGAGGGTGGCAATAGTTGAGAAGGCGGTTTCTTTGGGCTCCTATAGCCCGCTTTTAAGCGAAATCCGCTCGGTATTCTGCGGTAAGAAAAATCCGCCGGTAATCAGCGGATTTGTGATTGGTTTAGGCGGCAGGGATATTACCATTGATTCTATAAAAGAAATCTTTAAAAGGTTGACCGCAAAACAAATCAGCGAAGAATATATTGACTTAAAGCCGGAGTTATTAGGAGATGAATTTGTGTAATGTGTATCCATTACACCAGCATTACACGTTACACATAAAACATTACACAGAATTATCATGACCGCTGAAACCAGCAAGCATCTTTTTGGCTCAGGGCATACTGCCTGCGCGGGATGCGGACAGGCAATTGCCGCGAGATTGGTGGTGGATGTTACCGGGAAAAATACTATCATCGCCAATAACACCGGCTGTTTAGAGGTCTTTTCTACAAAATATCCTGAGTCTGCCTGGGGGGTCCCCTGGATACATTCCTTATTTGAGAATGCCGCGGCGGTTGCCTCAGGCGTTGAGGCAGCGTTAAAATACTTAGGAACCAAAGATAAAATCACGGTTATCTCCCAGGCCGGAGACGGGGGCACTGCGGATATCGGCCTGCAGGCGCTCTCAGGAATGTGGGAAAGAGGCCACGATATCCTCTCCGTCTGCTACGATAACGAGGCCTACATGAACACAGGAATTCAACGTAGTGGTTTAACTCCGTTTGATACCAATACCAGCACTACCCCTATCGGTTCTCAATCCGCGGGAAATCCCCGGCCCAAAAAACCTATGCCGGAAATTGCCGTTGCCCACGGCTTGGTTTATGTGGCTACTGCTTCGGTCGGTTATCCCAGGGATATTGAGAACAAGGTTAAAAAAGCCGTTTCCATCAAGGGCCCAAAGTATATCCAGATCCACGTTCCTTGTCCTTTGGGCTGGAGGCATGATCCGCAGATTACCTATGATATCGGTAAGTTAGCGGTTGAAACCGGGCTTTATCCTTTGATTGAATACGAATATGGTAAGTTGACCGGCGTGCGCAAGCTCAGTAAAATTAAACCGGTTGAAGAATATTTAAAATTTCAGGGGCGCTTTAAGCATATCTTGAATTCTCCGGAGCAAATAAAACAAATTCAGGCAATCGCAGATAGTAATATAGAAAGGTACGGCTTGAAAGTGGAGAGCGTGAGTGCGCCGCAGGACAAAGAAGCAGGCCCGTTATAAGGAGGGGGGAAAATAAAATGAAGGTAACCGTAGACGGCGCTACCTGTGTCGGCTGCGGCCTGTGCGAACAGGGCTGCCCGGAGATTTTCCAGGTTCAGGGTGATGGCATTGCGCATATACTCACGCAGAACTGTTCGCTAAGCCACAACTTGAAAGAAATAGCTGATAGCTGCCCGGTCAACTGCATTCGGGTCGCATAAAGTGAGATTTTATTCCGGGAGATTCAGGGATGAGCTATAGTCCTTGAGGTCGGATTTTGCGATGAGCTCTTGGACGAAGTTATCAAAGGCGCGCTGTTTTTTCTCTTCTAAGAAATTTTTCTGGTGGGTTTCCCTCTCCTGCTTGAATTTTTCCTCATCAATACCTATAAATGTCCCCTGTTCTATGAGAAAGTAGGCGCTCGGGCTCTCTAAGAGAGCGCTGATTTCGCCCGGCTTTAAGTTAAAGGCGGCAAGCTGGATTTGCGGGGTTATCCCGCTTTCAGCCAGCGGCTCAAAGCGCTTAAATTGCGGCGTTGTTTTTAGCTCAACTGCGAAACGGGAAGCCATTTCTTTGAGGGTTAAATTTGGCTCTTTCTTAAGAACTTCGTCGATCTGATTCTTGTAGCCCTGGATTCTTTTCTTCGCCTCGTCTTTTGCCTTTCTCAACTTCAGGATTTCCCGAATTTCTTCTTTTACCTCTTCAAAATCAGGAATAAATGAACCATTTTCAGCCGGCGGCGGGCGCTTAAACTGGCCTGTATTTGCCTGATAGTAATTTTTTAGCTCATTATCCGTTACAGCAACCTGGCTTAAAAAATCCTTTTGCTCAACCTCAAGATAAAGGATGTTGACCGTTTCGTTCTTTCTTTTGTAGTCAGCCAACGTCTCTTCATCGTTAGTGGCGATGGCCTGGGTTATGCGCTCATAGAGTTTTCTGATAATGAGAGAGCCGCGTATCTGCTCTTCAAAATCGCGGGGTGAGCTGTCCAAGAAGTAACGGGTGGCCCTTTCGTAGACGTCTTGATTAAATGCGCCATCTCTAAAGAAGAAAGGCATAGCCGCAATTTCCCGGGCCACCTCCTGGTTGGCTGTCTTGATTTTTAAATTTCCGGCATACTCTAAGAGCACTAATTTTGTCCAGGCCTGTCCGCGAAGATTAAGGTACGGGCTCAGCTGGCGGTAATTTTCTCCAAACCTCAGGCGCGCATCATTGAGCCCTGCAAGGTACATCCTGCGGAATTCCATTATTGAAACCGCGCGTCCGGAGATTTTACCGGCATAACCTGTTCTTACGGAGCCCTGTCTGTAGGCATCAGCTCCCCAGAGTACAAAGGCCAAAACCATCACGGTGATGATGAGCCAAAAGATGATTTTTTTAGCGCGCTCTTGTTTGCGGAGGATTTTTAACATAGAAAACATTATACTTACCTAATCTAAGAAAGCAATATTTTTCTTTACCCAGTTAGGGGGGGCGGATAATGAAATATTGACCTTTTGTCGGATAGATGTTAGAATGTATTTTGATATGCGAAAGGAGGAGCAGATATGGCTAAGAAAATATTGGTAGCTGATGACGACCAGTCAGTTGCCAAGACGCTAAAGGCGATATTGGAGTATACCGGTTACGAGGTTAGCTTTGCTTCCAATGGAGAAGAGTGCCTGAAAAAAGTAATGCTTGATAAGCCGGATTTACTGCTTTTGGATATTATGATGCCGCGGATGGACGGCTATTCTTTTTTAGTTGCCATAAAGGAACTCCGGGCTTTGACCGGGGATGCCCCTGATGTGCCGGTAATGGTAATTACCGGCAGGGATAGCCAGATAAACAAAGATTTGATGACTCATGAAAATATCAAAGATTATTTGACAAAGCCCTTTGATTTGAATGATTTACTGGCAAAGATTAAAAAGGTGCTGGGAGAATAGGGTAACCGGGCAATATTTTTCTTTACAATTTAATCTTAGGACTGTATAATCTTTCTTACTATGAACCGGACATTGAAATTGGGCCTGCCCAAGGGAAGCCTTCAGGAGGCAACCTTTACTATGTTTAAAAAGGCAGGCTTTAGTATAAACATAAGCGAACGCTCCTATTTACCTTCTGTTGATGACCCTGAGATTGAGCCGGTTTTGCTGAGGGCCCAGGAGATGCCGCGCTACGTTGAAGATGCGGCCATTGATTGCGGGATTACCGGTAATGACTGGGTCTTAGAAAACGGTTCGGATGTTATAAGGGCGGAAGACCTGGTTTATGCCAAGCAGAGCCTGAATCCGGTACGCTGGGTCCTGGCTGTTCCGGAAAGCTCCGGCATCCGGGGCTTAAAGGACTTACGGGGAAAGCTTATTGCCACCGAGTTAGTTAATGTTACGAGAAATTATCTAAAAAAAAATAAGATTAATGCGCGGGTAGAATTCAGCTGGGGCGCAACTGAGGTAAAAGTTGCCGCCGGCCTTGTAGATGCAATCGTCGAGCTTACTGAAACCGGAAGAAGCCTCACTGCCCATAAACTGAAACCGATTGCTACCATCATAGAATCCACAACCCAGTTTATCGCCAATAAGGCCGCTTATAGAGATGCCTGGAAAAGGAGCAAAATCCGGCAGATATGCCTTTTGCTAAAAGGGGCAATTCAGGCAGAAGGCAAAGTCGGGCTGAAGATGAATGTTAGGGAGCAGAATCTAAAAAAGGTAATCACGCTCCTGCCGGCGCTGAAGAATCCTACCATATCCAATTTAAGCCAGAAAGGCTGGCTGGCAATTGAGACCATCATTGAGGAAAAAACAGTGCGCAATATCATCCCCCGGCTTAAGGCAGCCGGGGCCCAGGGAATTATTGAATATCCGTTAAATAAGTTAATATATTAGAAACCAGTAACCAGAGTAAAGAAACAAAATCTGGTTACTCCCGAACGCCTGCCTGCTTGAGCAGGCAGGAAGTGAGGAAAAATGCCTTGCGGTAGAAAAAGAAAGAAACGAAAGATACGTACCCATAAGAGAAAGAAGATGTTGCGTAAGCGCAGACACCTGAAGAAGAGGCCTGCGTGATAAGATGAGTGGATAGTTTTAGAAGCTTAAGGTTGATAGCTTAAGATGTAAAATTATACCGTATCTTTTGCTGCTATGCCTTAAGCAGCGATAAATACCTTTCGCAGCTTATGGAGAGTAGGCCCAGCCTTTTGTTAGAAGGCATCTGTTGTTTGCGAAAGCTGGGTGAGGTTAACGTTGCTTGCTAAGGTGGTTAAATATTTTGCCGGCGCTCTCGTTCTCAGTGTTGCAGGCTCTTTATTCTTTAATTTACCGGACAGTTTTAGCGGTTTAGCCGCTAAAAGGCAAACGCAGGCCCAGGCCCATTATATGATGGGCTTATTTTATGAGAACCAGGCCAAATTTGATCAGGCCATTGTTGAATATAGAGAAACCTTAACCCTGGAGAAGGATGTTTCAGCGGCGCATCTTCGCCTGGGTTTGGCCTTTATCCGTAAGGGTGATTTTGATAAGGCTGCTGCGGAGTTAGGAGAAGCAAAGCGGCTTGAGCCTGAGGCCTTAGAGCCGGGGCTTATGCTTGCCCTTCTCTATACCCTGCAGAATTCATCTGATAAAGCAGCCCGGGAATACGAGGAGGTTCTCAAAAAGGCATCGCAGATAGAGCCCGAAAATACCGCTATCCTCAAAAGTTTGGCTGCGCTCTATTACCAGCAGAAAAAACTTGAGAATGCCGCTTCAACCTATAAGCTCATCCTGGCTCTTGATAAAAAAGATTACGAATCGTTTTTTTTATTAGGCAGCCTTTTATTGGAAGAGGGTAAATCCGGGGAAGCGGTAGAAAAATTCAAAGAAGCGCTGAAACTTAATCCTGATTATGCGGATGCGCTGAATTCCTTAGGTTACCTATACGTTGAAGAAGGCAGGAATCTTGATCAGGCAGAGGAGCTGATTAAAAAGGCGCTCCTTTCTGCCCCGGACAACGGAGCTTTTATTGATAGTTTGGGCTGGGTTTATTACAAGAAGAATCAGATTGATCAGGCGATAGAGCAGTTAGAAAAAGCCAGCTCGTTACTCGCCGATGCGGTAATCTACGACCATCTTGGCGATGCCTATTTTAAAAAAGGAATGTCTGCTAAGGCGGCGGGAAGCTGGGAAAAATCCCTGGGGCTAAACCCGGAGCTTGAGAAGGTTAAGGAAAAATTAAACCGGCTGAAAAAAGAAATTCCTGCAAATAAGTAATGAATGCCGTTGATGAAAAAGATATAAGGCTTCTAGAAGATAAGGCAAAACAGATTCGCCGGCTGATCATCAAAATGCTCGCTCAGGCCGGCTCAGGCCATCCCGGAGGAAGCTTATCGGCGGCGGATATCATCACCTGTCTCTATTTTAAGGTGATGCGCTATAATCCCAAAGAGCCGAATTGGACAGAGAGGGATAGATTTCATATGTCTAAAGGCCACTGCTGTCCCGCGCTCTACGCAGCGTTAAGCGAGGCGGGATATTTTCCGCTTGAGCATCTCTGGACTTTGCGTAAACTCGGTTCTCTATTGCAGGGGCATCCTGACCGGAGAACCCCCGGAGTAGAAGTCGCCAGCGGCTCTCTTGGCCAGGGCCTTTCGGTTGCCCTGGGGATGGCGCTCTCGGGCCGGATTGATAAGAAAAACTATCGCGTCTACTGCCTGATGGGCGATGGCGAGATTCAGGAGGGAAATATCTGGGAGGCGGCGATGGCCTGCGCCCATTATAAGTGCGATGAGCTCTGCGCCGTATTAGATTATAATGGTTTTCAGATAGACGGCTGTATCAAGGAGATTATGAACTTGGAGCCCTTGGTTGATAAGTGGCGCTCCTTTGGCTGGCATACGATAGAGATAGACGGCCATAATATCAAGGAAATCCTGAATGCTTTTGAGGAAGCCCATACCATAAAAGGCAAGCCCTCGATCATCATCGCCCATACCATAAAAGGCAAAGGTGTTTCCTTTATGGAGAATGTCCTGGATTTCCACGGCCGGGCGCCGACTAAGGAAGAGGCGGAGAGGGCCTTAAAAGAGTTAGAATAGTTCATTGAGTTCATAGAGTTCATTGAGTTATGAGGATTGATAGATTTGAAGAGATAAAAGGATGGAATGAAGTTTATGCAAAGGCAGAGGAAGTAGCAAAAATCTTATCCGGCTTTATAACCTATTTACTCAAGCAACTCAATAGAACTCAAGCAACTCAATAGAACTCAAGCAACTCAATAGAACTCAAATGGAGATGCTATATCAGCGCGATGTATACGGCCAGACCTTGGCCGAATTAGGCAGGCAGGATTCAAATATCATTGTCCTGGACGCCGACCTTTCCGGCTCAACCCGCACCTGCCTTTTTGCCAAAGAACATAAGGAGCGGTTTTTTAATTTCGGCGTTGCCGAGCAGAATATGATGGCGGCAGCGGCAGGTTTTGCCTCTTGCGGGAAAATTGTCTTTGTCTCAACCTTTGCCATCTTTGCCACCGGAAGAGCCTGGGACCAGGTAAGAAATACCGTTGCCTATAACAATTTTAACATCAAGATTGTCGCTACCCACGCCGGAGTTACCGTCGGCCCTGACGGGGCAAGCCATCAGGCGCTGGAAGATATCACCCTGATGCGGATTGTCCCTAACGTAAAGCTTATTGTTCCGGCTGACGCTCCGCAGACCCGCGATGCGGTGCTGGCTGCCTATAAGACTCCGGGGCCGGTCTATGTGAGATTAGGAAGGCCGAAAGTTCCCACCATTCTCGGCAAGGGCCCCTTTAAATTAGGCGCGGCAGAGATTTTATCAAAAGGAAATGATTTAACCATCATTGCCTGCGGTATAATGGTAAAACAGGCCCTGGATGCGGCGGTGAGCTTAAAGAAAGAAGGAGTTTCCTGCCGGGTGATCAATATGCACACCATAAAGCCCATTGATACCCAGGCAATAGTCCAAGCTGCCCGGGAAACTAAAGGCATCGTGGTCTGCGAGGAGCATACCGTGGTGGGAGGATTGGCTTCGGCAGTTGATGAAGTGGCGGCGGAGAATTATCCCGCTGCTGTCTTACGGGTAGGGGTAAAGAACCGTTATGGACAGTCAGGCGAGTCAGATGAGTTAATCAATGAGTATGAACTTTCAGTAAAAGATATCATCAGGACGTGCAAGAAAATTCTGTCCTTCGGACAGAAGCATATAATTTCCTATGCTATCAAGAAAATCGCCTCAAGGACAGATGACAAAAGTTAGAATACTCTCCCCGGCAAAACTGAATTTGTACTTAGAGGTTTTAAATAAAAGGCCGGACGGCTATCATAATATCCGCAGCCTCTTTGAGCGGATCTCCTTAAGCGATGAGCTCACCTTCAGGCAGAGCGATAATCAGCGCATTGAAATAAAATCTGATGCAAAAGACATACCTAAAGACGGCCGCAACCTTGTCTATAAAGCCGCTTCTCTTTTGAGGGAGACCCTGGGGATTAAAAAAGGCGTGAGCATAGAAATTAAAAAACGCATTCCCGCGGGCTCAGGCTTAGGCGGCGGCTCAAGCAATGCGGCTAGCGCGCTTTTAGCTTTAAAGAAACTCTGGAATTTAAAGCTTTCGCAAAAAAAGCTCTTTGCCTACGGCTCTCATTTAGGCAGCGATGTGGCGTTTTTTTTATCCGGAGCCTCCTTTGCGGTGGGCGAGGGCCGGGGAGAAAAAATAAAACCGCTCGCCCATTTTAAAAAAAAGTTCTGGCATATTATCATCGTGCCGGATTTTAAGGTTTCAACGCGGGAAATATATGATGAGCTGGATAATTTAGAAAATCACAAGAAACTGGCCTTCGGCCAAGACTTTCAGCCAGTTTCAGTGGTTGGGAAAGTGCCTTGTACTTTCCCATACCATAATAAAAGGAAGATCGGCCTCTCGGCAAGACAACTCTCTCAGGCGGTAAAGCTTCCGCTGGGAAATATCATTTATAACCGCTTAGAGGAGGCGACCTTCAGGCGTTACCCAAAGGTAAGGGAACTTAAAGAGGCCTTAGTCAGCCGCGGCGTGCGAAATGCCGCGATGTCCGGTTCGGGAGGCGCGGTATTTGGAATGGTTAATTCAAGAAAGGAGGGGTTAGGACTGCTAGAAAGTTTTAAGCATTGTAAAAACATAAGGGTCTTTGTGGCGAGAACACTCTAATCCGTCTTTAGGAGGACTCCAGCTATGGAAATAACCGAGGTAAGAATTTTCTTAAAAGATTCTATTGATAAAAAACTCAAGGCCTACGCGACCGTAACCTTTGACAATGCCTTTGTGGTCAGGAATATAAAAGTTATTGAAGGCTCAGGCGGGCTATTCATCGCGATGCCTTCGCGCAAGATAAAGCAGCCCTGTCCTAAGTGCGGATTCAGAAACGAGGCCCGCAGTAAATATTGCAACCAGTGCGCCGGACAGCTTCCGCTGGTATCCCAGCCGATAACCGGCGAATCCCAGGCCTCTGATATGCAGTCTGAGCATAAGGACATCGCCCATCCCATCACTCAGGCGTTCAGGGAATGTTTGCAAAAGAAAGTCCTTGAGGCATACGAGCAGGAGAAGAAAAAGGGAGGCATTTCGCCCAATATGCATCAGGTCTGATGAAAGTTAATCAGAGCGCTAATCCTGCCCGGTAGTGTAACGGTAGCACATCAGAATTTGGGTCTGAGCGTCATGGTTCGAATCCATGCCGGGCAACCAACCTTGACGCTTTAGGCGAACAAAGATTATGAATAAAAATTTCGTAGGGATAATTTTGGCGGCGGGTGAGGGCACGCGGATGAAGTCCGCAATCCCCAAGGTGCTGCATCCTCTTTGCGCCAGGCCGATGCTGGCCTATGTCCTGGATCTGGCAAAGAAGCTAAAGTTAAGCAAAACCATGGTGGTGGTTGGCAATAAGAAAGAACTTTTAAAGGGCCTGCTTGATGAATACCAGGCCAAAGCTGTCTATCAGGCCGAGCGCTTAGGAACCGCGGATGCGCTAAGGAGGGCCCATGGCGCCTTAAGAGGCTCCTCTGGCAATATCCTGGTTCTTTATGGCGATCAGCCGCTCTTACAAGCAAAGGCCTTAAAAGAGCTTATGCAAAAGCATCTTGCAAGCTGCGCCTCAGCTACTATTCTTACTGTGTCTATGGAAGACCCTTTGGGCTATGGAAGAATTGTGCGGGATAATTATGCCCGGGTTACTGCAATTATTGAGGACAAAGATGCAACCAATGAGCAAAAAAATATAAAGGAAGTAAATACCGGAATTATTTGTTTTAAGAAAAATGACCTTTTTAAGGCCATCGCAAAAATCAGGCCTGATAACGCCAAAAGAGAATATTATCTGACTGACGCCATAAAAATTATGGCAGAAGGAGGTTTGCGTATTGAATCCTTATCTATAGTCGGTGATATGGAACAGGCCCAGGGCATAAATTCGCGCCAGGATTTAGCCCAGGCGCAAAAGATTATGCGCCTGCGTATCTTAGATAACCTGATGGCTTCCGGCGTAAGCATTATAGACCCGCAGTCTACCCACATAGATTATGATTGTAAAATAGGCCAGGATAGCATAATTTATCCCTTTACAGTAATTGAAAAAGATGTTATAATTGGAAAATTCTGCCACATAGGGCCCTTTTGCCATTTAAGGCCCGGGACAAGAATTGAAGATAGGGCGATAATCGGCAATTTTACCGAGGTAGTGCGTTCGCGCATCGGAAAAGAGACGTTGATGAAGCATTTTAGCTATATGGGCGATGCCGCGGTCGGCAGGAATGTAAATATCGGATGCGGCGTGGTAACCGCCAATTTTGACGGAAAAAACAAGCTGAAGACAGTTATTAATGATAGCGCTTTCATCGGCGCAGACACAATTTTAAGGGCTCCGGTAAAAATCGGCAGGAAGGCAGTTACCGGCGCCGGCAGCGTGATAACCAGAGAAGTTAAGGCCGGGGAAGTGGTGGCAGGCGTGCCGGCAAGGCCGCTTAATAAATTCGCACAGTGACTTACCTGCCTGCTCAAGCAGGCAGGGTGCGGCTTCCGCTAGCCGCAGCCATAAGTCACGCGCTCATTTAATATGGATAAATTAGTCGTAGTAACGGGTAACGCCCATCCGGAGTTAGCCGGGGACATCTGCAGGTATCTGAAGATAAAACTAGCCCGTTGCTTAGTGGGTAAATTCAGCGAAGGTGAAATCAGGGTTGAGATTAAAGAGAATGTCCGGGGCAAAGACGCCTTCGTGGTGCAGCCTACCTGTCCTCCGGTGAACGAGAGCCTGATGGAGCTTTTAATTCTCATTGATGCCTTAAGGCGGGCATCGGCAAAGCGCATCACCGCGGTTGTGCCTTATTACGGTTATGCGCGCCAGGACCGCAAAGATCAGCCGCGCGTTCCCATCACCGCAAAGTTAGTGGCAAATTTGATCACCGTTGCCGGGGCAGACCGGGTTCTGACCATGGACCTGCACGCCGGACAGATTCAGGGATTTTTTGATATTCCGCTTGACCATCTCTTTGCGGTGGGGGTTCTGGTTGAGTATTTTGAAAAGCTAAAACTAAAGGACCTGGTGGTGGTTTCGCCGGATGTAGGCGGAATTAAAATGGCCAGGGCTTATGCAAAAAGGCTCAATGCCGGCCTGGCTATCGTGGATAAGCGCAGGATTTCTCCCCAGGCAACGGAGGCGGCGCACATATTAGGCGATATAAAGAACAGGAATATCATCGTGGTTGATGACCTTATTTCCACCGGCTCTTCCCTGATTGAGGCGATTGAGATTCTCGCCAGGCGCGGGGCGAGAGAAATCCGGGCGGGCATTACCCACGGCGTGCTCTGCGGGCAAGCAATAGAGCGGATAGATAAGTGCGGGCATCTAAAGGAGCTGGTGATTACCGACAGTATTCCATTGGATGATTCTAAGAAACATCCAAAAATCAAGGTCTTATCCATCGCCGGCCTCCTGGGCGAGGCAATAAAAAGGATACACAACGAGGAATCGGTGAGTTCATTGTTTGATTAAGTGAGGCCGCAACTTACGGAGCGCAAGCGAACGCCTGCCTGACGGCAGGCAGGTAAGTTGTCTGGCCGAACTTACCCTTGACAGATTTTGCTGTCAAGGGTCTGCACATTTGAAGTGAGGGTATATGGAAGAGATAATTCTGGTAGCGCAAAAGAGGCAGGAGGCAGGCACGCGCAAGGCCAATCGGCTGCGTAAGCGCGCATTGATACCGGCGGTAGTTTATGGCGAAGGCAAGCAGCCCTTAAACCTGCAGTTAGTTGCCAGGGATTTTCTTAATTTGATTGCTGTCCATCGCGGCGAGTCTTTTGTCCTGAAGCTTAAGGTTAAAGACAGCGGCAAAGACGAGGAGAGGTCGGTATTGATAAAGCAGATACAGCACCATCCGGTCAGAGACGATGTTATTCATGTTGACTTTAATGAGATATCCTTAACCAAAACAATCAGGGTCAAGGTTCCGCTGGTTGCCGTTGGCGAGGCAATCGGCGTGAAGTTTGACGGCGGTGTATTAGACCACATCCTCTGGGAATTAGAGATTGAGTGCCTGCCTGCTCAGATACCGGAGTCAATTGAGGTTAATGTCTCAGGTTTAAAGATCGGCGATTCTTTACACGTGAAAGATCTGGCTGTTGGCGAAGGGATAAAGCTCTTAAATGATCCTGAGGCAGCAGTTCTGGCAGTGGCTATGCCGAGGAAGGAAGAGGCTGCGCCCGCGGCTGCGGAGGCCGGGGCAGAGGTAAAAGCAGAGCCGGAAGTAATCAAGGAAAAGAAAGAGAAACTCGAGGCAGCCGAAGCTCAAAGCAGTAAGAAAGCTCAGGAAGAAAAGAAATAATGTGAAATTAGTGATTGGTTTGGGCAATCCGGGGCCAGCCTATAAAAATACCCGCCATAATCTGGGATTTATGGTTATTGATGCGCTGAGCAAGGATTTCGCTGTCCGTTTGAAATCGGAGACTAAAACCAATACCCTCAAGGCAAACACGGATTTCAGAGGGAAAGCCCTTGTTCTTTGTAAACCGTTATCCTATATGAATCTATCCGGCTCAGCCGTATTAAAATTACTGCGTGAAAATGGAGCCCGCCCGCAGGACATCTTAGTGATTTGTGATGATGTCAATTTGGAATTAGGCAGGCTTAAGCTCAAAGCCGGGGGGAGCGCCGGAGGCCACAATGGGCTGGTTTCGCTTATAGCATCTCTTAAAACAGAGGCCTTCCCGCGGATGCGCATAGGTATCGCCGCCCCGGAAGTTAAAGGAAAATTGAGCGATTATGTTTTATCGCGCTTTTCGCGCGGCGAACAAACGGTAATCCGGCGGGCTATTGAGCAGGCGAAAAAAGCAGTTTTGTGCTGGTTAGAAAACGGAATTAACCTTGCGATGGATCGAATTAATCCCGGAAGCGGCGGGGCTGATTAAGGAGTATATCAATGCCAAAGTATGAAGCGATGTTTATCTTGCAGCCAAATCTAAACGAAGAACGAAAAAAAGAACTTTATGCGCAGTTAGACGAAGCCATAACGAAAAATAACGGGGAGATCGTAAATGCAAATGTCTGGTCTCAAGCAAAAAAACTCAGTTACCCGATAAAGAAATTTCAAGAAGGAATCTATTATCTTATAATCTTTAAAGCAGACCCCGGCGCAATCCAAAAGCTCAAACAGATCTATAAATTAAATGAAAATATTATCAGATTGCTGCTCACCAAAAGCGGACAATAGGAGATGAATTTGTGTAATGTGTAAAGTTACACATAAAACATTACACAGAATTATCTGACCGTTAACATAGGAGGAGATAATGGCAAGCCTTAACAAGGTATTGTTGATAGGTAATTTGGCGAAAGATCCTGAATTGCGCTATACCCCTCAAGGGACCGCGGTGGTGAACCTGAGAATGGCGGTAAACCGGCGCTGGAAGGATAAGGCCGGAGAGCAGAAGGAAGAGGTTTGTTTTCTTACGGTGGTTGCCTGGGATAAGCAGGCTGAGGTCTGTAACCAGTATCTGCGTAAGGGCGCGCCGATATTTGTTGAAGGAAGGCTGCAGTCGCGCTCCTGGGAAGACAATGCCGGCCAAAAACGCAATGTGATTGAAGTAAGGGCCGAACGGATACAATTTTTAAGCCAGGGGCAAGGGGGGCAGGCCGGCCAGGCAGCGAAGACCGCTGTCCCTGCTGAGGAGACAGGCGAGGGGCTCTCGCAGAATTCAACCTCTCTTCAGGAGGAGAATATTGCCTGGGCGGAAGGAGAAGAAAAAAGTGACAGCGTATAAGACACCGTATAAAGTAGCGAAAAAAGGCTCAAGATTAGCGATGAGGCGCCCCTCCAGGGAAGCAGAATTCGGGCCGCCGCGCAAGAAGTTCTGCCGTTTTTGCGTTGAAAAGGCCAAAATAATTGACTATAAAGACGTTAAAAAATTAGAAAAGTGTATCACCGATCGCTCTAAGATTCTCTCCCGTAAGATTTCAGGAACCTGCGCTAAGCATCAGCGAAAGTTAAGCAATGCCATCAAATTAGCCCGCTATATCGGCTTGCTGCCTTATCTGAGGGCGTAAACTTATGAAGGTCATACTAAAGCAAAAAGTCGAAAAATTAGGCGATGCCTGGGATACGGTTAACGTTAAAGATGGCTATGCCAGAAATTTTCTTTTTCCCATGGGTTTAGCTTTAGAAGCCACAAAGGCGAGCCTCAAAATGAGAGAGGACTCCCGGGCTAAAAATGCGGCCTTGCAGGAAAAAGATAAGTTTCAGGCGCAAGAAACAGCAAAGAAATTGCAAAATGCCTCCCTTACTCTATCTATGGAGGCCACCCCTGAGGATAAACTCTATGGAAGCGTTGATGCCGAAGAATTAGTAAAATTTCTAAAAAGCGAAGGCTATGACATAGACAAAAAAGACATTCTGCTGGATGAGCCGATAAGGTCTTTGGGAGTGTATAACATAGACATCAAACTTCATCCGGAGGTTACCGCTAAGATAAAGGTTTGGATAGTAAAGAAGTAAATTCGCACTTATAACTTACGTCGCACTTTGTGCTCCGTAAGTTATGTGCTCATTTAATGCCTCAGGAACTTGCCTTAGAAAAACTCCCCCCTCAGAATATTGAAGCGGAAATGGCTGTTCTGGGCTCTATGCTTATTGACGATGAAGCCATTGCCCAGGCCATAGAAGTCCTCAATCCCGACTCTTTCTATAAAGACAGCCACCGCCGTATCTTTGATTGTATCCTGAACCTCTTTAATCAGAACAAGGCGGTGGATATCATTACCATTTGCGATGAGTTAAAAAAGCAGGGTTTGTTAGAGCAGGTTGACGGGCCTGGTTATCTGGCTTCATTAGTAAACACGGTCCCCACCTCTGCGAATATCCTGCATTATGCCTTAATCGTCCGCGAGAAGGCAACCCTGCGGGCGTTGATTAATAACGCTACGCGGATAATCAGCGATGCCTATAACGTTGAAGGAAATGCCGATGAGGTCCTGGATAATGCCGAGCGCCTGATTTTTGAAATCAGGGACCGCCCGCACCACGGGAGTTCCGTTATCCCGCTTAAGGAAATCATCAAGGATTCCATTGAGACCATAGATAAGCTTTACCAGAAGAAGGCGCATGTTACCGGCATACCCACCGGCTATGTTGACTTTGATATCAAGACCGCGGGGCTGCAGCCGTCTGACCTGATTATCGTTGCCGGCAGGCCTTCAATGGGAAAGAGCGCCTTTGTTATCGGGATTGTGGAATACGCCGCGGTAGTTGAGAAGATTCCCATCGCTTTTTTTAGTTTAGAAATGTCCAAAGAACAGTTAGTGCAGCGGCTGCTTTGTTCGCACGCCCGGGTTGATGCCCACAAGGTGCGCACCGGGTTCTTGAGCGTCTCTGACTGGCCGAAGCTCACCGCCGCCGCGGGGAAGCTTTCCGAGGCGCCTATTTATATTGACGATACGCCGGCTATCTCGGCAATGGAGCTCAGGGCCAAGGCCCGCAGGCTTAAGGCACACTACGATGTCAAGTTATTAGTCCTGGATTACCTTCAGCTGATGCGCGGAGGAAGTAAAATTGAGAACAGGCAGCAGGAAATTTCAGATATTTCGCGTTCCATAAAGGCATTGGCCAGAGAGTTGAATATTCCGGTTATTGCCATAAGCCAGTTATCGCGGGCAGTGGAATCCCGCACCGACCACCGGCCGCAGCTTTCCGACTTAAGGGAATCCGGCGCTATTGAGCAGGATGCGGATGTGGTGGCCCTGCTTTTACGCGAGGAATACTATAATCCTACCGAGGAAAACAAGGGGCTCACCGAGATTAACATTGCCAAGCAGCGTAACGGCCCGGTAGGAAATTTTAATCTGGCATTTATCCGGGAATATACCCGTTTTGAAAACCTCAGCCGCCTTGCCGAGGAGTAAGGTGCATAAGGAGCGGTCTTATGATAAAGTTATCCGCCGCCTGCCTGCCGGCAGGCAGGAAGGCGATTTTCTTGATGGTAATGCTCTCTCTTGCTTTTAGAGGAGCAGCCTATGCTGATAATAAGTTAACCCCCGCAGAGGACAAGCAAACATCGCTTGAGAGCGGCGACTTAGCGGTTCCTGCCGAAAAAAAGGTTACCGCTATTGAAGTCAAAGGCAATCGCTTTATCAGCGCCAAGGTAATCCTTTCTAAAATAAAAACCCGGGTGCAGGCGGATTATTCCACTAATATCATCAGCGATGATATCAAGCGGCTCAACGAATTAGGTTATTTTAGCGACATAAAAATTGATACTGAGGATTTTGAGGGCGGCCTGAAGGTTATTATTATGCTAACCGAGAAATCATTGCTTGAGAAAATTATCCTCAAAGGCCGCTTCGCTAAGGTATTCCGGGAAGAGAAGCTTAGAGAGGCAATCAAGCTGAAAGAGGGCCAATATTTAGACGAGGCGCAGTTAAAAGAGGATATTAATGCGCTCAAGGACCTCTGCATCAAGAAGGGCTATGCCCAGGCCGAGGTCTCTTCTCAAAGCGAAATGAACCCTGCCACGAACAAAATAATCCTTACCCTGAGCATAGAACCGGGAAAACGCATAAGGATAAAGAGGATTGATATCCGCGGCAATAAGAATTTTAAAACTAAGAGGCTGCTGAGGCTGATCAAGAGTAAAAGGGCCGGAATATTCAGCTCCGGCTTCTTTAAAGAGGACTTGCTTAAGGATGATCTTGAACGGTTAAAATCATTTTATCGCAAAGAAGGTTTTATTGACGTAAAAATAGATTACGAGGCCGGCTCCCTGGCAAAACGGGGGCTGATGTTTTTTATCATCCGCATTGACGAAGGCAGGAAATACGTGGTAGGAGAAGTATTTATCAAGGGCAATGCGGTTTTTACCGCTAGCCAGATAAAAAAGGACTTGAAACTGATAGTTCCCGGAAAGGTCTTTAGCCAGGAAAGTATGCAGGAAGATGCCTCCGCTATCCAGAGCATCTATTTCAACAGGGGTTATATTTTTACTCGTGTTGATGGGACTACCTATCTGAATCCCGAGAGCAAAAAGGTTGACGTAACCTATACGGTTGACGAGGGTATTCTGGGGTATGTGGACAAGATAAAAATCCGGGGCAATATAAAGACCAGGGATAAAGTTATCCGCCGGGAGCTGAGGATGTATCCGGGTGAGCGTTTTGACGGAGAAAAGCTCAAGCGCAGTAAAGAACGCCTGCAGAATCTGGGATTCTTTGAAGAGGTCAGCTACGATATTGAACCCTCAAGCTCGCCAGAGCCGGATAAAAGGGACCTGGTGGTTGAGGTAAAGGAGTCCAAGACCGGAGAATTCAGCTTCGGCGGAGGATACAGCTCGGTGGATAAGCTCATCGGCTTTATTGAAGTGGCCCAGAAAAACTTTGACTGGAAGAATTTTCCCTATTTTACCGGCGCGGGCCAGGACCTGCGCCTGCGGGCGGAGCTTGGCTCAATTGCCAAGAATTTTGAACTGAGTTTTACCGAACCCTGGATGTTTGATTATCCGGTTGCCTTTGGTTTTGACGGATACCGCCGGGAGCGCGCCCGGGAAACCGACGTAGGCTTTGGTTACAATGAGAAGAGAAGCGGAGGAGATTTGCGCTTAGGAAGGGAATTCGGAGAATATCTCAGGGGCGATATGATGTACCGTTTTGAAGAAGTAACCATATCGCAGGTTTCTGATGACGCGACCGCTGATCTCAAGAAAGAAATTGGCAAGAATATCATCAGTTCAATGCAGTTAGGCTTAAGCCGGGATACCAGGGATAGTGTGCTTAACCCTGCGAAAGGTTATGTCTTAGGCGGGACGCTGGAATTAGCCGGAGGCCCTTTTGGCGGGGATAAGGAGTTCTTTAAGGCCACTACAACTGATAGCAAGTATTTTGGGCTCATGCGTTCCTCTACCTTAGAATTCAGGCTGCGCGCGGGCCTTGTCAATGCCTACGGTAATTCAGGCGCAGTTCCCATATACGAACGTTTCTATGCCGGAGGCGCTTATACTATCAGGGGCTATCATGAAAGAAAGGTAGGCCCTGTAGATGAGGTCTCTAAGGATCCCATTGGCGGGGAGGCGATGTTGATTGGCAATATTGAATATCTGTATCCTTTAATTGATGTGCTCAAGCTGGCGTTATTCTATGATGTGGGAAATGTTTGGCCTAAAGTAGGCGATTTTGGTTCCGGCGGCTACCGGGCCGGCATAGGCCTTGGCGCGAGGCTTAAGACGCCTATCGGCCCGGTGAGATTGGACTATGGTTTCCCGCTCAATAAAGAGCCCGGCGAGCCGGCCAAGGGCAAGGGGAGATTCCACTTTAGTTTGAGCCGCGGGTTTTAAGTTCGCCCCGAAAGCGGCGGGGCTGATTAAGGAGAGGAATATGATGAGAAAAGGTATAGTGGTTTTAGTGATGGCGTTGTTTTCCTTGGCATTCGTAATTTCAGCTTCTGCGGCGGAGAAGATTGCCTCCGTTGATATAGGCAAGCTTTTCGACGAGTATCCAAAGACAAAAGAGTTTGATAAGGGCCTTGAACAGAAAGCCGGCGCCTACGAAAAAGACAGAGACAACAGAATTGCCGAGATAAAACAATTGCAGGATAAACTCAGTATTTTAACTGACCAGGAAAAAGAAAATAAGCAGAAAGAATTAGAAGAAAAAATAAAGTCAGCCAGGGAATTTACTTTGTCAAAAGAATCGGAATTAAAGAAAGAAAGGGATGACCGGCTCAGGGAGGTCTTAAAGGATATTGAGGCTACCGTAGGACAGTATGCGCAGAAGGAAGGATATACTATGGTTTTTAATGACCGGGTCTTTGTCTATAGCAATAAAGCAAATGATATTACCGGTAAGGTCCTGGAAATGCTGCAGGCTGAATATAAAAAGAATACATCCTCCGGAAAATAGTTATCGCTGATTTTAGGGGGCAATATGCGAAGCACCGTAGGTGAAATAGCCAGGCTTATTGAGGGCGAGGTGGTCGGGGACCCCGCCACCGTGATAACCGGCGTCTGCGGAATCAGAGAAGCCGAAGAGGGAGACATTACTTTTGTTGCCAATTCCCGGTATGTCCATCTTATCGCCGGGACGCGCGCCTCAGCGATTATTACCTCAAAAGAGCTTACCGGCGCGGCTAAACCGATTATCCGCGCTGACAATCCTTCGCTTGCTTTTGCAAAAGTAGTTTCTTTGGCCTCGCCCGGCGATCTGCGCCATCCGCAGGGAATACATCCTGCGGCGATTATCGGCAAGGGAGTTTCTTTAGGAAAATCAGTCGCGCTCGGGGCTTACGTGGTCATAGAAGACCAGGCAATAATTGGCGATAGGACTATTATATATCCCGGCTGTTTTATCGGCCATAACAGTTCTATTGGCTGCGATTGCCTTATCTATCCTAATGTTTCTGTGAGAGAAAGGGTAAGCATAGGCAGCCGGGTGATTATTCACAGCGGAACAGTGATTGGTTCAGATGGGTTTGGTTTTATTCAGGTAGACGGAAGGCATCAAAAAATTCCTCAAGCCGGGACTGTCCAGATAGAGGACGACGTAGAAATCGGAGCCAATGTGGCTATTGACCGGGCGCGCTTTGACAAAACAGTAATCGGAAAAGGGACAAAGATTGATAATCTTGTCCAGATTGCCCATAATGTCATCATCGGCGAGAATTCGCTTATTGTTGCCCAGGCCGGGATTTCCGGGAGCACGGTAATCGGCAGCAACGTTACCCTGGCCGGCCAGGCCGGCTTAGTAGGGCATATCAGCGTTGGGGATGGAGCAATCGTTGCGGCACAGGCCGGAGTTACCAAGTCAGTGCCGGCAAATACCGTTGTTTCGGGA
>Ga0155962_165_pt2 | contig 19762 bp, 20 predicted proteins | sample RifCSPlowO2_02_FD_107616 | JGI IMG/M metagenome (GOLD analysis project Ga0155962, IMG submission 107616) | Omnitrophica WOR_2 bacterium RIFCSPLOWO2_02_FULL_45_28
CCGCATGCGGTTGTTTTTAGCCTCCTTGACTGCATCAGGCCCGGGTATCTGCCGTATGGCTCAAGCGGTTTAAAGGATACTACCCGTATCGGTTTATCCGACCCTTATCTCTGGCGGGATATCTTTCTGACTAACCGCAAAGAATTGCTTTTTACGATCAAGAATTTCAAGAAATCGCTCGCCCATCTTGAACTTCTTGTCAAAAACAACCAGCCCAAAAAAACAGCGGCCTATCTTCAGAAAGCCGGAATCAAGCGCAATGAGTTCACCGATAAGGCCTAAGAAGCTGATTATTGCCGTTGACGGCCCTGCCGGCGCAGGCAAATCCACCATTGCCCGCTTAGTAGCCAAGAGAATGAATTTTCTTTACATTGATACCGGCGCAATGTACCGGGCCTTAACCTTAAAGGCCTTACGAAAGGCGGTTGATATATCTAACGCAGCCCAGCTTACGCGATTAGCTAAGAATACCAGGATCGATTTAGAAAATAACCCCGACGGCTCAATCAAGGTCCTGCTTGATAATGAGGATGTTTCTCTTGATATCAGAAAACCGGAGATTACTAAGTTCGTCTCGGATGTGGCTAAGGTTCGCGGCGTAAGAAAAGAGATGCTTCATCTGCAGCGCAGATTTGGCGGACGCGCATCCTGCGTCTTAGACGGCAGGGATATCGGGACCGTGGTATTTCCCAATGCGGATAGGAAGTTTTTTCTTGACGCCGAGTTTAAAGCTCGGGTGAGCAGGCGCCATAAGGAATTAAAGGAGAATAGAGAGGCGGTAACGGTTGAGGACGTCAAGAAGGACCTTAAGAACAGAGATACCATTGATTCAAGCCGCAAATGCGCGCCCCTTAAAAAAGCGGATGATGCGATTTATGTAGACACCACTCGTATGACGATTAGAGAGGTAGTGGATACGGTTTTAGGATGGGTAAATCACTGATTCGTAATTTCTGTATCATCGCCCACATTGACCACGGCAAATCTACCCTTGCGGATAGAATCTTAGAGTTCGTGGGCGCGGTGGATAAGCGCACCTTCCATAACCAGCTCCTTGATGATATGGAGTTGGAGCGGGAGCGGGGGATAACCATCAAGGCCTCAACCGTACGCCTTGAATACAAAGCCCTGAATGGGCAGGCCTACATTTTTAATTTGATTGATACCCCGGGCCATGTGGATTTTACCTATGAGGTCTCTAAGGCCCTGGCTGCCTGCGAAGGGGCGTTGTTGGTTGTGGATGCCACCCAGGGCATCGAAGCTCAGACCGTTGCCAACTTTAATTTAGCTAAGGAGCTGAAATTAAAGCTCATTCCGGTAATAAATAAAATTGATTTACTCAGCGCTGATATTGAAAGAACCAAAAAGCAGCTGCTGGAGGTTTTTCATTTTGAGGAGAAAGAGATAATTCTGGCTTCAGGAAAAGAGGGAACCGGCGTGGGAGATATTTTAGAAAGAATTATTGAGGCAGTTCCGCCTCCTTCGGGCGATCCGGACATGCCTTTAAAATCCTTGATTTTTGATTCCGTATTTGATGTTTACCGGGGAGTTATCGTGTATCTTAAAATCGTGGAGGGAACGCTTAAGGCAGCGGATACGGTTAGGATGTATCAGACCTCCAAGGTTTATAAGCTTGAAGAGCTGGGGGTGCTTAAAAATCTTAAAATGACCAAGGTTGAAAGCCTCTCGGCCGGTGAAGTCGGATACTTTATTTCCAACATTCGGGCTGCTATTGATGTGGCAGTGGGAGATACGGTATTTAAGGCAGGTGAAGCCATTGATGCCCCGCTTGCGGGCTTTCGCAGGTTAAAACCCCTTGTTTTTTGCGGCCTGTATCCGGTCAATGCCTCTGATTTTGATAACCTGCGCGCCGCAATTGAAAAACTCAGGCTTAGCGACGCCTCCTTTGTCTATGAAGCGGAAAGCTCGCCTTCATTTGGTTTTGGCTTTCGCTGCGGATTCTTAGGGCTGCTGCATATGGAGATAGTCCAGGAAAGATTAGAAAGGGAATATAATCTGAATCTTATTTTAACCAGCCCCAGCGTGGTTTACCGGATTAAAAAGCGAAATGGCGAAATTACGGAGGTGGATAATCCGGCTAAACTTCCCGAGGTCCAGGATATTGCCGAGTGCGAGGAGCCCTATGTCTCGGTAATAATGCTGGTTCCCACCGATACGCTTGAGGGGGTTCATGAATTAGCCAGGGTAAAAAGAGGCATTTATAACGCTACCGAGTTTTTGGGCGCAGACCGGGTAAAGCTTGTCTACGATATGCCTCTGGCAGAAATTTTAGTTGATTTTTATGACCGCTTGAAGTCCTCAACCCGCGGCTACGGCTCTTTAGACTACGAATTTATTGGATATTTTCCCGCAAAATTGGTAAAATTGGATATCTTAATTAACGGCGCCGCCTGCGATGCCTTCTCAAGTATTATCCATAAAGAAATGGCTTATGAGAAGGGCAGGAGTTTGGTCAGCCGCCTGAAGGAATTAATTCCCAGGCAGTTATTTGAGGTAAGCATCCAGGCGGCCATAGGCAGCCAGGTTATTGCCGCGGAGAAAATCCGCGCCGCAGGAAAAAATGTAACGGCAAAATGTTACGGAGGCGATATTACCCGTAAACGCAAGCTCTGGGAAAAGCAGAAAAGAGGAAAAGAGAGAATGAAGAGGTTTGGCAGGGTGGAAATTCCCCAGGAGGCATTTTTAGAGGTGCTGAAGATTTAGCATAAAATGAGAAACCAGAAACCAGCCACCGCCAAGGCGGGGTGCCGCCAAGGCGGCAAAACCAGAAACCAGAAGAAGAAAATAAAATCCGTAGTCCGGGAGTGGGTTGAGTCCCTTATCGTTGCGCTTATCCTGGCGCTTTTTATCCGCCAATTCATCGTCCAGGCCTTTAAGATCCCTACCGGTTCAATGCGCACCACCCTGCTGGAAGGCGATCGCATCTTAGTGAATAAGTTTATCTATGGCGCAAAGATTCCTTTTACCGACTTAGTGCTTCCGGCCCTGCGAGAGCCGAAGCGCGGCGATGTGATTGTCTTTATTTACCCTCAAGATCGCAAAAAGGACTTTATCAAACGGCTGATTGCTTTACCCGGCGAAACAGTGGAAATCAAAAACGGCGGTATCTACATCAATGAAGTTTTCAATAAAGAGCCGCTGATAAGCAACCATTACTATTACAACCGCCCGGAAAGCGCCTATGGCAGAGAAGGACAAGCGATTAAGGTTCCTGAGGATTTCTACTATGTCCTGGGCGATAATTCCTCATCCTCGCAGGACAGCCGCTACTGGGGTTTTGTGCCCCAGAAGAATCTCTTAGGCAAGGCGATGCTCATTTACTGGCCAATCAATCGGATGAGGATTATTAGATGAACCCCGTTCAAAACTACAGCGCAACAGGAAAAGAAAAAGAGGTTTTGAACGGGGTGAACCCCGCTCAAAAAACCAGGGGAATGAGTTTTGCGAACAAGGTTTCTATTTTCAGGATTGTTTCGGTCCCGTTTTTCGTGACCGCCATTTTGTATTACCAGCCCTGGCGGGATTATCTGAGGTTTGTTGCCTTATGCATATTCTCTTTAGCGGTTTTCTCCGACGGCTTAGACGGATTTTTGGCCAGGGTTATGCGGCAGAAAACCAAGGCCGGCTCAATCTTAGACCCTTTAGCGGACAAGATGCTCTTATCCTGCGCCTTTATTTTTGTTTACCTTAAGGACAATTTTCCGCAGGGTATCAACGTGCCGCTGTGGTTGGTGATAATTGTTTTAAGCCGCGACTTATTGATTCTTCTGGGCGCAGCGGTAATTTATATGACTAAGGATGAATTGGTCTTAACTCCCAGCCGCTGGGGAAAATATACGACTTTTTTTCAGATGTCTACTATCGTCTTAGTCCTGCTCCAATTTCAATATACCTATCTGGCAGCGGTCTTAACCGCCTTTTTTACGGTGAGCTCATCTATTGATTATTTAAAGAAAGGGCTAAAGGTTTTGTATGCTCCTGATTTTATCCGTAGCGCTTAGTTATCTCATTGGCTCTATTCCCAGCGCCTATATTTTAGGAAGATTAGCCAGGGGTATAGACATCCGTAAGCATGGCTCAGGCAACGTAGGCGCAACCAACGCCTTTCGCGTCCTTGGCCCCTATATAGGTATAACGGTCCTATTCCTTGACGGTTTAAAAGGACTTATCTGCGTGGCGCCGCTCGCGGACTTTATTATTCAGCAAGGTTTAGGCCTGGATAGTTTGCTCTTAAGAATTTTACTGGGAATAGCGGCGGTTGCCGGCCATAGTTTGACTATTTTCCTAAGGTTTAAGGGTGGTAAGGGTATGGCTACTACCCTGGGTGTCCTAATTGGATTCGCGCTCAAGTTCCCGGCTCTGAAAATAATCCTGCTTGCGGAAATATTGCTCTGGCTTGCCGTATTCTCTATAAGCAGAATAGTTTCCCTGGCTTCCATAGTAAGCGCGGCCCTTTTTCCCGTCTTTTTTATAATTTTGAAACAACCGATACCGCTGATTTTAATGGCTTTGACTCTTGCCATCTTTGTAATTATTCGTCATAAGTCAAATATCTACAGACTGTTACACAAGCAAGAACCACGCCTGAATCTTCGCCGCAAGCCATAAATATTTCCTCTAAAAAAGCGCTTTCTTAAAATGGCTGTTTTACCCTTGAAATCATGATGGGGGGTGTTATACTTTCTTTAGAAGTTTTATCTTAGCTTGTTAAAAACTTTTAAAAACTATATATAACCCCACCAGCCATGAAAAACTTACTTTTTAAAAACATTACTTCGGAAAACAGGCGCCAGAGAATCCTCTATAGCTCTGAATCTATTGAGCAGGAGGGAATCCGCACCGTGGTGAATCGCCACTTGATTTGCCGTATCCGTAACGTGGCGCAGGCTGAGGAATTTGGACAGGCTCCGGCCCTATATGTAATAAAGAAACGGAATTCCAAGGATAATACCGAGGCATTTTACTGCCGGATTAAGGGCTTGATGTATATGTCAGCCAAGCATAAGTTGTATCTGGTATCTTTCATTCACTCCTTACGGATTCAGCTCAAGGCGATTTCCATACCAATAGATAAATAAAATTAGCTTGACAGGTTACTTTAAGTAGTATATACTTTATTTAAACTTTTAAAAACATTTTAGTCCGGTTTTCCTGATTATGGAGGTAGTCAGGAAAAGCCACGAGATTTCAGTCCGGATTGACAAAATGGGTCAATCCGGATTTTTGTTTTGTTAGACCTGAAATTAAGATTTCCCTTGACAATGACTCTGGTAAGGATAAAATAAATAAAATAGCCCTTAGGTGCTTAAAATGGTAAAAAAGGCCAGCCACATAACGCTAATTTTAATTGCCGCCCTCTCTGTTTTATTTATTCTTCCGCAATATCTTCAGGCTGAGATTTCTTTGTCAGTTAATCCTCAGACAGGCGGCAGTGAGTTGGATTTTGGACAGCTAAATCAGGTTTACCAGGAAGTCAGCCGGCAGGTAGATGTGGAAATGAGAGGCACTACTGCCCAGTATGAATTAAGGCAGGAACCCTTAAGCCCTTTACGAAATGCAAGAGGCGATGAAATTCCCTGGAATAACCTTACGCTGCGGGGATTATCCGGGACGAATAAATTTGGCAGATTAAAGGTAAATCCTGAGGCCGTTACCAATTCAGTGATTTATACGGGAAATCAAAACGGCAGCCCGGATTCTTTCACCTTAGCCTATACCCTTAATGCCCCCCAGGGAATCCGGACGGATTTTTACCGCGGCCAGCTCAGATTTACCGTAATCCCGGTGAATGCCAGCCAGAGTTCGGTTTCAACTATTTTAAACGTCATTGTGGTAGTAAAACCGGAAACCGAGACCGGACAGCTTAAACCCTCCATAGACATCACCACTGCTTCGGGCTCAGGATTGATCTATCTTAACTCAAGAAAAGAAGAAAACAAAAGATGCGATGTCCTGGTAAAGATTAATGGCAAATTTAACCGGCCTTTTTCTATAAATCAAATCTTAATCCTTCCCCCTGAATCAAGCGAGGGCAAACGGCTTGAACCCGGGGTAGTAAATCTTGAAGTGCAGGGCACACAATTAGGAGCGGGATTGCCCTTAAGCGGGTTATCTCTAAATCCACTGACTATCTATAAATCAAAGCCAACCGGCGAAACGGATAATAGTTTTATTGTTTCCTACACGTTGGGAGATATGGCTCAAGCAAAGGCAGGCAGGTACAGGTCGCGTATCCAGTTTATTGTGGAGGAGATGGGCCTTGAGCTAGAAAGACATACTCTTGAATTAGAAGTAGAAATCGAGCGGGTCTTTGACCTTCTCATTACTCCCCAGCTTGATAGCGGCCTCATTGAATTTAGCGGCGTCAGGCCGGGGGAGCCACCTAAAAGAAATGAGGTAATTGTTGAGATATTAAACAATACAGGTAAAAGATACCAGCTCAACCAGAATGTTTTATCAGAATTAGTTGATAGCCAGGGCAATAGAATTGAGGCAAAGTATTTTACCTTTAGAAGCGAGAGTATGGAAACAAAAGGGACATTGAAAGCCACCGAAAAACAAGCGGCGAAAAAAGGGGATAGCATTCTGTATATTTCTGATAACAGCGGCTCAAGCGATAAGTTTAAGATTATCTACGAGTTGGAAGGCTCTTTGGATATAAAGGCAGGGGATTATGCTACAAGGATAAGCTATTCCCTGCTGGAAATATAAATTCTTGAAGAGGAGGTGGGTTTTAAGAAAGCTTAGAGTTTTAATTTTGGAAAAAAATTAAATAAGGAGGAAAGAAAATGAGAACTATAAGTAAAGTTGTTTTGGCTGCTATTTTTGTTCTGAGTTGCGCTCCGTTTTGCCTTGCCGCTATTAGTCAGACGAAGAACGTAAAGGCAACAGTTCCGCCGCTAAATCAAAGTTTGGTCTTGACGGTGAGTAAGATTATTCCTGGCGCTGGGGGAACTGCTGATCAATGGACGCCGGCTACAGAGGTTGATTTTGGTACTCTGACGCATGACGCAGTGAATCACATGTTCAGGGCGAGCGCGTATTACGCGATAGATTGCGGTGTGTCAGACAATACCAATGCCTGGACGCTTAGTCATACCCGGACCTCGCTGAAGAAGGATGCTGTTGATAATCTTGATGACAACGTGAACGTTGCCTTTGTGAAACAGACCACATCAGCAGATGGAACGCAGCTGGATAAAAAGAGTTTTAAGAATAGTAACGGCAAGGCCTATACGAAAACCCAGCTTGACGGCGGGTGGTTGAGAATCTATTATGGCGTGGCAGATGGCTCGACCGATGATGATGAGGTAACTGTAGTTCCTGAGACTAAGCCTACAGGAAGTTATTTGGGAACCATAACCTTAACCCTCACGCCATAGGCCAGAGGGCAATGCCTGCCTGAAGGTTAATAAAAGCACGTTAAAGAGGAGGATGCAGCTCTGGCTAAGATAAAACTGCCGAAGAAAATTTTGCTTTCTGGTAAGAGGATAGCGATGCTATCCTTGTTTTTTTCTATTCTCCTTACCCGCTTTTCCTGGGCAATTGATATGCCTTATTTAGACCGGGCAAAAATCCGCCTGGCGATTGCCCGGGGTTCCCAGGAGCACGGTGAGATTATTGTCAAGAACCCGGGTCCTGAGGCCAGGGCGATGCGGCTCTATCTTGAGGATTGGTTTTACGCGCCTGGCGGAGACGGCGCAAAGTCCTTTATCCCGGCAGGCACAGCAAGCCGTTCCTCTAGTTCCTGGGTCAGCTTTTCTCCCGGAGAATTTACTGTACCTCCTAATAGTGAACAGCGGGTAAGCTATCAGGTAAAGGTGCCGGAGGATAATAATTTAGTAGGCGGCTACTATGCCGTGTTATTTTTTGAAAGCAGGGTTGGCGAATTAGCCCGGCAGGAGCAGGAAGCGGGCGCAGGCCTGAATCTGGTAATACGGGTAGGCGCCTTGTTTTATATAGAAGTCAAGGGAACGGTTAGCCGGGCCGCTGTAATCGAGAACCTGGCTCTTAGAAAAGAATCTTCTCCTAACCGCCTTTTGGTGGAAGCGGATTGTCGTAACACCGGCAATGTGGATATTACCGCCGGAGGGACTTTTCACATTATAGATCAAAAAGGGGTGGTCTATGCCCGTTCCGAATTTAATACTGTGTATACCTTTCCAGGCGATTCAGTAAAATTAAACGCTTCCTGGAATACATGGAAGAATCCCATACCAAAAGGAAGGTATGATATAGTGCTGACTATTGATTTGGGCAAGGCCTTGAGTGAAGCAGGCTTGGGTAGAGGGCCGATGGTGACCAAAGAGGCCGAGATAGAGGTGGGGGATATGGGCGAGATTCTAAAAGCAGGAGCGTTAAAATAACTTTCTCTAGGGGAAAAATGGAATGCTGAAGAAAATACTCTGTTTTTCTCTTGTGTTTATCCTGCTTGGCATCCAGGGTTATCCTCTTTACGGCTATAACGAGATCCCGCAGTATTTATGTGAATATGGAAGGCAATTTTTTCAAGCGGGCATGTATGAGGAGGCCCTGTTTGAATTTAGGAAGGCCCTGCTGATTCAGTCGGATTATGAACCGGCGCTCAGATACATCCGGCTGCTGGAACAGATTAAAACAGAGGGCGTATCCGCGCAAAGCCGCTTAGAAAAAGAGGTGATCGTAAGCAGGGAATTGGAGCGTTTTGAGAAGAAAATTTCTTCCGCGGCTTCTGGAACTGCGGCTATTCCTGAAGCAAAAAAGAAAGGCCTGCCGGCCGTATTGGGTATTGATGAATATGCGCGCGACATCGCCCAGCCGCTTGAAATTCCCGAGGGAGAAAGCCTTATTCTCGCAGGCAGGAATATCCGGAAATTCCTGGTAACCCAGCCGGAAATTATAACCGTAGAAAGGAAAGGCCCCGATGAGCTTATGGTTACCGGCAAAGATATCGGCTATGTCAGCCTGCACATCTGGGATGACAAAGGGCGCCGCACGGTAGAATTCCTTGGCGTTTTTCCGCGCCTGATTGGCGAAGAGGCGCTTTTACGCGATATGGAGAAGGCGGGAAATTTTAAACTGCGCTATACTTTAGATTGGTCAACATTTGAAACCGGAAGCAATGTCCAAAATTTCAGGCGCACCAGCTATTTTCTTAAGCACGGTATAGGGTTAGAGGGAGATACTCCCTACGGGAAGTTTGATTCTTTTGCTGTTTTGAGCAGGCTTAGAAAAAGCGCTGATTTTACTTACTATACGCTGGGCCTCAGCGGCGGCCAGCTCGGCCGGTTCAAAGGATTCTCTCTGAGGGGTTTTGATTTTAATCCTCCTTTTTCAAACCTTGCCTTTTCAGGCGCGGCATTACGCGGTATTCAATTACAATCTCCTGTCTCTAATAACAAGCTGGATTATACGGTATTCTCCGGAAGAGAAAGAGGCGGAGTCATCGGCGCGCTCTCGGCGGATTCAGCAAAGGAGCAGGATTCATTCATAGAGGGCGTTAACCTAAACTATGCGCCGCTAAAAAACCAAAGTTACAAATTGACCTTACTGCATGGCTACGGCAGCGATAGGTTGAGCACACTGCATCCTTTTGCTTATGACTTTATCGGCAGGATTAATTTTAAGCCCATTAATTTTGTCTATGAAATAGCAAATGATACCGAACGTTTCGCCCATCTTTTTAAAACTACTCTGCGCCAGCCGAAATTTAACCTGAGCGCGGAATTCAGGGATATTGACAAGAATTTTACTACTATCAGAGGAACCGCGTCGCGCCAGGGAGAAATCGGCACCCTGCTGAACCTTAATTACGCTCCTACCCAAAAATTAGGCATCCAGAGCAGCTTAGACATATACCAGGACAGCCTTAACCCTGCCAAGGATAATGATACCCGGCTGAATGAAGACTTTAGCTGGGACGCGAATTATCGGTTAGAGCCGCAAACATACTTAAGGCTAAGCTATGCCCTGCAGAATCAGTTAGGCAGGCTTGCTCAATTCCGTTATCAAAGTTTCGGCTCAGGCATATACAGGAAGTTTAAATTCATAAAGGATATTGATACCTACCTTAATTATTATCACCAGGAAAATAAGAATTTTTCATCACCTGCCTCAGACTACCTCAATGAAAAAATCACTTTAGGTTTGCGCTTCAGGCTGCTCGGAGATTTATATTATTATTTCAATAAAGACATCAATTGGTTTGAGGAAAGATTTAACGGAGCGCATACGATGCCCCATGCCTATGAGACGGGGCTTGATTGGTCTAGCCCTATTGGCTTGAGCCCTTTAGCGGGCGTCTTTCGTTTCAGTTTCCGCGATGAGGAGGATACTGTTTCTAACTTGAGCTTTTTTAGCGGAGAAGATTACATTGAAAATTATTTAGAATTAGCTTATCGGCCGCGCGAGGGGATGGAGCTCTATGCTTCCTGCCGTTTTCGCAATATCTGGGCGGAGAACCCCCGGGTAAATGCCCGTATGGAGGCTACCTTTAATGCCGGGATGCGCTATCTCTGGGATACCGGGATACGCTGGGAAGCAATAGGCGCTATTGAAGGGTATGTCTTTAACGATTATAATCAAAATGGTTTAAAAGAAGCTTATGAGCCGGGAATGCCCGAGGTTAAACTCTGGCTGGGGAAGGCAAAATTTATAAATACCGATGCTTCAGGGTATTATAAATTTTCCAAGGTAAAAGCACGCAAGGCCTCTGTTAGTATTGATAGCAAAACTATTCCGCCGGGCTATATTTTGACCTTCGGGCCAACGCAAGAGGTTAAGATGGCTCACGGCCAGTTGAGCAGGGTAGACTTTGGCCTCACTAACCACTCTGAAATCAGCGGGATTGTATTTGAGGATATTGACGGGAATGGGAAGGTAGGCCAGAAAGAATCCGGAGTTAAGGGTGTGATTATAACTTTAGAGGATGGCACAAAGGCCGTAACTGATGATTCGGGAAGGTATTTCTTTAGAAAGGCTGAAGCAGGAAAACACATGGTAACTTTGGACATCAATAGCCTGCCTGCGGCGTATTTCCCCGCAGTTCCTCTTTATAAGGAGATTGAGCTTGGGGAAGGGATGAGTTTTAAGTACGATATCCCTTTAAAGAAGGCGGAAAAATAGCTAAATCCTGCCCTTTTAAAAATGGCTGGATTTAGCGGCTGTAAAAGGTCTTTACCCGGACCAATTGTGGCGTTTCTGCCTGTTCGGCTGCTCTTACTTCCTGCGTATCTTCTGCAATAGCATAAGATGGCTCTTCCTGATTTTCTTGTTGGGGCGGAATAATTTGCTCTCCTACAACAGGTTTCTGCTGGCCTGGCGCCTGTTTTTCGTCAAGCGGAACGTTAACTCCCGGTATAGCAGGTATGAAACAGGAGACGCCCATAGTTTGAGTGTTGCCCTCCGCAAGAGCCGCTGCCTCTACAAATAATATGAGCGCTAAAGCCATAGATACACTTCTAGCGTTTAATCGTATCACTTTTTTTCTCCTTTCTTAATAATCACTTAAACAAAAAGCCCTAATGGCTTCTTTACGGAAACCCTTAGGGCTTTTGCTAATAAAAAAACCTCAAAAAGGCCTTTTGAGGTTTTCACTTACCGCTTGGCAGCTCCTCTATCCCGGGATTTCAGGACAGGTGGCTTTGCGCCCTAAGGTCGCCCTTAGTTTGCCTTTTTCATTTGGTATTTTTACAAATTGTCAAAGCTCACTTTTTACATCTAACCAAAGTATAACACATAATTTTCCTTTGTCAAGGGCTACTGGTATGATGTCAATTCATAAGCGCTGGGTTTTTGTTTGACTTTTTAACGCAGCAATGTTATCATTACACTGCTGCGCTACAAAATATAATTTCCTATGCTCTCAAAAAATGATGTAGCAAGAGTCGCGCACCTGGCGCGCATAGATTTAACTGAAGATGAGCTCAAGCTCTTTGCCAGACAGCTTGAGTCCATCGTCCAATTTATTGATAAGCTTAAAGAGTTAGATGTTTCCTCAATCAGGCCTGCCAGCCATACCCCGGCTCTCAAGAATGTCCTGCGGCCCGATACAATAAAAGATTCGCTGAGTAAAGAAGCGGTGTTAGAGAACGCGCCGAAAAGCCTGAAGGGGCATTTTCTAGTGCCTAAAGTTATTGAATAACTTATGAAGCTCTGGGAATTTACCGGACACGAGCTGCTTGAAAAGTTAGCTCATCAAGAAATAACTCAAGAGGAAATTCTATGCGCTCTTGATAAAAGAAGAGAAGAGGTAGAGCCGAAGGTTAAGGCCTTTGTAAGGATTGAAAAGGCGCCTGCGCCTCTCGACTCACCTGGCCCCGGGGCCGGATTCCCGGGCCTGCCCATTGCCATTAAAGACAATATCTGCATTAAGAATCGCCCGGCCACCTGCGCCTCCCGCATTTTAGAAGGTTTTAAGCCGCCCTATGACGCTACGGTAATTCAAAAGTTAAAGAATGCCGGCTTTAGCATTTATGGCCAAACTAATATGGATGAGTTTGCCTTCGGTTCATCCTGCGAAAATTCCTGTTATTTTCCCACCCGCAATCCCTGGAATTTAGAATGCGTCCCCGGCGGCTCATCCGGCGGCTCTGCCGCGGCTGTGGCTTGCGGTGAGGCAATCTGGGCATTGGGCTCTGATACCGGGGGCTCTATCAGGCAGCCGGCCTCTTTTTGCGGCGTTGTGGGGCTTAAGCCGACTTATGGCCGGGTGTCCCGCTATGGCCTGATTGCCTTTGCCTCAAGCTTAGACCAGATTGGGCCTTTTACCAGGGACATTGAGGATTGTTCTGTTCTTCTAAAGGTAATCGCGGGCCACGACCCTAAGGATTCTACCTCAGCGAATCTACCTGTACCGGACTTCCTGCTATCTTTAGGAAAAGATATCAAGGGAATAAAAATAGCCGTCCCCAAAGAGTATTTCAGTTTATCGGAAAATATGGCTCTTGAAGGAATTACTCAAGAAGTAAATCAAGCCATAGGGGAGGCAATTGAGCAGTTAAAGAAATTAGGAGCAAAGGTCCAGGAAGTGAGCCTTCCGCATACCGAATACGCGGTGAGCGTTTACTACATTCTCGCTACCGCGGAGGCGAGCTCTAATTTAGCCCGTTTTGACGGAGTGCAATACGGCCTGCGCGCAGGCGCTGGGAGCGCAGAAGGCGCAGATAATCTTATTCAGATGTATAAACGCACCCGTCAGGCCGGCTTTGGCAGCGAGGCAAAACGCCGGATTATGTTAGGGACTTATGTCTTAAGCCACGGATATTATGAGGCCTATTATTTGCGGGCGCTTAAGGTGCGCGCCTTAATTGCCAATGATTTTGCCAATGTCTTTAAGGATTTTGATTGCATCATTACGCCTACCTCGCCTACTCCGGCATTTAAATTAGGTGAAAAAATACAGAATCCATTAGCAATGTATTTATCTGATATTTATACGATTTCAATAAATTTAGCCGGGCTTCCCGCGCTATCTATCCCTTGCGGTTTTAGTTCGGGCGGCCTGCCCATAGGGCTGCAGATAATAGCCAGGAGCTTTGACGAAGAGATGCTTTTCCGGGTGGCCCATTGCTATGAAGCCCATACTTCCTGGCATAAGATGCGGCCAAAGATATAATTATTATGGAATACGAAGCGGTTATCGGTTTAGAGGTGCATGCTCAGTTAAAGACCAGAACCAAGGCATTTTGCGGGTGTTTGACTGAATTTGGGGCGCCGGCAAATACGCAGGCCTGTCCGGTTTGCTTAGGATTCCCGGGGAGTTTGCCGGTGTTTAACGAAAAGGCCTTGGAATATGGGATGCGCGCTGCCCTGGCCTTACATTGCCAGGTTCAGGGATTCACTAAATTTGACCGTAAGAATTATTTCTATCCTGATCTGCCTAAGAATTATCAAATTTCCCAATACGGCCTGCCGCTGGCATCAGGAGGTTTCTTAGAGATAGAGATTGCCGGAGCCAAAAAACGTATCGGGATTATACGGGCGCATCTTGAAGAAGATGCCGGCAAGCTCATCCATGAAGAGGACAATAGCTTGGTAGATTACAACCGGGCGGGAGTGCCGCTTTTAGAAATAGTCAGCGCGCCTGAAATTTATTCTCCCGATGAGGCATACGAGTATTTGGCCTCTTTGAAAGCGATATTAAAATATTTAGAGGTCTGCGATTGCGATATGGAGAAGGGTTCCTTGCGCTGCGATGCCAACGTATCCCTGCGCATGCCGGGCGCAAAAGAATTAGGTATAAAGGCCGAATTGAAAAATATGAATTCGTTTAAGGCGGTGCGCGATGCCCTGAACTATGAGCTCAAAAGGCAGAAAGAAGTTTTAGAAAGCGGCGGCTCAATGCGCCAGGAGACGCGCCTCTGGGATGAATCCGCAGGAAAAACCCGGCCTATGCGCAGCAAGGAAGAGGCAATGGATTACCGCTACTTTCCCGAGCCTGACCTGCCGCCTTTTGTATTAAGCGATGAAGAAATAAAAACTATCCGCGCAGGCCTCCCGGAATTACCCGCTGCGCTCAAGCAGAGATTTATCAGCCAATATGGGTTGAATAGTTATGACGCAGGCGTGCTCACCAGCGAGAAACCTCTGGCAGAATTCTTTGAGGCCTGCCTGCGGCTCTATCCCAGGGCCAAGGCCGTCTGCAATTGGATTAGCGGCCCCTTAAGTTACGAATTAAATTCGCGCAACGCCGGGATAGAATCGCTTAAGCTTGAGCCGGAAATGCTGGTGCGGCTGATTAAACTTGTTGATGAGGGAGCACTGAGTAATCTGGCGGCGAAAGCTCTCCTGACCGAGATGCTTAATAGCGGAAGGCCTGCGGATGAGCTGATGCAAGAAAAGGACCTCGCCCAGGTTTCAGATAGGAAAGCGCTGGATGAGCTCTTAGATAAGGTTATCGCCGATAATCCCGGCTCCGTCAGGGATTATAACTCCGGCAAAGCCAACGCCCTGATGTTTCTGCTGGGGCAGGCGATGCGCTTAAGCAAAGGCAGGGCAAACCCAAAGTTAATCGGAGAAATGCTCAAGAAAAAACTGTGAAAAAATTACAGCCCTAAGGGAGGATAAACCTACAATGCGTAAGAAGATTATCATCGTATCATTTATAGCGGTATTGGTTTTTGGGTTTACTTATTTCGTATATTCGCAAAATGAACGCAAAAAGAGGAATGAGCTTTACAGGCAGTTGGAATTATTCTCCGATGGCTTAAGCCTGGTTGAGGCAGAATTTGTTGATGAACCTAAATCCAGAGATTTGATTTACGGCGCGCTCAAAGGCATGCTTTCCTCGCTTGATTCCTACAGCGAGTTCCTTGACCCTGAGAGCCGCAAAGAATTAGAAGTAGGCACCGAAGGGGAATTCGGAGGCCTGGGAATTGAGATTACGATTAAGGATGAGCTGCTGACGGTGATGACCCCGATTGAAGATACGCCTGCCTGGAAGGCGGGATTAAAATCCGGGGATAGAATTGTGAAAATCAACGCAGAGGTTACCAGGAATATCACGGCAAGCGAAGCCGTAAAAAAATTACGCGGCAAGCCGGGAACCGAAGTCGCCCTTACCATTCTTCGCGAAGACAAGAGCGGGGCGCAGGGCAGGTTTTTTGAGGTTAAAATTACCCGGGACATCATTAAAGTAAAAGATATTAAAAATACCAGTATATTAGAAGATAACATCGGCTACATCCGTTTAGTGGAATTCAGGAAGAATACGCCTGCTGATCTGGATACTGCCCTGGCCCAGCTTAAAAAATCCGGGATGAACGGCCTGATTCTTGACTTAAGAAATAACCCCGGGGGTCTGTTAGATGTCGCGGTGAAAACAGTGGATAGATTCATTCCCACCGGCAAAGTGGTGGTTTCCACCAAAGGCCGCCTGGCCGCGCAGAATATGGAGTATAAGTCCGCTAACGGCGCTAAATATTTGGATATTCCAATGGTGCTCATAGTGAATGAGGGCTCTGCTTCCGGAAGCGAAATCGTTGCCGGCGCATTACAGGATTATAAGCGGGCAGTGCTCATAGGAACCAAGACCTTCGGTAAGGGCGCGGTGCAGTCGGTCTTGCCTCTCTCTGACGGCTCGGCCCTGAAGCTTACCACCAGTAAATGGTTTACCCCCGGCGGCAGGCTTATCCATACTCAAGGGATAGTTCCTGATATCGTGGTTGAGGCAGACAAGTCCCCCTCGGGGGACGGGCCGGATTTTAGCGCAGGCCCGGCGGACGTAGAGAGAGTTTTTGAGACCCTGAAAGAGAAAGCGCAGGGCGCAGAAAAAGAACAGCCGAAGAACAAGGAATTTGATTATAAAAAAGATAACCAGATTGTCCGCGCCATAGATATCATTAAAGGAATTAAGGTTTATAAAACATTACAGCCGTGAGGCGTTCTAAAAGCGGTAGAAATGATAATTATATCAAGGCAATTTACGTATTAGCCGGAGTTATTATTATTGAATCGGTATTCCTGATTGCCTCCTGCCAAAGAAAAGAAAAGCCCCCGCCCGGAAAACAGCCAGCGCAGGTTCAAAAAAAGCCGGCCCCCGAAGTAAAACCAAAACCAAAAGTCCCTGAAGAAGAGCAAGGCAAAATTGCCATTGTTCTAGATGACTGGGGATATAGCTTAAGCAATATAGATACCCTGAAGGAGATAGCAGAGCCGCTGACATTAGCAATTCTTCCCCGCCGCGCTTACTCCGCAGCCATCGCCGGCATAGCCAAAGAAATCGGGAAAGAGGCAATCCTGCATCTTCCTTTAGAGCCGCAGCGCGAGAAAAAATACCGCCTTGAGCCGGATACCATATTGCTCACGATGACAAGACAAGAGGTGCTTAAGATATTAGAAGCCGATATTAAAAATCTGCCGGGGATTAAGGGAGTATCCAATCATATGGGTTCCCTGGCAACTGAAAACATGCCCTTGATGAAGATAATCTTTAGCGAGCTTAAGAAAAGGAAGCTCTATTTTTTAGACAGTTACACCGGAAAGACCGTTTGCCGGGACCTGGCCGGAAGCGCCGGGCTTGCCTATGCCAGAAGGCAGGTTTTCTTAGATAATAAAAATGACGCGCAGTATATCCGCGGCCAGTTAGAGCTTCTGGCAAGAATTGCTAGACTTTCCGGCTATGCCATTGGCATTGGCCATGACCGGCCTAAGACGCTGGAAGTCCTATCCGGGGCAATGAAAGAGCTAAAGAAGCGCGGGTTTAAGTTTGTCTATGTATCGGAGTTAGTGAAATAATGATTTCCCTCGGCATTGAAACCTCCTGCGACGAAACCTCCGCCTCTTTAGTTGAAAACGGCAGGGTTATCCTCTCTAACGTTATTGCCTCAAGCCTCAACCTGCACCGCAAACATCAAGGCATAATCCCCGAGATTGCTTCCAGAGCCCATATTGAATGTATATCCTTAGTCGTTGAGCAGGCGCTTAAAGAAGCAGGCAGGAAAATAATTGATATAGATTTGGTCTGCGTTACCAAGGGCCCGGGTTTAATCGGCTCATTGTTGGTAGGCATTTCCTTTGCCAGGGGCCTTAGTTATGCCCTCAAGAAACCGCTCATCGGGGTTGACCACTTAGAAGCGCATCTTTATGCCAGTTTTTTGTTTACCCCGTCAGAAACTGCTGGGCAACCAAAAGAAAGAAAAATGTTTCTGATGGGGTCTAAGAGGCCCGCTATACCTTTTATGGCTTTGGCTAAAAGGAAAGCCAAACCCTGCCTTGCCGGCAGGCAGGCATTGCCTTGCCGGCTTATCGGCTTAGTTGTTTCCGGAGGGCATACGAGTTTATTTCTGGTAAAGAAGGGTTTTACCTTTAAAACTTTGGGCGCAACGGTTGATGATGCCGCGGGCGAGGCCTTTGATAAGGTGGCTAAGCTCTTAGGCCTGGGATATCCCGGCGGCCCGGAGATTGAAAGAACAGCTAAAGGCGGCAATCCTAAAGCCGTTAAACTCTCCTGTATGGGTCCGGGAGGCCTGGATTTTTCTTTTAGCGGAATCAAAACCGCAGTTCTGTACAAGTTACAAGCCGCAGGCCGCAAGCCGCGGGTTGCTGATATGGCGGCGAGTTTTCAGAGGGCAGTGGTTGAGGCGCTGGTAGAGAAGTCATTTTTGGCCTGCCAGCGCAATAAAATCAAGACGTTAGTCATCGGAGGCGGGGTAGCCGCGAATAACTATCTAAGGAATAGATTTAATCAGGAAGCGGACTTAAGGAATATCAAAGTTTATTTTCCCGCCCCTGCCTTAAGCTTAGATAACGCGGCAATGATTGCCGGCCTGGGCTACCAGTTATATAAACATGGCAAACGTTCAAGTTATTACTTAACCCCTTGGACTTCATAGTAATTTTGGAGAAAAAAGAGAGATAACCGCCCATTTTTTTCCCTCCTCTTTCCTATCAGTGCATACAATTATATTGACAAAAAGCCATATTTATAGTATATTTTGTCTATGGAAGATGTTTCCGGCAGTTTTATCTGGGATTTTGAAAAAGAGTTAAGCAATATTTATAAACATGGAGTTGACTTCGCCGCCGCCGCAAAAGCATTTAAGGACCCCGACAGAAAGATTTATATTGATTCTAAGCACAGCAGGGAAGAGGAGCGGCTCTTCTGTATAGGAAAAGTTGAAGGTAAGGTTTTGACGGTTAGGTTTACCTATCGTAGCGGAAAGATCAGAATCATCGGTGCTGGCTATTGGAGAAAGGGGGAGCAATACTATGAGAAGGAAGACAGTATATCAGAATGAGCCTATCGGAAAATTAACAAGAATCAAAGATTTTCTTCCGCCGCCGGAGAAATTAGTTATCCCGCAGGATACCGTAAAGATTACCATATCTTTAAGTAAAGCAAGCGTTGATTTTTTTAAACGCCAAGCCGGCCTGCATCAGAGCAAATATCAGAGAATGATCCGCCAGCTGGTAGATAGGTATGTTATGCAGTATTCGCACCAGAACGCGCTTACTCATTGAAATATATAAAGAATCGCAGGAACAGGTCTGGGCAGAGCTATGGGGTATGGAGAGAATAACATTTCTTTAGGTCTTGAGAATTTGTTAAACTAAATATACAGCACAGGAGACTCAAAAATGGCAAAGAAGATTTTGGTAATAGATGATGAGGAGTTGATTACAAAAAGCCTGTTAAAATTATTAGATAAAGAAGGATACAGCACAACCGTGGTCAGAAGCGGGAAAGAAGCTATAGATAAAGTAAAAGAGTCCAATTATGACCTTATTATTTGTGATGTTAGAATGCCAGAAATGGATGGGATAGATACCATTAAAGAAATTCGTTCATATTTAGAGAGGTCAAACAAAAAAATAATTCCTGAGATTTTAATTACCGGATACGCTGATATTGAAAAGTATGAAAAGGCGATGGATCTAAAGGTGGCGGACTATATTTACAAGCCTTTTGACATAGCGGATTTCCTGGAAGTTGTCAAAAGAAATCTTGCGTAGTTGTTAGGAAATTGGGAGAGGATAAGATGGCTAAGGATTACGAAGAAAAAAGATCGTTTCCCCGCATAAAAGCGGATTTAAAAGTAGATATCCCTAAAAGCATACACGCTACCTTAATGGATCTAAGCGAGAATGGAATAAGCATAAATTCCTCAGAAATGATCTCTAGTCCGAACATATCGTTGCGCGTACATTTTCCAGACACCGATTTAAAAATGGAGGCCAAACTCGTCTGGAGAAGAAACCTTAAAACCGGCGGCTCCTCATATGGAATGGAATTTGTGGGTTTAACCGAAAATCAAAAGTCCGA
>Ga0155962_117_pt1 | contig 17475 bp, 18 predicted proteins | sample RifCSPlowO2_02_FD_107616 | JGI IMG/M metagenome (GOLD analysis project Ga0155962, IMG submission 107616) | Omnitrophica WOR_2 bacterium RIFCSPLOWO2_02_FULL_45_28
CCGCAGGCAGTTTGTTTCTTTGTCTTTAGAATTTCAGATTACTCCGCATGAAATGACCGACCCCTGCGCGGAAGACAGGGATTCTCCTGTCCCGGGCCTCGTGCATCGCTATCCGGACAGAGTCCTGTTTTTGGCTACCGAGTCCTGCGCTGCTTATTGCCGCCACTGCACCAGGCGCAGGCTGGTAGGAGATAAGAAAAGCGCCTGCGCCCCTTCCAAATTTGAACAGGCATTTGAATATATAAAAAGCAATCGTAAAATCCGCGATGTGCTTATTTCCGGCGGCGACCCATTTATGCTGGAAAATGATGTTTTAGAAGAGATCCTGAAAAATATCCGTTCCATTTCTCACGTGGAATTCCTGCGTATCGGCACACGCGTACCGGTGAGTTTACCCCAGAGAATAAATGAGGACTTGGTCAAAATGCTCAAAAAATATTCGCCCATCTGGCTGAGCATACATTTTAATCATCCCAAGGAAATAAATAAACGCACCAAGCTTGCCTGCGATATGCTGGCAGACAGCGGCTTTCCTTTGGGCAGCCAGACCGTGCTTTTAAAGGGGATAAACGACAAGCCCTATATTATGCGCCGGCTGATGCATGAGCTTCTTGAAATCCGGGTCAGGCCGTATTATATCTATCAATGCGACCCGGTTAAAGGCACGGCGCATTTGCGCACCCCGGTGGCCGCGGGAATAAACATCATTGAAAAACTGCGCGGCCATACCAGCGGCTATGCGGTTCCTACCTTTGTCATTGACGGCCCCGGCGGAGGCGGTAAAATACCCGTAGGCCCGAATTATATGCTTTCGCAGGCAAAGGGAAAATATGTTTTACGCAATTACCGCGGGAAAATTTATACGTATATAGAGTAAAAATATAGTATAATATAAGGGTCTTAGATAATGGAGATCGTCTAAGGCCCTTTTTTCTTATGCAAGAAAATCGCCTTCGGAGATAACTTAAGCGATTTTCGCTGTCCCCCCTGCTTTGTTTTCGGACCTGTCCCCGCGATTAGATTTCGAAGAAATCTGCGGGGAGAAAACAAGGGGGGATTATATGATACTTTCATATGCCGGAACAAAAACAAGCGAAAAAAACTATCAGGGTATTTGCCCTGGCTTCATTCTTGAATGACTTGGGCTCGGATATCATTTATCCTCTCTGGCCGATGTTTGTTACCTCGGTCCTGGGGGCGAATATGGTGGTGCTGGGGTTTTTGGATGGCTTAGGAGAGGCTTTGGTTTCTCTGTCGCAGGCGGTTTCGGGTTACATCTCGGATAGAATCAGAAAGCGAAAGGCCTTTGTCTGGTTAGGTTACTTATGCGGCGGGGCTTCAAGAATAGGCTATAGCGTATCAGCCGTATGGCAGCATTTGATTCCCTTTAGAATCTTAGACAGGGCTGGCAAAATCCGCAGCGCCCCGCGGGATGCCATTATTGCGGATATTTCCACCAAAGAAAACCGGGGCCATAACTTCGGGCTTTTGCGGGCTATGGATAATCTGGGGGCAGTCTGCGGGATTATCATAAGCATTGTGTTTTTTCAGCTGCTCGGATATAAAAAGTTATTTTTGCTTGCGGCAATCCCTTCTTTGATAGGCGCAGGGCTGATTTTCTTTCTGATAAAGGAAAGAAAGGCCCAGGATAGCAATGTATACAAAGGGATTTCTTTTAAGGACTTAAGCGGAAACTTCAGATTGTATCTTTTCTTAAGCGCCATTTTTGCCCTCGGGTCATTCAGCTATTCTTTCCTGCTCATTTATGCCAAAAGGTGCGGGTTTTCAGCCGGCTTTCTGCCGGTGTTATACCTTATCTTTACGGTAGCGGCGGCGATATTCTCTTTACCTTTTGGCCGGCTTTCGGATAGCATAGGAAGAAAACTTGTCCTTGCGGCAGGGTATATTTTATGGATGCTTGTCTGCGTCCTGCTCATTTTTTCTCAAGGCGCATTGGCAGTTATCCTCAGCTTTTTCTTATACGGCCTGCATAAGGCGGCTTTAGAGCCGGTGCAGAAAACCTTTGTTTCCGAGCTTGCGCCAAAAGACTATAAAGCCAGCAGTTTAGGCGGGTTTCAGATGGTCATCGGCTTATGCGCTTTGCCCGCGTCTTTTATCGCCGGCCTGTTGTGGGATAAGGCGGGCGCCGCCAGCCCCTTTTATTTCTCTTTGGCCTTATCGGCGCTATCAATGGCATTATTGTTTTTTGTAAAAGAGCGATAGAAAATAACTGATAAAGAAAAGAGGAGAAGATGAAGATAGCTGTTGTAGGCCTGCCGGAGTTTCCGCTGGGCAAGAAGAATCTGGTTGATGGGCGCTTGGATACCCTGGAAGGCCTGATTAAGCCGTCAAAGACGACGTATATCACTAATGAATACTTAGACGGCCAAAGGGTGAAGGATGCCGACGGGATTATCTGCGAAAAAGAGGCGAAATTGGATTTGGTGATTCAGGATTTGGAGGTGGTGGAAAACCGCCTTGGACGTCTGGAGGCGGGTGAGGAAAAAGATTTTTCTTTGCGCCTGAAGGAGATATTGGAGAAAAACAAATGCCTGATTGAGGAAAGCTTCAGCGAAGAGGAGAAAAAGACCCTGCTCAATTATAACTTAGTGAGCATAAAGCCGGTATTCTTTGTGGATAAGAATGAGAATAAAGGGGTACAGGATATAATTTTTGAGAGTTATTATGCCTTTGGGATGATTTGCTTTATTACCGGAGCAAAAGACAAGGAGCTTAAGGCCTGGCCGATTAAAAAAGGCGCAAGCGCTTATGAGGCTGCCGGGGCCATACATTCGGCTATCCAGCAGAAGTTTATCAAGGCAGAGATTATCAGCTATGATGACGTGGTTAAGGCAGGCGGCTTAACCCAGGCAAAGCAGTATATGCGTTTAGAAGGCAAAGATTACCTGATGCAAGATGGGGATTTGTTGAATGTGAGGACGTAAAAGCAGAACTAAGAGCTAAGAAAAATTAGAAACCAGGAGCAAGTGATGATAAAAATTAAGAGGGCGTTGATTAGTGTTTCGGATAAGACCGGGATTGTGGATTTTGCCTTGGGGCTGCATAATTTAGGAGTTGAAATTTTGTCTACCGGCGGCACTGCTAAGACGCTGCGCGAGGCAAAAATTCCGGTAATTGAGGTCTCGGACTATACGGGATTCCCTGAGATGCTTGACGGCAGGGTAAAGACCCTGCATCCCAAAATTCACGGTGGACTTCTTGCCCTGCGGGATAATCCTGAACATATGCAAAGCTTGAAGAAACATAACATCGGCCTTATTGATATGGTGGTGGTGAATCTATACCCTTTCCAAGAAACAATCCAAAAGCCCGGGGTTAGCATAGAAGAGGTGATTGAAAATATTGATATCGGCGGACCGAGCATGCTGCGCTCGGCGGCTAAGAATCACCGTTCGGTAGCGGTTATTTGTAATCAGAGCCGCTATAGCGAAGTGCTTAGTGAACTGCAGAAAAATAACGGAGCTTTATCCGGGAAGACGCTTGAGGAATTGGGGATAGAGGTATTTAAAGAAACCGCCCATTACGATGCCGCTATCCATCGTTATCTTAAAGAACATATCCCGGGCGGGAAAGAATTAGAGCCAGAGGCCTTTCTCCATTGCCTGGGTTTAAGTTTTGTCAAGCTGCAGGATCTCCGTTACGGAGAAAATCCGCATCAAAAGGCGGCATTCTATTCTGATACAGGAGAAAGGCATGGCCTTACCCAGATGAAACAGCTCCGGGGAAAGGAGCTTTCTTTTAATAATATTTTAGATTTAAACGCTGCGGTTAACTTGGTCAAAGAATTTGATTTGCCGGCAGCGGTTTTTATCAAGCATAATAATCCTTGCGGCGCCGCAGAAAATAAAGATATGTTGAAGAGCTATAGTAATGCCCGGGCTTGCGATAAGCTTTCGGCGTTTGGCGGTGTTGTAGCGCTAAACAGGGAGGTTGACTTATCTCTGGCAAAATTAATTGAAAAAAGCGGATTTCTTGAATGTATTATTTCTCCCAGATTCGGATTAGAGGCGCTTAGCGTATTGAAGGAAAAGAAAAATGTGCGGCTTTTAGAATTACCATCTCTCTCGGAAAATAGAGAGCAGTTAGATTTTAAGCGGGTCTGGGGAGGACTTTTGGTCCAGGATGAAGATACCTTAATACTGGATGAAAAGAACCTCCGGGTAGTAAGCAAAAGAAAGGCCACCCCCAAAGAAATGGAATCGCTTGTCTTTGCCTGGAAGATAGCCAAACATACCAGGTCAAACGCCATTGTTCTGGCTAAAGGTACAAAGACCGTCGGTATCGGCGCGGGACAAATGTCCAGGGTTGACTCGGTTTTTATTGCCGTTAAAAAGGCAGATAGGCTTACCGCAGGTTCGGTGCTTGCCTCAGATGCATTCTTTCCCAAAGAAGACGCGATTCAATTGGCGGCTAAATACGAAATACAAGCCATAATTCAGCCTGGCGGCTCCCTTGCCGATAGCGAGATTATCAAACTCGCAGATAAACACAACATCGCCATGGTCTTTACCGGCCTGAGACATTTTAAACACTAAAATAGCAAATCGCTTATTGCAAATCGCAAATCGTCTGAAATTTACCGGTTGCGATTAGCCATTTGCCGTAAGCCAGATAATGACCTACCCCCAAGTTCTCCGGTATCTTAATTCTTTTGTGAACTACGAGAAGGAAAGCAATTATCCCTATAGAAAATCCTTTAAATTAGAGAGGATGAAGGGTTTTTTAAAACTCCTTAAAAATCCCCAGGAGGGTTTGAGATGCCTGCATATTGCCGGCTCAAAGGGCAAAGGCTCAACCTGCGCATTTATCGCTTATATTTTAAGGGAAGCCGGGTTTAAAACCGGGTTATACACCTCGCCGCATCTGGTTGATTTCAGGGAGAGGATACGCATATTGCAGTCACCAGGTCACCAGGGGTTCACCAGGTCACCAGTTGATGATTTTGAGGGGATGATTAGTAAAAGCAAGCTCACCGGCCTGGTAGAAAAGCTGAAGCCGCTCATTGATAAATACAATCGCGCATCCAAATATGAGGACTTGACCTTTTTTGAGGTTTACACTGCCCTGGCCTTTATTTATTTTAAGGAAAAAAAAGTTGATTTTGCGGTTTTAGAAACAGGTTTAGGCGGGAGACTTGATGCAACCAACGTAGTTAATGCTTTAGTTTCCGTGCTCACGCCGATAAGTTATGAGCATACGGATAAGTTAGGAAAAACCTTACGACAAATAGCCAAAGAGAAGGCAGGAATCATTAAGGCGGGTTACGGTTTACCTGCCTGCCGGCAGGCAGGGCGGGTTACGGGTTACGGTAAAGTCCGTATCCCGATTGTTGTTACGGCGCCGCAGGAAAAAGAAGTTATGCAAGTAATGAGAAAAAAATGTAAAAAAGTCGGCGCTATAATTACTGAGGTTGGTAAGGATATAAGATACAGAAAGACAGGGAATGGTTTTAGCGTTAAAGGGATTTATGGGAGATATCCGGATTTAAGAATAAGACTTATCGGCAGCCATCAGTTGATAAATGCGGTTATGGCAATAAGCGCGGTTAGAGCATTGCAATCTTACAATATCAAAGTTGGCATTGATTGCATAAGGCGGGGCCTTTACCATACTCTTTGGCCCGCAAGATGCGAGGTTCTCTCGCGGGATCCCTTAGTAGTTCTTGACGGAGCGCAGAATGCTGCCTCAGCCAGGGTTTTTAAGGAGGCGGTTAAGGAGAATTTCAACTATGGGAGATTAATCTTAGTATTAGGCATCTCTAACGATAAAGATACAGCGGGAATATGCGGCCAGTTAGATGAATTAGCCGATGAAATTATTTTAACTAAGGCTGATAATCCCCGCGCGGCAAAGCCAGGCTGCCTGGCCAAATATTTTAAAGACAAAAAAACACATATAGCGAGAACAGTTAAGGAAGCGCTGGGATTGGCTCTCAAAAAAGCCAATGCGCAGGACTTAGTTTTGGTTAGCGGTTCATTATTTGTGGCGGGAGAGGCAAGGAAGATTCTTGTACGATGAAGAGATGGAGCCAGTCTGATACCATTACGGCAGTTTCTACGCCCATCGGCCAGGGAGCAATCGGCATTGTGCGTCTAAGCGGTAAAGATGCCTTGAGCATTGCGGATAAAATATTCCTTTCTAAAGATGGCCGTACACCATCTGCTTATAAGACTTATAGCGTGCATTATGGATGGATTATCAATAGAAACCAGGAACCAGCCACCGCCAAGGCGGGGTGCCGCCAAGGCGGCAAAACCAGAAACCAGAAGGACGATAAGAAACTATCCGCTAAACGCTATCCCTGCCTGGCCGGCAGGCAGGCGCTATCCGCTAATATTATTGATGAAGTCCTATTGACCGTGATGCGCGCGCCAAGAAGCTACACTAAGGAAGACATCGTGGAAATTAGCTGTCATAGCGGGATTGTGGTATTGAGGGAAATTCTGGATTTGGTTTTATCCTGCGGAGCGCGTTTGGCTGAGGCAGGCGAGTTTACCAAAAGGGCATTCTTAAACGGGAGAATTGATCTAAGCCGGGCCGAGGCGGTCTTAGAGATTATAAACGCAAAAACTGAGCTTGCCTTAGAAAGCGGCGTTAAACAGTTAGAAGGTTTTTTAGCCGATGAAGTGAGAAAAATAAGGCAGCGGCTTTTAGACATAATAGCCGCCCTGGAGGCGAACATTGATTTTCCAGAGGAAGAGATAGTGCCCGCCGGTAAGCCGGAGGGCGATGCCTGCCTGCCGGCAAGGCAGGGTGCGGCTTCTGATAGCCGCAGCCACAAGAAGGCCGTAAATAAAAATATAACCGACGCGGTAGAAAGAATAAATAATTTATTGCATTCTGTAAGGCATGGGAAGATTTTACGCGAGGGCATAGCAGCAGTTATAGCCGGCAGGGCAAATGTCGGCAAGTCGTCTCTCTTAAATGCCCTCCTGAAAGAAGAACGGGCAATAGTAACTCCTATTGCCGGCACTACCCGCGACGCAATTGAAGAAATTCTGGATTTAAAGGGAATTCCCTTGAAGATTGCCGACACAGCGGGTATAATAGAACCCCGGGACCTGATTGAAAAAGAGGCCTTAAAGCGCACCCAGAGCTATTTTGAAAAGGCTGAGCTTGTTCTCTTAGTTTTTGATTCAAGCGCAAGGCTGACCAGAGAAGACCGGCAATTGATTGCAAAAGCCAGGAGTAAGACTACAATCGCGGTCCTTAACAAAAGCGACCTCAAGACAAAAATAGAAGAAGCGCAAATAAAAAAGTATTTTAGCAGTATGGTCAGGATTTCCTGTTTGAAGCAGGGGGGCTTAAAGGGATTAGAGGAAAAAATTGTCCAGTCGGTCTGGGGCGGTGAGATTGGGGCTGCGCAAGAATTAGTCGTTACCAATTCCAGGCACATCCATGCCCTTAAAAACGCCCGGGATGTTTTAGAGAGGGCGGGAGATTCGCTTAAGAGCGGCCTGTCTATTGAATTCATTGCTGAAGATTTAAAGCTTTGCCGAAATCATCTGGGTTATATTCTCGGGGAAGCAGTAGAAGAAGATATCTTAGACAAGATTTTTAGCGAATTTTGTATAGGGAAATGATGGATAGAAAGAAGATAGAAAAGGCAATCAGAGAGATTTTAGAGGCAATCGGCGAAAATCCAAAACGGAAAGATTTGCTGGATACGCCGAAACGGGTTGCCGAAATGTATGAGGAGCTCTTCTCCGGGATACAGAAGGAGCCGGCCAGGGAATTAGAGGTTGTTTTAGACCAGAAGTATGAGGAGATAATCTTATTGAAAAATATCCCGCTCTATAGCGTCTGCGAGCACCATCTTCTTCCCTTCATAGGCAGGGCGCATATCGCTTATATTCCCGGACAGGGCAGGGTCACCGGTTTAAGCAAGATTGCGCGGGTTGCGGATATCCTGGCCAGGCGGCTTCAGGTTCAGGAGCGCCTGACTACCCAGATAGCGGAAATTATTATGGCTAAACTGAGGCCTTTAGGAGTAATGGTAGTCATTGAAGCAGAGCATCTCTGTATGTCAATGCGCGGGGTGCAGAAACCCGGCACCATCACCGTTACTTCAGCGGTAAGGGGTATTTTTAAAAAGAATGTTAAAACCCGCTCCGAGGCTTTAGCGTTAATGAAATAAGCGGCAGCTTGAGTTTATGGCAATGGAAAGGACAGGGCATACGGATAATTGGAGAAAGCAGGGCCTACTCACCAGCATCAGGAACGCCTTGCGGGGGATATATCACATATTGAATCACCATTATAACGCCCGCCTGATATTTCTTTTCTCCATTTTCGCAGTTTTATTGGGATTCTATCTTCAGGTATCCAATCTGGAGATGTTTGTTCTGGGGGTTGCGGTTATCGTGCTCTTTATCTCCGAAGTAATTAATACCATTATTGAAGATATGATTAATCTCATTACCCAGGAGTATCACCTGAAGATTAAAATCATCAAGGATGTCGCCGCAGGGGTAGTTCTCGTGGCTGTGTTTTTTTTCGCAATTTTGTGTTACTGCGTATTTGTGAAGCGGATTATCATGGTCTGGAGAGGCATAGACTATAAACCAAGATCGGAAATTACAAGTTATGATAGGAGGTAACTAGATGATAGGAGTAGGCGGCATAACCCATAAGCATTATCCTGAAACAAAAGGTTTAAAAGTGAGCGGCGGCCAAACGGTCAAAAAAGGCGCCATCTTAACCCGCCAGGGAGATAAATGGAAGCCCGGGCTTAATGTGGGCGGCAAAGGCAGCTTATACGCCCTCTGCGGGGGAACGGTCTATTTTACTACCAGACGCGGCACGTATAAAACTACGAAAAGATACACCGTAATAAATATTAGGCCTCTCCTTCTTTCGGCAGAGACTTTGAGCAGAGTTTTCCCGCGGTAGGTAATATTGTAAGCTTTGTTTTAGAACAATTGCCTATCCAAACTCCGGTACTGTATTGCCTCCGAGACGTGTTCGGCCTGAATATCTTCTGACTTATCCAAATCCGCAATGGTGCGAGCCACCTTCAGAATCCGAACACTAATTCGCCCTACTTCCCCACCATAAAAATCAATTCCAAGGATTTAGTTGCCGTTTAATACATCCTGAGTGATGCTGGGGAGAATGGCAGAAGTTTTTGAGGGGCCGCGGCGCTGGATTTCGTAAAGTCAAGAAACCTGACAAAAATGCTTGACTTAGAGATGAACCCCAGTATAATATCCCTTGAAAATCATCATAATTTAAGTTATACTTTATCGTAGAGGAAGGTGAGTAAATATGGCAAGACCAATTGAGCCTACCCCAATTTTAAGAGGTAATGACGCTAAAGAATTTCTTAAGGATCTAAGCGAGACTAAACCGAGTCCTGTTGTTTTCCAGCGGTTAGAGCGTTGCGAGCGTCTTTATGATGAGTTTCGCGCCAAGGCAGCTCGCCATGGAAGTAGACCCTCTTAAGTTAGAACCCTGCCCGTTAAGTTCGAAATCAAATATAGAAGGATTTGATTGTGGTGATACCGATTTAAACGACTTTCTGCTTCATGACGCCCTATCTTATCAAAAACAATATCTTGCCCAGACTACATTACTCTATATAGTAGACAGTTTGGTTATTATACGCTTGCCTCTGACGCAATCAGGCTTGACATTAGAGAAAAATCAATATTTCATAAGAAAAAGCAGATTTATAGCTATCCGTCAATCAAGATTGCAAGAATGGCCTTTTTGAAAGAATGTCAAGGGCAAGGGTGCGGGACATTCATCATAAGCGTGGTGGTGGGGCTCGCGCATAAGCTTAATAAGCAAGGAATTGGATGTAGATTTATTACTGTAGATGCTTATCCGGAACGAATAGATTTCTATATAAAACGCGGCTTTAAGCATAATATTCATAAAGATTACCAAACAAGAGCTCATCCAAGCTTAAAGCTTGATGTTTGGAATTGGCTTTATGAGTCAGGTAAAAATAAGGAATATAACTCATTGCTAAAATAATAGTTTTATATAAAATATTCTGTGTATCAATTAATCCCGGCCAGCGAGCTGGGATTTTTAGTTCAGCAAGGGGGGCAATATTATGAAGTTTGTATCACGCCCACAATTGGCGGTCCAAACTCCGGTATTGTATCGCCTCGGAAAGATGTTCGGGGAGGATATCCTCAGAACCAGCCAAATCCGCAATGGTGCGGCTCACCTTTAAAATCTTATCGTAGGCCCTGGCGGAGAATCCCAACTCCTCAATCGCAGCTTTTAACAATGCCTGCCCTTCTTCAGTCAGACCGCAGTATTTCTTGATCTGTTTATGCGCCATATGGGAATTGGCAAATATCCCGTCGTCTTTTCCGCCGCAGGCGGATCCGCCTTTGGCGGAAAAGCGCTTTAACTGGATATCCCGGGCTTTCTTGACCCGCTCTTTAATTAGTGCAGAGGATTCGGGGTTGTCTTTGGAAACCAGCTCCTTATATTTTATTGCCGGCACCTCAATATGGATGTCAATCCTGTCTAAAAGCGGCCCGGAGATTTTAGAGAGATACCTTTCTATTTTAGTGGAATTACAGCGGCATTGTTTCGCCGGGTCAGTATAATATCCGCAGGGGCAGGGGTTCATTGCCGCAACTAACATAAACTTAGCCGGGAAGCTCAGGGATTTATGGATGCGGGATATCCTTATTCTCCCTTCTTCAAGTGGCTGGCGTAATGCCTCAAGGACATTGCGCTTGAATTCCGGGAGTTCATCTAAAAATAGGACCCCGTTATGGGCTAAACTTATTTCCCCGGGCTGGGGTATCCGGCTTCCGCCTGCCATCGCGGCATCAGAAATGCTGTGATGGGGGCTAAGAAACGGCCGCTTAGTGAGAAGCCCAGCTGCCGCTTGAGCCACCACTCCTAAGCTTGAGTGTATACGGGTGGTTTCTATGGCTTCTTCCAGAGTCATATCCGGAATGATGCTGGGAATTCTTTTGGCAAGCATGGTCTTTCCGCTTCCGGGAGGGCCGATCATTATGACGTTGTGCGAACCCGCCACCGCCACTTCTAATGCCCGCTTGGCCAGGTTTTGGCCTTTTACTTCCTGGAAATCAAAAGGATAGGCAATATTTTGCATTGCCTCTTTAATATTGATTTTTGTGGGGGCAATGGCATCTTGTTCAGAAAGGAGATGGATAACTTCCTTTAGATTTTTGGCCCCCAGGACCTGGATTCCTTCAATAAGCCCGGCTTCGGGGGCGTTTGCTTCCGGAAGAATCAATTTGGGGCTTAAGTTTTTCTCATCGCGCATTGCCAGAGCAATGGGCAGGGCGCCTTTGATTGGCCTGATTGCCCCGTCTAAGGCAAGCTCGCCTAAGAAGGAGAAATCTTTTAAGCGTTCTTTATTGATTTGTGAGGAGCTGGCTAAAATCCCCAGGGCTATTGCCAGGTCAAAGGCAGGCCCGCTCTTAGGAATATCTGCGGGGGCGAGGTTAACGGTAATTCTGTCGCAAGGGTACTGGAAGCCGCTGTTATTTATCGCGCATTTAATCCTCTCCTTGCTTTCCTTGGTGGACTGGTCAGGAAGGCCGACAAAATTTACCGAAGGGAGGCCCGGCTTGACGTCAACTTCAATTTCAACGGCATAGGCCTCGATGCCTAACAAACCATAACTTAAAATCTTAGAAAGCATAACGCAGCCTGTCTATCTTAAGGGAAATTCTAAGCGCTAAGGACAAAATATCTTGCAAAAAGAATAAAAAAGATTATAATTTACCTTAACACAAAATCTATTGAAAATCAAGGGAATCCATATGGCCAAAAATACAAACCTGATTCTGGTTTGTTCCATATTATTGGGAGCGGCTATTTTTTTCAGCCTGCGATACAGAAACATTATTCATCAGAAGGCAGAGCTTGAATTTCAACTCAAGCGGACAAATCAGCAGCTTCAGTCTCTGGGGGAGCAGCTTGCGCTCCAGAAGGAATTAACTACAGAACTTAAGGAAGAGAAATCCGCGCTTTCCGGCAGCCTTCAAGAGGCAGAGAGCAAAATTTCCCGCTTAGAAGAGAAAAACGCCGGCGCCCAGGAACGCATCGTTTCTCTTTTAAAAGACATTAAAGGGTTGCAGGGGGAGATTACCTGGGCCAAAGAAGAGAAAAATCAGCTCAAACAGAAATTGAGCATATTAGGAGACCGAAATGCCCGGCTCGATGCTCGCTTGAGTTCCATTCCAGAGTTAAAAAAGGCAATAAAAGAACTAAAATTACAAATGCGCAAAGCATATCCAAAACCCGCCCTCAAGACAAAACGGGACAGAGAAGAAATTTTTGAAGGTAACTCCGGATATCTGCTCAAGGACGGCGTTGCCACCTACAGGCCGCGCTTTAAAATCAAGGTGGAGTCTGCCCGATGAAAGAGGCGCTTGCCCGCTTTTTTATGCATAACCGCATTCTTTCCATTACCATTGCCGCCTGGGTTTTCACCCAGACCATCAAAGTGACTTTAGGGGTAATCAGGGAAAAGCGGTTTAATTTCCGCTGGTTTATCGGCACCGGCGGAATGCCTTCTTCGCATGCTGCCGGGGCAACCGCTTTAGCCTTGTCCAGCGGCCTGGAGCTCGGTTTTTCCTCGCCCCTATTTGCTTTGGCTTTTGTTTTTGCCTTAGTCACAATGTTTGATGCCCAGGGGGTGCGCCGTTCCGCGGGCAAACAGGCAGAGATTTTAAATAAATTCTTAGAAGACATCTACTGGCGGGGCAATATTAAAGAAGGAAAACTCAAGGAATTATTGGGCCATACTCCGATTGAAGTCATGGCGGGTTCTATAATCGGCAGCTTAATTGCATTGGCTTTGCATAGATAAAAAAAGGGGGAGTCGTGAAAAATAGAGTGATACTTATTTTAGCCGGCTTGTCCGTTGTAAGCATTGTGTTTGGCTTAAGTATATTTAAAGGAAACAAGCAAGTTAATATTGCTCCCGTGACTCAAGCCAGACCACAATCTGTCCAGGGGCTGCTGCGGCAGGCGCAGGATTTAGAGCAAAAGGCTGACCAGATCGGCTTAAAGGCCGTCTATCAGAAATTGATTAATGATTTTCCCAATCATAAGGATATAGCGGGCTGGCAGAAGAAATTAGATGAAGTAAACCTTAAAATTATCTTTTCTCCCATAGTAGCGCCGGGCCTAAGCCAGGAATACGAAATTCAGCCCCAGGATAACCTGAGCAAAATTGCCAAACAGTTTAACACCACCGTAGAACTGCTTATGAGAAGTAACGGGCTTTCTTCAGATAAGATCAATCCCGGCAGAAAAATTAAGGTCTGGACGGGTAAGTTCAACCTATTGGTAGACAAGTCCCAGAATACGCTCATATTGAAGTTAAATGATGAGATGATGAAAACTTATACCGTGGCTACCGGCCTGAACAATTCAACCCCGGTGGGCACCTTTAAGATAGTCAATAAACTGCTTAACCCTACCTGGTATAAGGCGGGAGCCGTGGTTTCCTTCGGGAGCCCGGAAAATATTTTAGGCACCAGATGGCTGGGCTTTGATTTTACTGGCTACGGTATCCACGGCACAACCGAGCCGGAAAGTATCGGTAAGCAGGCTACCGCGGGCTGTGTGCGGATGTTAAATCCGGACGTTGAAGAATTATATTCCCTGCTTCCCGTCGGCACCGAGGTTACCATTGTTGATTAAGCTATCCAAAAGCTTCTTACCCTTTCTCTGAAGCCGGCTCCTGCAGATAAGAGCGGGGTGAACTGCCTGCCCCGCGCGTAGTCGCGGGGCCAACTGTTAATTCGCCCCGCCGCAGGCGGTGCTCATTAAAATGACCGGATTAGACTTTGAACGCCCGATATTAGAATTAGAAAGAAAGATTGAAGAGCTAAAGAGCATTACTTCTGACAAAGAGGTAATTAAGCGCTTAGAAGCAGAATTAGAGAAGAAAAAGAGCGAGATTTATCAGAGCTTAAGCGCCTGGCAGAGAGTTAAAATCGGCCGTCATCCCCAGCGGCCGTACACCCTGGATTATATCGCTATGATTTTAACTGACTTTTGTGAACTGCACGGGGACAGGCTCTTTAGCGATGATAAGGCGATCATTGCCGGTTTGGCTAAGCTTGACGGCCAGAAGATTATGATTATTGGCCATCAGAAGGGAAGGGATACTAAAGAAAATCTCCTGCGCAATTTCGGCTGTGCCCATCCTGAAGGATACCGCAAGGCGCTGCGGCTGATGCAGCTTGCCCAAAAGTTTAATCTCCCTGTAATTACCTTGATTGATACTCCCGGAGCTTACCCGGGTATCGGCGCGGAAGAAAGGGGACAAGCCCAGGCCATTGCCTTAAATCTGCGGGAAATGGTAACTATCGCAGTTCCTATAATTGTAGCCGTAATCGGAGAAGGAGGTTCAGGCGGAGCCCTGGGTATTGGCATAGGTGACCGGGTTTCTGTTATGGAAAATGCCTACTATTCAGTTATCTCTCCCGAAGGCTGCGCCGCTATTCTCTGGAAGGACGCCTCTAAAGCTGACCAGGCCGCAGAGGCCTTAAAATTGACTGCCCAGGAGCTTCTTAGTTTAGGCATCATTGATGAAATTATTCCCGAGCCGCAAGGCGGCGCCCACCGTGACCCCGCCAGGGCGGCAAAAAATCTTAAAAGCGCCATAAAAAAACATCTTGATGAATTAAAGCAGATACCCGTTGACAAGCTCCTTTCTTTGCGCTACCAGAAATTCAGAAAAATCGGCGCCTTCGCTTGAAATCATCCTATGAAAGAACAGGAATTGCTATTTTTAGGCCTTCTGCAGGATGGCCCCAAGCACGGCTATCAGTTAAAAAAGCTTATGCAGGAGATTTCCGCCACTTTCACGGGACTAAAAACCGGCTCTATATATTATCCCCTCAAAAAGATGCTCGGCGGCAGATTAGTCACCCAGACGGTTAATAAGGCGGGAAAACGCCCGACAAAGTATATTTATAAGCTCACCGAGAAGGGAAGGGAAGAGTTTAGAAAACTCCTGCTGAAGAATATCCTAACCGTAGAAAAACCCTATTTTAGCATTGATTTATCCCTCTATTTTTTAAATCACATCCCTGTAGAATTAAGAAGGCGCTATCTAAAGGTGCGCCTGAAACTCTTAAGCCGCCTCAAAAAAGGCCTGGAGAAATTAAGGCATAATCTCTCCGGCAAGACCCTGCCCAATATCATCGCCATCCTGGAGCACAACCAGGAGCTGCTTGATACCGAGATTAAATTTATACATCGGCTGACCGGCCCGCCATAAAAATTTTTACCCTTCCATATCCTTGACACCAGCGCTAAAGCGTGCTATATTTTAGTTACTTAATAGTTAAGTATATTAAATATTATGGAGATTAAGTATGCCTGATGAGGACTTAAGCCGTTTTGCTTATGAAGTTTCTCAGCTGATGCCGGATATCTTGCGCCAGTTCTTACGAAGGCAGACAAAAGAAATCGCGCAGGGAAATATAACTTTACCGCAAATACTTATTCTTGATATTTTAAAAGACAGGATTTCTATGCGGATGGGAGAGCTGGCGGAATATTTAGCCGTGAGCATGGCCGCAACTACCGGCATCGTGGATAAACTGGTAAGAAATGGTTTTGTGATTCGTACCGGCTCACCGCGCGACAGGCGGATAGTTAATATCAACATTACCCCAAAAGGAAAAAGAGCAGTAGAAAAATATAATCAGGCCAGGCAGAAAGCCATTATAGAGATGTTTGGCGGTTTAACTGCGCTTGAGCGCAGTCAATACCTTGAGATATTAAGTAAGCTCCGCAGACATATAAAGGAAAGCCGGGTTTAAAATGCCAAGCCAGCCACCCAGACATTTAAATTCGTTTCTATATACCTTTTGCATAGCGCTTATAGCTTTTTTTGTTTTTTCTGCGCTTGCGCATGCCGAAGAAAAGCCGGTTATTCTAACTTTAGGCGAGGCAATTGAGCTTGCGGTAAGAGACAACAGGGATATCCTCTTAAATCAAGAAAAACTTGCGCAGGCAAGGCTGAAGATTCAAGAAGCAAAGAGCGGATTCCTGCCGGAGGTTAACTTAAGCAGCACCGCCGCCAGGACCAGAGGGCTTTATAGAAAAGACATTACCCAGTACTCTACTTCGGCAGGGATTAAACAATACCTTTACAAAGGCGGCGAGACCGTCAATACGTTAAGACAGTCAAGATACAAAACAGATGTGCAGGAGGAGGTTTTAGCCAAGACAATAGATGAGATAATATTAGAGGTAAGAAAGGCATTTTATACTTTACTCATAGCCCAAGAATTTATCCAGATGAATCAGGGGGTTTTAGAAAATTCTGCGCGGCATCTTGAAAGCCAGAGCCTGCGTTACGAAAAAGGCGAGGCCTCGGAATCAGAGGTGCTCAAGGCCAAGTCAAGCTTGAGTGAGGCAAAATCATTATACGAATCATCTCTTAACCAGCAGGATACTGCCTATGCTCTTCTCAAGAATCTTCTTTATCTAGAAGAAAAAACCAATATTGAGATTAAGGGTGATTTTGAATATACACCAAGAGAGCTCGCCATAGACGAGGCAATCTTAAAGGCATTGTCCTTTAGGCCGGAGATAAGGCAGTATGAAGCGCAGGCGCAAGCGGATAAGGCCTCTATAGAAATTGCCAGGGCCGGCAACAGGCCCAGCGTCTACGGCTCTTTTGATTACTACAGCCGTTCTACCACACAACTCACCTTTTCTCCCAGCAAGGGCTGGCAGGATTATAATGTGCTCGGGGCCACGTTATCCTGGCCGATATTTGACGGCTGGGCTACAAAGTATAAAGTGGAGCAGGCAGTAAGCGATTTTAAACAGACGCAGATTATACAAAATAAGCTAAAAGTAGATATCGCCACGCAAGTCAAAGAGGCATATCTAACCTTAAAGACAGCTTTGGCAAAACTCAATCCGGCTAAAAGGGATATTGAGCTTTATGAAAATAATGTCAAAGTAATCCAGGCCAGATACAAAGACGGCATAGCGAGCAATTTAGATTTAGGCGATGCCCAGCTTGCATTTTTGATTTCACAGTTTAATCACAGGCAGTATCTATATGATTGTTTATCCGCTAAAGCAAAATTAGATAAGGCAATGGGGGTTGAGATAAAATGAAGAAAAAATATCTTTTAATTTTATTCATTGGAGTTATGGGCAGTTTATTTATCCAGAGATTATTTCTATCTAAGCCCGAGGCGCCGCCTGTAACTAAAAAAAGAGGCATTGAAAAAACCGCGGTTAAGGTAGAAGCAGTAAAACGAGAAGATTTGGATTTTGTCCTTACCTATGTAGGCGGCCTTAAGGCAAAGGATGAGGCCGTTATATTTTCTAAAGTCAGCGGTAAGCTGTCCAACTATTTAGTTAATGAAGGCGATAAGGTAGAAAAGGGCCGGACTGTTGCTTTAGTAGACAGGGATGAGACAGGCTTAACGTATGAATTAGCCAAGGTTGATGCGCCGATAA
>Ga0155962_162_pt1 | contig 17389 bp, 14 predicted proteins | sample RifCSPlowO2_02_FD_107616 | JGI IMG/M metagenome (GOLD analysis project Ga0155962, IMG submission 107616) | Omnitrophica WOR_2 bacterium RIFCSPLOWO2_02_FULL_45_28
TGCCAATTGGTATTCTGGGTCAGGATTGCTCCTACAATGACTTCAAACGGTGTCTCGCCCGGCCACCAGGCCTGAGGCCCGAAGCGCCGATAGAGTTTTTCGTAGATATCCTCAAGTTTATGATTCAAATTCATCAGGCACCTATTCATCCTGTCTATTTAACCTCTGAGGTTAAATTTTGGTTAACCTACGAGGTTGATTTTGGTTAATTTGCTAATTCCAAAGGATTAAGGCCGTAATAGGCAAGGATAGCGTAAATCGTGGCTGAAAGCGAGCCGGTATTCTTTCCTTTTGGCGTCATCCAGCCGTGGCCGGTATCTACGAAATCGCTGGATGCGTACGGAAGGCATCCCTGGCCCTGCCCGGTGCGGGAGGCTGAAGCAATAAGCATCTTAGTAAGTTCCTCTAAATACTCTTCGGCTTTGTCTTGATAAAGTTTCACCTTTTCTCTATTGCCTGAAGAGCCGTAATAGCGGCTTAAGAGCTTATAGGAAAGCGCCATCTGGGCAGTCCATTCGCAGGAAATAATTCCGCCCCGCGCCAAATGCCTCTGCTTAGCAAAATCAAAACCCTTAACCGCGATACTTTCTCCGCCGGGACGAATGTAGTCCAGGGCTACCCCGCAGTTATCTTCGGCAAATTTCATTATCGCCTCCGGGTCCATACCCATCTCGGCTAATCTTTGCGGGCCTAAGCTGGCAATTGACCAGGCATAGGTGTCGGTGGCAATAGTGGCATCGCCTCTTCCGCGCTTGATGGGGACAGCCGGGTTATCATAGGCGTGGTTTTTTAGCCATAAAAGCGTATCCTGCGCCGCCTTTCTATAGGCGGCCTCGGAATTAATCCTATAAAGCATATCAAAAAAAGCAAATCCGTCAAGATTGTGCTCTGTGGAATACCAGCTTGTCTGTGGGCCGCCGCGTAAGCCGCCTTCCTTATCTTCTTTTTGCAGCTTGAGCATCCAGCCGGCAATATCCCGCGCCAACGGTAAATACTTATTGTCGCCGGATAACTTCGTATATTGCAAGACCGCAATTCCTAACCAGAGATTTGGCCCGCTGTGAATGACAAACTCGGAAACCTCTCCTGTTGAGACGTAATAACCGTTGTAAAAAACCTGCTCTTTCTTTGCCTGGCCTAAATAAAAATCCAGAATCTTCCTTGCCAGCGCATAGTCCTTAAAATGGCTAAAGACAATGGCTGCCAGCGCCTGGTCATAGGTAAATGCCTGGTCGCCTAATTCGCCATCGCCCTCAAAACTGGCGATTAGCCCGGTGCGCGGATTCTGATGTACCCTTACCCACTGATACATCTTCTCAAAATTTTCTTTTTCCAGGGCCGCCTTCTTTTCTTTGATTTCCCGGAGTTTTACTTCTACCGTATCCTCCATTTTATCTAAGTCGCCTATTTTCTGGATAATATCCTGCCGGTTTTGAGTTAAATCGGAAAGCATTGTTTTTAATTTCTGGATTTCTGATTCCTGAATTTTTATGATATCGGCCCTACCCTCGCCTATCCTCTGCGCATCTTCAAGGAACCTTACCTTCCGATTTAATTCTTCTTCTTCCGCCTTGATATTGGCATTTGACTCCTGAAGCCTGGTTTCCAAAGCTTCTCTTTCTTTTCTGATGTTTTCTAACTCTTCTTTGCTTTTTTTAGAATCCTGAAGCATGTCCACTATCTCTTCAATAAGTTTTTTATTATACGCTGAAAGCCTGAAATTGTTATAGGCGCTGATAATAAAAGCCAGGAACAAAATACCCATCACCGCCAAGGCTAATCTTGGCAGCCATAACCTGCCTATGGCAAAACGTATAATCCGCCGGACGTCTTTTTTATCTATTTTATCATATTGCAATCCCAGCCTATACTGGCTTATATGCTGCGGCTCTTTCCTTAACCACAAAATTCTGGCAGTGGCATGGCTTGCCGGCCTGTGGATGGGAATATAGATTTTTAAATTAAGCTCTACTTCGTGAGGGCGTTCCAGCAATTTGAGTGTCGCGCTATCTACTTTTAAAAGCTCCAAACACAGGCCGCCGGAACTTACATTATTGGTAAAGCCGTGATGCCAGTCTTCGCTAACGGCTTTGTTGTTTTCGAGGAGCTGGTACTCAACGGGAAATACCGAGTCCAAACGGATAAACTCTCTTTTTTCTTTTCCTGGATGCCTATCCTGCATCATGCTCCCCCGCGCCTCCTTTAGCGCGCTGTTAACCTATAAAAATTAATTTGATAGTGCGCTAGAATTTTGATATTTTCTGTTTAAACTCTTCAGCCAGTTTGATTCTCTTAGCAATCGGAGGATGCGTATAGAGCATTATCTCTACAAACCTGCCCGGATGGACATCAGCTAAATTTTTTTGGCTTAGTTTTTCCATCATTGAAATAAAGCTATCGGGAGATTGCGTTTGGCTGAGGCTAAAGAAGTCAGCCCTGGTTTCCAGATGCCGGATAAATCCGTTCTGTAAGGGCAGAACAAACATTCCGAGGATAAGCATAATCAAGGCAAATAAAGGAAAACCTGCTATATCCGATATACCTGAATAGCCGAAAAACATAAAACTTCTCTTTAGGATGATATCGCTTACGAAGAATAAGATAGTAGTAATGCTTGCGCTAAAAAGAATTATCTTTATAGTATCCCTGTTTTTATAATGTCCCAGCTCGTGAGCGACAATGCTTAAAATTTCATTGTGAGAAAGTTCCTGTAAAAGATTATCCGCTAAAATCACCCTGCGGCTGCTGCCAAAACCGACTACGGCTGCATTTAGCTTCTTAGTTTTACAAGAGAAATCAATCATATGCACGTCTTTCAATGCAGCGCTGGCGCTAGAGAAGAGAGCCATAATTTTCCTTCTTAACTCTGCGTCTTTAAGCGGAAGGTATTTATAAAAAAGGGGAATAAAAATACTGGGCGTGATTTTGGCAAGAATGACGGTTAAAAAAAACCATCCCAGGCTAGCCAGAATCCACCAGATGCGGGTGAATTTTCCTAAGAATAGATAGAGGAATTGAGCGGCCACAGAAGCGATAACGAAAGAAATGCCTGCTCTCTTAAAATTATCCTTTAGGTAGCCAGCCGCAGCCTGGTTGGAAAGCTTAAAGCGGCGCTCTAAGAGATAACCCTCATAAAATTCTAGCGGAAATTCCAGAATATAAAATATAAGGGATAGGGCGCTGATATATAAGCCGTTAAGCAGGACAGAGTTTGAGGTAAATTTGCAAAGGCTTGTTTTTAGCCAGAGAGAGAGCCCGCTTACCATAAGCGCAAGAAGAATCAACGCGCAAAATAACAAATTTATGACGAATAAGCTATTTTTTATACGTTGATACTTCTTTGCCTCTAGACTTGTTTGCATACGCCGGCTGTTTTCTATTGACTGCTGTTTACCCCGTTAGAAACCTCTTTCTTCTTACAGATTGCTCAACAGTTTCTAACGGGGTTTACTTTCTTCAACAGATGCCGAAACCGTTTATCCTTCTTAAGATTTTCTAAATCAGGATCTCTAAGTAAATAATCAAAATCCTCATAACCTAAGTTAATTGCCCTCTTCAGGCTCAAGAGGGCATCTTCAATTCTTCCTAACAAAGAATAGCTGCAGGCAAGGTTATAATGCACCGTGGGGTCATCCCGGCGCAGCTGCTTAAGGCGCAAATCTATTTCCAGGCCTTTTTCATAATCGCCTTTTTGGGTATAGACGTTGCCCAGGGCTATTAAGGCCTGGATAAAAGAGGGGCGTTTCTCAAGCAGTTTCTCAAAAAAAATGATTTCAAAATCGTAATCTATTTCCCTGGCCTTTTTTTTCTTTCTTGCCATTTTTTTTCTCCAGTATAATATGTTCGTCCACCTTAATCGCTAAGTCCTCTAAGAATTTTTTAAAATCCGGATATTCTTCCCGCAGCACCTGCCTTGTTTTTACGAGCTGTTTTTGGGAAACCCTGAGAGTCCTTCCTTTTAATTCATAGCTGACAAGATAATCCATCCACCTGCTCTGGGCATCAAGGCTTTCGGGTAAATATTTAACTACAAAATCATCGGCAAGCGTAATCTCGGAATAGGTCTCATTGAGGCTGGGATTACCCAGTTCCAGAGGATAGCCGCGCCTGTCTTTGGCTACCAGGGAGGTATCCACGTTGGCGGACTGGGGAATGATTCTGGCTCTGCCTGCCCGGGAAAGAAAGTTTTTTCCTTTAAATTCATAGGTTAGCCGTATCGGCAGGTTCAGGTTATCGCTATTTTCATACCTATAGGTAATTAAGTCGCCTGAGGTTACCACGGACTGAATTTTTTCCTTTAATCCCTGTTCAATAAGATTCGGCGGCGTATAACGCAGCCAATAGCGCTGGGCCTGGTCAAACTGGCCAAATGTCTCAACCGTCCTCAGGGCGCCTACGGTCTCATCCGCAGCAATTGCTAATTGGCTTTTAGATTTTACGCGGTTTCCTTCAGGCGCAACCAGCGGCGTATCCGCTATTTCATACGCATCTTTCCTGAATATTAAAACCCGTCTTTTCTGGTCATCAGAGGGAAGATCCCCGAAAGAACAGACCTCGGCAGTAATGTCTAAGAAAATAAGTTCATTGTTTAACTCAACCGCGGCAACGCAATGATTAAAGTTAACCGTCGGAAAATCATCTTCCATAGCAGGCGTGCCACGGGTACCAATCAAAACGGGGAAACCATCAATCCCTGCCACCTTAAGCATAGTTACAAAAAGTATGGCCTTGTCTTTACAATCGCCGTATTTATTCTTGAATATTTCGGATGCCGGGTGCGGCTGATAGCCTGCCTGGCCATACTCAATCCCCACATAGCGAATTTCCTGGGCGCAGTAGTTGTAAATGGCGCGGATTTTATCTTCAAGAGTTTTCTTTCCCTGGATAAGCTCACTAACCTTATCGCTAATTGCCTTATCGGGTGAAATCCTATCCTTGCTTAAGCCCCGCCACCACTTATAGATTTCCTCCCAGGAATCAAAGGTTGAGGCAAGGATTAGCGGATTTATCTCTGTCTTTGGCGGCATATTCGGCTCCACTTCAATCTGGGGGATATCTTTGAATTCCCAGCGGTAAATTTTATCTTCCCCTGTTTCGCTAATAACCGGAGAGAGATTAAAATTCTTCGGATTATATTCAGGATTTAAGGTCTTTATTCTCAAATTCCTGTTTTTGGGAATACTGATAGCAAGCCGGGCAGAAACTACCGGTTCGGTTTCCTGCAAATTATAGGCAATATCAAAATCGTCTTTGTTAATCAATTGGCTCTGGGTAGTCCGTATTTTGTATTCAACGATTGAGCCTTCGGCAATCTCAGGCATTGAGATAATCCGCGCTCTGGCATTGGAATAAAGAGGGAAATTAAGATAGCGCGATACGTCGCGGATATCCTTCTCGCCAACCGCAGCTACTTCGCCGTTGGGCTTAATGGTCCTGGCGTATTCAATCTCTACCTTCTCGTAAGTTGAATCATAGCCGAGCACGATTTCCGAGAAATCATTTTTACCGCGTTCATTTAAAATCTTGACTATGTAATGTGAATCATAAGCAAGCGTATTATCGGGAAGCAGCTTCATCTTTTCATCTGCCAGAATTACCACTGCGCCGGCTAAGGGATATTTCTCCTCTGTGGCGGAAATAACGGCATCTCTCTGCTCTGGCTTGAGATTGCTTAGATATCCACCGGCTAAGCCCTGGATGGAGGCGATGCGCTCTTTCGCCTTCGTAAGGTACTCTTTATCCTTAATTCTGCCCAGAATATCCAGGGCCTGTTCATAGAGATTATGCTTTGAGCAGGTCAGGCCGTAATAATACAGGTACTCGCCGTCATCAAGCTTTCCTAATTTGTCAAAGATGCTTAAGGCCTGGGTATAATCGCCTGACTTATAAAAACAAACAGCCAGAAGTTTCTTTTGCTGCGCATCTTCCGCGTTTTTCAAAGTATCCACGGCATTATTATAGTCGCCGCGGCTATAGTAAAGCTTGGCCAGCCCTAATCTCAAGGCCGCATTCTTTTTATCCTTAGCCAGCAGCCTCTGGTAGCCCCTTATGGCTTCCTGATAAAAAGATTCCGCTTTCTTTGCCAGATGGACTGTCTTATCCAGTTCAGCGGAACAGCCTAAGAGTAAAAATAAAACTAAGAGTATTCCTCTTCTTAAACTAAGCGCGCTTCTTCTCATATCTCACCTTTGCACTCTTTAGAAACTCCTTTTATAATATAACCTGACTGCAATTTTTGCAATGATAATTAAAGCAGCGAGCGGTAACCTTCTAAGAGCAATTCGGTAATTGGACCGGGCCTTCCTTTTTTAATCGGCCTGCCGTCTATCCAGACAAGCGGCATAATCTCAATCAGTGAATTAGTCAGGAATGCCTCATCGGCCTTTTCTAAATCTTCGCGGTTGATTTTTGCCTCTACCGCCCTGAGCTTTTTTCCCCTGGTAAGGGCGAGAACCGTATCCCGGGTTATCCCGGCGAGGCAGCCGCAATCCAATGACGGGGTGAGCAAAGAATTATCTTTGACTATAAAAATATTCGCCCGCGATGCCTCCGCAAGGAAGCCCCGGGTATCTAGTAGCAGCGCCTCATCGGCATTGTTCCTTCTTGCCTCCTGGTAAGCAAGCAATAAATGCAGGCAATTGGAGGATTTAATCTTTGCCAGCGGCGAAGATTCATTCTGCCTGAAGGTTTTTGAGATTATCGCCTTAAATCCTTTGCGGTAATCCATTTCTTTAAAAAAATCATAACTTCTGGCTAAAATTGCAATATTGACCTTCTCAATTCCCTGCCAGGCCGTAAGCCGCAGATAGGCATCTTTAAGGCCGTTTTCTTTTAGCGATTGCCTAACTGCTTTCTTTAAGAGCTCTGGCTTAATATCCGATTTGATGTTGACAAGCGTAAGGGCATTAAACAGGCGCTCAATATGGCTATCAAGGCGAAAAACATCTGCGCTATAGGCACGCATCGTTTCAAAAACCCCCTGCCCGTATAAGAAGCCGGGGTCTAAGATATTCGCCTTCGCTTCTTCTTCATTAATAAACTTTCCGTTAAGCCAGATTTTCATTTCCTATTGCCCTGAGTATACCCTGCGCCTTAACCATAGTTTCTTCATATTCGCTCTCGGCCCGGGAATCCGCAACAATGCCGCCTCCTGCCTGAAAATATATTGTATCATTTTTCTTTAAGATTGTGCGGATTAAAATATTCAAATCCATAGTGTTATTAAAGCCGAGATAGCCAAGGGCGCCGGTGTAAATTGACCTGCGGGTTGGCTCAAGCTCAGCAATGAGCTGCATTGAGCGGATCTTGGGACAGCCGGTAATTGAACCTCCGGGAAAACAGGCTCTCAATAAATCAACTCTGTCTTTATCTTGATGCAAAATACCTTCAATGGCGGCGGTAGTCTGATAAACGGTAGAATAGGCCTCCAGGGCGCGCAAGGAAGTAACCTTGATTGAGCCGTATTTACAAACCCTGCCTAAATCGTTACGTAGTAAATCCACGATCATCAGCAGCTCGGCCTTGTCTTTCGCGCTTTTAAGCAGCGCCTGCGCCTGCCGCAGGTCGGATTGTTTTTCTATTCCCCTTGGCCGGGTCCCTTTCATCGGCCGTGATGAAACTTTCTTCCCGTCAAAATACAAAAATCTCTCCGGAGAGGAACTCAGGATTTGAAAATCTCCGCAGTCCAAGTAGGCAGAAAAATCGCTTGGCGACACCAAGCGCAGGCGCTTATATAACTCAAAAGAGCTTAAAGCGGATTCCGCCGAGAACCTCTGCGAGAGATTGACCTGATATATCTCGCCTTTTTTTATATACTCCTTGGCTTTGGCAATAGCCTTAAAATATTTTTCTTTGGTAAAATTAGAGGTGAGCTTAACCGCTAATTTGTCATTGCGAGCGATAGCGAAGCAATCTAAAATCATTGATTTGTCAAAAGATTGCTTCGTCGGCCTATCGGCCTCCTCGCAATGACGTCCTTGCGAGGTTAGTAATGGCGGGTAAACGCCTCCCCGATTCGTATTAATCTTGGATAACTCCCGGATAAACTGTTTTAATCTTTGCTCGGCTTTCTTCTTGGCTAAAAGATAATTTTTTTCCGGAAAGCCGCAGGATGAAATAATTAATTTTTTCTTCCAGTGGTCAACGGTAATTATAGTATCATAAAAGCCTAAGGATAAATCCGCGAGCCCGAGGTCATCTTCTGCCTTACCTTCTATTTTCTCTAATCCCAGCCCCAGGTCATAAGCAAAATATCCCACCGCGCCGGCCGGCAAGGGAAAATTATATTTATTATCTAATTTATAACGTTTGAGTAATCCTCTTAAATCGGAAAAAACTCCAATTTCTTCTTTACCCCGTTTGAAACCTCCTTCTCTTTTATTGTTGCCCTGTAGTTTTAAACGGGGCTTACTCTTTAAGACATAAAACGGCTCAAAGCCCAAAAAAGAATACCTTCCCAAAGAGCCCTTATGCAGGCTGCTGTCCAAGAAAAAAACATTCTCTTTATCTTTTATTGCCTCAAAAAGCAGGAAGGGGTCAAGCGGCCACTCAAACGATTTCCAGGTTAAGTATGGCATTGATTTTGAAGGTGCGCTCGTCTTTGCGCAGGTGGCAGTAACCTACTAAGTATTGGGATTTGCCCTCCCGGCGGATTTCTTTGGGGCTGACCTCTCTTTCGCTGACCCGGGCGGATGAACTGGAATAATATTTTATCTTTAGCCTTATGGATAAATCTATCGCCTTTTGTATAGCCGCGATATGTTGATTGGTAATATCTGTGCTCAGCTTAGGGTTAACCCCGAATAAATTGTAAAAGGCAGGGAAATCCTCTATCCCTTTTTTCTTTAGTTCTAAAAGCAGCCGTTTAAATACCTCCGCGGTCATCCGCGCATCGCTTAGGGCCCGGTGGTCTTGAGGCTCGAACATTCCCAGCCAGCGGGAAAAATTCCCCAGGCCGTAACTGCCTAATCCGGGGAAGATAGACCTGGCCATCTGGATGATATCTACCACCGCGGTATCTTCCGGGAGGCTTCGGCCCAACAATCCCAATTCATTCTCCAAAAACCCCATATCAAAACCCACATTATATCCGGCAAGACAGCTATTTCCGGCAAACTCTATAAATTTAGGCAAAACCTCCGCGGCAACCGGTGCGTCTTTAACCATCTCCTGGCTGATGCGGTTAACCGCAAAGGCCCCCGGAGAAAGCGGCCTCCGGGGATTAAGCAGGGAGGAAAACGATTCCCGGGCCTCGCCATTTTTATAACGCAGAGCCCCTATCTCAACTATCCTGTCCCCGTCTTTAGGCAAAAGCCCGGTGGTCTCCACATCAAAGATCACAAAATCAATATCCTCTATTTTTTGCTTGATCATTTGCAAGAAAAGTAAACGTGGGTGGCAAGGTTATGTTAGAGCAGGGCGTACGGAAATTTTTGCGGCTTGGACTCCGCCGAAGGCGGGGCGCAAAAATTTACGCCGAGTGAGGCTTGCCGCAGGAACAAGCCGAACGTCCCTGCGAAAACATAACCTTGACAGGACCCACGCATTATTAGTAAATATTATACGCGTTTATCTGCTTAAGCGGCCGGTAAGACAGCTTTAGCGCTTTTAAATTCTCCAAATCCGAACAACCCATAATGTTTATGTATTTGTATCCGCTTAATCTCCGGCAGAATTCCCTGAAGATAAACTGGGCAATCCCCCTTAAACCCAGGTCGCAAACTTCAAACAGGATACAAAAAATTTCCTTATTCAAAGGATACCCCAATGAACATGCCTTAATTTTCCCGCTTGCCTTCACCACATATCCAGACAAGCCAATCCTTTTAGAATATCTTAACGCCGCATTAAAACTTACCCCGCTATCTTCAAGCATTTGCCGGTAAAGCTGGTCATTGTGGCTTTGGCTATCGGAAGCCAAACCACTGCCTGCTGGCTTGTGGCTTTGCTTGCGTTGATTTCTCCAGAGATGATACAACTCTAAACAATCTTTACGCATAGACTGCCTATAAGCAAGAACCTGATACGGATAATTGCGGATAAAATGGTTACAGCTGGCGCGCTTATGCCTATAAGCATCCCCTTTTAATTGCGCCAAGGCCTCACATAGACAAAGATATTCGCTATCCTTTAATTTTGTCCTCCCCGCGTCTTCTACAGCCACATTCTCTATGCGGCTGACCTCTTTATTAAGATTATAAAAATCCATAATCTCAAAGCACTGCTTAAGCGCCCTCTCATTGCCGTCTCCTAAGGGCGCCAGGGGCATAAATATCCCAATATTATCCTGATAAAAAAGGCAGAGATTATTCTCAATCACCACCCAATAAATCTTAAATAAATCCTTCCAGATAAACAGAGGCGCAAAATGATACGTCGAAAGGCCGGTCTGGATTTTCTTAAGGTATTTGTCTACTATAGGCTTATCTTTAAGGGTGAGCCTATTTAGTTTCGGGAGCGCCTTGTTATCGCGAATCTTTTTATAAACTTCGCCTAAATCCACAACTATTTCTACATTCTCCCGGTAATCCGCGCAGATTTCCGGATTCTTGCCGAGCTCTGAGATTGCTTCAGGACGGCTTAAGGCCTTTTTTAGATAACCAGCATATTCTCTTATATTAGGCCTTTTCTCCTCAACAAAAAAACAACTCTTATGCAGGCCTAAAGACAAAGAGCCGTTTCTTTTGACCAATAAAAATGGATACAGCCGGCAATCCAGCGGCCTTTTAGAATATATGGCACAGCGGCTATCATTTTCATTTAAGTGCTCACAGCGGTAGCCAGCGCTGCTTTCTACTAAGCGGCAGGCAGGCGTTGCCCAAATCGTAGGATTCGCGCTAAACCGGCAGCAGCCTAAACACCTAAGACAATACCCCGAAGGCACAAACTGTTTTAAATTCATTCCCTACTTTACCAGGCTTCCCACCTTTACTTCCCTCTGCGGGCTAATAAAGGCAATTCCCTTTTCATCCGCAGCCGCTAAGAGCATCCCCTGGCTCTCCACCCCCCGGATTACTGCTGGCTCCAGGTTATTCACCACTACCACCTGCTTGCCGAGTAAATCCTCCGACGTATAAGAATTACGGATCCCGGCCACAATCTGTTTCTGGCAATCGCCTAAATCAATCTTGAGCACATACAGCCTGTCCGCGTTGGGATGCGCGCTAACCTCTTGAATCTTTGCCACTTTCAGCTCTAACTTCTTAAATTCCTCGTAAGCAACCATCTTCTCTCCTTCAATGAGCACTAAACTTATGCCTGCCTGCTTGAGCAGGCAGGGAGTCCGAAGGACGGCATAAGTTATAAGTGCAGGGGTTCATTTGGATATTATAACATATACTTTTGACTTATGCTATAATACCCATGTGCAATACGACCGTTTTCAGCAGGAAGCGATGAATTATATTAAGGAAGGCCTCTCGGTTATCGTCTCTGCCCCCACCGGAGCCGGAAAAACCGCCATTGCCGAATACGTCATTAACCAATGCATCAAATCCGGCCAGGGGGTAATCTATACCGCGCCCATAAAGGCCCTTTCCAACCAGAAATTCCGCGACTTCCAGAATCAATACCGGGATAAAATCGGCATCCTCACCGGAGACGTCTCCATTAACCCTGAGGCGCCGGTTTTGATTATGACTACCGAGATTTTCCGCAATAAGCTCCTTGAAGAGCCGCAGCCGCTTAAGAAATTCTCCTGGGTAATCTATGATGAAATCCATTACATTGACAACCCCGAACGCGGGACCGTCTGGGAAGAATCACTGATGCTTTTACCTGAGCATATGCGTATCCTTGGCTTAAGCGCAACCGTCCCCAACATTGAAGAATTTAGCCAGTGGCTTACGTCCGTGCAAGGCAAACCGCTTAAAATAATCGTTGAGAAGAACCGTCCCGTCCCTCTGCATTTTCGCTTCCAGTGCCAGAATAAAATTACCGATGATTTAAAAGAGCTAAACCGCTCATCGTTTTCTAAAGCCGTAACCTATGCATACCGGGGAAGGCATTCGGCTATCCATAAGGAGCTTAACCCTAACCGCCTGGCGAGCCTCATCCAGTATATCCGTCAGAATAACGGCCTCCCCTGCATCTATTTCTGCTTTTCCCGCCGGCGCTGTGAAAAATTAGCCCAGGAACTGCTCAACTTTGACTTTTTAGAAAACGATGAGCGCGATAAAATCCTAAACCTATTCAATGGGCTGCTTGGCCGCTTTGCTTTAAAACATGAGCCGAGCGCCTCCCAAATGCAACCCCTGATTAAGCGCGGCATTGCCTATCATCACGCGGGAATGCTTCCTACCCTGAAAGAGGTTATTGAACAGCTCTTTACCTCGCGGCTCCTGAAGGTAATTTTTACCACTGAGACCTTTGCCTTAGGCATTAATATGCCGGCGCGCTCGGTTGTCTTTGATGAATTGCGGAAATTTTACGGAGACCATGTGCGCAATTTAAAGACGCGCGATTTTTACCAGATGGCTGGCCGCGCCGGAAGGCGCGGCATAGATACGGAGGGTTTTGTCTACAGCCGGATCAACCCGCACAGGATTGACTTTGACGAGACCGGGCGTATCATTTATGGCGAGGCGGAGAAAGTCAATTCCCAATTTAACGCTTCTTACGCTACTTTACTGCATCTTTATGAAAAGTATAACGAAAGATTTTTAGAGATTTATCCGCTTTCATACCATTTCTACCAAGCCAACATCCGCAAAAAGGAAGAGGCCTATAATTTACTTCGTCAGAAGTTAAATTTTTTAAAAGCGGCCGGATATATCCAAAGGGGCCAGCTTACTACCAAAGGGCTCTTTGCCTGCGGTATCTACGGTTATGAAATTATCCTTTCTGAGCTTTTTGAAAGAGGATACTTAGAAAATTTTAACCAGCTTGAGTTGTGCATACTTATGGCCGCGATTGTCTTTGAGCCGCGCCGGGCTGACAGCCTTCCCAAGCTCACCCGCCAGGCGAAGAATCTTAAAAACTTAACCGAAAATATGATGAAACAAATTCTAAAGCAGGAGGCCCGTTTCGGGATACATCCTCCGAGCAAAATACCGCATTACCACCTAAGCAATGCGGTTGGCGCCTGGCTCGACGGCCAGTCATTTCATAAAACCCTTCTTGAGACCACCGCTGACGAAGGAGAGCTGGTGCGCTATCTTAGGATGTCTAACCAGCTTTTACGAGAGACGCTTGCCAACCGCCTCAGCTCGGAAAGCCTGAAAGAAAAAATATCGCGGTTAATTCCTAAGATTAACCGCGATATTGTGGATGCCGAAAGACAGCTGCGCAGTTAAATGAAGACGCGATTTACGCAAACAATAGTGAACGTAAATCGCTGTCTGAATTTACCCCGAGCTTACGTAATACAGCCTGAGGGCAGGTTCCTTTCTACAAACTCAACGAGCTTTTTCTGGACTTCGCTCTCTAACTTATGAAACTCTAAGCCCATCCCTGGATAAATATGCGGCTGAAGCTCTTTGGCTACCTGCCAGACAACTCTGGCATCAAGTTCTAGCACGCCCGGCTTAGGTAGAAGCAAAAGCCTTACATCCAGGAGCTCGCCTAAAGGATATGTTTTATTGGCAAAAACAAGCATCCCTATAGCGCTTAAATTTAAAACCTTTCCCTTGGTAAATTTTTCTTCCCCTGCTTTTGCTCTAAATTCCACCGTTATATCCAGAGGCAGCCGTTTAAATCTGCGCCTTAAGCTTTTCTTCTGGATTTCGGCAATAACCTTATCTTCTTTGAAACTGTCTAAAGCCAGCTCCTTATTCTCATACATCTGGAAAACCTTATCTAAGCACATCAGCGAAAAAACTTTCTTTATATGCGCTGGCACATTCACAAATTTTATTCTTCCCTTATGATTATCCACATTTTTGCAGGCGATGGCCAATACCGAAAGGCCGGCATAATCAACTAAGTTCACATTTTCAAAATTACAGAGGATGTCTTCATAACCATTTTCCAGGCACCAGCCGACTTTCTCGATAAAGTTGGAGGCGTCAATATCAATATTGCCGGATAAATCTAATACGGATACGGAGCTGTTTCTTTGAAAATTTATTTCTAACATAATCTAACCTTTTAAGATAAATCTCAGCCGCGAGCGCCAAATGGCGGGGCGCCGCTAGTCCCCATAATACAAAAAGAGGCCTGTGCAGTCTCGCCGCGCAGGCCGTCTCTTTATACCAAAACCTTCAGTCAAAGGCAGCTATTTTCTCTTTTTCTTTGGCTTTGGTTTTTTCTTGGGACCACAGGTTCCACAACCCATATCGCACCTCCGTGTTGAAAGTTTACAGTTAACTGTAAACTATTTCTTAACCATCCTTACATAATCAAAATAAAGTTTTCCCTTGCCAACTGGAAGCGGTTCAAACTGAAAAACCCTGATAGGAAAATTTAACTCGGCATTTTTATCTGCGCCCTGCGGCTGCCAATCGCCGCGGGCGAAGAAATCAGCAAACGGTATTACGAACTCCTTCCAGCCGGTAAAATTATCATCAATTAAAGCGCGCCAGTATTCAGAGCCGCTATCCACCAAATCCATAGCAACCTGTATGCCTGTATTTGCACCGTAGATGCAAAAGGCAACGGCGTTATAGTTAGTAAAGTTAATATCTTTAGGTTCAACCAGCCATGCCCCGGCGCCTTTGACATCCAAGCCGTATCCCCGGGCAACCCACATATAACCGCCGCTAAGCGCATCAAAGCTGACTTCCAATGCCTGCTGGCCGTGATACTTGACTTCCGGGGAAGCTGCAACTCCCAGTGAAGAGCCGTTGCCTGAGCCGTAATCAACTGTTCCTTCCAGACCTCCTGAAATTGCTCCTTCAAAATCATCCAAGAGGAGTTCGCCTTCGCCCTGCGCATAAGCAATACCGAGCGAAACTAAAAATAATATGGGTAATATTAAACCTGCGCCTTTGACTAATCTCATTTTTTTCTCCTTTCCCGCCCCTCTATCATCTTTTGGAATGGCGGGATCCCGGCTGAGCCGAAGGCGAGAGTCGGGACAATAAGACCCTGCCGTTTTGTTTCGTTTTGTTAGAAGCGAAACAAAACTAAACAGCGGGGGTTCATTTATAATATAACATAATAAGCTTGAACTTACAAGGATTTTAGCCCCCTGCGCGACAAACTTTCTTAATAAGTGATGGTAGCCCCAACCGGATTTGAACCGGTGTTTACAGGCTGAGAACCTGACGTCCTGAACCAGGCTAGACGATGGGGCCAAATGTAAGGTCCTGCGGTAATGCATAAATTTTAATATAAAAAAACCCTGCGGTCAACAATTTTATTGACCAGCCGCACTTTATGCTATAGACTAATATTTGCAATGCTTAAAGTCGCGGTTGGCAGAAGCCGGAAAAAAGATATTGCCGAAGCGGTAGAAGAAGCAACCCGTTCCTGCCTTCTGCAGCTTCCGGCGCAGGAGGTGAGCCTGGCCTTGGTCTTCAGCACGCCATCCTCTATCACGGCTGCATTGCTTAAGAAAATAAAGTCGGGCCTAAGACCCGATTGCCCTCTTATCGGCTGTTCCGGGATGCGCATCATTACCCCGGAAGGCACACAAGGAGAGGGCCTTGTCTTAATGCTCATTGCCCTGCCGAAAGTAAAAATCTCCTGCGGCTCAATCAAGCTAAGCCCGGATGACGACGCCTATCTGGCAGGCCAGGGGCTCGGGATAAAGCTTATTTCAAACGTCAAGGAATACCGCCGGGAGCTCTGCCTTATGTTTAGCGACGGCCTGTCAGAGGCCGTCTCGCGGCTCATGGAAGGTTTACAGAATATTTTAGGAAAAAGTTTTCCTTTTATCGGCGGCGGCGCAAGCGACGATTTAAGATTCAAACAGACATTCCAATTTTATAATGAACATATTTTAAATAAAAGCGCGGTGGCGGCGCTCTTTGCCGGAAAACTGGCCTACGGTATCGGTATAAGACACGGCTGGAAGCCGTTAGGTAAAATACGCGCTATCACCGACTCAAGCTCCAATGTGATTAAGAAAATTGACGGCGGAAAGGCAAGCGGGCTTTATGAAGATTACTTTGCTAAAACCCTGGCCGAATTAAAAAAAGAAATTTTACCTATCAACACTCTCTATCCCATCGGAATCTATCTTGAAGGAGAAAAGGAATACCTGCTGCGCAATGTCATCGCGCTAAACGACGATGGCTCTATCGTAACCCAGGGCGGCGTTCCCAGGGGAAGCGCAATACGATTAATGATTGGAACCAAGGAGTCCTGCTTAGAGGCGGCTCGCCAGGCTGCTGCGCAGGTAAAAGCGGCTTTGCGCGATAAACCGATTGGTTTAGCCATCATCATCAGCTCCGCCTCCAGGGCCTATCTTTTAGGAAGGAATATTGACGCTGAAATAAAAGCCGTTAAAACGGTCCTGGGCCCGAATGTTCCCTTAGCCGGATTCTATAGTTACGGCCAGTATGCTCCGCTGGGCGCACTCAGCTATTACGGCCAAACCTACCTGCATAACCAGACCATTGCCATATTGGGAATGGGAGAATAGATGATTAACCCGGAATACTTTATGTCAATGCTTGGCTTTATCGGACTGCTCGCGGTTGTCTTACTGGGGATAACCTTAATCTTAAAGTTACGGAGCATTGAACAACTGAATAATAGCGTCAGCTACTTAAAAAAATCCCTGGAGGAGATGGATGAGCAGGCAAAGCTCATCGTCAGGACCGACCTGGAGCTCAATAAGACCCAGGAAGAGTTAGATAAAAAGATTAACGGCCTTTACGCCCTGCAAAGGATATCCCAGGACATAAGTAAAACGTTGGACCAGAACGAAATATTCCGGCGCATCAGCCCTGAGCATATCCAGGAAATCGGTTTTCAGAAGGCTCTTCTCTTTATGAAAAATAAGCCCGGCGGACCGTGCTTAAGATATCAAATAGGATTTAATGAACAGGGCGCTAAAGACATTGAAGATAAATTCACCAGCGAAAGAGTTTTTGAACTGCTCATCGAAAATGCGGTTGTCTTTTCATCAAATTCCGGGAAACCGGAGATGCGCCCGCTCATCTTATTAATCATCAATATAACCAAGCTCGATTCTTTTGTTGTCTCCCCTGTCTCAAAAAAAGAGGGATTCTGCGGTTTTATACTTCTGGGAAATGAATCGGCCCAGGCGCCGGTTACCGAAGGAGATGAAGAACTCATTGCGGTGCTGGCAACACAGATCGGCCAGGCCCTGGAGAACGCTGAATTATTCGAAGCTGCGTATTCCCAGCACCAGGAGCTCGAGAAGAAGGTAATTGAAAGGACCCGGGAATTAAGCGGCGCCCTCAATGAGATTGAATCGGTGAGTAAAAGAAAAACCGAATTTGTTTCGGCGGTATCCCATGAACTGCGCACCCCCCTTACT
>Ga0155962_114_pt2 | contig 17286 bp, 22 predicted proteins | sample RifCSPlowO2_02_FD_107616 | JGI IMG/M metagenome (GOLD analysis project Ga0155962, IMG submission 107616) | Omnitrophica WOR_2 bacterium RIFCSPLOWO2_02_FULL_45_28
GAGCCTGAAGGCTCCGGTAAGGTGAAAAGATTTATCCCGCACCCAGTCCCGCCACAAGGCGGGAAAAAGTCAGAAACCACGGCTGTTAAGCCGTGGAGCTTCATAAAGCCATCTAAAGAAGAGCTGAAGAAAAGATTAACGCCATTACAATATAAGGTTACGCAGGAAAATGCGACTGAAAAACCGTTTGCTAATGAGTATTGGAATAACAAAAAAGAGGGAATCTATGTAGATATCGCCTCGGGCGAGCCGCTCTTTAGCTCGCTGGATAAATTTGAGTCCCAGACCGGCTGGCCAAGCTTTAGCAGGCCTCTTGAAGGGGGTAATATTGTTGAAAAAGAAGAGCGAGCCGTTTTTATGCTAAGGAGAGAGGTAAGAAGTAAATATGCCGATTCCCATCTTGGCCATCTATTTAATGATGGGCCTCAACCGGACGGACTGCGTTATTGCATAAATTCTGCGGCGCTCCGTTTCATTCCCAAGGAAGATTTAGAAAAGGAAGGATACGGAAAGTATGAGAAGCTTTTTGAGAAATAAACGGCGGGTGATTAGAATGCAGAATGAGCATGCAAAATTTAATGAGGTGAAAGATGTTAAAAAGAATAACGCATTTGATTCTGACGTCTGTTTTGTTGTTTAATCTTTGCGGGTGCGTGGCGTTAGTGGCAGGTACTGCAGGAGGAGCCGGAACAGCCTTTTGGCTGGGAGGAAAAATTGACCAGCAGGTAAATGCCTCGCTTACCCATGCGGTTGAGGCCGTAACCAAAACGTTTGATGCGATGAGGCTTAAGATTACCAAGACCACCGTTAAAGATGAAGTGGCCCAGATTATGGGAGAATATAGTGACGGAAGAACTATCTGGGTAGATGTACATAAGATTTCTAATAAGTCGTCTCGGATTGAAATACGCGTTGGCGCTACAGGAGATAAGGCGGCGTCCAGAAAGATTCTAGATAAAATTAAAAGGTACTTATAGCTATAGGTTAAAAATAGAAGTATCCCCAATTTGCAACTTCTTAAAAGACGGTAAGCGAGATGAAGGGTAAGAATACTATTATTTTTTTATCAGCAATAGTTATCTTATCTTTTTTTTGCTCTCTTCTTCGGGCGCGGCAGGATGATGAGATAGTTCTAGATAGACAGATTTCCCTTTCTTTTGAAACTAATGGCTATAAGTTTTATCAAGGATATCCTGGTAAAATAGGCGAGCCCAGGGAGGCATTTCTTAAATTGGTAGCTGTAAAGGATAAAAAGCAGGTTATCTTACCCAGCAGCAATTCTCTCAAGGGTTATGTTGCACTGAAGACCCATTCTGATGCCTTAGAATTTGTCCGTCTATTTACTTCAATAGATACACATTATCTTTTTGAAGGAACGCATTTTATTGAAGTAAAAGATGCTGGATACGATGATCCGATGAAATTAAGAGATGATGGACACGGTGGTTTGCTGCAAGGAGGAGGTTTATCCTATGGAGAGTTGACTAATAAGAAATTTAAAGAGCTCGGATTATTTGAGCCCAAAGTTCAAAAGGTACAAAATGGATTTATCATAGAACGATGTCTGGTAAACTACGAGCGAGATATTATTCATTCTCTTGAAACAGTTAGGTCAGATGGCGAATATTCTATTAAGATAAAAAAAATTATTGCTGCGAAAGTAGGTATTTCACTGCCTATTTATGAATAGCGTTTAAGGAATATAACAGGGATGGTTCTCTTTTAAAAATAATTCACAACCCATGACAAATAAAAGCGATAAACATAATAAAGCCTTTATCAGGACTTTCGGCTGGCCGATGGTTACAGTGGCTCGGGATGGCACTGGAGATTCTAAAGAGGATAACTGTTTTGGAATGATGGGGTTAGCCAAAATAGGTCTCAATTTTCATAATTTCAATAATTGAACTTATAGTTGACATCTCCTTGACTGATGTCAGCTTTTGTTAAATAGAATTGACATTTCAAAAGCAACTGTCGGCAGCGCATAGTTACCCAACAGGATTGTTTATCTATCAATTTGTTGGGTAATCTATTTTGTTGACATTTATTACCTAACAAGTTATATTATAGTATAGTTTGTTAGGTAACAGGAGGACTTATGAGAGGCGTCATAAAAGGAGTATTGGCTGAAGAATTGGAGAACTCTCTTCGCATGAAGAAAGAATACGAAGGAGCTTTGAGGAACTTGCCTAAAGGGTGCCTTGCCATGAGAAGAATACGAGGCCGCGAGTATTGTTATCTGGTGAAGAGAGTGGATGAAAAAGTAAAGTATATTTACAAAGGTAAACTTTCCGCAGAAGAAAAGAAAAAGTTTGAAGAGGCCAAAGAATTGAGGGCTAAATACCGAAAATTACTGTCCCAAGTCAAAAAACAAATAAGATTCTTAAGGAGTTCTTTGCGTGGAAAAGAAGCAATCTGATTTATGTCTTGAAATTCTAAGAAGGTTCCATAAGGCCGGTATCTTGAATGATTTAATTCTGATAGGCAGTTGGTGCGTATATTTTTACCAGGATTATTTCGCAAACGTGCCATACATTGATCAAGCTGCCATAAAAACTAGAGACATTGATTTTTTAGTTGATATTCCTTGCAGGAGAAAGCATAACGTAAATATTCCAGAGATTCTGAAAGATTTAGGATTTGTTACTATCTATAAAGGTAGCAGAGGATATATCAAGTTAGATCATCCAGATCTTATTTTAGAGTTTTTGGTTCCTGAGAAGGGAAAAGGTATCGATAGGCCATTTCCGCTTCCGAAATTGGGTGTTAACGCCGTTGCCTTAAGGTTTTTAAGCTTTCTTTCTGGAAATACCATCAAAGTTAAAATAGAAAATTTCTATGTTACCTTGCCTCATCCTGTCAATTTCGCACTCCATAAATTAATCATCTTTCAACGCAGACTCAAAGAAGAAAAAGCAATAAAGGATAGAAACACTGCTATTGAAATTTTAAAGGCCTTGATTAATAAAGGCGAGGCGGCGCATCTCAAACAAACTTTTAGTTCTATGATTCCAAAATGGCAGAAGAAGGTTATAAAGGGTTTGGAAGAAGCAAAAGAAAAAGAAATTTTGAATATATTGACTAGTCAATGACTATGAATAAAAAAATCTACATCCGGACTTTCGGCTGGCCGATGTCCACCTTATAGACGCACGATGGCAAGCCTTGCGGAGGCGTTGGTAGGAGTAGATTGATATTAAACCACTGTGGACTAAGGCTGGAGTGTTAAAGTTTGAGCGAAAAGAAAAGTATAGGTTTTAGAAAAAAGTATGATAAAATGGGTTTACTCGATAATATTTAAAAAAGAGATTATAAATTAAAGTGACTATTAAGGGTCTGGAGAGCAATTAATTCCAGAGGGTTTACTGATGGTCGGGCCGCCATCTTGCATGCGGATGCAGGATGGCTTTTTTATGGAGGCTAAAATGGATCTAAAAATCTTGGAGCAGGTATTTTTTGGCAATCGTTTTTTGGATTACATCATTGCTTTATTAACGCTGGCCTTAAGCCTGCTGTTTGTTAAAGTGGTTATCCGCTTTTTTATAAGGCGCCTTAAAAAATTAGCGCAAAGGTCGACTGCAACATTTGGCGGTTTCTTAATAAGAATTTTGGAAAAGATCGGTCTACCGGCATTATACATTAGTTGCTTTTATGCGAGCGCTAAGACATTAAAATTACCTTCTGGTGCTGGTGTCCTAATTAACGCGTTGGAGATGATTATCATCACTTTTTTTGCCGCTCGCATAGTGGTTATGTTCGCCGGTTGGGGTATTAATACATATCTTGCCAAAAAGCAGCAAGATCCTACGGTGGTGCGTAGCCTTGATGGCATGTTATGGGCCGTTAAATCTTTGATTTGGGCTCTGGCGGTTATAATTCTATTAGATAATCTTGGTTATAAAGTTTCTACGTTAATCGCCGGATTAGGAATCGGTGGCATAGCGGTAGCCATAGCCGCGCAGGCGCTCTTGAAGGATTTCTTCAGTTATTTTTCTATAGTGTTTGACCATCCGTTCAAAATAGGGGATTTTATAATCATCGGCGATTTCATGGGCACCGTTGAGTATATAGGGATAAAAACTACACGCATACGCAGTTTAGGCGGTGAGCAGGTGATATTTTCCAATACTGATCTTACGGATTCGCGCGTGCGTAATTATAGGCTTATGGAGAAAAGGCGTGTTTTATTCCGCATAGGAGTAACATATCAGACTTCACTTAAGCAGTTAAAAGAAATCCCCAAAATTATCGAAAATATCATCAAGAACACCAAGGACACGGCTTTTGACCGCGCCCATTTCTTTAGCTACGGAGATTTTAGCCTTATATTTGAAGTCGTGTATTTTGTTTTGAATCCTGACTATAACAAATACATGGATATCCAGCAGGAGATTAATTTCGCAATCAAGGAAGAGTTTGAGAAGCGCGGCATAGAGTTTGCCTATCCTACGCAGACATTGTATCTGCAGAAAACGTAAGCACATTATGAAATCAGCGCTTATTATCGTTTTGGCTGTATTGGCGGTTGTCTTGGGATTCAGCGTTTCTTCTCTGCAAAAAGAGCTTCTCAGCGTAAGGAAGAATGCCGCATTCTATGAAAAAAGAAGCGATGACTTGCAGGGGGAATTGATGCATGCGAACCGGGCTTTCGATGAAAAAGAGCGGTTTTTGAATGAAATCGAACAAAGCATCGCTGAATTAGAAAGTAAGGTAGAGCTGGAAACGCTCGAGCGCTATATTCCTAAGAAAACGTGGAGCGAAATAAAGCCGATTATTGACAGGCTGAAGGCATTTCAAGATACAAGGTAATGTCTATAAACATATTATGGGGGCAAAAAAGATGATAAAAGAAATAATTATAACGAAGTTTATCTTGATAAGCTTGGCCGCGACAGCGCTAAACGGATGCACTTTTATTGTTAAAGACGACCATGCGACAAAATATTACGGCATAGATGAACAACGCGGCAGTGAGTATTTAAATCAAATCCTTGATAAACAGCAACAAGTATATCAGTCCGAAAAGGCTTCAGCAGAAGCTAAAAAACAATGAAATTTACAATATCCAAATTATATACAGCCGTTAAGATAGCAGTTATTCTTGTTGTCATTTTTTATGTGGTTAAGAGCCAGATAGAAAATCATCTGTTTAAAAAAGTTATCGAGCGCCTGACCGCCGATTCGCGGGTTGCCGAAGTGATCGTGACTGATGTTAAACGCGACTCAAAAACCAAAAAGACCTACACGACCATTAAATTCTTGGAATACGATACAAAACTGAACCCGCTTGAGCCGAAATATTTCACTTTTTCCGGGAATATTATTCAATTTCAGTCTATGGTAATAAGGTTTGACGATTTTTACATTAAAAAGGGGCATCCTTTGAAAGGAAAAAGCGCGTATCTTTTTATGAAGGCATTTATGCTAACCGATAAGGGCGCTGAAACCTTCGAGATTACTAAAATAAATGAAATTCCCTCCGGCTATGAGGCGGCTGATGTGAAGAATGCTTTTGAGGAAAGACTCTGGAAGAGATTTTGGGAATACGCCCTTAATCCTAAAGAAGCAAGTAAAGTAGGTATTAAGAATGCCCAGATTGAAGCGCCCGGCACGAAATTTATTCCCGGTGTGATTTATACGATAAAGATCGAGCATGATGGTGGTCTGCGTATAGACGTCAAGCAGGTAACCCCTATTTTAAAGAATGAGAAGATTAAATTTTAAGCTAATACCGGTTTTCTTGTATTTAGCGCTTTTTATTTCCGGATGCGTAACTGTTCCTCGTCAACCTATTGTGCAGCCTTACGGCATATACCATATCGTAGAAAGAGGTCAGACTCTGTATAGAATAGCCAAGACTTATAACATGGATGTCAGTGAGATTATGCGAGTCAATAGAATTGCCGACCCAACGCAAATAGATATTGGTCAGAGACTCTTTATTCCCGGAGTGCGCTCGCCATTACCGGTAGAGACTTATAAACCGGTTTCAAGAGATGCTGTGAAAAAGCTTGTTGGCCAGAAATATCGCGTCTCTCACTGGCGTTATATTACGTTGCATCATAGCGCGACGCTTGAAGGCAATGCCGAATGCTTTGACCGGAACCACCGCGGCCGCAGGATGGGAGGCCTTTTTTATCATTTTGTGATCGGTAACGGCACCCTTTCTGGAGACGGTGAAATTGAGGTTGGCTGGCGCTGGAGAAAGCAGGAAGAGGCAAACCGTCCCGCTGACATTCAGATTTGCCTGGTAGGCAACTTTAATAAAGAAACAGTCAGCAGCGCTCAATTCGATGCGTTAGTCAAATTAATCAGTGTTTTGCGCGAACAATACAATGTACCGATGCGCAACATAAGAAAGCATAAAGATATTGAAGGGAAGATTACCGAGTGCCCCGGAGCTAACTTTTCATTTGATAGACTAATAGCCGAATTGAGAAAGAGCTGATTAAGTTATGATTAAGTTTTTTGTTTATATTTTAATCGGTTCATTTGTTCTTATCATGTTCTTTACGCCCGCGCGCAACTATATGAATAGCCTTTTTCTAAGGGATAAGGCTCAGCTAAAAGAAGAGCAGATTATCGGAACAGTTTCAGGATACAGCCCGCGAGTTGAAGAAATACAGAAAACCTTAAAAGATGCGCATTTTGATCCCGGCCCTGCGGATGGAGTAATGGGCAGCCGGACCCGAAAGGCAATCAGAGAATTCCAGAAAGAAAAAGGCCTATGGCCTAACGGCAAAGTGGATTCAAAAACCTGGCTTGAGTTAAATCGGGACAAAGAAGCGCTTAAAAAAGAGGCAATTGCGCAACCTTTGGTTTTGCCTTTCGAGAAGTATCCACAAGACGTAAAGTCTGAGGAAGAAATTGCAAGAATTAGGGAGCCCCAGGAAAAAGTGACAAAAGCAAAGCTTCCCCAAGACAGAAAAAAGCAAATTCAAATTGCCTTACAAAAAGCTGGTTTTTACAAAGGAAAGATAGATGGAAAAATAGGCCCGCAAACGAAGGAGGCGATTAAGGCATTTCAAAAGGCTAAAGGTCTAAAAACAGATGGTGCCGTAGGCGCTCAAACTTGGGCTGAGTTGAATAAGTACTTGAAAGAATAAGTGATGTTAAAGATTCGATTCCAAATAGCGCTATTTTTGGCGTTATTTTTAGCCTTTTTAGCGGAGGCAGCAGCACAGGGGATATTGTTATCTCCGCAAGAAGTCAACTGGATTGGTGAAAGGGTTTTTGAGAATGAATGCGCCTCGAAAGACGAAAATTTGATCGTCTGGAATGAGGGCGAGAATTTTATGTCTTTGGGTATCGGGCATTTTATTTGGCATCCGGCGAATGGAAAGGATTCTTTTGAAGAAAGCTTCGTGAAATTCCTTGAATACGCCAAAACCTCTGGAGAGAAAATACCACACTGGCTTGATACAACACCTTTTTCCGCATGTCCTTGGAGTTCACGCGAACATTTCCTAAGCGCACAAAGCGACAGCCGGTTAATGGAGCTAAAAGACTTTTTAATTAAGACAAAACCTTTACAGGCCACTTTTATTGTGCGGCGCTTAGAGGAGTCTTTACCGTTTATGCTCGAGAAAACCCCGGAAGTTGCTCGTGAGAAGATAGCTTCGCAGTTTTACCGTGTCGCCTCTACGTTTTTAGGAGTTTATGCTTTGGCAGATTACGTTAATTTCAAGGGGATAGGGATAGCGCCGTCTGAAAATTATCAAGGTAAAGGCTGGGGGTTGCTTCAAGTCTTGGAAGGGATGAGAGAGGAGAACGGAGCCCCGGATGCTGTTGGAGAATTTTCCCGATCGGCAAATGCTGCGCTTGAAGATCGCGTGAAAAATTCTCCTTCAGGCCGTAATGAGCAGAAATGGCTGTCGGGTTGGCAGAAAAGGGTTAATTCATATATTAAACAGGAGGGGAAGCTATGTTTACAAGAATAATCTTGTCAGTTTTTCTTGTTTTTGTCTTAGCTGGGTGTGCTACGGGCTCTAAGAAGCAAGCCGCGCAATCACAACCGGTTGCGCGAGAATCACATTTCCGGGATTATGACTACGATGATACATTGCCGTCTGAGAGCTATGAAAAACCGGCGAAGAAAACCTATTCTGAACCAGTAATACAATTAAGCTCAAAGCAGATTCAGCGGGCATTGAAAAAAGCCGGTTTCTACCAAGGGCCTATTGACGGTAAGATCGGGACTAAGACCAAAGAAGCTATTATTAAATTCCAGAAAGCAAATGGCCTTAAAGCTGATGGAATCGTTGGGAAAAGGACGTCGGCGGAATTAAATAAATATTTATCCAGATAAAAAATGAAAGCAAAGAAGGTATTTCTATTTATATCGATTATTATCTTTTTGGGTGTTGGAGCATATTTTGGCCAACAGCATTACGGTAGATTTCAAAAAGCCAAGCAAGAGCAGCTTCTATACGAGGCGAGGAAAACCGCATGGCAAGCTCTTCAGCAGAGTATTAAAAGTGAAATAGGCCAGTTTAAAGGCGAGGCCGGGATAGTGATTAAGGACTTAGGAACTGGGTGGGAATTTTCATATGAAAAGGCTAAATTGTTCCCGTCCGCAAGTTTGGCTAAGATCCCTTTAATGGCGGCGTGTTTTCTTGCCGTTGACCAAGGGAGAATTAAGCTCGACCGTAATATAGCTTTAAAGTCAGCAGATAAGCTCACCGGCTCAGGCGTATTGAAAGATATGCCCGCAGGTACCACCTTTAGCGTTGAGAGGCTTATCGGTCTTATGATTTATGATAGTGATAATACCGCCACGAATATCGTTACGAACTTAGTTGGCATTGATTACTTGAATAATACGTTTAAATCCTTTGGCTTAAAGAATACTGACCTCTCACGAAAGATTGCCGATTATCATTCGCGGGATAAAGGTATTGAGAACTATACGACAGCCGAGGATATGGCTTTGTTATTAGATAAGATATACAGAAGGAGTCTCGGAAATAAGAATGTTTCGGATCAGTGTATCTCCATGCTGAAATTGACACGCATGAACGACCGTATTCCCAAATATCTGCCGGTCGATATAACCATTGCGCATAAGACCGGCCTTGAGAACGGCGTCTGCCACGACGCGGGCATCGTGTTTACCAATAAGGGTGATATTATCATTGTCGTATTAACCAAGCATGCGAATTCGAATAGCGCCCCTTCCAAGGGATTTATCGCAAAGGTATCGTTGCATGCTTATAGATATTTCGAACAGTTTTAACAAGGAGAGTTGCCTATGAAAACTAAATTTGTGATTATTATGCTTTTAGCGGTATTCACAATGTCCGGTTGCGCCTATATTCAAAAGGCCAAGAGGACGGATGAGCTTGAGATCGAGAACGCCAATCTAAGGAGTAGAATTGCTCAATTAGAAAAGGAAAAGACCAAAGAGGTTAAAAAGGTATACGAGCAGAAAGACCGGGAGCTTTCAGAACTTGAGCGAGCGAAACGCGAGCTCGAGGAGTCGCTCAAGAAAGAGATTGGAGAGTATAAGGCAAAGCTGCAAATGACCGAGCGAGGGCTTGTCATAACCTTTGTTTCCGAAATATTCTTTGATTCGGGAAAAGACAAGGTAAAAGAAGACGGCAAGACTACGCTTGATAAAGTCGCAGAGGTTTTAAACAGGGATGTGCCGAATTCTGCCGTAGCGGTTGAAGGCCATACCGATAATGACCCCATAAAGTATTCCGGCTGGAAGTCAAACTGGGAGCTGTCATCGGCTCGTGCGCTTGCGGTTTTGCATTATCTTGTTGACGAATGTAAAGTCGAACCACAGAGGCTGTCTGCGAACGGCTATGGTGAATTCCGGCCGGTTGCGGCAAATGATACAAAGGAGGATATGCAGAAAAACCGCAGGGTTGAGATTGTCATATTGCCGTCCAAAATAAGCAAGGTGAAGGCGCAATAAATACAAGAAGTCGCTATGAATAAACAAGACTTAGAGAAAAGAAGGATTGCATATTTTACTATGGAGATAGGCCTTGACCCTAAAATGCCCACATATAGCGGCGGATTAGGGGTTTTGGCAGGAGATACTATAAAATCCTGCGCGGATTTAGGTGTGCCGCTGATTACCGTAACTTTACTTAATGAAAACGGCTATTTTGCGCAAAAACTTGATGGAGAGGGTACGCAAACAGAGATTCCTGTGGATTGGCCAAAAGAGGAATTTTTAACGCCTTTGCCGGTAAAAGTAAGTGTAGATATTGAAGGAAGAGAAGTTAAAATCCGTATATGGGAATATATAGTGAAAGGGGTTACCGGCGCTACTGTGCCTGTTTATTTTCTGGATGCTAACTTGCAGGAAAACGCCGAATACGACCGTAGTTTAACCAGTTTTCTTTACGGAGGAGACCAGTGGTATCGGCTTTGTCAGGAGATAATCCTTGGCATAGGCGGCGTAAGAGCAATTGAGGCCATTGGCTATAAAAATATCGCCAAATACCATATGAACGAAGGCCATGCCAGTCTCCTTGCGCTGGAATTGCTGGAGAGGACAAAAAAAGATGAGGAGAAGGATATTTATAAAAAATACGACCTTGAGTTGGTAAGAAATAAATGTATATTTACCACTCATACTCCGGTAGCTGCCGGGCATGACCGGTTTCCTCTTGACCTGGTAAAGAAAGCCCTGCCAAGCGATCTACCTTTCAAAATGCCTGATATATTTATTAGGAATAATGAAATGAATATGACCTTGATTGCTTTAAATTTGAGTAAATACGTAAACGGAGTAGCTAAAAAACACGGCGAGGTGACGCGGGAGATGTTTCCCGGCTATTCCATAGATTCTATTACCAACGGTATTCATTTGTTGAGTTGGGCGTCTTCAGCATTTAAAAAACTTTACGATAAGTATATCCCTGGCTGGCAATCAGATTATTTTTCTCTACGTTACGCACTGAGTATCCCCAAAGAGGAAATATTCCAAGCGCACCGTGAGGCAAAAAAAGAGCTCATTGATTATGTAAATAAGCGAGCAGGCATTGATATGGTTTACGATGCTTTTACCATAGGTTTTGCCCGGCGCGCTACGTCTTACAAAAGGGCAGACCTTTTATTAAGTGATATAAACCGGCTAGTAGAGATTAATGATAAAACAGGCAGGATGCAAATCGTTTATGCGGGAAAGGCGCATCCTAAGGATGGGGGTGGCAAAGAGCAGATAAAAAAGATATTTTCAAAAATTAAAGAGTTACGCCTGCAAATCAAGATTGCATACTTAGAGAATTATGATATGACGCAGGGAAAATTGATCACTAGCGGAGTTGACCTCTGGCTGAATAATCCCCTCCCGCCGCAGGAAGCCTCAGGCACAAGCGGAATGAAGGCCTGCCTTAACGGCGTGCCGAATTTGAGTGTTCTTGATGGCTGGTGGATAGAAGGCTGCATTGAGAACGTCACCGGATGGGCAATCGGCTCAATACAAAAGCAAAATACGGACAGCGCTCAAGATGCCCAGGATTTATATCAGAAATTAGAAAATGTAATCATCCCCATGTTTTACAAAGAGAAGGATAAATGGCTTGAAGTTATGCGCCATGCGATAGCCTTGAACGCCTCTTTTTTTAATACCCAGAGAATGGTTCAGGAGTATGTGTTAAATGCTTATTTATAAGTAAGCCAGATGCTATGAAGGGATTCTATGGTTAAGACCAAGATAATATGTACGCTCGGCCCGGCATCATCAAACGAGACTATGATTAGGAAAATGATGCGTGTTGGTATGGATGTTGTGCGCCTCAACTTTTCGCACGGCAAACCACAGGAGTTGCTTCACAGGATAAGTCTCATTCGGCTCTTAAACGCGAAATACCGCAGGCGCATCAAACTTCTCGGCGATCTTCAAGGCCATCGAATAAGGATAGGCGAACTTGCCGTTCCATTAGAGCTTAAAAAGCGCCAGATAGTTTGGCTCATCCAGCAAAAGATAAAAGGCGAAAATGGAAACATACCGTTTGATTACCGGGGGTCGTTGCGCAGTATTAAGAACAGCCACCAAATATTCATAGACGATGGCAATATCGCTTTAGAGGTAATTGGCCGGTCTATGCACAGCCTGAAGACCAGAGTAGTAGTTGGTGGTCTATTAAAGGAGCGCAAGGGCGTAAATATTCCGGGGGCGCAGCTTGAATTCGGCGGCATAAATCAGAAGGATATACAGGATATACTTTTTTGCGAAAAATACGGTGTTGAATATATCGCTCAGTCATTCGTGCGCACGAAAAAGGATATTTTAGAGGTAAGAGAATTTATAAAGGCGGGTTCGTCTTGTCGGGTTATCGCTAAAATTGAATGCAGGGAGGGTATAAAGAATATTGATGAGATAATCAAGGTTTCAGATGGCATTATGATCGCGCGCGGAGATATGGGCGTATCGCTGCCTATTTATGAAATCCCCATTATTCAAAAGATGATTATCAAGAAATGCAATCGCGCAGGTAAATTTGTCATTACCGCGACACAAATGCTTGAGAGTATGACTGAAAACCTTCGGCCTACGCGCGCGGAGGTGACAGATGTGGCAAATGCCATAATAGACGGGACTGATTTTGTCATGCTTTCGGCAGAGACGGCTGTAGGCAAATATCCCGTTGAGGCGGTTATGATGATGAATAATATAATAAAATTTACGGAAAGATATTTAAGCAAGTTAGTTTTATAAGCGTCTGGTTCAACCGAATGAGGCGGTAGGTAGAAAAAAATGAAAAAATTAGAGCGGTATCAGCATTCAATAGAAGAAGTTTTTTCTCTGTTTTCAACAAGCGCCTCTGGCCTTACAAACGACGAGGCAAAGAAAAGGCTTGAACAGTATGGCTATAATGAATTGAAAGTTATCAGACGCTCAAGCCTTGTTAGGTTTTTGCTTCAGTTCCACAACGCTCTAATTTATATTTTGCTTATTGCTGCTTCTGTGACTGCTGTCTTAAAGGAATGGCCAGATACGATTGTTATTTTATTATGCGTGGTTATAAATGTAATAATCGGATTTATTCAGGAAGGAAAAGCCGAATCCGCGATAGAGGCGCTAAAGAAGATGATAGTGCCTGAGTCCACAGTACTTAGAGACGGAGAAAAGAAAGTTATACCCAGCCGCGAATTAGTTCCTGGCGATATTGTCTTACTTGAAAGCGGTAATCGTGTGCCTGCGGATTTACGCTTGTTTTACACAAAGAACTTGAGCGCAGATGAATCTATACTTACCGGCGAATCAGTGCCGGTAAATAAAGATATCGAATCCATCTCTAAAGAAAACCTACCTACTGCAGAGCAACGCTGTATTGCCTTTGGTGGCACATTTATTGCACGAGGTCAAGGACAAGGGGTGGTAATAGGTACGGCAGAACAAACCGAATTTGGCAAAATCGCCAAGCTTATGAAAGAAACCCCTAAAATCACAACGCCCTTAACCCGAAAGATAGCTGAATTCAGCCGATTCCTGGTCATTGCTATATTAATTATAGCCGTTATTAATTTTATATTAGCAGTAGTATTTAAATATACTCTTGTTTATTCATTCCTTGCTTCAGTCTCACTTGCCGTGGCAGCAATACCTGAGATGTTGCCTGCGATAGTAGTGGCAATTTTAGCCTTGGCCTCTGTTTCTATGGCAAAAAGAAATGCCTTGGTTAGGAAATTGCCCGCAGCCGAAACCTTAGGTTGCACTACGGTTATCTGTTCCGATAAAACCGGCACGCTTACTAAAAGTCAGATGACGGTATTAAGGATGTACGCCGGAAAGAGAGACTATCGGATAAGTGGCATAGGATATGAGCCCAAGGGAGATTTTCTTCTGGAGGATAAAGTAGTAATTAACCCCACGAATGAACCTCTGGAGTTAATAGAGACTTTAAAGGCAGGATATTTATGTAATCACGCCACTCTTAGCGAGAATAAGGAGGGATATGGCATCGTAGGGGATCCCACTGAAGGAGCATTAGTAGTTTCGGCAATTAAAGCCGGTATCGCAGAAAAATTAGATATATTAGATGAGATACCTTTTGAGTCAGAACAACAATACATGGTAACTTTACACAAAGCTCAAGATAAAAACATTATTTATTTGAAGGGTTCTCCGGAGAGGCTGTTGGATTTATGCCAAAACCAATTAATTAACGGAAATACCATGCCATTAAATATCGAAGGAATTTTATTAAAAGCTAAAGATATGGCAAAGGATGCACTGCGGGTCCTGGGAATGGCATATAAGGTTGTGCCTAAAGATAAAACTGCTCTTAGCCCCGAAGATATTAATGGGTTAACATTTCTTGGGCTTCAGGGTATGATTGATCCGCCAAGAGAAGAGGTAATTGAAGCGGTTAAAAATTGTAATAAAGCCGGGATAAGGGTTATTATGATGACCGGTGACCATGCCCAGACAGCAAAAGCTATTGCTCAGCAAATAGGGATTATTAAAGAGAATGATTTGGTATTGACTGGAGAAGAATTATCTCGGATGAGCGAGGAAGATTTGTATGCAGCTGTTCAGGAGGTTTCAGTATACGCACGTATTGCTCCAGAGCATAAACTAAGAATTACTCTTCAGCTGCAAAAAAGAGGCCATATAGTAGCAGTCACCGGTGACGGAGTAAACGATGCCCCGGCCCTAAAAGCAGCGGATATAGGAATAGCCATGGGAATAAGCGGGACAGAAGTAAGTAAGGAAGCTGCGGATATGGTGTTGGCTGATGATAACTTCGCCAGTATAGTAGCCGCAGTTGAAGAAGGCAGGCATGCCTGGAAGAACTTTCAGAAAGCAGTTCTTTATACCCTTCCCACCAATGGTGGACAGGCACTTCTTATAATGGGTGCAATATTAGTAGCGCCATTTATTCCTCTTTTTAGGATGCGCCTTCCTTTAGAGCCGATACACATACTCTGGGTAAATTTAGCTGATTCGGTTTTTCTCACGATGCCGCTAATGATGGAGCCAAAGGAAAAAGGCTTGCTTAAAAGTCCGCCACGCAGTCCCCAAGAAAGAATAGCAAATTCCATATTTTTTGTGAAAGTGGGCTTGGTTTCCGCAGTGATGGCGATTACCGGATTTGCAATATATTACTACTTTGGAAATCCAGCAATCTTTAGCTCTATAGATGCACTGCGCTTAACCCAGGCACAAACAGCAGCGTTTTTTGGAGTTAAGCTTTTACATTTAGGTTTTCTTGTTACTGCCCGCTCAGTAACAAAATCCGCATTTACATTCAGCCCATTCTCTAATAAATGGGTGCTTCTCGGTATAGCATTAACTATAATCACACAACTAATGATAACCTATATTCCCTTTTTTCAAGATCTATTTAGAACAGCGGCTTTCCCAAATGCATGGTGGCCGACTATAATTTTGGCTCTGTTTCCCGGATTCATAATTGTAGAAATTGAGAAACTTTTGAGAAGGCAATTTGCGAAAATCAAATTGAAATATGAGCAATAGGGGGAGTTCGTTTAATTATTTTGTCGGGAGGTTTAAATAGAATGTTTGTTCTATCAAATTTTTTAGTTGCGGCGGCACGCATTTTAGATATCATTCTTACAATACTGTATTGGCTTATACTCATCCGGGCATTAATTAGCTGGGTAAACCCAGATCCCCATAATCCGATAGTGCAATTTTTATACAAGACAACTGAGCCGATACTTTATCCTATAAGGAAGATACTGCCATTGGGCTTAAGACTTGGCATAGATATTTCACCCATAATTGCCTTTTTGGCAATTATGTTTTTAAAATCATTTTTAGTCAGGACGTTGATAGATTTGGCATTAAGATTAAAGTGAAGAAAGAACCGACAAAAGAAAGGGGGTAAGAGAAAATGGAATGGAAAGATAATGTTCCTACACCCGATGACATCATCGATGTAGAAAAGAAAAAAATGGGTGATTTTTTGAGGTGGCTTCCGTGGATAACTTTAGGCCTTTTTGTTCTAATAGGCCTAAAGGGGGTAATCTATTCTATTGGTCCGGATGAGGTAGGCGTGATTCAGAGGTTTGGTAAATACATCGGCCTAAGTTCACCGGGTTTGCATGCAAAGATACCTTTTGGTATTGAGAAGGTTACTCCTATCAAGGTAGAGAAGATATTTAAAGAGGAATTTGGGGTTAGAACCGTACGGCCCGGCGTAAGGACAGAGTATTCTTCTGCGCAGTATCTTGAAGAATCCTTAATGCTTACCGGAGACCTGAATATCTTAGATGTACGTTGGATTGTGCAGTTTAAGATAAAGGATCCTGTAAAATTACTTTTTGCTGTCAGAGACCCTCAAGATGCCATACGGGATGTCTCTGAGGTAGTGATGCGCCGGTTAGTTGGAGATTACACCGTAGATGAGGTGCTTACTACCAAAAGAGAAGAGGTGGATCATCTATCGCAACAGGAGATGCAGAAGATATTAGATTTTTATCAGACAGGCGTTCAGATTGTTACGGTAAAACTGTTAGATGTTAATCCTCCTGAAAAGGTGAAACCGGCCTTTAATGAGGTAAATGAGGCAAAGCAAGAAAAAGAAAAGATGATTAACCAGGCTTGGGAGGCCTATAATAAGGTTATTCCCAAGGCAAAAGGCGAGGCAGAAAAGACTATCCGCGAGGCAGAGGGTTATGCTCTAGATAAGATAAACAGGGCAAAGGGCGAGGCAGAAAGATTCTTGGCTACTTTGGCTGAATATAAGAAGGCGCCGCAGATAACCCAAAAGAGACTATATCTAGAGACATTGATGGATGCCCTGCCTCGGGCAAAAGAGAAGTATATCATTGACCCTAAGCAGTCTTCGATTTTACCTTTATTGAATCTAGGTGAGAAGGGAGGGGTAAAACAATGAAAGAGGGAATGTTAGGAACTATTTTAGGAATTTTTGTGGTTTTGGTTATTTTGGTGATAGCCGCATTTGGAAGCGGTGCATTATTTATAATTGATGAAACAAAACAGGTGGTGATAACCCAGTTTGGCAAACCTGTGGGGCAACCCATAATCTCTGCGGGATTACATTTTAGGACCCCCTTTGTTCAGCAGGCACATTACTTTGAGAAAAGGATTTTAAACTGGGATGGCGATCCCAACCAGATTCCTACCAAAGACAAAAAATATATCTGGGTAGATACAACCGCCCGCTGGAAGATAATCGACGCCCTTAAATTTCTGCAATCCGTTGGCAACGAAATAGGCGCGCAGAGCCGCTTAGATGATATTATTAATTCAGCAACAAGGGATGCTGTTACTAATCACCTTTTAGTTGACGCGGTGAGGGATTCCAATCGTATCTTAGAAAGCAAGGA
>Ga0155962_163_pt2 | contig 17214 bp, 12 predicted proteins | sample RifCSPlowO2_02_FD_107616 | JGI IMG/M metagenome (GOLD analysis project Ga0155962, IMG submission 107616) | Omnitrophica WOR_2 bacterium RIFCSPLOWO2_02_FULL_45_28
GACACCGACGGGCACTTCTGAAGGCTGAACTGTTACTAAAAAGCAATGGTTGGCATCGTGTCTTGCGAGCGCTGCGAGATTGGTTTGGAAGCCAAACCCTGCCTGCTGAGCAGGCAGGGTTTGCCCGCTGGCTTGTGGAAAAACTGTGTATTCTGTGGAAAAGCTGGCTTAATACCTAAATAATGTCCCTCCTTGACTCCTGGATAGAAACCAAAAAAGCGATCTTAGAAAATATCGGCAGCGCGGCCTATGAGGCCTGGATTAGCCGCTTGCAAGCCAAAGAAAGCAGCGCGCCCGGTGTTTTGGTATTAAATGCGCCTGATGAATTCTCAAGAGATTGGGTTAGCAGGCATTACTTAAAATTTATAGAAGATAACCTAAAAAAGCAGACCAAAGAACTAACTAAGGTAGAGCTTCTGGTTCAGCCGGTCAGCGCGAACATACCCCCTAAAAAAGAACCCCCGCATACTGCGGATAAACCCCTGTCGCCCTTAAGCCTTAACCCGCGCTATACCTTTGATAACTTTGTCGTGGGCGCCTCAAACCGCTTTGCCCATGCCGCATCAACTGCGGTTAGCGAATCCCCGGCAAAGGTCTATAACCCGCTCTTTATTTACGGCGGGGTGGGCCTGGGGAAAACCCACCTGATGCAGGCAATTTGCCATGCCATATTAAAGAGGGAGGCGGCTAATTTAAAAATCTGTTATTTGCCTTCCGAACGGTTTACCAATGAGCTCATTGATGCCATCCAACACCGCTCGACCGCGCGTTTTCGCCAAAAATACCGGAATGTTGACGTGCTGGTGATAGATGATGTGCATTTTATTGCCGGCAAGGAATCCACCCAGGAAGAATTTTTCCATACTTTTAATACTCTTTACGATGCGCATAAACAAATTATCATCTCATCCGACCGTCCGCCGAAAGATATCTCCCATCTGGAGGAACGGCTGGTCTCCCGTTTTGGCTGGGGCCTGGTAACCGATATCCAGCCGCCTGATTTTGAAACCAGGGTGGCAATTTTAAAGAAGAAAACAGAACATGAGCCAACGCACATCCCTGATGAGGTAACCTTCTTTATTGCCCAGATGGTTAAAACCAATATCCGCGAATTAGAAGGGGCATTGATCAGGGTGCTCGCCTATTCTTTGCTGGAAAATAAGCCGATCAGCATAGAATTGGCGAAGGGAGTTTTAAAGGATTTATTAAAAGAGTCGCATAAAACAATTACTGTGGATTTGATTCAGAAACAGGTGGCTGGTTTTTTTAACCTTAATCAACAAGATATAAAAGGCAGTAAGCGGGATAAACAAATAGTTTTTGCGCGCCAGGTGGCAATGTATCTATCCCGGGAGTTAACCAATTTTTCTTTACCGGAAATCGGCGGTTTTTTTGGAAACAAAGACCATACTACGGTGCTGCATTCATATAAAAAAATTAAGCAGCGGCTGTCTGATAATCCCGGGTTGAGAATAGACCTGGAAAAGGTTATTCAGAGCATTAAACAATAAATCCACAATAAGTTAAGCTCTGGTTGTGAATATCTTTCTGTGTTATTTGTGCGTGATTTTAAACCGAATAAACTTTTTAGTAGTATTAACACGCATTACTACTACTATTACTATTTTTATATAAAAAATTAATTAGTATTAAGACAGGTACCTCTTACATAAACGCTCGTAAATTTCTACGAAATCTACCCCATTTGAAAGGGCAGGGCTCATTAAGGAGAATAAAAGATGAAATTTCAAACTACAAAGGAGGACTTATCTAACAATCTCCAGATTGTCCAGAACATCATAGCACCTAGGGCAAGTTTGCCTATATTATTGAATATACTTTTAGAAACTACAGAAGGTAAACTAAAGTTAGCCACCACAGATCTGGATATTGGCATATCCTGTGAATATCCTGTGGAGGTTGTGGAAACCGGCGCGATAACGGTTCCTGGAAAGAAGTTTACTGAAATTATCCATGAGCTTCTCCCGGGCCAAATAACCATAACAGCAAAGAAAAACAACGCAGTGATAATCCAGAGCGAAAATTGTGAATTTAAAATAATGGGTTTACCAAAAGACGAATTTCCGAAATTGCCAGAGTTTAAAGACAGGGACGCAATCAGGATAGGGCAGGCGGCTTTAAAAGAAATGTTGAATAAAACCAGTTTCGCTATTTCCCGCGACGAGGCGCGCTATGTTTTAAACGGCATACTTTTTAAAATAGAGCAGGACAAAATTACTCTGGCGGCAACTGATGGCCGCAGGCTTGCAGTGATAGAAAAAAACACAGGGGCAAAAATAAACAAAGCGGTCAATATTGTTATCCCCTCAAAGACCATCAGCGAGTTAAGCCGTAACCTAAAAGAGGAAGGCGAGGTGCTTCTGGTATTGGGCGAAAATCAGGCGCTTTTTGATTTAGGCGCAGTGCGCATTATTTCCCGGCTGATTGAAGGAGAATTTCCCAATTACCATCAGGTTGTCCCCACAGAGCAGAAAGATAAGATAATGCTCAACCGCGAGCGTTTTTTATTGGCTCTTAAAAGGGCAGCAGTTCTCTCTAGCGCGGATTACCAGGCGGCAAAATTAGAAGTGTTTAAAAATAAATTAGTGATTTCTAAATCTGCGCCTGATCTGGGCGAATCCCGGGAGGAATTAGAAGCAGAATATTCCGGCAAAGAATTAGCCGTTGGTTTTAACCCCACATACTTAATTGATGTTTTAAAAACTCTTCCCGACGAAATGATTAGTTTCGAGCTCAGCGATTCGGAAAAACCGGGCGCGATTCGCAAGCCAGGCTACCTCTATATCGTATTGCCGATGAGGATATAAGTCAGGAGGGCAATGCCTGCCTGCCGGCAAGGCAGGGTGCGGCTTCCGCTAGCCGCAGCCAAAAGTTATCACCAAAGGAGATTTTCTTGATAGAGCCGATAGGTAAAACAATAGGAACGATATTCCAGGGATTAAGCTCGCCCAGGCAGGATAATAAACAGCGCGTATACGATACGTTGTTGGCCTTGCTTGATGCCAGGGAGAGGCTGCACGTAGAGCCCTGGAGCCTGCAGAACAAGGTCTTAACGCTTTACATTGATTCGCCGGCCCGGCTCTACGCCTTCAATTTAAAAAAACCCCGGATTTTAAAAGCATTGCAGGAGAAGGCAGGCTCAAGTATAATTGAGCAAATCCGCCTAAAAATCGGAAGGCCCAATAAGCCAGAGGGCAATGCCTGCCTGCCGGCAAGGCAGGGCGTGGCTTCCGCTAGCCGCAGCCATAAGCCAGAGGGCAATGGTGCGGCTTCCGCTAGCCGCAGCCAAAAGTCCTAAGAAGGGAGCTTTAGTGGCAAATCAAGAGAAAAAACAGGAAGAAAAGACGAAGACGCATCGCTACGACGCCACTACCATCCAGGTATTGGAAGGGATAGAGGCGGTGCGCAAACGCCCGGCAATGTATATCGGCGATACCTATGCCCGCGGCTTGCATCATCTGGTTTTTGAAGTGGTAGACAATTCTATAGATGAAGCGCTGGCAGGCTATTGTTCCAAAATAGACGTAGCGGTGCATGCGGATAACAGCGTCAGCGTTAGCGATAACGGCCGCGGCATACCGGTGGATATGCATAAGACCGAGAAAAAGCCGGCAGTAGAGGTGGTTTTGACCACCCTGCATGCCGGGGGAAAATTTGACCACCAGGCCTATAAGGTTTCCGGCGGCCTGCACGGCGTGGGGGTAAGCGTAGTCAACGCCCTTTCCGAGTGGCTTCAGGTTGAGGTCAGGCGCGACGGGAAGACGTATCATCAAAGATATGAACGGGGCAAAACCGTTTCTAAGCTCACGGTAATTGGTAAAAGCAAGAGCGCAGGAACAAAAGTTACCTTTAAGGCGGATAAGGAAATTTTTAAATCCATAGATTATTCGTATGATACTTTATCGCAGCGCTTAAGGGAGCTCGCCTTTTTAAATAAGGGCCTAGAGATAACCCTCTATGATGAAAGACACGATAAACAGACGGAGTTCAAATTTTCCGGCGGTATCGTCTCCTTTGTGGAATACCTCAATCAGAATAAAGATCCCTTACACCACAAGGTCATCTATTTTGAAAAGGAAAAAGAGGGGATAAGCTTAGAGGCCGCTTTACAGTATAATGACGGCTATGCGGAGATTCTCTTTTCCTTTGCCAATAATATAAATACCATTGAAGGCGGAACGCACCTTTCGGGTTTTAAGTCCGCGCTTACCCGGGCGATAAATCAATATGCCAGGAACAAGAATCTCTTAAAGGACGGCATCGCTATAGCCGGCGAGGATGCGCGCGAGGGATTAACCGCGGTAATCTCGGTAAAAATACCCAACCCTCAATATGAGGGGCAAACCAAAACCAAATTGGGTAATTCCGAAGTAGAAGGCCTTACCGCCTCCAGCGTATTTGACTCCTTGATGACCTTTTTTGAGGAGAATCCTCCGGTTGCCAATAAGATTGTAGATAAGGTCATCTTATCCAGCCGGGCAAGGGAAGCGGCGCGCAAGGCGCGGGAATTGACCCGCAGAAAAGGAGCGCTTGAGTCCGGGGGCCTGCCGGGAAAATTAGCCGACTGTTCGGAAAGAGACCCCGCGTTATGCGAATTGTATATTGTGGAAGGCGATGACATTTCCAGGCCATACTACCGATAAAGGGAAAAATATTGAATGTGGAAAAGGCGCGTTTAGACAAAATTCTTTCTAACGAAGAAATCCGCACCATTATTACCGCCCTGGGTACCGGCGTAGGCGAGGAGTTTGATATTACAAAACTACGTTATCATAAAGTGGTGCTTATGGCCGATGCCGATAGCCTTACCGCTTCTCAGCCCATTATGCTTTACGACAAAGAGGCGCAGAAGCTGCTGATTACTAAGATAGGAGACTTTGTAGAATCTTGCTGCCATCCTCAACGTTATCAAGCGTTAAGCCTGGACACAGATACGCATAGGTTAGAATGGCAGGATATTTGCGAGATAATTAAGCATCCGCTGCGAACAGAGATTTATAAAATCCGGACCCAAAATGGATATGAACTAGAGATAACCTCCTGTCATAGTGTTTATATTTGGAAAGAAGGCGAAAGCGTTTTGCGGGAAGGCAGTAAAATCAAGCCGGGGGATATCCTAATCTTTCCCTTACGTCTGCCCCGCGAAGAACGAACCATACATATTGACCTAAAAGAGGTATTGGCTAAAAATACCGCGCGCAAAAATATTTTCGTGCGCCTAAAAAAAGATTTTCTTAACAGTCTGCCGGAAGAGACTCATATCGATTTAAGTTTAGAGGCCTGGATAAAATTACAGGATAGGAGGGAATCTTTGGGTTTGTCCCGATACAAAGCTGCTAAATTGGCGGGTGTTTATAAAACAGTGATTCAGCAATGGGAAACCAAACAGGATAACGTAATGCCGCAATATGGCAAGCTAAAGCCCTATTTACATGCCATAGGCCGGGATTTAAGCGTCGAAGACTGTTATGTATATCTTCCCATAAAGTGCTGGCGGGGAGAAGGCGCAGACAACGGAATTAAGTTCTTCTTAGACAATCACACCCGGGAAATTAAAGCTCGCTTTGAGCTTGATGAAAAATTAGCTTATTTATTAGGTTGGTATTTAGGGGATGGCCGCGCTAGTTTTATTGCCGGAAGCCCAAATAGATTTATCCTTTCTTTGGGTAAAGGCAAGGTGACAAAATACCTCAACAATTTAACCGCGGTAATTAAGGAACTATTTGGAGCTAATCCAGTAATTGATCGACGCAACGACACCAACATAAACATTCACTTTCACTCAATGAGTTTTAAATTATTATTGGAATATTTTGGGCTCTTAGGCAAAAAGGCGCACGAGAAATTTATCCCGCTTGAGTTTTTCAATGTTAAAGAGTCTGTTCGGAGGGCGCTTTTGCGCGGGTTGATAGAAAGCGATGGTTATATTGTAGTGCAGAAAACAAAAAGTAGAGCTGGCGGAGGGCTACGCCGGGTGCTGGGCTATTGTACTGTATCGTCAGACTTGGCTCAAGGCCTCGTCTATATCTTTCGCCAAATGGGCATTTTTCCTTCAATGAGCCGACAGTGGTCAAAGCCGCATCTACGCAAGGGAAAGATTTTTAAATCAAATTACCAGAAGATAGATGTGTATGTGTCTAGTAAAGAACAGCTATTGGCTATTCAAGATATCTGGCAGAATCACAAGGACGCCGAAAAATTAACCGGCTGGATATGCCGTCCGCGTAAGCAGGGTCATTGGGGCAAGCCATTTGTTCAGATTAGCCAGGATTGCGTAGGCCTAAAGGTTATCTCAGCGCAAAAAGTAGAGGATGCCGCGGATAGGTATAAATATGTCTACGACCTTTCGGTAGCCAAAAATCAAAACTTTGTAGCCGGAGAAGGCGCCATGGTCTGTCATAATACGGACGGTTCCCATATCCGCACCCTTTTATTAACCCTTCTGTACCGTCAGATGCCCAAGTTAGTTGAGGATGGCTATGTGTATATTGCCCAGCCGCCGCTGTATAAGATAAAGAGGGGCCAGCGCGAAGAATATATCCAGACCGAAGTCCAGATGGATGAGACGGTTCTGGATTTGGGCCAAGAAGGCAATAGCTTTATCCGGCTCAAAGATAAGCAGGCCTTTAGCGGCCAGCAATTCAAAGAGCTTTTAGGGCTATTAGTGGAATTAGAGAAGACAGGCAGGATTTTAGAGAAAAGGGGAGTAAATTTTATAAAATATCTCAATTTTAGGCATCCAAAGACCAAAAAAATGCCTATTTATAGGGTAAAAGTGGATGGAATAGACCAATTTATCTATTCAGACCAAGAATTAGCCAAACGGACCCAAGAAGAGAAAGAAAATGGCTTGGATGTCTTAGAGCTTTTTGAAGCCAAGGATATTGAAGCGCTGGCAGCAAAGCTCGAGAAATTAGGGATAGAGCCTTCTTCTTATGCTCAAGAGGCTATCCAGAAACAGGATGTTTCTTATAAAGATAAAGAAAAAGAGCAGAAATTTAAACCGCTCTATCGGATTAGCGATGCCGAAAAGGCCCAAAAGGATTTTTTCTTTTTGAAGGATGTGCTTACCTTTATCAAGCAACAGGCCGCCAAGGGTATGCATATCCAGCGCTATAAAGGCCTGGGCGAAATGAACCCTGGGCAGCTCTGGGAAACCACTATGGACCCTCAGAAGCGCACCCTCTTAAAGGTAACCTTAGAAGATGCGGTAGAAACGGATAAAATGTTTACGGTTTTGATGGGTGATGCGGTTGAGCCGCGCCGGGAATTTATTGAAAACTACGCCCATCAGGTGAAAAACCTGGATGTATAAGATTGTGTAACGTGTAAAGTGTAATGTGTAAGGCGGGTGTAAGGCAAAAGATTGTGTAAAGGAAAAACAGGATTTTCCATTACACAATAAGCCAATACACCTTTCGTTACACATTACGCATATAACATTACACAGAAGTAAAATGTATACCCGTAACGAAAAGATAGTTCCGGTTTATATTGAGGATGAGGTTAAGGATTCTTACCTTAACTACGCGATGAGCGTGATTGTGGGCAGGGCCCTGCCTGATGTTCGGGACGGGCTTAAGCCGGTGCATCGCCGGGTGCTCTACACGATGAAAGAGTTAAATTTAGAGTACGGCAAGCCTTACAAAAAATGCGCGCGTGTAGTCGGAGATTGCATGGGGCGTTTCCATCCTCACGGCGACGTAGCCATTTATGATACGTTAGTAAGAATGGCCCAGGATTTTTCGCTGCGTTATCCGCTGGTAGACGGTCAAGGAAATTTTGGATCAATCGACGGGGACAATGCGGCCGCGATGAGATATACCGAGGCCCGGCTTTCCACCATTGCCGGGGAGATGCTGGAAGATATTGATAAGGATACAGTCAACTTCGGGCCAAACTTTGATACATCCCTGCAGGAGCCACTTTTGCTGCCGGCCAAGCTTCCCAACCTTTTGGTCAACGGCTCAAGCGGCATCGCCGTGGGTATGGCTACCAATATCCCGCCGCATAATTTAGGCGAAGTGGCTGATGCGGTAATTTATCTTCTGGAGCATCCAGAGGCAGAGAGTAAAGACCTGATGCGTTATGTCAAGGGCCCGGACTTTCCCACCGGCGGGATAATCTGCGGCCGGGGCGGCATCAAAGACGCCTATAATACCGGACGCGGCAAGCTCACGGTGCGGGCCAGGGCCACGGTTGAGCGCCAAAAAAGCGGCAAGGATCTGATTGTGGTTACCGAGATACCCTATCAGGTACAAAAGTCCGGCCTTATTGGGGCAATGGCCGGCTTAGTTGAGGAGAAAAAGATTGAGGGGATTTCCGATATCCGCGATGAGTCAGACAGAGAAGGTATGCGCATTGTGGTTGAGCTCAAGCGGGATGTGCAGCCCCAGGTTGTCTTAAATCAGCTTTTTAAGCATACCCAATTAGAGACCACCTTCGGAATTATTATGCTGGCCCTGTTGGATAACCGGCCTAAGGTTTTGAACCTGCGCCAGATATTAGACAGCTATATTGACCATCGTAAAACCATTATCCGCAGGCGCACCCAGTTTGAATTAGATAGGGCCCTAAAAAGGGCGCATATCTTAGAAGGCCTGAAGATCGCCTTAAAGTTTATAGACCGGATAATCAAGGTGATTAAGACCTCCAAAAGCGTGGAGGCGGCCAAAGAAAACCTGATAAGAGAGTTTGAGTTTTCCGAGATCCAGGCCCAGGCAATATTGGAAATGCAGTTGCAGCGGCTGACTGCCCTTGAGCGGGATAAAATTGATGCCGAATACGCAGAGCTTCTGAAAAAAATTGAACTCTGCAAGTCTATTCTTACTTCCGAGAAAAAAATTGAAGGAATTATTAAGGATGAACTCGGGGAGTTAAAGAAAAAATATTCCGATAACCGGCGAACCGAGATTGTCGGCGAGGTTGAGGAATTTGAAATAGAAGATTTAATTGCTGAAGAAGACGTTGTGGTTACCATCAGCCACGGCGGATACATCAAGCGCCTGCCGGTTGCCGCCTACCGCAAGCAAAAGCGCGGGGGAACCGGGGCTACGGGCGCCGAGGTAAAGGAGGAAGATTTTATTGAGCATCTCTTTGTGGCTTCCACCAAAGATTACCTTTTGATTTTTACCGATAAAGGCCAGGTGTACTGGCTGAAGGTTTATGAGATTCCTCAAGGCAGCCGCACCTCTAAAGGCAAGGCCATCGTTAATCTCCTGCAGGTAAAGTCGGAGGAGAAGATCGCCGCTACTATCCCGGTTAAGGAGTTTTCCGCGGAGAAATACTTAGTGATGGCGACTTCACTGGGCCTGATTAAGAAGACCTGTTTAGACGCCTATAGCAATCCCAGGAAGGGCGGGATTATCGGCATCACCCTGGAAAAGGATGATGAGCTTATCGGCGTAGAGATGACTGACGGCAAGCAGGAGCTTTTGATCGGCACCCGGGAAGGTAAGGCGGTGCGATTCCCCGAGGCCGAGGTGCGGGATATGGGCCGGGGCGCTAAAGGCGTGCGGGGGATAAAGTTAGCCAAAAAAGATGAAGTTATCGCGATGATTATTGCCCAGAAAGAAGCCGCTATCCTTACGGTTACCGAATTGGGTTTTGCCAAGCGCACCCTGTTTAAGGAATACCGCCTGACCCGCCGCGGGGGTAAAGGTATTATAAATATCAAGGTTACCGGTAAAAACGGCCTTGCCGTGGCCATTAAGACCGTAAGCGATGAAGACGAGCTGATGGTGATTACCCAGAACGGAATGTTCTTACGTTGTGCAATAAAAGATATCCGCGCCACCGGGAGGGCCTCCCAGGGGGTGCGCCTGATTAAATTAGAAGATAAAGACCGGGTTTCCTGCGTTGCCCCGGTAATCGCAGAAGAAACAGAATAAAAACCCCGTTAACCTCGTAGGTTAACAGACGGTTCTGCGCCGTTGTTAAGAGATTGTTGACCCCATCGTCTATCCTGGTCCAGGACACCCCGCCTGCCCCGCCAGAGGCGGTGGCCTACGGCGGGGCGGCACGGGTTCAAAAGAATGTATTGTGTGTATGTTCTTCGCAGCTTAAAAGATACCAGATATTATATAGGTTACACCAATAATTTAAAGCGTAGATTACAAGATCATAATAGGGGTAAATCCAAGTCAATTAAACATAGGGGCCCGTTTGAGTTAGTTTATTCTGAGAAGGCTGCAACAAAACAAGAAGCAATCTTTAGAGAAAGGCAAATTAAAAGTTATAAAGGCGGCGAGGCCTTTAAGAAATTGTTGCTTAAAATAGACCCCATCGTCTAGCCTGGTCCAGGACAAGAGCTTTTCAAGCTCTCGGCACGGGTTCAAATCCCGTTGGGGTCGCTAATGAAAATCAAAAATCAAAGTGCAAAAATCCCTGCCTGACGGCAGGCAGGAAAATCACAAATCAAAATTAAAAATTATAGTGGTCAACAACATCTCCGCTTTTAAAATTTTTGAATTTTGCATTGTGGCTTTGGCTATTCGGAAGGCAAACCACTGCCTGCTGGCTTGTCATTTTGATATTTGAATTTCTTATATGTGCGGAATAATTGGTTATGTTGGTAATAGGCCTGCCCAGGATATCCTCTTAAGCGGCCTTAAGCGCTTAGAATACCGCGGCTATGATTCTAGCGGGATAAGCGTAATCCATTCCGAAAAAAACAAAATTTCTACCCGAAAATCACCGGGTAAAATCGCTGTTTTAGAAAGCAGCTTAAAGAAAAAACCCCTTTCAGGAATCATCGGTATCGCCCACAGTAGATGGGCTACCCACGGCGCGCCCACCCAGGCCAACGCCCATCCGCATCAGGACTGTAAAGGCGGAATCGCGATAGTGCACAACGGAATAATTGAAAATTACGCCTCCCTGAAATCCAGCCTGATCAAAGAAGGCCATCGCTTTAAGAGTCAGACCGATACTGAGGTTATCGTCCACCTGATAGAAAAATTTTATAAGAGAATACCCCTGGAAGAGGCAGTGCGAAAAACCCTGAGATTACTTGACGGCTCTTTCGCCCTGGGGGTAATTTCCAGCAGAGAACCGGATAAGCTTATCGGCGCGCGCTTAGGCAGCCCTTTGATTGTGGGAGTAGGCAAGGGAGAAAACTTTTTGGCCTCGGATGTCCCGGCAGTTTTAGATTCTACCAAAGAGGTCGTCTTTTTAGAGGAAAATGAATTAGCGGTTTTAACCAAAGACAGCTTAAAAATTACCGATTTAAACGGCAGGCCCATCAGTAGAAACTCTGTGCGCATAACCTGGGACATTGCCCATGCCGAGATGCAGGGCTATAAGCATTTTATGCTTAAGGAGATTAATGAACAGCCCGGGATTATTGAAAATATTCTTAAAATGCGTATCGGCCCTGAGGCCCAGGTTATATTGGAGGAGCTCGAGATTCCGCAGGCGGTCTTTAAGAAAATTAAAAATATCTCCGTGGTTGCCTGCGGAACTGCTTATCATGCCGGCTTAGTCGGTAAATATATTTTAGAAGAAATTTGTAAAGTCCCGGTCAACGTAGATGTCTCCAGCGAGTTTAGATACCGCGGCCTTTTGATTGGCCAGGACACCTTAGTGATTGCGGTAAGCCAGTCAGGTGAGACCGCAGATACCTTAGCCGGGGTTAAGGAAGCCAGGAAGCGCGGGGCGCCAGTGCTTTCTATCTGCAATGTGCTTGGCTCAAGCCTGACCCGGGAGTCCGACGGGGTTATCTATACCTATGCCGGCCCGGAAATCGGGGTGGCCTCCACCAAGGCCTATACTGCCCAGTTAGCGGCTTTTTATCTTTTGGCTTTTTATCTGGCTGAATTGAAAGGGGTTTTGTCCCGGGAAAAAATTGCTTCATTGCTGTGCGAGTTGAAAAAAATCCCCAAAGCGCAGGAAGAGATTTTAAAAAATCAAGCGGCAATTGCCACCCTGGCTAAGCGCCATTCCCATCTCGGCTCGTTTCTCTATCTGGGCAGGCATATCAATTATCCTTCGGCCCTGGAAGGAGCGTTGAAATTAAAAGAGATTTCCTATATCCCGGCCGAAGGCTATGCCGCCGGTGAAATGAAACACGGCCCGATTGCTTTAATTGACGAATACCGGGCAGTCGTCTGCATCAACCCCTATTCCCATGTCTACGAGAAAATGGTTTCAAACATTCAGGAGATCCGGGCCAGGCGCGGTAAAATCATCGCCATTGCCAGCTTTGGCGATGAGAAGCTTAAAGAGCAGATCAAAGAGGTAATTTATATCCCCGGGTGCCCGGAGATTTTTTCTCCGCTTTTGACCGTCCTGCCCTTACAGCTTATTGCCTATCACATCGCGGTAAAAAGAGGCTGCGATGTGGACCAGCCGCGCAACTTAGCCAAGAGCGTAACCGTAGAATGAAGCTCCATAGGCTAAAGCCCATGGTTTCTGAAGCGGAATACTTGAGTGGCCAGGCTCCATCCGCGCCATGAATGGCGCGGTTTTGCGGCCACGAAAGTATGAAATCCTGCTCCTAATAATTTCCCTTGACCAAAGAAGAATAAATGGTATACTTAAACTAACCTTTAAATCCGGCCCTTGAGAGGCTGGAAAGGAATTAAAAATGGATTCCAAATTCTTTATCAGACATACAACCCCTGACGTTTAAAAAAGGCGTCAGGGGTTTTTGTTTTATGCAAGAAAAAGCCAAGCTCTTGGATGTTGAAACTATCGCCCGCAGTTTGATGCGTATTGCCCATGAAATATTAGAGCATAACCGCGGCAGCCAGAATTTGGCAATTGTAGGCATTCGCAGCCGCGGAGCGCACCTTGCCCGGCGCTTAGCTGAATGCATCAAGAAAATAGATAATAAGGAAATCCCGGTAGGCATCTTAGATATAACCCTGTACCGTGACGATTTAACTTTACTTGCGGCTCAACCGGTAGTGCATAAAACCGAGATTAACTTTGATATCCAGGATAAAAATATCATTTTAGTTGATGATGTGCTCTACACCGGTAGAACCATTCGCTGCGCCTTATCCGAACTGATTGACTTTGGCCGCCCCAAAAGCATACAACTGGCGGTTTTAGTTGACCGCGGCCACCGGGAGCTGCCTATCCGCGCAGACTACGTGGGTAAAAATATTCCCACCTCCCAGGACGAAATGGTGGAGGTGCATTTAGCTGAAGTTGACGGTAAAGATGAAGTGGTGATTGTGGAGAGATGATATTGATAATATGTTGTGGACGAAAAAGGACTTATTAGGGTTAGAATATTTAAGCAAAGAAGAAATAGAGCTTATTTTAGAGACCGCCGAGTCCTTTAAAGAGGTTACCACCAGAGAAATAAAAAAGGTTCCGGCCCTGCGCGGTAAAACCGTGGTGAATTTATTTTATGAGCCCTCAACCAGGACCAGGGTTTCGTTTGAGGTGGCGGCAAAGAGATTATCCGCGGATGTGATTAATATTGCGGTGGAAACTTCCAGTGTACGCAAGGGCGAGACCCTGATTGATACCGGAAAAAACATCCAGGCCTTAAAAGCGGATATTCTGGTGGTCAGGCATAATTGTTCCGGCGCGCCGGCTTTGCTTGCGCGCAGCCTCGCCATCAACGTAGTTAACGCCGGGGACGGCTGGCATGAACATCCTACCCAGGCGCTCTTAGATATCTTTACCTTAAAAGAAAAATTGGGCAGGATTGAAGGTTTGCGCGTGGTAATAGTGGGAGATATTGCCCACTCGCGGGTCTGTCGTTCAAATATCTGGGGCCTGAGCAAGTTAGGCGCAAAAGTTACCGTTTGCGCCCCGGAAATGCTTATTCCGCCGGGGATAGGCGAGATGGGCGCGGCAGTTACCTGCGATATAGATGAGGCATTAAAGGACGCAGATGCAGTCAATGTCTTACGCATGCAGTTTGAGCGCGATGAGCCAACCGCCTTTCCGGAGCAGTTAGAGTATTTTAAAAATTATGGCATTACCGAGGAAAGATTAAAAAGGGTAAAAAGGAATATTATTGTCATGCATCCCGGGCCGATTAACCGGGGTGTTGAGATTGCTAGCGTTGTTGCTGACGGGCAGAATTCAGTAATTTTAGAACAGGTAACCAACGGTATTGCAGTGAGAATGGCAGTGCTCTTTCTGGTGGCGCAGGCCAATGAGGCAAAGGGATGAAGCTTTTAATTAAAGGCGGACGGGTGATTGACCCGGCAAATAATATTGATGAAGTTTTGGATATTTTGGCGGAGGATGGCAACATAACCCGGCTCGCCAAAGACATAGATGTCCCTGGTGAGCAGACGATTGAGGCTGCCGGCAAAATAGTAATGCCTGCGCTCGTAGATATGCATGTGCATTTAAGAGAGCCGGGCAGAGAGGATAAGGAGACCATTAAGAGCGGCACGCTGGCTGCGCTTAAAGGAGGAGTGGCAAGCGTCCTGGTTATGCCAAATACCGAACCGGCGATGGATTCTGCGGAAAATATCCGCATGCTTACAGGGTTGATTAAGAACTCAAGCTATGCGAATGTGTATATCTGCGGCGCTATTACCAAAGGCAGGTATGGGAAAGAGTTAACCGGCATCGCAAAATTAAAAAATGAAGGGGTGGTTGCCATAAGCGATGACGGCGCAGCGGTTGATAATGAGGAACTCCTTTTAAAAGCGCTGCTTGAAGCCAAAGAACACAGACTCCCGGCAATCTGTCATTGCGAGGATAGAAAACTTTCAAACAAGGGCGTAATGAATTCAGGCCTTATCTCCACCCGTTTAGGCCTGCGGGGGATTTCCAGAGAGTCCGAATATAAAAGAGTAGAAAGGGATGTTTCGCTGGCAGAGAGAATCAGCTCGCCAATACACATTACCCACCTAAGCTGTAAAGAGTCGGTTGAGATAATTGCCCGGGCAAAGAAAAAAGCCGTAAAAGTCACCTGCGACAGCGCCCCACATTATTTCTCCTTGAGCGAAGAAGCGCTGCTTGATTACGATACCAATATGAAGATGAATCCGCCCTTAAGGACCAAAGAAGACGTTACCGCTATAAAGCAAGCCCTTAAAGACGGCACCATAGACGCTATTGCCTCAGACCATGCGCCCCAAACCATTAATGAAAAAGAGATTGAATTTGAGCGGGCAGAATTCGGAGTAATCGGCTTAGAAACACTTCTATCAGTAAGCATTACGGAGTTGGTGGAAACTGGCATATTGAGTTTTTCTGAATTGATTAAGAGAGCGGCTTTAAATCCGGCAAAAATACTCAAGATAAATAAGGGCACCTTATCTATAGGCGCCGATGCGGACATTGCTATTATTGACCCGTATAAGCAGTGGACGGTGCGCAAGGAAGAAATAGTTTCCAGGTCTAAAAATTCAAGCTTTTTAGGCCGGCAATTAAAAGGCGTAGTTGAATACACTATTGTTAACGGTAAAATCGCCTATCCCTTTTAGGGAATGAAGTTTATCTTAACCAAGGAATTGGGGCGCTTAGCCAGGTGGCTGAGGATTCTGGGTTTTGACAGCGAATATTTTACGCAGGACAAAGAATCAACGCTTATCATAAAGGCATTACAGGAAGAGAGAATTATTTTAACCCGCAACGTCCGCCTGGGCCGCCACCCCGGGATAAGAAAACTGCATATAAGCTCTAATTATCTTTCTGAACAATTGCGCCAGGCGCTTAGAGAATTGCCGCTTAAACCCAATGAGGCCCTGATGTTTACCCGCTGTATAATTTGCAATGAGCCGTTAGCGAATATTGAAAAAGAGAAAGTAAAGACCCAGGTTCCCGAGTATGTGTTTAAGACCCAGAGTGATTTTGTGCGCTGCCCGGTATGTAAGCGCATCTACTGGCAGGGCAGCCACTGGGGTAAGGTTGCCAAGACATTAGAAGAAATAACACGATAGAGAGGGAAGATGGAATTTGTCGCCGATTTTCACATTCACTCTAAATATTCCCGCGCCACATCTAAGGATATGGATGTGGAACACTTAAGCCAATGGGCAAAGCTTAAAGGCATCCAGCTCATCGGCACGGGAGATTTTACCCACCATTTGTGGCTGGAGGAGCTAAGGAGCAAATTAGAGGATAAGGGAAACGGCTTGTATGGGTATAAAGGCGTCAATTTTATCTTATCCAGCGAGATAAGCAGTATCTATTCTAAAAATAATAGAGGCTACCGCATCCACAATATCATTTTTGCCCCTTCTTTTAAGACCGTGGATAAGATTAATGAGACCTTATCCCGCTGCGGGAATTTGGCCTCAGACGGCCGTCCGATTTTAGGCCTGGATGCCGCGGAATTAGCCCGGATTATTTTTGATATTGATGAGAATTGTATCCTTGCGCCCGGACATATTTGGACTCCCTGGTTTAGCCTCTTTGGCTCAATGTCTGGCTTTGATAGGATTGAGGATTGCTTTGAAGAGCAGACGAAAAATATTTATTGCCTTGAGACCGGGCTTTCCAGCGACCCGGCAATGAACTGGCGCTTGAGCGCTTTAGACAGATTCAGCCTGATTTCTAACTCTGACTCCCACTCACCGTCTAAGATCGGCCGGGAGGCAAATGTCTTTGACTGCGAATTAAGCTATAAGGAAATTGCAGATACCTTAAAAAAGAAAGACAGAAAAAGATTTTTATACACCATAGAGTTTTATCCCGAAGAAGGAAAATACCATTATGACGGCCATCGGCTCTGCCAGGTTCGGCTTTCACCCGAGGAAAGCAAGGCGCATAAAGGCGTATGTCCTAAATGCGGCAAACATTTGACCATCGGGGTAATGAATAGGGTAGAGCAGCTTGCGGACAGGCCCGAGGGCTTTAAGCCGGAGAGCGCCATACCTTTTAAAAACCTGATTCCCTTAGATGAAATCATTGCCGAGGCAAAGGCAATGGGTAAAAGTTCACAGGCAGTAGAACAGGAATATCGCGGCATTATTGCCAAATTCGGCACAGAGTTTGAGGTTTTAGGAAAGGCGCCAAGGGAGGATTTGTTTAAAGGAATGGATGCGCGTATAGCCGATGCCATTATGCGGATGCGCCAGGGGCGCGTGCGTATCGCCCCGGGATATGACGGTGAATACGGCAAGATTTCCATCTTTGGCAATGATGAGAAGCCCAAAAAACACGAAGAGCAGTTGAGTTTGTTTTAGTGAAACTGACTTTGCGCCTGTGGCCCAACGGATAGGGCAGCAGCCTCCGAAGCTGCTGGTGCAGGTTCAATTCCTGCCAGGC
>Ga0155962_176_pt1 | contig 16941 bp, 17 predicted proteins | sample RifCSPlowO2_02_FD_107616 | JGI IMG/M metagenome (GOLD analysis project Ga0155962, IMG submission 107616) | Omnitrophica WOR_2 bacterium RIFCSPLOWO2_02_FULL_45_28
AGCTGCTGCTATCTTCACTTTATTCATTGCCCTCGTCTCCTTTAAGCGATGGTTGGTATTCTTTTTCTTCTTCCCTGCCTGTGTATTCACGATAGGGCTTAATCGTTTCCTCAGGCGCCTGTGCGGGAGCCTCATAATCTGTCTGGGAAGTAAAAGAAGGATATTCCTTGAATTCTTTCGGCGGCTGATGGCCAAAATCCCTTTCATCGCCGGTAGTCAGGCTCTCGCCGCTTACTATATGGGGCGTGAGCATTACTAATAACTCTGTGCGTTCAGTTTTATTTGAGCTGGTCCTAAAGAAAAAGCTGATCACGGGAATCCGGCCTAATATAGGCAGATGGTCAGAGCTTGAGATTTTTTCTTCTTTGCGTAAGCCGCCAATAATAATGGTTGAGCCGTCTTTTACCAGAACCGTGGTCTCGGCCATTGAGGTATCAATGATGGGAATTTTGTTGCCTGAGGGCGTAGTCAGGGTGGAAACCACGCTGGAAACCTCGGGCTTGACTTTCATGGTCACAAAACCCTCGTCATTGATGGTCGGGGTTACCGATAATTGAATCCCTACATCCACAAAGGTTACCTCTTCTGAAACAGTGCTGGTGGTTTGGCCGGTGGTAGTAGTGGTGGTAACATAGGCCTGGCGTTCGCCGATATGAATCTTTGCCTCCTGATTATTGACTACGGCTAATTTGGGGTTGGAAAGGATCTGGGTCTTGCCTAAGGTCTGCAAATATTTCATGAGTATGTCTATATCCCGTTTTTTACTAATGAGGCCGATATGCATCTTTTCGCCAAGAGTCGTTTTGGTGCTTCCGGAGACGCTTGCGGTATTTCCGCTAAAAGGAAGGGCGCCGATACCGGTAGTCCCTGCCAGGGAATCCATAAATGCCCTGCGGGACTGCCAGGCGGCAGTAGATCCCTGCAGGACGCTAAAGGGATATGAGCCTAAATAGGAGGTTCCCAGCGAGTTCCCCAATTTCATCAGGCCTTCCCATTCAATGCCTGAGGTTATCTCGTTGGATAATTTGACCTTGACGATGGTGGTGTCAATCAAAACCTGTTTGGTCTTTTTATCCAGGGCCTCAATCAATACCTTCATATCCTGCATTCTTTCCGGCAATGCCTGGATAATCACCTGATTTGAACGCTCATCCGCTTTTATGGAGCCGACTTTTTTGGCGTCTAATTGCGCCTTGAGCTGTTCTTCCACATCTTTTGCCTTGGCGTATTTTAGATTAAAGACCTCCATTAAATTCTTCTGCTCAAGAGTGGACAGGGCCTCTTCAATCCTCTGAATATTGCCCGGGGTATCCATAATCAAGGCGGTCCCGGTCTCCGACTCAACCAATACCCTGCCAATATCGCTTTTTAAGGTATCCAGCAGGCTGAATGCCTGCTCGGGTATGGCGTATTGAAGGCGGAATACTTTTACCTCCCGGATATCGGAAAATTTTTTCCCAAAAAGCCCCCGGTATTCCTCCTCGCTCATTACATTATAAATACTGCCTTCCTTAGCATAGGCAAGGCCGTTTGAACGCAGCATAATGTCAAAGATATCCCTCACCGGAACATCCTGGACCATCAGGGTAACCCTGCCGGCGACGTTCTTAGTGGCAATAATATTCAAGCCCGCCTTCACCGCCAGGAACTTAAGGGCATCCACTACTTCAATGTTGCGCAGGTCTAAAGCAATCCGCTCGTCCATACCGCCGGGAACAGAAAGAATTGCCGGCTGCTCTATCGGCGGCTGCGCAGGCGCCTGGGCCAATTGGGCTGTGGCATCTTCTGCGGATATTGGCGCAAGATAGCCAAAGGAGTAAAAAAATACTATTCCTACGGATAAAATTCTTTTAAAGCACGTCATCGTAATTCAATTTCTTCTCCCCGGTAACTCAAGACCACCTTATCCTTAAAAATTGCCTGCACCCGGACGTCGCCAATCATCTGGCCTCTTTTCACAAAAAATGTCTTGAGCGCCCGGCTATCTTCAACCATTGCATCCGGATCCTTAGACCAGGAAATCCCCACCAATTTCAAATGCTGGGTGGCCTCAAGTATTTCGCCGGAAGGGCCCGCCGGAGCCGCTGCTTCTGTTGTGCCCTCTGTTTTTTTTGGCTCCAGCTGAAAAATATCCCTTTGCCTTACTTTTTCCAGATAATACGAGGCCGCCTTTAAAAACGAGCCTTCCTGAAAAACATCTCCGGATTCCTTGCCGGAGAATTCAAATTTAAAAACAGGCAGTTTTTTCGTATTCACTATGCCGATGGCTAAATTACCGGCAAAATAAAGCGTTAAGATTACCAGGCATACGCTCAGGGCTTTATTTAGCGCCTTGACGTCTAACGGACGGCGCTTTAGATCCTTGAGCCATTTTTTAAACCGTTCCCTTGAGAATGAAACCCTGCCTAACCAGGCTCCCGGCGAGAGCAGGCTTAAGCCGTGCTGTTTCATCCCGCTTAAGCCGAGGGGATTTGCGTTTTTCGCTTTCGGGTTCTCAATTAAATTCAATAACTGCTTTTCTGGAGTAAGAGGTCTTTCCGGTGCCATCCTGAACGTATCTCTTCGTCAATCAATTCTCGGATTAATCCTGCGTCAACTACGAATTTATTCTTTAATATCACGTTTCTCAGCGCCTTATGGCAGAGCATAATCACCTGCCGGGGATAACCCCGGCTGTACTCATAGATTCCCTTGATCGCGTCATCCAGAAATAGATGCATATGCGCTTTATAGCCCGCCTGGCGCACGCGGAATTCAATCATTTCTTTGGTTTCCTCAAAATCCAGCGGATTCAGGGTGTACTTAAAGCTGATGCGGTCAAAGAAATTGGGAATATTAATAATTTTGGAATACAGCTCTAACTGCCCCAGTAAGACTAACTGCAGAAGCTTAAACTCATTGGTTTCATAATTTAAAAGGACGCGCAGGACCTCAAGTGAGCTTTCGCTTAATTTCTGCGCCTCATCAATAATTAAGGCCACGGTTCTGTTCTCGGTTACCCCCTTCTGGAAGAGAAATCTCTCCAGGGTTTCTCTTAAGTCCAGAATAGTCGGCTGGGAGAAATTACTCACATTTATATCAAAATTCTTCACTAAGGAATTCACAAAGAGGGACTCATTGTCAAAAGAAGGGTCTAAGATAATATGGAAGGTAAAATCACTCCTCTGCCGTAATTCCTGGATGAGCTTTCGGGAAAGGGTGGTCTTGCCGGTCCCCACGTCTCCTAAAATAATGGAAAGGCCCCGCTTCACCCTTAATTCAATCAAGACATTGGTTAAGGCCGCTTCGTGCTCCTTGGTTAAATAAAAAAACTCCGGGTCCGGGCTGGTAGAAAACGGCTCTTTGTCAAATCCTAATATCTTACAATAGCTCATCCTTTAGATTCCCACTAAGCGCTTGCGGATTAAGCGCAGGGAATAACCTTCGCTGACTAACTCCCTTATTTTCTTAAGCCGCTTCTGGATTAAATTCCTGCCGTAGAAACGTTCATTGCCTTTTTTCAATAATACCGGCAGCAGCCCGATATCGGTATAATGATTAACCGTCTGATACGACAGATGATACTTATGCATAATATCTTTTGCCGAGAGCAGCTTATTATTCCGGTTATTGTTCTTCTCTTTTTTCTCCATCTTTTAATTTTCCGAAAAGCATCACCCAAAAACCATAATCCCTTGGGCCGGGGATTCCTGACTTACCATAATTACTATAGCTCTAATATATACCATAATTTCTAACTTTGTCAAGAAAAATCTGTCCTTCTGATAGAAACTTTGACAGATTTTTCGCAGTCCCCCCTGCTTTGTTTTGTGTAACAGTTCAGCTCTTGGAAGTATTAGTGTCACTGCGAGGAGCGACAGCGACGAAGCAGTCTTTTTATAAGATTGCTTCGCCCTTTCGGGGCCCGCAATGACACCGACGGGCACTTCTGAAGGCTGAACTGTTACCTCTCTATCCAGAAAATAAAAAGCGCTCAGAAATGAGCGCTTTTTAAATGGGGCGTGAGCGAGTGATAAGATATACAGCGGGGTATTTGTTAGGCATCAAAACACATTGTTTTGATGCCCGTTCTCACTTTCATTAATGAAAGTGAGAACGGGGCTGACGGGATTTGAACCCGCGACCTTCTCCGTGACAGGGAGACGCCCTAAGACCAGACTAGGCCACAGCCCCAGCATTATTTTATAAATTGAGTATGGAGATGATAATAATTCTTTATCAGCTCATAGTGGCGGTCGGCATGCAGTAAGAGAAAATTATGTTTTAAACAAAGGCTGGCTATAATCGTATCCACGGCTGGAATTGCATAGCCTCTGCGTCTGAGGTTAAAGGAGATTTTATAAGCGCTCTCCCAAACTTCAGGGGTTATTTCGATGCATTCTAGAGCTGTAAGGTCCTCATAAAGCTCGGCATATTCCTTCTGATTTTTTGCGCCGGTAAGCAATTCTAAGATTATTAACTGCGTGATGACTACCCGTTTCTCACTCAGAAACCTTTCCAGGCACTCTTTAAGCGCTCGGCCTAAGTCTTCCCTGAAGCCTATTATCCAGGTAGAGGTATCGAAGACAACCTGCTTATCCATATGCTCGCATCTTGCTTAAATCATTTAAAGAAAGCTTCAGGGGAGATTTTCCCAGGCGGCTGATAAGACGTTCGATTCTCTTAGTGCGGATTAATTCTTCTAAGCCGGCATTAACAAGGCCTTTTTTAGTAGTAAATCTGGTTACAGCCATTGCCTTCTTCAATAATTTATCATCTATCTCAATAGTAGATCTCATATACATCACCTCTGCATAAATTATATGCTATATTTATGTGCTTGTCAAGATGCTTTTTTTGTGCATTAAAAAGCGGGGCTGTGAAGCTCTTCATGCCAATTTTAAACTTGAAATTATATGGGCGGTAGAGGACTTGAACCCCTGACTTCGTGAATGTAAATCACGCGTTCTAACCAGCTGAACTAACCGCCCGAGCATTTACTTACTCTACGGGTACAAAACGGTTATACTCCTTTAGAGCTTGCCCAGTAACGTCATAGTAAATGCCATCACAAAGAGGGCAACGGTTTCAATTATACCCAAGACCACCAGATAGTTACCAAAACCCTTTCCGGTCTCGCCCATTGCATCGGCTGCGGTAGCGCCGGCCTTTCCCTGCATATATGCGGAAAGCCCCATGGCCAGCCCGGCAAATAGGCCCACGCTCCAGAGATATGTTCCTTTGAGGGCAAACTCAACCATTTTATTCATAATAATCATTCCATAAATAGTCTGAGTTAATGGCGCGCCCACAAAGGCAACCAGCATAAATGAAGCTGCCTTATTCTGGGCAAATGCCTTTTTCCAGGCCCCCACTGCTGCCATACCGGCAACTCCCGCGCCTAAACCCGAACCAACGGCTGAAAGCGCAAGAGAAGCAATTAAACCTAAGTCATTAAAATTAACTGCCATTGTCTGCTCCATAGACCCAACCCTCCTTTTTACTCCTTAAGCGGCTTATATGGAAATCCGCTCCATTTGATATCTAAATGGGTGCAAAATTCCAGCACATTAAGCCTTACCCCGTGCACCAGAACCGACATAGGACCCAAGAGCACATTAAGCCCGTGTCCGGCTAAAAGGATAAATGAACTTAATAAGCCGGGAATAATCCCTTTAAATCCGACACCGGAGGCCATTTTATTAAAGGCATCGGCAACCGCAACCCCTGCCAGGCCCACGGCAAAGAGACGAATATAGGAGACGACATCGGTAAAATTATTTATCACATTGAGTAGCAGTGTTCCCAAACCTGCGCTAATTCCTTTAAGGATATTTTTGCGTGGGTTGCTGAATAAAACAACCAGCGCCATTCCGCTAATAATAAGCCAGGGGCCAAATACCGGCATCTGGGCACCTAAAATCAAAACCTTTGCCAAAAAAAATGCACCCCACAATATGGAAATCCATCCCACATCAGTTAAGGCCACCGGAGAAGGGAATTGGATAAGCACCCTCCAGATGTGGGCAATGCTCAGATGCAAAGCGCCGATAAAAAAGCAAAGTGTGCGCACATTTTTATCATCACCTAATGCAGGAAGAAGCGGCTTCAGCGAGCGCTCAAGCAGCCACTCCTGGCCAAAAAAACTTGCCGTAAGCAGTCCCCAGATAATCGCGCTGCTGCTCAAGATATAAAAAAGATAAAATGGCGCCTTGTCCTTTACTTTACCGCCAAATTTACGCTGCGCCCAGAATGTTAAAAGAAGATAAATAAATCCGTAACCGGCATCTCCGATGAGCATGCCGAAAAACACAGAGAAAAACAAAATAAACCAGAGGCTGATGTCAAGTTCTCGGTAGCCCGGGACAACCTCAATGACTTTAAAAACCGGGCTTATCAAGGATACCCAGCGGGGATTCTTAATCAAGGTAGGAACGCTATCTTCCTCTGATGGGTCGCTGATGGAAAGGCCCCAGCTCTGCTTGCCTGCCAAATCCGCTAATGCAGGGACAGCGTTGGAGGGAATATAGCCGGCCACATAAGCAAGCCCATTATTTTGCCCCATTCCCTCTAACGCCTGGTGGAACTCAAGCTCTTTTTCCAAAGATTGCTTGAGCTGTGCAAGCTCTTTTCGCCGGCAGGTTAATGCGCATAACTCCTGCTTTAACAACTCCAGCGCCTGCTTATCTTCTTGCAATCGTCTGCGCATTGCCTCTAAACCGGTTTTTGGCAAAACCACTTCTTTAAAGGGGAGCTCAACCAACCCTCGAGAAATTACTACGCAATGCGTGATGCCGCCGGAGGTATGTATGTTTTTCACGACGACATTTCCGGGAAAATCTTTGAGTTGTTTTTCAGGAACCTGATAGAGCCTTAGATATATATTGTTTTCCCTTAAGCGCTCGATTTCCCCGGGAGCAAAATCCCCCCATTGTTCCCATTGTGCTATGCTGAGAATAATGCCCCGGGAATACTCCTTGAGCTGGTCAATCCTCTTATACAGATCAATCACGTGTCTTGCGCAATGCCTCCTGTCAAGAAATGTCCTGCTATCAATTTGTCTTGGTTCAATAGCAGCTAATTCCTTCTGCGAAAGGATTCCCAGCGCTTCATTGGCCAGCGCAAGGTCCTCATGAATAATGGCGATGTCCTTACCTGCTGGCGGATGCTGATGTTCCACATGCAGAACTCCCAGCCGGCGTAATTCGCCAACCGCAGAATTCGCATCCTTTGCCTGCGTAATTACTGCTACTTTTTTCATCCGCACAATCATAACGTAACCTCTTCAAGAAGCGCCCGTTCAATTTTATTCTTGGCGATTTTACTGCGGCCTACGGCATTGGCCATCTGGTCTCCGATATAAATTTTTATCAGCCGTATCGCCTCCTGGGTCTGGGGAATTTTTACCTTTTCAAAAAGGTTGACCCGCTGGGTGGTAATGCGCAGTTCGTGCTTTAGGATGGCGATACTCTTCTTTATCACTGCCAGCTCTTCCTGTAGAGAAACCAGCGCCTGTCCTGCCTCTGAGCCGGCATCTACCCACGGGGGCAGCATAAACAAATCATACTCGCTAGCCGGAAATTCCGCGCCTTCAAAAATAGGCACATCCACTCCGGCAACATTTTTTGCGGCGGTAATAACCTTTTGGGGAGTAAGCCAGGGCTTCAGATCAATACCCGGCTCACTCAGCAATCCCGCCCAGTTTAGAATAGCGGTTATTTTCTTTTGCTCCTGGCGTTCCCTATCCTCCAGAAGAGCTGTCTGATGCAAAATCTCCATCTGCAGCTGCTGTTTCTTGAGCTGTAAGGTAGGCAGATAGCGCAGATACTGCTTTAAGAGATCCCTCTGTTTTTTTAATTCACCCTTGGTAAGCTTTACTTTTGCCATTTCATTACGCCTACACCCTTGTTAACCTACGAGGTTAACAAGGGGTTTGGCCAGTATTTTTCAACCAGGGATTTTTTTATCCCGGTTTCTTCCGGCTCAAAGCACTCCCGCATAATTTCCCAGCCCAGATTAAGCGCCTTTTCAAGCGGGATATTCACTGCCAGCGACATCATCTTCTCTTCAAAAATCCGGCCGTATTTCAGAAGTTTTTTATCAAAGGCGCTCATTTGAAAGCCCATGCTCAGCTTTTCTTTGCTCTCGCGGTAATTAGCAAAGAGCTGAATCATCGTATCCATAATCGTCCGGTGGTCATCGCGGGTCTTGCCGTTTACCTGCTGTTTCAGCCGGCTTAAAGAGCCAAAGGGCTCAATCACCGCGTTCTTCAGATAAAGCTGCCCCTCGGTAATGTAGCCGGTATTGTCCGGAACCGGATGGGTGACATCATCCCCCGGCATTGTGGTAACCGCAAGGATAGTGATGGAGCCGGCAGTTTCAAAATCCACCGCCTTCTCATAGCGGCTGGCTAACTGGCTGTATAAATCACCCGGATAGCCTCTATTAGAAGGAACCTGCTCCATAGTGATAGCAATTTCCTTTAAGGCATCGGAGAAATTAGTCATATCCGTAAGTAAGACCAGGACTCTTTTACCGAGAAGGGCGAATTGCTCCGCCACCGCCAGGCTGATATCCGGAACCAGCAAACACTCAACCGTGGGGTCGCTGGCGGTATGGATAAAAAAGATAGAGCGCGATAAGGCCCCCTGCTCCTCAAGGGTGTCTCTAAAGAAAAGATAATCGTCATACTTAAGGCCCATTCCTCCCAGAATAATAATGTCTATTTCGGCCTGAATAGCAATGCGGCTCAAGACCTCATTATACGGCTCGCCGGCGATGGAGAAAATAGGGAGTTTTTGCGATTCTACCAGCGAGTTGAAAACGTCTATCATCGGGATACCGGTGCGGATCATCTTGTTGGGGATAATCCTTTTTACCGGATTAACCGGAGGCCCGCCGATATCAATCATATTATCCGAAAGCCCGGGGCCCTTATCCAAGGGCTGGCCGCTTCCGTTAAAGATGCGGCCCATAAGGTTTTCACCGCTGGCCACCCGCATCGGATGCCCCAGGAAACGCACCTTATCGCCGGTGGAAATACCCTTGCTTCCGGCAAACACCTGCAAAAATACCTTCTTTCCGTCAAGCCGTATCACCTGCGCCAGGGACACGCCGCGCCGGGTTTGAATCTGGGCTATTTCGTTATAGCCGATATCCTCGGCTATAACGGTGATGACGTCTCCGGCAATTCCAATGATATTCGTATACACCTTATGCATTGACTGCTCCCTTTCTCTGTAGTTTCTAACGGGGTGCGCTTAATCCTGCAAGGTTAGCCCTTCCTGTACCTTTTAAGGAAGGGCTAAGAGGCCGGAAATTTCTTCTTCGCTTTTCTTAAATTCCGCGCTATCCCAGGAAATTGAATTCCAGCCGCGAAAAAGCTGGCGTAATTTCTGGAAAAAGCGCAGGGCCTTTGCCTTGTCCTCAAAATTGAATTCCGGCTCAAGAATCTTATCATAGATAAAATTAAAAATATATTTCTGCCGCTGGCTGGAGCTTGCCTCATCCACCGGGTCAAAGGCATTCTGCTGCAGATAAATAAAGTCAAAGAATTCGCCTTTTAGATAATCAATGTAATCTCCGAGGGTAGTGCCTTCTTCTCCGATAACCTTCATCATTTGAGCTACATCGTGGCTTTTCTTTAGAATCCGATGGCCTGCCTCAACCTGCTTTTCATCAATAAAACTCTTGTATTTACTCCAGCTAATCAAGGGGTCAATTGCCGGATACCTTCTGGCGTCTGAACGTTCCCGTGAAAGGCCGTGGAATGCGCCCACTACTTTTAAGGTTGCCTGGGTCACCGGCTCCTCAAAATTCCCTCCGGCAGGGCTTACAGAGCCGCCAATAGTAACCGAACCGATATTACCGTCGTATAAGCGCACCAACCCCGCCCTTTCATAAAATGAGGCGATACGCGATTCAAGGTATGCGGGAAATGCCTCTTCGCCGGGAATCTCTTCCAGCCGCCCGGACATCTCGCGCATTGCCTGGGCCCAGCGGGAGGTAGAATCCGCAAGCAGTAAAACGTGCAGGCCCATAAGACGGTAATATTCGGCAATGGTAACCGCGGTATAAACGCTTGATTCTCTTGCCGCAACCGGCATTGAGCTGGTATTGCAGATAATTACCGTGCGGTCGCTTAATGGCCGTCCGCTGCGCGGGTCAGTGATTTCGGGAAAGGTCTTCAGGGTCTCTACAACCTCTCCGGCGCGCTCGCCGCAGGCGGCGATAATTACCACATCAATTTCCGCATGTCTTGAGGTTAACTGCTGTAAGACAGTTTTTCCGGCTCCGAACGGCCCGGGGATGCAATAGGTGCCGCCCAAAGCCACCGGAAAAAGCGAATCAATCAGCCGCATCTTGGTAACTAAGGCCTGGGCCGGCCTTAGTTTCTCCGCATAAGCAGAAATAGCAATTTTTACCGGCCAGTTCTGGGATAAGAAAATATCGTGAAGCTTACCCTCCTGGTCTTTTACCCGGGCAATAGATTCTTTAAGATTATACTCACCGGGCTTTGCAATACTCACTATCTCTAAACTTCCCCGCAGGGAAAAAGGAGCCATAATGGAGTGCTGGAATATTTTCTCCGGGACATAACCTATTTTTTCGCCCGGACGCACCTTTTGGGCTATTTTTGCCGTGGGCGTCCAATCCCACTTTTGGTTTTCTTCAAGCGCTTTGATATAGACCCCGCGCTTCAAAAAGAAGCCGCACTCCTCGGCGAGAGCGGGCAGGGGATTCTGCAGCCCGTCAAAAATCTGGCCTAAAAGCCCGGGCCCCAGCTCAACCGAAAGCAGCTCCCCGGTAAATTCAACTTCTTCTCCAATACGAGCTCCGCGCGTATTTTCAAAAACCTGCATCTCGGCAATATTGCCGCGGATGCGGATAACCTCTGACTTCAGCCGCTCTTCTCCATGAATGATATAAGCAACTTCATTCTGGATAACAAAGTCCTGGAATTCTGCGGTAACCATATTCCCGTTAATTCCCAGTATGCGCCCTGTTCTCTTCTCGCTCATTTAGAAAACTCTCCTCTTAATGCCTAAGCAATGTTTCTTCTAATAATTTTGTTTTATCTGCGCTATTAATCCTCTCCCAGCGTTCCAGCAATTTTAATTTGTATCCATAGACAAGCAAAAAAGCAGCGTCAAAATAATGCCCTATTTCTAATTCATTCAATGCCTCCCAGCGCGCCTGGTCTAAGCTCCTTTCTCCCTCAACAAGCGAGGGGTTGCGGTGCGCAGCCAGGGCAATATGCCCCAGCAAAAAATCCGCGCCCAGGCCCTGGCGCAGGTATTTTAGCGGGTCAATATGTTTATGCTGGGCCCTGATTTTAACTAATTCATTTCGTAAGGCGGCATCAAAGACAAGCCACCCTTCTATTATCGGATTATGCGGGGATGGATTAAAGTCCCCGTCCTGCATTGGCAGATTTTCTAAAATATAAATGTCCCGCCCTGAAATTAAACCTGCGCACAGCTTTAAGAAACGCACGGATGAAAACGGCGGCTTCATTCCAAAATGAAGCATGGGCAGGCTGGAGATAAAATAAGTATAGTATGCAGGCATTCTTTATTCTGTCAGTGTTCCCTCGGCTGCGCTTGATAAAAGGCGGGCCTTTAAGATGTGGCGGCGCCTTTTAAAAGCTCAGCTAATTTCGGCTTTAAATAAGCTCCGATATATTCCGCTAAGGCCTTATCGCTAAAATCACACTGCGATTTACCGCCATCATAGCTGATGACAAAACCGGCCTGGATGTCATCCCCGGCTTTAAGGGTAAGGCCTTTTTTTACTTCTTCCTGAAGTTTATGCAGGAGGCCTTTTTCCAGGAGTTCCAGGTCTTCTTTTCTTAAAGAAACTGCGATCTGGCCTTCGCTTTTTCCGCTATAGCCTTTTATCAGTTCGCTAATAATCTTAGTTAACAGATCAGGAGTTAACGTATTTTTTACCTCTAAGCCAACAAGCTTATCCAGGCTGGCATTAATCTCTTTTCTTAAAACGAGCAGTAAATCGCGTCCTGCCTGGGCAAGGAGGGTTTTTTGTTTTTCCTGCATTTTGCTAATCCGCTCGTTGGCATCGCTGGAAAGTTTTTCTGCTTTGTCTTGAGCTTCCTGCAGAATACGCCCCGCCTCTTTACGCGCCCTGGCTTCTATTTCTTTTGCCTTGTCTTCGGCAATCTTAATGCCTTCCTGCTGTATTTTTTCTATAAGATTTTTAATATCCTCTGCCATAAATAATCTCCTTTTTTCCTTTTATGCGGAGTCAATTCTTTTGATTATTGCCCTGGTTATAGCAAGCGGGTTTTTGGCCTCTAAAATCGGCCTGCCGGCTACAATATAATTACTACCTGCCCCTTTGGCTTCTTCCGGGGCGGCTATGCGTCGCTGGTCGCCTTTTTCCCCGCCGGCAAGCCTTATGCCGGGGGTTACGATAATTAAATCGCCGCCGAATTCCTGCCTGAGGCGTCCTGTTTCCTTAACCGAGGCAACTACGCCGTCAAGGCCGGCTGTCCTGGCAGCTCTTGTGAGAGAAATCACAAGAGGAGTTATTTTACTACTCTGCGCCTCGCTTGTCAAGAGCGTAACTCCTATGATTAAAGGCGCTTTTATTCCTAATCTACACGCCTCCTCCCGCACTGCCCCTTTTACCCTCTGCATCATTTCCGGGCCGCCCTGGGTATGCACGGTAAACATTTCAATTCCGCCCATGCGCACCACCTCTCTTGAGGCATTAGCTGCGGTATTGGGTATATCATAAAACTTCAGGTCAAGAAAAATCCTGCCGCCTTTTTCTCTGATATATCTTATAATCTTCCCCCCGCAGGCAATAAATAATTGCAGGCCTACTTTAAAGATTTTTACTCTGGGATAAAGCAAATCTACAAAGTATTTTGCCTTAGAAAAACTATCTACATCTAAGGCAAGAATCATTTGAGTTCTTTGAGTTGCTTTGAGTTCTTTGAGTTGCTTTGAGTTCATAATTTAAGCGAGCCAATTAGAGTTTTTATATCCTTAATTTTATTTTTGCTTAGATATTTTTTGATTCCATCAATAATTTCTATGGTTACCCCGGGATTAATAAAATTAGCGGTGCCGACGGCAATGGCGCTTGCGCCGGCAAGAAAAAATTCCAGGGCGCTTAAAGTATCGCTTATGCCGCCCATTCCGATAACGGGGATCTTTACTTTCTGATAAACCTCCCAGACCATGCGCACCGCTACCGGCCTGATGGCCGGCCCGCTTAAGCCGCCGGTAAGATTGCCTAAGCGCGGCTTTCTTGAATCTATATCTATACTCATTCCGCTCAAGGTATTAATCAAAGATACTGCGTCGCAGCCGGCGCTTTCTGCTGCTTGAGCAATTTCTGCAATATCTGTTACATTTGGCGAAAGCTTGGTAATCAGGGCCTTGCGGGTAACCCGGCGCACGTTCTGGACAAGCGCATAGGTTGCTCTGGGATCCTGGGAAATTAGTTTATAACTCTGGTTACTGGTTTCCCTGGCCCGCTTCGCTTTGCCAGGGCGGGCTGGTTTCTGGTTTCTTTTAATATTTGGACATGAGATATTCAGTTCAATCGCAGACACTTCTTTTATTCTGTCTAAACGTTTTGCCAGGCTGACAAATTCTTGGCTATCGCCTTCTGAGGCAATACTTACGATTATGGGAACGCCGAGCTTTTTTAAAAAAGATAGTTTCTCTTTAATAAAACATTCTAATCCCGGGTTTTCCAGGCCGATGGAGTTAAGCATTCCGGCCGGTGTTTCGCAGGTGCGCGGAGGCGGATTTCCCCGGCGGGGGTTGAGAGTAATTGTCTTTGTTACAATTGCGCCTAATTTCCTTAAATCGGCAAAATCCCTGAATTCTTCGGCATACCCAAAAGTTCCCGAAGCCGCCATTACCGGATTTTTTAACCAGAGCTTTCCGATTTTTATCTTTAGTTTGGGATGCATTTTATCTCTTACCAAAGAATTTCCTGAGCATTAAACACCGGGCCTTCATAACATACCCGCCTATATTCAAAATCACCCGCCAACGAAATGCGGCTGGCGTCTGGCATTTTTCGCTTTTCACTTTTCACTTTTATAACGCATCCCATACACGCCCCGATTCCGCAGGCCATATGCGCCTCTAAGGAAATCTGCGCAGGGATATGGTATTTTCGGGAAATTAAGCTGATTTCTTTAAGCATGGGCGCTGGGCCGCAGCCGTAAATACGGGATACGGGATACGGGATACGGGATAATTCTTTTCTAAGCAATTCCGTCACATTTCCAGGAAAGCCGCGGCTGTCGTCATCGGTAGCGATTTTTACTTCACAACCTAATTTTTTAAATTCCTTTTCACATAATATATCATCTTTTGTCTTTGCCCCAAGTAATACCAACGGTTTGTTGGTGACGTGGTGACGTGGTGACGTGGTGACTATTTTCTCTGCCAGAAACACCAGCGGCGCAGTGCCCATGCCGCCGGCGATTAGTATTGGGTTACGGGATACGGGATACGGGATACGAAAGCCATTGCCTAAAGGTCCAATCATACCCAGGTATTCTCCTGCTTTTTTCTGCGACAGAATCTCCGAACCTCTACCTACCACTTCATAGAGAATTACCACATTACCTTTTGCTTCTGACTGGTGACCTGGTGAACCCCTGGTGAACCCCTGGTGACCTGTTCTATGGATACTAAACGGCCTTCTCAATAATGGCTCAAAACCATGGTTAACCTTAATATTCACGAATTGCCCGGGCTGGGCATATCTGGCAATTTCAGGCGCCTCAACAATTATTTCAAAATAGTTATCCTTTATTTTCTTATTGGAAATAATTTTTGATTTTTGTAATTTTGTCCCGATAAAATCGGGATCCCGATTTTTGTCGGGAATATTTGGATTTTGATATTTGGATTTCATCTCTGGCACCTGGGGCAGAAATATGTGCCTCTGCCGCCTAAAGCAATTCTTTTTATGGGCCTTTTACAGATAAGGCAGGGCTTTCCTTCCCGGTTATAAACTTTATGAAACTGCACATAATTCCCGGCTTCCCCTGACAGGCGCACATAATTGTCAACCGATGAGCCGCCATACCGGATAGCTTTCCTTAAGACGGCTTTAATTTCCTTAAAGAGCAATTCTTTTTCTTTATCGGATAAGCTATTTGCCGGCTTTTCAGGATGAATTCTGGCGCCAAAGAGAACCTCCGCAGCATAGAGATTGCCGATACCGGAAATGAAGGCCTGGTCCATTAATAGCGGTTTGATTTTAGTTTTTTTTGCCGCCAGCATTTCTTTAAACTGCCTTGAGCTCAGCGCAAACGGCTCAGGGCCTAATCCTTGAATAAATTTTAAAGCATGCCAGTCGTCTAAAAGACGCAATTCCCCGAATAACCTCTGGTCGTTGAAATCCAGATTTTTGCCGCCGGATAAATGGAAGCTCACCCGGCTCTTTGTGCCGTCACCGGGATAAACAAGCTGTCCGGTCATCTTCAAATGAATTACCAGAGATTTGTTATTGGACAGTTCAAGAATCATTATCTTTGCTTTGCGCAGGATATTTTTGATCACTGCGCCTTCAATGCCCTTCTTGAATTTATCCGCTGCCGGCTGGCGAATCACCCTGGGATTATGCACACAGACCTCTAATATCTTCTTTCCCAAAACCGCCTTTTCCAATTCCCTTTTTATTGTCTCAACTTCTGGTAGTTCCGGCATTTTCCCTCACTGCGTTCGGCAGAAACCAGCCCGCCCCGGCAAAGCGCAGCGGGCCGGGGAGGCCAGTTGCCAGTAACCAGATTTTTTCTGGTTTCTGGTTTCTTTCTATGATACGCCTGTATCGGCTTTGCCTTTAACTTATGCTCAAGCAACTCCTTAATCCCGGCCACGCAGGCGTGCGCGCCCGGCAAAGTTGTTACCACCGGTATCCCGCGGGCAATGGCGCTGGAACGGATTTTTATTTCATCCTGGCGCGGAATTTTGCCAGAGGAGGTATTGATAATGAGATGAATTTTCCCTGCCTTAATTAAGTCCAAAAGATTAGGCCTTCCTTCGCTTACCCGCCGGATAGTTCTCACGGTTATTTTATTCTCCCCTAAAAACCTGGCTGTTCCGACTGTAGAGATAAGCTCAAATTTTAAAGCCCTCAGGCTTCTGGCAACCTGAATAATAACCGGTTTTTTGTCTTTATCCTTTACGCTGATAAAAACCGTTCCCTTAAACGGTAAATTCTGATAGGCGGCAAGCTGGCTCTTGGCATAGGCCCTGCCAAATTCAGTATCAATACCCATTACCTCGCCGGTTGATTTCATTTCAGGGCCTAAGGTTATATCAATGCCGGGAAATTTCACAAAGGGTAATACTGATTCTTTAACCGAAATATGCCTGGGAATAATCTCTTTGCTAAATCCTAAGTCCTTAAGCTTTTTACCCGCCATTACCTTGGCGGCTAACTTTGCCAGAGGAACTCCGATTGCCTTAGAAACAAACGGCACGGTGCGGGAGGCACGGGGATTAACTTCTAAGATATAAACCGTCCCGTTTTTAACCGCGTACTGCGCATTCATTAAGCCGACCACCTTTAATTCTTTTGCCAGGCAATGAGAATATTCGCGGATTCTGTTAATGGTCTCTTTGGATAAGGTATGCGCCGGCAAAACCATTGCCGCATCCCCGGAATGCACCCCGGCTTCTTCAATATGCTCCATAATCCCGCCAATAACAAAGGTTTCGCCGTCGGCGAGCATATCCACGTCTACCTCAATGGCATCCTCAATAAATTTATCCACCAGCACCGGACGCTCTGAGGACGCCCAGGCCGCATTGCGGATGTAATGCTCTAAAGAGCTGTGATCATAAACAATTTCCATTGCCCTGCCGCCAAGAACATACGACGGCCTGAGCAAAACCGGATAACCGATTTTTTTGGCAATCGCCTTTGCCTCATCCACTGTTACCGCTGTCCCGTTTGGCG
>Ga0155962_175_pt1 | contig 16456 bp, 10 predicted proteins | sample RifCSPlowO2_02_FD_107616 | JGI IMG/M metagenome (GOLD analysis project Ga0155962, IMG submission 107616) | Omnitrophica WOR_2 bacterium RIFCSPLOWO2_02_FULL_45_28
CCCTTATCTGCCACTGCGCATTTTCCAGGTCTCTTAACAATTCCTTTATCTGCGCGGGGATCTTATAGGACGATGTAAAGGGTGCGGCCGGATTTTCTTTCTTTGTTAAACTAAATTTCAAAACATACATTATGCCTAAGCCCGCAAATATTGCTATAAAAGAAATTATCCCCAATTTTTGGCCAAGTTTTAATCCGGCGGCGGCTGTTTCTTTTCGGGAGCCGTTTCTGTAATCGCTGAATGCCTGTCTTGCCTTATCCTGGAAGTCTTTTGTCCCCAGGATCCCCTTTTGCAGATATTCATGCAGTTTAGAAAAATCCGGGTCATTGACGATACGCTGAATAAAATCCTCGTAACTTTGCCCATTCAATAAACCGAAGATTTCTTCTTTCTCTTCTTTGAGCAAATCCTCTGCCGGCAGTTCTTTGTTAACGTATAAAACATAGCTGCTATGGGTAAATTGCGCGGGGTCCGGGGTGAGGTTTAATCTCTGGGGGTTGAGATGGATATAAGCGGAGAGCTTTAAGAGATAGGGTTCTTTTTCTATTAAGGTCGCTTTATACCTGTCCCGGAAGAGATGGCCTTTTCTTCTATATTTACCATTAAAATATTTTGTATAAGAAGAATTGAGGTCATGCATTATGTTGCTTAAGCTGCCTGCTTTATACGGCTGTTCTTTTTGCAGAGGTAACTCTAATAATAAATGAAAATGCTCCGGGAGCAGGCAATAGGTAAATAATTTAAACTTGTATTGCTCTTTATATTTTTTTAATGTGTCCATAAATACCCTGTAATCTTCTTGGTCATTAAATATGGGCTGCCTGTGGTCTCCCTTGCAGGTCACATAGTATAATGCTTTTTCTAAATATATCCTTGGCGGCCTCGGCATATTTTACCTCAGCATATCCTCTCACCGCGCCATCACCCCTTGCTGATTTTTGTTTTATGCCTGACACTTCCTTGTTTATGCCTGGCACTTTGGGGTAAACATAAAAAAAATCCCACGCAAACCCTTGCCTGGGATTAAAACAAAATGTTTGGCTTTCGGCAACCTGCCTATCCCCAGTACTGGGACGCACGGCTTTGCGCCCCCCGATTTCTCGGAGTTTGCCTTTTCGTAACCACTTATTATTACAATTGAAGTATAGCATATAAGAATATACCTTTCAAGTTTTATTTTTCTACTTAAATGTATAACTTATATATTCCATTGAATTTATTATAGTTTTAGCCCTAACAAATAAAAGAGCCGAATCTCTTTTTTTGAAATTCGGCCCTAACTCTAAGGATTATTGACCCGATAATCCTTGCTATAATTGTCATAACCTATTATAATCAAAGATGGTTAAAGACCAGCCATCAGTTCCGCTATCACCTCTACTCTCTATTTTAGGCTCTCTCATTCCGCAATTCATTAATCAGGCGCCTGCATTCTCTCACGATAATGCAGGCGCCTCTATTGCGCTTCTTTTATCTATCTACAATTAATGCAATGGCTTACTGGTATTTTGTATCAGCTTTAGCCATGCGCCCTTAACCTTGTTAAAAGAAGTAGAGTAATTTTTCTATTATGAAAGAACTGATATTAATTTATTAACTTGTGATATTACCATATAGTTACACTTTGTCAATAGAAAAAAATTTTCTCTTATTAAATACGGCTACGGGCGCCTTCTTTAACGCCTTCCAGATACGCATGCACTATCCTGGAGAACCAGTATAATCTCTTATTCATCCTCTCAAGCAATGTCCACCTTGCCAGCAGGAAAAAAAGCGGCGCTGCGAGCGCCGCGCTTACCGGCAGCAAGACCGGCTTTAACTCAGGGTGTTTTTTCAGCAATATTACGCTGGAGATACCCGCAAGACGCATCCTCTCAGAGAAGGAATCAATAGTCATCTGATGGCAATGATAACCTATCGCATCATCATTAAATATAATCCTTAGGCCCTTCTTCTTCAGCCGATAGGAAAGTTCGGCATCTTCCAATGCGCCATAAGGGAAATCCTCATCAAACATATCTTTGGCAAGCCAGCATTTCCCGAGAGAGATGTTTGAGGTATAAAAATGCCTGAAGTCGCAATCGTCAGGGTCTTTGATGGTATTAAATCTAAATTGAAAACCGTTTGGCGCTACATAACGCATAAAGTCAGTAACTTTCTCATCATTACACCACTCTACATAGCCCAGTATCGCGCAGTCCGGATGCCGGGTAAGCGAGTCCATATGCCGCGCGATTAAATCGTTGCGGGGAAAGATATCGTCTCCTATAAATAATATGAATTGCGACTCCGATTCCTTTATCCCCTTATTACGCGCCGCTGCCGGGCCCCTGTGCTCCTGCCGCGTATATTTTAATTTATAGCGAACATTCTTCTGAAGAGCGCTTACCGCCTCTTCGGTCCCATCGCTGCTTCCGTCATCTACAACTATCGCTTCAAACCTGTGGCGCGGATATGTCTGTTCGTTTAGAAGCTGGAGCGTCTTCTTGAGAAGTTTATTCCTGTTATGCGACGGGATGATTACGCTTATATCGTACATGGGTTTTGCTAATATATTATATAATTATAAATCAAATAAAATATACTTCTAAAATAGCTTGACGCCGTCAACTTGATAAAACAGACATGGGTGCAGCTGCAGTTAGTATCTTTTATGGTTCTCTTTAGCTCCTTGGCCTTTTTTAAATTCAAGACAGCGGAAAAATCATAATTTGTATCTTTCAAATTTCCCACTGCCGGCAAAAGCTCGCATAGCTTAACATCGCCATTTGCATCTATCACTGCTATATTTCTTCCCGCCGAGCAGGCAAAAAGAGGCCGTTTCCCGGCCAGGAACCGCTCTTTTATCTTCTGAGAAAGCTTTAGCAGGCTTATAGCCGCAAAATGTTCCAAAAAGTTTGCCTTTTCCTTTTTTAGGTATCGCCTTCTATTTCTGACTATTAGCTTATGGGCCCGCTTGATCGCCTCAAGGGGCGGGAGATATATATTTTTATCTTTATAGTCGCCGCGCAGAAGCTCAAAATCATGATAATCAATATCAAAATCGTCAAATACAAAATCCATAAAAGGCCCCAGCTGGCCAATATTCCTATTTGTAATCACGGTATTTACTATTAATTCCAGATTCTTATAATGATTTTTAAGTTTCAAAAGCTTTCTCAGCGTTTCTGCCGCTTTGTCAAAAACCCCCGCCACCCCCCTTGTAGAATCATGCAATTCTCTAAATCCGTCCAGCGAAATTGAGACAGAAAGGATAAGTTCAGGATATTCTCTTAAGACCCTGCCGCAGAAATCGACTATCTTTTCCGTCAGGATTCCGTTTGTCGGTATGGTAAGCGCCGAGATCTTATTATTTTCTATGAATTGCCGGCATACTTCAAAAAGGTCTTCTCTTAAAAATGGCTCGCCCCCGGAAAGCAATAGAATCCTGAATCTTCCTATGGACCTGGAGATTTTTCTTATCTCGTCAAGCGACAAACTGCCGGACTTGTTAAGTTCCTGCCAGTAAAAACATATATTACAGAGGCAGTTGCAGTTAGAGGTTACAAAAAAAATGAGGAATTCCGGCCTATTCCTTACTAATGTATTTTTTAAGAACTGGGTGGAATACCTCGTAAAATTCTTAAGACCGGGCATTGCCATATCTTACCTGTTCCCAATAGGCCTTATTTTCCGAGAATATCTCTTTAAGCCATATCGGCAAAAATGCGCTGAATCTTCCTGCTGAAAAACCAAACAGCCTGAGGGACTCATAAAAGGGGAAAATAAATAAATACCTGTAGTGCCTGTTTTTAATAAAATAGGGCATGGCGCTTTTTATATATTTTATTTCAGATAGAAGATTTCTTGTAAAGGGCGCTTTGATAACGCCTTTTAAGGAAAGCCCGCTATCAAAGTTCCTCATCATCAGCCTTCGTATCGTATAGTTGTGGCTGTGGTATACGGCGGCCTGCGGTTCATAAACTATCTTTTTCTTTTTCATCAGCATGTCCCTGGACCAGGCCTGGTCTTCGCTCATTATTAAATCTTCCCTGAATTTATTATTTTCCCATTCTGATTTACGTATGGCGGAGTTTACGTCTGAAAAAAATATGTCCTGCAGGATGCAATTATCCGGATTTACGGAATCTTTAATAATTTTATAATCCGGGTAGACATATTGTAAAAAAAACTTTTCCAGGGCCGAAGATGATTCATCCGGAATTTGCCGGCCGAATATACCCGCGGTATCTCTGGCCTTAAAACCACTGACCAAACTGGCGAGCCATCCTTCATCTTCCGGAATCGCGTCCTGGCTCAAATAGACAAGAACCTCTCCGGCGGCATTATTTGCTCCGATATTTCTTGAGCCTCCATGGCTAAAAGATAAGGGCTCTATTTCAATAAGTTTTACGGGATACCTGCCTATAATCTTCCTGGTGTTGTCAAGCGAACCGGAATCAACGACGATAACCTCATATCCAAAATTGACTCTGCTGGCAAATACGCCTTTTAAGACCGAGTCAAGCTTCTCACCCGCATTTTTTGTAGGTATTATAATGGAAACATAAACCGGCATGACGGTCATTCGCTGCCCGGAGGGCGGGCCTTAACAGGTCTGAGCGAATAGAAAAAAATGTACTTATCCAGCAATTTATAAATAGCCCTGATTTGTTTTGCGCCCGAGAAGGTCCCGAGAGCTTTCTCTAGATCTTCGCCTTCCCCTCTTTCAAGTATGAAGTAATATAATCTGGCTGGTTCTTCTGTTAAACCGGCTTCTTTGATATGATAATTTTTCTGTATGTATTCAAAAAGCTGCGGGTTGCTGGATTTCAACTGAAACAGATTTTCCGGAGGGTAAAAACAGGCGTATTTAATGCGGAACGCCTCTTCCTTTTTCTTAAAGTTCCCGGCATCCTCCACCCAGCCCGCGCTTCTTTGACTATATCTGACTATACCATATCCCTGTATATGGCTGGATAGAAATATGTATTCATCGGGCTTGCTAAATTCGCGCAGGGATTCCCCCGCAACATCTACGCCTAAAAAAACCGTGCCGTACATCCGCAAAATTGAATTATAACAAAAAGGCGCCGATATAATTACGGCTATTAACATAAGCGGTATGAACGGACTACCGGTAAATATTTTATTTATTGGATTGGAGATGGAGAAAACCGCGTAAACGGCGGAAATAGAGGCAAATATCAAAAAGGGCATCTGAGAAAAATTATTTTGATATATATATTCGGAATATACTATTGCGTAAATAACAAGCGCCAGAGCCCAGCCGATGATATAGCGATTCACTAAACCCTTTCTTTTAAAAAATGCGGCGATTATTCCCGATAAAGCCAATACTGTGTAAATCGGAGTAAAATTTTCCTGTTTTGCATACCACCAGACCATTCTGCCGTGCTGGGCCCAATAACCGGCGGTAAATATATTAAATGGCCTTATCGCATGAAATTCTCTGAAATCCCACCTTTTAAAATATCTTAACAGTATTACGGCAGTTATCAGCGGTAAAAGAGACAGAAAAAATATAACTATAGTTTTAAGAAGCTTTCTTCTATTATTAAGAAACCTTTGAAAGGGAAGGCATAAGATGAAAGGAATTACGCCTATAAAAAAATTGAATCTATAGATACAGGCGGCTGATAACGCGAGACCGCCAAAGAAAAGATTGGATTTTTTAAACGACGATACAAAACGCAAATAAAATAGATTTGCTAAGGCCATAAAGAAAAAAGCGGGGCTTTCGGGCTGAAGATTACGGGAAAAAAAAACAGCCAAAGGCATAATAGCCAGCAAAAGGCTTGAGGCGAGCGAAAGGATGGGGTTTTTAAAAAGGATGGAAGCTATAAAATAAATAACAAGTATGCTGGACGCCCCGAACAGCATATTAAATAAGCGGGGGGCCCACAAATTTTCATCCAGCATCTTCCAGGCCAGCAGTATCTGATATGAGATTAAGGGGGGCCCGGGGTGATGCCTATCCTGCGGCTCTTCAAACATATTATAGCAATATAATTTATTTAGAGTGTAATCGTGTGTTTTTTTCATTTCCTGCGCGGTAGTCAAATATTCATTTTCGTTCATATTGTGATATCCGATTGACGGAAAATTAAGATTAAACGACCTTAGCGCGATGCCTAATGAAATTATCATACATAAGAGCGAAACTTTTATTAATCCATAAATTCTTTTTTCCATAGAGAAGGCCTAATCTTTTATTTCTTTTTCTAAGAATAAGAGGCTGATAAAGAAGGAGGAGAACATCGTCTGTAATCCGATAACCAATAAAGTCATTGCTAAAATCGCCTCTCGTATCCTGTATAAGGCGCCGAAATCTTTAGAGAACCAATCAATAAAAATAAAAAGGAGGATGGCAAATCCCGTTAAAAATACGGCGCCTCCTAAAGCGAGCCCTTTTTCTAAATTAAAATTGCGCTGGAAGAATCGCGTTACTCTATCATACTTCAAAAATCCCTGTTTCAAGGCAAAGGTGTGAGCGTATATACCCAGATGCATAACCTGATACGAGAGAATGCTGATCACGTTGGCAAAAACCATCATGTGCAGGTCCCACGGCCGGCCCAGAAAGTAAATCGGCCCTCTTGCCAAAAGCAATAGAAGGGCCATACCCGCAGAAAACCCCAGAATCCCCGGGACAAAATATAGCCAGGCAGGGCAATAAAGCAGCATAAACCTTGTATGGCGCCACGCATCATACAAAGGCTTAAGCTTAGATTCCCCTTCTCTCGGATAGTAGTCAATAGGAACCTCTGATATCTTAAGGTTATTCGTCAAAGCGCTGACAACCATCTCTGTGGCAAATTCCATGCCCAGGGTTCTGAGCTTCATTTTATCGTAAGCCTCGCGGGAAAGGCCGCGCATCCCGCAATGAATATCCGAAAGCTTGGTATGAAAAAATAGGCGGCATATGCTTGAAAGCACCGGATTTCCTATATAGCGGTGGGACCAGCTCATTGCCCCCTTTCTGATTTTACCTTTAAACCGAGAGCCCATGACGAAATCATACCCTTTTCTCAAGTGGTTTAAAAAATTTGGAATATCATAAAAACTATACGTATCATCCGCATCGCCCATAATTATGAACTTGCCTTTTGCCTCTCTCAAGCCCCGCAAATACGCTGCGCCATAGCCAGGGTAGGCCTCAGAGACAACTATCGCTTGCTCTCTCTCTGCAATCTCCTTAGACCTATCTGCGGAACCGTTGTCAACTACGATAATCTCGCCGCTAATCTTTTCTCTCTCAAATACCTCTTTAATCTTCTTTATACAAATACCGATTGTCTTCTCTTCGTTAAGACAGGGCAAAACACAAGAAACCTCTATTTCCTTACCGATCGTTTCCATAGCGCTCACCTACTTAGGATATGTTATATATCCGTATAAATTTATTTCCTTCATCTACGTCTATAAAAGATTTAAAATATTTAAGTCCTTTACCCTTAAAAAAATAAAGGCGCGAAAACAGGCTCCTGCCTAATTCCCGGTCCAGGAGGATACATTTATAACTGCCTTCTTCGCCGCCTTCCGAAACCAAGGCGGAATATATTACATTCGGGTTATTATATACTATTTCTTTAACCTCATTGTCTTCAAAAATAAACAGGCTTTTGGGTATATAGCCGTCTTTTGAATAAATTGTTTTTTCTTTGGGTTTATATATAAAACCGTTGTCAAAAATAACTGCGTCATCTTTTTTTATCCCGTTGGCTAACGGACTGTAAAACTGGAGCCTGTTGGAAAGCCAGTCGTCTAAGTCCTTGGCGCTAATCAAAAAGGCTTCCTGATAAAATTTCTGCATCAGGTCTTTATCTTTTCCTAATTCAACCAGGTGCCCTATAATCTTATGTTCTTCCCTGGAGATTAACTTCTGGCCAATATAGACTTTTGAAAAATCCCAGTTTCCTAAATAGGAAACCGCTCCTATTTTCGGCACCATGGTATCTTCCACAATAAAGTATGACGCTGCGGCAGGTATGGAAAAGAGTAATTGCATTACTTTTTCTTTTGCCTCCGGGGGCAAAAAATTTTTTAAAACCTTCTCCGCCCATTCGGGCGTTAACTTTACGACGCTCTCTATTAACAAAGCAGCTTCTAAGGGGTCTTTGATCTGTGTATTTATAATTTCAAAGGCGTTATTGCCTCCGTTATTCAGCATTCTCAGGATTGTGGCTGCCTCGTTCTCATCGTGGGTCAATATAGTTTTTGCCATCCAATAGGCCTGTGGATAAACCTGGCTTTGCCCGTCAAAGATTACCCTGCGCCTGGCGATTACCTTAAACCAGTCGCCAAAATCCCACCAGGAATTAAGTATCGCGTTCTGCGGTGTTTTTTCTTTAATAATATTGAGCACCCTATACCAGGTGTCGCTTATAAGCGGATAAAGGCCTGTGGCTGCTCGATAGCTTATTTTAAAATACAGCGAGCCCATAATAAGCAGGGTTATCAACAAAAGAGACAGCAGCTTTATATTTTTATTCTTTCTAAGAAATCCATATATTTCATCTATCAGCCATCCGGCGCATATGCCCAAAGGCACGATTAAAAACATGACAAATCTTATGCCGGTGAAACTGGCAAAAAGCATGGCGATAAACCAGATGTTGCATATTATTATAGCGGCGCGTTTAGGCCCGCTGTATGCTTTATACCATATAGCGCGTATTAAAAGTGAAATCGTGCAAATTAAAGTAAAAGCGAATATCCAGGCGCCTCCCAGAGATTCTGATATTGCCCGTATATCTGCCTTTCTTAATTCTCCAACGGTATATAAAACATTGGGCCAGACAGAGGCGGCTAAGGGCTTGGTTAAAAATACCGCCTTAATCGTTTCCGTGTATAATACGCGTATTGGTTCCATTCCCGCAATGGATAGTATCCAAAAAAAACTAAAAGCCGAAAAAGAAATGAGAGAAATAATGTGTTCTTTAATGGACTTTATCTTGTTTTTCCTGAGGTATAAATGAATAAAAAGCAAGGAAACTAAATATAGGATTTCGTACAGGATAACAATAAAAAAGACAAACCACCAATGCGTCCAGTTAAAACAGAACAGGCCAACCCAGAACGCGGAGAAACACATCCAGAGCAATCTGCGCCTTAAGGGCTGATTTTCATAACCTTTGATATAGGCCCATACGACCAGCACGGGGAAAAGTAAATTAAGGATATCTTTGTCAAACCAGCCTGCGTGGCTCCGGTGTAAAAAAGTCGGGGCTAGCCCTATAAATAGACAACTGATAACGGCTCCCGGGTGCCCGCTATATTGATAAGAAAAAATATACAATGCAGCGATGAATATGGCCGCAAAGAACAACGGCAGGTAAAATAGAAACGTATACAATTCCGCAGGCCTAAAGAGAGTAAAAAATTTGTAAAGATACGCCGAAAAATAATAGAGAAACTGCTGCCATTGCAGAAAATAGCCGTTTGGGGCCAGCATATACCTGTCCCACTCCCTGCCAAAAACGGTTTCGTCTCCCGGCCTTCCTCGCTTGACAACATTTTCTACATACCTTCCCCAATGCCAGCAGTCCAATTCCATAATATATGTCTGGCCGGTGTCATCCTGATAGTTATCTTTTAACTGACGGTACATCTTTTGTATCTGGTCGTTCAGGGCTTCTCTATTCTGCTTTTTATATTCTTTGATTCTGGATTTTAATAATCTATCTTTTGCTAACTGGGAATACTGGGGGAATCTCTGCTGAACATCGCGTATGGCCATCTGACGTAACCCCTCATCTACCATACGGTTGGCATGAACCTTTAATTGCGGGAGAAAGATTGGAAATGCACGCAGATAAAGATTTATAATTATAATAAATCCTAAACTTATGCCAAAAATAACTTTTTTTCTATTCATGGAGGTTTATATACACTTTCCTGTTACCACAGGAAAAATCTCCCCCTTTACCGCCGCAAGCGGCGCCCTGCCATCCGGCGGTGGCCGGTGAGAGGCCTATATTCGCAGTAATATTAGCATGGGAAAAAGTTATAGTCAAGCTGCGCGATTATTAGGAGATTATTGGCTAAGACAAGGATTATTTACCTCTGGCGTCCCTTTACTGCCCATGTTATACTATGTTTTGATGATGAAACTAGACAATGTAAAATATCTGGCATATTCATATCTTACCGCATTTGCAGGCGGATTCTGCGTAATGTCAATAGAAATAGTTGCCGGCAGATTGATCGCCAGATATTTAGGCGCCTCCCTCTATACCTGGACTTCGGTAATCGGCGTAGTTTTAGCGGGAATCTCTCTGGGTAATTATATCGGCGGCTGGCTCGCTGACAGGTTCCCGGCACAAAAAACGCTTTCTGCGCTTTTCATCGCTGCATCAGCAGGCTGCACTTCTGTGCCTGTCTTCAACAACTTAGCCGGAAGCGCGGTAATATTCTTACAACTCGCCTGGCCAATAAGAATTATATTACATGTCTCAATAATCTTTTTGCTGCCGTCCTGCATTTTAGGAATGATCAGCCCGGTTGTGGCAAAGCTTGCCCTGGATCAGGGACTAGGCAGGGGCAGAACCATAGGAAATATATACGCCTCCAGCAACTTAGGCAGTATTGCCGGGACATTCGCTACAGGATTTCTTCTCATCGCCCGAATTGGGACAACAAGTATTGTATGGACGATATCCGGCTTTTTGGCTTTAATGGGCATACTATATTTACGGAAAAGTTTATTAGCCCGCATGTGGTTTTGCATATTTATATTTTTAGGTTTTATGAGTTTTAGCCCTTTTGCCTGGACAGGAACAATAGCTCAAAATCTATTTCTGATAGAGCCGGACAAAGAAGATATTGTTTATGCAAAAGATAGCCAATATTCCTACGTCAGCATTAAAAGGGATACGCAAAATCCCCGTATATACAACTTTATGCTTGATGATTTAATACAGACAAGTATGCACCTAAAAGAACCGCTCAACCTCAAATACGCCTATCGCTGCCATAGTGTCTTTATAAATATTGTAAAAAAATTTGGCCTAATTAAAGAAAACCCTGCAATATTAAATATAGGCGGAGGAGGATATATTATTCCTCGCAACATACAAGAACATTTTCCAAAGAGTCACATTGAAGTAGTTGAAATAGACCCTGAGGTAACTAAGGCGGCTATTGAGTTTTTTGGTTTAGCAAAAGAAAGCAATATAATAATACGCCATCTGGATGCCCGAAATTACGTAGAAGAAATGGTAAGCAAGAAAAAATACGATAAGGACACCAGGCTCTTTGACTTCATCTTAAGCGATGTCTTTACCGGAGGTATCGCTGTTCCATACCACCTCACTACATACGAATATAACGAAAAAATAACCCAACTTTTAACACCTAATGGCTTATATGTAATGAATTTGATTGATTCCGCCAAATCTCCGAAATTTCTTATCGCAGCCTGCAATACCCTCAGCAAAAGCTTCAAATATATTTATGTTATTTCTACAAGGCGGCAGGAGTATCTATACGAGAGCGGATATGGAACTTATGTCATAGTATCATCCCAGAAAAAAATTGAAGAAAATATTTTTCCTGCAATCCGCGGCTACGGTCAACTTCTCGGCGAAGAGGAATTGCGGTCATTTAAAAATAACCTCGGGGTTAATATTGTCCTCACAGACGACTACGCGCCGGTGGATAATCTCTTGATGGATACCTTCCAGGCCCAGGGCGAATACCGGACATACAGGAACGTAATAAATTCGGGCATGAAGCTGGCCGAGAAGAATAAATTAAAAGAAGCCCTGAACAAATTCAATGCCGCCATACGGATAAATCCAAATATCGCGATGGCCTATAATAACCTGGCCTCTGTGATGGCCCGGCAAAAGAATTATAAAGGCGCTGTAGAAAATTACAGAAAGGCCTTAGGCATTGATTCAGAATTTATAGAGGCGGCGATCGGGCTTGGCAATGCGCTAGAGAGAAACGGCAGGTATCAAGAAGCGACAGAGATTTTCTATAAAATCCTTGAAGCTAATCCCCATCTGGCAGATGTCTATGTAAGTTTAGGCAACGCCCTGCTCAAAGAAGGTAAAATAGATGAAGCGATTAATTGTTACAGGAGGGCCTTAGAAATAGAGCCGGCATTGCAATCTGCGCAGAAAAACCTTGATACCGCAATCAAAAAAAATAATGGCGAATGATGAAATTACGAAAAAAACTAAAGTGCATTTAATCTTTGCGCCTTCCCTCCTTTATTCGTCATATGAGGTATTGGGAGAGAATATGTGGCCGCCTATGGGCATCCTTTATCTTGCTTCTTATCTTCGGACCAAGATGCCTGAGGCCCAGATAAAGATAACCGACGGTTGCAAAATTGGTTATAAAAATACTCTGGAAGAAATAAAAAAATTTAATCCCGGCATCGTAGGAATTTCATTTTTAACTACACTGGCCTACGGCGCATCAAAGTTGGCGCAGGAAGTAAGGAAGGCGTTTCCTTCTTCAATAGTGATAATGGGCGGACCGCATGCCACTGCCCTGCCGCATGATACCATCGCTGCCAGCGGTGCTGATATAGCAGTCATAGGCGAAGGCGAAGAGACGTTCTATCGTATTGTAAAATCAATATCTGAAGGCAGGAATTTGAGAGAACTTACCGGCCTGCCCGGAATATGCGTTAATGTTGACGGCAAAATATACCAAAATGCGCCTCCTAAATTCATAACCCCCATAGACAGTATCCCCTTTCCCGCACGGGATTTAATTAATATTGGGAGCTATAAGGGCTGGTATCTGTCAAAACAGCACCCGGAGACAACTATGTTTTTTTCCCGGGGGTGTCCTTACAATTGCACGTTCTGTTCCAATCGCGTATGGAAATCGTCAACGCCTATTGTCCGTTTCCGCGACCCGGAAAAAATTGTTGATGAAATGGAATACCTGAAAAAGAATTTTTCCATAAAAGAGATATTTGATAATTCCGATGAATTTAACTGTAACCTTGAGCACTCGCTTAAGGTATGCCGCGAGATTAAAAAAAGAAATCTGGGGATAACATGGAAAACGCAGCTGCGGGTAACGCCCTTTAGCGAAGAGCTTGCCAGAGAAATGGCGTTATCGGGCTGTTGGTATGTGCATCTGGGCATCGAAAGCGGAAACCAAAGAACCCTGGACGGAATAAATAAACGCATAGAATTAAAAGATGTGGAATCAACCTGTAAACTCCTGAAAAAATATAATATAAAAGTCCTGGCATTATTTATGCTATTTAACGTATGGGAAGAAAACGGAAAACTTGCCTATGAAGACGCGAAAATGACTACGCAGACCCTGAACTTCGCCTGGAAACTCATCAAAAATAATCTTGCGGATTACATCGGCTGGTCGATAACGACGCCCTACCCCGGCAGCCGCCTATACGATATCGCCCTGAGGCATAATTTATTGAACCCCGCTTTTAGAGACAATTGGGAAAGCTGGCAAAAAGAAGGCCTCTTTGTAATGGACTTGGCCGGTATAAGAAAAATAGAGAGAAATACGATAAAATTAAAGGGAGAGATTCTTAGAATAGCCTGCCTCTTGAGAAAAAAATTTTTTAAGCTTAAGGATGTTTCGTTTCTAATAAAAAGGGCGTTCCATATTTTTAAATATAGCGCTAAATAAGATGCGGAATTACCTGTATGCAAAAACCGCCAATATAAAATTTATCGTTATATGCCTAATCCTTGCTCTCCTTGTATGCGGCGCTTCTGTTTATAAAATTGTTAAAGTAAAAAATAACAGCCACTTCAATTCTGCCTCCCCCGGCTCTCTCTATTACGCCGAAGCGGCCTTTCACTATCGCTATGCCGAGATAGCGGCCAAGAGCCAAAAGAACCCATTTGATATACTAAAGAATGATACGGCCGTCCAGTATCCCGAGACTATCAACATCTTCAAATATGAAACGGTTATGATGGAATTATTTTACGGCTCCCTGTACAGGATAGCGAATTTTGGCCTGTCCTTTAATCTCTTCTTGATATACGCCACCTGCTTCTTCTCGAGCCTGACCCTGGTTGGGGTTTTTCTCATCGCAAGAAGGCTGTTCAAAGATGACATCGTCGCCCTCGGCGCCGCGCTCTTTTACGCGACTACTCCCGCCAGCTATCTACGCACGGCCGCGGGCTCATTCCTGCGCGAAGATTTTACTCTCGTCTTCGTGTTAATCAGCGTATTGCTTATAATGCTTCAATTAGAGGTTAAATCCCGGCCATTCCTGAACTTGACCTCGGGCATCCTGGTTGTCTTCAATCTCTCTTCCTGGCACTTCAATAACTTCATCTATATCTGTATGCTGCCGTTCTTCTTCTGGCTCTTTGCGGCGCGGTCTGCCATCTTAAAAAAATTTTTCTACTCCTTCCTGCCGATATTCGCAGCTGCCTTTTTAATACCTATATTGAAGACGAGGGGATTTGCAACCTCAATATTAACGTGCGGCCCCTATGCCATTCTCGCCGCCTATTTTTTGGGCAGGTCTTTTCAAAAACCGTTAAGGAGACTTCTGTTTCTTTTAGCCATATTTGCCGTGATTATGGGTATCCGAAGCCTTGTGCCCGTCAATGAGACGGCATATTCTCATGTCTATGATATGTTCATGGAAAAATTGAAATTCTTCCTGAAGAAACCCGACAACCCGTCATTATTGAGCTTCAGCGCCCGTCAGTTATGGGAATCGGCGTTCAATTCCCCGACGCCTGGCGAGTTATGGTGGCTGGGAAAGCTTGCCTTTCCCCTCGGGCTAATCGGCTCCTTCTTCCTTTTATGGAAAGAAAGGAAAAACGCCGGCCCCGGCACATTCGCCGCCAGCCTGTCAATAATATTATTCCTCTTATCTATAATGGCTAAACGGATACTGGTTGTCGCCGCTCCGTTTTTGGCAATAACGCTCTGGGGATGCGCGCTCTTTGACAAGAAGAAACCATACCTGAAATTCGGTTTATTTTTTTTACTCATCCTGAATTCGCTGGGACTCACCTTAAGCCCGATAGAATCCGGAAGATTTACCGCAGCGAGTTACCGTGAACTATTCAAATGGATAGATTCCAATACGCGCCCCGATGACGCGTTTCTGGCGCATATCCACGTAAGCCCTATGATACTGCTTAATACCGGACGGCCGGAGGTCCTGCATCCAAAATTTGAAAATCTTTTCATACGTAAAAAATATGAGGAATTTATAATCTCCCTCTACAGTGAGGACGAAGAGAGGCTGTTCGCATTCTGTAAAAAGAACTTATCCGGGTATCTGGTCTACGATTGGGGATTCTTCATCACGGACGGAAAAGACTCAATGAGATATCTCGGCGAAGCGGTGCCCGGGATCTCGGAAAAGGCCATGGCGGCGCGCCTGCATTTTGGCGACCCAACCCTCAGGCATTTCAAGCCGGCATTCAGGAACAGCGCCTTCACGGTTTATGAAGTTGTGGAAAGTTCGGATTCTGAAATCAAAAAAATGCCTTATTCTCCCATATACGATCCCGCGCTCTACAGAAAGGAAAATGGATTTTATAAGGATACCCGCCTGACTTACGACGCGTTAATTATTCCCTACGCGGAAAAGGTTAATCGCTCTTCTTTTTTACTGACCGCCCAAGAAGCGTTCACGGCGGTTGATATACTGGAACCGGTGGTCGAAAAAATCCCCGGAGGGAGTGAAGCTATTTTCGTCTTAAGCCAGGCCTATGTCCAGCTTAAGGAATACGGGAAGGCGGAAAAGCTATTGAAGAATTACCTAACTTCTCTTGACCACGAAGAGCTTGCCATAGAGCCTTTAAGCGCTAAAATATCAGAATTATTAGCTGATGTTCTATATTATCAAGGCCGATACGATGAATCTTTTGATGTCTTAAATAGCTGCCTTAAGCTGCCTTCGCACAGCGCTGATATATATAAAAAATTAGGAACATTAAGCCAGCTTGACCAGAAACAAGAACGGGCAGAACAATACTTCCGGCAATATAAAGAATACCAAGACAAGAAGTAAAGAATTAACGCGGCTTAGTTTTTCTTTTTATCGCTTCTCTTAAAAGAGAGATTTTATTTAATTCGGAATCAATTTTTTTGTTTAATTCGCCGAGGTAATTCTTAAGCCGCGCAATATGAATTGCGGCCTGGCCTTCAGTCGGATAGGCGGATTCGGTTAAGATTCTTATATTCAATTCGCCGCCTGCCTTTATTTCCGAGAGCCATCGGGAAAGAAAGATAACCGCGTCTTCGCTTAAGTCCCGTTCTTTAATAGTATTAAAGATTCCTAACATATAAAAATACGCGTCAAGCTCGCGTATGGTCATAATGCAGGAATCCCACATACTACTTAGCAAAACAGCATCTTTTGAAGTTGTCAGGAGCGCCTTTATCTCCTTGGATTCTTCAAAAATCTTGCTGCGGATGTTAACGAATGAGTTATCTAAGGCATAGGCATAAGAACTAAACAATAACCCGAGCG
>Ga0155962_158_pt1 | contig 16360 bp, 14 predicted proteins | sample RifCSPlowO2_02_FD_107616 | JGI IMG/M metagenome (GOLD analysis project Ga0155962, IMG submission 107616) | Omnitrophica WOR_2 bacterium RIFCSPLOWO2_02_FULL_45_28
ACGGCGGCAAAGTGCGAAGCAATGCAATGACACTGTTACCCTATTTCTGCGTCGGTTTAGCGCAGGATTCTCTGAGCACGAGCTTTGCCGGTAATGTTGTTTTTGCGGGTAGTTTTGCTTTTCCCTGGGCAATTTGATTCAGGGTTTCAAGGCCTAACTGGCCCATTTCAACAATGGGCTGTCTGACCGTGGTTAAAGGAATAGATGAATAGATCGCGATGGGATTATCGTCAAAGCCGATAATGGATAAATCCCGGGGGATAGAAAGCCCTTCTTTTCTTGCCAGGTCAATGGTCTCTAAAGCCATCACATCGGATGCGGCAAATATTGCTGTAGGCCGCTGGTGCAGATGGAGCAATTTTTCCGCGGCGTTACGCGCCGGGGTGCGCAGGAATTCGCCTACGGTGATATATTCGTCCTTAAGCGCTATCTTATGCTTAGCCAGCGCCTCTTTATAACCCTTAAGCCGGCTCTTGCCGGCATAGGTATGCAGGTCGCCGGCGATGGTAGCTATTTTTTTATGGCCTAATTTGAGCAGGTAATTGACTGCTTCAAAGGCCGCTTTTTCATTGTCTATAGAGATGCAGTTAATATCTTCGCTAAAAAAATTATTCAGCACCAGATAGGGAATGCCTTTGGCAATTACTTTTTTCAGGGTTGCCTTGTCGCTGTCTATATCGGCAAAAAGCAAACCATCAAGATAATTTGACTGCAGGATAGGCCAGCTCAGCCAGTCCTCGTGCTGGAGCCTGTCGGTGATGTGGATTAAGACATCGGCTTTCAAATGGCTTGCAGACAAGCTTACCCCTTTAATAATTTCAGAGGCATAAAAGGAATGCAGCACATCTTCAAAACGCGGCACGATTAAGCCGTAGGCATTTGCTCTCATTTTCATCACGCTCCTTCCGTCGTGTCCTGGGCGACAGCTAATTTACGCAGTTTCTTAAGGGCAGCTTCTTCAATCTGGCGCACTCTTTCCCGTGAAATACGCATTTTCCTTGCCGCTTCCGCCAGGGTCTGCGGCCGTTGGTCATTCAGGCCAAAGCGCATATCTAAAACCATGCGTTCCCGCTCGTTCATATGGTCAAGAAGGCCGCTTACCCTTTCTTTATCAAATGCCCGGGAGAGGCCTGTTTCCGGAGATTCGTTTGAGGTATCCTCAATCAGGTCTTTTATCTGGTCTTCGCCTTCTTCGCCAATGGGGGCGTCTAAGGATGAGGTTCTGGAGATCCAGGAGTTAAGCTGCTGGAGTTTTGCTATCGGCATTTTCATTGCCCTGGCTAATTCAGTCAAGGAAGGCATGCGGCCTAATTTCTGGGTTAAGGCCTCAGTGGTCCTTTTCAATCTGGCAAGCATATCGCTGACATATACCGGCACTCTCACTAACCTGCCCTGGTCTGAAATTGACCGGCTGATTGCCTGTTTTATCCACCAGGCGGCGTAGGTGGAAAAACGGAATCCCCGCCGGGGATTGAATTTGTCTACCGCCCTCATCAGCCCGACGTTGCCCTCCTCTATTAAATCCATAAAGGCAAGGCCAAAGTGGGTATAGCGTTTGGCGATATTAATCACGATGCGCAGGTTGGAACGAATCATTTTATTGCGCGCTTCTTCATCGCCCTTTTTTACCCTTTTAGCCAGGGCTTTTTCTTCTTCAGGCTTAAGCAGCGGAATGTGGCGGATTTCTTTGAGGTATGTTTTGATGGATTCCATTTACAGATTTTTAAGCGCTGCCTGCGCCGCTGCCAATCTTGCAATCGGCACCCGAAACGGCGAGCAGGAAACATAATTCATTCCCGCGTTATGGCAGAATTCTACTGATTTTGGCTCACCGCCGTGTTCGCCGCAAATCCCCACCTTCAGGCCTTTCCTGGACTTTCTTCCCCGCTGGATGCCGATTTCTATCAATTGGCCGATCCCTTCCCGGTCAATGGTCTGGAACGGGTCATCCTTGAGTATCTCTTTATCAAGGTAATCCGGCAGGAATCCGCCGATATCGTCGCGCGAAAAGCCAAAACCCATCTGGGTGAGGTCATTGGTGCCGAAGGAGAAAAATTCCGCTACCTCGGCGATTTTATCCGCAATGAGGCTTGCCCGCGGGATTTCAATCATCGTGCCGAACATATAGGGTATTTTCTTAAGGTTATATTTTTTTAACGTTTCCTGATAAACCCTTTTGCAGATTTCAAGCTGGTCTGTCAATTCTTTAACCGCGCAGACAACCGGAACCATAATCTCCGGGTGTACCTTTACGCCTTGTTTTAATAATTCAGCCGCCGCCTCAAAAATGGCGCGCACCTGCATCTCGGTTACTTCAGGATAGGTAATGCCAAGGCGCACGCCTCTGTGGCCCATCATCGGGTTGTTTTCGTGAAGGGCGTCAGCGCGTTTCTTGAATTCATCTAAATCAATTCCTAAGCTATGCGCGAGTTCAATTTGCTGCTTTTCTTCGCGCGGGATGAATTCGTGCAGAGGCGGGTCAAGAAGGCGGATGGTAACCGGCTCGCCCTGCATTGCCTCTAAGGTGCCCTTGATATCCGCTTTTACATAAGGGAAAAGCTCATCCAGCGCCTTTCTTCTTTCATCCACCGTCTTAGAAATAATCATTTTGCGCAGTTTGAAGAGCGGTTCTTCAGAGCCCTTGCCGTAGAACATATGCTCGGTGCGGAACAGGCCGATCCCTTGAGCGCCAAATATGCGCGCCTTTTTTGCGTCTTCCGGGGTGTCGGCATTGGTGCGCACATTAAGCTTACGAAAGGAATCGCAGATTTTTAAGAATTCAAAAAGCAGTTTATTTTCCTCCGAGGCATCCATCATTCTTAATTGGCCAAGATACACATTTCCTTTTGTGCCGTTTAAGGTGACCCAGTCGCCTTCTTTGATCAGCGCTCCATCCGCATTTATGGTTTTGTTTCGGCTGTCTATGTGCAGGCCGGAGCAGCCAACGATACAGCATTTTCCCCAGCCGCGCGCGACTAATGCGGCGTGAGAGGTCATTCCGCCCCTGGCAGTCAAAATGGCCTGCGCCGCGCGCATACCTTCAACATCTTCGGGGTTAGTTTCCTCCCTGACTAAAATAACCTTTTTTCCTTCTTTGGCCCAATGGACCGCATCCCGCGCGCTAAAAACAACCATACCGCTTGCCCCTCCAGGGCCCGCGGGTAAACCCTTTGCGACTGGTTTGCATTCCAATTCTACCTTCGGGTCTATGATGGGATGGAGAAGTTCATCAAGCTGGGCCGGCGCTACCCGCATTACCGCCTCTTCCCTGCTGATAAGCTTTTCCTTCGCCATATCCAGGGCCATTCTGACTGCTGCGGGGCCGTTACGTTTGCCCACCCGGCACTGGAGCATAAAGAGCCGCCCCTTTTCAATAGTAAACTCAATATCCTGCATATCCCGATAGTGTTTTTCTAAACGTTTCTGGATGCCAAATAGTTCCTGATAAAGCTTAGGCATTTCCTTTTCTAAGGTGACTAAATCCCTATTATGTTCGCTCTTGGCATATTCATTGATTGGCGCAGGGGTGCGGATTCCGGCAACCACATCTTCTCCCTGGGCATTAATCAGGTATTCGCCGTAGAATTTATTTTCGCCGTTACCGGGATTCCGGGTAAAGGCGACTCCGGTTGCGGAAGTTGCGCCCATATTGCCAAAGACCATAGTCTGAACGGTTACCGCGGTGCCCCACTCATCGGGGATGCTTTCAATGCGCCGATAGGAGACCGCGCGCCTGCCTTGCCAGGAGGCAAAGACCGCACCGATGCCGCCCCAGAGCTGTTCATAGGGCTCGTCGGGAAAATCCTTCTTTAAAACTTCCCTGATTTTCGCCTTAAATAAAGCGCAGAGTTTCTTCAGGTCATCGGCATCTAAGTCCGTGTCGTTCATAACCGCCTTTTGCTTCTTCATCTCGGCCATAAGCTTCTCAAGCTGTTTGCGGATTCCCGCTTCGTCATGCTCCGGCTCAACTCCCGCGGCCTTTTCCATTACCACATCCGAATACATCATAATCAGCCGCCGGTAGGCGTCATAAACAAAGCGCTCATTGCCGCTTTGCTTGATCAGTCCGGGAATTGTCTTTTCGGTTAAGCCGATATTTAAGACGGTTTCCATCATCCCGGGCATTGATCTTCTTGCGCCTGAGCGCACCGAGACCAGAAGGGGATTGTCCTGGCCGCCGAATTTTTTTGCGATAAGCCGGCAAGGCAATGCCTGCCTGCCGGCAAGGCAGGGTTTGGCTTTCCGTATAGCCAAAGCCATACCTGCCTCAATCCTTTTTACGGCCTTTTCTGCCTGCTCTCTTAACCCTTCAGGATAAGAACGTTTATGTTGATAGTAATACGTGCAGACCTCTGTGGTAATGGTAAACCCGGGCGGGACCGGTAAGCGCAAGTCCTTATTGCCGGCCATTTCAGCTAAGTTTGCGCCTTTACCGCCTAAAAGGTTTTTCATACTCTCGTTGCCGTCTGCCTTGCCGTCTCCAAAGAAGTAAACGTATTTCTTACTCATTATTAAAATCCTCCCTTTATGAGTTACTTGAGTTCATAGAGTTCCTAGAGTTCATAGAGTTCATAGAGTTAGAACTCGATGAACTCTTAAACTAACCTCTCTCTAAAATATTCCTTTAATTTATCTACTAAGATTCGTTCCTGCTTCATTGTATCCCTATCCCGCACCGTCGCCTGGCTGTCTTCTAAAGATTGCACATCAACAGTAATGCAAAACAAGGTCCCGATTTCATCCTGCCGGCGATAGAGCTTGCCGATGGAGGCGGTATCATCATAGACACAGAGGTAATCTTTCCTCAAGCCCTCATAGATTTTTTTTGCCAGCTCAACGAGCTCCGTCCTGTTTTTTAATAGCGGCAAGACCGCTATTTTTATGGGAGCAAGCTCTTTTGAAAACTTTAAAAGCACTCTGGTTTCATCCCTGACCTTTTCTTCATAATAGGCGTCAACCAAAAAGGCTAACGCCGCCCGGTCTACTCCTCCCGACGGCTCAATAATATACGGGACGATTCTTTTTTTGTCAAGATCATCAAAGTATGATAAGTCCTTGCCGGAAAATTTGCTGTGCTGGACTAAATCAAAGTCGCTCCGATTGGCAATGCCCTCTAATTCTGACCAGCCAAAGGGAAATTGATATTCTATATCAGAGCAGGCCCGGGCATAGTGGGCGAGCTCTTCTTTTGCGTGGGGCCTGATACGCAGGTTTTCCTTTTTTATCCCCAGCCGCAGATACCAATTATAGCGCTCGCCAACCCAGTATTCATAGGATTTATCTGCTTCTTCTGGCTTGACGAAATACTCTATTTCCATCTGTTCAAATTCGCGGGTGCGGAAGGTAAGGTTTCCGGGAGTTATTTCATTGCGGAATGATTTACCGATTTGGGCTGCGCCAAAGGGAAGTTTTTTTCGGGAGACATCCAGAACATTTAAGAAATTTACAAAAATTCCCTGCGCTGTTTCCGGGCGAAGATAAGTTAAGCCAGCCTCATCTTCAACTGCTCCATGATGAGTTTTATACATAAGATTAAATGCCCTTGCCTCTGTCAATTCTGTGCTCCCGCATTCAGGGCATTTACCATGTATATGGTCGGCACGCCATCTTTTCTTACAGCCCTTGCAGTCAACAGATATATCGGAGAAATTCTGCGTATGGCCAGAGGCCTCCCAGACCTTTGGATGCATCAAAATCGCGGAGTCCAAGCCCACCATATCAGAGCGCTGATAGACATTCGCACGCCACCAGCTATCTTTAATATTGCGCTTTAATTCCGCGCCCAGGGGCCCGTAATCCCAGGTATTGGCTAAGCCGCCGTAGATTTCCGAGCCCTGAAAGATAAAGCCCCGGCGTTTGCAAAGCGAAACAATTTTCTCCATCAGGTCCATCTTGGCTTTAGTTTTTTAGCTTTGAGAGTTCCTCTTCTTTGATGGCAAAGCTGTGTTCCTGCCCGGGAAATTTTTCCCGGAGCACTTCGTCTTTATATTCTTCCACGGCCTTAAGAATTAAAGGAGAAAGGTTGACGTATTTCTTCACAAATTTAGGGGTAAAACGCTCAAAGAGCCCTAACATATCGTAGGTGACCAAGACCTGGCCGTCGCAATGGATTCCCGCGCCGATACCTATGGTAGGGATGGTTAATTTTTGAGTAATCAGCCCGGCGATTTTGTCCGGGACACATTCTAAAACGAGGGAAAAACATCCTAACTTTTCCAGAGCGATTGCCTGCTCAATTAATCTCTGGGCTGCCTCGGCGTCTTTGCCCTGGACTTTAAAGCCGCCTAACTTATCCGCGGTTTGCGGGGTTAAGCCGATATGCCCCATTACCGCAATCCCCGCCTGAATAATTTTTTCAGTAACCTCTAAACACCTTTCAAACCACTCTAATTTGACGCAGTCGCAGCCTGCCTCATCAATAAAGCGCTGGGCATTCTTTACTGCATCGTCCGGGTTTACTTGATATGATGCATACGGCATATCGCCGATAACCAGGGCATGTCCGACGGCCCGGCTGACTGCCTTGGCATGATGAAGCATCTCTGGCATTCCTACCTTGGTAGTTGAGTCTAAGCCCAGGACAACATTGGCAACAGAGTCTCCCACCAAAATCATATCTATGCCAGCCCGGTCAATTAAAGATGCCAAAGGATAATCATACGCGGTAAGCATGGTGATTTTACGTCTATTCTTCAGGGCTATGATATCTTGGACAGTAATTTTTTCTTCTGACATATCTTTAAAATGACGAATTAGGCATTCATTCGTCATTCGGATTTAGTCATTAGTCATTTTTAGTTACTAGTTTCTGTAAATACTCATCCATTGCCCGGGCCGCTTTTTTGCTTGAGCCCATTGCCGCAATGACCGTATCCGCCCCGCTGACAATGTCGCCTGCGGCAAAAACCCCGGGAATTGAGGTCATAAAATTTTTATCCACTACAATTGTCCCGTTGGGATTGGTTTTAAGTCCCGCTGTAGCTTTGGCTAAAAGCGGATTAGGAGTTTGTCCGATTGCCACAATCAGCGTATCTATATCCATAACGAAGTTTGAGTCCTTTATCGGGATTGGCCGCGGCCTTCCTGAATTATCGCACTCGCCTAACTGCATTTTGACGCATTCTAAGCCTTTGACAAAACCATTCTCATCGCCAATGATTCTTACCGGCTGGGTGAGCAGTTGAAATCTTATTCCTTCATCTCTGGCATTTTGAATTTCTTCGCTTCTTGCCGGCATTTCTGCTTCGCTTCGGCGGTAAACTATGGTAACCTCGCTTCCTAAGCGCAGGGCGCAGCGGGCAGCGTCAAAAGCAACATTACCGCCTCCGATCACTGCTGTTTTCTTGCCGATATTAACCGGGGTTCTGTATTCCGGGAATGCATAGGCCCGCATTAGATTTATACGGGTCAAGAATTCGTTAGCCGAGTAAACCCGGTCTAAGTTTTCTCCCGGAATGTTTAGAAATTGCGGCAGGCCCGCGCCTAAACCTAAGAAAATCGCAGAGTAGCCTTTAGCGAAGAGGTCTCCTATAGTAAAGGTTTTCCCGATAAGAACATTGGCTTTTATTTCTACGCCCAAACTTTTTATATACTCAAGTTCCTCTTCAACAATTTTCTTAGACAGGCGGAATTCCGGTATGCCATAACTGAGCACTCCGCCGGCTAAATGTAATGATTCAAAGAGCGTAATTGAATATCCAATTTTAGCAAGGTCTGCGGCTATTGTCAAGCCCGCAGGGCCGGACCCGACGACAGCAACTTTTTTTCGGGATACGGGATACGGAGTGCGGGATACGTTACCCGTTACCCGTAACCCGTATCCCGAGCCGTGGTCTGCCGCATATCTTTCTAATGTCCCGATATTGATAGGGATTTTTTTCTTATTGAGGATGCAGAGCGCCTCGCACTGGTCCTCCTGCGGGCAGACCCTGCCGCAGACAGCGGGAAGATTATTTCTTTCTTTGATTTTAGCCAGGGCTTCTTTGATTTTGTCTTCGCGGATGAGTTTTATAAAAGCAGGTATATCTATTTCAACCGGGCATCCCTTAACGCATAAGGGGTCTTTGCACAAAAGACAGCGGGCGGCTTCTTCCCGCGCCTGTTCTTTTGTATAACCCAGGGCAACTTCAAAGAAATTCTTTATCCTTTCTTTTGCATTCTGTTGTCTCATTATTCCTTGCGCGGACACATCTTATTCAGACACTCTTCTTTTTCTTTAAAGGAATTCAATCTTTTCTGTAATTCCGCGAAATCAACCAGATGCCCGTCAAACTCCGGCCCGTCCACACAGCCAAACATCGTCTTGCCGCCCACGCTGACCCGGCAGCTTCCGCACATTCCGGTGGCGTCAACCATTATGGGATTCAGGCTGACAATAGTTTTAATCTGATAGAGCTTAGTAAGTTCTGAGACGGCCCGCATCATCGCTACGGGCCCGACCGTATAGACAAGATCGGGGTATTTGCTATGGGTTGATTTTTCTATCACCGTAAGCAGTCCTTTGAGGGTATCAGTCACCAGCCCTCCCTTGCCGTATGAACCGTCATCGGTTGTAATAAACAACTCATCAGCGGCCTGTTTTAGTTCGTCTTCTAAAATAATTGACTCTTTAGTGCGGGCGCCGATAATGGCCAGCAGGCGGTTTCCTGCTTTTTTGAAGCTCCTGGCTACCGGCAAGAGCTCGGCAATGCCCACGCCTCCGGCAACGCAAAGGACAGCGCCAAAGTTTTCAATGTGGGTCGGTGTTCCTAAGGGGCCTAAGATATGCTGGAGGGAGCCGCCGGCATTAAGGGCGCCTAATTCCCGGGTTGAGAAACCAACCTCCTGGAAAATAATGGTGACTATCCCCTTAGTTCTGTCGGAATCGGCAATGGTTAGAGGTATGCGCTCGGAATTCTTCTTACTGACAATAACTACAAATTGGCCGGCCTGCGCTTTGGCCGCTATATCCGGCGCTTCAACAACGAGCCGGGTAATATCTTTGGCTAAATTTGATTTTTCAATTATGCGAAACATCTTTATATGTCTTTTTCCTCAATTATCCTTGCCTGGACATTGCCGATTTTATCAAGCAGTTCCCGGCCTTTTTCTTTTCCTAAGACAAATACCGTTGTGCTTAAGGCGTCGGCAGCGGCAGCGTCTTCAGCAATTATGGTTACAGAAGCCAAGCCATTATTTACCGGATAACCTGTCTTTGGGTCAATGATATGGCTGTAACGTTTCCCCTCGGCGATAAAATATTGCTGGTAATCGCCCGAGGTGGCTACTGCCTGGTTTTCCAGGTCTAAATAAAAAAGAAGCTTCTCGGGATTGCGCGGATGCTGGATGCCGATATGCCACTTGCGCTTTCCCTTCCTGCCTAAACAGTAGATATTTCCTCCGGCATTGACTAAGCAAGAGTTAATCCCCAGCCCCTTAAGCCGCAAAACAGCTTTGTCAACGGCATAGCCCTTGGCAATGCCGCCTAAATCAATGGACATTCCGGCCTGCCCCCCGAGGGGGGCTTGAGTGAATTTAATCAGCGATTCCTGCTCATTAATAAAAATTTTATCCGAGCCGACAAGGGCAAGCTTATCCTCAAGCTCATCTTCTGCCGGCAGGAGGTGAGCTGACTTTTTCTCCTGCGCCTCCTTAATCTTATTTTTCCAGGTATCAACCAGCGGGCTCACCGTGATATCAAAGGCCCCGCCGGAGAGCGCGTAATATTTTTTAGATTCCTTGATTAAATTCAGGAAATCCGCACTGGCCTTGATTTCGCCGTTTTTATTAAGCCGGGATATTTCAGATGCCGGCTCAAACTTATTGGCAATATTTTCTATTTTTTTTATCTCCTCAAACGCCGCATTCATTGCCGCTTTATCCTGACAGGTGATTTCTACAAAGGTGCCCATCATAATGCGGGTTTCTTTATGATAAGGTTTCAAAGAACAGCCAGAAACAACAGACAGCAGACAACAGGCAGCAGACAGCAAAATATAAGATTTGCCCCGATAACCTTTACTCATTTTTTAAATAACTTCATCAGCTCTTCGCATGACAGGGTATTGAGGACATCATCCTTAGTGAGCCAGCCGCGCCTTGCCGTAGCCACGCCCAGGCGCATATATCTAAGCTGATTAGCGCTGTGGGCATCAGTTGAAATAGCTAATTTTACGCCTTTTTCTTTCGCCTGGCGGGCGTTAGTGTCGTTTAAATCCAGCCGCAGCGGATAGGCGTTAATTTCTAACGCTGTCCCATAATCGGACGCTGCTTTAAAGAGCTGCTCAAAATTTATTTCATAGCCGTCCCGCGTTCCCCAGAGCCTTCCTGTGGGATGGCCAATGATATCCACATTTTTATTTTTACAGGCGCTCACTAAGCGCCTGGTGCTTTGAGCCCTTGATTGTTTAAAGCCGCTATGGATTGCTGCTACCACAACGTCAAATTCAGCCAGGACGGCATCCGGATAATCAAGTCCTCCATTTGCGTCAATGTCAACTTCTGTCCCGAAAAGTATCCTGAAATTTCTCATTTTTGAGTTTAATTTATCAACCTCTGCCTTTTTTGTCTTTAGTTCCTCTATTGACAGGCCCCCTGCTACCTTCAGGCCCTGCGAATGGTCGCTTATGTTCAGGTATGTATAGCCTGATTGCCTGGCCGCATCAGCCATTTCCAAGATGCCCTGCTGGCCGTCGGAATATTTTGAATGGGAGTGAAAATCGCCTCTGATGTCTTTTAAAGAGACAAGCTCTGGCAGTTGATCTTGAGCTGCTAATTCCGCTTCGCCCCTGTCTTCCCGTAACTCCGGTTCAATGAAGCTTAGGCCCAGGCATTTAAAAATTTCTTCCTCTGTCTTGCCCAGAAGATAGGTTTCTTTATTATTCTTGAGCTTAAAAACGCCGTATTCATTTATCTTTAGATCTTTCTTGATTGCCAGGCGGCGAATCTTAATATTAAAATTCTTTGAACCGGTAAAATAAATCAGCGCTGAACCGTAGCTTTTTTCTTCCACCACCCTCAAGTCTACCTGGGCGCCCTCCTTGGTGATTATTGAAGATTTGGTCGCGCCTTTTAGGGTTATATCTTTAACCGCAGGCAGTTTTACAAAGGTATCCATAACTTTATCCGCATAATCAGAGACAACTAAAATGTCAATATCCCGGATTGTCTCTTTCATCCGGCGCAAGGAACCGCAGGCAGCTATTTTTTTGACATAAGACAGGCTTTTAAGCGGGGTTATGAATTCATCCGCTGTTAGGATTGCCGTAGCCAGGTCCATTCTCTCCCGGCCTTTTTCAAGCAGGGCTATGCCTTTTAAGATATTTTCTACCGTCTTTTCTTTTATTCCTTCCAGTTCCAGAAGTTTTCCCTGGCGGGCAGCTTTTTCTAACCCCGCGATGCTTTTGATTTTCAGCTTTTGATGGAATAACCTTGCATGCTTTGGCCCTACGGAAGGGATATTGAGTAAATCCATGAGCCCCTCGGGAATTGTCTTCCTGAGTTCTTCGTAAAATTTGAGCTTTCCGGTTTTAGCGATTTCCATAATTTTCCCGGATAAATCCGAGCCGATGCCAGGGATAGCCTTGAGCCGGTTTTCGTTGATCAGGCCCTGGATATCTTCGCTTGAGGACTCGATATTCTGGGCTGCCCGTTCATAGGCGCGGATACGAAAGACGTTTTCGCCCTTGAGCTCTAAAATTTTGGCAATGTTACGAAAGATTTCAGCAATGGTTTTGGTTATCATTAACCTCTATACCTGCAATGCGTAGCTTGATTCAATCGCCTTGACTAAATTAGTCAATACCGCGTTTACCGGGGTTGGTATGCCTAAGCCCTGGGCATGCCTGACCACGGCTCCGTTTATAAAATCAATTTCAGTGCGCCTTTGTTTTAAAACATCCTGGAGCATGCTGGAGACGTTGGCTGCGGTTGCTTCACAAACTGCCTCAACCTTAGAGAGCGGGTCGTCATAAATTAACCTGATTCTTTTTTTCTTCGCAACTTTTATTGCTTCGTTGACCGCTTCTTCCAGGATTTTCCTTGAGCCGTCAAATTCAATCAGCCTGCCGTTGTTCAGGCGGGTGATCGCGGTAAGGGCGTTGATGCCTACGTTAATAATCAGCTTTGACCAGAGAAGGGCTTTAATGTCTTTGGTAATCCGGGTCTCCAGCCCCGCCTTATTAAAGAGTTCGCGGATATAGCGCAGTTCAGCGGTAATTTTGCCATCCATCCGGCCGAACACAGTTTCCCCGCGCCCGGCGTGCCTTATTGAGCCTGCGGCTAAAAGCGTTGCTCCGTGATTAGTGGCGCCGCCCAGGGTTCTTTCCTGGCCGGCTACTTCGGAGATGATTTCCGTGTTGCCTAAGCCGTTTTGAAGGCTGAGGACTAAAGTTGATTCGCCAAGCATGGCCTTGATATCCTTAAGGGCGCCTTTGGTGTCATAGGATTTTACCGCTATAATGATAAGGTCCTGCGGGCCTATTTCTTCGGCTTTAGCAGTGACGTTAACTTTTGCCTGCCAGTTGCCAGAGATGCCCTCTATCTTTATCCCCTGGTCCCTGATTTTCAGGGCGCGCTCGGCATTTTTATCTAAAAGCCAGATTTCTTCCCTGCTTTTTGAGAGAAAACTAGCTAAGAGGCAACCCATTGCCCCCGGCCCAATGATTGTGATTTTCATATGCTTATCTCCCTGGCGCGCTATTGTAAAACTTCTAACAGCTCGCCGGATTTTGGCCTGAGCTGTAAATGAAATTCCATGAAATTATGCAGGATGTTTTTGAGTTCATCTCTTACTTTTGCGCTCAAACCCAGCCGTAAGGCGTCCTCCCAATTGCCCTCTTCAATATGCAATATAGAGGCGATGGTTCCCCCGAGCACATCGGTAGAATAGCTATCGCCAGCGCCGCAGCGGGCGCAAACGAGCCCTCCGCGCCTGACATTAAAAAAAGCCGCAGCGGAAATATCCCGGTCGCAGGCTATGCAGCCATCTAATCTTGGCCGGAAGCCGATGCTTTTTAAGAACTTAATCAGGAATATATACAGAACCTTTTGCGCATCGTAGCCGGAAGACATTTGTTTTAAGGCAGAGAGAGTCAGTTCGTAGCCGTCTATATTTTTATCATCCGGCTGCATCAGGCGCCCGATGAGGTCCATGATGTAACTGGCGTGGGCAATTGATTTTAGATTATTTCTGATCACGCTAAAATCGTCTTTTAAGTCGCACTGTGAAATAAGATGCAGGCCTGAATTGCGCGCTTGATAAAAAATAATATCATTGAGAGAAAATGGCTCTAAGTTAGAAGCGAATTTCCTGGAGTCGCTGCGTATCCCTTTTAGAATCCCGTCTAATCTGCCGTACTCTCTGGTAAAAAGATGCGCGATCAGGCTGGTTTCCCGAAAATCGTAGGTCTTCAGAACTATTGCTTCTGCTTTGAGAATAGCCATGGAGTATTTTCTTAATCAGATCCTTCCCCCGCAAAGAGCGGGGTCAGGATCAAGAAAATCGCTTCGCGATTTTCTTGAAGATCTCCTCCTGCTTCTTGAACATTTTTCTTTTTGCCTTTTGGGTGGTGTCATCGTAGCCGCAGAGATGCAGGATTCCGTGAATAATGTAGAGCATGACTTCCTTTTTCAATGAGGTATGATAAATCTGGGCGTTTCTTTTTGCGGTATCTATGGAAATTGCCAGCTCTGCGCCATGCGCTCGGTAGTCAAAAACCAATACGTCGGTAGGAGTATTGCGTTTTAGATATTTTTGATTTAAATCTTTGATCTTTTCGTCGTTAAAGAAAACAACGGCTATCGGCCGCCTCAGGGGCGCCCTTTTAAGCAGTTTAAAGATTTTCTGGATGCAGCTTTTTATCCTGCCCTGGGAGAAAGGCAGCCGCCCGGCTTCCTTACTGCTTATGGTGATTTCCTTCCGGGTATTCAATCCGTCCATGGTATATTCCGCTTAACATATGGGTAAAGACCTGGGCAATCTTTTCCAGGTCTTTTAAAGTCAGCTCGCAATCATCTAACTGGCCGTCAATAAACTTATTGTTGATAACCTTATGCACTACTTCTTCAATCTTTGCGGCCTTAGGTTCGCTGATTACTCTTGATGCCGCTTCAACCGAATCCGCAAGCAGCACAATCGCGGTCTCTTTTGAAGTAGGCCGCGGCCCGGGATAGCGAAAGCCTTCTTCATAGATTTTTTCATCCTGTTCTATTTCTTCCAGCGCCTTGCGGTAAAAATAATAGACCAGGCCGTTGCCATGGTGCTGGGTTATAAAATCAATGATTGCCGGTTTGAGCCGGTATTTTCTCGCCAGCTCAATTCCTTCCTTGACGTGGTTCATAATAATCATTTTGCTCATTGAAGGAGCAAGGCCCGCGTGCTTGCTTAAAAGGCGCTGGTTTTCCATAAAATATTCAGGATGGGCGAGTTTCCCGATATCATGATAATAGGCGCCGATGCGCGCCAGCAAGGAGTTTGCCCCGATACTCTCCGCGGCCCGCTCGGCAAGGTTTCCCACCACTAGCGAGTGGTGGTATGTCCCGGGAGCTTCAAGTATCATTTTTTTCAATAAGGGATGGTTAAAGTCAGATAGCTCAAGCAGGCTGATATTGGTGACCACTCCAAAGAGATTTTCCAGGACCGGCAGCGTCCCTGCCACCACAATAGCGCAGATAATTCCGCTGTAGAAATTGGGGGCGAGAGATGAAAAGCTCGCAGGCGGATAGGCGAGTGCGTAAAGCAGCGATTGGATGATGCCGGATAGGCATCCCGCGCTTAAAATACGGCTCCTCTTTCTTAAGCCGAATACGAGAATCGCCGTAGCCATAGCCGTTATTAAAAAAATGAGGCTTAGATAGAGAGAACTGCCGGCAATGATTCCGGCATGATAGGAGGCCAATACGCAAAAAGCAAAGACAAGCTTGAGGTCGTTATAAAATATGGTTACATACATAGCCAGAGCCGTAACCGGTATATACGCTGCCGGTATGCGGTACTCTGTTAATTTGTAAGCGCTAAAGAGAAAGAGCACAAATAAAAAAATAAGTACAAGATAGTTATGCCGTTTATCCCGGGTAATCGCAGGCGGTGAAAATCTAAAATATAAGATAAAGCTGACGAGCAGGAGTCCGCTTAAGATGTTTATATTAAAGGCGATGGGCAGGAGGATTAGTATTATACTGCTTACTAAAAGATATATCTGCGGCTGGTAACGAGCAATTCTATTTGAGTTCATAGAGTTCATAGAGTTCATAGAGTTCATAAGTTTATAGAGTTAAACCAAAATAACTCAATAAACTCAAAGACAACTCAATAAACTCAAAGACAACTCAATCGGGCGGTAGATATTTTCTCATAGGCGGCGATGATTTTCTGGACTAATTCGTGCCTGACCACATCTTTGCCGGTAAAATGGACAAATTTTATCCCTTGAATAGGTTTTAAGATGTCTATTGCCAGCACTAATCCAACGGGCGTTCCTCCCGGAAGGTCGCTCTGGGTAGTATCGCCGGTAATAACGGTTTTAGAATCAAAACCTAAGCGGGTAAGAAACATCTTCAGCTGTTCAACAGTGCAATTCTGCGCTTCATCAAGGATAACAAAGGCATCGTTTAAGGTCCTGCCGCGCATAAAGGCTAAAGGCGCCACTTCAATGGTTCCTATTTCAATGTATTTTTCTATTCTGTCCGCATCCATCATATCGTAGAGGGCATCGTAAAGCGGCCGCAGATACGGCAATATTTTTTCGTATAGAGTTCCCGGGAGATATCCTAAGGATTCTCCTGCTTCAAGAGCCGGCCGGGTAAGGATTATTCTGCGCACATATCCTTTTCGTAAGGCCTCAACTGCCATTGCCATAGCTAAGTAAGTTTTCCCGGTGCCTGCCGGGCCGACGCCAAAAACGATATCGTAATCCTTTATCGCCTGGACGTATTCACGCTGCGTGGAGCTTCTGGGGCCGATCGTCCTGCCTTTAAATGAAAAACCGATGTCCACTTTTTCAGCGTTAAAGCTTTGTTTCGGCCGATGGGTTTCTGCTGCTCGTCCCAAGCGGCTCTCGTTTAAGATATGCTCTATAATCGGCAGGGCGTTTTTAAGTTTTTTATTGCTGCCGGAGATTCTCAGGGTATCTAAGCGCAGGATAATTTTCACGCCCAGCTCTTTTTCTAAAATCGGAAGATTTTCATCCCGGGGGCCAAGGAGCGCCAGCGCCTCAGCGGCATTCTTTAACTTAATCTGCTTTTCCATTACACATTAAACCATTACACCTTTCGTTACACGTTATACATTTAACATTACACAGAGTAATTGAGGGGTAAGATTAATATGATGCAATTCGTTAATCTCTGGGTATCTTTAGCTCTTGTCCGGCGCGAAGCTTAT
>Ga0155962_170_pt1 | contig 14274 bp, 17 predicted proteins | sample RifCSPlowO2_02_FD_107616 | JGI IMG/M metagenome (GOLD analysis project Ga0155962, IMG submission 107616) | Omnitrophica WOR_2 bacterium RIFCSPLOWO2_02_FULL_45_28
AGTTATGCACCGTGCAACCAGATTCCCGGCGGCCTTAGGTATATCAGCGCTGCTGCATATAGCGCTCCTCCTTTCCTTAGTGGCTTTGAATATTTTACCGGCGCAGAAGGTTTTGAATCAGATAGAAGTAAGTTACCTTAAGTTGAAGCCCAAGGCCGTACTGCTTGACACTTTAGCGGACTCCAGGCGCAGCCGAACCATTGAAAAGAGGATAGTTGAGGAACTTACCCACAGGGATTTTCAAAAAATTGTCCCGGGCCAGCGTATTCTTTTGTCCGACAAAAACGAAATTCCTGAGGCAGGCATACTTTTCCAAAAACCAGTTGTGACAAAGACCGAGTTTCTCAATCCCGATGCAATAAAACTATCTTTAGGCGAAGGCGAAATGGGTTCTTTGAGTAAACTGCAGGAAAATCCCGCTTACCTTACTTACAATAATACGATACGGTATAGTATTTGGCGTTCCCTGACCAATAAATTTTTTAGTATAAATAAATCCTATAATCTCAAAGATAAAGGATTGGTATATTTAAAATTTACCTTAAATCGCAATGGGTCGCTTAAGGAATATCAGGTGATTGATGAAAAAAGCAGGGCCAGCGCTGAGTTGAAACAAATAGCCATAGAAGGTTTACTTGATGCCTCGCCATTTGAATCCGCGCCTAAGGAGTTAGATGCTCCGGTGCTTACCTTTAGCCTTGTTATTCATTTTATACGAGAAGAAAATGAGTAATGACGCCTTGCCCATTCCTGTTGCTTACTTTGAGTTTATTGACATAGCCGCTCAAAGATGATATGATAAACCCAAAAGGAGATGATACTATATGTCTGAGGTGATGGTGAGAAAAGATGAGTCGTTTGAGTCCGCCTTAAGGAGATTTAAGAAAAAAATTGATAAAGACGGGATTCTCAAGGAAGTCCGCGACCGCAAGCACTATGAAAAACCGAGCGAGCGCAGGCGCAATAGAGGCAAATAGGTTACTGAGGAATGTAGAAGTAATGGAAATCTCTATTCGCACACGAAAATTTTTCACCGTCTTGCTCGCGGCTTACGACTCGCTCATTTTGACGCCTTTCGTTTGTTGCCTGCTGCATTCGCTCGTCGTAATTCCTTGCAGACTCTTGGCAAAAATTTTCTAATTGTGTGCTCGTCATGAGATTTCCCTTACTTTTGCATAATTCAATAAATGGGGCTTTGTTTATCAACTGCCTGGAACGCCTTTCGTTATAACAATGGCGAGGAAATCGTTCAGGAAATCCGCTCTCTTGGCTTTGAGGAGATTGAGTTAAGTTTTGATTTAACTAAGAAAATAGTCGCAGATATTTCCCGCTTAGTTAAAAAGAAGCGAATCAGAGTCCACTCAGTGCATAACTTTTGTCCTGTACCTGATGGCCTAGAGAGGAGAGAAGCTCTTCCTGACTGTTATTCGTTAGCCTCCTGCGACGAAGAAATAAGGGCCTTGGCAGTAAAATATACTAAGGTTAGCATTGATACCGCTTGTCAGCTTAATGCCAGGGCGTTGGTCTTGCATTGCGGCAGGGTTGAGACCGGGGAGCATACCAGAGAGTTGATTTCTGCATATAACGCTGGCGGGTTTGGCGGGCCTTATTTTCAAGCCCTGAAGCTCCGCATGCATAAAGAAAGAATAGAGAAAGCCGAGGAGCATTTTTCAAACGCTTTGCGGAGCCTTGAGCAGCTCGCCGGCTACGCAAAAGGGCTGGATATTGCTATCGGTATTGAAAATAGGTTTTACTTCCGCGAGATTCCTTCCTTTGCAGAAACGGGCAGGATTTTAGAGCATTTTAGAGGCGCGCCTGTTTTCTATTGGCATGATACCGGCCATGCCCAGCTCTGGGAGAATTTAGGTTTTATGAAGCATAAAGATTATTTAGATACGTATGCGCCGTATCTTCTCGGAGTGCATCTGCATGATATTAAAGGAACGCAGGACCATCTGGCTCCGCTTGAGGGAGATTTTGATTTCAATGCGCTTAAGCCATATCTTAAAGACGGCACTATTAAGACCTTAGAGGCGCATTACCCTGCGACTGCCGGAGAGCTTATCTGCGCTAAGGATTATTTAGAAAAGCTTTATGCCTCGAATTAAGCAGCCTGCCACGCCAGGCTGCTTAATTCGTAGGCAGCCCGCCGTAGCCGGGCAATTCTATCCCTTAAAACCGCAGGAACTGAGACGGCAGATTGAACTATTCTCTGACAAAATAAAACCGGCGGCGCCAAAGAAAGAGGTGATTGCCTGTATGCTGCCCCACGCCGGTTATATTTATTCAGGGCTCGTTGCGTACACGATAGTTTCGGAGATTAAAATAAAAAATAATTTGATCATCCTGGGCCCTAATCATACCGGGATGGGTGAATCCTTTAGCGTTATGGATGAGGGCTCCTGGAGCCTGCCTTTTGGCAGCGTGAATATAAATACGGTTTTAGCCCGCAAGCTATTAGATGAGGCAGATTTTCTAAGCGCGGATACTCACGCGCATCAATTTGAGCATTCAATAGAGGTTGAGCTTCCTCTGTTCCAATATTTGAAAGAAGATTTTACCTTTGTGCCGATAGTAATTGGAAGCAATGATTTTAAGTTCTGCCAGAAGTTAGGCCTGGGAATAGCCTCAAGCATCCGGGAGCTGGGTATGGAAAAAGACACGCTCATTGTGGCCAGTTCCGATATGACCCATTATGAGGATGAAAAGAGCGCAAAGGAAAAAGACCGCAAAGCCATCGCTGCGATTGAAGAGCTGGATGAAGAGAAATTATGGTCAAGGATAAATGAATTAGATATTTCTATGTGCGGCTCTGCTCCGGCAGTAGCTATGCTTTCTGCGGCCAAGGCGCTTGGCGCAAAAAAGGGCGAATTGGTTAAATATCAGACCAGCGGCGATACTACGGGAGACAAGTCCAGCGTGGTCGGCTACGCCGGGATAATTATTTATTAATTCACCCCTGCCGTTTTGCTTCGCTTTTGCCTGCCTGTCGGCAGACAGGCGCAGCAAAACGAAGCAGCGGGGGTTCATTAAATGGGCGACGAAGATAAGAAAAAAGTTGATGAGAGCTACAAGACAGGGGTAGAAAGAGAGAAGCAAAAAACAGAAGGCGCCTCAGCTGCATCCGGGGAGGCTCAGCGAGCCGAAGAATTTGCGGCTCCGGAGCCGAGTTTCCCGTTTTTCATCACCACCCTGGCAATGCAGGCAACTATCGCTCTGGGCGATGCCCAAAACCCCGCGGATGGCAAAAAAGAAGAGAGCCTGCCTCAGGCAAAGTTTTTGATTGATACGTTGGGAATGCTTCAGGAAAAAACCAAGAACAATTTAACCTCAGAAGAGAATTCTATGTTAGAAGGCATATTATACGAATTAAGGATGCGTTATGTGCAAAAAACGGGGGATAAAAAATGATTGATAAAGAGTTGTTGGATATCCTGGCCTGCCCGGCCTGTAAGAGCGACGTAGTTTTAGAGAGCGCCGCGGGTGAGGAAAAGATTGTCTGCAGCAAATGTAAACGTAAGTATCCGGTGCGTGACGGCATACCGATAATGCTCATTGACGAAGCTGAATCCGGCTCGTGAATTAATCAGAAAAATAGATGTCTTCCCGCCTCAACCGCCTCTTAGAGAAATTAGAAGCCAGTTCTCTTGACGGGCTTTTAGTCAGCAAAGCGGCAAATGTCTCATACCTGAGTTGTTATAATATTCCTGATTCCTATCTTTTAGTCAGCCCAAAGAAAGCATATCTTATTACCGACTTCCGCTATGTGCAAGAAGCAGAGAGGAATATCCGGGGCGTCTCTGTATTTAAGTATAATAATTTATTCGGGGATATTGCCCGCTTGGTTAAAAAACTCAAAGTTCGCCGACTGGGGTTTGAGTCAAATGATTTAAAGGTTGCTGAATATGGTAAAATAAGGCAATATGCCGGGCCAAAGATTAAACTCGTTGATACATTTAATCTCATTGAAAGCCTGCGGCAGATCAAGGAGCCGCAGGAAGTAAAATATATCAAAGAGGCGATCGGCATTACCGCTTCGGCCCTTAAATTTTTAAAGGGTTATCTTAAGCCGGGCTTAAGTGAGCTAGAAATAGCCGGCGAGCTTGAACGTTTCATCCGTTTCCGGGGAGCGGCCAGGAGCGCATTCAATATTATTGTCGCCAGCGGCCCTCATTCCAGCTTTCCTCATGCCCCGCTCTCAAACAGGAGGCTTAAGCCGGCTGATGCAGTGCTCATTGATATCGGCGTTGAGGTAAAGGGCTACAAATCTGACTTGACAAGGGTATTCTTTTCCGATAGAATACAACCTATCCAACGTAAGCTCTATCAAATTATCATCGGCGCGCAGGAAAAGGCAATAGAAGCAGTTAAGGCGGGGAGCGAAATTAGCAAGCTTGACTACGCCAGCCGCAGCTATATTCGCAGTTCTGGCTATGGCAGATACTTTGGCCATAGCTTAGGCCACGGGGTAGGTTTAGAGGTTCACGAAGAGCCTTCCATCTCAGCTAAAAATAAATCTCTCGTCCAAGAGGGCATGGTTTTTACCATTGAGCCGGGGATTTATCTTCCCGGCAGGTTCGGGCTGCGGGTAGAAGATATGGTTTTGGTTACGAAGAAAGGGGTTGAGGTTTTAAGTGGCGCTATCGATAAATCAATTTAAGGTGGGGGTAACTATTCTCTTAGACAGAGAGGTGTATCAAATTACTGAAACCGAACATGTAAAACCGGCCAAGGGTTCTGCATTTGTGCGCACAAGGCTTAAGAATTTAAGAACCGCAGGCCTCCTTGATAGGACCTTCAGGGGCCAGGATACTGCCGAGGAGGCATTTGTAGAGCAGAGAAAGCTGCAGTATCTTTATGCCTCAGGCGACATCTATCATTTTATGAACCAGGAGAATTACGACCAGCTGGTGATTTCCCGTGATGTCCTGGGAGAAGGCGCTAAGTTTCTTAAGGATAACCTGGAAGTTACCGGGTTTTTTTATAAGGATCAGATTTTAAATGTGCTGATGCCGAATTTTATTGAGCTGACGGTAACGGAAACCGAACCGGGAGTGCGCGGCGATACAGCCAAAAGCGGCAATAAATCCGCAAAGGTTGAAACCGGCGCAACCATCCAGGTCCCGCTGTTTATCAATGTGGGAGATAAGATTAAGGTGGATACCCGCAGCGCCAGCTACGTTGAACGGGCATATTAAAAAAGTGTCATCTCTAGAGTCTCAAGAAGCGAGATAAAATAAGGAGAAGAATCCGGGGTGAACGTAAAAGAAATTAAAGAGATGATTAATCTGATGAATGAGAATAATCTCTCTGAGCTTGAGATTGAGAAGGACGGGATGCGTATCAAGCTGAAAAGGGCCGGCGCTGGCGCGCAAGAAATAACCCCGGCGCCTATCTTCATTGAACGGGAAAAAAATCGTCTGCCTGAAGCTGCGCTTGCCGAGGCATCCAGAAAGGAGCCTTCGGCAAATAGAATTGAAATCAAAGCTCCGATGGTAGGAACATTCTATCGCGCCCCAGGCCCTGAGGCGCCGCCTTTTGTGCAGCTTAACCAGGAGATTGAGCCGGGACAGGTAATCTGCATCATTGAAGCAATGAAGCTGATGAATGAAATTAAGTCTGAAGTAAAGGGAAAGATTTTAGAGATTTTAGTTGATAATGCTGAGCCGGTAGAATTCGGCCAGCCTTTGTTTCTTATAGAACCTCGTTAGTCAGATTGGCTAAGATAATATCCGCGTATATCCTCACCGCACTCACCCGCCGCTTTCGGGGGCGGGGTGAGCGGGCGCGTTTAAAATGTTTTCTAAAATACTGATAGCCAACCGCGGTGAAATTGCCTTGCGGATTATCCGGGCTTGCAAAGAGCTCGAGGTTCGTACCGTAGCAGTTTATTCCCAGGCAGACACTGATTCTCTCCATGTGCGTATGGCAGATGAGGCTATTTGTATCGGCCCGGCGGCCAGCGTCAATAGTTACCTCAACATACCGGCAATTATCTCCGCAGCAGAAATAACCGATGTTGACGCCATCCATCCCGGTTACGGTTTTTTAGCTGAAAATCCCCATTTCGCTGAAATCTGCGAATCCTGCCAGATTACCTTCATCGGGCCGACCCCGGAAAATATCCGTCTTATGGGCGATAAGATGCAGGCGCGCGAAACGATGCGTAAGGCCGGCATACCCATTATTCCCGGGAGCGTTTCTGCCATAAAAACTAAAGAGGATGGCTTAAAGACAGCAAGGCGCATCGGTTATCCGGTCATGATCAAGGCTGCTGCCGGAGGCGGCGGCAAAGGGATACGTATCTGCCACAATGATATCAGCTTGGTTTCCGGTTTGATGACCGCCCAGTCTGAGGCAGAGGCGAGCTTTGGCAACCCCAATGTCTATATTGAAAAATATATCGAGCGGCCGCGCCATATTGAAATCCAGCTTTTGGCGGATGAGTATAACCATATCATCCACCTGGGAGAGCGCGATTGTTCTATTCAGCGGCGCCATCAGAAGCTTCTGGAGGAATCTCCATCTCCGGTCGTAGATAATAAACTGCGCAAACGTTTAAGCGAGGCAGCAATCCGGGCCGCCAAAGAGGTAAAGTATGTGAGCGCGGGGACGGTTGAGTTTTTGCTTGATGCGGACAAAAATTTCTACTTTATGGAGATGAATACCCGCATCCAGGTAGAGCATCCGGTAACCGAGTTGGTTACCGGTATGGATATTGTCAAAGAGCAGATTAAAATCGCAGCGGGTGAAAAATTAAAAGCCCATCAGGATGATATTGTTTTCAGAGGCTCAAGCATTGAATGCCGCATCAACGCCGAGGATTGCGAAAACAATTTTATGCCTTCACCCGGTAAAATTGACGTCTTAAACTTTCCGGGAGGACCGGGGGTGAGAATTGACAGCCATGCCTATCAGGGATATACCGTTAGCCAGCATTATGATTCGCTTATCGCCAAATTGATTGTCCTGGGAAGAGACCGTAAAGAAGCAATCCGGATTATGAGCCGCGCCCTCGGCGAGTTTACCGTCGAGCCGATTAAAACCACCATCCCGTTTCATAGAGGGGTATTAGAAAATCCCTTTTTCATAAAAGGAGATTTCTCCACCAATTTCATAAACGAAACCTTTAAACAGGAAGGGGCAAGGAAATAACTAAGAAGATGGACGTTGATTCCAAGACAGATTTGGGAACGGTAAAAATCCATCAAAAGGTCATCGCCTCAATCGCAACCATAGCGGCCCTTGAAATTGAGGGAGTAAAAGAGATAGCCCGGGTGGCTGATTTTGACATATGCAAGTTCCTGGGTTTGAAAAACTCTAAAAGTATAAAAGTTGAATTCAGCAAGAATGGCCAGATAAACCTTGAGATACCCCTGGTGGTAAGATACGGCTATAATATTCCTGAAATTTCCGAGAGTGTGCAGGAGAGCGTCAGGGGAGCGCTTGAGAAAATGGTTGATAAGTCGCCGAGGTATATCACGATTAACATACAGGGAATCGAGAAGGTGTAGGGGGGTGAGATATGAGATTATTTACCTTATTCGGGCTTTTATTTAATACAATCTTTTTTATTCTGCTTGCCGGAATAATTGCGGGTTTTGCCCTGAATTGGATAACACCGCTGATGATTTTTAATACCGTGACCCAGATTCATCAGGACCCTAATTCCCGCCTCATCTTAGGATTAATCAGCGCCTTAATCATTCTGATCAGTATTTCTTTTGCCCAATCCGTCCTGGGGAAGATGCAGAGAGAAAAAAATATTGCCTTTCAGACTCCCAGCGGCCAGGTCAGCATTGCCTTGTCCGCGGTTGAGGATCTTATCCGGCGGCTTGCCCTGCAGGTTCCGGAGGTCAAGAGTTTCAGGCCTGACGTCGTGGTAAATAAAAAGGGCATTATAGTTAATTTGAGGATAGATTTGCGCACAGAAACCAGCATAACCGAACTTACGGAGCGGCTGCAGGAATTGATAAAAAATAAGATTCAGGCCCTGCTGCGCGGCATTGATGAGCCGATTTCAGTGAGGATACACGTAGCCAAAATCATTACTCACGAAGAGAAGGAAAGGGCTAAGCAAAAGACAGAACCCGAAACTAAAGAACCGCCCATCCCATTTTATGGGTATGGGCGCTAGAGAGAGGTATTATGGCAAAAATAGGTATTCTTACCGGCGGAGGCGATTGTCCGGGATTAAATTCAGTGATACGCGCTGTAGTGCGTAAGGGAATTAATGATGGATATGAGGTTATTGGCATAAGGAATGGCTGGAAAGGCCTGATTGAAAATGACGCCGGGCCGTTAAATTTACAGTCAATATCAGGAATCCTTCCCAGGGGAGGGACCATCCTGGGAACCAGCCGCACCAATCCATACAAAAAAGAGCTGGGAGTCCAGAAAGCCATTGCTAACTACAGGGCCTTAGGCTTAGACGCCCTTATTGCGGTGGGCGGCGAGGACACCCTGGGCGTAGCCGCGAAATTGGCCAAGGAAGGCCTGGGTATCGTAGGCGTTCCCAAGACAATTGATAATGATTTATCCGCTACCGATTATACCTTCGGTTTTGATACCGCAGTCAATATCGCCACCGAATGTATTGACCGTTTGCACACCACAGCCGAAAGCCACCACCGGATTATTGTGGTTGAGGTAATGGGCAGGCACGCAGGCTGGATTGCCATTGAGTCAGGGATTGCCGGCGGAGCAGACGTGATATTGATACCAGAGATACCCATTGATATGGATGAAGTATGTGCTTTGCTCAAAAAAAGACATGCCCGCGGGAAAACATTCAGCATTGTGGTTGTGGCAGAAGGAGCGCACTTTAAAGAAGACCATACCGTGCTCCAGGAGCAGAAGTTAGATGAATTCGGCCATGTGCGTCTGGGAGGAATCGGCGAGGCATTAGCCAAAGAAATTGAAAAGCGCACCGGCTATGAGACCAGGGTTTCTGTCTTAGGCCATATCCAGAGAGGCGGCACGCCCACAGCTTTTGACCGGGTTTTAGGCACGCGCTTTGGAGTTAAAGCTGTGGAATTGATCAAAGAGAAAAAATTTGGCCAGATGGTTGCGCTCTCAGGAAATAAGATTATATCCGTTAGACTTGAAACAGCTACGGGAAAACTAAAAACCGTTGACCCTGAATATTACGAATTAGCCAAGGTCTTTTTTGGTTAATCCCCCCTGCTTTGTTTTCGTAGAAAACAAGGGGGGATAATTCGCCCCGCCAACGGCGGGGCTCATTAAATGCGCGATAGGATTATAGATATCATTAACGATTCCATCCATATCAAAGAGGAGATTCTGCATACCCAGCTGGATAATATTATCAAAGCGGTAAAGGTAATTGTTGCCTCTTTTAAATCCGGAGGCAAAGTGCTTATCTTTGGCAACGGCGGCTCAGCCGCAGATGCCCAGCATATCTGCGCGGAATTTGTGGGAAAATTCAAAAAGGAAAGAGCTGCGCTTCCGGCAGTAGCCCTGAATACAAATAGCTCGGTCTTGACTGCCTTGAGTAACGATTATGGTTACGAAATAGTATTCTCTCGGCAATTGGAAGCCCTGGCAAGGCCTGGGGATATCGCCATAGGCATATCCACCAGCGGCAGGGCAAAGAATGTGCTCCTGGCAATAAAAAAGGCAAAGGAGATGGGCCTTAAAACTATTTGTTTGACCGGCGCAAGCGGCGGAGAATTAGCCAGATGCGCAGACCTCTCTCTTATCGTGCCATCGTCGGTCACCGCACGGATACAAGAGGCGCATATTACGATGAGCCATATCATCTGCGAGCTGGTAGAGGAAGAGCTATTCAGATAGAAACAGAGAGGAGTCTTCAGGTGCCAGGCCTCAGGTGTCAAAACTTTAAAGTAAAGGCTTTGGGAGAAAAGATAAAGAGCGCGAGCAGAATCAAAAAGATTATTGATAAACTTAAAGACGAGGGAAAGAAAATCGCCTTTACCAATGGGTGTTTTGATATTTTGCATTACGGGCATATAAAATATTTAGAGGAAGCTAAAGGAAAAGCCGATATATTGGTGGTGGGATTAAACAGCGATTCCTCGGTAAAGAAGATTAAAGGCAAAAATAGGCCAATCAATAAACAGCTTGACCGGGCCCGGGTATTGAGCGCGCTTACTTCAGTGGATTATCTGACTATTTTTTCCGAAGGCACGCCGTTAGAATTGATAAAGTTAATTCAGCCGGATGTTTTAGTTAAGGGAGGGGACTGGCAGAGAGAAAAGATTGTGGGGGCTGATTCTGTGAAAAATCGCGGCGGAAAAGTTCTAGCCATACCTTATATCAAAGGGTATTCTACAACCCGCTTGATTGAAAAAATTCGCGCTATTAGAGCGTTTAATGGATAAGGGCATATTACGGATTATTGATGCTAACCTGAACCGGCTCTTAGAAGGTTTACGGGTCTGCGAAGAGATAATGCGCTTTATAGTTTTAGATAAAAATCTAACTTTACGTTTTAAAAATCTACGCCATGACCTAACAGGCTTGACTAAGAAATGGAAGATTAAAGATGACCAACTCTTAGGTTCCCGCGACAGCCTTGCTGATATAGGGAAACCCTCAATTAAAGAAGAGCTAAAGAGGCAGGATTATCAGGATATATTTTTTGCTAATATTCAGAGGGCCAAAGAATCGGCAAGAGTTTTAGAGGAATTTTCCAAGCTAAAGAATAAAAGGGTATCCGCGGGCTTTAAAGATATCCGTTACCGGTTATATCAGATTGAAAAAGATTCAGATAGCAAAATCAGGAATATACGCGGTAATTGACCGCACGGCGTGTGGGAAAAAATCACTCGTTGAGCTCGCCAGGGGCTGCATAAAGGCAGGAGTTAAAATAATTCAGCTCAGGGATAAAACCGAGGATGTTAAAGGATTTTATCGGAATGCCCTTTTAATCAGGGAGATTACAAAAGGAAAGGCTCTATTCATCATTAATGACCGCGCGGATATCGCTAAGTTAGTTAATGCCGACGGCCTGCATACCGGCCAGGATGACCTGCCGGTTAAGGCAGCCCGTGCGATATTGGGTCCTCAGAGAATTATCGGTAAGTCCTGCCATAGCGTAAAAGAAGCCATCCAAGCTGAAAGGGAAGGCGTTGATTACATCAGTATCGGACCGATTTTTAAGACACCGACCAAACCCGGCTATAGGCCAGCCGGCCTTAAGGTATTGAAGGAAACTTGCCAGCGCCTTAAAATACCTATTGTGGCTATCGGCGGAATTAATATGGATAATATAAAATTAGTAAGAAATGCCGGCGCCGGGTTAATCGCCGTAGTGAGAGCAATATGTAAGGCGAAGGATATAGGGCAGGCGATAGATAAATTGTCGTGTGTTCATCCCCCCTTGTTTTCTACGAAAACAAAGCAGGGGGGATTAATTCGCCCCGCCAACGGCGGGGCTCATTAAATGACCCAATTAGAATCAGCCCTCAAGAATAAAACTTCCCGGGAGATTGCCGCGGTTGCAGAGATTGAGAGGGTGAGCAGGAATTTTTTAAAAAAGAATATTGCCTCCGGAAGAATTGTAATCCCTAAGAATAACAAACGCACGATAAAGAAAATCTGCGGCATCGGTTACGGGCTGCGCACTAAAATCAATGCCAATATCGGAACTTCAAGCGATGAAGCGGATATTTCCGATGAGCTTGAAAAATTAAGGGTCTCGGTTGAATATGGCGCAGATACGGTGATGGACTTAAGTATTGGCCAGGATATCTCAGGTATACGCCGGGCCGTGCTCAAAGAATCAAGAGTGCCTGTGGGAACTGTGCCTATTTATCAAGCAGCGCAGGAAGCAACAAGAAGAAAGGGGAATTTTCTTAAGATGACCGCCGATTGCCTGCTCGGGGTAATCCAGGAGCAGGCTGAAGACGGCGTAGATTTTATGACTATCCACGCGGGGGTAACCCGCAAAACCGTTTCCTTGGTAAAAAAAGGTAAGCGGATTTTAGATATCGTCAGCCGGGGCGGCGCGATCCTGACAAGCTGGATGGCTCATCATAAGAAGGAAAACCCACTCTACGAGTGCTTTGATAAAATTCTAGAGATCGCCTATAACTATGATATTACCTTAAGCTTAGGCGATGGCCTGAGGCCGGGTTCAATTTTAGATGCAACGGACGCTGCCCAGTTAAGTGAATTAAGGCTTTTGGGAAAGTTGGCCCGCAGGGCGCATGAAAAGAAGGTGCAGGTAATTATTGAAGGGCCAGGCCATGTGCCTTTAGAGCAAATCAGGAAAAATGTAGAGTTAGAAAAGAGGCTCTGTAACGATGCGCCGTTCTACGTTCTGGGGCCTTTAGTAACCGATGTGGCTTCAACCAGAGACCATATTTCAGCGGCAATCGGAGGGGCGCTGGCAGCAAGTTACGGCGCAGATTATCTGTGCGTGGTAAGCCCGGCTGAACATTTACGCCATCCATCGGTTGAAGATATAAAAGAAGGAGTAATTGCCGCGCGCATCGCCGGCCATAGCGGGGATATCGCTAAAAGGATTAATGGAGCGACTGATTGGGATAAGCAGATGTCCATTGCCAGAAAAAAGCGCGATTGGAATGAGCAGATTTCATTATCAATTGATCCTCAAAAAGCCAAGGAATACCGCGCTGCTTCAAAGCCGCATCTCTTAGATGTGTGTACGATGTGCAGCGAATATTGTTCAATAAAACTGATTGAGGAATGCGCGAAGGTGTAGCTATAGGCGGGTGTAATTCAGTGGCAGAATGGCAGCTTCCCAAGCTGTATATGGCGGTTCGATTCCGCTCACCCGCTTTGAAAATACAACGGACTAAAAGCAAAGATTTTAGATTTTTATGGTATATATAAAACATTTTCCTAACCACTGCGAAAATCGCATAAGGTTATCGCCGAAGGCGATTTTCTTGATTGCTATGCTACAGGCTGCATGCTGCATGCTGCAGGCAAGCGGTTGCGCTACGTTAGAGCATGCCCCCAGGCCGATTAGCCCTAAACCGCAGGGATTGAGTTTGCCGGGAATGTATCATCGCGTGGCAAAGGGCCAGACCCTCTGGCGTATTTCTAAAATCTACGGCGTTGAACTTGATGAAATAGTCAGGATTAACAACATTAAAGATTCAACACAGATAGAGGCAGGGCAGTCAATTTTTATACCTGTAAATTTAAGGGCGCCGCAATCGCCTGTCGCAATGCAGCCGCTAGGTCTTGAGGATTTTGTCTGGCCAAAAAAAGGTAAAATTATTTCCGGCTTCGGCGAAAAAACCAACAACGGAATAAACAAAGGTATTACCTTAGGCCTTGATACCGGCTCCAATATTGTCGCCTCGGCTTCGGGAACCGTCGTTTTCAGCAATGAAAATTTGGGGGATTATGGGAAAACCCTGATTATATCCCACAACGACGGTATAATGACGTTGTATAGTTTACTCTCGCATATTTTAGTAAAACCCGGTGATTACATTAATCGGGGAACGCCGATTGCAAAATGCGAAAATGGTTTATTGCATTTTGAAATAAGAAGGGGGCATATTCCCCAGAACCCGTATTATTACTTGCCCCGTTAGATCGGCGGCGGGAGAGTATAACAATGAGGTAAACTTGTGGAATTTTACGGAAGACAGGATATACTCAGTATTTTAGATAAACGCGCAAACGGCTTGAGCAAGGGCTACAGGCAGAATATTGCCATAATCGGCGCGGAACTCATCGGCAAAACCTGTCTTATCAAATATTGGTTATCCCGGTATTGCGATAGCCATACTGTTTGTGTCTATATTGAAGTTAGTCCTCAAGCCGCGGGTATTTTTTTAAAGAAATTTATCGGGACGCTTCTTTATGCTTTTTTAGAAAATAGCGCCCTGGCCTTAAAAGATGATGATATTGTTTTTTTAATTAAAAAGTCAGAAAGATACGCCCCCGAGACCTGCGCGCTGGCACGAGAACTCCTTTTTGAAAGAAAGAGAATAAGCGCTCACGACGCATTTGAGAGGAGTTTAGATCTCACAGAGGTATTGCATAAAGAAACAGGCAAATACTGCATCGTCATCTTTGATGAGTTTCATCTGTTGGAGGCGCTTAAGATAAAGGATTTCTACCTCTACTGGCGCAGGCATATTATGCTCAATAAGCATACGATGTATATCCTGCTCTCTTCCCGAAAGCAGCTTGCCAATAATATTTTTGCATCCGATTTAGCCCTCTTATTCGGAAATTTTGAGAAAATAGAGCTTGAGGCCTTTGACAATAAAACCGCGCAATCCTTAGTTAAGGATAAATTAA
>Ga0155962_146_pt1 | contig 12902 bp, 12 predicted proteins | sample RifCSPlowO2_02_FD_107616 | JGI IMG/M metagenome (GOLD analysis project Ga0155962, IMG submission 107616) | Omnitrophica WOR_2 bacterium RIFCSPLOWO2_02_FULL_45_28
TATTTCCTGGATGCGCATTGATTCTGACGGAGCCCTCTGGGCAATTAATCCGGAGTCGGGATTTTTCGGGGTTGCCCCCGGCACGAATTCTAAAACCAATCCCAATATGGTTGAAACCATAAAAAAGAATACCATTTATACCAATGTGCTGCTTAAGCCGGATAAGACCGTCTGGTGGGAGGGGGCTGATGGCGAGGTTCCTAGTCAGGGTATTGATTGGCAGGGTCATCTCTGGAAGCCGGGAATGAAGGATGCGGAAGGAAATGTCATAAAGGGCGCGCATCCCAACAGCCGTTTTACCACGCCCATTGCCAATTGCCCTTGCGCTTCTTTTCGCTTGGAGCAGCATCACGGAGTTCCCGTATCTGCGATTATCTTCGGGGCCCGCCGGGCGCATCTTGCGCCTTTGGTTTATGAGGCGTTCAACTGGCAGCACGGCGTCTTCATTGCTGCCGCCATGGCCTCAGAGCTTACCGCGGCCCAGGTGGGAAAAATCGGCCAGGTAAGAAGGGACCCAATGGCAATGCTTCCCTTCTGCGGCTACAATATGGCGGATTATTTTCGGCATTGGCTGGAAATGGGAAAGAAAATGGCCCGTCCTCCCAGGATTTTTCATGTGAATTGGTTTCGCAGCGATGAATCGGGGAACTTTTTGTGGCCCGGCTACGGTGAAAACTTAAGAGTCCTGGAGTGGGTGCTTGACCGCTGCAATAAAAAGAAAGAGGCGCTAAAGACACCCATTGGTTTTATTCCCAATCTTTCGGATCTGGATATGACAGGTTTGCATTTGCGAAGCGGCGCTTTAGAAAAACTTTTGGAAATAGACAATAAGGCCTGGCTTGAGGAATTAAAATCAATAAAAGGATTTTTTAAGCAGTTTGACAAAGGCCTGCCCGCTGAATTATGGCAGGAATATGAGGCATTGGAAGAACGGCTGAAAGCAGAATAAAATAAAGTTCACTTAAGTTACTTGAGTTTATTGAGTTAAACTCTATGAACTCTATGAACTCTATGAACTCAAATGAAATGCATTATTTCTACTAATTTTAAGGGCCTGAAGCTCTTTAAGCGCGGCAAGGTGCGGGATGTCTACGACTTAGGCGATAAGCTTCTTATCGTCTCAACGGACAGGATTTCCTGCTTTGACCTGGTTTTACCTACGGCTATCCCTTATAAAGGAATGGTCCTAAATCAGATTTCTAAGTTCTGGTTTGATTTTAGCAAAGGCATAATCGCAAATCATTTGCTTACTACAGAGGTTACCGAGTATCCGCAGCGCTTAAGAGAACATAGCGGCATTCTGGATAAGCGGTCAATGTTAGTTAAAAAAACCCTGCCTTTGGCGATTGAATGTATCGTCAGGGGCTATCTATCCGGCTCAGCCTGGAAAGAGTACCGGCTGAAAGGTTCTCTCTGCGGTCTGAAGCTGCCTGCGGGATTACGGGAATCTCAGGAATTACCCGAAGCAATCTTTACTCCTTCAACCAAGGCCGAGGAGGGGCACGACGTCAATATAAGCGCTCGCGAAGCAATAAAAATTACCGGCAAAGAGCTCTATGAAAAAGTAAGAATAAAGGCGCTGGCCATATACCAAAAGGCGCAGGAGCACGCATTAAGCCGCGGCATAATTATCGCTGATACAAAATTAGAATTCGGGCTCATTGGCAATGAATTGATTCTCATTGATGAGGTTTTGACTCCGGATTCTTCGCGTTTCTGGCCGAAGGACTCTTATGTAATAGGGAAGGGCCAGGCAAGCTTTGATAAGCAGTTTGTGCGGGATTATCTGGAAGGTACAGGCTGGACTAAAGAGCCTCCTGCTCCGGCATTACCCGAGAAAATAGTTAAGAAGACAAGCGAGAAATATTTAGAGGCCTATCAGAGGCTCAGCGGGCAAAAATTATAGTGAAAAAAATAATCTCTGCTTCTTTTAGGGTTTTTATAAGCATTGTCCTGCTTTTAGTATTATTTAGAAAGATAGATTTTAAAGGCATGCTCAGAGTCATTGCCCGGTTAAATCCTCTTTATTTCACATCGGCGATAGTTATATTCCTTATCATTTATCTCCTGGTTTTCTACCGCTGGAAAATGCTTCTGGATACCCGCAAGGCCGGCCTTTCTTCGCTGCGGGTGTTTAGTTCTTTTTCCGGGGGGTTGTTTTTTAATCTCTTTACGCCTTCCACCATAGGCGGAGATTTATCCAGGAGTATTGATTTAGGCGCGCATACTAAACGATATGGGGTTATCGCCGCTACCGTGCTCCTAGACCGTTTGAGCGGGTTTGCCGGCCTGGTAACTGTGGCTATAATTTCACTTATTTTTGGACATCGGCTGATTAGCGATTTTTCGGTTTACGCCACGGTATTGCTGATGGCGTTTTTATTGATCGGCGTTTTTTTAATTTTATTTAATCAAGGGATATACGAACGGCTCAACCGTTCTGTTTCTAAAAGAGGCAAACTCTGGGAGAATTTCAAGAAACTGCATTCGGAGATATATTTTTTCCGCCGCCATCGCGCGGTTCTTTACGCAAACTTAGGATGCTCCATACTGATTCAGGCAGGCGCATCTTTATTCTCTTATTTTCTCCTGCGCTCGTTAAATACCAGGATTAGCATCATTTATCCGTTTGTCTTTAATCCCGTGATTACCGTTATTACTACCTTACCTATTTCTATAGGGGGGCTGGGCCTAAGGGATGCCTCAAGCATCTTTTTCTACTCCAAGGCAGGAGTGGCAAAGGATGTCGCTCTGGCGCAGTCCTTGCTAAATTTTGCACTCATCGTGAGCTTCGGGCTTATCGCAGGTATAATCTATGTCTCTACACTTCGTTATCGACGGCTACAACCTCATCAAACAGACGCCCGCTCTTAATAAAGACAATTTAGAAGATTCCCGGGCTGCCTTGATTAAGTTTTTAAACATACACCGGCCTCAGGGAAGCGGGAATAATCAAGTCACAATTGTTTTTGACGGAAAGGAAGGCAACTTTCATTATGAAGCAGCTGCGCCTTCAATAGAGGTAATTTTTTCCATTGGCCAGAGCGCTGACGATAAAATAAGAAGGCTGGTTGAAGAGTCGCCGCATCCTAAAACAATCGTGGTGGTTACCAATGACCGGGAGATTCAGCTTTCTGTGCGGCAGCTCAGGGCTCAAGTCAGGACAATTGATGAATTCCTAAAGAAATCTAACCATGCGCAAAAATTAAAGCAAAAGACGGATAAAAAAAATTCTGCGGATGAAAAGGTCCTGTCATATTCATCGGAAGAAAAAATTAACGAAGAACTGAAGAGGATATGGTTAAAAAGTTAAAGCAAAGCCCCGCCATGAATGACGGGAACTATATAAAATTCTTAGGCACCGCCGGGGCAAGATTCGTGATGATTAAACAGCTGCGTTCTTCAGGAGGCATCTGGGTCTCATATAAGGGTACCAACGTCATTATTGACCCTGGCCCGGGAAGCATCACCCGCTGCGCGATGAGCAAGCCCAAGATTGACCCTGCAAAATTAGACGGGATAATCCTTACGCATAGGCATTTAGACCATTCTAATGACGTCAATGTAATGATTGAGGCAATGACTGAAGGAGGTTTTAAGAAAAGAGGCATTGTTTTCCTGCCGCAAGACGCGCTGGATGATCAGCCGGTGATTTTAAGGCACCTGATGCCGGTAGTTGAAAAAATAGAAGTTCTTAAAGAAAAAGCAAGTTACGGCATTGGTGAAATTAAATTCAGCGTTCCGGCAAAACAGAGCCATCCGGTCATGACTTACGGTTTGCATTTTGAATTTAAGCCGTCGCTCTCGCTGATCGCCGATACCCGTTATTTTGAAGGTATTGAGGAGTCCTACAGGGCTGATGTCGTTATCATCAACGTAGTTTTTTATGAGCCCCGTCCGGAAATAGGCCACTTGAGCTTTAGTGATGCCAGAAAAATCATTGAACGCATACGGCCGGCGACCGCGATATTAACCCATTTCGGTATGACCATGCTTACCCACAAGCCGCATATCTTAGCCGAGCAATTATCCCGTGAACTTAATTTAGAAATAATCGCGGCATATGACGGAATGAAGTTTAACTTACGAGCATAGGAAATTATATCAGGCCTGCCTGCCGGCAGGCAGGCCGCCCAAATCAGATCCTTCGGCGCTTTGACAGGTTCCTGCCTGCTGAGCAGGCAGGATAGAAACGAGCGCCAAAGGATCAAGAAAAATCTGCAATCCGTTGATTATTTTTCATTAAGAGTTAAATGATTCCTTGCTAAAAAACAAACAGATGAAGATATTGCAAAATTGTTTAATTTTATTGATTTTAGGAGCATCATTCTTAATTTTTTCTGTTATTCCCGCTTATTCTCAAGAACCCCAAACTTCCTACATTATTGTCCACTGCCATAATCCTGAAGGAAAAGAGATAAATAGCATAGAAGGTATGACCGGTATCGAAGTTGAAATATATGACGGTGATACTTTTGAGGGATACGGCGCTTATAATACCGCAACGCATAACCAACCCATCCCTCTTGCTCCGGGCAGCCATACCATCAAAGTTAAATTTAACGGAATAACTTTAGAGCAGAATATAACTTTAGATAGTGGCGTCACTAAAGTATTGACTTTTGTATTTGAAAGAAGGGTATGGGATTTTGTAACCTTTTTAAATGGAATTGGGCATGTTAGAGAAGAAAAATATTTTTATCATGAAATGCTTAGTGCTTATGAAGCTGAATTTCTTCACAACCTTCCCTATCCTTTAAAATTTATACATACTAATGTAGGTCTTCATGCAGAACCTTGGCAAAATAAAATTGTAACAGGTACACTTTATGGTGATATGACTATTATACCTAATAATCTGGATATTGATTTAGGAGTTATTGCCCCTTGGTCAGATGCGGATTCTTGGGATTTGGGAATGCACTGGGGCTACTATATTGCAGAAACAGAAGAGTTTATATCTAATCCTCCTGATTTTACTAATTGGTATATACAAAATGAACCAACTTCTAATGTGGGTGGAAATGCAAGTTTTACTTCCATTGGCGACCTAGGATTTTTTATAACCAATACCACCGATTATCGAATAAATACAGTAACCGTATATAGTCTAAGAGGAATTAATATAGTGATATATCGTAACTGGTGGAATGATTTTTATGTTTATAATAGCCAGGGAGAAGGATATCATATTGTATATCATGAAACATTTACCCATGATAAGGTATATATATCTTCTGTTCCCTACGATTTAACCGGAACAGCGGTTGGTGATGAACATAAGCTCTTTCTTACCGAAGTAAAAACTGATAAAACCAGCTATACTACAGGCGAAGAGGTAGTATTATCCACTAAACTTATTGACTGCAACGATGGTATACCTGTTTCCTCTGTCTTTGTCACCGCCGAAATCACAAAACCCGACAGTTCTGTGGAGACAATCTTAGTCTCGGAAAATCAACCAGGAAATTATGAAGGGATTTTTACCGATATTTCCTTGTTAGGAACCTACAATGCTATCATCAAAGCTCAAAAACAAGGTTATATTGATGCTATACCTATTACTTTAACCTTTATTGCAGAAAGAAATAAGATTCCCTTAGGCAAAAGTCTTTCTATCACTAACCCTGATATTGAATTTTACTCTATTTATGTTCCTGACCGCTATGGAGGAGATCTTACTGTTACAGCTACTGGTAGCGCAATAGGCCTCTATTACCCAGATCCCTATACCAGAGTAGCTGATGCCGCAACTCAAATTAACTATCCTGTTGCTTTTAACCAACACGGCTGGTATTATGTAAGAGTCTTTGATAGAGAGTCCATTTCTAAGATATCTAACAGTTTTGTGCAGACAGGAGAAGCTTCTTATAGGCCTTGGAATTTCTGGTATTGGCCATTTTTAAAAGATGAATTGCATCCTGAGAAAAATCTGTATAAGTCAGGTGGAGTTTTAGATAAATATGACCGAGTTTTTGGAACAGATGCAAGAAGATTTGAAGAAGAGCACTATAGCACTACTGATTCAGAAAAATTCTGGTGGGGACATTGTTGGGGAGCAGTTGTGGCCTCTATCCTTTTACCACAACCAGAAGCAATAACTTATAACGGTCAGTCTTTTATTCAAGAAGAGATGGAAGGATTGGTAACGAAGTTGGCGGATAAAGACGCCAACTTCGAAATAATTATAAATAATATCCCACCACTTAAACCACAACTAGGAGCAGATGATACAGATGAGTTTGCCGATAATTTCCATCTTGGTTTAGTAGATTACATTAGAGATCCAAAAGAACGCAAGCCTCTGCAAAGTAATCTTAGAGACCCTCAGGGCATAAATCCATCAGCGGTCTGGAATCACGTTATCTATAAATACTCCTCAACTATGGAAGAATCTGAAGAGGGAGATGAACATATTATAAAGATTACTACTACCGTATATGCCAATGGGGATTTATTTTCCAGCGATAACACTGTAGACAGGATAGAAACTTATGTTTATAAACTACGATACAAGCCTAACGGACAAATTGATGACCAATTTGTTACTGGACAGGACTGGATAAGTGCTACTGGGTTTGCGCCTAAGAGCTTGCGTCTTATAAGAGGCAGCCGATTTAATAATCCAGAAAATCCTTATGTTATAAAAGAGAATGTAGAAAAATTAGGGGTAAACTTTCCAGGGTGTCCAAGTTGTCCATAAGAATTAAAAAGCGAGGTAAACATGTTTAAGAAGAAAGTAGTTTATTTAACAATAATATCTTTACTCTTTATTCTTCCATCTTTTACCTATGCTGCAGTAAATCCTGATTTTACTCCTCAGTGGCATGTAGGAGATTCTTGGGATACAGTGATACGAAGCGTAGGAGGTTGGGAGCCGGGTTTTATCTATGAAGGACCTACTGAAATTCCGGGAAGTCCTCTTTACATCCATTTTGAAGTTGCCGATCTTAAAGAAATTGATGGAGAAATGTGTTATATAATACAGATTACTTATAAGAATCCTACAAATGAATACGACAGAAATGCAGCATTACAGTTGTATGTGCGACAAGACGATTTTACTTTGAAAAAGCTTATGGAACTTATTAAACAGCCAGATGGTTCAATGGATATAGACCATTTTCATACTCAAGATAATGTTCGTGAATTTGTAATATTTAGAAGACCTTTTTCCATTTCGATTCCTTTAGATTTTCCTAACCTTTCTGCCACCAATACAAATGAAGAACGTGCAGTTCAAGAGTCTCCTGATCACTATCCGGAAACCCAAAGAATAATCTTTTTAGACGCAAACACCATGAAAGTAGAGTTATCTACCCCTAACAATAATGGTATTCTGACTGTCACCCAAATCTGGGAACGTGGCAAACCCTGGTGGTCATCCTGCAAAAGAGAATTTACTTACAAAGACTACGAGACTGGCGAAATGAAAACCGGAATCGAAGCCGATCCCCTTCTTCTTGGTACCGACACTACTCCCCCGGTTTTACAGCTAAGCGTTACTCCCACAACCCTCTGGCCGCCTAACCACGAAATGGTAGAAATTACGCCTACAATATCCGTTTCTGATAACTATGATAGATATCCTGATGTAAAATTTGAGTCAGTAACCAGCAATGAACCTGATGATACTCTTGGTGAAGGAGATGGCCATACCACCCAGGATATACAGACCACTGAAGTCTGGGATAGTAAAGAGCGTAAGATGATGGACAAGATATCCCTGCGCGCTGAGTGCACTGGAGAAGGAAGCGGCCGTATCTACACCATAACTTACAGCGCTACAGATGCTTCAGGTAATAAATCAACCACCACTGCAACAGTTACTGTGCCGCATGACCAAGGAAAGAAGTAATTCTTAAATCCCAAACGCAAGAAAGCTCTATTACCCTGACCCCTATACCAAAGTGGCTAATGCCGCAGATTTTTCTTGACATAACATATTTACTATGATATGGTTATAAACAATAAACAAGGCTTTTTGACTGTGGATATAATTGCGCCATAGCCAAAAGCAAAAAAAGGGGGGTGGATGATGCTTAAGGAGCTCGTAGTAGTGCCGGTAAAGAGCATGCTTGCTCAGGTTGGTACGTTTGTCTCTGCCTTATGCGCGATTATTCTCATCCTGCTGGTGGGTTGGGTTATTGCCAGGATGATCAAGAATCTGGTGGCCCGCATCTTAGATATTTTGCAGATTGATTCTTATGCCGAAAAAATCGGGGTAGGCAAAATTCTGGCTAAGGGCGGCATAAAGTACGGCGTCTCAGAATTAATCGGCGTTTTGTGCTATTGGATCGTAATGCTCATTGCCTTAGTCATTGCGGTGAGCGCGGTCAATCTTAACCAGCAGGCAACGGGATTATTGAATACGATAGTTCTATACATCCCCAAGGTTATCTCGGCGATATTTATCCTCATCTTAGGTATGTTTTTTGCATCTTTTGTCAGTTCTGCGGTGCAGACCGCGGCTGCCAATGCCGGGGTAGAGCAATCCAATATGCTGGGGCGTTTATCGCAGTTTATCATTATCGTATTTACCCTTAATGTTGCGCTCAGGCAGCTGCAGATTGATCTGCGCAGCATTGAGAATGCGCTGATTATCATCCTGGGCTCTATAGGGCTGGCATTCGGCCTGGCATTTGGCCTTGGCTGCAAGGATATTGCCGGAAAACTTACCCAGGAATTTCTCGACAAACTAAGATCCAGAAAATAAGTTGTTGTCTTTAGTTTACGCCCCGCCTTTTCTTGCATTGAGAGATGAGTGAGAAAGGGCGGGGTTTTATTTCTATTATATGGCTATAGATTTTATTGATTTTGTAAATCCCATCATCGTTACGGTTTTCCAGCCAAAAATCTTCCCGTATTTCTTAGGCGGATTGGCCGGATTGTCTATTTTTGCAATTATTATTTATATCCTTCAGTCCGCAAGGCAGGCGAAATTCACAGAAGACGAAAAGTCCGGACTTACGAAATACTGGCAGGAGCAGCTAAAGAATTATCGGAATGTCAATGCGGAATTTTCTAAATCACTTGAGTCCTTAAAGACGCAGTTAGACAACGGGACGAGGGAAATAGAGTCGCTTAAAAGCGAACTCAATAATAAAGATGATTGTATGCGCAAAGAGGTTCTGGCCAAGGAAAAGCTCTGGGAGGAGCTTAAAAATGCCGAAAGCCGGTTAACCGCTCTCAGGAATAAGTTAGAGGCAGGCGATAGAGAATTAACCCAGTCCAATAAGCTCAAAGAGGACTTAAGCAAAAGAGATGATGAGTTAAGGAAGGAAAACGCCGCCAAAGAAAATCTGCAGGCCGAGTTAGAAAACACTGAAAGCCGGTTAGTAAAAATTCAGGCTGAGCAAAAGTCCCTGCAAGAGGTGCATAACGGCTTAAAAGAGCAATACGCGGACCTCGAGCGCCAGATAGATGCCCTTAATCAGTCGCTTGCCTTAGAAAAAACTCTCACCGAGCGCCTCAAGGAAGAACACAGCAAGCCCCGTTAGAAACTATTGCGCAAGCTATAAGAAGAAATGGGTTTCTGACGGGGTAAATGCGCTAAATCCGCCCTGCCTTAAAGAAAGCAATTCTCGATAATCAACCCTTTGACTTCGCTTGAGGGTTAAAGCTTCCCGGTTAATTTGGTATACAAAATCTATATCTGGTGTTATAATATTTTGACGTGAGCGGTTATAAAATTATTTATGAAGACGACTGTCTCTTAGTCGTAGATAAACCTGCTGGTTTGCTTACAGTAGCTACCCCGAAAAAAGAAAAATATACCTTAAGCTCATTGTTAAATGCTTATCCGGCGCATCGGCTTGACCGCGAGGCCTCGGGTTTGATTTTATTTGCCAGGACCAAAAAGCTCAGGCAGATTTTGATGGAGGAGTTTAGATTGCGGCGGGTTAAAAAGCGCTATATCGCCTTTGTGCAGGGCGCCCTGAGGCAGAAAAACGGCGCTATAACAAGGAAGGTCAGGGACAATCCATACGAACCCGCAAAATTAGCGCTTACTAAATATCGGGTAATTGAGGCAAGAAATGGTTTTTCTGTGTTAGAGGTTGTGCCTGTTACCGGAAGGACCAATCAGATAAGAATACATTTTAAGCAGCTTGGCCATCCCTTAGTCGGTGAAAGGCGCTTTGCCTTTGCCAAGGACTTTAGGATAAAGTTTAGAAGAGTTGCTTTGCACGCGGCAGATTTAGGATTTATACATCCTCTAAGCGGAAGAACAATGTCTTTTCACTCAGAACTTCCTGCCGATATGCAGGAGTTTTTGAAAAAGTATCACTGAGATGAGCTTAGTTGTTCTGGGAACAGTTGCTCTGGATACGGTTAAGACGCCCAGAGGCAAAAGGCGCGATATGCTTGGCGGTTCAGCCGCCCATTTTGCAATGGCGGCGCGTTTTTTTATTCCGGTGAATTTAGTGGCGGTGGTAGGAAAGGACTTTCCCTTAAGCCATATTGATTTCTTAAGAAGAAAAGGTTTAATCCTGACTTCGCTTAAGAAGGAATCAGGAAGGACTTTCCGCTGGGAAGGCGAGTATAGCGGCGATATGAACGCCGCGCTTACCTTAAATACTGAGCTAGGCGTGCTATCTGCCTTTCGGCCGGAGCTTAGCGATGAACAGAAGCAAATGAAGTATGTATTCCTGGCTAACCTTGACCCGGATATCCAAAGCCGCCTCCTGGATTCTATCCATTCTCCGAAATTAGTGGCATTAGACAGCATGAACTACTGGATTAAACATAAGCGCAGGCCTTTGCTGGGACTTCTAAAGAGGGTTGATATTTTCGTAGCCAACGATGCCGAGGCAAGAGAGTTATCGGGAAAACACAGCCTTCTTGAGGCGGCGCGAAAACTGCGCGGGTTCGGGCCAAAAATGATTCTGATTAAAAAGGGCGAACACGGAGTTTTATTTTATACGGATAACCTCTGTTTTTCACTGCCTGCCTATCCGGTTACGAAGTTGGTTGACCCCACCGGGGCGGGAGATTCCTTTGCCGGAGGATTCATCGGTTATTTAACCAAGGTAAAAACCATTAATAAAAAGGCAATCAAAAAGGCCATTGCCTACGGAACGGTTATTGCTTCATTTAATGTTGAAGGATTTGGCTTAGAGAGAACCGCAGAGCTTACATTTAAAGAGATAGGGGCGCGTGTAAATTCATACCGCAAGAATCTCATCGTATAGGGACCAATGCTAACCAGCCTGAATAACTCGCGGATAAAAGAGGTAGTAAAATTACGCCAGTCCGTAACCCGCAGACAAACGCAAAATTTTGTTATTGAAGGTTATCAGGAATGTAAACTTGCGCTAAGTTCAAATATTACCTGCAAGGAGATTTATTTCTGCCCCCGGCTTTTTAAGAAAGGCAATGAAAATGATATGCTTTTAGAAGCAGAGGCGAAAGGCGCAAAGTTATGCGAGGTTAGCGAGAGCGTTTTCAATAAAATTGCTTATGGAGACAGGCGCGAAGGATTAATCGCCGTTGCCAAGCAGCCAAAATTATCTTTGGCTGATCTTAAATTAAAAGCTCATCCCCTTCTGGTGGCGGTAGAACATGTTGAAAAACCCGGGAATTTAGGAGCGATAATCAGAAGCGCAGATGCCGCAGGCGCGCAGGCGGTGATTGCGGCGGATGCCGCCTGCGATATCTATAACCCTAATGTGCTGCGTTCAAGCGTAGGCGCGGTTTTTTCTCTTCCGGTTATAAAGGCATTATCGCAGGAATTAATCCCGTGGTTAAAGGCGCGTAGAATTAAGATTGTCTCAACTAGCGTAGAGGCAAAATTGTCCTATACTGCAGTTGATTTCAGGGGGGCTTGCGCTATTATATTAGGAAGCGAAGAAAAAGGACTAACACGCCTCTGGAAAAAAGAGGCCGATTTCCAGGTTGCTATACCCATGGCAGGTAAAGCCGATTCTTTGAATGTTTCGGCGGCAGCGGCGATATTGCTTTTTGAAGCAGTGCGCCAGAGAGGAGTAAAATGACATACGAAGCTGCGCAGCAAAAGGCATGGCTAAAACTAGAGGAGCTCTCTGACAGCCAAAAATACAGCGTCTCTTTATTTGGCGATACCTATGAGGTAAACCTAAAAGATAGGCGCATATTCTCGGATTCCTGTAATGTTCCGGCAAAGGAATATATAGCCCTGCTTTTGCTGCATTATTTAATAGGCACTTTAGAGAATAGGTATGTTCCCTGCGGACAGTGGATTTCATTTAAAGAGATTGAAGGGGGCGAAACGTATTATCCCGCGTATCGTAAAGGGGTAATTGAGCCGCTCTTAAGAAAATACGGCAGGTCTCCTGAAAGTTTATTTGATTGCTTAGAGCGCTTTCAAGGCAATAAAATTGATGGTTCGGATATCGGAATTGAAATTACCACCTTTAGCGATGTGCGGGTGCGGGTAATTTTATGGAAGGCAGATGAAGAGTTTGGCCCTGAAGCAAGCATCCTTTTTGATAAGAACCTCACCAAATTGTATACGATGGAGGATATTACTGTTTTTTCCCACTGCATAGTCAATAATCTTTAAAAGATTTTAGCCATGCGCAAATTAACCGTTTTACTTTTTATCATCTTCTTGCTGGTTGTCTTTGTGTCCGTCTTCTTAGATAAAACATCTCAAAGGCCCGCGTTTACCCTGCCCTTAGGCGCAGGCCACGCTCCTGCGAGCAAGGGCGGGGTGAGGGCGGGCTTTATTGATACTATTGCCAGGCAGCTTGCGCCTTTTAAGCCAGAGGGCGATGCCTGCCTGCCGGCAAGGCAGGGTGCGGCTTCCGCTAGCCGCAGCCATAAGCCTAAGGTTGAAGAACCGCAGGCGGCTAAGGAAGAAAAACCCATTGAGCGTATCGGCGAGAAAATAGTCTATGGGGTTACCTTAAGAAATATATCCT
>Ga0155962_110_pt1 | contig 12853 bp, 13 predicted proteins | sample RifCSPlowO2_02_FD_107616 | JGI IMG/M metagenome (GOLD analysis project Ga0155962, IMG submission 107616) | Omnitrophica WOR_2 bacterium RIFCSPLOWO2_02_FULL_45_28
CCCCATTACGGCCGGTTTGGATTTTACCTTGAGATTACTGCTGGAAAAAAGCGGCTGAGGATTAGCCTGGCCAAATGGCTCTAATAAATTAAGCTCACCCAGTAATTCGGCACTTAAATCCGATAATTCTACATCCATATCAATATGCAGGCTGGGCAATAAATCTTCCGGATGCAATTTCTGGAGGGCAATTCTATTTATGTCTTTTCTAAAATACTCTATCTTGGCTTGAGAAATGCTTAAACCGCAGGCCCGCTGATGGCCGCCAAAACCCTCCAGATATTCTCTTGCCTCAGATAAGGCCTCAAAGAGATGAAAACCCTCAATAGAGCGGCCTGAGCCCTTTCCCATTCCGTCAATTACCGAGATAATGATTGCCGGCCGATGAAACCTCTCAGTAAGTTTTGCCGCCACAATACCCAGGATGCCGCGATGCCAATTCTCCTGATGCAAGATAATCACTCTTTCTTTGGCAAAGTCCATCTCTGATTCTAATCTGTTTAAGGCCTCATCCATAATCCTGCCCTCAATACGCTGGCGCTCCTGATTCCTGGAATGTAATTCTTTTGCCAGGAGCGCAGCTTTTGGCTCTGAATCGCAGAGTAAGAGCGCAAGCGCAGCCTCGCAAGAGCCGAGCCTGCCGCAGGCATTGATGCGGGGAGCCAGAATATAACTTACATACTCGGTATTGATGGCCTTATTTTTGATGCCGGAAACCTCAATGAGAGCTCTTAATCCCGGGCGCCTGGTAATATTGAGACGTTTAAGGCCCTCTTTGACAATGATGCGGTTTTCACCCGATAGAGGAACCATATCGGCAATAGTGCCTAAGCAGACTATGTCTAACTCTTCCTCTAACAGCGGGTCGCCCAGAAGATAACCGGCAACCTTATAGCTCAAGCCGACACCGGCCAAATCCGCATAAGGATAACGCGAATCCCTGCGTTTGGGATTGATCACTGCGCAGGCCGGCGGTAAGCTATCGCAAAGCAGAGAATGATGGTCAATCACAATTGTGTCAATATCTAATTTCTTGAGTTCATCTATTTCTTTAAAATTGCTTATGCCGCAGTCTAAGGTAATCACTAAACTAAAATCATTGCTCTGCGCATATTTAACCGCCTGCTCGCTTAAGCCATAACCTTCTTTGAGCCGGTGCGGAATATAGTGCTGGTGCGTAAGCCCCAGATTCCTAAAGGCGGCCTTAAACACAGCTAAGGAGGTCAGGCCATCGGCATCATAGTCAGAGAATAGCAAAACCTTTTCTCCTTTTCGCAATGCCTTTTGAATACGCGCTCGCGCTTTATCTATGTCGGGGAGGAGCTCAGCCCTATGCAGCGAAGAGATGCCGCAGTGCAAAAATTCCTCTGCCGCCGAGAGCGTGATGATGCCGCGGTTTATGAGCAGCTGGGCTAAAGAAGAAGAAATGCCTAAACCCGAACTCAAGTTCCTCTGCAAGGCAATATCCGGTTTCTTAACCTTCCAGATTTTTTGCATCACATCTTCTCCGGAGCGCTCACCCCTGATAGTTTTAACCCCAGGGCAATAATATTTTTACAGCCCAAAATCAAAGCCAAGCGGGCATCCTTCACTCCGCCGTCCTCAACCAGCACCCGGACGCTGTCATAAAAACGATGAAACCTTTCGGCTAATTCCTGCAAGTATGTTGTCAGGCAATAAGGGTCAAGCTGGATTTCGGCAACCCGCAGGCAATTTTCAAACTTGGAAACGGCCTTAAGGAGATTGATTTCTTCTTTTTCCTTGAGCAGCGATATATCTGCTTCCTGAATTTGGCTAAAGGGGACTTTTGCGTTCTCCAGAATACTGGCAATGCGCGCGTGAGCATATTGCACATAATAAACCGGGTTTTCCGGCGTCTCTTGCTTAGCCAGCTCCAGGTCAAAATCCAAGTGGCTGTCAGTGCGGCGCATCAGAAAGAAAAAACGCGCCGCATCTAAGCCAACCTCATCCAGGACCTGCCGTAAGGTGATATACTCGCCCTTACGAGTGGACATAGAAATCACCTTGCCTGCCCGAAACAAAGTAGCTAACTGAACGATAATTACGTTTAAAGCGCCTTTTTCTTTGCCTAAGGCGCTAACCGCGGCTTTCAGGCGCCCGACATATCCGTGATGGTCAGGCCCCCAGAGATTTATCAGCCAGTCAAATCCCCGCTTGAATTTATCCTGATGATAGGCAATATCCGGCGCCAGATAGGTGTAGGAGCCGTCTGATTTTACGATTACCCGGTCCTTATCATCTCCGAATTTAGTAGAGCTAAACCAGACCGCTCCCTCCTGCTCGTAAATAAAGCCTTTTTCTTTCAGGAAGGCGATTGCCTTTTCAATCTTGCCTGATTTCTCTAAAGATTTCTGGCTGAACCAGGAGTCAAACTTTACTCCAAAATCCTCCAGTTCTTTCCTGATTATTTCTAAAATCCGCCTGACTCCATACTCTTTACAGTATTCCTTATACTCCTCTGGTTTCCGGTTTTGCCGCCTTGGCGGCACCCCGCCTTGGCGGTGGCTGGTTTCTGGTTTCTCAAGTAACTCTCTTGCCAGGGCAATGATATAATCTCCCTGATAATGGTCATCGGGAAACTCTATTGTTTTACCGGTTAATTCCTGCAAGCGCAAATGGATGGAATTACCCAGGATGTTAATCTGGTTGCCGGCATCGTTAAGGTAATACTCTCTGGTAACCTCATAACCTGATAATGCCAGAACATTGCAAAGGGCATCCCCAACTGCTGCCTGGCGGCCGTGGGCTACGGAGAGCGGGCCGGTAGGATTAGCGCTGACGAATTCAACCAAAACCCTTTTTGTTTTTTTGGGCTGGGAGACAAAATAATCCTCAGAGTTAATGAGTATTTGCTTGAGGAGGGAATAAAAATATTCCTTTGAGAAATGAAAATTGATAAAACCCGCGCCGGCAATATCGGTTTTCTCAATAGAATTTTTTATAGCTGAGACGGGTATCCGCCGGTTCAGGAAGGTGAGTAACTTTTGAGCTATTTCTTTTGGAGAGGTTTTTAATACCTGCGCTAATTTTAAAGCCAGAGAGGTGGATATATCGCCGAAGGATTCTTCCTTGGGAATTTCTAAGAAGGGTGGCTTGAGCCCGGATACGGTGCTTTCAGGAAGATTCAGGCCTTCGGTGAGCGCCTTTTGAAGAAGCTGATGCAGCTCATCTTCTAACCGGGCAAGGGGCATTTTTCTTTACGGGGAATTTCATAAGCGGGGCATCGGCCCAGAGCTTTTCTAAATTATAGAACTCTCTTGATTGAGTGTTAAAGATGTGCACCACAATATCAAAGAGGTCTAACAACATCCAGGGGGAGTCAATGCCTCCTTCCTGCGCCTTTATTGGTATGCGTTTTTTATCCCAGCCTTCGCGGATGGCATCAATAATGGCCTGGGCGCGGCGGCCGGATGAGGCGGTCATAATAAGAAAAAAATCGCAAAAGTTACTCTGCTTGCGCAGATCAAGAATTTTCAGCCCTTCGGCCTTATTGTTTAGCGCAAGCCGCGCAGCCAGATACGTTTTTTTGAGTGAATCTATTTTTTCGCGCCTCCTAAGATCTTATACATTCCGGTTGAGCAATCAGGGCATTTTCCCTTCATTGCCTTGCGGCCGTTTTTCATAGTTACTTCCTTGGCATCCGCCATTTCCTTCATCGCTTTGCATTTTACGCAATATCCTTTTTCTGCCATCTTCTTCCTCCCTTTCTATTTTTAAACTCATTGCCGCGGTTAAAGCGCTCAAACCAACGGTTTAAATCGTAGCACAATGCAACTTATCTGTCAATTGTTTCTTCATAATTGTAACCCCTTAGCTTCTCTTTTCTTCAATCTCGCCTACAATCTCCTCAATCAAGTCCTCAAGCGTTACCACTCCCAGAGTTTTCTTATATTCATCAACCACGATGGCCATCTGGATATGTTTAAGCTGAAACTCGCGCAAAAGTTCATTGACCCGCTTGCCGGAAACTACATAATACGCCGGGTGAATCAAATCCGCCAGGACCACCAGGCCTTTGTTGCGCCAGAGATAAAGCAGGTCCCGCGCATAAATGATACCAATGATATTATCAATAGTCCCGTCATAAACCGGGATACGGGCATGGCCTTCTTCAACTAAGATATCCAAGAGCTTTTCCGCATCAGAAGACCTGTCAATGGCTACCATTTTCTCTTTGGGCACCATCACTTCGCCTGCCCGGGTATCGCCAAATTCAAATATCTTATGCAGCATCTTTCGTTCTTCGTCAGAGAGAACCCCTTCTTCTTTGCCAATCTCAATCATCAGCTTAAGCTCTTCTTCGCTGATCAGGGGGGAACGCTTCTGGGGATGCGCGCCGAAAAGCTTGAGGATAAAATTGCTGACGCCAATAAAAAAATTTATTACCGAATCAAAGGCCTTGATAAAAACCTCTAAGATGGGCGCGGTAAATAAAGCCGTCTTCTCCGAATAGCGGATGGCTAAGGTCTTGGGCATAATCTCGCAGGCAATCAATACAAACATCGTTACGCAAAAGGTAGATATTACTACCCCCCAGCTCGCGCCGAATACCTTGACGAATACCACCGTAACTAAACTGGAGATGGCAATATTCACAAAATTATTGCCAATCAATATCGCGGCAACCACCCTGTCTAATTTGGCGCTCAGGCGAAAAACCGAACCCGCTCCCCTTGCGCCCTTATTCAACAGGTGCCTGGCCCTGATTTTGCTTAAGGCAATTAGAGAGGTTTCGGAGGCGGAAAAAAAGAAGGAAAATATTGCCAATATAATGAGAATTATAAAAACAGGGATGGATAGGAGGATATGCATTGTTAATGCGCTAACGCGGGTATAAATAACTTGGCGATGTTAAAATAAATGATTAAACCCACCACATCAACCACGCTGGTTGTAATGGGGCCGGCCAGCACCGCGGGGTCAAAGCCAAGGCGTTTGGAAATCAATGGCAGGCTTATGCCGGTTAGAATGGCTAAAACAACGATTGAGGTCAGGGTTAAACCCACAACTATGGAAAGAGAAATATCATTTTGTAACCAAAAGGCGCGCAGGAATGCCACCGCCCCTACGATAAAACTCATCACTAAGGAAGCCGTCAGTTCCAAACGCACTATCTTCCTGACATTCTTCCACCTGACATCGCCGGTTGCCAGGCCCCTGATAACCGTAATTGAGGCCTGGCTTCCGGCATTACCTCCGGTGTCTAAGAGCATCGGGATAAAAAAAGTCAATGCCACCACCGTCCCCAAGGCATGTTCAAAGGTCTTTAGGACTGTCCCGGTAAGAAAGTCAAACATAAGTAAAAATATGAGCCAGCCGGCGCGGCGCCTTACTAACTCTCCAACCGTGGCAGTAGCATAGCGGATTTCCTCGCCGCCCTTAGCTTCCATCTTGCCAATCTCATATAATTCTTTGGTGGCTTCCTTGTTCATCAAATCTATGACGTCATCAATAGTGATCAGCCCCAATAATTTATTCTCATCATCAACCACGGGAGCATCTAACAGGTCATATTTCGCAAATCTTTTGGCTACATCTTCTTTCAACATATGGCAGTCAACCTTAATCGGCTCAACATCAGACATAATATCCTTAATCAGCATATCCGCGGGCGCTGAAATCAACATCTGCAGGCTCAACCCTCCGATCAGACGATGCTCGTCATCAGCTACATAAACCGAATAAAGGTTTGGATATTGGCCGGCTTTACAGCTCTCCTGAAGATGAATGATTGCCTGGCGGGCGGTCATTGTCTTTTTTAACTCCACGAACTCGGTGGTCATAATGCCTCCAGCCTGGCCTTCTTTAAAGGTAAGCAGCTTCCTTACGTCATCAACTTCTTCTTTTTTCATTACTAAGAAAAGCTTCTTGACTACCTTCGGTTTCAGGTCTTTAAAAAGCCTCGCCCGCTCATCAGGAGCCATTTCATTTAAGATAGGGACGACTTCCTGGTTATCAAGATTATTAAGGAGATACGACTGCTCTTCAAAGCGCAGGTCCTCAAATACCTCAACCGCCTTGCGCGCGCTTAAGAGCCGAAAGATAAGAATCTTTTCCTGCTGGGTGAGCTTGGTCCAGCCTTCAGCCAAATCAATGGAATGGATATTTTTTAAGAGGTCTCTTGCCTGGGCAAATTCCTTTTTCTCTAAAAATTCCCTTGCCTCCGGCAGAAAGAGCGCAAAGCTGCTTGGCCTGGATAGAGTTCGCTGCCCGGGGTTATTGTGCGCGCGCTGATGATTGTTGAGCTGATTCATTCTAACAAACGGGCAATTTCTGCCTGTTCTTTCTCCTTCTGGGGGCCGATAATGGCTAAACTCAAAGAGCGGCCCTTGAAGATATCCCCGGCTACCCTTAATAAATCATCAATAGTTACTTTGTTTATTTCTTTTAAAATTTCATCTGCGCTTTTTATTTTTCTTAAGGCGGTCTCCTGCTCCCCCATCCAGAGCATATGGTCAAGGGTATCCTCTAAGCTCATCAAGAGCTGTCCGGTATAATATTCCTTGGCGCGCGCAAATTCATTTTTAGCTACGGGGGACTTGGTAATTCTGCGCATTTCCTTTAATATTGCGGAAATTGCCGTGAACACCTTATGGTTATCCACTCCCGCGTGAACAAAAAATGCCCCGCTATCGTTAAAATATCTGGGCTGAGTCCCTATCTCATAGGCCAGCCCCTTCTTGTCACGGATTTCACTAAAGAGCCGGCTGGACATATTCGCGCCCAGAATAATGTGCAGCAGGCCTACCGTATGCCTGTCCGGATGCTCTCGCCTGTATGAATGATACCCCATTGCCAAGTGGCTCTGCTGTGTATCCTTATAAAAAAACCTGCTGCGCGGCTTTGCCTGATTAATCTGGACCTTCTTGAAATTTGTATTTGCTTTGGCCCTGGCTTTAGAGAAGAGCCTTGATAACTCATCAAGCAGTCTTTGGTGTTCTATGTTTCCGCAGACCGAGACCACAATATTTGCCGGATGATAGAACTGGCGTTTGAAATCGGCAATGCGGGATTGTTTCAGGCCGCTTACCGAATCTAAAGTCCCGGCAAGATTCATCCCTAAGGGATGCCCGGGCCAGAGCAGTTCATCCAATAGTTCATTCACGTATGCCTGCGGCAGGTCGCGGTACATCTTGATTTCTTCCAGGATTACTGATTTTTCCTTTTTCAGGTCAGCATTAGCCAGAAGCGGCTCTAAAACCATATCGGATAAAATATCCAGGGCCAGCATCAGGTGCTTGGAAATAATCTTGGTTAAATAACAGGTAAACTCTTCTGAGGTAAAACCGTTGAGCGAGCCGCCCAGCCCCTCTATGGTTTCCTTAATACTGCGCGCCGAATATTTCTTGGTTCCCTTAAAACAAAGATGCTCTAATACATGGGCAATGCCTTTATTGGCTTTATGCTCATATCTTCCGCCGACGCCGAGCCAGATTCCCACGGATGCGGAATTTCTCTGCGGCATTTTATGGGTGACTAATCTTAAGCCGTTAGCTAATGCGCTCTTTTCGTACATCTAAACCCTCAACAAACCTGCCCACCTTCTTAACCAAGTCCTTTTTCCCAAGATTATCCCGGATTACCCTGATTACCGCGCTTCCCACAATTGCGCCGTCGGCAATCTTAAAAACCTGAGCTATATGCCTGGCTTGAGAAATGCCAAACCCCACACATAAAGGTTTTTGGGTATATTTTTTTATCTTAAGAATATTTTGCCTTAAGTCCGCGGATAAGTTTTCACGCGCGCCGGTAACGCCGGTTAAGGAGACATAATAAATAAAGCCGCTGGATACTTTGCTTATGTATTTAATTCTTTCCGGAGAACTGGTAGGCGACAAGAAAAATATGGTTTTCAGACCTTGTTTTCCGGCTAAGGATAACAGCCAGCTGTCCTCTTCCGGAGGCAGGTCGGGAATAATGATTCCATCCGCGCCGGCCTGGACCGCCTCACTGACAAAGCGGACCTGGCCATAGGAAAAAATAGGATTGTAATAACCCATAAGGCAAAGCGGTATCTGCGTCTTTTTTCTCAAGGACTTCACTAATGAAAATATGGCCGGCAGATTGACTTTCTTCTTAAGCGCGTCCTCAGAGGCCGCCTGAATTATCGGCCCGTCTGCCAGAGGGTCGGAAAAAGGGATGCCTAATTCAATAATGTCTACGCCTCTTCCTTCTAATTCCAGGACCAACTTTTCCGTTATACTTAACTCAGGGAAACCGCAGGTTAAATACACGATGAGCGCCTTTTGTCCCTTGGCTTTCAGTTCTCTGAACTTCTGGTCTATCCTGTTCATTATAACTTAAAATATTCCCTTATTATGCCGATATCCTTGTCGCCTCTTCCGGATAGGCATAATACAACGAGCTTTTTAGTCCTTACCTGCGCGGCTAATACTTTAAGATAATACAGCGCATGGGCCGGCTCAAGCGCGGGAATAATCCCTTCGCTCTCAGAAAGCAGTTTCAGGCCTTGGAGGGCTTGGACATCGGTAACGGCTGCGTATTGAGCCCGTTTTATCTTTTTGTAATAGCTATGCTCTGGCCCCACCCCGGGATAATCAAGCCCGGCGGCTATTGAATGGGCAATGGCAATCTGTCCATCCTTATCCTGCAGGAGGAAACTTTTTGAGCCGTGCAATACCCCGATTCTTCCTTTATTTAAGGTAGCCGCATAGCGGGAGGTATGTAATCCCAATCCGCCTGCCTCAACTCCGATAAATCTCACCTTCTTATCTTTAAAAAAAGTATGAAACAAACCCATTGCATTGCTTCCGCCGCCCACACAGGCAACTAAGTAATCCGGAAGGCGGCCTGCTGATTTTAAGATCTGCCTTCTTGTTTCTCTACCGATTATACTCTGGAAGTCCCTGACCATCATTGGATAAGGGTGGGGCCCTGCCACCGAGCCGATGATATAATGGGTATTTCGGACATTGGTTGCCCAGTCCCTGATTGCCTCGTTCATCGCGTCTTTTAAGGTCTTGCTTCCGGATTTTACCGGAATGACCCGCGCCCCTAAGAGTTTCATCCGAAAGACATTTAACTCCTGGCGCCGGATATCTTCCTCACCCATAAAGATATCGCACTCAAGCCCAAAAAGGCTGGCGGCAGTTGCCGTAGCCACGCCATGCTGGCCGGCGCCGGTTTCAGCAATCACCCGGCGCTTACCCATCCGGACAGCGAGTAAACCCTGGGCTATGGTATTATTTATTTTATGCGCTCCGGTATGCAAAAGGTCTTCGCGCTTAAGGTAAATTTTTAATTTTCCGCCCAGGGCCCTGCTTAAATTATCAGCCGGATATAATGGGGTGGGCCTGCCGCAATAGGAAGCAAGGTAACCGCTTAGTTCTCTCTGGAATGCTTTATCCTTTTTTGCCTTGTGGTATTCTTTTTCTAAGCAATCCAGAGCAGAGATTAATACCTCGGGGACAAACCTTCCCCCGAAGCCGTTAAAATGTCCGGATTTATCGGGAAGCATATTGTGTACTGTAGTAATGATAAAGAATTCTTTTAAGCGAGCATACGGAGCGCAGGAGCACGTTAAGGCTAACCTTTCTGTTGGTATGCTGATAATTGCTTGATTCGTTTAAGCATATTCGGGTGGGTGCTCATTACTTCTAACAACCGCTCGGGGAAACCAATGTTCAATCTTTTTGAACTTAAGACGGCCAGCTCATCAGTATCTATTGTTCCTGACTTATCCAAATCTAACTGGCGCAATTCCTTAATTTCATTCAAGGCGCAGGAAGGGTCGTTAACAAAAAAGGCCTTTAGCCCTTCAACCTGCCTTAAACTCTCTTTATCAACCCGCAGCGAACCATAGACTAACTTATACAAAGCTGAAGCCAAATTGTTTGGCGCGCATCCTAAAGATACAGCGCCTCTATCGGCAAAATACTCCCTGATTCTTGAACCGTAGAGAACCAAAAGATTGGTGATAAAATAAAAAAGCATTGCCGCCATCCCGATAAGCGCTGCGCTATTGCCTTCGCCTCTCCTTTGCGCAGGGCGTCTATAATAAAGGTTGCTCACCGCAATATGATAAAGCACCAGCGGTATCACTGAAAGCAGAGTTATGGTAAGCACATCCCTGTTTTTAAGGTGAGAGAGTTCATGAGCCAAAACCGCGCGCAGCTCATCTTCGCTTAATAAATTCATAATCCCCCTGGTAACGCATACCCTGCCGTCTGATTTCCATCTGCCAAAGGCAAAGGCATTGGGGATGCCGATATCGGCAATGCCTATCCGAGGCATCGGTATCCTGGCATGGTCAGCTAACTCTTTCACCATTGAGTAAAGCTCAGCTTCTTCCTTGTCTGAAACATACCTTATGCGCATCTGCCATTCTATAAGCTTCGGCCCTACCATATACTGGATGAACATCATTACCAGCGCAATCAATAGGTATGTCCAGAAATTGACAATACCCAAATGAGCCGCTACCATAACCACGAGCCCATAGACAATGCTAAACAAAATTGCCACTAACAGCCACATCCTTAATTTTAACCAGAATACCGACATATCAACCACCTCCGTGTAGATTCATTATAACAAAACCTCACATAATTTCAAGAAAATCGCCTGATTTCATCCATTGGTTTTCTTTTTTTATCCCGCGCAACCTGGGCCTCCGGATAGCCAAGGCTGAGCATTATATCAACCTTTTGAGCTTTTGGAATGCCTAATACCCGTTTTACTGCTTTTTCGTCAAACCAGCCAAGCCAGCAGGCGCCCAGGCCTTCTTCCTGCGCCTGCAAAATCAGATGTTCGCAGGCGATGCCAATATCAACCAGCGCATATTGCATACCCCTGAAATAGCCGCCCAGGCGGCAAAGATACGACGAGCGCTCCGTAACTACCGCAATGATTACCGGCGCCTTCCCGGCAAAAGAATTTAAAGAATAGATTCCGGAAAATGCCTCACCAGCAAGCTTATTTTTTAATTTCTCATCCTCAACTATAATAAATGACCAGGGCTGGGAATTGCAGGCTGAAGGAGCAAGGCGGGCCGCCTCAAGGCATCTATCCAGAACTTCTCTGGGGACTGGATTGGGCAGGTATTTTCGGACGCTCTGTCTTCTCTTTACTAACTCAAGAAATGTCATTAACTAATGTCACTCGCCTAAAATTATCCTTACCGAGTCCAAAAGAGCCTTTGGGCGCATTTTATGCTTTATCAGACAGACCTCAGCCCCTAATCTCTTTGCCGTCTCTATGTCTTGCGGAGAATCCCGTATGGTTAAGACCGCTACCGGAATATGCTGGGTCAGCGGATTCTTCTTACAGAGCTTAAGGAATTCAAATCCGTCAATGCCGGGCATAATCAGGTCCAGAATAATCAAATCTATTTTTTCCTCTTCCAGCTTCTTAAGCCCCTGGCTGCCATCGCCTGCGCTAACGATTTTATAGCCGGCCTGCTCCAGGACAGAGCCGTTGATTTCTCTGGTCAGGCGATTATCATCTATAAGCAGGATCTTTTTTGCCATAACAAAAAAGCACCCAGAAAATTCCGGATGCCTTATTTCCTTATAATTGCGGCCGATAAAGGTGAGCTTTTTCTTTTTCGCATCACCTTCTTACCTCTCGCAGCTCTTACGGTTTACCCGCTGGTTACCTGCCAGGGTAACCTTTATCGGCTGTTTTTTAACCTTTTCCTTCCTAATAAAAGTATACCTCAAAAATCACCGCTTTTCAAGCAGAATCGCTTTCGCCCAATAGTCCCGGGAGATTTTGCGCAGTCCTCCGCAGCCCTGCCATCGTTTTTTTCCCTATTTTCTAAATTCCTTTTAGGAATCGCTTAACCGCGTTATGGCCGCCTGCAAAGGCGAAATTTATGGTATTAGCCCTTAACTCAAAGATTATCCTGTTTCTGATATCCAGCCTTATTTCCCAGTAATTCTTATAGACCTTTTTTAAACCCAGGCCCTCTGGCTTCTGACGGGTCTTTATAAAATCCAGGAAATTATCAATCGCAAGAATGGTTTTTTCTTGAAGACGGCCGTTGAGTTTCCCAAAAGAACGGTCGTAGCTCTTTAGATAGTTTATAACCATTATCGCAGATTTTCTGCGGTTCTTTTACGCCTTAGTCCGGGTGAGTGTTGTTTGGCCTCTTCTAAATCGGTATAGCTTGTGCGTTCATCCTTTTTCATTTGTTTCTGTACTAACCTGTCAAATCTTTCCCAATCGCTGCTGCTCATAAGAGCTTCCTCTTCCGAATGTTTTACAATGAGGTGTCTTAAGACAATCCTATCCCTCTCTGGCTTAAATTCAATTAAATCGCCGGGATGTATATGCGCCGCCTCCCTGATCGGCTCAGGGATAGTCACCGTTCCTCTCTCAGATACAACCGCCCTATTCTTCATCTACATATCCTCCAGCCTGCTCATCCTCTGTCTTACTGCCTTTCCGTAAATAAGTATAATCTATTATTCTGCAATTGTCAAATATTATTTTAAGAAGCATTCCTGGATTTTTGGAAATAAGAAAATGGTCGCTGTCCCTATTTATCTTAATCCCAGCAGAGATAGTCGCATCTGGCATAGGCATTGTAGGAGGCGGGCTGAAATACCCGCAGTCTGTCCGAATTGCAGTATATCAGCCGATCCCCGTTCCAATCGCTTCCGCTAATCGCCCTCATGCTGTTGGCATACTGGGAGGGTAATTTCGCCACCCCGCCGCAATCGCCGCTGGTCCAGATACGTTCAGCCCACCCCCCTGGGTGCGGTGTCCATGAAAAACCACACGTTATAAGTATTAAGTTTCCTTTATGAAAAACGGTTTTGTCCGCTGCGGAACCGGCATTGATTTCTCCTGCCACCGCCAACTTCGC
>Ga0155962_120_pt1 | contig 12223 bp, 17 predicted proteins | sample RifCSPlowO2_02_FD_107616 | JGI IMG/M metagenome (GOLD analysis project Ga0155962, IMG submission 107616) | Omnitrophica WOR_2 bacterium RIFCSPLOWO2_02_FULL_45_28
AAATGTGTCTTCAGCAATAGGCAAGCCAGCTAAATAATATTTTTGCTGGGGAGTTAATTCTTTTTTGAGGATCCCCTCAATTTCTTTAGATATGCGGTAACTCTGGTCTTTTTTCTCAATGGGGATATAGATAGAAGTGGCCTTCCCATCCTTAGATATAATTTTATCTACATAGAAGGGGTTGCCGTATAAGTCTTTTTTCAACTTCTCTATTTGAACGTTATCTTGGGGAACATCTTCCATAAAACGCTTTACAACCAATGTCCTGCCTTCAGACGTAACATTATCCGATGTGCGTAAACTCACTACATCCTCGATAATCACTCCTTTGATTCTTAATATTTCGTCCGTTATCCTGGCAATCCGAGCCAATGTATCAGAATTAAAAATCCCCTGCTCATCAACAATCCCCACGACCAAAAGGTCATTTATACCAAATTCTTTTTTGACCTTATCGTAAAAAACCCTATCTACCTGAGTCTGCTCAAGCATATTCTCCGGGTCTGTATCTATTTTCATCTTTGGAAACTGTATGGCAAAGAAGATAGTGACAATGAGAAAAAAAGCTATGGTCATCTTCGGAAATCTGGTAACTATTTCAGTTAATTTGCTAAGCATTTTATACCTCGCTTTCTTAAAATTATCTTTTCTTAATTATCCCTCTGGCTAACTCTTCACCTTCTTGAAGCTGTTCTAAAAGCACCTGTCGAAGGATGTCGCAAGCTTTGATCATCTTGGGATTGGCAACTTTGTAGTAAATATTTAAACCTGCTCTGCGAGTAGATACAATTCTACGTTGGCGTAATACGCTTAAGTGCTGGGAGAGATTTGCCTTAGGTAAGCCTAATCGTTTTTTTAGCTCTTCAACAGATTTTTCTCCATCGCGCAGTAAATTCATAATTTTTAAGCGAGTAGGATTGGCCATGCTTTTACAGACCTCGGCATGCATCTGAAACATCTTCTCTTCTATATTTGTATCCATTTTATACACCCCCTGCTACAGTTGGTTTCATAGTTTATATATTTCGCAACTATTATAGTGACACAGCCAGGCGTAGTCAAGTATTATTTTAAGGAAATAATTGCGCAGGCCGTAAACCAAAAAAACCTCCGCCAGCCATATTTGGCCAACGAAGGTTTTGCTTTTTTAGACTCCGGGTCCCCTCTTCAACACAGGACTTGGAACGAATCTATAATTTAAATTACCACAAAACCCAAGAAAAACAATCCTTTCTTCCTAATTCTTATAATTTGTTATTGGTATATAGGTTATTCAAGGTATTAGGATAAGCCTTGAAAACCACAGAAGCTATACAAGGATTGCAACCAAGGCATTCTTTATTACCTTTAGAGATATTTTTTAGGATTTCTTCGACTTCTTTTTTCAAAGACAGAAGTTTTCCCGCAGACTCTACATCAGACAGTCGGTTAATTTTACTAAATAATTCGCAAACTTCAGAATTGAGCACTTTAAAAGTGTCAGAAAAACAGATGCAGTTTTCTACTTTAGGGATTTTAAGGCATTTCCTCATACTTTTTAGGCAATTTTCTAATTTTATGATTTCTTTGTTCATCCTAATTAACTTTTTAGTTTATCGGTTAAACGATAGATAATCGGCTCCTCTTTAAAAGGCCCAATGTCGTATAATAAATATTTTCTGTCTTCGGTTTCAAATGGAGTTTCTTCCTCCTGATAGCAAGACCATATCGCCTTTTGTAACAATTCCACATTAATTATTGCAGTTAAATCTATCAATTGAATCTGTTGTCTCAAACGCTCTATTGCTTCTTTTGGGATATTTTTCAAAATAGCAGTAGGTGCTTTGGTGTTTAAGATATAACCTTTTTCATCGGCTCCATTTTTAAATAACGCTCTTACCGCGTCTGCCGGGAAATGTCCGGATTCTCTGCCAGTTAATATAAGATAGCGAATATTAGGATTAGAGATGAGGTTAACTACTATCTTCTCAATGCCGATATTTGCGGTTTGTAATGTTCCGCTGATACCTGCGCCTTTTTCTACTCCGATTCTAACTAGCTCTTCCGTTTCTTTGGGTATCTTATCATAAGGAGTGGTTAGAATAACTACCACCCCTACAGGTGAAAGAGGATTACTCACTAAATATTTTCCTTGTTCAATCGGCCAGTCATAGGTTAATTTAAATTTCTTCATTTGTCATCTTCCTTGCTAGGGCACTTTCCATTACAACAGCCTTTAGATGATTTCCTTACAAGCCAGATATAACCTATGCCAATAAAGATAATCGTCATTATTAATAAAACCAATTTAGGAACCTTAAATTTTGATAATCCAATTAGATTAAGATATAAGATTAGCATTGGTGAACCGCAGCAGCCGAAGAGAAAACAGAGAAACCACAAAATAATGGCTAATATCCCACTGCCTAAAGCGGCATTTAAAGCATTTTTTCTATTTTCTTTAAACTTCAAAAATGCAAATGCCATAAATGCAAATGACAAAGCATAGGAGATTCCCAAAAAATGCTCCTGCTCACCTATATACTTTTGAAACCATGCGCTACCGGCGCAGGAACTTTCAGTTATTCTATAATAAAATAGGTGTAGCACAAAAACAGTTATAAATATAGCTAGAGGTATGGTTGCTTTTTTGATTTTGTTGCTCATATTAATCATCCTTTCATGAATGTTAAAACAAAAGGCTAAATATCAGCCCCGAACCCACGGCAAATAAAAACCAATAGATTATGTAAATTAGAACCGCTTTTCTGCCGATAATCTTTTGAGCCATGAGCATTGTAGGGATACATGTCCCTACCGAGCCTAAAAGAAAACTAAAGGCAGGGCCTTTGCCTAATCCAAGTTTTAGAAGCCCCAAGGTAATGGGTATTTCTTCTCCTTCGCAGATATATATAGGGATACCCACCAATACTGCGACTAAATAGGCAAAAGGTCCGGATGAACCAATGTATTTTGGTATGGCTTCTTCAGGTATAAGCACAGTGAGGAGACTTGCTATAAACATCCCTAAGATAAAATACTTACCCAGATCTTTAATGATATCGAGAAAGCTTTTCCAAAAGCCTATTTTCTCTGCTTCACAGCCAGGAGGACAATATCCGCAACTGGTATCTACAGATTTTTGCGGTGAAACAAAACCTCTCATCTTTAATTTCTCAAAATAGTTATATACTATTCCAAGGATTATGGCGCCTCCCAATGAAAATACAACTCTGGCAAGGGTGAACTTCCAGCCAAGCATTGCATACGTCAACACCACGGTCTGCGGGCTAAGAAGAGGCGAAACCATAATAAAAGAGGCAATTGTGCCAAGCTTTGCCCCCTTTTCTTTTAACCCTTCTGCCATAGGCATAGTAGCACAGGCGCATCCCGGAAGAACTGCTCCCAATATGCTCGCATTTATCACGGCGGCAGTGCTGCGATTCAAGTATTTAAAGGCGAAATCTGGCTTTAGATAGGCTTTAAGGAGTGCACCGAATGCAGATCCTAAAATAAAATACGGAATAACAGTTAATGTTAACGAGATAAATTCCTTCGCTATCCTATATCCAACTTCGAACAAAAACATCTTTTTGTCCTATTCTTATTACTTACTTATATGCCTTATTCCCTCTTTGACTAATTTCATAATGTGGACATTATCTAAGCTGTAAAAAGCCATTCGCCCTTCGCTACGGTATTTTACTAACCTTAAATTACGTAACATCCTAAGCTGATGAGAAACCGCAGAAAGACTTAAACCCAATACATGGGATAAATCACATACGCAAAGTTCCCCTTGAGATAGGGCAAAAAGTATCTTTATGCGCGTATTATCAGCTAACACCCTAAATATATCAGTGAGCCCGATAACCTTTTTACCTGAAAGCATGGATTTTTTTAATGTAGTTACTTTACTTTTGTTATAGCAGAATAGTTCGCATACATCAGATTGTTTTTTAACCATATTTGGTCTCCTTATATATACTTGCATAATTGTTCAATTATAATATACATTATCTTAGAAGCAGTGTCAACTTTTTTCTCGCTTGCTCTCTTTTCTAAATCTTGTCTCTTGGTACTCAAACATTCTACGCTGGGGCAAAATTTTTCCCCCACCAAAAATTTTGCCCATAGGTTTTGGTTTTAGGGAGTTGAGGGCAGGAAGAGCGAGAAGCATAAAAGGCAAAAACACGGCAAGAATAAAATGGGAGTTTCTTAAATACGAATGAAATAACGCAATGCTGACAGCACAACGCCCGCCTCGTGTTTCTTTTAGCCCGCCCCAGCGGGCTTTGCAAGCGAGCCCCGCCAACGGGGTGAGCGCCGCAAAGACCACCGTTGAATACACCACAAAGCGCCCAGCATAGATGACTACGTCTGCAAGCACCACTTAGCAAACACCCCCGTCGTTCAGACGGGGGCTGGGGGGCACAGAAGAAGAAATATATCGGGAGCTATAATTTCGTTGACGAGCTATTGTTATTGTAGTAATCTTTAATCAGATAGGATATTTGAAAAACAGCCTTTCGGGTATTCCTCATACGAAGGGCACCATTTAGTAGCCAGAAATAAAAATCATCGTTAAGAATAAGAAAGAAATCTTTTTCATATTTACTTCTGTTTATTTCTATTCAATAATTTTTTTATATGATACTCTTGTATCTTAAGGGGCCTCGTTTTTTTGTTTAACCATCTATTTACCGTGCAAAAAGAAACGCCTAACATTTCTGCAAGGCGTTCTTGAGTAATTCTCTTTTTAAGCCGGTATTCTTCCAGTTTTTTGATTAAATCCATAAGGTTTTTGTTTGATTCCCTATGCTTGCAAAAGCCGCAAGTAATCTTTTTGGGTTTCTCGAACTACGCCCGCGATAAATTCCCTAAAGTCCTTATCGTCTGTGTGCGCCTTCTCTAATGCCTGTATATAATCCCTGCGCAGTATGGGCGGGATTATCGCTATAGAATAGCCCTTTTGCAATAAAATTAAGTTCATTGAGAGCCTGGCAACCCTGCCGTTGCCGTCAATAAAGGGGTGTATAAAAGCTATTTTCTTATGGACTAAGGCGCAGTATTCTACGGGGTGGTTTTCCTTTTCTAAATTTTCAACCTTGCCGATAAACTCACTCATCAGCTCAGGGACCTGCCCTGGGCTTGGCAGAGTATATTTTGAGCCGGAAATAAAAACTTTTTCCTTTCTGTATTTGCCTGCCCGCGCTGCGTCAATTCTATAATAAAATAATTTATGCAATTTCTTAATATCGTCTTCTACAATTTCCTTGCCTTTTGCTAACTTATAAATGTAGTCGTACGCCTCACTATGGCCTAATGCCTCGTAGTAGTCCTTTATAGGTTTCCCGCCTATGGTTATGCCGTCCTCTAACACAACCTTCGTCTCCGTCTCGGTAAGGGAATTTCCCTCTAATGCGTTTGAAGTATAAGTCAACCCTACCCGGTAATATTCCTTTAATTGTTTGAGCGTGTTTGGCGGTAACGGCCTATAAGCGTTAATTTCTTCCTGGAGTTTATCTATTTCTTTCAATATCTCGTTCATTTTTCCCCCTTTTGGAACATTGTTTATTGTAAATATAATATAGCACTTTATATCAACGTGTCAAGGTGAATCTTGAGTTTTGAATGGGAATGATCAAGCAATTTCTCCATTTTTTTATCAAGCTGTAGAGATATAATGCTGGGCAAAATTTTCGGGTGCGGGTCAAAAATTTTACCCCAATTCCTCAGGGCTAGTTACGGATTTGATCTTATTGGCAATGGCTAAATCTACAATATGGCGGGAAGGGCCTTTCCAGAAAAGGCTTGAGAGCAGGACATTGGTATCAAGGACGGCTTTTATCATCAATGATATCTTCTCTTGAAGATTGCTTTCTCTAAATCTCCTTCCTTGAGTCCCTTTTCCTTGGCAAATTCCTCTGCCCAATTCCTTAAGGATTGTCTTTTCTTAGTCGTCCATCTGAGAGAAGAAATCCTCAGCCAACCATCAATAACATCCTTCTTAAACCTTAAGGTCTTCCCAATATGCACAGCCGGAATCTGACCGGCACGGGCCTTACGATAAATAGTCTGTTCATCTAATTGCAGATATTTGGCTAATTGCTCCGTAGTCATTACTTCTCGAATCATGGTTTATTCCTCCCTTCTATTACAAGTATACTTTAAAAAACAGAGTTGTCAATACTTTTTTATACTATTGTATATTATTTTATACTCTAATGTCTTATCCCATCTTCATGGTTTTGCCCGGCATACCCTTTTTTAAACAGGGAGAGACGAGCTTTAATAATTTATTATGAATTAAACCATTGGAGGCGATGTAACCGATATTTTTATAGGTAAGCGGCTTTCCCCTGAGGCCGCTCAGTTTACCGCCGGCCTCCTCAATGATGCACGCCCCGCCGGCAAAATCCCAGGGATAGTCATAGAACTCTACCGCCCCGTCAAGTTTTCCTTCGGCAATATACGACAAAACCCTTGCCGACGAGCCAAGCATCCTGACATTAAAAACCTCTTTTGCCAGAGCGCCCAATGTCTTTGACATCATCCGGGGTGAATATCTTATACTGGAATCAAAAGAGATAGAGCAATCCTTAAGCCCTTCTTTTGATGAAACTGAGATTTTCCTATTATTTTTATAAGCGCCTGAGCCTTTTTCTGCAATGTATAGCTCGTCGCCGCAAGGAATGTAAATAATTCCGGCGATGAATTTATTCCTGTAAACCACCCCTATGGATACTCCGAAAATATTGATATCGCGGATAAAATTATGCGTTCCGTCAAGCGGGTCAATAACCCATAGATATTCCCGGCTCAAGCCGCTTTTTCCGCTTTCCTCAGCAAGTATCCCGTGAGCGGGGAATTTCTTTTTGATAGTGTCTATGATGAGCTTTTCTGCCTTCTTATCAATGTCGGTAGCTAAGCTCCTATCGCCCTTACTGCTGACTTCTCTTACCTTTCCAAAATTATCCAGGATAAACTTCCCCGCTTCTTTTGCCGCTTCAATACCCGCTGCCAAAATCTTACTCATCTGCCCCCCCCTTCGCGCTTATGATAATTATACCAGTATAAATTTGTTTGACAAGCTGCGATTGTTGTAGTATTTTAGGGAATAAATATATGGCGCGCAAATGACGGAAAAAAGGAAATACCAAAGAATAAACGACGGAGTAAAAATTATCTATAAGGTAATGGGTGTAAAGGGAGAATACCCGACGCCTGTTTTAGATATGGGCGCAGGAGGTTTCCGCCTGCCTATCAAAGATAAATTAGCGCTTGGCTCCACCCTGGAGCTAAACATCTGCCTGCCTGACGAAAAAGAGCCGTTTTTCGGTTTGGCCAGGGTTGTCTGGCAGAAATCCGAAATAACTAAGAGCGAAAAAGGCGGCTATTATGAAACCGGCGTTGAGTTCATCAGGGTTGGAGTTCAAAACAGGAAACTCATCATCAGATACATCGCTTCGCTGATTGCAAAGGATAAAAAATAGGCGGCTCGCTTTGATTCACACCGTCCTGCACAATTTAGCGGGAATCCCCAGATTATGTTCTTCCAGGAGTTTACGATTATTAAAAATTTCCAATACATTTCCCGCCGCAGCTAACTTTCCATTATCCAGCAAAACCACCCTTGAGCAGACCTCTAAAACCAGGTCCAGGTCATGTGTTGCGATTATTTTAGTTATGCTAAGGCGCTTGAGGACGTTGATCAGGTCCTGCCTATGCTTAGGGTCTAAATCGCTTGAGGGCTCATCCAGAACCAGAATCTCAGGGCTCATTGATAAAACCGTAGCCAGGGAAACCCTCTTTTTCTGCCCCGCGCTTAAATGATGCGAAGGCCGCCTGATACAATCCAGCATATCCACCTCTTTTAGAGCCCCCTGCACAGCATGGTGAACCTCTTCTTTGCTTAAGCCCATATTCAGCGGCCCGAAAGCAACGTCATCAAAGACAGATGGCATAAAGAGCTGGTCATCGGGATGCTGAAAAACTAAACCCACCTTCCGGCGCACCAAAGACAGTGTCCGCTCATTTATTTCCGAATCCAGAATCCTGATATGGTTATTTCCCCTCAAGATTCCGTTTAAGTGCAATAAAAGCGTTGATTTGCCTGCGCCGTTAGGGCCAATCACTCCTAATGATTCTGCCTCAAAAATATCCAGGCCGATATCCTTGAGGGCAGCAGTCCCGTCAGGATAGCTATAACTTAGATTTCTTATCTCAATGACTTTTTTAGGCATCTAACCTATATAGATTTTGATTATGCTTACTGCGCTGACAGCCGTTGCCAGAAAACAGAGGTCCTTTATCCTGAGCTTATAATCGTATATTGTCCTGATTCCTCCGTCAAAGCCGCGCGCGCACATAGCTAAATATACATCTTCGGCCCTTTCATAAGCCCTGACAAATAAGACGCCGAGCATATTAGCTAAGGCCCTGGCATGAAACCACCGCGAGCCGGCTATAGTGCGGCTGTCTTTTGCCCGCTTCATCCTCATCAGCTCATCCTCAAGGACAAAGAGATAGCGGTACATAAAAGAAATAATCATTATAAGGATTGACGGCACGCGCAATTTCTCCAGAGCCTTCAATAGATTCAGGAAATTTGTACTTAACATAAGCAGGAGCATACATAGCCCGCATAAATAGGCCTTTGCCGCTATATTCAGAAACATCGCCAGGCCCTCATTGGTTATGGAAAGCTTAAATATCCCTAAGGAAAATTCCCAGACGGGCTCACCCGGCTTAATAAAAATAATGAAAATGCTCATTATCAAAATAAAGGGAACGACTGAAAAAGACCTGTTTAAAACAAGCATTAGCGGAATCTTAGAGAGAAAAACCAGAAGAAAAATAAGCATTGCGTATGCGCCGAAGGCAGGCATTGCAGCGGGCCTGGTAAAAATAATAGAAACGATAAGGGCAAAAAAACTGATCAGCTTGATTCTTGGCTCTAGATTGTGGATGAAGCTCTTTATCCGGCTGTATTCATCAATATATGAATGTTCCATAAAAATTTACCGCTTACCCCGTTAGAAACCTCTTTCTTCTTATGGGTTGCTCTATAGTTTCTAACGGGGCTTAGGCAGGTTTCCTTTTCTAAGAGCCGCCGCCACTAAATAGCCGATAATAAATACCGCTAATGTCCCGGCCAGGCCGGAAACGGCCGCAGCCATTTTTTCATTTTTGATTCCAGGCCAACGATAATCCGGAATGGGGCTTAAGAAGAGCGGCCTTGCCTGCGCCTTTCTTAGAAATCCCTTTCCCTGCGCTGTTTTTTCTAAGCCGTCTGGCAGCTGCGAGGCAAAGGGAGCAATAAAAACCGCCAGGAATAATGTTAGAATTAAACCAAAGATAACTTCTTTCTTATCCATAGCAAACATTTATAGTTTGTGGCTTTGGCTATTGGAAGCCAAACCACTGCCCTCTGGCTTGTAGAGCAAATCCGGCCTCACTTTTAAAACAAAACTTACCACCAAACAGGTTAATACCGCCTCGCCTATGCCGATTAAGGCATGCACTAAAACCATCGCGGTTAATGCCGCCTTAAGCGGCAGGAGCCCTGAGCAGGCCAATTCCATAGCGCAGAATAAAGAAGCTAAAACGATGGAGAGCCAGGAGGCTATGGCGGTGGCAATGAGGATTCCCTTACTATTCTTGATAAACCGCCTGATAAATGCGTAGCTCATATATCCGCCGAGCGCGCCGGCAAAAGACATATTTAGAATATTGGCTCCCAGGGCAGTCAGCCCGCCGTCCTGAAAAATAAAACACTGCACCATTAAAACTACGCTGATTACTACGGCTGCGGCATAAGGCCCGAGCAAGACCGCAGCCAAAACCCCGCCTAACAGATGTCCTGAGGTTCCCCCGGCAACCGGAAAATTAATCATTTGAGCCGCAAAAATAAAAGCGCTCATTACCCCCATCAGGGGGATCATCCTGTCTTTTAAGGCCAGGGATGCCTTACGAAAACAATAACTTAATCCTCCCAAAGAGGCCAGCCAGGCAGGAATCCAGATATGCGGGGTCAGAAATCCGTCGGGTAAATGCATAGCGCTCCTAAAATCTCAATATTGTTTCCCATGTTCCTGGGTTTCTATGTTGATATAATCCTTAAAACTCATGCCCTCTCCTAATTCCTCTTTGACTACCCGGATTCTATCCGGCGCGTAGGGGTGAGTTTTGGCATAGGAAAAAGGACGGATAGGTCTTTTCCGGTTTATGGCTTGAAGTTTTTCCAAAAAGGTAATCATTCCCCTGGGGTCATAGCCGGCTAACCTGGCATAGCGGGTTCCCAGCCTGTCTGCTAAAAGCTCGTCTTCGCGGGAATAGCCCATCATCAACTCAAAAAACGCCGCATCTAAGCCCTGAGTTAGGCCCGGGGCATCGGGAACCTGCGAGGCAATAATCTTTAGCAGCAGATACCCCATTGAACCCTGCAATTTCTTTAGGGAATGCTTGGCCGCCACATGCCCTACTTCGTGCGCCAGGACGCATGCCAACTCATCGTCGGTAGGATTAGCTGCGCTAAATAATCCTTTAAAACAATAGATGTAGCCGCCGGGCAAAGCCATGGCATTTACCTCTTCGTCAATATCTTTTTTATCCTTTTCCTCGCGCGCCTCAATAACATTAAAATAATAGAGAAGCTCTTTGCGGTCAGAGACGCCGGCAACCTTTTCGCCGATTGTCTTTATCCTTTCCTGCAAGGCAGGATTTGCGCTGATTTTATAGGTTTTTTCAATCTGCCGGGCAACGGACTGGCCAAGCCTTATTTCTTTATTGGTATCATAATAAATCCATTCCTCGCTTTTGGTAGCGACATTATATTCGGTAGCGCAGCCCATAAATACAGAACTAAGAACTAAGAATAAAGAGCTAAGAGTAAGAGAACTTTTCTTAAAAAACATCTATTCCTGCTTCTTTGAGCATCCTGGCTAATTTTGCCAAGGGTAAACCCACGACATTATAGAAACAGCCCTCAATGCGGTCAATAAATATGCTCCCTGAGCCCTGAATATCAAAGCTTCCCGCCTTATCAAACGGAGAAACTTTCTTAAAATAATTCTTGATTTGCCTATCGCTTAAGGGATACATATAAATCCTGGTCTTTTCGTAATCAGAGAGCGTTCTCCCATTATCAATATCAACTATGGCAATTCCCGTATAAACCCATTGCGGCTTACGGGAAAGCAATTTTAAGCTCCTGAAAGCATCGCCCATACTTGACGGCTTGCCGATGAGCCTGCTTCCGGCTAAAACCACGGTATCGGCGCCGATAACTACCCCGCGCTGAAATCTTTTAGCAACATCTTTGGCTTTCCTAGAGGCATTTCTCATCACCAGGGCCGCGCAGCCTCTTTTTAACTCCCGGCTCTCTTTGAGGCCGGATTTGGCAACCCGAAACGTAAGGCCTATCTGTTTCAGTAACTTTTGCCTTGCCTTTGACCCTGAAGCCAGTATTATCTTACGCACCTTCTCTTCATCCTTCCTCTGTCATCCTTCCTCTATCGTCAAGGGCCGCTTGTTCCCCGGCAAGATACCCGGTTGAAAAGGCCTGCTGCAGATTATAGCCGCCGCTTGAAGCTGAGCCATTAATTATTTCGCCGGCGAAATACAGACCCCGCACAATTTTTGATTCCATCGTCCGGGGATTTATTTCTTTGGTTGAGACGCCGCCGGAGGTAACCATTGCCTCTTCTAATGGCAAAGAGCCGGCGATATGCAAACGCAAGGACTTGAGCATATTTTGAATGGAACATCTTTCTTCTCTGGTTACCTGGCTGGCCCTCTTATTATAATCTATTCCAAGCAAATGGACAAATACGCCGGCAAGCTTATGCGGTAAAAGTTCTTTTAAAACATTTTTAACGCTCTTCTTTCCGGCAATGCCAAACTCCCGCAGCAATCTTTCCTCTAACTGTTTGGGGCTTAACCCCGGCTTAAGATCAATTTCAAGAATGACTTCCTTATTCTCATTAAACAAGCCAAGCACCGAGCTGCTTAAATCCAAAACTAAAGGGCCGGAGACACCAAAATGAGTAAAAAGCAGCTCTCCGGTATTTGATACTATTTTTTTATTTTTGGCCTTAAAGGTAAGGCGGATATTCTTTAATCTCAACCCCTTAAGCTCTCTTACCCAGGTCTCTTCTGTCCTTAGAGGAACCAGGCCAGGCCTTAAGGGGACTATAGTATGGCCTAATTTTGCCGCAATAATAAAACCGTCGCCGGTTGA
>Ga0155962_107_pt1 | contig 12009 bp, 7 predicted proteins | sample RifCSPlowO2_02_FD_107616 | JGI IMG/M metagenome (GOLD analysis project Ga0155962, IMG submission 107616) | Omnitrophica WOR_2 bacterium RIFCSPLOWO2_02_FULL_45_28
GGAATCTACGCTGCGCGCGGCATAGTTTCTTTTTTGTCCAAGAGGATTTAAGCTGAAGGTGCAGAATTTACAGTCAAACGGACATCCTCGCGCGCTTAAGACCGAATCAAAAGTTACATCCTTCGCCTTTATGCCGTTTAGCGAAAGAGTGTATTCGTTACGCCGCAAGGAACGCTCGGGCGCCGTAAGACTATCTATATCCGGAAGAGGGCGGTTCGGGTTGTGTACGATCCGGCCGTTTTCCCGGTAAGAAATACCCAGGATATCTTTGTATGCCCTGCCTTTTAGTATTTCCCGTATCGTTTCTTCACCTTCACCCCTGACTATAATATCTATGGCAGGGCATGTTTTAAAAAGTTCTTCTACTTTTTCGGTAGCTTTATAACCGCCTACGACTAAGGGTATACCATCCGGCATACGGTTAAGCAGCTGGCAAACCTCCTCAAACTGCCTATCCCAGCCAATGCCGACACAGATAATATCAATTGATCCCGAGATAAAGGCGAGGAGTTTATCTATATCGGATAGCTCCTCTTCATATCGCAAATCTAAGAGAGTAATTTTGTCAACGAGGCCTCTGGCGCTCGTAGCTACATATTCAAGCCCGACAGGCGGAAAAAGCAGCATCGTGCTTGTGGCGCTGCTTTCAATATAGGGATTAAGGAATAAGGCGTGCGTATATTTAATGCTGGCACCTTTCTTTGAATCGGAGAGGCAGGGATTCGAACCCTGGAACCTTGCGGTCACGCGCTCTCCAAGCGCGCGCTTTCAGCCACTCAGCCACCTCTCCAGATCATCCTAATATTTTATTTCGATGAAAATGGTGGATTTACAGCCGATAACTATTTCCGTTGCCTATGCAACAGACCCCATTATACCAGAAATTAACCCCAAAAGTATAAGAATTAGACTTGTTATGTAGGTCCGACAACGAAATCGCTAAAAGCCTTAAACGTCAGCTGAAAAACTATCCGAAACGCCATCGAATTTACTCCAAAAATGGATTACCGCAAATCTAATTTCTGAAAAGGCGCAAGGACTTCTCTCCTTGCGAAATTAATATCCAGGCCATAACGTCGGACTAATATATTACCGACATCTCTGACACCCTCGGATGTTTCCTCTCCAAACAATGCGGGAATCACTTTTAAAGCCTCTTTTACATCGGCATTGTCTTTATATTTTATAAGTTCTTTTCTTACCGAATCCGGCCCTTCCTTATAGTTGACTATCACGTACCATATATCAAAGGCGTCTTTGTTAAGCCGGGAAACCCGGTTCGCATAAGCGAATAATTTAAGCGTTAAAAATGGAATTATATTCGCTATCTTTATCTCTAAAGGATGCTCGTCTCTTCTTTTAATTTGCCGGACCAGAAAATCCTTGAAGACCAGGCATACCCCCCTGAATTTAACTGCTTCCACTCCAGGAGCTATCTCTTTTAGTTTATCCGCTTTCGGTTTGAACTTATCGTCTATTAACAAGTCGAGGACAACAGGCTTATATCCGCCTTCATATTTAATGAAACTATGACTCATTATGTCGGAACCATCCGCTGTCTTCTGTTTCTCAAATCCGATTTCACGCAGTTTCCTGTAGAATCCGCTGAGTTTGCTTTTGCCGCGAACGGCAAACTTCAGCGCTAAATCTATATCCAGGGTTCCCAGATACTCCTTCAAATAAACCAGTTTATTCCTGACTAACAAGTCGGCGACTAATCCTCCTACAAGGTAAAGATCATCCGATATCCTGCCTAAACCTGAATAGATATCAGCTAATATATATTTCAGCCTTTCGAGATGGGTAGCGGAATACTCATCAAATTCTCCGCTTCTCATTCCAGTTCCTTCCCGATAATATCCCTAATGTGTTCCGCTTGTTTATCTCCCCTTAAAACATTTTTCTTAAGATCCGCGTAAAGCTGTAAATTATCCACAACCTGCATTCCCAGGACACTTCTTGCAGAAGTTAAAACTACTTCATCGTAAGGCTCAATCAGGACCAGGTTAAATCCCTTAGAAGTTTCGGTCGCCGATAATTCAGCAGCCGGAAACTTATTCAGCGAATCAATATATGCGGTTATGATATCAAACGTTGAAAAAGGAGCGACTAAAGAAGCGCCCGCTTCCTGCGTAAAAGCATATCGTATCCCCGCGACGGAGAAAGATTCCGCAACCGTTCGCATCAACTGCCGCGGACTCTGCGCCCACACATAGTAAGACCGGCGGATATCCCGGCGATTAATTATTGACTCGGCCCAGGCCGACAGTAAATCGTTAAAATTAGACAACTTTAGCTTATTAGCTTTCTCTAGGATATAGCCGGTTTTAGTCATCAGTTTTACGATACGGGAAACCATCCCTTTGCTCAATCCGCTTTTTTCCATAATGTCCTTGCGGGTAAATTCTCTCTGCGGTTCATGCAGGAAACAGAGGCTGATCCTTGAGGATTTCGGCGAGAAAATAGATTGTTCCGGCCGGGAATATTCCCGCCCATAATCAGGTTTCCCTTCCTTCTCAACGTATATCCCGCCAACGGCGATTTTCATATTGCCTGTCAAATCCATATAGCCGGTATTACGCTCATTGCATATTCTTATTCCCTGTCCGCTTATTAAAGGAACGACGACGACCGGATAATACGCCGGATTATGCTTTACCAATTCCTGAAGAGAGTAAACAGCTTCCCTGACATATTGAGGGTATCCCACCCTTTTAATCTCAACACAAAAATAGTAGATTTCTTCCTTATAGCGGGCTGTTATCACCATATCCGCCTTCAAACCGTTGACTTTTTTTTCATACTCAATTTTCCAGCGGCTCAAAAATGGAATACGACTTCTAAATTCTTTTTCCACTTGCGTAATAAGCTTCTTTTCAGGGATATACATGATTATTTTCCTTAATTATAACAGAGTTTACAACGTTGTAAACTCTGTTATAAAGTAAACCACAAAAATATGACTCTGTCAAGTATTTCCTCTCGCAAAACAAACTCCTCCTGGAGGATTGGTGGGGAGAAAACCAAATTCTATCTGCATAAAGAAGAATACGGGCAGTAAGCGCATTTGTGTTCGGCATCCTCATCTGCCAGGAAATCCACCTCCGGATTGACGAGCTCATCAAGTATGAAAGCAAGGGCTTTATGGCAGGCATCCAGATTCTCTTCCTTCTTCTGGGGGGTAGATTTCTGCAGATATTCTTTTATCTCGCAGGCGCGCAGGAAATAAAGCGCGGCGCGGACATCCTGCGCCTTGAAATGTTCCCTGCAGGCCCAGAGATAAACAGGCAGCTGGAATGACTTAACGGCATGTTTGATGGCTTTGCGGCAAAATTGCAGTTCATCCAGATTCACATTAGGCATTTCCGCGCTGCCGGTTTTATAATCAATTACCAGAAGCGAGCCGCCGGAAAGCCTGTCCACCCGGTCAACCCCGGCAATAAAATCAAATGTGCCGGATTTGGTTTTTATCTTCCAGGGGATCCTATTCTCCAGCATAAGCAGGGCATCTATATCATTGCGCTCTTTTTCATTCTCCAGGAATTTCTTCATCCGCTGGCGGAGGATATTTTCCAGAATAAATGAATCTGCCCTCATCTTGCGGCTGAATTCTTTTTTGAAAAGCTTCCCGAATTCAGCAAAAAATAATTTCTCAAATCTTTCATTGATTACGGGTTTTTTATTCAGGAACCCTGCGTAGGTTTTTTCAAGCAGTTCATGCACAAAGGTCCCGACGTCCGCGGCTTCAGGATCGTCAAACAAATCCTCTTTTTCCGAAAGCCCCAGGCAGTAACGGAAATAAAACGCAAGCGGACAGGAAACATACATATTCACGCTTGATGCAGAAAATACTCGTTTCTTAAGGGATTCGATCATATCATTCGTCTTTTTAGCAATGGCTTTCTTAGGAAGCACCTTGAGGTTAAAACTGTAAAGCGGGATTTTAACCACCCCGACCTCACCCTGCTTCTGCTCCTCTTTCCAGATAAGGTCCTCTAAGAACCTGCTGCGGATAGTTTCCCGGTCTTCACGGTATATAAGATGCACGTTTTCTGCCGCGCACAGCAGGCGGGTGAACTGGTAGCGCTGGATCTCCTCCTCTTTCTCCAAGCGCTCAATACCTAAAGAAACCATCACATCGCGCGGAATCAGCGGCTCATAAATTCGCAGTTTCGGCAGAATAGACTCATTGAGATCCATCACGAGCACATTCTTAAAAGTAAGCGAGCGGGTTTCCAGGAGCCCCAGGACCTGCAGGCCTTTTAAGGGAGAGCCGGAAAAAGAGACCATCTCGCGCTCAAGCCGCTTGGTAAAAATCCTAAACATCTCTTCTTTGGAAAATTTCTCCCGGCAGAATTTGCTGCTGCGCAGTTCCTCAATCAGTTCTAGAATCTTCTGGGCAACTTTTAAGTTCGGCGCGTATTTTTCAAGGGGGCTTTTCTCAAGCAGCGCCAGAATAACCTTTTCTGCCGCAACAGAGAATTCATAAAAATTACCGATATCTTCCCAGACGCCAAAAGCCAGATGATTAAGCTCTCTAAAGGTCATGGCAATATCGTCAAGGCTTACTTTTATATCCATATGTTTAAGGGTATCTTGCGCCTCCTCAAGCAAAAGGCGCAGGCCGGCGACTTTATCCAAACGGATAAAAATTTCTCCGGCAAGCTCATTTTCAATAGCGCCGGTTAAGGCCTCTTCTGCCTTATGCACCGCCACCCTGCTGACATTGGCGCTGGTAATGTTTAGGTTCTTTAAAAACGGATGGCTTAGGGCCTTCAGATAATCACGGCTATAATAAGCGTTGTCTTTACGCGAAAGCTGGGCGGAAAAGAGATTCTGAAAAAGCGAATAAACCGCGCTTCTTTTGAGCGGATAGCCGATAGAGACATTAAAATCATAATCCAGGGAGGAAATCTCCGAAAGTAGCGGCGCTAAGGCATCGGGATTAGCCAGGAGAATAACCGTTTCTTCGGGATTCTTGAGCTCTTTAAGCTTTTCCCTTAAGATGCCCACCTGTGAATGCAGGTCAAACCCGCGGTAAAAATTTATCCGCGGCTCTTTCTTTTGGCTTTGCCTATCGGAAGGCAAACCACCGCCTGCTAGCTTGTGGCTTTGCCTATGGCTGCGGCTATTGGTTTTTATGGGCTCTGAGAAAACCCCGGACAAATCCTTTAAGACCTCCCACTCGCTTTCATCCCCCTGAAAGATAAGCCTTGCCTTGCCGCGCACCAAGAGCTCTTTAACTAATTTCTGCTCGGTTTTATGCAGATAGAAGAAACCGCAGAAGATAATCGCCTCAAAATCAACAAAATCAACATCTTTTGCGCATCCGGCAGCGCTCATATAGAGCATACCCCGGGTAAGCGCGCCTTCTTTTTTTAAAGACGCGTGAAACTCTTTGCGCAGCTGGATAATATCTTTCAAAAGGAAGTTTACCTCTTTTAAGGTATCAAAACCTATTTTTGCGCTCTCCTGGACCTGGCGCAGTTTATCATCATCAATCTCCTCCAGGTCCAGCTGCTCAATAAAGCCGTTTATCTCCTCTGCCCAGGGCAGAAACGCGGCAAAGCTGTCTCTTGAGCCGCCAAGGAGGCCCGGATGCGCGGACCTTGCCAATTCGTAAATACGGAAGGATGAATCCATACTGCTGAGCATTTTAGCCGGGCGCTTGCGCCAGGCCACCTCCTTTATAAACTCATCCATTGAGAAGAATACGGGAGGAAAATAGGCGCCGTTAAGCCGGCGGCTGAGCTCTCTCTTTAAAAATAATGCCGGCCTTCTCCCGCCAAATACTATGGCAACTTTTTCTAAAGGAATATTCCTCCGGAGGAAATCTTCCTCTAGAATATCCGTAAGCCTGCGGATAAAATCATCATTTAAGTCAATGGAAATAATCCGCTCCATCATTTGCTCTCTTTAATCATCAGTTCATCTATATATAAAAGATAACCTCTTACCTTTTTAGCCGGATAGATTGCCTTGATAAGTTCAATATATTCTTTGAGCTGTTTTAGCTGAGCCTCTTCTTCAGAGCCGCTCTTAAAGTCAATAATTAGCGCCTGGTCATCTTTTAAAATCAACCGGTCAATGCGCCTGCTCTCTCCGAAACGGTTAACCACTTCCTTCTCCGTCCAGACCCTGCCTGCCTGGCAGAAAAATAATTCCTTAAAGCGGGGGTCTTCTAAGAGCGTTTTAATCTTATGCTCCAGCCCTTTAAAATCTTCAAATTCCGGAAAGCGCGATTGCGCCAAAACCAAACTCTTGCTTAACTCAACATGCACATCCTTTCCGGAAAGATTACCCAGAAGCGAGAGTATATAATGCATAACTTCGCCTCTCTTAATCTGCTTATGGAATTTTAGCTGGCGGTAATCTTTGAATTCATCCTTAAGCAAAGCTATCCAGTCGCGGTAAGCGCCGGGGCTTAAAGTATGCAGTTTCTCCTGCCCCTCTTCTTTCTTTTGCCGCTTGCCCTTCCTGCCTAACTCTACAAAATCGGCCTGGCCACCCCGCCGTTCCGCCAAAAGCGGAATCCGCCGTAGGCGTGATAGGCGGGGCGATAGCCCAAGCCACGGGATTAAAAGTTCTGCGGGGCCGTTTGGGCCCGGGGTCCTGGGCATAAAAATATAGAGTTCTTGTTGAGCGCGGGTAAAGGAAACGTAGATATTGTTTAACTCATCAAGAAAACTGCGGAAATATTCCTGGTTATAGCGGAGGCGGATTTTTTCGGAGAACCTGCGGTAATCTTCTTTTAAGCGCAAAAGCCGCAGGGTGTTTTCTTTGCGGTCAAGGTCAACAGTATAGGAGGTGCCGCGGTTATCCGAGGTTGATTCTGCCCTAGGGCTTATTTTAAGAAACGGAATGACCACCACAGGGAATTCCAGGCCTTTTGCCTTATGCACAGTCATTACCTTGACCGCATCGGCAGCCGGGAATTTCACATAAAGCTCTTCATTAGGAGCATCCTTAAAATATTCAAGGAATGCCTTTATGCCGTTATGCTCATCCTCTTTTTCCATAACCAGCTCAAGAAAAGACATAAAGAAACTCTGGTTTCCGGGGAATCTTTCCAGCAGCGCGAAATCCGCATAAATGGTCACCAGCATCTCGTATAAAGGCAGGAAGCCGGCGTTCTTAAAGAATTTCTCAATATACTGCCGCCATTCTAACGGAAACTCCTTCTGAAAGGCGCGGTAAAGATAGGCCGCGTAAGCGTCTTGCTTTTCCTTTTGCATCCTGTTTCTAAAAATAAAATCCTCAATTTTTTCTTTGGCCAGGCCGCAAGCGGCGCAGAATATTTCGCCGAGGATAAAGGAGGCAAAGGCAAGGTCATCAATGGGGGAATCAAGGAATTTCAGGAAGGAAATGACTTCCTTAATCAGGCCATTCTCCCTGATATTCAGGGTTTTTTCTGATTCTACCGGAATCCCCTCTTCAAGCAGCCAGCCGGATATTTCCTCAACCCTGTCGCCACTGCGGGAGAGTACGGCAATATCCTTAAAATCAAAACAGCGGCTGCGCAGGTCATTAATTAACCCTAGCAATTTCTCCCTGACAATATCAGACCCTTCTTCGCTAGATAAAATATCAAAACGCTCAAGCGCGACATATCCTGCGGGCTTATCCGGCCGGGGCTCCTGTTCGGAGTGCGCGAAAACCTGCAGCAATTCCTGCTCAAAAGCAGGGAAAAACTTAAAAATTGCCTCGTGCGCTGCCTTTGCCTGCTTTTGCGCGTTATAGCTGTTGATAAAACGCTTCAGGTTTAGAGGGGAAAAAACCCGGTTATTAAATTCAACGATTTCTCTGGATGAGCGGTAATTACGGCCAAGCACCTCCTCTTTCTGGCCGAACTGCCCTAATTCCTTCCTCACTCCGTCAAATAACTCTGCTTCTCCGCCGCGGAAACGGTAAATCGCCTGCTTCTTGTCACCGACGTAAAAAAACGTGCCTCCGCCGGAGAGCGCCTCTTCTGCCAGAATAAAGATATTATTCCACTGCAGGACGCTGGTATCCTGAAATTCATCAATTAAGAAATGGCGGAAGCGGCTGCCGATGCGGTAATAAATCTCCGGCACAGAAATCGTGCCTTTGCCAAAGAGCTGGCGGGCGCGCGAATTCAGCTCTTCAAGGAAAAGGACGTCTTCTTTCTGGCTTTGCAGGAGGAAGAATCCGAAGACCTTATTAAAAATCTGTATATACGGATTAAACATGGAGTAGGCCTCCGTCTCGCAAAGTTCCCGGATTTCTACGCGCAGCTTATTCCAGCCCTGATTAAGCCCGCCCGGAACCGATGCGCCCTTGTTGCAGGGGATTTCTTCTTTCTGCCAGCTCGCTGATTTTAACCTCTCTAATTGAAAATTAGCGTCATTCTGTCCGGAAAAATCTTTAACTCCCTTGATAAATCTCTTATCTACGCCAGCGCGGTCAATTTCTTTGCCTATTTTAACTATTCTTCGGTAGACCTCCTTCTTTTTAGCGACAATCTCTTCATCGCCTTCAGGATGAATATAAAACGGCACGCCATAGCGGTTAAATTCGGAAAAAAGCGACTTCGCCACGGAAAGGATATCATTTTTAGCCAGCCAGCCGCCGCGGTTCTCAATGCTTAAGTAATGCCATACAAAATCAAGAAACAGCTTTTTTACTTCTTTTTCCTGGGCGGCTAAATCCAGAAGCATGTCCAGGCTTGAGGAGATATATTTATTGTAATCTTTGCGGATATTGAAATTCGCCGAGAGGCCTAAGCGGAAGGCGCAGCCCAGAAGCAAAGCGTTGATAAAGCTGTCAATGGTCTGCACCTGGAAATAATCATAGCGCCGGATAATCTCCCGCATAGCGCGCAAGGATGCGTCGCGGCAGGCCGATTCACTAAGGCCAATATAGGCAAGTAATTCTTTCTTGTCTGATTCCTCTTTAAAGGCGTCAAGGGCAAGCCGCTTCAGCAGCTCCAGAATACGCTCCTTCATCTCTACCGCTGCCTTATTCATAAAGGTAATCGCCAGGATCGAGCGCAGCGTTTCCTCTTCCTGCCGGGCCGAAGCATTCAGGAGAAGCTTCAGGTAACGCCGGGCGAGGCAATAGGTTTTGCCTGAGCCGGCAGAGGCCTCAACCACAAGAATCTGCTTATCCGTGTCTAGAGAGTTATTTTTTGCCATATCGTAGGAAAATCGCTTGTCGCGCGATGACCTTCTGAAAACAAATAAACCTTCGCCAGTCAGAATTTGACTAACGAAGGTTTTAAAAACGCCGCCTTTGTGGATCTGTTAGAAGAAAATGGCTGACGAAATCTCTTCTTTTAACGGCCCTGGTTCTTGCGCTTTGAAAAACAATCCCTGCAGTATATCGGACGGTCATCTCTGGGCTTAAAAGGGACTTCGCATTCTTTCTTACATTCTGCGCAAATCGCCTTGTGCATCTCTCGCGGAGCTCCGCCGTATCCACCGCCGCCACCTTGTTGATATGCCATACTACCTCCTCTTTTTAGTTTGGGTAAATATTTTAATCCCTAGATTAATCATTATAGGCCTTTCATAAAGGAATTTCAAGTATTTCTTTATACCACTGCAACATCCTCATTCAAAGCCCCTCCCGAATCCGCCGCAGAAGCGGCCTGCATGTTTTTTTTATCTAATTTTCTTTGTTTCTTTTCATCGTTTCTCTTTTTCTTCGCCAATTCTTTCTGATATTTTTTATATGAATAATTATCTCTTGCCAACATATCCTCCTTTTATCTTGGCCCATCCCGCAGGGTCATCCCAATTGGCGGACCCGTCTGCAACCAATTCGCACCGCATCCGAAGTTCAAGCTAAAATCATAATTCAACCACTTCAACGAGTCCCATTATATCAAAAACTGGCCTCAAAGATAGAAGAATTATACTTATTAGGCATGTCGTTCAGGGCAATTTCCAGAAACCTAAAAATAAACAGAAGAACTATCGTAAGGGCACTGAAATTCAAAGGTAAGCTAAAAAAGTAGCTCGAGAGGTAAGATAAACTGACTACTTTATCTTTTTTACATCCTTAGCAATCTTTTTACCTTCAGATTTAAGCCGGCGCTGTAACTTCTTAATATCTTCCTCCGGAGGTAGCGCTTCAGGTCTTATGCCACTTTTTCCAAGCAAGTCACGAACATCTCTATTATTTTTTACATGCTCTCCTGTTATAGCCGGTTCACCGCGTAGATTATTCTTTTTCGTATTAAAGCTCGTTATTTCTGCGGCAAGATCTTTAGCTTTAATGGTTATGGTCGGCAAGAAATCGGCTAACGGCCTCTTCTCAGGCACACCCAGTTTCTTCTTCATATCCAACGTTGTGTATCCGCCAAAAAGCGCATGGTCGCCCTTACTGCGTAGTCGCGCGAATCCTTCCCCGTCAACGCCACGCTCATAGGCAACCTCCGAAAGTTCTGATTCGGTATCAGCGAGCTTTTCGCGCGCGCGTACCCTCTCCGCTAACGCAATACGTTCTTCCAGCAATTCCTGTTTGCGGGCTTGAATAGCAAAGTAACTTTGAGCGAAAGCAATTTGCTCTTTACGAGGGTCGCCATTTTGAGCGATAAGATAACAGGCATAACGGGTAAGCATTATATCCGGTATATCTTTTTCAGCCCCTTTAGGCATGGGTATCGTTTTGTTGACGTCAACAAAATGATCGCTTATATTCTGCCCAGAATTCGTGCAGGCGATTTTAGCCTTATCGACAACTAATAAAAAATTACGCCATTCAGTATAATCTAAGAGCTTCTGAATATCGCGCGCCATCCAATATTCAACACCGTTTTGGGTATAGGCTGACTCTTCAAATGTTTTGTTCAGCTGTACAATAATTTCTTTCTTCATATTTCACTCCTCCTTAATAAAAAATTAATCTCGGTTTCCTCCCCTTTGCTACCTTTCATCTTGTCCTTCCTCCTCTAGCCAAGCTACTTCATCCTCTTCGCTACTTTTCTCTTCCTCTTGCGGAGCAAGTTCCAGCAATTTAATCGCAGGGAGAACCTTACCAGCTATACCTTCAAGATCTCCATGCATACCACTAATGTTATGAATAACTCTCTCAATATGTTTTTCACGTCTCGCCCAAATTTTCTCCATAGCCCTTTTCTCTTTATCGAGAGCCGCCTTCATGGATACAAATGACCCAACAATAGCCTCGATGCGATTCTTAAACTCAGGCCCAGTTAGATAATTATAGACAACCTCCATCTTCTCTTGTTTACCTACTTGTAATTCCCGCTCCCTTGCTACCTGAATCATCCCCGATCTAAGAGCGATGGCTAAGTTTATGGCAGAAGAAATATCGGTAACCCAAACACCGTTAGTTTGCTCAAATTGTTGAACGCCTTTGGGCAAGACCTCTGTCATGATAACGACTAAATCTGCTTTTGCAGCCAGTTGGTCATCTTTGGCCTTTTGTATCCATAAATCACTCCAAGCCTTTGTCCGTTTAGACTCCCATAAGATTCTACCACACACATGTCCCAATTGAGACTTTACCGTTTCAAGGGTGTCTCCCCCCTTAACTCCTTTTTGAATTGGCTCAATATCATCTATGGGAAATTTTAAGTGTAATCTACTCTCCAAATCAAGCTCAAGAATTTCACCCTGGGCTTGTTGCGATCCTTGTTCCGCCTTACGCTTCAGATCATCTATTTGGCGTTTCATATCCTCCAGTTTCTTGTCCTTTTCAGCATCCTTAAGCCGGTGCTGCTCTTCAAACTGACGTTTGGCTTCTCCGGTAATCTTATCCTTTTCGGCATCAACCTGCCGCATCGTTTCTAACTTAAGAGATTTTTCCCTTTCTTCCAGTTCCCTTTGCTTCTTACGTAATGCCAACTCCTGTTGCTGGCTTTCTTCCAATTGTTTTGATTTTTCCTTTAATTGTTCTTTGGCGTCTTTTAGTTCTACGGAATAAGTTTGTTCAGCCTGTTTACGTGCTTTTTCTTCAACGGCCTTCTTCTCTTCGTCAACTGAAGCTCGAATTTCCTTTTCTTTGGCAGCAAGCTTTTTT
>Ga0155962_102_pt1 | contig 11935 bp, 13 predicted proteins | sample RifCSPlowO2_02_FD_107616 | JGI IMG/M metagenome (GOLD analysis project Ga0155962, IMG submission 107616) | Omnitrophica WOR_2 bacterium RIFCSPLOWO2_02_FULL_45_28
CAGGAAGTTATTCTTTTATTGCAGTCCACAGCTATTTTAATCAATAAAGCCGATAACCCGGATTCTGCCTTTGCGGCCGTTTTACGTAGAATATGCGAATTTACCGGCTGGGTGATGGGCGAGGTCTGGGTTCTTTTATCTGATAATAGAGGGTTTGAGTGCGGCCCGGCCTACTATAGCCGGGATGAAGGTTTAGAGAAAATCAGAGAAGAAAGCCGGAAAATCACTTTTGGCCCAGGGCAGGGTCTCGTCGGGCAGGTCTGGGTTTCGCAAAGACCGCTATGGATACCGGATATTTCTCAAGAAACGAATTTTCTGCGCAAGCAGGCTGCCTTAGCCGCGGGGCTGAAAACAGCGATATTCATCCCGATTATTGCCGAGAGTAAGACCCTGGCAGTGACGGATTTCTTTGCCTATAAGTCAGAGCCTGAAGATGAGCGTTTGATTGGCCTGGTCTTTGCAATTGTTAGCGCATTAGGCCCGGTAATTTTGCGAAAACGTTACGAAGAGGAACTCCTGCGCGCCAACCAGGAGCTGATCAAGCTTGACCGGCTGAAGTCCGAGTTTATCGCCAATGTGTCCCACGAACTGCGCACCCCGATTGCAATGATAAAAGAGGGGGTCTCCCAGGTAAGCGAGGGGTTGCACGGCGAACTTAATCAAGGGCAAAGCTATTCCCTGGGCCGGTCCTTAGATAATGTCAACCGCTTAACCCTGATGGTCAACAATATCCTGGATGTCTCTGCGCTGGAAGCCGGTAAAATTGAGCTGAAAAAAGAACCCACAGACATCATTGACTTAGCCAGGCATATCATCTCCATTTTTGCGCCCCAGGCCAAAAACAAGGGCTTAGAGATAAAGACCGACTTCCCCCAGGAAAGATTAGCGCCTCTGGCGGATAAAGACATGCTGGCCCAGGTTTTCAGCAGGTTAATTGAAAACGCGCTCAAATTCACCGATAGAGGAGGCATTGAAGTCAAAATCCAGGAAAAAGACAGGGCCATTGAATGCGCTATCTCCGACAGCGGTAAAGGGATAGCCCAGGAAGACCTGCCTAAGGTCTTTGACAAATTCCAGCAGTTTTCCCGAACCTACGGCCCCGGGGCAAAAGGCGTCGGCCTGGGACTGGCAATTGTCAAAAGCATCATTGACCTGCACCAGGGTAAAATCTGGGTGGAGAGCAAACCGCAGGAGGGCACAAGGTTCATATTCATCCTGCCAAGATAAAATGATAGAAACACTAAAAATCCAAAACTCAAAAAATAAGCTGAAAGATATAAGTATAGAATAGAAGAATGAGCAAGAAGAGGATATTATTAGTTTAAATTTAGCGCAAGGTATGTTAAAATAAAAAAATAAACGCAGGAGGCGCCCCGATGGCTAAAAAACGTTTGCTGGTAGTTGATGATGAGCCGGATTTGGCGGATATGGTAAAGTTCCGCTTAGAGGCAAACGGCTATGAGATTTCACTTGCCCACGACGGACAGCAGGCGCTGGAAGCGGCGCGCAAGGAAAAGCCGGATTTGATCATCTTAGATTTGATGCTTCCTAAAATGGATGGTTATAAGGTCTGCGGCCTGCTGAAAAAGGATGCCCGATACGCCGGCATACCGATTATCATTTTCTCAGCCAAGGCCCAGGAGGACAATATAAAGCTTTGCCAGGAAATGGGCGCAGATGCTTATATTGTCAAGCCCTTTGAGCCGCAAGTCCTCTTAGATAAAATAAGGGAATTAACTGGTAAGGAGTGAGGGCGATGGCTAAGCAGAAAAAATCCCTGGGCGAAACATTGCTTGAAATCGGGCTCTTAACTCTCCAGCAGGCAAAGGAGGCCCAGGCGATAGAGCAGGATACCAAACAGCCCTTTAGAAAAATTATTGTCCAGAAGGGTTTTATCAGCGATGAGGATCTGGTTTCCTTCATCGCCAGCAATATGAACCTGCCGCGCATTGAGTTAGATAATTATATCATTGACCCCGGGATAATTGAGTTGGTTCCCGAGGATTTGGCGCGCAAGCATCAGATTATCCCGGTGCTTAAAATCGGCAATTCCCTTACCTGCGCGATGTATGACCCCTTAAATATATTTGCCATTGATGAGCTGCGCCATAAAACCGGCTTTGATATTGAGCCGGCAGCGGCAACCGAAAGAGAAATTAAAAAGGCCTTAGATGAACACTACGGGGCAAGAGGAAGCATTGAGGATATCCTGAAAAATATTGACCAGGAAAGATTGGGGCTTAAGGAAGGAGAGGAATTAGAGCTAAAGAAATTGCAGGAGATTTCCGGAGAGCCGCCGGTAGTCCGATTGGTTAATCTTACGATTGTCTCTGCGCTCGCTGACGCAGCCAGCGACATCCACATTGAGCCGGAAGAGGAGGCGATTAAGGTTAGATACCGCATTGACGGAATCCTGCGCGACCGGACGGTTTTGCCCAAATACCTGCAGTCCGCGATTATCTCACGGCTGAAGATACTCTCAAATTTAAATATAGCCGAGCGGCGCAGCCCGCAGGACGGGCGTTTTCAGATGAAGATGGAAAGCCGCTCAATTGATATCCGGGTTTCCATTGTGCCGACTATTTATGGCGAGAATATGGTTTTGCGCCTTTTAGACCGCAGCAGCGCCGTATTAAGCTTAACGAAGTTAGGTTTTTCTAAGGAGGTATTAGAAAAATATCAAAAGCTTATCCATAGGCCTTACGGGATAGTTTTGGTCTGCGGGCCGACCGGCTCAGGCAAAACCACAACCCTCTACGCTTCTCTAAATACCATCAATTCCAAGGAGAAAAATATCATCACCATTGAGGACCCGGTAGAATATCACCTTGGCGGCATAAGCCAGATTCAGCTTGACCCTAAAGCCAATGTAACTTTTGCCAACGGCTTACGCTCTATCTTGAGGCAGGACCCGGATATCATAATGGTGGGTGAGATAAGAGACAGTGAAACCGCGGAGATTGCCATTCAGGCGGCATTGACCGGGCACTTGGTCTTTTCCACCCTGCATACTAATGACGCCGCGGGCGCGGTAACCCGGCTCATTGATATGGGCATTGAGCCATTTTTGATTTCTTCTTCGCTGGCCGGGGTTTTGGCAGAGCGGTTAGTAAGAAGCATTTGCCCTGACTGCAAAGAAGAATATGCGCCGACCAATGAGGTTTTAAAGGATATTGGAATAGCCCCGGGCCCCGGGATAAAATTTTACCGCGGCAGGGGTTGTCCCAAATGCCTGCAGAGCGGCTATAAAGGCAGGATTGGCATTTTTGAACTTATGCTTATTGACGATAAGGCCCGCGGCCTGATTACCGGCAAGGCCTCCAGAGAAGAGCTCAAAAAGCAGGTTCAGGCCTCAGGCATGCTTACCCTAAAAGACGACGGCCTGCAAAAAGTTAAGCAGGGAATTACTACCGTTGAAGAAATATTACGGCTGACTCAAGAAGAATAAAAATGTCCAGCTATATTTATAGAGCAAGGGATGAAAGGGGTAAGCTTATCAAAGGCGCGATGGAGGCGGCTTCCCCGGATGAGCTTACCGCCAAACTGCATAAGATGGGCTACCTGGCAACTAACCTTAGCGAGCTTAAGCCGGGAATTAGAATCAAAGATAATCTTAAGAGATGGCGCCCGGTAAGACAACAGGATTTGCTGGTTTTTAATTTCCAGCTTGCTAATCTGATTGAAGCTGGCGTGCCGATACTTTCTGCGCTCAAGTCAATTCAGGCGCAGATAGAAAATAAAAAGTTAAAGGATATTATCGGGGATATAGGAAGGAATGTTGAAGCGGGAAGCTCTTTATCCGGCAGTTTGAATTATTACCCGCATATTTTTAGCAGGCTTTTTGCCGGGATGGTCAAATCCGGCGAGGAGTCGGGCAGATTGGATAAGGTCCTAAGAAGATACGCAATCTTTTCTGAAAGCCAAATGGAGCTGAGGGAGAAGATAAAAGGGGCATTGTTTTATCCCGCCCTTTTATTCATTGCCTCAATTTTAGTAATCCTTTTTATCATTACCTATATTATCCCCCAGTTTGTAGATTTATTCACTAAGGCCGGCATAAGGCTTCCCCTGGCTACCCGGATACTCTATACTGCCGGCCTGGGCATCAAAAGTTACTGGTATGCCATAATCGCCGGACTGGCAGTTTTACTCTGGATGCTAAAGAGATATTGGCAGACCCAGAAAGGTAAATACCAATCTGACCGCTTATTGCTTAAGATTCCGCTTTTTGGCATACTGGCGCGCAGGATTTCTATCTCAAGGTTTACCCGGACCTTCTCAACCTTGTTGTCCGCAGGAGTTCCGGTTTTATCGTCCTTAGAGATTACTAAGGAGGTGATTGGCAATGCGGTAATTGCCGATGAAATTACCAGGGTGGGGCAGTCAGTGGAGAGGGGCGAGAAGTTATCCGATTCACTGAGGGTAAGCGGCGAATTCCCGTCTGATACGGTGCAGATGATTGCCGTGGGCGAGGAAGGCGGGAATTTAGACGAGATGTTGAATAAAATAGCAGATTTCTACGATATGGCTGTGGGGTATGCGGTCAAGAGATTGACTGTAATTATTGAGCCGTTATTTCTGGCGATTATGGCAGCCATCATCGCCTTGATTATGGCTTCAATATTAATACCGATTTTTGATATGGTGAAAATTTTAAGGCATTAAAGGAAAGGAGGAAAAATGTACAATATGAATCACGAATCACGAACCACGAACCACGAACCACGCCTGCCTGCCGGCAAGGCAGGAACCACGAATCACGGTTTTACCCTGATTGAACTTTTGATTGTCATCGCAATAATCTCAATCTTAGTTGGCATTACCCTGCCGCGCTTTAGAGGGATGCAGGAAGAGGGAAACATTGCCGAATCAAAAGGCGAATTAAGGACTTTACAGACCGCGCTGGAGAGTTATTATATCCACAATAATTCTACGTATCCTTCTGCCTTGAGCAGTTTAACCTCCGCAACCCCTAATATCGTCAGCTCCATCCCCCCTGACCCTTTTGCCGCCGCCAACACCACATACGGATATGTGCGGGGCGGAACCAACAATAAGTTCTATGTGATTTATTCTGTCGGAGCCGCAGGTACTGGCAGCGCCACGATAACCTCGGACGCGGTAGTGGAAACCAACGGCACCAGCTGTATCTATGCCTCCAATGCCGGGCAGGATGCACAGCCGTAACTTGTGATTTATGATGTCTACGCATACCTTGAGCAAGGGCTTTACCCTCTTAGAGTTTATGCTTGCCTTAATCATTTTTAGCGCAGGCGTTATTGCGATAGTTCAGGCCTTTAATGCCGGTTTTTTATCCTCTGAAGATGCATCAAATGTGGATTTGGCTTTAAATATTGCCCAGGCGAAAATGGAAGAGATAAAAAATACCGCCTTTTCCAGCTTAGCGGACAGCGGCCCGGTTCCCGATACAAATTTTTCAAATTTTAATCTAACTGTTAACGTTGCTGAAGGCCAGAACCCTATGCGCGTAGATGTAACCGTCAACTGGAACGTGAAAGGCGGGCAGGTTGACCTTGCCTTAACCGGCCTGGTAACGAATTATTAAAGGGTAAATCAATGCGGGATGGGTTTACCCCGTTCGAAACTATGGGGCAACTTCTAAAGATAAAGAGGTTTCGAACGGGGTTTACGTTGATAGAGCTGGTGATGGTAATTGGTTTAGTGGTTATTTTGATACTGACTACTGCCTTTGTTTTTCGTGCGGTATTGCTCAGTTGGTCAAGCCAGGAAACAAGAGCGGGAATCGGGATTAACCTTGATAGAGGCCTGGAAGAGATTGTGCGGGACCTGCGCAAAGCTAAGCAGGCAGCCTCGGTAAGCGATGAGATACGTTTTAGAGAAGGCCTGAGCAATTATTATATCTATTATCTGTATAGCGCCAACGATTCTTATCCGCTGACTTTCTCCCAGAGTGCGTATCAGCTAAAGAAAGAGCCGCTTTCCGGAGGTATAAATGGGACTTTTAGTTATGGTTCAGGCCAAACTATAGCAACCGATGTGCTTGCCCCGCCGGTATCAGACCTGTCGCTGAGCGGTAATTTAATTACTTTAGATATAAGCATAAAAAGGGGCACCGAAACAATAAGGTCAAGGACGCAGGTGAAGCCAAGAAACCTATGAGCAGGCGGTCGGGCACAGCGCTCATCTTGACGTTTATAATGTTAATATCGCTTACGGCTATCACCGTTGCTTTCTTATATATGAGCTCTGTCCAGGTGAAAGTTATGGGCTATGATACCGCAAGTTCCCAGGCGCTCTGGCTGGCTGAGGCGGGTTTGCAAAAGGCGATTTGGAATTTAATGACGCCAACAGCGGCCGGAGGACAAGGTGAAGATTGGACCACATCCGGCACCACCGAAAGCCTGGGCGATGGAAATTACGCTATGGTGGTTGAAAGATGGGATTTTGCCTTGGCAAATAACGGCGCTTCCGCAACAGCCACTTCAGAACAAGGAAGCAATGTTGCCGCGAATGCGATTGATGGAAATGATGCCACATATTGGGAATCAGTGAATCAGCCCACAGAGGCTAACCCCCAAGAAATCATTATTACATTTCCCTACGCCTTGACTCTGAATAAGGTCCGTTTTTTGATTCTTCCTGTTTCAGACCACAGCCCGAGAAACTACTCCTGGCAGGTATCTAGCGATGGCGTTAACTATACTACAGTAGTTAATGTGACAAATAATAGTTCCGCTGACGTAACTGATACGTTTACTGCGGCATCCAATGTAAAATATCTTAAGCTTCAAGTCACCACAGTGGGATTAGTGGTTCCTCCTCAGGGAATCCCCGGTGTCCCGAGAGTAAGGATCGCAACCTTAGAGGCAATCGGCAGTAAAATTACCTCAACAGGCGCCGTAGCTTCGCTGAGCCGCAAGCTCCAGCAGACAGTTGTCGCTGATGATGCAACCGTAACCGCTTACAGCCAAAAGGACTGGAACGAAATTGTTCCGGTCAATTAAACGTAATAAAATGATGCATGCTTTTTTTTCAAAGTTTTTAAAGAAAAAATATATTCTCGGGCTGGATATCGGCGCCGCTTCCATAAAATTAGCCCAGTTTATTAAAGAGGATGACGGCCTGTCCTTAATCAAAGTAAAATTGATAGAAATTACAAAAGACAAAGATGCCCTTCTCAAGCTAAAGGAAATCTGCCGCGGTGTTGACCTGAAGGATTCCATGGTTATCACCATGGTTAATTCCGGCGAGGCGATGGTGAAAAGGATTGTCGCGCCCCAGATGCCTGAGTCAGAACTGAAAGAAGCGCTTCGCTTAGAGGCAAAAAATTATTTTCCGGTTTCCATCGCTGATGCCGCGCTGGACTTTGAGATTGCCGGAGACGTCCTGGAAAAGGGAATAAAAAAGACCGAGCTTCTGGCGGCAGTTTGTCCGAATGCGGCGATTAAAGAACATCTTCTTTTGCTCACCCAGGCAGGGATTAAGCCGGCAGGAATTATTCATTCTAGCCTTGCCCTCTATGCTTTATTACGGCTTAAGAAATTAAAAGAGGCCGGGAATATCGCCGCGCTGACCATCGGGAAAACCTTTTCCGAATTAATTATCGTAAAGGATGAGAGATTAGCGCTTAACCGCAAGCTTCCTGTCTGCGGGGACGATTGGACCAGAGCCGCAATGAGCCCGCTATCTTCTGCCGCCGGAAGAACCCAGCTTAGCTATGAGGAGGCAGAAAAAATAAAAAGAGAATACGGAATTCCTAATGAGCTCAATGCGCAGTTATTAGAAAATAAAATCACTAGCGCGCAGCTTTTTTCCCTGCTCAGGCCGGTAGCGGAAAAATTGGCTCAGGAGATTGAACGTTCCTTTGACTACTATCGCGAAGAGTCCCGGGGAGAACGGGTTGATAAATTGATTCTCTTTGGCGGCAGCGCGCAGCTTAAAGGGCTGGCTCAGTTTTTAAGCGGGGAATTAGGGATGGAGGTGGAAATTTATAATGCTTTAGAGGGCTTTAACCTGAAGAAAGCGGCAATGGATGAGAGGATAGCTATCTGCCGTATAGCTGAGGCAGCCGGCGCAGGGATGACTGATACTAAAAAAATAAATCTTCTGCCTTCGGAAATGAAACAAGAAGCCGGGGACTTAGCTAAAAAGGCAGCCTTGAAGGCAGCGCTCGCCGCAGCCCTGACCTTTGCCATCCTTATCTTTAGCGGGATGCGCCTTCAATTAGTTAACCTGAACAAGAAGATAAAAAGCGCTCAGTTTGAAATAGAAGCGCTGACTAAGCAATTCGGCAGCCCCCGGGACTGGGTTTTGATTAATAAAATCCTTATCAATGAGCCGTATTGCGAAGATATCCTTAAGGAGATCAGTTTTTGCATACCTTCCGGTATTTGTCTAAAGGAAATGAGGATGGCTAACGGCTCGGCTGTGCTCAAAGGCGTCATACTTTCTTCAGATAAACCTGAGAAGCTGCTTTCCGATTTTATTCATTCTTTAGAAAGAGGGCTCTTTAAAAACGTGCGCTTTGTCAAAATTGAAGACAGGGAATCCCTGAAAGAATTCCAGCTACAGATGGAAACAGAATGAGAGCGCTTAAGGTAAATAAAAAGAATCTGAGCATCATTTCAGGTATTGCCGTTTTCTTATTTTTGCTCTTTGCTTTTATTTATTTTCCTCTGCTTAAAGAAATTAGAAAAATGGATTCCTTATGGAAGAGTTTAAAAGAACAGTTAAGAACAGCGGAAAACCTGCGGGATTTCCAGAAAATCGGCATACACAAAAGGTTAGTCAGCCAAAAAGAGCTTGTTTTGGTCCTGGATAAGATAACCGAGGCGGCAAAGAGCCGCTTGCTTAATTTTAAGTCCATCAGTCAGCAGGAAATAAAGGCCCTTGAAGGTTATAGAGTTTTGCCGGTTGAAATGGAGCTTGACGCTGATTATAAGCAGTTGGGGCTTTTTTTGGGAGATTTGGAAAATCTTCAGGATGCGCTGGTGACGGTAGAAAATCTTCAAGTCAACTCCGATGAAAAGCTTTTACCTAAGATTTTATGTTCTTTAACTTTAAATATCTATATAACCCAGGATTAACGCCAACACATTAAGTAAAATATCATGACAGGCATTGCGTTTGGATTAGGCGAAAGAGAGGAGTGTTTATGAAACCCGAAGGCAAAAATAAAAAGAAGCTCATATTGGGAATTCTGCTTGGACTGTCAATTTTTATCTGGGGCCGTAATCTGGCGCCGGTAAAAAAGAAGCTCGGGGAGATAGGCCGGCAATTCAAGGCCGTTGCTTCCCAGCATATGCCAAAGAGGAAGGCGTTGCGGACACAAGCCAAGGACTATGGAAGGAACCCTTTTGTAGCTTCGGGGGTTTCAGAATCCGGTATTTCAGGATTACAACTGGGCGGGATTATTTCTGATGCTAAGGAAAGATACGCCTTAATCAACGACCAGATTGCGCATCCCGGAGACATAATCGGCGCTTATAAGGTGGTGCGCATAGATGAGTTTGGGGTCATCGTAAACGACGGAAACAAGGATATTGAGCTGAAACTGGAGCAATAAGAATGCTGTTGAGGGAAGCGGTTAATAAGAAAATAGAATACAAAGCTCAGATTCCTGGCCTGCTCGTGTCTTGTGTCTTGTGTCTTCTCTCTTGTGTCTTTGTCGGCTGCGCTACTGTCTCCGCTCCGAAGGCAGCGGAACTTCCCATACAAAAGTTTTATCTGAATAATAATCTTTATTATCCGCTCAGAGAAATCTGCCGCCATTTTAAAATTGACTGGGATTATGATTCTTTCGCCAGGCAGATTAGTATGCAGAAGGCAGATACCGAAGTAAAGCTTCTTATAGACAGCTCAGTGGCATTAGTTAACGGCGTTCCCTTAGATATCCGGGAGCCGGTGCGGGTGCATAACGGCTTAACCGTTGTCCCGGAAAAATTCCGGGAATTAGTGATTGACCGCTTTTATTGCCGGATTATACCGCAGGCATCAAGCGAATACGCGCCTGGCTACGCGATAAGAAAGGTAATCGTGGATGCAGGCCATGGCGGTTATGACCCCGGGGCAATCGGCAGGACCGGCTTAAGGGAGAAGGATGTAAATCTGGATATTGCCCGCAGGCTGGCGCATCTTTTAGAAGCCAAAGGTATTGACGTAAGTATGACCCGCTCAGTAGATAAGTTTATCACCCTGGAAGAAAGGGCAAACATTGCCAATCGCGCCAGGGCGGATTTTTTCATCAGCATCCATTCTAATTCAGCGCGTTCAGCGCGGCTGAACGGTTTTGAGGTTTATTATATCACGGATAAGGTAAATGATTATTCCCGGGCGCTGGATACCGCCGGCAATGCTGATTTGCATATTGAGCCGGCCTCTTTTTATAACACCTCCCTGAATTTGAAGGCTACGCTCTGGGATATCATTTATACGCAAAGCCGTTCCAGGTCAATTATTCTTGCCCAGAGTATCTGTCAGGCAGCCAACCGGAATATGGGCCTGAGAATTCTCGGAGTCAAGGGAGCGCCTTTTTACGTTTTAAAGGGAACGCGTATCCCGGCGGTTTTGGTTGAAGTAGGTTTTGTTTCTCATCCTTCCGAAGAAAGGTATTTACGCAGCGGCTTTTACCGCCAGCAATTAGCCGAGGCAATTTGCGAGGGAATACTTAATGTCAAAGGCAATCGGAGTTTTTGATTCAGGGGTAGGCGGCCTGACAGTGGTCAGAGAGCTTATCCGCCAATTACCGAATGAGGATATCGTTTATTTAGGCGATACGGCGCGGGTTCCTTACGGCATTAAATCAAAGGAGACCATAGTCCGTTTTTCAATTGAGAATATATTGTTTTTGCTTAAACAAGAGGTGAAATTAATCTGCGTTGCCTGTAATACCGTCTCAAGCATTGCCCTTCCGGTAATCAGCAGCCACTTTCGCGTGCCCATAGTCGGAGTTATCTCGCCCGGGGTGCGCGAGGCGGCCTATGCCACGAAAAATAAGCGCATCGGTGTAATCGGGACAAAGGCTACCACGAACAGCCGGGCATATGAAAGAGAGATTGAGGCGCTTGACCCGCAGATTAAGGTTATTTCCCGGGCCTGCCCCCTATTTGTCCCTTTTGTAGAAGAGGGCTGGCTTAATCAACGGGCTGTTCTGGATGTAGCCAGGGTTTATCTCAAACCGCTTAAAAGAGCAGGCGTTGATACGATTATTCTGGGCTGCACGCATTATCCTTTACTAAAGGCAGTAATCAGAAAGGTTATGGGTAATAAAACCATTCTTATTGACTCAGCCAAACAGGCAGCGACTGAAGTAAAGCAGATTCTCATTCACCAGGGGATTCTGGAATCTAATCATAAGCCGGCCCTCTCATTTTATGTCTCAGACGGCCCGGCCTGGTTTAGCGGTCTGGCAAAAAGATTCCTGGGGCATTCTATAAAGAACGTTACCAGGGTGAGTTTGACATAAAATTATGTATAAGCTTTCAGTAAGAGCAGAATTCAGCGCCGCGCATTCCTTGCGCGAATACAAAGGCAAATGCGAAGCGCTTCACGGCCATAACTGGAAGGTTGAAGCAGTAGTTGCCGCTCTAAAATTAGACCGGCAGGGCCTGGCGCTTGATTTCCATAAAATTAAAAAGGCGCTCAGAGATGTCCTGGATGAGCTGGACCACCGGTATCTTAATCAACTTCTCTATTTTAAAAAGCATAATCCTACCTCAGAGAACCTGGCAAAATATATCTTTGATAAACTATTGCTGTATATGCTAAAAGGCAATGGTCATTTACAGGCGGTAACGGTCTGGGAATCGGATAATTGCTCGGCAACGTATTCCATTGAATGAGCCCCACCCTCCCTGAGAATAATAAAGTTAACAATAAGCAAAAGGGCGGGGTGAAAAAAGCGGTGGTTCTTTTGTCCGGCGGCTTAGATTCAGCTACTACGCTTTATTATGCC
>Ga0155962_123_pt1 | contig 11626 bp, 9 predicted proteins | sample RifCSPlowO2_02_FD_107616 | JGI IMG/M metagenome (GOLD analysis project Ga0155962, IMG submission 107616) | Omnitrophica WOR_2 bacterium RIFCSPLOWO2_02_FULL_45_28
TAATGTCATTCTCGCCGCTTACATTGATGAGGAAGGAGAATTCGTAAGGCCGCTGGATATTTTTTCAGCCTCGGCTAAAGCGATGGGTTTGGTAAATAAAAAACCGGATAAACACGATGGACGGGTACGCAGTATGCGCGCAGTATTGCGGACAAAAACCAAAAGCCGCCAATCGCCGGAATACGATTTTGCGGCAGAGATAAAAATTCTGGCGTTGGTTAAGGCTCTACCGTTAGAAAACATCCGCTACGATAGTAATTCGGGAAGAGTCATCCTTTCTCCGCAGCTGGCATTCCCTGTTGATAATTTCGGGCTTATCCCGATAAATTATTCTGCCGGCGCATCCGATTTTATTAACTTTCCCGTTTATAAGCTCTTAGGCCCGCAACCTATTGACGTTGAGCGTAGTCTAACCATTGAGCCGGATTCACTTAAGGATAAAATCGTTATGCTGGGAATAACTGCGAATATCACTCACGACATTCACCCTACGCCCCTGGGCCTAATGCCGGGCATTTATATTAATGCCAATAGCCTGCTTATGCTTTTATCGGGAAACCCGCTTAAAACATTACCCTACTGGTCAGGAATCGCTATTTTTCTTTTCTTTGGCTTAGCCGCCGGATTTCTTTCCTTTCGCCTTAAGCCGGCCTATTCTATATTGCTCTTGTCATCGCTATTATCCTGCATATCGCTAGGTTACATATTCCTCCAGGCGCGTTATAATTTCAGGATGGATATATTCAGCCTCATTTTCTTATCCCTGGCCTCATACGCAGCGGTTGAGCTCTACAAATACATAAGCCTGGTTGTTGAATCGGAGAAGTTAAAGATTCAGGCGATTACTGACCCTCTGACGGCGCTTTATACCCAGAGATATTTTCAGCTTAGCGTGCAGTCTGTTTTAGGAAAACAAGCCAAAGCCGGCGAACATTTCTTTTGTTTAGTTTATGTCAATGAATTTTCACAATTAAGCGAAAGGCGCGCTCTGGGGCTGCCGCATTTAATTAAGACGGTTTCGCGGACGATTAAAGAATGCGCGGGAAAGAAATCGCTGCTTGCCCGTTATGGGGAGGAGGCCTTTTCTTTATGCGTTTTCCATATTAAGCGAAGGCAGTTTGAGGATTCGTTGCGCCTTTTGGCAGAGAGATTAGCCGGCCGCGAATTTGTCATTGAGAAGGAAAGAATAAAAATTTCAGCGAAGATTGCCGCCGTGGATTTTCCCAGAGAACACATCAAGAATTATCCGGATTTGGTTTTAACCTGCGAATCGCTGTTAAAACGGATTGCGCCCGATGCCTGCCTGCCCGTCCGGCAGGCGGGCCTGCCGGAAGGCAGGGCAAAAGTCCCTCTGGCAATCTTTGATCCTGAGGTAGACAGGGTAATTACGGCCTCAGAATCTATTCTGATGGCAGGGGCTATGCCTAAGGGTGAGCTGGGCTACGTGAGCATGGATTTAGAGGCGCGCAATAAAGAATTAGAGTCCGCTTTAGAAGAATTAAAAACTAAACAAAAAGAAATTGCCCGGACTTATTTCTATGCCATGCATTCTTTGGTGAAGGCGTTAGAAGAGAAAGACCTTTATACCGCCGGCCATTCCGAGCGGGTGAGTTTCTACGCTACCGCCCTTGCCGAAGGTTTACATTTAGCCAAGGAGGAAATAGAAGCGGTCAACAGAGCCGCCTATCTGCATGATGTGGGTAAAATCGGCCTTCCGGATAGAATCCTGCATAAGAAAGAAAGGCTTAGCGATGAAGAATTTGAATTTGTCAAACGCCATCAGGCGCAGGGAGCCAAGATTTTAGAGGGACTGCCTTTTTTTGAAGAAGTTCTTCCCTTGATATTGTATCACCATGAACGCTATGACGGGAAAGGTTACCCGCATGGATTAACCGGCGATATGATTCCCCGGGGCGCGCAGATTATCGCTATTGCCGACTCTTTTGACGCGATGACCACCGGAAGAGGCTATAACAGGCCTTTATTATCAGAGGAGGCAGCTGGAGAGTTAAGGAAATGCTCCGGGCAGCAGTTTAACCCTGCCTACGCTAACACATTCATTGAGCTTCTCCAGCAGAAGAAAATCCACCCCCAGATAAACATCCCAAAATCCTTGTGAGCATAGGAAATTATATCAGGCAGGATAGAAACGAGCGCCAAAGGATTAAGAAAAAACTGTCTTGCGGACAGTTTTTTCTTGACGATTTGCGGTTAGTATAGTATACTATAGAAATTATAGGCGAGGAGGTGAATACGTTGGTATTAGAAAAAACGAAAAAGCAAAAGATAATCTCAGATTACAAGGAGCATCCCCAGGACACCGGCTCGGCCGCGGTGCAGGTTGCCCTTTTAACCGAACGCATCAACCAGTTAGGCGAGCATTTTAAGGTGCATAAGAAAGACCACCATTCGCGCAGAGGCCTGCTAATCCTTGTCAGCAAAAGGCGCAGGCTCTTAAATTATCTTAAAAAAGAAGACGATAAGAAATATCAGGAAATCATTGAAAAATTGAATTTGAGAAAGTAGGGAAAGGGGTTAGGTACCGACAAATGAAAATGAATGAAAAGCAGGCGGGGATTAAATGCGGAAAACAGGATTTGCTCATTGAAACCGGAAAGATTGCCAAGCAGGCAAACGGCTCGGTGGTGGTGCGTTACGGCGGGACCGTGGTCTTAGTCACCGCCTGTATGTCCAAGCAGTCAAAGGAAGCGTTGGGGTTTTTCCCTCTCACGGTGGAATATCAGGAAAAGACCTATGCCGCCGGAAGGATCCCCGGCGGTTTTTTTAAACGCGAAGGAAGGCCTTCAGAAAGCGAAATTCTCACCGCCCGCCTTATTGACCGGCCGATCAGGCCGCTTTTTCCCGACGGTATGTTCCATGAGGTGCAGCTCATTGGCATAGTCCTTTCCAGCGACGGAGAGAACGACCCGGATGTCCTGGCGGTAAACGGCGCATCCTGCGCCTTGACTATCTCGGATATCCCCTTTAACGGGCCGATAGGCGCGGTAAGAGTAGGTTATCTGGATGGGCAATTCGTGATTAACCCAACCTACGCGGAAATTGAAAAGAGCCCGCTTGATTTAGTGGTTGTGGCTAACCGCGATGGCGTGATGATGCTTGAGTCCAAACTCAAAGAGGCCTCCGAGGAATTGGTTTTAAAAGCCATTCATTTTGGATTTGATACCATTAAAGGACTGATCAAGATGCAGGAGGACTTTGCTAGAGAAGCAGGCGTGAGAAAGCAGCAGCTTGAATTCAAGAAGGTTGATCAGGCGTTATTTGGCTCGGTTAAATCGCTCTCCGAGGAGAAGCTCAAAGAAATTTGTCTTTTATCCGGCAAGGAGCAGAGGGAAGACGCCGTAGCTAACCTGGCAAAAGAATTAGAAGAAAAGTTTACCCTGGAAGGCCACGTAGCCAAGGATGTGCGCCTCTGCCTGGAGGAAATTGAGAAACAGATTGTGCGCAATTATATCCTTGAGAAGGGAACGCGCATTGATAACCGTTCACCCGGCGACATTCGTCCGATAACCTGCGAAATCGGCGCCCTTCCCCGCACCCATGGCTCAGGCCTGTTTACCCGTGGCGAGACCCAGAGTTTAGCCGTAACTACCTTAGGCACAGCCAGCGATGAGCAGATGATTGAGGCCTTAGAAGGCGAGAGCAGCAAGAGCTTTATGCTCCATTACAGCTTTCCGCCTTTTTCGGTTGGCGAGACAGCTCCGATGAGAGGCCCCGGCAGGCGCGAAATCGGCCACGGGGCCCTGGCTGAGAAGTCGCTCTCTCCGGTGATGCCCGCGAAGGAAGAATTTCCTTATACCGTGCGGGTGGTCTCAGAAATATTAGAATCCAACGGTTCCTCAAGCATGGCTACGGTCTGCGCCTCAACGTTATCCCTGATGGATGCCGGAGTGCCTATCAAGAGGCCGGTGGCCGGAGTGGCGCTGGGATTGATTAAAGAAGGCAAGCGCCAGATTGTGCTTACTGACCTTAACGGCCTGGAAGACCATTTTGGAGATATGGATTTTAAAGTTGCCGGCACCCAGGAAGGGATTACCGCGATTCAGCTGGACTTAAAGATTCCCGGCATAGATTTTGATTTGATTGAAAAGGCCCTGGCCGATGCCAAAAAGGCGCGGCTTACGATTTTAGAGAAGATGAAGTCAGCGATTGCCCGGCCGCGCCAGGAGCTTTCCGCGTTTGCTCCCCGCATCACCGTGCTAAAGATTGATACCGCGAAGATTGGGGAATTAATCGGCCCGGGAGGGAAAACCATCAAGAAAATCATCCATTCCACCGGGGTGTCCATTGATATTGAAGACGACGGCTCGGTTCTGGTGGCATCTAATGATGCCCAGGCATCCCAAAAGGCGATTGACATAATTAAAGGCATCACTGAAGCGCCTGAGGTGGGGAAAATTTATGCCGGTACGATAAAACGGATTATGCCTTTTGGCGCCTTCTGCGAAATCCTGCCGAATAAGGAAGGGCTGATTCATGTTTCAGAGTTATCCAATAAATTCATCAAGAATGTTGAAGACGCGGTTAAGGTCGGCGATGAGGTAAAGGTTAAAGTCATCGGCATTGACGAGTTGGGCAGGGTAAACCTGAGCAAGAAACAGGCCGAGGCGCCGCCGCCCGCGCTATAAGTTTTTGATGAACCCTGTACCTTCTAAAACTAAACTCTTTGGATCAATTCAAAGTCGAATCAAAAATAGTATATTTGAAATTGTTGCCTTGAATACAAGAGAAGGTGCGGGGTGAATCACAGCCATCTCAATGAAATCAAAGCCATTATCCTTATTGCGGTCGGGCTTTTGATTTTTTTAGGGCTCATCTCTTACAGTCCCCAGGACCTGTCTTTCTTAAGTTTTCCCGCAAATGCGCCGGCAAAAAATTTCATCCGTATCTTTGGGGCAGGATTCTCTTTCGGCCTGTTTTTTATTTTTGGCTGGGTAAGTTACCTTCTGCCTCTAATCCTATTTTCCTGGGGCCTGGACAAATTTAGGGAACGCGCTTTCTTCCTGCCTTTTCGGCTTCCCGGGCTGTTATTACTCGCATTTTCGCTCGCCAGTCTAATGGCCATGACCTCCGGGTTAGCTGAGGTATGCTTTCGGCGGGGCGGCTTATTCGGCTTTATCTTCTCTCAGTTTCTGCTTACCTATTTCGGAACCGGCGGATGGGTGATTGTGATTACCCTGGCTTTATTATCCTGTGTTCTGGTAATGGAGTTTTTGGTGTCGCGGTTTATCCTGAAAATAACCGAGGCGCTAAAAGCAAAGTTCAGGATTCCCCGGATAAACCCGCTGAGAAACCTTTTTATCTTTTTTAGCCGTCCCGCGGTTTCTAACCGGGTCCAGCTGAATCCGCTGATTAAGAGAAATAAGGAAAGGCCTCAAGAGGTATCTATGGCCGGGGAAGAGTCACCGCTCAGCCAGAAGCAGGCCTTAGCCGGGTCTAAAATTGAACTTAAGCTCAAGCCTGGACCTCAGGAGATTAAAGCCGCAAAACCAAAATCAGTCCAGCTTAAGAGCGGCGCCTATCAGCTTCCTTCTTTAGGCCTGCTTGATGACCCGGCCGCGGCTTCATCAAGAAAGGTGCTTGAGGAGGACTTAACCGGAAACGCCCATATCTTAGAAGATACCTTATTGGATTTTGGCGTCTCGGTGCGGGTAACCAATATTGAGCGCGGCCCGGCGATTACCCGCTACGAACTTGAGCCTGCCCCGGGAGTAAAGGTGCAGAGGATTGTCTCGCTCGGCGACGATATTGCGCTCGCCATGAAGGCGCAGTCAGTAAGGATTGTGGCGCCGATTCCCGGGAAAAGCAGGGTAGGGATAGAAGTTCCCAATAGCTCAATCGGCGCGGTTTATCTGAAAGAGGTTTTATCCAGCCCTGAATTTCAGAACGCTCAAAGCAAGCTCACCATAGCTTTAGGCAAAGATATAACCGGTAAGAGCGTGGTTTCGGATTTAGCTGAGATGCCCCATCTTTTGATTGCCGGGACCACCGGTTCAGGCAAGACCGTCTGCGTAAATTCCCTGATTCTTTCCATACTTTACCGGGCAACTCCGGAAGAGGCAAAATTCCTGATGGTTGACCCCAAAATGGTTGAGCTTTCGGTCTATAACGGACTGCCGCATTTATTGTGCCCGGTAGTTACCGATGCCAGGAAGGTTTCTAACGCCTTAAACTGGGTGGTCAGCGAAATGGAGGAAAGGTATAAGCTTCTGGCAAAGGCAGGCTCCCGCAACATTGAATCCTATAATCAAAAGGAGCCGGATAAGCTTTCCTATATTATAGTGGTCATTGATGAATTGGCTGACCTTATGGCGATTGCCGCCAACACTATTGAGAATGCCATCACCCGCTTAGCCCAGCTCTCGCGGGCAGTAGGTATACATCTGATTCTGGCTACCCAGCGGCCGTCGGTTGACGTTATTACCGGCGTGATCAAGGCGAATTTTCCCGCCAGGATTTCTTTTAAGGTTGCCTCAAAGGTGGACTCGCGCACCGTGCTTGACGCTAATGGCGCGGATAAGCTTTTAGGAAGAGGCGATATGCTCTTTATGCGTCCGGGGGAGGCAAAGTTGATTCGCGCCCAGGGTTCGCTTTTAAGAGACGCCGAGATTGAAAGGGTGGTTGAGTTTATCAAGAGCGAGGCAGAGCCGGTTTTTGAGGAAGCCATTCTCAAAGAACAGGCCAGGGCATTAAATCCTTCCGAGAGAGAAAAAGACGAATTGTTTGACCAGGCAGTGCGTTTGATATTAGAGAGCAATCAGGCCTCGGTCTCCATCTTACAGAGAAGGCTGATGCTGGGCTATGCCAGAGCCGCGAGAATTATTGACGCGATGGAGCAGGAAGGCATTGTGGGCTCATTCCAGGGAAGCAAGCCCCGCAAGATACTCATTGACAAGGACTCCTGGCTGAGTGAACACGGATTCAGCCTTCAGGGGGCTGAAAGAGACGAGGTAAAAGAGTGACGATGCAGAATGCCGGCGCATACTTAAAGAGCGCTCGCGAAGAAAATGGCTATTCTATAACTGAAGTAAGCAAGAATACCAAGATATCCCCCGCGGTCCTCAGGTCCCTGGAAGAAGGCCGCTTAGATAATATTGACCCTGTGTATTTGAAGGGGTTCTTGAAGATGTATTGCCGTTTCTTGAGAGTTGACTGGCAGGAATTTACAAAAGAATATCCTATCGCAACTGCCGCAAAGCACTCCCACAAGCCAGCGGGCAGTGGTGGGCAACCGAATAGCCGCAGCCACAAGCCAGCGGGCAGTGGTGCGGCTTCCGATAGCCGCAGCCACAGGCCGCCTAACGGCATTAAAAATTCCTCGCTTAGTTTTATTCTGGAAAAAAAGAAAATAATTTTAGCCGGCCTCTCGGTTGTCGCGGGAGCGTTTTTTATGGTCCTGGCTTTGAGGGGATGTATAGTCAGCCATCCGGCTGTCCGCAAGCCAGCGGCGCCTCTAAGCCCAAAGAGGCCTTCTAAAAAAACAACCGCCGCCCCTGCGCAAAGCGCGCTGCCGGGGCTTACCCCGTCAAAAACCCCTGCTCAGCCTGCCTCTGCTCAAACTCCCGCCCCCCAGGAAGCAAAACCAAAAGCAATCACCTTAGTAATCCGCGCCAAAGAGGAAAGCTTTATCAAAGTTAAAGTTGACGGCCGCACGATTTATCAGGGCCTCTTGCGTAAAGGTAATGCCGAGAGCTGGAGCGCCAAAGACAATATTGAGCTCTTCGTAGGCAACGCCGCAGCCGTAGCGCTTGAGGTTGACGGTAAGCTATTTTCTTCTTTAGGCAGGAAAGGCCAGCAGCTTAAAAATATACTCATCAACCGTGAAGGGCTCAAGATTAACCCCTAACTTCAAAAAGCTTCCTGATGGGTTTGTCCGATAATCTAATGCATAAAGCCAAAGCCAACAAGGTGGGAATTCTCAGTTTAGGTTGTCCGCGGAATCTGGTGGACTCGCAAAATCTCCTGGGATGCCTCAGTAGAAAGGGATACCAGATTGTGGATATCCAGGATGCTGAGATAGGCCTGGTGAATACCTGTTCTTTCATTGAGGAGGCAAAGAAAGAATCCATTGAGGCAATCTTAGGCCTGATTGATTTAAAAAAAGAGGGCCGCCTGCGCAAAGTGATTGTTGCCGGTTGCCTTGTCCAACGTTATAAAGAAGAACTCCTGCCTAATCTTGAGGAGATAGATGCCTTTGTGGGAAGGATGGCCTTAAGTAACGAGAACAAGGAAAGTTTCCCGCTGACGCCCCGGCATTTTGCTTATCTAAAGATTTCTGAGGGCTGTAACCATACCTGTAGTTTCTGCGTCATTCCTAAGATTAAGGGCCATCTGCAAAGCCGCAGAATGGAATCAATATTAGAAGAGGTTAGGATTATGGATAACGTAGGCAAGCGAGAGATTAATATTATCGGGCAGGATGCGAGCGCCTATGGCTTAGACATATACAAAAAATTAGAGCTTAGCAGGCTGCTGCGTAAAATAAGCGCTTCGCTTAAAAATGTCCGCTGGCTAAGGCTGCTCTATCTGCATCCGCAGCATCTAACGGACGGATTGATGCGTTTAATAGCCGATGAGCCGAGAATCTGTAAATATGTGGATTTGCCGTTACAGCATATCAATAACCGCATCTTAAAAACAATGCGCCGGCGGACGGATAAGAGAAAAATAATGCAGCTTCTTGCCGGCCTGCGCAAGAGAATTCCCGGAGTTGCCGTCAGGACTTCTTTGCTCGTGGGTTTTCCCGGAGAGACGGAAAAGGAGTTTAGCGAGCTTCTTTCTTTTGTCAAGGAACAGCAATTTGAACGTCTGGGTGTTTTTAGATATTCAAGGGAGGAAGGCACGCCTGCTTTTAGTTATCCCGGGCAGGTGCCGGAGAAGCTCAAAGAAGAGCGTTTTAATATTATTATGCAGGAACAGCAAGAAATATCCCGCCGCCTAAACCAGAAGTTTTTGGGCCGGGAGTGCGAGGTCTTAATTGATGAGCGCTCTGCGGACGGCACGTATATGGGGCGCTTAAACATTGATGCGCCTGAGGTTGACGGCTTGGTCTATGTTAAGACGGCTAAACATTTAGAACCCGGCGCATTCGTCAGGCTCAAGATTACCGATACCTACGAATATGACCTGGTAGGGAATTTATGAACCTACCCAATAAACTCACCGTTTCACGGATAATCCTTACCTTTGTTTTTATGTTTTTTCTCTTCTCTAAGGGTTTAACTTCCAAAAGCCTGGCCCTGGTTGTTTTTATAGCCGCGGCCCTTACTGACTTATTTGACGGAATGATTGCCAAGTCCAGGAACCTCATCACTGACTTCGGCAAGATTATGGACCCCATCGCGGATAAGATTCTGGTGCTGGCTGCTTTTTTGAGTTTTATCCAGCTGCAGCTTATCCCTGCCTGGTGCGTAATCGTGATTATCGGGCGCGAGCTCATCATAACCTCATTGCGGCTTTTTGCCTTCTCCAAAGGCGTGGTGATTGCCGCCTCTAAAGGCGGAAAGCATAAAACCGTTTCCCAGATGGCCGCAATCATCATTATCCTGGCCTCGCTCGTTTTTAAAGACGTAATGAAGGCCTATTTTTTCTGGAGCCCTGTTTTTGATAAGGTAATAGGCAGCATTATTTACTTGAGCATGCTTTCTACGGTAATGCTTACCCTTATCTCAGGCATATCGTATATCTGGGAAAACCGCCATCTTTTCTTAGGCCTAAAAAATGGGCAGAAGTAGCTTTACCCCGCCCTTTCTAAGGAATAGCAATTCTTTGCCTACAGAAAGGGCGGGGTCTAACCTCCTGATTAAGCTCTTAAGCAGTGTTTTCTATCTTGGTTACAGCAAATTCTTACCGGGCACCCTGGCGTCATTAGCGGCTTTTTTTACCTATATCTTTTTCATTCGCGGAAATACCGCCGCGCATCTGGCCTCTGTTTTAATAATAACTAATTTAGGTTTTTTGATAACCGCTAAGGCAGAGGAGCTTTTCAAGAGCAAGGATGCCCGCGAGATTGTAATTGACGATTTTAACGGGATGCTTGCGGGTTTGTTGTTTCTGCCTTATTCCTTAAGTTTTGGCCTATTGGGTTTTATTCTCTTTCGGATTATGGACGGGCTTAAGCCATATCCCATCTGCAAGATTGATAAACTTAAAGGGGGGATGGGAGTTATGGGGGATGACCTTATGGCCGGCCTTTTGGTCAATATTATCCTCCAGCTTTTAAGCAGGTTAATACAGACGCATTAACCAAAATGTCATCCCCCTTCGCAGGAGAGCATAGATTGATGCGCCCTAATTTCAAGATAAGAAGGGCTAATTTTCTTATTTCCGCCTTTATGTTTAGCGCAGTTTTTTCCGTTTGGGCGCAAGAGAATAAAAAGGATGAAATCCCGCCGGGTATGGAAATGATTGAGGTTAAGCCCGGCTATAGGCAATTGCTTCCCAAGGGAATAAAGATCTCCAAGGCGGGAGACCTGCTCAAGATTGAAGACCTGAAAGATTATCTTGCGCGCAGGTTGCAGGATATGGAAGACCGATTCAAACAGAATGAAGCGGCGCAAGCAGAATCAAAGAAAGAGATGGATGTCCGCTTCGCGAAAATAGAGGCGAAAGACGAAGAGCTTAAAAAGAACATAGAAGGTAATGTATCAAAAGCTGAGTCAGCCGGCTACGATATTAAGAGAGAGATTGACAGCCGTATCGCCAGGATTGAATCAGCTCAAGAGGGGCTAAAAAAGAATATAGAAAACCGCCTGACAGAAGTTGAGCCCGGCCTGGAAGAATTCAGAAGAGAGCTTGATGAGCTCAAGAGAACCGTAAGCGAAATCCAGGAAGCCCTGGAAGCGGCCGCGGCGAAGAAATAAAGGAAAGGTCTAAAATAGAAGTCCTCTGTTTAAATAAATAAACATATTTATAACCTACCCCCCCCCTGAAATAAAACCATTCCTGAAGAAAAAATAAGCTAACCGCCTCTATTCTAAAGTGTCTTGCCTGTTTTAAATCAAGCAGTTAGGAAAATCTCTAAATTTTTTATCATAAATACCGCGGGAAATCCGCGATTGGCATACAAAATGCTTGTATTAGTAGAGCCATTTCCCTATCTACAGTTTTTTCATAAATGCTAAAAACAATTTTTCAGGATAACGCGATAACCCCGGTTAGACAAAACCCTCAAAGAAGAAAATATACAAGGGTAGCTTTTGAAGAGTCCGTCAGGGTAAGATTAACCGGCGGCAAGAGGCAGGGTTTCGCTGCCAGGGATTTAAGCCTTGGCGGGTTGTCTTTTTACTGTGATGAACCATTACCTGTTAATGGCCATAAGGTTGAAGTATTGTTTCAGCCGCCAAGGCGATTTATTGATGACGTGTTTGATTCTAAATGCCGTTTAACCGCCGGCATCATAAACAAAAGAAGCGACAATGGCGGCTCAAAGGAATATGTTGCTGTCCAATTTGATAAAGATTTAAGGGCTATGGCAAAAGGTGTATATAAATCCAGGATATTAAAGACATCTCTTTTAATCCCCGTAATCGTTTTGCTTATCTTATTCTTAAAGAAGCTTAACCTGGAGTATTACTGGTATCATCCGCTGATGAACCTATATAGTTTA
>Ga0155962_105_pt1 | contig 10583 bp, 12 predicted proteins | sample RifCSPlowO2_02_FD_107616 | JGI IMG/M metagenome (GOLD analysis project Ga0155962, IMG submission 107616) | Omnitrophica WOR_2 bacterium RIFCSPLOWO2_02_FULL_45_28
GATTAAGATATTCTTATTTCCTGACGATTCTATCTTTTTGATAATCTGGCCCATATCCCAAGGGGCCAGGAATTGACCCTTTTTGATATTAATTACCTTTCCTGTATGCGCGGCCCTTACTAAAAGGTCGGTCTGCCGGCATAAAAATGCCGGAATCTGAATGATGTCTAAGACCTTGGCCGCTTCCGCCAAATCCTCCTTGCAATGCACATCGCTTAAAATCGGTAAACTCAGCTTTTCTTTAACTTCTTTTAAAATTTCTAAACCCTTTTTTAGCCCGGGCCCCCGATAGGAATCTAAGGAAGTGCGGTTTGCCTTATCGTAGCTTGACTTAAAAATAAAAGGGATTTTGAGCTTGGCAGTTAGCTCTTTTAAAAGCTTTGCCATTTTAAGAGTTGAGCCCCTATCTTCTATCACACACGGCCCGGCAATTAAAACTAAAGGATTTCCCGCGCCGATTCTTATATTTTTTATTTTTATTTCTCTTGTCATTATCTTTTTGAGAGTATCTTTTTTACCTTCTCCAAATCCTCTGGCGTATCCACGCCTACAGTAGAAATTTTAGTCTCAATTACCTTTATCCTAAAGCCCTCCTCTAAAACCCTAAGCTGCTCTAATTTTTCTATTTTTTCTAAGTTTGATTCAGGCAGATTTTTAAAGATAAAGAGGAAATCTTTGCTATAAGCGTAGAGGCCGATATGCTTATAATAGGCTGTATTGATAGACTTATCTCGCTGATAAGGAATTGCCGCGCGCGAGAAATATAAGGCAAAGCCATGGGTATCGGCGGCTACCTTAACCACATTGGGATCGCTTATTTCATGGGGATCATCTATCCTCTTCATAAGGGTAGCCATATTCAAGGTTGAGTCATCTAAAAGAGGCCTGGCCACACTTTCAATCATTACCGGATCAAGCAGCGGCTCATCCGCCTGGATATTAACGATGACCTTAACCTCAAGCGGATTGACAACTTCGCAAATCCTGTCTGTCCCCGAAAGATGCTCTTTGGAAGTAAGCACGGCTTTGCCGCCAAAGGCATTGACTGCCTCCTCAATCCGCTTATCGTCACAGGCGACAATAAGCTCATCCAGAATTTTGGCTTTTTTTGCCTGCTCCCAGACCCACTGCACCATTGGCTTTCCTTGTAGGTCAGCTAGAACTTTGCCTTCAAACCGGCTTGAGCCATAGCGCGCCGGAATTACACCGATTACATCCATATTTTCTTCTGTTCTATCGCCATATTGCTAAATTTTTAGTTGAAATCCATTCGAATTATTAACCAGCTTGCTCAATCTATCTTTAATTGTTTTCTCTATTTTATCAACGTTAGCTGTATTATCAATTTTAACTTTATAAAAATCGGAGATTTTTCTCGTAATAGAATTACCCATTTCTCCAAAAACTCGATTAGTTTTAATAGCGTATGAGATATAAAGTTCTTTGTTCCGCTCTACATCTTCTATGCGGACGAGAGGAGACAAATTCCCATATAACCACGCATCTTCAGGCTTAAACAGACTTTTCAATGAATAGAGATACGAATACTTATAAAAGTTTTCTAATGTTACAACTATTCCATTGGGATGCTCTTTCGTAATAAAAGAGGCGTTCTTTTTTAAAGAATTAAGATCACGAAAGGTGTAATAATACAAACCGATGGGAGATTTTTTTATATCATTTTTACGGGGAGGATATTTATTAATATACCCATCCGTAGTTTTAAAGTTAGATAAAACAAATGTCTTGTCGCTATCTAATATATTAAATCTAAAACTCCTGATATAATCGAATGCCATCCCCTCTGCATTTCTCTCGTAAAGCGCAACCAATATAGGAAATGGACTAAAGCCCGTTCCGGAAAATAATGCACTAGAAAATATTTCTCCTTTTATTAATCTGTAGTTATCTCTAAAATCACGTAACCGCTTAAAATTAGCTTCTTTAATTAAATACGACAAAGGATGCAGGACGCAAACTATATCTGCATTTAGCTTGTTGTACGATCTTAAAAATGAAACCCCTAAATCTCTATCGTGCAAATCTTCATCGCATAAAATCTCGCCCTTTTCTCCATTTCTGAACTCTGAGGTTATATCATTATAAGGAGGATTACCAATTATTATTAAAAATACAGTGGGTGGTATCGAGTATTTACCCCGATGAACTTCAATCAAAGAATTTGTCCGAAATACTTTATTTGTATCAAACCGTTGCCTTAAAAAGGCACACGCCTCGTCATCACAGTCTGCTATCCGATAGTCGTTTTTGCTGATATTAACTAAAAATGCTCCGCACCCGCCTGCGCTATCAAATATTACAACATTTTTTTTATTACTCAACAAATATGGTTGAATAGAATTATAAACTCTGGTTACCAGTTTTTCCGGGGTATAATACCCCCCCAATTGGATTTTTTTATATTTAGGCAAATGTTCCGCTGTATGCGCTTGCATAATCACCCAATTATTTCAAGCAACGTTTGAATAATTTGAACAATATCGTAATTATGACGCTTGGAAGCCATACCGAAAACTTTCATTAAATTTAAAAGATTTTGAACGTTACTCTGACTAATAACATAACTTAGCTTATCCCCCGAAACAGATGACTTACCCAAAAGGTCTGACGAATTCTTAAAAGATTTTAGTGGTATACAAAAATAAACCATGGGCTGAACACCAGAAGCATATTGTTGTTTCTGGATAGAAATCTCTATCTGCGTCTCATCTAAAGTTTCAACCATAAAAAGTGTCGGCAACTTAATGCTGGTTTCTTCAAAGTGGACCCCATTAATACTAAGTTTTGAATGGTGCTCAACACTAATTACTTTTTCATCAATAAACTGGGTATATTTCCGTATTTCATCAAGTAAACATTTGACTTCTTCTTTTGAAATAAGATTCAGCTCAATAGCTGTCCAAAAAATTTCTGACAATTCGTAAGGATACTTAATTTTTCCATTATTCCCGATAAAAGATTTTTTATTTAACTTTGTGTTCTTTTCTTCACCTCCAACATCTTTGACAGGAACATCGTATCCTATTTGCCATTCTAAATATGTTTGTTCGTCAAAAAGGCATTCTCTTGTCGAAAAGATTTCACCAAAATCTAATCTATCTTTTCTTTTCTTAAATCTGAATTTTCCAGAGTTAGTAGCAGATATAACCAGCCAAATATTTTTTTCTTTAATAATATATTCCATCTTTACCTTCGGACGTTAAACTAAGATTTCTCGATTTCTTCTGTCCAGAATTACCCTAAAATTTTTTTCTTTTTCAGTTCTATGATTTTTCATCAGGCTTAATCTTAGCTAATCTTTTATTAGCAAGCGAACAGTATTCTTCTTGGACTTCAAATCCAATAAATTTTCTATTAAGTTGTTTAGAAGCAACCGCTGTGCTTCCGCTCCCAATAAAAGGGTCAAGAATTAAATCATTTTCTAAAGTAGTCATGTCCATAATTTCTTTTATAAAATGCTTCGGTTTTGGAGTTGGATGATCAATAAAGCCTTCATCCGGTTCAACCATCTTGCCTGGTGTATCTTTAAATATATCCGTTTTCCATTGGACAAGTTTCGGATTCCCTTTCTTAAAAATAAAACAAGACATATATTTTGTCCAGCCTATGGGAGAACGAACGCTTCCTTCGGGACAATATAACACAAATTGCCAAAAATAAGTAAACGGATTATTCTTAAAAATGTCCGGAAGATATTTCGTACTAAAGAAAGTAATAAAATAACTATCGTCTTTAAGAACGCGATAGCAGTCCGGGAGGATATTATAGAATAAGCTTAAATCTTTATCATTTTTAATTCCATTCTTATTAAGGCCATAAGGAGGATCTGTAATGACGCAATCTATTTTCTTATCAGGTATTGATCTAATTAATTCAAGGCAGTCACCGCAGATGATTTTATTAATAAAATCATCTGGATATTTATGGCTTTGGCTATTGGAAGACGAACTATTGCCCTCTGGCTTATAAGTTTTTATTTCATTTTTGGTAACTACTGTTTCCATGTCGTCCCTTTGAACGTCGCAAAAGTCCAATTCCCTCTTCTCTCGCCAATAACCCTCTGCTCCTAACCCTTCCAACATCACAAAATTACTACTTTTACGAGACTGGAGTAACAGATAGTAACGTTTACCGTTTTCTTCTCTTATTTTTGAGGGGGCTCTACCGGCCCTGGCTCAGATTCCAAGCTACAAACAGCACCCTGGTCGGGAGGTATCCGACTACGAATTCTCTTTATAACCTCATTCACTGATCTATGCGTTCGCCACCACAGCAGCAATAAGAGTACACCCCCAAGAAGTCCCACTACCGAAATAATTATAAAGGCCACCTCAATCTTCGGACTTTTGAATGTTGACGTACAAAGCGATACTATGGTAGTAACAGCTACTGATAGAAGAAAAATCGAAAAATTCAGATAAATACCCCCTGGCGAGCCGCTCTCCAATAAATCAAGCTCGTTTTCCTTAATTTCATAGAGGTCTACTGAATCCACTCGCCCCCTACGAACTCTTAACGGCTTCTCTTCCGAAGGAAACTTTGGTTCCATGTTATAGGTATTTTTTCAGCCAATCAGTATGAACCTGTCCGTATGCATTGCGCCATGCTGCTTCAGCCCCAGACCTAACTACAAACAAACGGTCGTTTATATCAATTAAACTCATCAAATGATCTCTAATCTGGACGGCAGTGTTACTGGTTATAATTGCCCACGTACTTGCATTGACGGGACAATAGCTACCGTAAGACTTTAATCCTTCTATTAGTGAAGTCAGCTTTGCAGGATCCTTAACTTCAAACGTTACGATATAGCAAGCCATATTCCCTCACACCCTTCTCTTTCCTCTTTTATTTATTCTCTGGTCTAACCATTTTCTGGATCGCTCTCTTAAAGTTTTGCTTCTTCCAGCATCTCTGCCGCTTCCTCTAAATCTTCAGGAAACACAAGCCAGATGGTAATGGTTTGCTTTCCGATAGGCAAAGCCACATCTACATAATCCCTCAGTGTCTTCGCCATATCTGATGGTACGACTACGCCCATTCGACTCACTTCGTTCACTCAGGATTATCCTCAAGCATAATCGAAACACTGAATGTCCTAAATATCGCTGAACCACGCACCTTCTTGTTTTAATCCTATGCTACTCTGCAGAAGGTCTGGGGTGAACCAATTTTCCCAATGTAGTATCGGGATCCCGACAAAGTCGCCAACAGTTAACGAATTCTCTCTAACAATTCTTTCCTGCTTGTGGCAGCCGTGCCGATTTTACCTACCACGATGCCCGCGGCGTAGTTGGCAAGGTGCGCCGCTTCTAATTTCGTCGCGCCAGCGCAAAGCCCCAGGGTAAAAGTGGCTATGGCTGTGTCGCCTGCGCCGGAGACATCAAAGACCTCTTGAGCCACGGTCGGTATATGGGTTATGCGCGAGCCTTTTTCAAAGAGGCGCATACCCTGCTCTCCCAGAGTAACTAAGAGGGATTCCAGATTTAAATAGGCCATAATTTCGCTCCCTGCCAAATCTATATCGCTATCGGAAAACAGCTTATCGGTGTTAACCTTAAATCTATTCGCGTTATCTTTAATTTTCAGATTTCGCACGGCATTCTCTAATTCCTTACGGTTGGGAGTAATCGCGCTAACCCCGCGATAATACTGGAAATGCTCTTCTTTGGGGTCAACAGTGATGATTTTTTTATGCGCCCGGGCTAAGGCAATGAGCTCCTCCAACAGATGGATGTTTATCACGCCCTTGCCATAATCTTCAATAATAATGCCGTCAAAATCATCTATTTTCTTTTGGGCAAATGCGAAGATTTTATGGTTTAATTCCTTAGGCAATGAATGCGTATGCTCCCAGTCAATCCTGACTATCTGCTGATGGCCGGCAATAATCCTGGTCTTTAAGGTGGTGTGCCTCATCGGCTCGGTAAATATACCTGCGCTTGAGATCTTTCTTTTCTTAAGTTCACTTAATAAAATTTCTTTATTCTTATCGTCACCCAGAACACCGCTCAAACTCACTTTTGCGCCAAGGGCGCTGATATTATTGGCTACATTAGCCGCTCCTCCCGGCACATAAGTTTTCTTGTCTGCCCAGACCACCGGAACCGGCGCCTCAGGCGAAATCCTTTCCACTTTGCCCCGGACATACTCATCCAGGATTAAATCTCCAATAACTAAGAGCTTTACTTTGTGAAAGTTTTTGATTATGGATTCAAGTTTTGTTTTCAGGCCAACCATTCCCGCGTCCCAAAGCACAACTTACACTTGATACTTGATACTTGACACACATATTAGACCTGCTCTATTATTGCTCTATGCAGCAAAGGCAGCATGAGCTCGTGATGGCCGATGATATGATAACCCCTGCCTGAGTCCTGCGTCGGACGAGCCACCACATTTACCTGCGGCCGGTAATGATAGAGCATATCAAAATTAGCGGTGGTGAAGTTATGAACCTTGTGGCCTAAATTCCTGGCTAAGTTTAAGGCCTTCAAGAATACCTCAGGCAGAATTACCGTTGAGCCGAAATTCAATACCACCCCGCCATTTCCTATTCCGGCTACGCACTGAACCAGAAGCAGAAAATCCCTCTGCGAGCCTCTACCGGCGGATGCGCCGTCAAAGGAGGGATGCTGATGGATAATATCGGTGCCGATTGCCACATGCACGCTAACTGGAACCCTTTCATTATAACAGTTATAAAGAATACTGTAGCGCCGGTATGGACATTTCGCTTTAGCAATGGCCCTGCCCACCGATTCACCAATACCCAGCCCGTCCTGGACTCCCTCCTTGACCGCATTATTTAAAAATTCCGCGGTCTCCCTGCTCATACCAAAACTCCCCGATTTAAGCGCCGCACCCACATCTTCAGAGGTTTTGCCCTGATAAGCAAGCTCAAAATCATGGATGATGCCCGCGCCATTGAGGGCGACTGCGCTGATAACTTTTTTCTTGAGCAAATCTATAACTAACGGGCTTAAACCGCATTTAATCACATGCGCGCCCATCATAAAAATGACGGGCTTATTTCTTCTCTGAGCAATGGCTATTCGCTCAACTACCGCCTTAAAATCCTTGGCCTTAAGAATATCGGGGAGCGATTTATAGAATATCCCGAAGCCGCTTTTTTTACTGCAGGCCTTAGCAAAAGCGTCCTTTTTGACTTTAGAGAAGCGTTTTTTTATGGAATAAGTTCTTACTTTATTTAGATCTATCTTCATTTTCTTATTTTCTAAGCTTTATATCATATCATACCTTTAAAACATCGTCAACAGACTTCAGGACATCCTCAACGGTTATCGCCTTAAGGCAATCAAAGCTGATTTCGCATTTATGCGCCAGGCATACAGAACAGCCCACTTCCTTATGCAGATATTTATCCTGCCTGCCCACAGGCCCCCAGCGCAGCGGGCTTAAGCCGGCCTGATTCCTACCAAAAATAGAAATTACCGGCGTGCCTACGGCGCTGGCGATGTGCACCGGGCCGGAATCGTTAGAGATAAGAATAGCGCAGCGTTTTAAAGCTGCTGCTAACCGGGAAAGGGTAAGCTCACCGGCCAAATTTATTACCGGATAGCGGATATTTTTTGCGAGCTCATCGGCAATGGCAACATTCTCTTTACCCTGGGCGATAATTAAAATTTTAAAACCATAATCCTCAACTAACTTATTTGCCAGGATAACAAATCTCTCTTTGAGCCAGCGCTTGGAAGGGCAGCTTGCCCCCGGATGCAATCCGGCAATCTTATCGTGCCCGGAGATGTTCTGAGTTTTTAAAAACTCATCTATCCATTCAAGAGATTCTTTCTTCACCGCTATATAAGGCTTGCTCTCCTTCGTTTTAAGGTTCAATTTCCTTAAGATATCTAAGCAATAATCAATCTCATGCTTTAAGCCGAGATGGCGGGTATCGGGGATCCTATCCGTAAGCAGAAAACCGAATTTTCTATTGCCATAGCCTATCCTCCTGGGGATATCCGCAAGAAACGTAATCAGCTCAGTGCGTTTTTTGGTATGCAAAACTATGGCCAGGTCAAATCTTTTCTTTTTTAAAGCCATGACAAATTTCAGGAATCCGATTACTCCCCTGTCTTTTTTATCCTTATCATAAACAATCACCTCATCTATATAAGGATTATCCTCTAGTAATTCCCGCGTATGAGGACTAACCATAATCGCAATATGGCTTTGGGGGCAGCTCTCTCTTAAGGCCTTCAAAGCAGGCGTAGTCAAAACTACATCCCCCAGCCTATCGGTGCGTATAACTAATATTTTTTTAAAGTAGTCTTTTTGCGGCCGCATAAACTTCTTCCACCTCGAGAGCTTTCATACACTTTAAAGTATCCCCGAGCGGACACTGGGCAACCTCGCAGGGCGAACAGCCCAGTTTACTATGCACAACTTCGCTGTGGCCTGCCCAGGGGCCGTATTTTTTATAATCCGTCGGCCCGAATACAGCTACGGTAGGCCGGTCTAAGTAACTGGCTAAATGCGTTATGGCAGAATCATTGGAAATAACTAACTGCGCCCGTTCAATAAGCGCAGCTAAGGACTTAAGGGAGGTCTTTGCGCAGAGATTTACCACCGGCTGAGGGATGAGCTTTTGGACGCCAGCGCAGGCCTCTCCATCGCTTTCATCGCCAGCAAGGATAACTTTTATTTTAAACTCCTGTATCATCCGGGCGCAAAGGGAAGCGAATTTATCAGCCGGCCATCTTTTGATATGGCTGCGTGCTCCGGGGCCTACCACGATAAACTTATCCTCGCTGGAAAGCGCTGCTTCATATTCTAATATATTAGAGATGGCTTTCCTGTCTTTATCGGAAATATACAAACTCTTCCTGAATAGAAAACTCCCCCGGGTTCTCAGGACAGGCCAGGTGAATTTTTGCACCTTATAAAGGTGCCTATCGCGCATATGCGCCACCTTCGCCGGAGCGTTAAACCAGGGGTAGGTCTTATGCCTTGCTTTCAGTAATAACGGCAGGGCGCTATTTCTTAAATCTATCAGCAAATCAAAAACTTCCTTTCTTAGCTCAAAGAGTATCCTGAGTCCGCTGCGCAATCCCTTATGCGCATCATAGACGAGAGAGCGTTTGAGATAAAAATTATCCGCAAACAGGCCCAGGGCGCGCTCTCCGCAAAGCACGGTAACCTCTGCCTTGGGATAGGCCGAAAGCAGGCTGTCTAAAGCCGGCAGGCTCAAAATGACGTCGCCGATATTGCTTAAAGTAATAAATAAAATCTTCATCATTTCTTGAAGTATAGGAAATTATATGCTTCCCCCCTGCTTTGTTTTGTCTTGCTTCGCTCAACAAAACAAGGGGGGACTGCGAAAAATCTGTCAAAGTTTCTGTCAGAAGGACAGATTTTTCTTGACTGCTAAGAAATCCTTTATTTCTGAAAACACATCCTCCGGAGTTATCTTTTGCATGCAAAGATTATCACGGCAATCTTTATCATAACAAGGTATCCGGCAATCGCTATCCTTTTGCATAATTTTTATTTTACCCCTGCCCAGCGGGCCGCTAACCCTGACAGAGGTCGGACCGAATAGGCCGATTATATCCCGCCCGAGGCTTGCGGCTATGTGTAGAGGGCCGGAATCGCCGGAAATCACTAAATCCGCTCTTTTAAAAATACCGGCTAATTGCTTTAAATTTGTCCTGCCTGCCGCGATAATTGGCTGGTGGCTTTGCCTATCGGAAGGCAAACCACTGCCCTCTGGCTGGTGGCTCATTTGACTAACAATATCCGCGATAAGCTCACGGTCATTTTGAGAGCCGCAAAAGACAACTTTTGCCTGCCCGCCGCTGATTAATTTATCCGCTAAGCCGGCAAAATTTTCTTTGGGCCAGCGTTTGGGAAACCAGTTGCCGCCTGGATTTAAGCAAACTACGAAATCGCCAGGGGCTATTCCTTCGGCCGCTAAGAAATCCCGCGCAAAGCAGACATCCTCTTCAGTAGTAAAAAATTCATATAACCTGTCTTGAGTATCGCAGCCAAGAGCTTTTACTATATCAAGATAATAATCAACCCGATGCGAGCTGTCTCTTTTGGGCATCGGGAGGCCATCGGTTAATAAAAACCGGCGCTTCCAGGTAGCGTATCCTACCCGTCGGGGAATCCCGGCCAGATAGGCAATGAGCGCCCTGGTAGAAGAGCGATGAAAAAGTATGGCCAGGTCAAATTTCTTTTTCCTTAATTCTTTCGCCAATCTGAGCTTACCCCAAAAACCGCTATGCAGGCCTTTTTCGTCATTAACAATGAGCTCATTGATATACGGGTTACCTTCTAAAACCTGCTTGACTCTTGGGACGATAAGACAAGCGAGAAAGCTGTCCGGAAATTTCCTGCGTAATGCTTTAATCGCGGGCGTAGAAAATAAAACATCCCCCAGCCAGTTGACTTCAACAATTAGAATCTTTAATGCGCCTGACGTCTTAATAATCATCCCTGTGCTCTTTTATATAGGTATAGAATCCTGATGTTTCCACCCAAAAAATGAATAGATTCTTGGAATTCTCTGAAATACGCAGCCGTTTAAGGGCATATAT
>Ga0155962_103_pt1 | contig 10287 bp, 8 predicted proteins | sample RifCSPlowO2_02_FD_107616 | JGI IMG/M metagenome (GOLD analysis project Ga0155962, IMG submission 107616) | Omnitrophica WOR_2 bacterium RIFCSPLOWO2_02_FULL_45_28
TTATTGGTTTGTGGTGGTACACAAAACCTATTATAACCGCTTTCTTGAGGAGCCACCTATTTTTTTGTTATCTCACATACTATCAGGCCTCAACTTTAGAACTTAGTTAACAAGGTGGTTGTTCGGCGGAAACATATATGTTATAATTTGAGGGGAGGTAAGATTATGAAAGTAACCGATATTCCTAAAATTTCCCGTTTAAGCACGGCAGAAAAAATCTTATTCGTTGAAGAGTTATGGGATTCTATCGTTTCCATAGAACGCATCCCTATTCCTGAATCGCATAAATCTGAATTGGAGCGGCGGTTAGCAAAATATCAAAACCGCAGCGGATGCCTACTCTCTCTAAAAGAACTGCAAGCGCGGATAGAAAAAAGAAAATAATATGCGGTATTTGTTGTCATTTCTGCCCGAAGTTGAAGAAGACGCTGTTTCCGCTTATGTTTGGTATGAAGAAAAATATAAAGGCCTTGGCGAGGAATTCTTAAGAGCGTTTTATGCCAGTACCGCAGAAATAGCCCGGACCCCTAATCTTTACCCTAAGATCTATAAAAACTTCCATCGTAAACTCCTTAAGAGATTTCCTTATGCTGTCTATTTTCTTATTGAGAGTGGAGCCGTTATAGTTTACGGCTTGTTCCATTGCGCCAGAAATCCTTATTTAATACAAGAAAAGATTAACAATAGGCCATCTTAACTACGCAAGATGGGTGAACAAGAAACAGTGACAGTTTTAAGGAGATGCAGCGCCGGAATCAGCATTTAGGCTTGGCCTCTTTGTGCGTAGGCGGCGGCCGGGGCGCGGGGAGTGATTGCGGAACGTTAAAGATAGGGAATGATAGTTAATCTAAGGATAGAGGGCGGGTTCGCCATTATAGAATTTGACCAGCCGGAGTCAAAGGTGAATGTGCTGTCGGCTTCTGCCTTGAAAGAATTGGATGGGATAATTGCGCAGTTATCCTCCAGGCAGGACTTGAAAGGTTTATGCGTATTAAGCAAGAAGCCGGATATCTTTATTGCCGGGGCGGATATAAAGGAGATTGAGAATATAACTTCCAGCTCTGAGGCCGAGATTAAGGCTAAGCAAGGGCAGGAGATACTTAATGCTTTAGAAAAACTTTCAATTCCCTCTATTGCCTTAATCAACGGCGCTTGTTTAGGCGGAGGTTTAGAGTTAGCTCTGGCTTGCGATTATCGTTTAGCCGGCTTTGGCGATAAGGTAAAGCTTGGGTTGCCCGAAGTAAAGCTGGGGATCATCCCCGGATTTGGCGGAACCAAGCGCCTGCCGCGTTTAGTGGGCTTGCGTAAAGGGATAGAACTTATTGTCTCCGGCGAAGCTATATCCAGCAATGAGGCATTAAAGATCGGATTGGTTGATGGGTTGTGCAGTCAAAATAGGCTGCTTGAGCAGGGCTCAGAATTTTTAAGAAAAAATCAAGGGAAGCGAAAAGACCATAAACCAAAGCTTAAAGGCCTGCTCAATGTTTTCTTAGATAAAACTTCTCTCGGCCAATCCATCCTTAAGAGTCAAGCCAAAAAATTTATCCTCAAAACTACCAAAGGCCATTACCCCGCGCCATTAAAGGCCTTAGAAGCGGTAGTGAAAAATTATACCTCTAATCTTGATAAGGCGTTAGAAAGGGAGGCAGGGTCTTTTGGAGAATTAGTTATCGGGGAAATCTGCAAAAATCTCATCACGGTATTTTATCTTATTGAAAAGTATAAGAAGGCAAGATGGGTTCAGGCAAGTCCTCGTGAGATTCACAAATGCGCAGTTTTAGGCGCCGGGGTAATGGGCGGAGGGATTGCCCAGTTGTTCAGCGCTTACGGACTGCCGGTGCGGATGAAGGACCTGAATTACCCTGCCTTAGGCCGCGGCTTGCGCCAGGCAAGGGAAGTTTATGATTACGGCGTAAAAAAGAAAAAACTCAAAGCTAATCAGGCGGCCTTAAGGATGGGGCTCATCTCTACCACTACCGATTACCGCGGTTTTTCCAATTCTGATTTGATTGTTGAGGCAGTAGTTGAAGATATGAAAGTAAAAAAAGCTGTCTTTAATGAATTAGATACAATTGCCAAGCCCCAGGCCATACTCGCCTCAAATACCTCCTGCCTATCTATCGCGGAAATGTCCGCATCGGTCAAAAATAAAGAGCGGGTCATCGGGATGCACTTTTTTAATCCGGTGCACCGCATGCCTTTACTAGAGCTCATCCGCACTCCCTATACCAGCGATGAAACCGTGGCCGCCTTAGCAGAATTTTCTAAAAGAATCGGGAAAACCCCGATTGTAGTCCAGGATTCCTGCGGATTCTTAGTTAACCGCATCCTCATCCCCTATCTTAACGAGGCAGGATTTATCTTAGAAGAGGGAGTGAGTTTCACAAGGATTGACCAGCTTATGCTTGGCTTTGGCATGCCGATGGGCCCTTTTGCCTTAATGGATGAGATTGGCCTGGATGTGGGCTATAAGGTGGCTTTGCTCTTAGAAGAGCATTTTGGCCAGAGGATGAAAGTTCCCGAAGTTTTCAAAAAGGTTTATGCCCAAAAATGGTTTGGCAAGAAAACAGGTAAAGGGTTTTATAGCCATAAAGCAAAAAGCAGGCAGCCGAATAATGAGCTCTATAATTTAATATCTAAGCGCGCGGATTTGACTATCTCTGATGATGAAATTTTAAAGCGGATGGTTTATAGAATGATTAACGAGGCCGCAATGTGTCTTCAGGAAAAGGTCTGTAACGAGCCCTCGGATGTAGACATCGGGATGATTATGGGCACCGGTTTCCCGCCCTTTAGAGGCGGGCTTATCCGTTACGGCGATACTCTAGGCTGGGATAGGGTTGTTGCCGAATTGGAGAAATTCAGCGCTAAATTCAGCCCGCAGCGTTTTAAGCCCAGCGCTTATTTGGTAAGCTTAGTTAAGAAACGAGAATAGGCCAGATTATAATATGGAGGCGTAATCTATGGATATGTTTGATAAGAATATTGGAAAGGAAAAGCTCGCCTCTCTGGAATTGGCCGAGGCCTCCAGGGAAAAGGAATGGAATTATCCCAGTTTCGTGCGGGAGCTCTTTCACGGCCGGCTGCCCTGGAATCTTATCTATCCTTTTCCTGAACAGCCAGAAGCGGATAAGGAAATCGGGACTGAATATTTGGAAAAGCTTGAGGGCTTCTTAAGGGCTCATCTTGATCCTGACGAGGTGGATAAGAGCGGCGAGATACCGTATGAGGTGATAAAGGGTTTAGCGGATTTAGGCGCTTTTGCGATGAAGATACCCCAGGAATATGATGGTTTAGGATTAAGCCAGCTCAATTACAACCGGGCAATTCATCTGATAGCCAGTTACTGCGGCTCAACCGCGGTATTGTTATCCGCGCATCAGAGTATCGGCGTGCCCACGCCTTTAAGCCTTTTCGGAACAGAAGAGCAGAAGAAAAAATATCTTCCCAGATTTAGAAAAGGCGCGATTTCAGGTTTTGCCCTCACTGAGCCGGATGCCGGCTCTGACCCCAGGACGATGAAGACAAGCGCAACGCCCACAGAAGACGGAAAATATTATATCATCAATGGCGAGAAATTATGGATTACAAACGGAAATATCGCGGATATCCTTATTGTTATGGCCCAGACGCCCGCGAAGATAGAAAAAGGAAAAGAGAAAAAACAGATTACCGCCTTTATCGTAGAGACAAACACCCCGGGATTTCAAGCGGCTTATCGCTCTAGTTTTATGGGCCTACACGGCGTAAAGCTTGGGCTTTTAAAATTTAACAATGTCAGGGTGCCGCGGGAAAATATTCTTTTAGGCGAGGGCCAGGGCCTAAAGCTCGCCTTTCTTACCTTAAATACCGGACGGCTTACCGTGCCCGCGGCAGTAGCCGGAATGAGCAAATTGTGCCTGATGATTGTGCGCAAGTGGTCAAAGGAAAGAAGGCAGTGGGGCCTGCCTATCGGCGAGCATGAGTTAGTGGCAAGCAAATTAGCCGCGATGAGCGCAAACACCTTTGCCATGGATGCGGTTACCTGGCTTACCTCGCATATGGCAGATGCCAAAAAATTGGATATCCGGCTTGAAGCGGCAATGGCCAAGCTTTTCTGCACTGAGACAAGCTGGAAAGTAATAGATGATACCTTTCAGATTCGCGGCGGGCGCGGATTTGAAACCAGCCCTTCGCTTAAAGGAAGGGGAGAGGCAGGTTATCCGGTAGAAAGGATGTTTCGGGACAGCCGGGTAAACCTGATTATTGAAGGCACCAGCCAGATTATGCGCCTCTTTATCGCCCGCGAGGCATTAGACCTGCATCTTAAAAGGATAATCTCAATAATGGATACAAAAGTTCCTATTTTAAAGAGAATAAAAGACGCTCTTTCAGTGGGAATCTATTATTTGTTCTGGTTCTTGAGATTATGGCTTCCTTCTTTTGCTTTAAGAGATATTGCGCATTTGCCCATACCAATAAAAAAACATATGCTTTTTGTCCAACAGACAACCAAACGTTTAGCCATGACGATGTTTCTTAAGATGCTCATTCATCAACAACGTTTAGAGTCGCGGCAGAATATTTTAGCCAGATTTGTAGATATCGGCACCGACCTTTTTGTGATGTCTTGCGCCTGTTCGTATGGCTTGAGTTTCTCTAAGAAAGAGCTCAACAGCCAGGCCGGTTCAGCAATAGAGCTGGCTGATCTTTTTTGTTCTCAGGCAAAAGTCCGCATAGCCAGAACTTTTGAGGATATCCGGCGTAATCAGGATAAAGCAGCTCGCCGGGTTGCCCAAAACTTTCTTGCCGGCGGATACGTATGGCTTGAGAATGAGATAATCAAATGAAGACGAGACTTACGGAGCGTAAGCGAACGTAAGTCTCTGTCTAAATTTGACCCAGTACTAATTTTGAAATAAAACAGTATATCACAAAATTAGTGCTGGGTTTAATTCGCAGACGTCCGCCTACGGCAGACTATAACTTACAGCGCACAAAGCACGCTGTAAGTTATCTGCTCATTAAAATGGGATTTCCTTTAGATATCTTTAAAAAAGACCCGGATAAATATTTCATCCTTAATTACGCCCCCATCTTTGCTAAGTTAAACGACTTTGAGAAAATCCTCATTATGCAAAAAAGCAAGGTGGTGGAGTACAATAAGGGAGACAGCATTTACCGGCAGGGCGAGCCTCCCAGCGCCTTTTATTGCGTGATTAGCGGCAGGGTGCGCATATTTACCCAGCCGCAAAGCGCGCCGGGCGGCCCTGCGCATCATTTCCCCGGTAGCGGCATTAACACAGGCAAAGTTACCCTTGAATACCTTAACTGCGGTAAATATTTTGGTATGATTTCTGTCCTAACCGGCGAGCAGCACTCGGTGAATGCCGAGGCAGCCAATGACTCAAAGATTTTAGAGCTCACCCAGGAGGATTTCAAGATAATCTTACATAAAATTCCGAAATTAGCCATTGATTTGAGCCAGACCTTATCGCGGCGCCTTAAGAAGAAGGACTATATTGAAAAGAGGATTTTTGAGAGCAACATCATCTCAATCTTCAGCGCCGTAGCAAAAACCGGCAAGAGCATTTATGCCATCAACTTAGCTTTGAGCTTAAAAAAAGAAACGGCCCGCAGCGTTATTCTCATAAATATTGCGGAAGACGAACGCGGGGTTTATCGGGATTTCGGGGCTCAGGCCAGCAGGGAGAATGGCGCTGATGCGCTCTGCACGGTTAAGCTTGATGCATCATTTCCTTCTGAGGACTCTATAAAAAGCGCGATATGCGTAGATTCTCCCTCAGGGGTAAGCATTGTCAATGTTATGTATGAAAGCGCAAACCTATCTTATGCCGCCAGGCTTAACGCCTTTTTGACCTATCTTACCGGCAGTTACCATTATATCATCGTTGATATGCCGGCCTTAACCGAAGAGGCGATATTTAATATCTTAAATCAATCAGACGCTATCCATGTAATTACCGGTTACGATAGAGGCGATCTCAAAAGCTTAAAGAGCCTCTTGAGTTACCTTTTCAAAAAGATTAATTACCCCCAGGAAAAGATAAAGATAATCTTGAATGCCCAGGAAGAACCGCTGAGGCTTTCCCATAAAGAGGCCGCGGATATACTGAATTACAATGTTTTTGCGGTTCTGCCTTATCTCAAAGAACAATATAGAAGGCCGGCTACAGCAGCCAAAAGGATTGTCTGGGAATCTCCCGAATTGGAGTATGTGCGCTGCGTCAGAAGGATTGCCAGGGAATTAGGAGACGTGAGGGTCGGCCTTGCCTTAGGAGGAGGGGCCGCTTTCGGTTTAGCCCATATCGGTGTGCTCAAGGTTCTGGAAAAAGAAAATATGCCTATTGATATGGTCGCGGGCACCAGCATGGGCGGATTAATCGCCGCTTTGTGGACCTCGGGTTTAAGCGCTGAGGAGGTAGAAAGAATTTTCTTGGCGTATAATAACAATCGCAGAAAGACGTATGGCCTGCTGTTCGATTTTTACATACACAAGATGTCTATTGCCAAGGGCGGTAAAATACGTAAGTTTTTAGAGAGGCATATCGGCAGCAAGACATTTCAGGATGTCAATATCCCGTTACGAATCGTTGCCTGCAATATTACAAAAAGAAAAGAAGTTATCTATAGTTCAGGCCGGCTGGTTGATGCGGTAATGGCAAGCATTGCCATACCCGGGGTCTTTGCGCCTACAAAAATAGACAACGATTTAATTATTGACGGCGGCATTGTTGAGCCTGTTCCTATCGGCACTTTAGTCAGGATGGGCATTAAGAAGATAATCGCGGTTAATGTCTTGCCCAGTCCGGATGACGCTATCCGCAATTATGCGTTTAAACACGAGCTGCGGGAAGAAGAAAAAAAGGCGGCGCAGCTGAAAAATGCCTGGGGAAGGCTCATTTTTAGGATACGCAGCGGATTTTACGATTGCCTGTTTCCCAATATAATGGATATCATTGTAGGCAGCATACAGGCAATGGAATATGTGATTGCGGAGTCCGATTGCCAGAAGGCGGATATACTGATGCATCCGATAGAAAATGGGGTTGATTGGATTGATTTCTTTAAGGTGGAAATGTTAATCAAAAAAGGAGAAGAAGAGGCAGTCAAAACGCTTTCCGCCATCAAGAGCGTGCTTAATGAGTAAGCGCCTGAAGAAAATAACACTTGCGCTCCTTGCAGCGATGATAGGCATATCTTGCGTTTGGCATTATGCTTATGGCACGGCAGAATTAAAATATTTTCCTTTCAATAAAAAAGATACGTTAAAAGAATGGAAGGAAAAGATTTTCCACGGCAGGGTTCTTTATGAGGTTAAGCCGGAAAGCCCAAAAGGATATCTATCCGCGAGGAGCGACAAGGCCTCATCGGGCTTATATTATCAAATAAGCTTTAGCCCTAAAAGGTATCCCTATATCAGCTGGAGCTGGAAGGTCGGGAGGTTTCCTTCTAAAGCTCAAAGTAAAGATATAAGCAAAAAGTCATGGATAGAGCGCGATGACTATGCGGTGAGGGTATATGTAATTTTCCCGGCCTTTATTTTTACTAATACCAGATGTATAGAATATATCTGGGCAGAAGGCCTGCCCAGAGGCACAGTGCTTACCAGCCCTTTTTACAAAAATATCAAACTTATCATCTTAGAGTCGGGCAGTGAAAAACTCGGAGAGTGGGTTCTTGAGGAGCGTAATATCGCAGACGATTACAGGTTAGCATTTGGTAAATTGCCTGGGGGCAATGTAGGCGCTATTGCGCTGATGTCTGACGCGGATAACACGCAAAGCAGCTGTGAGGGATATTATGCTGATATAAAAGTAGGATACCCACAGCCAATTCTTCAGCCTGCAAAAGTAGAAGAAGAAAGAAAACTAAAACCAAAGAAGGGCATATCGGAGTTTTTGGAATATATTAAGCGAATGTTACGTTGGGTGAAAAGGGGTGAACTCTTGAGGTGAGAGATGACCAGAAAAAAGGAATGCCGCACTTATTTTTGTATTGCCAATCGCTTCCAGAGGAAGATTTTAACGTTGGTATTTTTTTCAACTGTCGTGCCGATGGTTATCAGCGTGATCTGCCTGTATTATTTGATTTTTAATCTTATTGCCGGCGAGCTTGGGATGCCTGAGGCGATCGGCTATACTTTAATCCCGGCGGCCAGAAAGACAGCTCTGATAGCCATAGCCGGTTTTGTAATCTCGGTATTTTTAATCTGGATGTGGGCCCTACGGGTGTCGCATAAGTTAGCCGGCCCCTTAGAACGCCTCTGCAGGGATTTAGACGAGCGCTTGTCCGGTAAGAAAAAAGGCTACATCTATTTTAGAAAAAGCGATTACCTGGGAATAGTGGTCGGCAGGATAAATTCATTATTAGATAAAGTAAGATAAAAAACGCAAAAATACATTTCCCAGTGGCGGGTGAGATTTTTCTTGACAAGAACAGATTTTATGGTATATGTTAAAGTCATTAAGTAGCAGGCCCCGAGGTAAAGCCGGGCAGGCAGTTATGGATGGTAAGGAGACAAGTTTTTGACCTTAATAACCGTAAGGCGAGAAATTAAATAAAAAATCCTTACGGTTTTTTTCTTATACCCGCCCCGAGGGAATGCCGGGGTGAGGCGCTGCCAAAATTCTATAAAGAAAGGAAGGTGAGATAAAGTAAATGCCAAGAGGTAAAGTGAAGTGGTTTAGCAATCAAAAGGGTTACGGTTTCATTACTCCTGAAAACGGTAAGGATGTATTCGTGCATCATACTGCGATTAAGGGTGATGGCTATAAAACTTTAGCAGAAGGCCAGGAAGTTGATTTTGAGATTACCCAGGGGCCAAAAGGCGAGCAGGCAATTAACGTGGTTAAAGTGGGCTAATCCTTAAGGCCGGCCCAGGCTATTGGTGAACAGGCGTAGAGCAATCAAACCGGCTTCCTATCAAAGGCTTACGTTCCGCTGTAAAAACAAAAATAACATAAAAACAAAAATAACTTGACAAATATCTAATCAGATGTATACTGTATGTTTGGGAAAGAGAATCCTTAATTTGATTAAAAGAGAGGATTTAAAATAAAGCGTGGAATTCAAAACCACAGAAATTGACAGTTTTGAGTAGTTATTTATCGACGGAATAAGCGCATTTCTGCAGGAAATGCAGTAATAAAAAAGCGCTCTTGATTCGCCGGAGCGTTTTTTTATTTGTTATTGCAGGAACACAAATTTCGTGCTCTATTGAGCTGTATTTGTGTTTCTCTCGCTTCTGTTCTTTGATAATTGAATAGCCAAGTTGTGTTTCACTGATTTCGTAAAGAAATCAGCTGAGGATTAAAATTTCTTTTCGGAGAGTTTGATCCTGGCTCAGAGTGAACGCTGGCGGCGTGGATTAGGCATGCAAGTCGCGCGATATTTTAGATGGAGAGTTTGAAGCCGTAAGGTAGATGACAATTTGTCTAAGGTATAGCGGCAAACGGGTGAGTAATACGCGAGTAATCTACCTTCAAGTCGAGGATAGCCTTGCGAAAGCGAGGGTAATACTTGATGTGGTTTTGATAGTTTAGTCTGTCAGAGAAAAAGCTCCTTGAGCAATCAGGGAGCGCTTGAGGATGAGCTCGCGCCCTATCAGCTAGTTGGTGAGGTAATGGCCCACCAAGGCTATTGACGGGTAGCTGGTCTGAGAGGATGGTCAGCCACACGGGGACTGAGACACTGCCCCGACTCCTACGGGAGGCTGCAGTCGAGGATATTTAGCAATGGGCGAAAGCCTGACTATGCGACGCCGCGTGAGGGATGAAGGTTTTCGGATCGTAAACCTCTTTCGATGGGGAAGAAAATACTGCTTTAATCGGCAGGACTGACGGTACCCAGAGAAGAAGCCACGGCTAACTCCGTGCCAGCAGCCGCGGTAATACGGAGGTGGCAAGCGTTACTCGGATTCATTGGGTGTAAAGGGCAGGTAGGTGGTTCTGTAAGTCGGGAGTGAAATCCCTCGGCTCAACCGGGGAACTGCTTTCGAAACTGCAGGACTAGAGACTAGAAGGGGAGAGCGGAATTCCCGGTGTAAGGGTGAAATCTGTAGATATCGGGAGGAACACCAGAAGCGAAGGCGGCTCTCTGGGCTAGTTCTGACACTGAGCTGCGAAAGCTAGGGGAGCAAACAGGATTAGATACCCTGGTAGTCCTAGCCGTAAACGTTGAGCACTAGGTGTCGGTTCGAATAGGGCCGGTGCCGTAAGATAACTCGTTAAGTGCTCCACCTGAGGACTACGGCCGCAAGGTTAAAACTCAAAGGAATTGACGGGG
>Ga0155962_178_pt1 | contig 9846 bp, 10 predicted proteins | sample RifCSPlowO2_02_FD_107616 | JGI IMG/M metagenome (GOLD analysis project Ga0155962, IMG submission 107616) | Omnitrophica WOR_2 bacterium RIFCSPLOWO2_02_FULL_45_28
AATCTATTCTTAGAAAAAGAGAATTGCAAAGAATGATAATGCAAGAAATTTTAAAAAAAGCTTGACAAGGATTTTTTTTTGGTTATAATTAGCAGTCCGAGTGCGAGAGTGCTAATTTAAAAAAACTACGAAGAAGGAGGTGTTTGTATGAACATGCAGCCGTTGGGAGACCGTGTTATTGTCAAGCCGCTGGAGGCGGAGAATAAGACCAAGGGAGGGATTGTCATTCCGGATACTGCTAAAGAAAAGCCCCAGGAGGGTAAGGTAGTGGCAGTAGGAAAGGGTAAGTTTTCTGAATCAGGCCAGTTGCAGGCCTTAGAGGTAAAGGCAGGCGACCGGGTTCTGTATGGCAAGTATTCAGGAAGCGAGATTACTACCAAGGATGGCGAAGAGCTTCTGATTATGAAGGAAGACGACATTCTGGCAATTATTAAATGAAACTTTATGAAAATGTGCGAAGCGAAACTTCGCACATTAATATTTAAGGAGGTAATGTAATGGCAAAACAGTTGTTATTCAGCGAAGAGGCCAGGCGCCAGATCTTAAGCGGCGTGGAGCAGCTTGCCCGCGCAGTAAAGGTGACCTTAGGCCCCAAGGGAAGAAACGTGGTTATTGACAAGAAATTCGGCTCACCGACCATTACCAAGGACGGGGTTACCGTAGCCAAGGAAATTGAACTTGAGGACCCTTATCAGAATATGGGCGCTCAGATGGTTAAGGAGGTAGCTGAGAAAACATCGGACAACGCAGGCGATGGCACCACTACCGCGACGGTATTAGCCGAGGCGATTTACCGCGAGGGCCTCAAGAACGTTACTGCCGGCGCAAATCCCATGGCGCTTAAAAGAGGCATTGAGAAGGCGGTAGAAAAGATAGTTGAGGAATTAAAGAGGTTCTCCACACCAATCAAAGATAAGAAGGAAGTAGCCCAGGTGGCCTCAATTGCCGCCAACTGCGATACGGCAATCGGCGATTTGATAGCTGAAGCTATGGATAAGGTGGGTAAAGACGGCGTGATTACCGTTGAGGAAGCAAAATCAATGGCCACTACCTTAGAGGTGGTTGAAGGTATGCAGTTTGACCAGGGGTATTTGTCTCCTTATTTAGTTACCGATGCCGAGCGGATGGAGGTAATCTTAGAGGATCCTTACCTCTTAATTCACGAGAAAAAAATATCTTCCTTAAAGGACCTGCTTCCTTTATTAGAGAAGATTGCCCGCACCGGCAAGCCCCTTTTGATTATTGCCGAAGAAGTTGAAGGCGAGGCATTAGCCACTTTAGTGGTAAATAAAATCCGCGGCACCCTGCAGTGCGCGGCGGTTAAAGCTCCCGGCTACGGCGACAGGCGCAAGTCAATGTTAGAGGATATTGCGGTGCTCACCGGCGGCAAAGCCATAACTGAGGACTTAGGGATAAAGTTAGAGAACGTGGATATTGATGATTTAGGAAGGGCCAAGAGAGTCAAGATTGACAAGGAAAACACCACCATTGTTGAGGGAGCAGGAAAAACCCAGGCCATCAACGGAAGAATATCCCAGATCAAGAAGCAGATTGAAGATACCGATTCCGACTATGACAAAGAGAAGCTCCAGGAACGTCTGGCAAAGTTAGCCGGGGGAGTGGCGGTAATTAACGTCGGCGCGGCTACTGAAACCGAGATGAAGGAGAAAAAGGCCCGGGTTGAGGATGCGCTGCATGCCACCAGGGCTGCGGTTGAGGAAGGCATTATCCCGGGCGGCGGCGTGGGTTTTCTGCGCTGTATTCCTGCCCTGGATAAGCTTAAAAGCGAAGGCGATGAGAGGATCGGGGTTGATATTGTTAAACGTTCCCTTGAGGAGCCGATCCGCCAGCTAACCCAGAATGCGGGTTTAGAGGGCTCGATTATTGTCCAGAAGGTAAAGCAGGAAAAAACCAATATTGGTTATGATGTTGCTACTAACGAATACAGGGATATGGTTGAGGCCGGAGTAATTGACCCGACCAAGGTTACCCGCACCGCTCTGCAGAACGCAGCCAGCATTGCCGCGCTTCTTTTAACCACCGAGGCGCTTGTTACCGATAGGCCGGAGAAAGAAAAACCGGCAATGCCTCCTATGCCAGGCGGCCACGGCGGCGGCGGATACGGCGATATGTATTAAATGAGTCCCGCCTGCGGCGGGGCGAATTTAACCCCCACACCAATTGCGTGATAGCCGACTATTTTTATTGCAATTGGCGTGGGGGTATTTTTTTTGTAAATAGGGTAAATAAGATGTTAAAATTATGGTATAATTCATCGTATGTTTACCTATATCTTTAGAAGATTGTTAGGTATGCTTCCCCTGCTCTTCGGGATTATTACTATTTCCTTTATGGTTATCCATCTTGCGCCGGGTAAGCCCACTACTCTTTCTGAGGCAATGAATCCAAAAGTTTCTCAGGAGGCAAGGGCGCGCTTAGAGAAATTATATGGCTTGGATAAGCCGCTCTATATTCAGTATCTTGACTGGAGTAAGAAAGTGATCACCCTGAATTTTGGCGCCTCTTTTATTGACAACCGGCCGGTGATAGAGAAAATCTGGGAACGGCTGCCGCTCACCGTATTTATCAATGCCGCCTCGCTTGCGCTCATTTTATTTTTTGGCATATTAATCGGGCTTAATTGCGCAAAGGCGCCGGGTTCTTTCTATGACCGCTCTATGAACTTATTTGTCTTTATCGGATTTGCCATGCCGGGGTTCTGGCTCAGTTTGTTATTAATGAACTTTTTTGGCCTTCATTTAAGATGGCTTCCTATCTCAGGATTAACTTCTTTAGATTTTGAATACTATAACTTCTGGGAAAAGGCCCTGGATTTAGCTAAGCACCTGATTTTACCGCTTTTTGTCTCTTGTCTTAGCGGGCTGGCCGGCATTTCCCGCTATATCCGCCAGAATATTTTAGAAATACTCAAAACACCCTATATCCGCACTGCAAAGGCAAAGGGTTTGTCGGACGATGCGCTGTTAAAAAAGCATGCCTTGCCGAATGCGCTGCTTCCGGTAGTGACCATTTTGGGTTTGTCTATTCCCGGGTTAATCGGCGGAAGCGTTATTTTTGAGTCCATCTTCGCTTTGCCCGGGGTGGGCAGGCTTTTTTACGAGGCAGTAATGGCGCGGGATTATGCGATGATAATGGCGGAATTGGTTATGGGAGCGGGATTAACCTTGCTGGGCAACTTATTTGCCGATATATCCTATGCCTATGTTGACCCCAGGATAAGATATAAGAAATGAATTCAAAATTGCTATCAGGGGCGATAATCATTTCTCTATTAAGCGTTATTGCAATTATTGCGCCATTGCTTACCAAGCATAACCCGGCGGCGATTACGGTTGAAGAGGCGCTGCTGGCGCCTTCTTTAACACACCTGCTTGGCACTGACCAGTTAGGCAGGGACCTTTTTAGCCGGATGATCTATGGGGCGCGGGTGTCTTTATTAGTGGGAGTAATATCCGTTGGCATAGCTACTCTGATAGGTTTATTTTTAGGTTCTCTGGCCGGATTTTTCGGCGGCGCGCCAGAGGGTTTAATTATGCGTTTTACCGACATCATGCTTTGTTTTCCCGCCTTCTTTCTCATTTTGTCTGCGGCGGCTATATTAGAGCCGTCAATATTTAATATTATGCTTATTATCGGGCTTACCAATTGGATGCCGGCGGCGCGCTTAGTGCGCGCGGAGATTCTATCTTTAAAAGAAAGGGAGTTCATCTTAGCGGCAAAGGCAATGGGGGTAAGTAATTTTAGAATCATCATCCGCCATTTAATTCCCAATGCCCTGGAGCCGATTATTGTCAATGCCACTTTAGGGATAGCCGGAGCGATTCTCCTGGAATCATCTTTAAGTTTTTTAGGCCTGGGAGTCCAGCCGCCCTCACCCAGCTGGGGAAATATCTTAGCGGAGTCAAAGTCAACCCTGGGAGTGGCCTGGTGGTTAGCCTTATTTCCCGGACTGTCTATACTGCTTACTGTTCTGGGTTTTAATTTGTTAGGCGAAGGATTAAGAGAACACAAAGAATAGCGTCTTGTGTCAGGTATCCCTGCCTGCTCAAGCAGGCAGGGAGTGTCAGGTGTCAAGATGGGCAAATTGTTAGAGATTAAAAACTTAAGTATTCAGTTTAGACATGGTCAAACAATCGTAAAGGCGGTGGAAGGGGTTCATCTGGACATATATGAAAATGAAATCCTGGCCTTAGCCGGTGAATCGGGAAGCGGAAAGAGCGTAACGGCTTTAAGCATTACCAGAATTCTGCCTGAAACCGCCGATATTATAAGCGGGCAGGTATTTTTTCAAGGCCAGGATTTGTTAAAGGTAAGCAAGGCTCAAATAGAGGCAATTCGGGGAAGGGATATTTCCTACATCTTTCAGGAGGCGGCGGCTTCCCTGAATCCGGTTTTAACTGTCGGCAGGCAGATCCAGGAAAGTATTCTGCTGCATCAAAACATAAGTAAAAAAGAGGCGCTGAATGCGGCTGTTGATTTATTGAGGTTGGTAAAGCTGCCTGATCCGGAGCATATCTTAAGCAGCTATGCCCATCAGCTTTCCGGCGGGATGAACCAGCGGGTAATGATAGCTATGGCTTTAAGCTCTCGCCCGAAACTTTTGATTGCCGATGAGCCGACCACGGCTCTGGATGTTACTATTGAGGCAGAGGTTATACGCATGCTTTTAGAACTTAAAGCGAAAATGAAATTCAGCATTTTGTTTATTACCCATAACTTAGCCCTGGTTGAGAAATTCACCCAGCGGGCGGCTATAATGTTTAGAGGAAGAATCGTTGAGCAGGCAGATAGCAAAAAGATATTTTCTTCGCCCGGCCATCCGCACACAGAGGATTTAATACGCTCAATCATCCGTCTATGATCTTAGAGGTGAAGGAACTTAAAAAATACTATCCCATTGAAAGGGGATTTTTAAAGACAGGCGCCGGCTTTGTCCGGGCAGTTGACGGCGTGAGTTTTTCTCTGGCAGAAAAGGAAACCCTGGGAATTGTCGGCGAATCCGGATGCGGAAAGACGACTTTAGCAAAGCTCCTGCTCAAATTGATTGCGGCTACCAGCGGAGAAATTATTTTTTCCTCTAAGCTTTCTCATTTAAGAAAAGACGCGGCTATAGTGTTTCAGGACCCTCTGTTAAGCTTAGATCCCAGGATGAATTTAAGGGATATCCTGCTTGAGCCGTTTCAGGCCGTCGGTCTTAAGACCGACGGCCTGAATATCAACAGGCTGCTGGAATTAGTCGGCTTATCCAATGCTCTCTTAGCGCGCCTTCCCCGGCAATTAAGCGGCGGAGAGCGCCAGCGGGCCTGTATTGCCCGCGCGCTTGCGCTTTCGCCCAAGCTCTTAATTTTAGATGAGCCGCTTTCCTCATTGGATTTGATTATTCAGAAGCAAATCTTAGAGCTATTGCTTAAATTAAAAGAGGAGTTTGGGATGGCCTATATCTTTATCAGCCATAATATCGCGGTGGTAAAGAAAATTTCTACCCGCATGCTGGTAATGTTTCAGGGAAAGATTGTTGAGCAAGGCGCCACGGATGAGATTTTTTCTCATCCGCGCTCCGGCTATACAAAAAAACTCCTTGAAGCAGTGAGGTAAATGGGATATAATAATTTTTTATGTTAGACTTCTTAAAGCCATACATCTCAACCTTTATTCCAATATTTGCGGCAGTGGATGCCCTGGGCAACATTCCGATCTTTATTGCCCTTACCAATTCTTTGAATAAGAAGCATAAGCGGAAGGTTATTCAGGAATCGGTAATTACGGCTACCGTGAGCGCGGTGGCATTTATGTTTCTGGGAAAGGCCTTGTTAAGGCTTCTGGGGATAACCGTTGCCGATTTCCAGATCGCCGGCGGCATATTGCTTTTGGTCATTGCCATACATCTTTTATTGTCGGGTAAACGCAAGGGCTCGGCGCTCACCGAGGCCGGCTTAGAGGTGGGAATATTCCCCCTGGGGACCCCTTTAGTTACCGGGCCCGCGGTGCTGACCATGACCCTGATGATGGTGGATAGCTTTGGAACCGTCCCCACTTTTATATCCGTGGTCTTAAATATGTTCATTGTCTGGCTGACCTTTCGCTATACTGATTTTTTTGTCCGCCTGATGGGCGAGCCGGGAATGAAGGCATTTGCCAAAATTATGTATATTCTTCTTGCCGCCATTGCGGTAATGATGATGCGCAGGGGAATTATGGGGTTTTTGCTCTCGCTATGATGCGTAAGGTGCTTACATTTATTATGGCCGGGGGTAAGGGCGAGCGGCTCTATCCGCTTACCCGCGACAGGGCAAAACCGGCAGTCCCTTTTGGCGGGATTTACCGCATCATTGATTTTACCCTCTCTAACTGCATTAACTCCGGCCTGCGCCGTATCCATGTCCTGATCCAGTATAAATCCATATCCCTGCAGCGGCACTTAAGAATAGGATGGAATGTCTTTAATTCGGATTTGGGCGAGTATATTGACGTTATCCCGGCCCAGCAGAGGGTGGGCTCTGATTGGTACCGGGGGACAGCTGACGCAATCTATCAAAATATATACAGCATTGAGCAGGAGCAGGCGGATGAAATTTTAATTTTAGCCGGCGACCACATCTATAAAATGAATTATTATAAGATGATTGATTTCCATCGCCAAGGTAATGCGGACTTGACCGTGAGCGTCTTTGAGTTAGATAAAGAAAAATCGCCACAGTTAGGAGTGGTGGAGGTGGATAAAGAAGGCAGGGTCCTGGGTTTTGAGGAAAAACCCCTTAAGCCGAAAAGCATACCCGATAAGCCGGATAAAATCTACGGCTCAATGGGCATCTATGTTTTCAACCGCGAAATCTTAGAGGAGGAGCTTACCGAAGACGCGGCAAAGAATACCGACCATGACTTTGGCAAGAACATTATCCCGCAAATGGTCAAGAAGGGAAGAAAAGTCTGCGCTTTTAATTTTTCTTCCCTGAAGTCCGAAGGAGAATGCGCCTCTGACCGGGATGCCAATTACTGGCGGGATATCGGAACCATTGACGGCTATTATCAGGCGAATATGGACCTTCTGGGGCCGGAGCCGGTCTTTAATTTATATGACTCTAACTGGCCGATCAGGACTTATCAGGAACAGTTTCCTCCGGCGCGCACCATTCATTCCGGAGAAAAGACCGCCGGACGGGTGGGGCTTCTTTTAGATTCCTTAGTTTCCAGCGGCTGTATTATCAGCGGGGGCAAGGTTAAAGGTTCAATCTTATCTCCGAACGTGCGCATTAACAGCTTCTCGGAGTTATACGATTCTATCCTGATGGAAGGCGTAGATGTGGGCCGTTATGCCAAAATAAAGCGGGCGATCATTGATAAAGAGGTCGGCATCCCCCGGGGCGCAGTGATCGGCTATGATTTGGCCGAAGATAAGAAGAGATTTTACGTTACGGATTCCGGGATTGTGGTGGTGGCAAAGGGAACGGAGATTAAATGAAGCCACGACTTACGGAAGCGAAGCTGAACGCCTGCCTGCTGAGCAGGCAGGTAAGTTGTATGTCATTGAAAATGATTCGCAAGGCGCGGATAGAAGATATAAAACAGATACAAGCGCTTATTAATGCCTTTGCTGAGAAGGACCTCATGCTTGCGCGTTCACTTAATGAGCTTTATGAAAATATCAGGGATTTTTTTGTCTATGAAAATAAAAATAAAATCATTGGCTGCTCGGCCATGCATATTTCCTGGGGTGATTTGGCTGAGATAAAATCTCTGGCGGTAGATAAAGGGTATCAAAATAAAGGAATAGGCAGGTTCTTGGTTGACGCATGTATTCAAGAAGCGAAACTCATCGGCGCAAAACAGCTTTTTGCGCTCACCTATGCCCCGGATTTTTTTCAAAAGATGGGTTTCAAGAAAATAGCTCATAACAAACTGCCGCATAAGATTTGGGCGGAATGCATCAACTGCCCTAAGTTTCCGGATTGCGAAGAAGTCGCGTTAATTAAGAAAATATAATAAGTTACTAACGGTTACTAAAAAGCATGTGAAAAACAGGTTTGGTTACTAATAGTTACTATCAGTTACATTTTTTGTAACCGATAGTAACAAACAGGTTAATTTTAAACCGTTATTAGTAACCAATAGTAAACGATAGTAACTGAATATCTCTAGGAGGATAGGCATGGATTATTTGTTGACTGACAGTCAGGTGATGCTCAGAGATTTGTGCCGGCAGATTGCCGCTCTCAAAATTGCGCCAGTGGCTGCGGAATACGATAAAAGCGAGGAGTTTCCGCGCGATATCATTAAACTAATTGCCGACTCTGACCTCTTTGCGGTTTTTGTGCCTGTTGAATACGGCGGGACCGGCGGCGGAGTATTGGATTTATGCCTTGCCACCGAGGAATTATCCCGCGCCTGTGGAGGAATCGCGGTATGCTACGCAGCTTCTGCCTTAGGGACTTTTCCCATAGTTCTCTTTGGCAGCGACGAACAGAAGAAAAAATACCTTCCGGATTTAGCTAAAGGGAAAACTATCGCTGCCTTTGGCATTACCGAGCCCGAGGCAGGCTCTGATGCTTCGGCAATCAGGACCACCGCAGTGAAAAAGGGAGACCATTACATCCTGAACGGGACCAAGCATTTTATCACTAATGGCGGCGAGGCAGGGGTTTATACCATAATTGCGATGACTGACCGCACTCGCGGCGCGCGGGGCGCTTCAGCTTTTATTGTGGAAAAAGGCGCTCCCGGTTTTACCTTTGGTAAAAAAGAGGAGAAGATGGGCATTCGGGCTTCAATGACCAATGAATTAATTTTTACTGATTGTAAGGTTCCCAAAGAAAATCTGATTGCCAGGGAGGGCATGGGTTTTATTGTAACTATGAAGACCTTTGATATGTCGCGCCCGGGAGTGGCGGCCCAGGCATTAGGCATTGCACAGGGAGCCCTGGAGCTGGCAGTGAAGTATGCGAAAGAAAGGAAACAGTTTGGAAAATCCATTTCCAGCTTTCAGGGTATCCAGTGGATGTTAGCGGATATGGCAACCAAAGTGGAAGCCTCCAGGGCGATTATCTACGCTACTGCCCGAATGGTTGACAGCGGAAATACCAACGTGGCTAAAGAATCAGCAATGGCAAAGCTTTTTGCCTCGGATACGGCAATGCAGGTAACTACTGATGCGGTGCAGATTTTAGGCGGCTACGGCTATATGCGGGATTATCCGGCGGAAAAATTTATGCGTGATGCCAAAATTACTCAGATTTATGAAGGAACTAACCAAATCCAGCGCAATATCATTGCCCTGCAGTTAATCAAAGAAATGGCAAAATGAAGATAGCTTTCCTGAGCGTCCGCCTGAAGCTGCTCTTTTGGTTTGCGGCTATCTCGCTTCTTCCGCTGGCGCTTGCTGGCTGGATAGTTTCGGGCAGAGCCGGAAAGATTATCAGAGAAAGCATAAAAAGCCAGCTGAATACCTCCGCCCAGGGCATTAAAGGTAATGTCTCGGCCTTTATTGAAGAAAAAAAGAATGAAACGGTTAATTTCTGTTCTGACGGTATTATCAAGGACGGGTTGACCTTTTATGACCCCGATGACCCTGGTGTTGACGCTCTTATCAAGAGCACTAACCACCACATCGCCAAAAATAAGATGTCTCTTGACTCCTCTCTTGAAGACATCCTCATCCTCAACCTCAAAGGCAGGGTCGTCTTTGCCACCAATGAGAAGAACTCAGGCAAAGACAAGTCCAAGAAGGACTATTTTCTGGCCATCGCCAAGTATTTCAAGGACAAGGAATTACTGAAGAAGCTGCAGCAGAACCCCACCCTGATTGTCTTTGCCACTGACTTCTACCTCTCT
>Ga0155962_154_pt1 | contig 9716 bp, 9 predicted proteins | sample RifCSPlowO2_02_FD_107616 | JGI IMG/M metagenome (GOLD analysis project Ga0155962, IMG submission 107616) | Omnitrophica WOR_2 bacterium RIFCSPLOWO2_02_FULL_45_28
AATGCGGCGGCGAATGCGGGATACATACCCGGCCGCTAAAAAGAAATATGAAGGGTAACGGGATTTAACGATTTTTGATGAAAGAGATTATTTTAATCGGGGTAACGATATTTTTTGCCATGAATATGGGCGCCAGCGGCATTGCCCCTTCCTTTGCGGCTATTTACGGCAGTAAATGGATTAAAAAAAAGCAGGCCCTGGCACTCTTTGGGTTCTTTGTAATCGCAGGCGCGGCGCTCTTGGGAAGGAATGTGGCTTTCACCTTAGGCGGCAGCCTTCTGGCAAAAAAGTTCCTCAGTTTTGATACAGCCCTGATTATTTTAACCTCTGCCACAATCAGTCTTTTTCTGGCGAATATCCTCAAAATTCCCCAGTCCACCAGCCAGGTTACGGTGGGAGCACTTGTCGGCGCAGGGCTTTATTTTAAACAGCTGTATCTCAGGACATTGCTGCTGAAGATAATCCCGGCCTGGATTATTCTGCCTTCCTTATCGGCTTTCCTGACATTTTTTCTCTATAGCAGGATTTATCCGCCCAGACACGGCAACCTGCATCTCTATCAGGCGGTATTTGCCAATGAAAAAAAACTAAGGAGGGCCTCGTTGGCAGCAAGCTGTTATGTGGCTTTTGCCATCGGCACCAATAACGTAGCCAATGCCGCCGGCCCGCTCTTTGGCGCGGGTATCCTGGGAGTGAACGCCGGCCTCTGGCTCATTGCGCCTTTATTTGGAATTGGCGCAGGGCTCATCGGCAAAGGCCCGCTTGAGACCGTAGGAAAGGAGATTGTGCCTTTAGGCGGTATTTCCGGGGTCTTGGTTTCTTTTGTCACCGCCACCCTGCTGATTATTGCCTCGTCTTTGGGCATACCCCAGTCCCTGGTGCAGCTGAACCTTTTTTCCATATTTGCCATAAGCTGCCTGAAAAACGGCCATAAATGCACATTGGATTACCATATCACCAGAAAGACCTTTATCGTCTGGGCTATTACGCCGCTTATTTCCCTGGGGCTTTCTTATTTTTTGTTGTCTGTATTTGTTAAAATATAAATGCTCACTCTAAAAAAAGAACTTTTAACCCGGCTCATCGGACAATGCCAAAAGGAATTCCCCAATGAGGCCTGCGGTATCCTGGCCGGGAGAAACAATATAGCGGAGGAGGTTTATCCTTTAACCAATATCTCGGACAATCCTAAATTATGTTATGCGATTGATTCTAAAGAGCAGTTGACAATTTTTAAACAGCTGCGCAATGAAAATTTAGAGATGCTGGCTATATTCCACTCTCATATTGAGGTTGAGGCCTATCCTTCTAAAAGAGATGTAGAGCTGGCATTTTATCCGGATAGTTCCTATATCATTGTCTCTTTGGCTGGCCTGCGGCCGCCGGTTGCGCGTTCGTTCCGGATTAGCGAGGGCAAGATTAGCGAAGAGGAATTGCTAACAGTTGAATAATGCATAGGCTCAGGAGATTAAGAAAAAGTCCTGCCTTAAGAGAGTTAGCGGCGCAGGTCCGTTTAAATCTATCTAATCTGGTGATGCCTTATTTTGTCTCTCCAGGAAAAAAGCTCAGGCAGCCGATAAAATCCCTGCCCGGGATATTCAGGTTATCAGGAGATGAATTATTAAAGGACGTAGAAGGCCTGAAACGTTCGGGCATAAATGCGATTATCCTTTTCGGTATTCCCCGGGATAAGGACGATAAAGCAACAAACGCTTATGATGAAAAAGGCATCGTTCAGCGGGCAGTTGCATCTTTGAAAAAGAATTTCCCTGATTTAGCGGTGGTTAGCGATGTTTGTTTATGCGGTTATACCAGCCATGGGCATTGCGGAATTATCAAAGCAGGCCACAAGCCCGCGGGCAGTGGTTTGCCTTCCGATAGGCAAAGCCACCAGCCAGCGGGCAGTGGTTTGCCTTCCGATAGGCAAAGCCACAGGTTAGAAGTGGATAATGATGAAACTCTAAAAGTATTAGCCAAAATCGCTCTATCGCATGCCCGGGCAGGAGCGGATATTGTGGCTCCCAGCAGCATGATGGATGGCCAGGTTGATGCAATCCGCAGGGGCTTAGACGCAAATGGTTTTGAAGATACCGCAATTATGGGTTATTCCGCTAAATTCGCCTCCAATTTTTACGGGCCTTTTAGAGAAGCCGCAGATAGCGGTATGCAATTTGGCGATAGAAAGAGCTATCAGATGGACTTTAGAAATGCGAATGAGCCCTTAAGAGAGATTGAAGCCGATATCCAGGAAGGCGCAGACATCGTGATGGTTAAGCCGGCATTGGCGTATTTGGACATCATCGTAAGAGCAAAAGAGAAATTTAACGTGCCCATTGCCGCCTACAATGTCAGCGGAGAATACAGTATGGTAAAGGCGTATTGCCAGAAACCAGAAACCAGAAGCCAGAAGCCAGAAGCGGAAAAAGAATTAGCGTTAGAGATTTTGACAGCGATTAAAAGGGCAGGAGCAGATATTATTATTAGTTATTGGGCAAAGGATGCGGCGAGATGGCTGAAATAAACGAACGGTTGTTTCGGGAGGCAAAAAAATACATTGCAGGGGGGGTAAACAGCCCGGTGCGTTCTTTTAAGGCGGTAGGGGGCGCGCCGGTATTTGTAAAAAAGGCTTCCGGCTCTAAGATTTTTGGCGAAGACGGTAAAACATATATTGATTATTGTCTTTCCTGGGGAGCATTGCTCCTGGGCCATGCTCATAGGGATGTTTCTCTTGAGGTAAAAAAGGCAGTTGAAAAAGGAACCAGCTATGGGGCGCCTACGAAGATTGAGACCGAATTTGCCCGGCGCATTACTAAGGCAGTCCCTTCAATGGAGCGTATCCGTCTGGTTTCCTCCGGCACAGAGGCGGCAATGTCAGCGCTGCGGGCGGCCAGGGGCTATAGCAAAAAAAATAAACTGATCAAATTCAAGGAATGTTATCATGGCCACGGCGATTATTTTTTAGCCGGTAAGCGCGGCGTACCAGAAAATTTAAGCCGGGATGTGCTCAATCTGGATTATAATAAGTTAGAGCAGGTTGAGCTGGCACTGAGCGAAGACCGCGACATCGCCTGCGTTATCGTTGAGCCCATTGCCGCAAATAGCGGTTTGCTCTTGCCGCAAAAGAGTTTCCTTGAGGGATTGCGCAAATTAACCTTAAGATATAAGGCCCTGCTCGTATTTGATGAGGTAATCACCGGATTTCGTTTTTGTTTTGGCGCAGCGCAGAATGTCTTTGGAATTATTCCTGATTTGACCTGTTTAGGAAAAATTATTGGCGGAGGTTTTCCCCTGGCTTGTTTTGGCGGTAAAGATGAAATTATGCGCTGCTTAGCGCCAGAAGGAAACGTTTATCAGGCAGGCACTTTATCGGGAAATCCGGTTGCAGTCCGCGCCGGGCTGAAGACCTTAGAGCTCCTTAAAACCCCGGGCTTTTATAAAAAGCTCAATGACAAAAGCGAATTATTCTATAGAAGATTAGACAAGGCAGTTGAAACAAGCGGTGTTGGGGTATGCTTAAACCGTTTTGGCCCGATGTTTAATTTCTGCTTTCGGGACAAGCTTAAGTTTAAGAAGTTTTTTCATCAGTTATTGTCTTGCGGGGTCTATCTTTCACCGTCGGCAGATGAGGTTTGTTTCATCTCATCGGCGCATTCAGATAAAGATTTGAATGATACGGCGAATGCGGTTACCTATGCATTGAGCCGCCTGAATTGAGAATATACGATAGAATAAATAGCGAGGCCAGCAATGATTAAAATAACCTTAAACGGTAAATATGAAGAACTGGAAAAAGAAATTTCCATCTCTGAATTATTAAAGAAAAAAAATATCCGGCAGGAGGTGGTAACAATTGAGTTGAATGAGCGCATCCTTACGCGCCAGGAATTTGCCCGGACAACGGTAAAGGATAATGATAAAATAGAATTTGTTTATTTTATGGGCGGGGGGATGCCTTTTTCAGACAGGGTTGCCAATGATGTCTTAGAGCTTATCGGCAACACGCCGATAGTAAAACTTAACCGCATCGCTCCCGGGGATTCGGCAGCTATATACGCAAAGTTAGAGCAGTTTAATCCCGGGGGCTCGGTAAAAGACAGGATTTGTTTATCAATGGTCCAGGAGGCAGAAAAACAAGGCCTGCTTAAGCCCGGCTCAACTATCATTGAACCAACCTCAGGCAATACCGGTATCGGCCTGGCTATGCTGGGCGCGGTCAGGGGTTACCGGGTCATCCTGACTATGCCTGAGACAATGTCTTTAGAAAGGATTTTTATCTTAAAATCATACGGCGCCGAGGTAGTGCTGACATCGGGAATTGACGGGATGAGCGGCGCGATAAAAAAGGCGGAGGAACTGCTTAAGAATACGCCGAATAGTTTTATGCCCCAGCAGTTTAAGAATCAGGCCAACCCCAGGATTCACCGGGAAACCACAGCCAGAGAGATTCTCAATGCCGTGGGAAAGAATATTGATGCCTTGGTTGCCGGGGTAGGAACCGGCGGAACCGTAAGCGGCGTGGGAGAGGTGTTTAAGGGAATTGACCCTAAAATAAAAATTGTGGCGGTTGAGCCAGAGACCTCCAGCGTTCTTTCCGGCGGTAAACCCGGGCCGCACAAAATTCAAGGGATAGGCGCGGGTTTCATCCCGGAAGTTTTAAATAGAGGAGTAATTGACCGGATAATCCGGGTATCTGATGACGATGCTTTTAACATAAGCCGTCGGCTGGCTAAGGAAGAAGGGTTATTTGTCGGCATATCCAGCGGAGCTGCGGCGCAGGCAGCATTGCAGGTGGCAGGAGAATTAGGCAGGGGTAAAACAGTAGTGGTGATATTCCCGGATACGGGTGAAAGATATTTTTCAATGCAGCAGTATTTCGAGGCATAGTATGTTTAAACTGCCGAATGAAGTCAAGGAGGGAATAAGGAATTATAAGAGTTCATTAGAGGACCTGCAAAGCGGCAAGACCAGCCCGGCGCGTTTTACCGGGATGCGGGTGCCCTGGGGAATTTACAGCCACCGAGGCGGCAAGGTCTTTATGAACCGTATCAGAATTCCTGCGGGGCAGACTACAGCAGAGCAGCTCAAAGCCATTGCGCATTGCGCGCGCGCCTATGGCAATGGGATGACCCATATCACCACGCGCCAGGATATCCAGCTTCACGCCGTTAAAATAGAAGATACGATAAAGGTGATTGAGTATCTGAAAGATTACGAGCTTTCGCCGCGAGGCGGAGGCGGTAACACGGTGAGGAATGTCACCGCCTGCGTTTATGCGGGAGTATGCAAAGATGAAGCTTTTGACGTGGGGGGCTATGCAATTGCGCTTAGCGAAGAGCTTTTAGCCCGGGATACCTCTTATAATCTGCCGCGAAAATTTAAAATCGGATTTTCAGGATGCGCTAAAGATTGCGCCGCAATATTAGTCAATGATCTCGGCCTCCTGGCAATGGAGAAAAATAAACAAAAAGGCTTTCAGGTCTTTGTCGGCGGCGGGATGGGTGCGGAGTCATTAGTCGGCAATTTGCTTGAGGAGTTTATCCCCGCGGAAGAGCTCGGGTTTTGCGTGGCAGCGATCAAGGGCGTCTTTTATAAAAAAGGCGACCGCCGGAATAAACACCATAACCGGATGAGGTTTTTAATCCAGGACTCCGGTATGGCTAATTTCAAGCAATGGTACCGGGAAGAATTAAAGTCAATAAAAGAGACAGAATATATTGCCTTAAGAAAAATAGAACCGGTATCCCGCTCAAGCCCTCGCGCCGGTAGAATTCCCAGAGCAGAGGATGAAGATTTCAAAGCATTCCTGAAGTACAGTTTACTTCGGCAAAGACAGGATGGTTTGGTAAGCATTGAATTGAGGGTTCCCCGGGGAGATATTTCGGCGGCAAGCTTAGAGGCATTGGCAGGATTAGGAAATGATTTTGGGGAAATAGAATTTCGCACCTCCGCCAACCAGAATCTTTGCCTTTGTAATGTGAAGAGGAAGGATACCCATGCGCTATTCTTGAAGCTAAAGGAAATTCTCAAGGACTTCCTTTATCCGGCTACCCTGCAGGATGTGGCCTGTTGTAAGGGCGCGCTTACCTGTAATCTCGGCCTTTGCAATTCTCCGGGTTTGACCGAGAAGTTGGAAGAGGTAATTAAAGATAATTTTATCGGTAAGGCCGCCTTAGGCAAATTGAATATAAAAATAAACGGCTGCCCTAATGCCTGCGGACAGCATCCCCTGGGGCTCATCGCCCTGCACGGAATGGTGCGCCGGATCGGCGGCCGGCCCGTTCCATTTTATAAATTGCTCTTAGGCGGGAGAAAAGGGGTCCCGCATACGAAACTGGCAGGGGATAGCAGGATAATCCTGCCGGCAAAAAGTATTCCTCTTTTTATTAAGGATTTTGTGAATAGTATAAATAGCGCGATAGATGAAGATACCGACATTTACGATTATATTAATAAATATGGCGCAAGCTTAGCCAGAGAAATCGCGGTAAAATACGCATATGTCCCCGGCTATTCAGAGAATAGGGACTATTATATTGATTGGGGAAAGGAGAGCGAGTTTTCTCTTGATGGCTTAGGCCCCGGCGAATGCGGAGCCGGAGTTATGGATATGATTGAGGCGGACTTAGCCGATGCCCGAATTCATTTAGAGGCAGCCGTAAAGGATAAGCATAATCCCGCAGAAATTAGAAAACTCTTATTTTTTAGTTCCCGCGCGCTTTTGATAGTCAGGGGGGTGGACCCGAAGGATGAATTGAGCGCCATCGGTGATTTTATCGGGAAATTTATTAACCCAGGCCTGGCCAATCCTAAATTTTCCAATCTGAAAGAAGTTTACAATTCTCTCGCAGATGGTCTGGGCCTAAAAGAAAAAGAAGAAAAATTTCTATACGCAAAAGAATTCTTTGAGCATGTAAAAGAGCTCTATAAAAATATGGAGCCCTCGTTTAATTTTCCTAAATTCGCTCTTAGACAAACTCTAAGCCCGGAAGCAAAAGAATCCATGGTAGATGCGGTCTTGGACCTCAAGGGAGTAAAATGCCCGCTGAATTACGTGCAGGCAAAATTATATTTAGAAAATGTTAAAATTGGACAAATAGTTGAGCTTTCTCTGGATGAAGGAGAGCCGCTTGAGAATGTTCCGGCGAGCCTCAAAAATGACGGACAGGAAATTTTAGAGATTAAGAAGGAAGACGGATATTATAAGGTGCTGGTAAAAAAGTTGGTTGATAGTTAATAAGCGGCTTAAGCAGTAAACTTTTGATACAGGAGTCAATGATGAGTTACGTATTAGGCCTAAAATGCCGGGAATGCGGCCGGGAATATCCCAAAGACGTTTTATTTGTCTGCGAATATTGTTTTGGCTCTTTAGAGGTGGATTATGATTACGCCAATATCAAAAAGCTTTTTACCAAGAAGGCGCTTTCAGAGCGGCCTAAGACAATGTGGCGCTATAAGGAGCTTCTGCCTTTAGACAAAGAGCCGACAGTGGGCCTGGATTCCGGTTTTACGCCCTTAATCAGGGCTAATAATTTAGCCAGGGCGCTTGGCGTGGAAGAGCTTTACATCAAAGACGATTCAGTGAATCATCCTACGTTATCGTTTAAAGACAGGGTGGTTTCAGTTGCCATTTCAAAGAGCAGGGAATTCGGCTTTGATACGGTTGCCTGCGCCTCAACCGGAAATCTGGCAAATTCCGTTGCCGCGCAAGCCGCCAGCTGCGGCCTGAAGGCCTATATCTTTATCCCTGCTGACCTTGAATCAGGCAAGGTGGTCAGCTCGCTCATTTATAATCCCAATTTAATCGGTATTGAAGGAAACTATGACGAGGTTAACCGGCTCTGCTCTGAAATTGCCTCCAAATATCGCTGGGCTTTTGTGAATATTAATATCAGGCCATATTATGCCGAGGGTTCTAAATCTATGGGTTATGAGATTGCCGAGCAATTGGGCTGGAAGCTGCCTCAACATATTGTGGCGCCTTCGGCCGGAGGTTCCCTGATTACCAAGCTCTGGAAGAGTTTTAAGGAATTGGAAAAATTGGGATTTGTGGCTCAGGTAGAAACCAGAGTTCATTGCGCGCAAGGTGCGGGGTGCGCGCCGATAGTTACCGCAATTAAAGAAAAATCTGACATCATAAGACCGGTTAAGCCTAAGACCATAGCCAAATCTCTTGCCATCGGTAATCCTGCTGACGGCTATTATGCCCTGGATGCGGTAAGAAGATCAGGCGGCTATGGTGAAGAGGCAAGCGATGAGGAAATAATTGAGGCGATAAAGTTATTAGCTAAGAGCGAGGGGATTTTTACTGAAACCGCCGGAGGGGTAACCCTGGCCGCAGCTAAAAAACTCATTGCACAAAAACTTATTCCCAGGGATGAATCAATTGTGCTTTGCATTACCGGTAACGGCTTGAAGACGCAAGAGGCGGTAGTCAAGGCCTTGCCAGGGCTGATTAAGATTAAGCCCAGTTTAGCCAGCTTTGAAGAGCATATCAAAAACGGCGAGAAACAGAAGATTGCGGAAAATAAGGTGATTGAGTATTATATTTAAGGAGGAAATGATGGCGAAGGTAAAAGTGAGGATTCCGGCGCCCTTGCAAAAGATTACCCAGAATAAGCAAGAAGTAATCTGTGAGGCGGTAAATATAAAGGAGCTGATTACTGACTTAGAGAGGCAATTTCCCGGAATAAAAGAGCGGCTCTTAGATGAAAACGGCAAAATCCGGCGTTTTATCAACTTCTATGTTAATGACGAAGATATCCGTTTTTTAAAACACGATGAAACCTCTTTATCAGATGGCGCAGAGGTATCTATAATTCCGGCGATAGCAGGAGGGATTAACCCTCGTTAACCTCGTAGGTTAACGAGGGTTAACAATTAAAATGGCTTTGACTAACGAACAGATTGAGCGCTATTCCCGGCAGGTAATCTTACCCAATGTCGGCGGCAAGGGCCAGGACAAAATCCTTAAAGCTAAAGTTTTGATTATCGGAACCGGCGGCCTGGGCGCGCCGTGCGGATTTTATCTGGCCGCGGCAGGCGTGGGTAAGATTGGTTTGGTGGATTCGGATAAGGTAGAGCTGAATAATCTGCAAAGGCAGATTGTGCATACCACAGCCGATATCGGAATTCCAAAAGTTGATTCCGGGAAATCCCGCCTCAATGCCTTAAATCCAGAAGTTGAAATTGTCACTTATCCCTTGCGCTTGGACTCAAGTAACATTCTAGAAATTATCAAGGACTATGATATAGTGGTTGACGGCTCGGATAATTTCCCGACCCGTTATTTAGTCAATGACGCCTGCGTTATTGCCAAAAAGCCGCTTATCCACGCCGGGATTTTTCGTTATGACGGCCAGATTATGGCAATTTTACCGGGAGAAGGCCCCTGTTACCGCTGTCTATTCCCTGAGCCGCCTCCTGCGGGCGCTGTGCCAAGCTGCCAGGAGGGCGGGATACTCGGGGCGGTAGCGGGAGTTCTGGGAGTGCTGCAGGCAAATGAGGCGCTAAAATTTATCTTAGGTATTGGCGAGATGCTCGTAGGCAGGCTGTTGATTTTTAATGCCCTGGATTCTACCTTTAGAATAGTCAAGGTTCCCAGAGATAAAGATTGTTTAGTTTGCTCCGAGCATCCCCGGATCACCAAGCTCATTGATTATCAGGAATTCTGCAGTTTAAAGGCAAAGAGGGATTGTTCTATTAAATAACGGAGGCTG
>Ga0155962_150_pt1 | contig 8931 bp, 10 predicted proteins | sample RifCSPlowO2_02_FD_107616 | JGI IMG/M metagenome (GOLD analysis project Ga0155962, IMG submission 107616) | Omnitrophica WOR_2 bacterium RIFCSPLOWO2_02_FULL_45_28
AAAACAATGATACTCTCCGGAAGTTTCTCTAAAGCAAAGATATTTTCATTGGTAAGATAATCTATCTCCTTTAACCCTTCAATGGGGGGAATAAGCGGATGAGAACCAGTGCAGATAATAAATTTTTTAGCGCTGATTTTCTGACTATTGATTTCAAGGGATTGGCTGTCTGTAAATCTCGGACTGCCGAAAATTACCTTAATTCCCCTCTTTTCAAAAACCTCTGCCGGATGATGCGCGGCAATTTCATCAATAACATCTCTGACGTGCGACATCACCTTAGAAGCATCTACGCTAAAACCGCTCTGAATATTCAGCCCGAATTCATAATGCCTTTTAAAAAGATTGTTAACCTGCGCGGACTTAAGTAATGCCTTGGAAGGCATACAGCCGAACCAGGTGCAGTCTCCGCCCAGCCGGTTTTTCTCAATCAGGCAGGCCTTTGCGCCTAAGCTATTGGCAACGCTTGCCGCAAATAACCCCCCTGCCCCGCCGCCGATTATTACGACATCAAAATCATAGCACATAGTAATCTCCCAAATACTTTTGACATATCTACTTCACTGTAATGCTCCCCATTAGTCATTCGGATTTGGTCATTAGACATTTTCATGTTGCTACTTCACTTTTCTAATATCTTAAACAAATGGAAAGAATACTCAGGCATATCCAGATAAAGACCCCTGAGGATAATTTCTTCCTTATTCCTTTTATATTCGCTCTGGCCTGTTATGTCTTTAAAAATTAAATCCTCCCCAGGGATGGCGCTAACATCAAGATAGGCATAACACTGCGCCTGGGCATCCGAATAATTTGCCACCGCAAGATAATGGCCGCCTTGAATCCTGCCAAAGATTGCGATAAAATTTTTATAGGTTTCATTCTCCTTCCAGGCAGGAAAAAGCGCAACCGTCTCCCGCTGGATGGCGCTTAAGGGTATATCCTTAAAGAGCGGGAGGAGCTTTTTATAAAAACTATAGATATGCTCATCTATTTGCTCACCCAAACCCCTGATTAGATAAAGCGGAACCCTGACCTTAAGGCCTTCCAATTGGCCCTGGTGATAAAGATGCGCGCCGCCGGATATGGCAAGCAGAAACGCCGCTGACTTTAGTTTTTCCGGACCAAAAACTCCCGCTGCCCGGGCCTCATCATGATTTTCAATGAATTTTAATTTCCTCCCTCCTGTTTCCTCCTCCTCTGCTATATATTCTTTTAGTTCCTCAATATTAGATTCTCTTAAATAATCATAAAAGGACTTATCATAGCCGTAATCAAACCCCAGCTCGAGCAGTTCAGTTTCCAATCCCCAGTAAACCTCGGCAATAAAAAGAAACTCAGGATATATTTTTTTAAGCGCAGCAATTGCCTCTTCCCAGAACTCTGCTTGCGGCTCTTTGAACTTATTGCCGCCAAAAATCCTTTCTTTCCAGATTTCTTTCTGCACCCGGTTTAAAATCAGCATTGCCATATCGCAGCGCAGTCCATCGCAGAGCGGCGCTATGTCTAATAATACCTGCCCCATAGCCTTGCGGGTTTGCGGGTTAAAATAATTTAACTGCGCAACATCCTGCCAGGAAGGAAAATTTGGGTCCTTGCCATAGGCAAAGATAAGCCCTGTATCCGGATGCCTGAAGAATAAATCAGGATAATTCTTTAAGTCATCCTCGCTCCCGCGGATAAAATAATCGGGGTTTTCTTTAAGCCAGGGATGGTCCAGGGCGGTATGATTAGGCACAAAGTCCAGCAGAAGCCTCATCCCGCACTTGTTTAATCTCTTCCTGAATTCGGATAAATTCTGGTTATTTCCCAGGGAACTATCAACTTCGTATCCGGCTACGGCATACGGCGAAGAAGAAACATCTTCCGGATTTAAATCCGGCAGTATAATTTTAAATTCATGCATCAATTTTGCATCTTTAAGGATTGCCTTTCTTGATTCCTTGCTTCTTAACCATATTCCCATCAGCCACAAACAATCAAAGCCCAGCTGCTTAAACTTGAAAATTTCCTCATCAGGAAGATTAGCTAAACTGATACGGCTTTTGTATTTATTTGACAATTCCCAGAGCCAGATACGGCTGTTGAGTTCGTAGATATTTGATATTCTTTTCATACTTTATGCAAAACTCTCCGCAATTTTTCGCGCTGATACCCTGGCTTCTTCTATCTTTTTACTCTGCAGATCAGGGCCCATTGCGTCCATCGGCTGGGCATTGATAAAGGTAATATCAGTTATACCCACAAATCCGAATATGGCGCGTAAATAGGGCTCCTGGAAATCATAGGTATGATATGGGCTTTCAGGGCTGTAGTCGCCGCCGCGGCTGGTAATAACGGCCATCCTTCTATTTTTGACTAAACCCTCAACTCCTTTATCCGTATAGCGGAAAAGATATTTCGGTTGGACAATAAGGTCAATATACTGCTTCAAGGGATACGGGACGCCGAAGTTCCACATCGGCGTGCTGATAAGATATCCTTCAGCGGATAAGAAACGCTCAATACAGCGTTCAATAGGATTCCAGGCCTCTTTGAGCTTATCGCTAAGTTCTTTTCCTCCTAATAACACGTATTTGCCGTAGATCATTTTTACGCTAAGGCCGGGCAAATTGGCAGTGGCAACATTCAATTCGTCAATCTTACAATCAGGATTCTTCCTGCTAAAAACCTCCAAAAAATCCCGGCTAACCTTAAGCGTCCGGGAATCTTCGCCCCGGGGCGTGGCGATAATGTGCAATAATTTTTTCATAGCGTACCTCCTTAAACCTTTATGTATTTTCCTGTCTTTGCCTTTTCCTCTATAGAATGTAGAAGCGACTCAAATGATTCTTGAAAGGCAGCCACCCCGTCTCTAAGCAGCTTTGCGCAGACAACAGCTATGTCAATGTCAAAATCCTTCAGGCCGTCAATTACCTTCTGCGCGTCTTCTATGTCAGCGCTTAAGGCCTCTTTCACCCTGCCGTGGCCTAAAAAGGCCTCCCAGGTATTCTCCGGCATTGTATTTACCGTGCCCTTAGCAATTAACTCGCTAACATATTTTATATCGCTGTAGCCGGGACCCTTGGTTGAAGTTGAGCCCCAGAGCACTCTCTGGATATTGGCGCCTTTGTCCTTAAGTTTTTTGAATTCGCCGGATGAGAAGATATCTAAGTATTTTCTATAAATAAGGCCGGAGTTGGCAACTGCCGCCTTTCCTTTCAGCAAAGAAAGCTCAATATTTTTTTGCCGGTCTTTTCCTTTTGCTATCTTTTCCTCCAAAAGGCCGTCTACAATAGTATCAATTCTGCTGACAAAAACACTGGCAACTGAACGCACCTTGCTTGTATCGCCTCTGTTTTCTATGAGGCGCTTTATTCCTTCCATATACGATTGAGCTGTATGAGCGTATTGCTCTAAAGAAAATATCAGGGTAGCATTAACATTAATACCGCAGGCAGTCAATTCTTCTATTGCCTTAAATCCTTTCTTGGTTGCCGGAACTTTAAACATTACGTTGCTGCGGCTTACTTTCTCATGCAGCCTTTTGGCTTCTTCAATAGTCCTCTGAGTATCAAATGCCAATTTCGGGTTCACCTCTAAGCTCACATAACCGTCAAGCCCGTTAGTTTCCTGATATACGGCTTTCAATATGTCCGCGGCCTCCTGAACGTCCCTGACCGTCAGGCAATCGTAGATTTCAAGGGTTGATTTACCCTGCTGATGTAACTCCGAAATTTTCTCATCATAATTTACGCTGGCGCTGATCGCTTTATCAAATATGGTAGGATTGGAGGTCATCCCCCGCAGCCCCAAGCCAAGCATCTCTTTTAGTTTTCCGCTGTTAATCATCGCCCTATTGATATTATCTAACCAGATGCTCTGGCCAAACTCAGCCAATTCATTTGCAACGATCCTTGCCATGTTTCCCCCCTTAGCTAAAACAGTTCATCTTATATCCCGATATAATCCTTCTAACCTATTATAAGGCAGACCCAGATAAAATCCTAAGGTTAATAGCCAAAAAATAACTGTCGTTTTTACGATGCCATTTTTCTGCCAGCGCCGCGGCGAGGCAAAAACTCTTTTAGCTAATATAGCCGTTTCCCCTTCCCGCATTAATTTCTTAGAAAACAAAATATCTTCAAATAAGGGGAGGTTATCAAATCCGCCAAGCTTAAAAAACACATCCCGGCGCACGAAAATTGCCTGGTCGCCGTAAAAGATTTTAGACAGCCGCGCGCGGATATTTCCTGAGGCCTCAATAAAGCGGTAAATGATTTTATCTGAGCTTATCTTCTGGGAAAGGCATCCGCCGATATAACCTTTCGCAAGGCAGTCTTTAATCTTCTCCAACACGCCTTCTTCAAGAATGCAATCTGCATGTAAAAATAAAAGAATATCGCCAGAGGCTATGCCTGCCCCTTTATTCATCTGAAGGGCTCTATTCTTACTACATTCTATCACCTTGACAGGAAACTGTTTAGCCAATTCTACTGTTTTATCTGTGCTTGCTCCGTCTACGACAATCACCTCCATATTGCTGCCATAGGGCAAGGTGGAGAGGGTTTGCCTTATTACGGCCTCTTCATTATAAGCCGCAATCACAATGGACATCATTTAGACTTTTCTTGTCTTAAGCTTCTGTTCATAACTTTTGAGAAACTCCAGCTGAATTTCATTAAGATGCGCGGATGGCCTTTTTTCTTTTACCAACGCAAGAGTTTCGTCCGTTGTTTTGCCTGACTTTTTTAAGAAATAAGAGGCTAACAATGTGGTGGTTCTGCCATGTCCATTTTTGCAATGGATATACATCTTTATATTTTGTTCCAGAAGGCTGTCTATTACTATTAAAGCAAGGTTTATCAACTCCGATGAGGGCGCAGTATCTTCTTTCCAAGGAAACCAGAAGAAATATTTCACGCCCCGCGGATTATCAAGCCGTTCCGCCTCAAGAGATATATCAGCGGTTATACCTTTGGATAACAACTCTTCTTCAAAATGCCCCTGGCAGCACATATTGTTACCGGCATAAATCCTGTCTTCAATCTTATTATAACTCAATTTAATATGCTTATGCTCCATATCGCGAATTTCTTCTGAAGTTGGCATACATTACCTCCTGTCGTTTTTACAACTTCCGGGTTAAAAACATTAATAGTCCAGCGCTCATTGCAGAAAGAGGAAGGGTTAAAATCCATGCCAGGATGATCTGCCTAATCAAAGAAACATTAGTTTTTTTATTTACCAGCCCAATACCGAAAAGGCAACCGCACGATACATGTGTAGTAGAAACCGGCAGGCCCCACCGAGAAGCAAAGAGAACCAAAAAGGCAGTAACCAGATTAGCGCTAAAGCCCTGGCCATGATTCATTTCAGTAATTCGCTTGCTCATCGTAAAAGCTATTTTTCTGGCGTTTAATAAGCCGCCTATAGCCATCGCCGCAGCCACAATAAAAATTCCACCTTTTGAAGAGAGAGCTCTCATTATTAACAAAAGTGCAACAATTTTAGGTGTATCATTTAGTCCCCTGGCAAAACTTACTACACCACTTGAGAGATAATGCATTTTATCAAGAATTCTCTGAGAATCAAAACCTAAAATCTTACCTTGATAATACTGCTGGCAGTTTTGGAGCTGGTCTACAGTAAGGGCAATACCAGTTGATTTTAAGAGAAGTGCTCCATCAGGCCGGACACATAACGGTTCTACCTTTTGACCGATACAAAGACACATCTGTCGCTCAATGCCTAATTTTATCCTGGCGAATTTGAAAGCGGGGTAGATAATCAATGTAAGAAATGCGGAAATGAGCGGGCTTGCCAAAAGAGACATAAAAAACTTATTTCCCAAGGTGCTAAAATTTATGTGTCTGCCTACGCTAACTAATCCTGCTCCTATCAGCGCGCCGGTTAAACTATGCGTGGTAGATATTGGTATTCCAGTTAAACTGGCAATAAATACAGTCAATGCTGCTCCCATACCTACTGAGATTAAAAAATAAGGATCAGCCGCTACTGCGGCAGGAACCAGACCTTTTCCGCTAAATGAGGCGATAAGTTCGGTAGAGATAAAAATCGCAGTCATTGAGCCTAAAAAAGTGGTGAGCGTTGCCCAGCAAAGAGCTTTTTTGTAATCGCTGGCACCGCTGCCAAAAAGGGTTGCCACTCCTTTAAAATTATCATTGGCGCCGTTAGCATAAGATAAAAATATCGCGGCTAACAAAAGAAAAATTATGCTGAGCAACCTTTCTCCTGCTATTTTGCCTTGCCTAAGGCATCCAAGACCGCCTTTTTTACATTATTACTGCTAAGGGTGGCCATGCTAATCGCATCTACATCAAGAGTTTGTTTTTCAACAATTCTTTTAGGCATTAACTCATAGGCGCTTCTTGCTACGGGTCAGGTAAAAAATTTATCCATAATTTTAATATTCTTAATTTTATTATCCTTGATTTCTACATTGAGTTTTACCGAACAAAGCAGGGTTGAATCTTCACCGCTATACATTCCATCTTTAAGCGTTCCTACGTTAAGCCTTTCCATATAGCGGGTCTTAAAAAACATAGCGCAGGAGGAAAATAAAAGCATCATTAAAATCATTATTATTGATGTTTGCATAAGTAATAGGAGTTCCTGTGAGTGAGACAATTAGAAGTCTTCCCCGGTTTATCATCTAACCTCTTGGAATAATTAACCTCTGAAAAATAACCTTTCGTTTGAAATTCTAACTCTGCCATCTCTTCCTCTAAAGAGAGCCTGGCGGGAATAGGCCCGCCTGGAATAAAATCAGCAATGGCCTTACCAATCCCCTTATATTTATGCAAGGCAAGAAGGGACACTAAAAGTAATCCTGTCCTTTTAAAAAATTCCCTACGTGTCAAACGTTTCCACATCTTTGCAAGAGTTGCTTAATCGCTGATTCAAAAATTCCCTTTTCCCGGAAACCGATAAAATTTTCTACAATTTCTCCCTGGCGATTTATAAGAAACCTGGCGGGGACGCCGTAGGCAGAATACTCTGCTGCCAATCTCTCTGTGCCTACCGCTAAGGGATAGGATATCTGTTTTTCTTTTGCGAATCGTTTTAATGTTTGCCCTTGATCATATTCTAAGGCAATACCGATAATCACTAACCCTTTATCCTTATACTCATCATAAAGAGATTTAAGAATCGGGATAGAACTCCGGCAAAATGGACACCAGGTTGCCCAGAAATCGATCAGCACTACCTTTCCTTTAAAATCGGACAGGCGAAGCGTATCGCCATGGATATCGGTGAGAACAAAATCAGGCGCAGGCTGGGCCCTATCTTTACTGTAAGCTAACCTTTGTCCCGGCTCTATGCACAACCACCCGATGGTCAATAGAGCCAACATTATATGCATTTTATTTTTTCTAAACATCAAGGTTCTCCTTTTGTTATTTCGCAAATTTATAAAAAAAATCGGGGACAAACCTAAGCAACGTCGTCAAATTATTAGTGAATATGAGCGCACCAACAGCTATGAGAAGTAAACCAGCAGCAATTTCTCCCCAGCGTATAAGCCGCTTATAGCGCTGGAAAAATTGCGTAAACAATCCTACGCTAAACCCGGTTATAATAAAAGGGATGCCCAGACCTGCCGAATAGACCGCTAAAAGAAGCATTCCTTTTACAACAGTCTTTTGAGTTGCCGCCAGTGCAAGTATCCCTGCCAGAATCGGCCCGATGCAAGGCGTCCAGCCAAAGGCAAAAGCAAGTCCCATTAAAAAAGCTCCCAAGAAACCTCCTGAATGCCGCTTTACTTTCAGTTTCCTCTCTACATCGAGCCATCTAAGCTTTAGGGCTCCTAAAAGATGCAGTCCCAAAATCACAATCAGTATGCCGGCTATCTTGGTGAATATTCTTAAATGTAAAGATAAAAACTTTCCGATAAAAGAGGCGGAAGCGCCCAAAGATATAAAGACGGCTGAAAATCCTATTACGAAAAAAAACGCTGTCAGCCCTGCTTTCTTAATAATCCTTCTGCGCTGCCCGCCGGACTTAAGCTCTTCTAACGATAATCCAGAAAGAAATGAAATATATCCGGGAATCAATGGCAATACACAGGGAGAGAGAAAAGAAATAATGCCGGCAATAAACGCCACTCCTATAGAAAGGTTATCCATTCTACTCCTCCAAAAGTTCTTTCATTTTACTTATGCTGTTAGTAGGAAATTTACATATATAATTGGAGCAAACATAAACTGTGGTTTTATCTTCCAAAGCGGACTGATTTTTTATAAATGGTATAAGCCCTGCTATCTCTTCCTGCTCTTTTTCTTCGCGGATGCGTAAAACTACCACCTTGTTGGGGATGAATTTTTCATAAATAGCCTTTAAGACAGGCAAAGATTTTTCTTTATCTTTTCCTTGCGCAATAACAATCTCTTTTGAAGGGCCTAAGGCAAAGTCCAGGGCGATGAGCATCTGAGGGTAAGCGTTGGGCATCTCTGAAATAGCATTAGAGAATGCCTTCAAAAGAAGTTCCGCTTTTGTCTCAAATTCTTTATCCATCGTAAGTTTAGCCAGCCGAATTAAATCTAATGCAGCGATAGAATTACCGGAAGGAATCGCTCCATCGTAAATTTCTTTCGGACGAACGAGGAGCTTTTCCGCATCGTCGGCAGTAAAAAAGAAACCTCCGCTCGACTCGTCCCAGAAGAGCCGAAGCATATCTCTGCTTAACCGTTTTGCCTCTCTTAGATAATCCGGATTAAAGGTTGCTTCATAAAGGTCAATGAGTCCGTGGATGAAAAAAGCGTAATCTTCTATCGTCCCCGTAATCGCCGATTCTCCTTCACGCCAGCGGTGCAATAATCTGCCGTCTTCTCGTATAAGATCCTTTAGGATAAATTGAGCCGACTTTTCTGCTGCTTCACGATAACGGGGTTCGTTCAGGACTCGCCAGCCAAAGGCTAAACTTGAGAT
>Ga0155962_112_pt1 | contig 8766 bp, 6 predicted proteins | sample RifCSPlowO2_02_FD_107616 | JGI IMG/M metagenome (GOLD analysis project Ga0155962, IMG submission 107616) | Omnitrophica WOR_2 bacterium RIFCSPLOWO2_02_FULL_45_28
GTAATTATTCTGGCTAAAGAGGAAGCCAGGCGTTTTAACCACGATTATATCGGAACCGAACACATCTTGTTAGGGCTTATCCGCGAAGGAGAAGGAGTCGCGGCAGCGGTATTAGAAAAGATGGGTTTAGACCTGCAGACTATCCGCTTAGAGGTGGAGAAGGTTGTCCAGCCGGGCCCCACCACCCAGATACTCGGAGACATTCCCTTTACGCCCCGGGCAAAAAAGGCGCTTGAGCTGGCGGCAGAGGAAGCCCGGGCCTTAGGCCATAATTATATCGGCACTGAACATATTTTACTGGGTTTGATCCGCGAAGGAGAATCTGTTGCCTCCCAGGTGCTGCTGAACTTAGGGCTGGATTTAGACAGGGTGAGAAATGAAGTCCTGAATGTCCTGGGCGCGGTAACTCCCGGCTTCGGCCAGCAGCCGCAGGCTGCTCCCGGAAAGCCCAGGACCCCCGCGCTTGATGCCTTTGGCAGGGATATTACCCAGGCCGCCCAGGAAGGCAAGCTTGACCCGGTGATTAACCGCAAGAATGAAATTGAGCGGATTATCCAGATACTCTCCCGCCGCACCAAAAATAACCCGGTGCTTCTGGGCGAGGCCGGAGTGGGAAAAACTGCAATCGTGGAAGGCCTGGCCCAGGCAATAGTCAGCGGCAATATCACGGAGAATTTACGAAAAAAGCGCATCATCGTTCTGGATTTGGCTTTGATGGTTGCCGGGACGAAATACCGCGGCCAGTTTGAGGAGCGCATCAAGGCAGTGATGGAAGAAATTAAACGTTCTCAGGACGTAATCATTTTTATTGACGAGCTGCATACCTTAGTGGGTGCAGGCGCCGCAGAGGGAGCGATTGACGCCTCAAATATCCTGAAGCCGTCTTTATCCCGGGGCGAAATCAGGTGTATCGGCGCAACCACGCTTGATGAATACCGCAAATATATTGAGAAGGACGCGGCCCTGGAAAGAAGATTCCAGACCATAATGGTGGACCCTCCCAATGTGGAACAGACCATTGAAATCCTTAAAGGCCTGCGCGAGAGATATGAAACGCATCATCGGGTAAAATTTCCGGATGAGGCCCTGGAGGCAGCGGCAAAGCTGTCTGACCGCTATATCTCAGGAAGATTTTTACCGGATAAAGCCATAGACATGATTGATGAGGCAGGCTCCCGGGCGCGCTTAGATGTTTTGGTGGTGCCTGCGAATCTTAAAGAATGGGAAATCAAGGTTGAAGAGCTCCGGAAGGAAAAAGAGGCGTATATCAAGTCCCAGGATTTTGAAAAGGCGGCTAATCTTCGCGACCAGGAGCGCCAGGCGCGCTTAGAGCTTGAGCGGCTGAACAAAGAATGGAACGAAAAGAGGGATGAGGTCAGGGCCGTGGTAGATGCTGAGGCAATTGCCAAAATTGTAGCCCAGTGGACCGGAATACCTCTTTTCCGGCTGGAAGAAAAGGAGGGGGAAAAACTGCTTAAGATTGAGGAAGGGCTGCGTAAGCGGGTTATCGGCCAGGAAGAAGCAATCTCGGCAATTGCCCATGCGGTGCGCAGGTCAAGAGCCGGGATCAAGGACCCGCGCCGGCCTATCGGTTCATTTATATTCTTAGGCCCTACCGGTGTCGGGAAAACCCTTCTGGCCAGGGCCCTGGCTGAGTTTATGTTTGGCGATGAAGAGGCATTAGTGCAATTGGATATGTCTGAGTATATGGAAAAGTTTAATGTCTCCCGCCTCATCGGAGCTCCGCCGGGATATGTCGGCTATGAAGAAGGCGGACAGCTTACTGAGAAGGTCAGGCGCAGGCCTTATTCGGTAATCTTGTTGGATGAAATTGAAAAGGCGCACGCTGATGTGTTCAATTTACTCTTGCAGGTTTTTGAAGACGGCCGGCTCACCGATAGTTTCGGCAGAAAGATTGATTTTCGCAATACCATCGTGATTATGACCTCCAACGTGGGCGCGGAATTAATCCGCAAGCAGGGCTCTATCGGGTTTAAATCTCAAGCGGAAGAGTTGACCTATCAGGAGATGAAGGAGAAGCTTCTGGAAGAGGTCAAGCGGACCTTTAAACCGGAATTCTTAAATCGTATTGATGATACCATTGTCTTTCGGCCGTTGGTTAAAGAAGATCTCCATAAGATTGTAGAGATTGAACTCGGATTTCTTAGAGAAAGGCTGAAAGAACAGAAGATTGCCCTGGAATTAACCGAAGGGGCAAAGGATTTCCTGATTGAAAAAGGTTTTGACCCGGTATTCGGCGCCAGGCCATTAAAGCGGATAATCCAGAGATTTATTGAGGATCCTTTAGCCCAGGATATCATCTCTAAGCGGTTCCTTGAAGGCGCTCAGGTAAAGGTAGATAAGAGGAATGATGCGCTGGTGTTTGAATAAAAATCAAAAATCAAAATCCAAAAATCCCTGCCTGACGGCAGGCAGGAAAATTACATACCAAAATCCAAAATTTAAAATTTTTGGGATTTACATTGTCATTTTGCTCTTTGATTTTTTGATTTTGAATTTGATAATGCCGACTGATATTGTTTTTGCCATTGAGAGCAAGACCTTTGACGGTAGAATTGATTTTTTGCATAAAGATATATCTTTCAGCCTGGATTTAAAGGATAATGGTAAGTTAGAAGTTTCCGGAAACCTTGAAGGAGAAAGATATAATCTTAAGCTCAAGTTAAGGCACCTGAAGTTTGGAAGGAGCGATCTCTCCACTGATTTCTATGCCAGCGGTGTAATTCTAAAAGGGGCTGATGGCAGGATAAAGTCCATAAAGGGAAAGGCCTGGACCCAGGCCTCTTTGCTTAATTTTAAACCCCTGAAAGAATTTGCCGCGGATTACGGATTAAAAAACGGCCGGCTTATTATTGATGCTCTTTCCTGGGCAGATTTTGGCCTTACCGGATATATTGAGAAAGGAAAGGCCGTTCATAAAAAAGGCAATTCATTCTTGCACTTAGAGGCTGATTTGTTTCTGACGATTAAAGAAATGCCGCTAAAGGACTTAGCCGGCCTCCTGGGAATTAGTCCCGAAGATATAGAATTAGCCGGGATTGTCTCAGGCGTTGCCAGAATAAAAGGCCCGCAGGATGCGCTAAAAATTGAGGCTAAGCTTAACGCGCAGGATGGAACAGTTTCCTTAGTGAAGTTTAAAAACGCCGCGCTTGACTTAGAGGGAATCTGGCCGGTATTACGCTTTGTCCATTCCAGGATTAACGATATTGAGGGAGTTGCCTATGAACTAAAAGGAAAATTTAACGCTAAGAAGCTTTCGGAGCTTAATTCTGCCGACCATCAGGTAACGGTCAATTCGGCAAATGAGGCAGTGCGTTTTCAGGATTGGGTAATCAAGCGTAAATTAGGCAGAGGGCAGGAGATGCTGGAGGCGGCATATCCGCTTAAGAAAAACCAGGCGCTAAAGATGCGTATTAAGAATGAGGAAGAGACCCTGGGCTGGGAGAAGACGGTAAAGTTTTAACAAGATGGTGGCCATAGTTCAAAACTTAGGGGCAAGGTTAGTTTATCATATTAACTATGTGGGTGCGCTCACGAAATTATTTTTTCAGACCTTATACTGGACCTTTGTCCCTCCCCTCAAGCGCGAAAGAACATATCAACAGGCAAAACGCATCGGGTTAGAGAGCCTGTCTATTGTTTCGCTGGTGTCCCTGTTTATCGGCATAATCCTTGCTTTGCAGACTGCCTACCAGATGCAGAAACTTTCCAGTGAAATATACATCGCCAATATTATCGCTTTATCGCTGGTGCGGGAATTAGGCCCGGTGATAACCGGCCTTATCCTGGCCGGAAGATGCGGCGCGGCAGTAACCGCGGAATTAGGCACAATGAAGGTTACCGAGCAGATTGACGCTCTGGAGACCCTGGCGACGAATCCGGTAAAATATCTGGTGGTTCCCCGCTTTCTCGCTTTTACCTTTATGCTTCCGGTGCTTACCTTATATGCCAATCTCATTGGGATTATCGGGGGATATCTTATTTGTGTGTATCGCTTAGGGATACGCTCCAGTATGTATATCCATATGACTTTTGATGCGCTGCAGATTAAGGACTTAGTTACCGGTTTGATTAAGACCCTCGTCTTCGGCATTATCATTGCTATGGTGGGTTGTTTAGAGGGAATGCGCACTGAAGGCGGCGCTGAAGGCGTAGGAAAAGCGACTACGGTATCGGTGGTGACGAGTTTTATTTTGATTATCGCGGCGGATTGCATCTTTACGGCGATATTTTATTTTATTTTTCCATAGAGCACTAGGCGCCTTATGTTAATTGAGATCAAAAATGTATATAAGAATTTTAACTCTAAAAGAGTTTTAAACGGTACCAGTTTGACCATTAGCAAGGGCGAGACCAAGGTCATCATCGGCCGCTCAGGATGCGGTAAGAGCGTTTTGTTAAAGCATATTATGGGAATTTTGAAGCCGGATAGCGGAACAATTGCCCTTGATGGAAAGAATTTAGCTGAAATTTCCAGCAAGGAGCTTAATCGCTTGCGCATGCGTATGGCAATGGTTTTCCAGGGAGGAGCGCTTTTTGATTCTCTGACGGTAGGAGGAAATGTCGGCTTTGCCTTGTACGAATATTCCCAATTAAGCAGCAAAGAGATTGAAGAGCGCGTTGAGGAATCGCTCTGTAACGTTGAACTCTGCGGCATCCATAAGCTTATGCCATCAGAATTAAGCGGAGGAATGAAAAAGCGCGTGGCTATTGCCAGGGCTTTGTGCGTGAGGCCTGAGGTGGTGCTCTATGATGAGCCGACCACAGGCGTTGACCCCATAACCGCTGACAGCATCAACGAGCTGATCCGCAGCCTGCACGATAAACTCAAGATGACCTCCATCGTGGTTACTCACGATATGAAAAGCGCTTATCGGGTAGCGGATAAGATTGCCATGCTCTATAACGGCAAGATTATCGCGGAGGGAGCTGCCGACCAGATACAAAATACGCATCATCCGGTTGTCTATCAGTTTATCAACGGCCTGGCGAAAGGGCCGATTACCGAAACAATTGAGAAGTTTATTTAAATGAGGCCACAACTTACGCCTGCCTGCCGCAGGCAGGCGTAAGTTGTATGGCCGAATTTACCCCGCCTTTGGCGGGGTTCAATTCGCACAATCAAAGAAGCGTCTCAAAGAAGATTGACTTATGTCGTCCTTCGGACTCCATAAGTCAAGCGCTCATTAAAGGAGATAAATATATGACTGCTAAATCACGTATTGAATTGGGAGTTGGTATATTCATTGTTGTCGGCTTAATTATTCTGGTATCATTCGTATTTTTAATCAGCGATTTTCAGTTTATAAAGCCGGGTTATCAATTTGATGTTGTTTTTGGCTTTGCTAACGGTTTAAGAGAAAGCGCTCCTTCCCGGTTTGCCGGCGTGGACATCGGAGAGGTAAAGGCATTACGGGTTTTTTACGATCCCCAGACGTTGAAGACAAAGGTGAGGGTGCGCGTCTGGGTCAACGAGGATTCCCGGATACCCTCAGATTCACAGGTTTGGATTAACACCTTAGGTTTATTAGGAGAAAAGTACTTAGAAATCATTCCGGGTGAGGACTACAATGCGCTGGTTAAGGCAGGCGATACGATTATCGGGCAGGATCCGGTGGCCATGGCAGAGATAACTGAGGAGACCAAAAAATTGGTTTTAAAGATTGAACAGGCAGCCGGAGGATTAAATGACCTGCTGGCGAGAATACATACAGGCCAGGGAACGCTGGGTAAGTTAGTTTATGATGAGACGGTTTATCAGAATATCTCTGCGGTAAGCGGCGATTTAAAGGAGCTTACCGAAGACCTGAAACGCCATCCCTGGAAGCTGTTCTTTAAGCCAAAGGAGAAGCCGGTTAAGAAATAGATTGCTAAATTGTTAGATTGCTAAATTGTTTTTCCGCCTCTAAACAATGTAGCAGTTTAGTAATGTAACAGCGTAAGTTATGAAGACCAAGACTATTTTTAGTTGTCAGAACTGCGGTTATCAATCGCCAAAGTGGTTAGGCAGGTGCCCGGATTGTTCTAATTGGAATTCTTTTGCTGAGGAAGCATATACTGAAAGCAAACAAGCAGCCCGCCCCGCATATGCCGCCCTTAGCGATTTTTCCTTAAAGCCGGAGCCGGTGCTGCTGAAGGAGATAGAGAAAAAAGATGACTTGCGGCATAAGACGCAGATTGGAGAGTTAGACCGGGTATTAGGCGGCGGTATAGTTAAGGGGGCAGTTGTGCTTTTAGGCGGAGACCCCGGGATTGGGAAATCCACCATTTCTTTACAGCTCTCAAATCAGCTTTCTCAAACCGGCCTGAAGATACTCTATGTGAGCGCTGAGGAATCGGTGCAGCAAACCCTGATGCGCGCTGAGAGATTGGGCATTCTTGATTCGGAGCGGATTTATGTAGTCAACCAGACGGATCTTTCGGCAATCATTGAATATATCAAAAAAATAAAACCCGATGTGATGATTATTGATTCAATACAGGTGATTTTCAGCCCGGATATTTCATCAAGCCCGGGTTCGGTAAGTCAGGTGAGGGAGTGCTCCAATATTTTAACCCGCATAGCAAAGAGCGCGGACATTTCTATGTTTATTATCGGCCACGTTACCAAAGAGGGAGCTCTTGCCGGTCCGCGCATCCTGGAACATATCGTTGATACGGTGCTTTATTTTGAAGGCGAAAGGTATTCATCGTATCGCATCCTGCGGGCGGTTAAAAACCGTTTTGGCTCAACGAATGAAATCGGAGTTTTCCATATGGGATCAGGCGGGCTTGAGGAGGTCCAAAACCCTTCAGAGTTTTTTCTTTCTGAGAGGCCGCAAGACGCCCCGGGCTCGGTAATTACTTCGGTTCTGGAGGGAACACGGCCAATGCTCTTAGAAGTTCAGGCCTTAGTTGCCAGAAGCTCTTTTGGCTATGCCACCAGGCGCTCAGAAGGCTTTGATTATAACCGCCTCAACCTGCTGGTTGCTGTTCTGGAGAAAAGATTGGGGCTGCATTTAGAAAATGAGGATATTTTCATTAATATAGCCGGCGGCGTTACGGTGAAAGACCCTTCCTGCGACCTGGCTGTGGCTTTAGCGATTGTTTCCAGCTTTAAGGAGAAGATTGTTAAAAAAGACATCGTGATCATAGGCGAGGTGGGCCTGGCTTCCGAAATCCGCAGCGTTATCCAGCTTTCTTTAAGGCTCAACGAGGCGCAGAAATTGGGCTTTAAGCAATGTATCATACCGAAGAATAATTTAGATAAAAAGGATAGCTATGCTCTTGAATTGACTGGAGCCAGAAATATCCAGGAAGCAATGGAATATGTTTTTTAGAAAGGTGATTTTCTTGTTATAGGGAGGGAAAGGACAATGACATTATTATTCATCCGTTTTCTTTTTATCGTTGGTTCAATGCTAATCGGCTATCAGATAGCCGGCCCAAATGAGAAGGCCCTGGCGGGGGTGGCCATAGGCGGGCTGGTCGGGATAATGATTATTTTCACGGAAATCGGGATGCGCCGCGTATCGGTAAGGGGCCTATCCAGCGCTGTCTTTGGCCTGATCCTGGGGCTGATTATGTCTAAATTACTTTCAGATATCTTCATTCTCCTTAAGATTGAGCCGCAAACTCTCTCACTTATCCGCCCGGTGATGACTTTGATTCTTTGCTATATAAGCATGGCAGTTGCCATACGGGGTAAAGACGAATTCAATATCATCATTCCTTATGTGCGCCTCTCCCGGCAGGACCAGGTTGAGACGGTGGTGGTAGTGGATACCAGCGCCATTATTGACGGGAGGATTACCGACATCTGTAAGACCAGATTTATTGAAGGAAAAATGGTGGTTCCCAGATTTGTTTTAAAGGAGCTGCAGCAGATTTCCGATTCCGCAGACCCTATAAAAAGGCAAAGGGGCAGGCGCGGCTTAGAGGTGCTTAACACTATCCAGAAGGATATCGGTATTCCGGTTATCATTCACGAGGACGATTTCCCCGATATCAAAGAAGTAGACGCCAAATTGGTAAAATTAGCCAAGCTGCTGGAGGCAAAGATATTTACCGTTGATTTTAATCTTAACCGTGTGGCGGCGATTCAAGGGATAAAGGTTTTAAATATCAACGAACTGGCAAATGCCCTTAAACCGGTGGTATTTCCCGGTGAACTAATGGAGATACGGCTGCTCAAGGAAGGCAAAGAATATAATCAGGCGGTGGGTTATCTTGAGGACGGGACAATGGTGGTGGCTGAAGATGCGCGTAAGTTTATCGGCCAGACGGTGAAAGTCGCGGTGACATCGGTATTGCAGACTCAGGCAGGCAGGATGATTTTTACCAAACTGTCTGCTCGGTAAAAATGAAGGTGGAAGCGATAGTCCCTGCTGCCGGGCTGGGTTTAAGGCTTGAGGCATCCCTGCCCAAGCCGTTAGTCAAAATAGCTGAGAGGCCTATTTTGATACATACCTTATGCGCTCTTTCAGAGAGCAGGAGTATAAGACGGATTATCCTTGCGGTAAATAAAGGATACCTTGATAAGTTTCGGGAAGTTCTGAAAAGATTCCCGGTAAAAAAAAGGATTGAGCTGGTCCTGGGGGGCGCAAGCCGCAGGGAATCGGTTGAAAACTGCCTTAAAACTATAGATAGCGCTGCCAATATAATTCTCGTGCACGATGCGGTGAGGCCATTCGTATCTAAAGATTTGATTGACAGATTATTGAAAGAGGCAAAGGTGAGCCCTGCGGTTATATGCGGGGTGCCGGT
>Ga0155962_169_pt1 | contig 8137 bp, 10 predicted proteins | sample RifCSPlowO2_02_FD_107616 | JGI IMG/M metagenome (GOLD analysis project Ga0155962, IMG submission 107616) | Omnitrophica WOR_2 bacterium RIFCSPLOWO2_02_FULL_45_28
AGAAGGATAAAGATTTTGCTTCCGGATATAAAGTAGGAACGAGCTATGAAGATAAGCGCTGTTCTTTTCTTTCCCCGGAAGGGCTATGCTCTATCCACAAAGTTGATTATAATTTGAAGCCGGCTCACTGCCGGGAATTTCCATATGAAGAAGGAAAATTATCGCCGTTGGCAGGCGTATTGTGCTCGCAGTTTAAATCAAAAGGAAAGATGGAGCCCGCATGGGCTAGAGAGGGTAAGGGATGAAGATTTTCGTGGGTAATTTGTCATTTGCGGCCGCCGAGGCGGATCTGAAGAAGCTCTTTGAAGGTTTTGGGAATGTTGCTTCTGCAGTCATCGTGATGCGGAAGGAGAAAAAGACGCCTAAGTCAAGAGGGTTTGGTTTTGTGGAAATGCCTGATGAGCAGCAGGCGCTCGCCGCGCTGGCCGCTCTTAACGGCAGGGAATTTATGGGCCGGGTTCTTGATATCAGCCCGGCGCGCCCTAAAAAAGAAACTCAACCCCTAAACCCAGATTTTACTATTGCAAAATCTGGGTTTAACAGGCACCTCGCCTTTAAGGATGGACAAGCGCACCTTTCTGGTCAGCCGGGGACATATAATGGCGGCAGGCGCACCCGCAGCTATATGAAACGGCGGGGGTTAGCCGGAATGCAGGAAGAGGCGAAGCCGCGGCGGAACAAATATGACAATCCGATGCGCTGGCGCAAAAGAGGAGAAGAGCCAGGGCCTTGGCAGAAAAGCTCAGGCGAGCATAAACCCCGGAAGAAGGCTGAGGAAGGGGCTCGGCCCTGGAAGAAATCCACGGGAACGTCTAAGCCCTGGAAGAAAACCGAGGGTGCGGCTAAGCCTTGGAGCAAGAGCAGCGCGCGTCGGCAAAAATCCAGGTTTAAAAGCCGGGAAAAATTAGGAAAATTAATTTAATGGTCGGGCTCAAGAAGGAAAAGTCGCTGCGGGAGATGATGGCGCGCTTGGGCGTGCGCGAAGAGGATATCGTAGAAAGGTTCATCCGCGCGCAGGGGCCCGGGGGGCAGAATGTGAATAAAGTTTCCACCTGCGTCTACCTGCGCCATCTCCTTACCGGGATTGAAGTCAAATGCCGCCAGGAGCGCTCCCAGGCCCAGAACCGCTATCGCGCCCGGCAGCTCTTACTTAAGAAGATTGAGGGCGCGCTGCTGGGGAAACTTTCCGAAGAACAAAAACGTATTGAGAAGATCCGCCGGCAGAAACGTAGAAGGTCTCGCCGGGCGAAATTAAAGCTCTTAGAATCAAAGCGGCGCCAGGGCGCAAAGAAGCTTCTGCGCGGCAGAGTGCGGGAAACCGGCGATGTTTAGGCGGTGATAGGATGCAAAGATGAAACAAACAATGCAGTCGGCGCTCATCTGGGTTGTGGGAATTGCCCTGATTGTGTTATTATTCTTTGTCATGGCATTTTTTTCAATAATTCTCTATCCTTTTGACAGGAAACGAAAGGTTGTGCACGCCCAGTGTTTCTGGTGGGCCGATGCGGTAACCGCCTTAAATCCTTATTGGAAGGTAACCGTCAATGGACTTGAGAACATAGACCGGCTTAAGACATATGTTGTTGTGTCAAATCACCAGAGTTTAGCCGATATTGTATTAATGTATAAGACGAAGATGCAGTTTAAGTGGGTCGCCAAGGATAGTCTTTTTAAAATTCCGGTTCTGGGATGGAATATGCGCCTTGCCAGGCATATACGGCTTAAGCGGGAAGATTTCTCAAGCATCAAAAGGGTATATAGAGAAGCCGGTGAATGGCTTCGTAAGGGCGTCTCAGTCGTATTCTTCCCGGAAGGGACCAGAAGCGATGAGCACGAAATGGGAATATTCCAGAACGGAGCATTTAAGCTGGCTATAAGGGAGAAGGTGCCTGTTTTACCAATCGTGATTGAGGGAACCAAAAATGCCATTCCCAAAGGAAGCTGGCGCTTCACCACAAGAATTTCCTGTCTGATAAAGGTGCTTTCCCCGATAGATACCTCCGGTTTACTTGCGCATGATTTTGTGCGCCTGCGCGAGCTGGCCAGGGCGCAATTATCAACCGGTGCATAATTCTGGTTAACTGCTGCTACTTGCTGATTTAAAATGGAAAAGAAGATATTAGTGGCGGATGATGAGGAGCATATCGTAAAGATGCTTGAGTCCCGGCTGAGGGCAAACGGCTACGAGGTTATTGCTGCCTATAATGGCAAGCAGGCATTGGAGAAGGCTAAGAGAGAAGCGCCGGATTTAATTCTATTAGATATCATGATGCCTGATATAGACGGGCTTAAGGTATTACACAAATTAAAATACGATTTTGAAACCATGCACATTCCGGTAATTATGCTTACTTGTAAAGCAGATTCGGGTTCCGTCTTTGAGGCGCAGGATTCAAAAGCCGCTGATTACATCATAAAGCCGTTTAAGCCTAATGAACTGTTAAAGCTGATTAAAAGGTATATTTAATTATCAAGGGCCTAAGAAACCAGACGAAGAATTCTGGAAGCATATTGGATGGTGAAATTGGTAATTTCGCCGGGCAATTTTTTTCTTGATTGACAAATCTCAAGATTTAGCATATTATATAAGATTATGACAGCGTACAAACAGCGCGCCGGACGCACGTTTTGATAAGGCGCGAAACGACAAGTAAGGAGATTATGCCGCATTCGTTTAATCAGTCCCAGCAGAGTTTCTACGACCTGGGCATTGCGCCGAAAATATTAGATATTCTTGAGCGTATAAAGTTTAAGATTCCCACGCCAATTCAGTTGAAGGCGATCCCTCTAGGCATTGAAGGCAAGGATATTATCGGGATTGCCCAGACCGGGACCGGTAAAACTCATGCTTTTGCCATTCCCATGGTGCAGCGGCTTGAACAGATAAAGGGGAAGGGCCTAATCCTTGCGCCTACCCGTGAGCTGGCTATCCAGATTGACGAGGCCTTCCAGGGGGTTGCGCATCCATTCGCAATGAAGACCGCCTGCCTCATCGGAGGGGCTCCGATGTATGAGCAGATACAAGCGCTGCGCAGAAATCCCCGGGTGGTAACGGCAACTCCGGGGAGATTGCTTGACCATATGCGGCAGTGGAATATAGTAGTTGATGATGTAAGCGTGTTAGTTCTTGACGAAGCGGATAGGATGCTGGATATGGGCTTCGCTCCGCAGATTGAACAGATATTGCGCTTTTTGCCGAAACAAAGGCAAACCATGCTTTTTTCCGCGACAATCCCTAAAGAAATTATAGAGATTGCCGCAAAGCATATGAAGCTCCCTGTTTCTGTAGAGATCGCGCCCTCCGGGACCGCTGCCGAGCGCGTCACTCAAGAATTATTTATTGTTAAAAAAGAGGCGAAATTGCGGCTTCTGGGTAAGCTGCTTGCGCAATATCAGGGAGCGGTTCTTTTGTTCTCCCGCACAAAGCATAATGCGCGTAAGATTACGATGTCAATCCGGGAGATGGGATACAGGACAGCGGAAATACACTCTAACCGTTCCCTGGGCCAACGCCGCGAGGCGCTGGAAGGTTTTAAATCAGGAAGGTACAAGGTGCTCGTTGCCACCGACATCGCCGCCAGGGGAATTGACGTTACCGGCATCCAGCTTGTAATCAACTATGACCTTCCTGATGACGCGCAAAATTATGTGCATCGCATTGGCCGCACAGGAAGGGCAGGGCATAAGGGGCATGCGATTTCTTTTGCCACGCCTGATCAGAGCCGCGATGTCCGCGATATTGAGAAAATTATCAGAACCACGCTTCCTGTCTCAAGGCATCCGGAAATTTCTTCGGAACAGTTTACTGCTTCAAGGCCTCCTCTCCAGAATAAGCAATCAAAAGGCAAGTTTACGTACCAGCGGCGCTATAGATAGCAGATCCCGCGCGACTTTAGCCGTACTTAATTATTGGCCAATGGACCAGCGGACAAAGAAAATTGAAACAGTTTTAGCGGAAGACAGGCAATTCCATCCTCCTGAGGCCTTTAGCCGGCAGGCGCATATTCCGTCAATGGAGGAGTACGCCAAACTCTACAAAAAGAGTATTCACGATCCGGTCAGCTTCTGGGAATCGGTTGCTAATGAACTGGTCTGGTTTCAGAAATGGGATAAGGCGCTTGAGGAGAGCGAGGCGCCCTTTTACAAATGGTTTGTCAACGGGAAGACAAATATTTCCTATAACTGCCTTGACCGCCATTTAGATAGCGCGCTGCGCAATAAAGCGGCAATCATCTGGGAAGGTGAGGCGGGAGACCAGCGCACGCTTACCTATAGTCAGCTGCATAAGCAGGTATGCCGATTTGCCAACGTTTTAAAAAAGCTTGGCATTGGCCGCGGCGACCGTGTTGCTATTTATCTGCCGATGGTTCCGGAACTTGTGATCAGCACCCTTGCCTGCGCCAGGCTCGGGGCAGTGCATTCGGTTATTTTCGCGGGATTTTCCGCAGAGGCTATCCGCGACCGCGTGCTTGATTGCGAGGCGAAACTTGTCATCACTGCCGACGGCGGGTGGCGCCGGGGTAATATCTTACCGTTAAAAAATATTGTTGATGAGGCAATACAGGATTGCGCCTGCGTTAAGCACATCATTGTAGTTAAGCGCGGGGAGAATGACCCTTTCCCCTGCCATATGAAAGAAGGCCGCGACTATTGGTATCATGATATCATTGACGGTGTTTCTGCGGAGTGCGCGGCTGTGCCAATGGATAGCGAAGCTATGCTTTTTCTTCTCTATACCAGCGGAACAACCGGCAAGCCCAAGGGGATTATCCATACCACCGGTGGGTATATGGTCTATACCTACATCACCGCTAAATATGTCTTTGATTTAAAACCTCAGGATGTCTATTGGTGCACTGCCGATATCGGCTGGGTTACCGGCCATAGCTATACGGTCTACGGGCCGCTAACTAACGCCGCGACAGTGCTTATCTATGAAGGCGCGCCGAACTGGCCGGATAAAGGCCGCTTCTGGAAAATGGTTGAGGAGCACGCGGTGACTATATTCTATACCGCGCCGACTGCCATCCGCTCGTTTATGAAATGGGGGGATGAATGGCCAAACAAATATAATCTCTCCTCCCTGCGCCTGCTGGGGACAGTAGGAGAATCAATTAACCCCGAGGCCTGGATTTGGTATCATCAGACCATCGGTAAAGGCAGGTGCCCTATTGTGGATACCTGGTGGCAGACCGAGACCGGCGGGATTATGCTCACCCCTTTACCCGGCGCTACCTCCACAAAGCCAGGAAGCGCCACCTTGCCTTTCTTCGGGATAGAGGCGGCGGTTTTGTCAGAAGAAGGCAAAGAAGCAGAGGCCGGGATACTTGCTATCTGTAGGCCATGGCCGGGAATGCTGCGGGGAATTTACGGCGACAGCCAGCGCTATAAGCAGACCTACTGGTCAAAATGGCCGGGAAAATATTTTCCCGGCGACGGGGCAAAGAAAGATAAGGATGGGTATTACTGGATTTTGGGCCGCATAGATGACGTGGTCAATATTGCCGGCCATAGAATCGGGACAGCCGAACTTGAGAGTGTGTTTGTAGAACACGAGAGCGTTGCCGAGGCAGGGGTTATCGGTATAGACCATGAAATTAAGGGCCAGTGCTTGGTGTGTTTTATCAGCTTAAAAGAAGGCAGGCAGGCGACTGAGAGCTTAGCAGAGGAGCTGAAAGAGTGGATAGCTAAAAAGATCGGACGATTTGCCATGCCGGAAAAAATTATTTTTGCCGCCGACCTTCCTAAAACCCGCTCGGGAAAGATTATGCGGCGGCTGCTGCGCGATATCGCCAGCGGACGCGCCCTGGGTAATGTCACTACTCTGGCAGACGCCAACGTGGTTGAGCAGCTGAAGAAGAAATACGAAGAGGATTAAGGAGCGCTAATGGTTAAAAAAATACTTGCCTTCATTATGCTGGGAACCTTTATGTTTTTTTCTTCAGGCTGCGCTCTCTTAGGCGCCGCCGCCAGCGCCGCGGCTGCATACGGCATTTACAAGGCTACAAAAAAATAAAGCGCGCAAAGCGGATTCTTCGGCACCTGCCTACCGCAGGCAGGCATTGCCGAAGAATGAAGGGAAAGTTTCATTAATGAAACTTTCCCTTGACAAATCAAAGATATAGTGTATACTTATTTTTGTAGTAAAGAGGGAAGCTAACACTTTAAACCGTAAGGCAATAAGATAGGCTTGCTGAACGGTTTTTTTGTTTTGTGCCGTTATTTACTACAAATTTATCAGAAGAAAGGAGGTAGTAAGTAATGGCAAGAGGAAAAGTAAAATGGTTCTCAAACCAGAAAGGTTATGGTTTCATTACTCCCGAATCCGGCAGCGATGTATTTGTGCATCATAGCGCGATTCAGGGTGACGGCTATAAGTCTTTAGACGAAGGGCAGGAAGTTGAATTTGAAATTGAAAAAGGCCCTAAGGGAGAGCAGGCTACGAAAGTGGTGAAAGTGTAAACCAAAGGCAGCAGGAGGCCCGGACTTTTGTCCGGGCCTTATTTTCTAAGGAGGATTAAAAATGAATAATGGAAAAATCAAAAAACTCGTGCGCGAGCGAGGGTTCGGGTTTATCACCGATGCGGACGGTAAGGAAGTATTTTTTCACCAGAGCGGCCTGATAGACGTCAGCTTTGAGGCCTTAAACGAAGGCCAAGAGGTTACCTTTGAGGTTGAAAAATCCCCTAAAGGCCCCCGCGCGGTCAATGTGAGCATCCAGAAATAACGGCGCCATTCCTTTAGTTCCCCCATGAAGATAGTCCTCATCGAGCCCCGCGCATCAGAAGCAAACGTCTATAGCAAGATACCCATGCCTCTTTTAGGCCCCATATATTTAGGGACTATCCTGAAAAATAGAGGCCATACGGTTGAGATTTATAAAGAAGACGTCTCTATGCCTGATTATGCTAAGCTTGACGCCGATCTCATCGGTATTTCCATCCTTACCTCAACTGCCCGGCGCGGCTATGAAATAGCCGGGAAATTTCCCAGGGAAAAGGTCATCATCGGCGGAATCCATGCCAGCCTGCTTCCTCAGGAAGCGGCGCAATTCTGCCGCCAGGTTATTATCGGCGAGGCGGAGGATTCCATCGTTGATGTCGTTGAGGGAAGGAATGCGCAACGTTTCGTCTATGGGCAGGCGGTGGAAAACTTAGACCGCCTGCCCTACCCGGATTTTTCTTTGCTCAAGGGGTTCAAATACTCTTCGGCAATCATCCCGATCTCTACATCCCGGGGGTGCCCTTTTGACTGCAGCTTTTGTTCCGTAACCAAAATCTTCGGCCGCAAATACCGTTTCCGCAGCGCGGAAAACGTAATGCAGGAGCTGGAATCAAGAAAAACCAATGCCTTGTTTTTCTGCGATGATAATTTCGCCGCCCATCCCAAGCGCACTTACGCCCTGCTAAAGTTTATGCAGCTAAATAAAATCCGAAACTGGGCCTGTCAGGTGCGCTGCGACGCCGCCAAAGACGGCTCTCTGTTAGATAAAATGACCGCGGCAGGCTGCAAGGTTGTCTGCGTCGGCTTTGAATCTATTAACAGCCGCAGCCTTGAGGCCTATGAGAAGAAGCAGAGCGTCGGGGACATTATCAATTCCATACAATCTTTTCATAAGCGCCGGCTCAAGATTCACGGTATGTTCGTTTTGGGCGGCGATAATGATGACAGGAAGACCATCTGGGAGACGGTGAGGTTTGCCCGCAGGCAGAAAATAGACACCCTGCAGATGTGCGTGCTCACCCCTTTCCCGGGGACAAAGGTCTACGCTGACCTTGAAAGAGAAGGCCGTATTTTTACCAAGGACTGGAGCCTTTATGACGGACAGCATATCGTTTTCAGGCCGAAACTGTTGTCGGCAAGGGAACTGCAGGTGAATCTGCTCAGGGCCTACTCTAAATTTTATGCTTTATCAAGGTCGCTATCGTTATTCCTGCGCCTGCATTTTCGCAACGCGCTTTTAAATTTAATGGGATGCTCAGTTATCCGGGAATGGAAGAGAGCCAACTGTAAGATGGCCTGGCTGCGGGTGTAATCCGGGCTCTATTTTTAAAGAAAGGAGAGGCAGTTATGTTGAAAAAGGCAATGGTTGCGCTAACGGCGTTAACGCTCTCTATGGGAGTTACCCCGCTTGTCT
>Ga0155962_159_pt2 | contig 7512 bp, 6 predicted proteins | sample RifCSPlowO2_02_FD_107616 | JGI IMG/M metagenome (GOLD analysis project Ga0155962, IMG submission 107616) | Omnitrophica WOR_2 bacterium RIFCSPLOWO2_02_FULL_45_28
AGGTACAAAGGATCTTTTGGGATGCAGTTGTGCACCGCTATACCGTAAGAAGTAACAAAGGTATGGGGTTTCTCGGTTTCAATAGAGTACACCCAGTCTCCTTTTGTTATAGCGACAGATTTAACTTTTACCGTTGCGAAGTTATGGTATTTTTCAAAGGTTTTATTTCTTGGCCTGTTTTTGTTGAATTGTAAGTATTTGTCAATAATTTCTTTTTTCCTGCCGGCAAATAAATCTTTGCAAAAAGATAACTGCTGGTAGCCGAAGATGGAAAGCGAATATTTACGCTTACGAAAGGTGGGGACAATATTTAGGTCCTGAAGCAAAATAACTAACTGCTGGAAGAGTCTTTCGCTTGAGGTAAAGAAAGAAATCGATGCGGTATTGACATTATGCAAATATTCTATATCATTCTTACGGTACCGCCATTTTCCAAAGAAATGCTCCACGCAGCCATCCCCCCGGAATATGCCGGCAAGCAAAGCCATCTTTTTTTCTTTATCTAAAGAAAAAAATCGTTCGGGAATATTCATAGTATAACAATTGCTGCCGCAGCATAAGACCTCATAAAGCAAGAATCCAAAAAGATTAGAAGATACTTTTATGCAAGATGTATGCCAAACCTTAGATTCATAAACTGAACTACTTATTCCTCTATTGGATAGAATATTAATTACATCTTGAATATACTCTTTTTCGCTACGATTAAAGCTGAATCTGATTCTGGCTGACTTATCCTTTGTATAACAGCCTTCACTTAAGTAATAGCCTACCAGGCGGCAGAAATCTTCATCTATAGTTATTCTGGCAGACATTTCGCTATAACCAGGGCCCCTGCCGGTTACTAGCTTGAGCTTCTGATGATCAATCGCTACCAATTCTTCAAGGGCGTAAAAATATTTTAGAGGCAATACATTATCCGAAAGATACTCCCAGCAGTTATCGGGCAATTTACCATTATAGCCCCGGCGAAAAATTATTTTTATTTCTTTTGCGTAGTCCCTCCAGGAAAATCCTTGAGGTTTTACGCGTATTTTTTCAATTAAATCTGTCCTCCTCTCCTTTATTTCTTTTAGCAAATCCACCTCATCAGCCGAAACCACTGGATGTCCTTTGAAACTTGGCAATTCCAAACACAGGGGAATACAGTCGTCTTTCTGTAAATCTTTTGCATATTTTAAATGCCATTTCCCCCGGTTATATACAAACATAGGATGCAAATCGGTAACTTTTAAATGCCTCCCGTCTTTTGTGCTAATACATACTATATCCCCGGAATAAGGCCGGGCCGAAACTGCGTTAATTTTTCGAAATACGCTTTTTCTTCTTAGGGGATCGAAGGACAATATCTCAATATTATTCCGGCTATCTCCCTTTTGAATATATCTAATTATATCCGGCATTTTCATAACCTTTAAACACTGCTTATCTTTGATAAATACATTTTCATTTTCATCTAAACAGTGGCCGCCAACCCCGGGGCCGGGATAAAAGGGCATAAAGCCAAAGGGCTTGCTTCTGGCGGCGTCAATTATCTCCCAGATATCCAGATTCATCTTATGGCACATCATGCTCAACTCGTTGACTAAGCCGATATTCACCAAGCGAAAAGTATTTTCTAAGAGCTTCACCATTTCTGCGGCGCGGGGGCTTGAGACAACCACAACCTTTTCAATGATCTGCTCGTAAAGCAGTTTAAATAAATCCGAGGATTCCTTAGTAACCCCGCCAACTACCTTGGGAATCTTATGCAAAGGAAACTTCTGATTACCCGGGTCTATTCTTTCCGGTGAGAAAACCAGGAAGAAATCTTCTCCGCATTTTAAGCCCGTTGACTCTAACATCGGCAGAATAACCTCATCGGTGGTGCCGGGATAGGTGGTGCTTTCTAAAATGATCAGTTGCCCCTTCCTCAAGCGCCGCTTTATCTGGCTCACCGCGCCCTTGATATAATTTATATTCGGCTGATTCCTTCGTTTGAGGGGAGTGGGAACACAAATAATAATCACATCCGCGTCCTTAAGTTTCCTAAAGTCGCTGGTTGCGGCCAATGATTTATTTTCCACTAAATGTTTTAGAGCATTGATATCTACGTCTAATATATAGGCAACGGCCTTTTTCACATTATGCACCCGGGCCGCATCGGTATCAATGCCGGTAACGGAAAAGCCGGCTTTGCTTAATTCCACCGCCAGAGGCAGGCCGACATAGCCCAGGCCGATCACCGCGATCTCTGCGCTCTTATTCTTTATTTTTTCTTCTAATTGCGATTGTATCATGCCGCGAATTCCTTTACCGCCTCCTGCCAGCTGCGCATGGGCTTTCCGGTTAAGCCGGCATATTTAGAATTATCCAGAGCTGAAAAGACCGGCCGCCTGGCTTTAAACTTCATATCCGCAAGAGAAATCGGCAGGATTTTCACATTGCTTATTCCTTTTACCTGTAAAATGTATTGCGCGTAATCATACCAGGAGCAAAAACCGGAATTGGTGATGTGGTAGGTGCCGTAGAATTTATCCTGCCAGCTCTTACTATTGATGCCGTCAATAACCCGGCCTATTGCTTCAGCAAGGTCCGCGGCATACGTGGGACTGGAATATTTTTCTGCGATTATCTTAAGCGCCCTTCTCTTTCTTGCCTGTTTCAGGACCGTATTAATGAAGGTACTCCTGCCGCATCCGAAGAGCCAGGAGGTCCGGATAATCACGTATCTTTTAAGCAGTTTTCTTATAAACTCCTCTCCTTTTAGCTTGCTCTTACCGTATATACTTACCGGGTGAGCGGCATCTTCTTCACGATAAGGGGATTTCTTTCTTCCGGCAAAAACGTAGTCGGTTGAGAGATAGAGCACTATGGAGTGAGTTTTTTTTGCCGCCTTTACAATATTCAATGTCCCTAAGGCATTTACGGCAAATGCCTTTTCTGGATTACTCTCACAGCCATCAACATCGGTATAGGCAGCGCTATGGATAACTAACCAGGGCCTGAGGGATGCGAAAATCCGCAAAATCCTTTTTTCTCTGGTTACATCGGCATCGCGATGGCTAAGACGAATAAGCCGATAGCCTGTTCCCAGGCCCTTAAACAACGCCCGGCCTAACAGGCCGCTTGCGCCGGTAATCAAAATGGTTTTTTTAGCTTTCTCCACCAGTGCGGATTATTCCTATACCAGTCAACAACCAATCCCAAAGCCCGGCTAAAAGTAAATTCGGGCCTAAAGCCCAGGCTTTTCAATTTGGCAGAATCCAGGGCATAGCGCCGGTCGTGTCCGGGCCTGTCTTTGACATATTGAATAAAACTGCCGGGTTTTTTCATCAGTTTTAGAATCTTCTTAGTCAGCGCCGCATTGGTTATTTCGTTTCCGCTCCCAATATTATAAATCCCGCCCCTTTCCCCCTTATGAAGGATTAGATCAATAGCTCTACAGTTATCCAGGACATAGAGCCAATCCCGCCGGTTCAGGCCATCTCCATAAAGAGGGACTTTTTTGTTCTCCAGCAGGTTGGTGATGAATAAAGGAATGACTTTCTCGGGATACTGATAGGGGCCGAAATTATTGGATGAGCGGGTAATCATAACCGGCAGTTTATAGGTAATAAAATAGCTCCTCACTAAGCAATCGCCGGCTGCCTTGGTTGCCGCATAAGGGCTGTTCGGTAGAAGCGCAGCAGTTTCTTTTGATTTACCTTTTAAAACACTGCCGTAAACTTCATCGGTGGATATCTGAATAAATCGTTTTAACCTCGCCGCGCGCGCTGCTTCTAATAAGGCATAGGTTCCATAAACATTTGTCCTGACAAAATCCGACGCATCTTTAATTGAGCGGTCAACATGGGTTGCCGCGGCAAAATTTACCAGGCAATCACAGCCCTTTATCGCCTTTCCTACGTTTTTAGAATCACAAATATCACCCCGGATAAAAGTGTAGTTTTGATTCTTCGCGATATCCTTTAGATTATCCGGATTCCCGGCATAAGTTAATTTATCTAGATTAATTATTTTGTAGGAAGGGTATTTGTTTAAAATATACCTAATAAAATTGGAGCCGATAAAACCGGCTCCGCCGGTGATTAATAATCTCATAGAAAAATTTTAGGCCTTATTTTCTCGCAATAGCTTCTTTCTCATCAGGGCCGTGGCGCGGTATAGGGTTTCCGGCAGGCCGCAATCCGTCCACCAGCAATCTAAGCAATCGTAATAGAGCTCATTCCTCTTCAGGTAGGCATTATTGACATCGGTTATTTCCAATTCCCCGCGCCCAGAGGGCCTAAGCGTTTTTATGATCTCAAATACCTTATAGTCATACATATAGAATCCGGTAACGATAAAATCAGACCTAGGGTGTTTTGGCTTTTCCTCAATGGAGATAATCCTTCCATTTTTAATTTCAGCAACCCCGAATCGCCCGGGGTCATCCACCTTTTTCACCAATACCCTGGCGCCGTTTTCCTGGCGCCTAAAGCGCTCTACATATCTTTTGATCGAGCCGCCGATGATATTATCCCCCAGGATAACCACCACCCTTGACCGATCAACAAAATGTTCTGTCAGGCCTAAGGCCTCAGCGATGCCGCCTTCTCCTCTCTGGTAGGTATAATTTATATGGCGCAGGCCGAATTCTGAACCGTTACCGATGAGGCGCAGGAAATCCCCGGCATTATTTCCGCCGGTAACGAGCATAATGTCTTTTATTCCTGCCTCCACAAGAGTATGGATTGGATAAAAGACCATAGGCCGGTTATAGACCGGCAGCAGGTGTTTATTGGTAATGCGGGTTAACGGTTCAAGGCGCTTTCCCAGCCCGCCGCATAAAACTACTCCCTTGAGATGGGCCATCTCAGACATCATTTTCTCCAGTTATACGGGATATCATTGTCATAAGGGTCGAGCCGGTATTCGTCTGGCTTACGGTAATTATAGGGCGCTGTCGGGACATTGATTACCATTGCCTCATCGGCGCTGATGCATTTGAAACCGTGATAGACATTCCGGGGAATCTTAACTAAGAGCGGATTATGCAAGCCCAGCTTAAATTCATTGATTTGCTTATAGGTTTTTGATTCTGTCCTGGCATCGTATAAAGCTAACCTCATCGCGCCTTTTACGCAGGCAAAATAATCGTCCTGCTTTTTATGATAGTGCCAGGCCTTAACCGCGTTCGGATAGGCGGTGGTAAAGTAAACCTGGCCGAATCTTGAAAAAATCCCGTCATCGCGGCGCAGCAGCTCCATCAGCCGTCCGCGCTCATCAGTGAGCAGTTTCAACTTCTTTATTTTAACCCCTTCAATCATTTTAGCGTATAACGTATAGCGAATAAGAAAAACTTACGCGCTGCGCCCGATGCCGATATAGCGAAAGCCTAATTTTTTTAATTCCTGCGGCTCATAGATATTCCTTGCGTCAACGATTATCGGTTGCGCCATCATTCTCTTTAAGCGCGGGAAATCTATCTCCTTGAACTCATTCCACTCGGTAGTAATCACCAGGCAATCGCTGCCTCTTGCAGTTTCATAAACATCTTTGCAGAACTTAACGCCGGTAAGAATCCGGGATGCCTTATCCATGCTCTGGGGATCAAAGGCCTTTACCTTTGCGCCCTCCTTCTGCAGCTGCAGGATTATCTCTAAGGCCGGCGCATTACGCAAATCATCGGTATCGGGCTTAAAGGACAAACCTAATATGGCTATATGTTTATCTTTAAGCAGCCAGACGGCCTCTTTAATCTTCTTGACTAAATGCCTTTTTTGTTCTTCGTTAACCTCTCTTACCGCCTTCAAAAGCTCAAAATCATACCCGTTTTTCCTGGCTATGGTAATAAAGGCGTCCAGGTCCTTAGGAAAACAGGAACCTCCGTATCCTGCCCCGGCATCTAAAAATGCCCTGCCAATTCTTTTGTCTAAGCCCATGCCATCGGCAACCCTGGTTACGTCAGCGCCAACCCGCTCGCAAATTTGGGCAATGGCATTAATAAAAGAAATCTTGGTTGCCAGGAAGGAATTTGAGGCATGCTTAATCAGCTCGGCAGACTTAATATCAGTAACGACCATATGTGTTCTCAAAGGTTTATAGAGCTCAAGCAGCAGCTTTTTTGCTCTCTGAGATTCCGCGCCGATTACAATTCTATCCGGATTCATAAAATCCCGGATGGCCTGGCCTTCCCGCAAGAACTCAGGGTTTGAGGCAACGTCAAATGTGAGCCTTGCTCTCCTGGATTTGGGCAGATTCACCTTTATGGTATGCGTAACCCAAAAACCGGTCTCCACCGGAACCGTGGATTTCTCTACAATCAACTTATAGCCATTCATATTCCGGGCAATGATTTTTGCCACATTCTCCACCCCGGTTAAGTCCGCTTCTCCGTTCTCCAGGGAAGGTGTGCCCACGGCAATGAAAATAATCTCGGAGCTTTCCACCGCCTCTTTTATGTTGGCGGTAAACCTCAGTCGTTTCTCTTTAGCATTATTTCTCACCAAATCCTCAAGCCCCGGCTCGTAGATAGGCATGCGCAGGTTTTTAAGCTGCTTTATTTTGTCAGGGTCATTATCCGCGCAGAGGACGTTATTGCCTAAGTCCGCAAGACAGGCCCCTGTTACTAAACCTACATAACCTGTGCCGATAATGGAAATTTTCATTTCTTAATTAGCGGATTTACCCCCGGGATAGGCTTGAGAACCCGGCTTTGGCTCATGATAGATCTGGCCATAATCAATAGACATTTCAGGAAATGCCTTGAGCCTTAAAGCAAACCAGATGGTTTCTCCTCTTTCCCTGACCACATTATACTTTATATCTAATATCCAGCAATGCAGGTCCTTGGAAAGACTATAATCCTGCTCCTTTAATAGACTATTGCCTTTAAATTGCAATCTTTGATAAACCTTAAATGACCACCCTTTTATTAAGTTAAATAAAATTTCCCCGGTCATCTGGCTGCTTGATTTTCTTTCATAGCGGTAGCCGCCTCCCCAGGAAACATCCTTTCCGGAAGCCTTAAGGTCAAAATTAGCAAAGGTAAAATGGCGCTTCCTCCGGTCAAAGCTTGCATCCGACTCAAACCTCATCCAATCATAGGGCAGCATTTCCAGATCAAAGCTTATGCTATCAGACAATCTTCTCTTACGGCCCTCAATATTAAACGAATAATTAGAGCTGGCTACAAAGCGCAGGAAATCAACTGTTCGCGGCGGTTGAGGGCTGGCGCTTGAGGCAGCCGAACCTTCAATGGCTCTATCCTGACGTTTGGTCTGGAGTTTATTCTCTAAAGAAAAACTGAGCTGGTTGGCTTCGCCAATGGAATCTGTGCCGTCAAATTGGAGCAGCTTTGTTGTGGACACTGTCGGCGGATGGGTATAGCCATAGCTAACCGCCGGACTTATAATATGGCGCAGCTTATTAATCTTTATCCCGAACATCTCAGCCTCAACATCAAAGATACGATAAAACCTGGTGGTTATATCGCTGCCGCTGTCCCAGGCCTCCCTGAAAATGCCGGCTTCTCTCCCTGCTATCCTG
>Ga0155962_126_pt1 | contig 7400 bp, 5 predicted proteins | sample RifCSPlowO2_02_FD_107616 | JGI IMG/M metagenome (GOLD analysis project Ga0155962, IMG submission 107616) | Omnitrophica WOR_2 bacterium RIFCSPLOWO2_02_FULL_45_28
GAGGCATTGGATATCCAGAAGAAGAAAAACATTCCTTTGCGCGAGGTCCTCTTAAGGCAGGGTTTTGTTGATGAAACCAAGCTTATCTCTGCTTTATCGAGGTATCTCTACATCCCAACCTTAAGCTTGTCCAGCTATCGGATTGACCAATCTTTGGTTGAAATCGTTCCGCAAAGGATTGCCAGTCAATACTGCTTAGTTCCTATTTCGCGGATTGGCGATACCCTCACTGTGGCAATGGCTGATCCGTTGAACGTTTTCGCCCTTGACGATCTGAGGCTGATTACCGGATATAAGATTGATCCGGTTATTGCTCTGGAAAAGGATATAGTGCAGGCCATCCGCAATGCCTATCATAAGAATGAAGAGGTTCCTTTTTTAGAAGAAGAGACATTGAAAGAAAGCGGCTGCGCTGTTTTTACTGAGAGAGCGCCTCTTGAGCTGGATACTTTGAGAGATGAGACTGCCACTGCGCCCATCGTCAAGTTAGTTAATCTTGCGATATCAGAGGCCTTGAAAAGGAGGGCCTCCGATATTCATATTGAGCCGCAGGAGGGCGATCTGCGCATCCGTTTTCGTATTGACGGAGATTTGGTGGATATGTTCATCATCCCTAAGAAAAATCAAAACGCAATCATCGCCAGGCTCAAGATTCTTTCCAGCCTGGATATCACTGAGATGCGCCTGCCGCAGGATGGAAGATTTAAAATAAGATTTTCTCATAAAGAAGTGGATTTCCGGGTTTCTGCGCTTCCCACCGGCTTCGGACAGAAATTGGTCTTGCGTATCTTAGATAAGTCCACCCTCTCTCCGGGATTAGATTCTCTGGGGTTTTCAAGCGATGCGCTCGGCCTTTTTAAAGAGGCAATCGCAAAGCCCTACGGGATGATTCTGGTTACCGGGCCGACCGGAAGCGGGAAATCTACAACCCTTTACTCGGTTTTAAATCAGCTGAATACGCCGGAAAGAAATATCATTACCGTTGAGGACCCGGTGGAATATCAGATTGAGGGGATTACCCAGGTTCAGGTTAAATCAGAGATTGGACTTGATTTCGCTTCTGGCTTGCGTTCAATTCTCAGGCAGAGCCCTGATGTCATCTTGATAGGAGAAATACGGGATGCGGAAACCGCTGATATCGCCATCAAGGCGGCATTAACCGGACAGTTGGTAATGTCAACCCTGCACACCAATAGCGCGGCCCAGGCGATCACCCGGCTGGTGGATATGGGTTTAGAGCCTTTTCTGGTTGCCTCAAGCCTGATTATGAGCTCAGCCCAGCGCCTTATTCGCCGTATCTGCAGCCACTGCAAAGAGCCAAGTAAACCCGACGCGGCGTTATTAAAAAGCTTGAACTTGTCGTCGGAGATTCAATTTTATCGCGGCAAAGGATGCGAGTTTTGCAATAACACCGGTTTTTACGGCCGGTCAGGATTATTGGAAATTCTGATGATTGATGATATAATACGGGAAATGATTGTCAAAGGCTCAACCAGCGATCAGATTGAGGAGTATGCGGTAAGTAAGTTAGGAATGAAGACACTTCGCCAGGATGCCCTGGAAAAGGCGAAAAGCGCGCTGACTCCCTTAGAGGAAGTTTTGCGGATTACGGTTGAACAATAAAAGATGCTCATATACAAGTATGTTGCAAAAGATAAGGAAAGCGCCAGGACCTTAAGCGGCACTTTAGAGGCGCAGTCGCAAAAAGATGCTGAGGAGATACTGCATCAGAAAAACCTGATCATTGTTTCTTTAAAGCAGGCGAAAGCTCAAGCGGGAAAGAAGGCTTCCCGCAGGATTGCCCTGGATGATCTGGTGGTTTTTTCCCGCCAGTTAGCCACTTTGATTGACAGCGGTATAACCCTGGTTGCGGCGCTGGATATCCTTAAGGAGCAGACTGAGAATAAGGCGCTTGCGGATATCATTTTTCGGATGTATCAGGACGTAGAAGCGGGTAAAAGCTTTTGCGATGCGGTGGCAAGATATCCGGCCGCCTTTTCGGAGTTCTATATCAGTATGATTAAGTCAGGCGAGGCCTCGGGGACGCTTGACGAGGTATTGGACCGGCTGGCTTTATATCTGGAAAAAACAGCGGCGCTGCGCAGAAAAATTAAATCCAGCCTCGTTTATCCGGCGGTAGTAGTCACCATGGCTTTTTCAATTACCGCGCTCTTATTATTAAAAGTTGTTCCTACCTTTAAAAGCATATTTGAGACATTGGGGGGAAATCTTCCCTTGCCTACGCAGATTTTGATTGCGGTCAGCGATATTTTTAAACAATACTTTCTCTTGTTTATGATAGCGTTCGGACTTTCCATTTTCGGGCTTAAACGGTATGTTGCCACGCCCTCAGGCAGGTATAAATTTGATAAGTTTATCCTTAAGATTCCCATATTCGGGATATTATTTTTAAAGGTTGCGGTTGCCAGGTTTGCCCGGACATTCTCAACCTTAGTTAAAAGCGGTATCCCCATTCTCAATGCGCTGGATATCGTGGCCAAGACCGCCGGCAATAAAATCATTGAAGAAGCCATAGAAAATTCCCGCCAGGCAATCCGCGACGGCGAGCCGATTTATCAGCCTCTTGAACGTTCAAAGGTTTTTCCGCTTATGGTGGTGCGGATGATCGGCATAGGAGAGAAAACCGGCGAGCTGGAAAAGATGCTCGGTAAAATAGCGGAGTTCTACGAGAATGAGGTAGATAATGCCGTCAGCGGCTTAACCAGTATCATTGAGCCCGTTGTCATTGCTTTCCTGGGTATCGTTATCGGCGGAATTGTCCTGGCGCTCTTTTTGCCAATCTTTAAGATTTCGGAATTGGTGGCGCATTAGAATTCATTAATAAATGTCCCGGAAGATAGACTATCAGAAAGAGCTGAATACGAAGCAGCGCGAGGCGGTTTTTTCTACCGTTGGCCCGCATTTGGTAATTGCCGGAGCCGGCAGCGGCAAGACCCGGGTGCTGGTCTATCGGGTGGCCTATCTGGTTGAGCAAGGAGTAAGGCCTGAGGAAATCCTCCTCTTAACCTTTACCCGCAAGGCCGCTAGCCAGATGCTGCGGCGCGCATCCTTAATTCTGGATGAGCGCTGTGATAGAGTTTCGGGAGGAACGTTTCACTCATTTGCCAATACTATCTTAAGGAAATATGCCGCATGCCTAGGCCTGTCTAATAACTTTACTATTTTAGACAGGAGCGACGCCGAAGATGCCATTAATTTAATCCGCACCAAGTTAGGGTTTCATAAAGCTCAAAAACGCTTTCCCAGAAAGGGAGCGCTCTGCGCCCTGTTCTCAAAAAGCGTCAATAAGTCGGAAAATATTAAAAAAGTCCTGTATGCAGACTACCCCCATTTTACGGAATGGGAGGGAGAGATCATAAAAATAAAAGATGAGTACGCTCTCTATAAACGTTCAAAATCACTGCTTGATTATGACGACCTCTTGGTCTATCTCGTGAAATTGCTTCTTGAATTTGAGCAGGTGCGTCTTAAGCTTGTTGAGAAATACCGCTACATTATGGTTGATGAGTATCAGGATACCAATAAGCTTCAGGCGCAGATTGTCTATATCTTGGCAGCCGAGTCTAAGAATATCATGGTCGTCGGAGATGATGCCCAGAGTATTTACGCCTTCCGGGGAGCAAATTTCAAGAATATCATTGATTTCCCCAAAGTTTTTAAGGATGCCAGAATTATCACCTTAGAGGAAAATTACCGCTCTACGCAGTCCATCCTGAATCTCACTAATGAGCTCATCGCCTGCGCCGAAGAAGGATTTGAAAAAATGCTCTATACCAGAAAGCCCGGCGATAAGCTTCCTGTTTATGCCGAGACGCAGGACGAGCATGGGCAGTCCGAATATATAGCAGATAAAATATTGGCCTTAAGAGAGGAGGGCGTTGAGCTGGCAGAGATCGCCGTGCTTTTTCGTTCCGGATGGCATTCTAATGACCTTGAGATTGAATTAGCCAGCCGCAACATTCCCTTTGTCAAATACGGCGGACAAAAATTTGTTGAGGCAGCTCATATCAAGGACATGCTCTCGTATTTACGCATTGCGCAGAATGTCTCTGACTATGTGAGCTGGTATCGGCTTCTCTTGCTATTGCCCGGCATAGGCCCTAAGACCGCTGAAGGTATCATCAACCAGGTAGTTAACCCCAAGCGTAATCGGATGGTCAATGGTGAGCATAGTCAAACCATTGACCCCATGGCTAAGCTCTTTGCCAGGAGGCCAGCGCTTGCGGCGCTATTTGAGCTTTTTAAGAAAATTGATACCAATAGCCGTAACCCGGCCCAGATGCTTGAATTATGCATTGAACATTATCATCCGCTCTTAAAGGACAAATATGATGACTTTGACAAACGGCTGAATGATATTGATTCTTTAGTGCGGATTGCCTGGCGATACAAGTCCTTAGAACAATTCCTGACGGATATGGCTTTGGAGCCGCCGGAAAGAAATATCATTGAGGCGGGCCTTAAGGACAAGGATGATTCCCGCGTTGTCTTATCAACTATCCATTCGGCAAAGGGGCTGGAATGGCATACGGTTTTTATCATTTACTTAGCCGAAGGCCACCTGCCGTCATATTTATCGCTGGAAGACAACGATGCCATTGAAGAAGAGCGGCGGCTTTTATACGTCGCCGCTACCAGAGCCAAAGAAAATCTCTTTTTGCTAAAGCCGCATATAGACCGTTCGCCGCGGAGTTATTTTACTGAAACTAACACCATCTTCACCCGCCCCTCGCGCTTCTTAGAGCAAAATAATATCTTAAGTAAATTTACGCGCAGAGAAGAAGATTTTGACGCTTTTTCTGCGGATGATATTATTGAAAAGAAGCCCCTGCGCCGGAAGCGGGAATTTCTGGAGACAATAGAGGAATACTTTGCTAGCGGCGATGATTAGCCCCGCCATTTCTTTGAAGCGGCAAGCTTAGACGGTAATTTTCCGGATGTGTTCTTTTATGGCGTGAATAGTTTCATCAGGCGTTGAGGCCCCGGCAGTAATTCCTACCGATTTCACCCTTCTGAACCATTTCTTTTTGAGCTCATCGGGTGAATTTATCCAGTAAGAATTTTTATTGATGGCTCTGGCGATTTGATAAAGCCGTTTGGTATTGGCGCTGGTCTTTGAGCCGATAATAATGATGCAGTCGCTTGCTTTCGGCAGGGTTTTTATTTCCGCCTGCTTCAGCCGGGTGGGCGAACAAATGGTATTAAAAAATTGCAGGTCATCAATACGTTCTCTAAGGGACTCCTGCATCTTAAGCACTTTTTCTAAGTTTTGGGTTGATTGCACTACCACTGCGCCCTTCTCTATCCTTTTTGCTATTTTCTTCTTTATATCGGCTAAACCTTGCAGGACTATTGCTTTGTGTTTGATTTGGCCTACAATTCCCTGGACCTCATCGTGTTTATAGTCGCCGATAACGATAATTTTATAGCCCCTCCTGTCCATATCAATAGCAATCTTATGAATCTCTTTTACCATCGGACAGGTGGCATCAATGATTTTTAACCCCAGTTTCTCTGCCTTCTGGAGGATTTTTTTGCTGCTTCCGTGGGCGCGAATGAGCAGGGAGCCGATGCGCGGATTATTAAGTTTACCGGTTTTTTTTATGCCGGCTCTTTCAATATTTTTGACCACATTTTCATTATGGACAATGTCCCCTAGCATATATACGCGGTCTTTGCTTCTTGCGGCGCTCGCTAAGGCAATATCAATTGCCCGCTTTACCCCGAAACAAAACCCCGCGCTTTTGGCCACCGTAATTTTCATTTTTCCCAACCTCTTCCGCCGAAGGCGGATCCGTCTGCGGCGGAAACTTCTAATGTCTAGATATCCTATCACTTAATTATTCTATTGGCAATAGCTAAAAGTGATGTTATAATAAAAACCGATGAAAGCAAAGACCATAGCTGAATCAGCTACGACATTATCTGTGGTAATGATGCCGCAAGACGCCAACCATTATGGCAGCGTGCATGGCGGCACTATCTTAAAATTGGTTGATGAAGCGGCTTTTGTGGTGGCTACCAAGCACGCCAGGAAAAATGTCGTGGTTGCCTCTATGGACCATATAGAGTTCAAGCACCCGGTTAATGTCGGCGACCTGCTTACTTTAAAGGCATCCATGTATCATGTCGGCAGGACCTCAATGGATGTAGAGGTAGGAATTGAGACCGAAAAAATCAAGCAAGGCAAGATCCTTAAGGTTGGCTCAAGCTATTTGACCATGGTGGCTATGGATGAGCTGGGTAAGCCCGCCAGAGTTCCGCGGCTTATTCTGAAAACAAAAGAGGAAATCGCAAAAAGTAAAGATATAAGGCAAAAAAGGCAAAGGCGCATTGCGCATTTTAATGGATAATTGGAAGAAATTAAGCTTTTTGCCTCAAAAGGAATTAAGAGAAGGACAGAATAATAAACTTCGCTCCTTTATCACTGCTCAGCTTTATCCCTTCAGTCCTTATTACCGCAAGTTATTTGACCAGCATAAGATAAAACCGCAGGACATCAAGACGGTTAAAGACCTAAAACTCATTCCTTTTACCAAAAAAGAGGATTTTCTCCCTGATGATGAGCATCCCAACCGCTTCCGCGATTTTATCCTCCAGCCGGATGAATCCTCTATCAAGAAATACCAGCCAAAGAGTAAACTGATTTATCTGGCTTTGCTTAAAATCTTAAAGGGCAAAGAAGAAGTCGGGGAGCGCTTAAGTAAGGAATACCGCCCCATCTTTCTTACCGCCACTACCGGCACTACCTACGAGCCGGTCTCTTTTTTATATACCAAATTAGATATTGATAATCTGCATATCTCAGGATACCGGCTGCTGGATGTCTTCGGGGTGCAAAAGGATTCCCGGGGAGTGAATCTTTTTCCCTATGCCCCGCATCTGGCTTTCTGGCAGACGGTATTTGCGGCCTTTTCCCACAATGTCTTTATGCTCTCTACCGGAGGGGGCAAGGTGATGGGCACCCAGGGGAATATTGAGGCCATATTAAAGGTTAAACCGGATATCGTGATCGGGGTGCCGGGCTATCTTTATCATTTGCTGCGTTCGGCGCGGCAGATGAATAAGAACCTCAGCTTTATTAAAAAAATAGTCCTGGGCGCTTCAGCCGTTCCCCAGGGGTTTAAGGAAAAGTTAAGCAGTATGCTTGCGGATATGGGGGCTGGCGGTGTTCAGGTTATCGGCACCTACGGCTTTACCGAGGCAAAATGCGCCTGGGGGGAATGTCCCACGGATATAGGGGTTTCCAGCGGTTATCATACCTATCCGGATAAAGAGATTTTTGAGGTGATTGACCCTGATAGCGGCGAGGTCAAAGGCGAGGGCGAAGACGGAGAATTAGTTTACACTAATATTGACTCCCGGGGAAGCTGTGTCCT
>Ga0155962_153_pt1 | contig 7160 bp, 5 predicted proteins | sample RifCSPlowO2_02_FD_107616 | JGI IMG/M metagenome (GOLD analysis project Ga0155962, IMG submission 107616) | Omnitrophica WOR_2 bacterium RIFCSPLOWO2_02_FULL_45_28
AATGGAAAGCCAGGGCAGCGCTTTATATAAACAAATAAGCGGAACTTTAAAAACCATCAGAGACACGGAGCCGCTCATTGACAGCGTTTATACAATGGTTAAGAGCGATAAAGAAAATATCTGGATGTTTGTAGCGGATTCAGGCGATAAAAGAAGGAGAACCGCCTACTGCGGCGAGCGCTATGATGTTTCCGGGATGCCCGAGATGCAGATGGCATTTGACGGCCCAAACGTAGATAATCAATTCACCGTGGATAAATGGGGAGTGTGGCTTTCCGGCTACGCCCCGATTTACAATAGCCAGGCTCAGGCAGTGGCAATCGTGGGCCTGGATGTTTCAGCCCGTTCAGTAATACAGATGCAGTCAGCGCTGGCGAAAAGATTCCTCTGGGTTTTAATCTCCGGAATCATCTTTTCATTATTTATGGGCTGGTTTGCGGCAAAAGGCGTTAGCGGAGGATTAAATAAGTTAATCCTGGGCGTAAGGGAGGTCGGCCGCGGTAACCTTAGCCATAAGGTCCACGTAGAGTCAAAAGATGAGATAGGCGAATTAGCCGGCGCCTTTAATAAGATGACCGACGGCATTCAGAAGGCGCGGGCTAAATTACAGCAGCATTACCTTGATACCATCGGGTCATTAGCCCGGGCCTTAGAGGCGAAGGACCCCTATACGAAGGGGCATTCTGAGCGGGTGGCGGAATATGCCGTTTGGGTAGCCAGACATTTAAGGCGTTCTGAGGAAGAAATTACGCTGCTTAAAAATCTCTGCGTCCTGCATGATATCGGGAAAATCGGGGTACCCGAAAAAATATTGAATAAGGAAGGTTCGCTTTCCGAAGAGGAATGGCGCCAGGTCAAGAGGCATCCGGAAATCGGCGAAGACATTTTAAGGCATATTGAATTTTTAAGGCCCGGCATGGCTATTGTCCGCCACCATCACGAGCGTCCGGACGGCAAGGGGTATCCTCAAGGCCTGAAAGAAGAGGAGATTTCCCTTTTGGCTTCCATTGTCTCCGTGGCAGATGCCTTTGATGCAATGACTTCCGACCGCTCATACCGTAAGGCCTTTACCAGGGAAGAGGCGATAGCTATCATTAAAAAGAACGCCGGCAGCCAGTTTGACAGCCGCGTAGTTGATGCCCTCGCTGCCTGCATAGACAGCAACCCCGCGCAAATTCTTAGTGGGAAGGATGCCAGAGCGGTTGAATGGGGCGGTCTCGAAAACCGTTAGGCTCGTAAGAGTCTCGGAGGTTCGAATCCTCCTCCTTCCGCCAAATTTAGATGAACTACCTTGATATTGCGATACAAGCGGCAAAAAGCAGGAAGCATCCGCAAGAAATTTGATGAGTTAAATCAGGGACAAGGTTTAATTTGCAGACAAAATACATTCGGTGAGTTTAATAATTTCTTCTTTCGTCTTAACGCGGGAGGATTTTTCCCTTAAGGGGCGAATCTTGCGGAATCCTCGTGTGTACCAACTCATAAACTTGCGGAATATCACCACGCCAATCTTTTCTCCGTAAAAATCAATACACAGGCCTAAATGTTCCAGCATAGTTTGCATAATCTCGCCAGGGGCCGGACGGGAAATCATTTTTCCGTACGTGAGATATTCTTTAATTTGCTTGAATATCCAGGGATTGCCTAATGAACCTCTGGCAACAGCGATACCATCGCAGCCTGTCTCATCAAACATCTTTTTGGCTAATTGCGCGGAGAGGATATCGCCGCTGGCGATTACAGGAATGGTAAGCGCATTTTTGACTGCCTTAATTATTTTGTAATCCACTGTTCCGCTGTAACCTTGAGTTTTGGTCCTTCCATGGATAAAGAGGGCGCCTATTCCCGCATCCTGAGCATAAAGCGCGGCTTCTTCGGCATTAAGCGAGTCTTTATCCTGCCCCGCGCGTATTTTTACGGTTACCGGCACTCCGGAGTTTTTTACTACGAGTTTAAGCAGTTGGTTGAGTTTTTTCGGCTCCTTAAGCAGGCTTGCGCCTTCACCGCGCCGGGTTACTTTCTTGGCAGGGCAGGCAGCGTTGAAATCCAGAAGGTCAAACTCGTATTTTTGCAGGACATCCAGGGCTCTTTGGATGAAATTTTCTTCACAGCCCAAAAGTTGCACACCTAAAGGTTTATCTTTGTGATTTGTGAAGAGCATCTGTTGCGTTTTTTTACTTTTATGGCCGAGTGAGCGGGCATTAATCATTTCCACAAAGGCAAGCTCAGCGCCGAACTTACGGTTAAGCAGGCGAAAAGGGAAGTCGCTTACTCCTGCCATGGGAGAAAGGATAAGATTAGACGATAGTTTTAAACTGCCTATTTCTAACATAGGGAGTTATTGTAACTTAAAATTAAGATAATAGCAATACGCGGGACTCCTCATTGCGGTTATTTTATTTATGCCTCAAGCTTCTTGCTGTAGCCCTAAACGATGCTCAGAGACAAAGTAATTCTGTTACTTTTTTGCTGATTTTTGGTATAATGTATTTCGGCGCCGCCATAAATTTTAAATTTGTGCGGTAATTAGAGAGGATAGCTTATGGAACGAACCATTCTTGATTTAAAGCTAAAAGCGGTAAGGGCGCTGGTTGGCCGGCTTAATCTTTCTCAAAACCATGAAGAAAGAAAGGAGCTGGTCAGCGAGGTATTCCTGGAGCTTGCCAAGCTTCCTGAGGGTAAGAGCTTGATTAAGAAGGTCGGTTATTCTACGGACTCAAATTCGGCAAAGAAGTTTGCCGAAGATTTCTTGTCTCTTGAGATTATCTCAGAATTCTTAAATGACCCCGATGTTGAAGATATAGTAATTGATGGCCTGAAGCCGATATTCTTGCATAGTTCCAGGCGCGGATTTATAAAAACCGATAAGCAGTTTGCAAATAGCTGGGAGCTGGAGTTATTTATTAAGAAGCTGATAATTTTTTCCGGAAGAACCAATATTGACCATATCGGAGAGATTGTCAATATAGAGCTCCCGGATAACTCCGGACGGGTTAATATTGTGCAGTCGCCTTTTGGTTCGCAGTTAACCATTACCCGGGCAAAACCGCACCCCTTGAGCATTCTTGATTTAATAGAGATGGAAACCCTTTCCTGCGAACTCGCCGCTCAGCTGTGGCTTTATGTTGAGGGGATGTCGGTGAAGCCGGCAAACATTATTATTGCCGGAGGCCCCGGAGCCGGAAAGACCACTCTGCTTAATGCTATGTTAGCTTTTATTCCGCCGAAAGACCGTTTGGTTGTCATTGAGGATACCCTGGAATTAAACACGGCTGCGCAAGCTGAATGTTCGCGTTTAGAAAGCGATAGCAGTGTCAGCCTGGCAGATTTGGTCAAGAATAGCCTCAGGATGCGTCCTGACCGGATTGTTATTGGCGAAGTTAGAGGAGCCGAAGCCAAGGACCTGATGACCTCAATGAATGTAGGCAGGTATTGTATGGGTACGCTCCATGCCTCAACTGCGCGAGAGGCAATAATCCGCCTGCAGAATGAGCCGATGAATGCCCCTTCGGTGCTGATTAATCTGGTAGATGTTTTCGTAATTATGAAAAAAATGGAGTCTAACGGCAGGGTAAGGAGGGTGGTTAATGAATTAGTTGAGACCGCCGGCTTAGAGCAGAAAGAGGTTTTGATTTGCCCGGTCTGGAAGTATGATACGGATACCGATAAGTTTTTAGAATTAGGCCCCGGCCCCTACCGCGACCACCTGGCCAGGGCAAAGGCGGTTTATCCTACCGAAGTGATTAAAGAGGCAAAACATCGGGCAGAGCTTCTACGTAAGCTCAAAAAACTAAACAGGACCTCTCACGATGAAATTACAAAATTCTGCAGTTTATACAGCATAGATAAACAAAAGGCAATGTCGGAATTAAAAATGTGAGATCTCGCGCCCGTAGCTCAATTGGATAGAGCACTAGTCTACGGAACTAGTTGTTGGCCGTTCGATCCGGCCCGGGCGCGTTTTAATACAGAACTAAAAGTTAAGAATTAAGAATGGGCAGGCTGGATGAAATTTATATGCTGGAGGCTTTAAAGGAAGCAAAAAAGGCGTTTGAGGAAGACGAGGTTCCGGTGGGAGCGGTTATCGTAAGCGATAAGTCACCCTCAGGGGACAAGAGGATTATTGCCCGGGCGCATAACCAGGTAGAGCGGCTTAGGGACCCTACTGCCCACGCTGAGATGATTGCCATTACCCAGGCAGCAGCTGCCCTGGGCAGTAAGTGGTTGAGCGGGACATCCATCTATGTTACAATTGAACCCTGTAGTATGTGCGCCGGCGCCCTGGTGCTTTCACGGATTAAAAATCTATATTTTGGCGCTTGCGACCCCAAAACCGGCGCTTGCGGCTCGGTAACGAACATCGTCAATCATAAAAAATTAAATCATAAAATCAAGGTCAAAAAAGGCATATTAAAAGAAGATTGCAGCTCTTTGCTCAAAGAGTTCTTTAAGAAAAAACGTTATCAGGGAAATTAGAAATAGATTCTGGAGAGGTGGCAGAGTGGTCGAATGCAACTCACTGCTAATGAGTTGACCTGGGAAACCGGGTCCCTGGGTTCAAATCCCAGCCTCTCCGCCAGTTGAGACGCCCTTGCGATTTGACGATTAAATCGTAGGGCTGTCCTAACTGGCGGTGTACTTGCGACGAAGTCAGAAGTTTTTACCGCCAAACTTTTACGCTAAACTCGTAATCTATCCTGCGTCTACCGCTTTGTTCGAACTATTTTTCAGTACACCTAATTTAATCTATCAATAGGCACCGCGCGCGGAGCGCGCTGCCATATCTCCCATTTTACCACTCGGCCTGCGTAGGCGCAGGCCTCGTTTGGCGGCCGCCTTGGGGCGGCCTTCTTGCTAATGCAATGCGTGTACGGCTCTGCTTGCGTCTGGCAGCTGGGTGGGGGCAGCTGCCAGACGCAGCGTCCTCACGCTAACTTGTTTTACCAGCTAAAAATCTTTGTTTCTAAGACGAGTTCGTCCGCTTTGCCGCTACTACTCCCTAAAAACTACACGGACGCGGCAATGCAAAGCCTCTCGTGAACAATGCTTGAGAGCAGGCAAAATTTTGCCCGCACCAAAATTTTGCCAAGAGAAAACCAATATTTCAAGGGGCGGATTTTAGCTTGAAAAAAGCATTTTTGGTGATAAAATACCTTCAGCTAAATAGAATATTTTCTCTTTGTTTAATTTATACCTTATAAGGTATAAAGTCAAGCTTTATCTTTGCATAGGAAAGGACTTCTCATGGATAAAAAGAAATTAGGCAAAAAAATTAAATTGTCTCGCATAGAGCTCGATTTAAATCAAACTGAGCTTGCGGAAAAGATAAGCGCTAAGCAGAAAAGTATTTCAAGGTATGAAAATGGAATTTCCTTACCTTCTATTGAAACTTTAGTTAAGATAGCTAAGGTTCTCAAGAAGCCAGCAGGTTATTTTCTGGATGACTAATGAGACGATTTTTACTATTTAAAGAAAAGAGATATCATTAGATTAACAATCAGAAGAGTACGTTTCGAATAAAAAATACTACCTTAAATTATTTAAACCTTTGCACAAAAGACAACGTTACTTAAAAGTCGCTTTTTATTAAGAATATGCCAGATATTTTGTTACAAATTGAGGAATGGAAGAAAAGGTTAATAGATTCTACTCGAAGAAATCAGCTTATTTTCTTTGATCGAACTAGAAAAAATTTGCTTGAAATTAAGCAACCAAATTGTGAAATAATCTTTGAAAGATTAAGAGATGAGAAGGAATTCGATGTATGGTTGCCTCCTGATAAAGAAGAAGATAAAGAAGATGCTTCGGGGGAGCCAAATGATTTATTTGAAGGGGAAAACGAGGGAATTGTAGAGCAGCCTAACGAAAATGATATTGTCTTTACCCTCGATAGAAAAAAAGATATAGAGAAGAGATTAAAATCTATATTTCGTCGAGCTTCTTCCGATTATCAGGAAAAGGGACTTAGAACTTCTGCAATAGCGCTGGGTTTATTATATTGGAAAGAAAGAGAAAGCGGGGAGGAGATTTGTTCTCCTCTTTTATTATTCCCGATAGAAATCTCTCAGGCAACCCCTGAAGAACCCTACCAAATTGCAGTATCTGAAGAAGAAGTTATATTAAATCCTGCCATTCAAGTAAAACTAAACTGGGATTTCAAAATTGACCTACCTTTGCCTGATCTTGCCTCAGAGTCATTTAATCTTGAAGAATACTTTCAAAATGTAGAAAAAGTTGGTAAACGAGATGGGTGGAGAGTGGAAGATAAGGCCTTTTTGGGTATTTTTACCTTCCACAAAATTGCCATGTACCAGGATCTAACTGTTAATGCTACATTAATGACACAGCATCCTATCATAAGAGGGTTAACCGAAGGCTATCTTGCTGAGCGTACATCAACAGACGATATTCCAGATAAGGAAGATTTAGATAATGAGGTCACACCCGAGAGGACGCTTTATATTTTAGATGCTGATAGTAGTCAATCAAGGGCTATTGAAACATCAATCAAAGGTCACAGTTTTGTTCTGAAGGGGCCTCCTGGAACAGGGAAAAGCCAGACAATCTGTAATATAATAGCGGAATTTTTAGAGGCAGGTAAAACTGTTTTGTTTGTAAGTGAAAAAATGGCTGCCTTGGAAGTTGTTTTTAATAGATTAAAAGAGGCCCATTTAACAGATTTTTGTTTAGAATTACATAGTCACAAAGCTAAAAAGAAAGAAGTTGTGAAAGAACTAATGAGATCTTTAGAGTTTAGACCTACTATCAATAAGCATGTTTCGCATATAGAATTTGAGAAGTTATGTTCACTTAGAAAGAAATTAAATGGTTATGTTCGAGAATTACATACACAGCGAGAACCAATTGGTAAGAGCATGTATGAAGTTTTTGTTTATCTTTTTAAATTAGAAAATATTTCTCTTGTCCCAATGACATTTAGTAATGATTCAAGCTATGCACCTACTTCGTTGCTTTATATGGAAGATTTAATCTCTAGGCTTAGAAATAACTATGTTGTTTTAGAAGAAGGGGATAGATTTCCCTGGAGAGGGTTTCACTTACAAAGACCGCAATTTTTTTGCCAGTTTGACCTCATGCGGCCTGCCTGCCTACCGTCAGGCAGGCATAACTACTTCTGAAGCTGCCGGAAGAAGGGGAAA
>Ga0155962_161_pt1 | contig 7142 bp, 6 predicted proteins | sample RifCSPlowO2_02_FD_107616 | JGI IMG/M metagenome (GOLD analysis project Ga0155962, IMG submission 107616) | Omnitrophica WOR_2 bacterium RIFCSPLOWO2_02_FULL_45_28
ACCAGATAGTCTCCCGTGATGTTGATAAGAATATGGCCGTAGCCGGGAGGGATGACAATCTTATCTCCTGTCTCGGCTTTGACCAAAATCACATCTTCAATGATACGCTCATCTCCGGCATTGCGCTTCTGCAGGAGGCACCAGGCGCTGCCGGACAATACTTCATAAAGTTCCCCGAAATCCCCGGGGTGATAGTGGCCTGCGGTTTTCATAAATTCATTGCCTAACCTATCCGGCCGGATAATGGTAACGTCGTAGCGAAGCTTATTCTTAGCTATCTCCTGCGCATCTTTAATCTTGTGCAGAGCCCGGTACATATAATAAAGCTCAGCCGGTTTGCTGAGCTCCTTCTGGACCAACACCTCTTTGATGTCTTTTAAAAATCTTGTCGCCGGGCTCACTTTGCTGAGAGCGCCGCCAAGAATAAGAGAGTGCTTCTTAGTATCTAATTTTAGATTAAGGCCGGAGGCCTTAGATAAATCCCGCACCTGCATAGAGCTTATCTCCTACTGAAGGATTCTCAATTCCTTCATCTTCTGATGCACAAAATCCCCCACCTCTTTAGCCGTGGAAAAGGAGAGGGCGCCATCGGCTATTTCTTGAGCCTGCGGCAGAGTCACCGCACGGATGATATGTTTTATCTCGGGAATCATTATTGAGGGCATGCTAAATTCATCTAACCCCAAACCTAAGAGGATAAGGGTAAAAAGAGGGTCTCCGGCCATCTCGCCGCACATCCCCACCCAGATTTTAGCCTTATGGCCGATATCAATAATGCTTTTTATCAGCCGCAGGATCCCCGGATGCGCCGGCTCATACAGATAAGCCACCTTTTCATTACTGCGGTCAACGGCAATAGAATACTGAATGAGGTCATTAGTGCCGATACTGAAGAAATCAACTTCCTTTGCCAGGATGTCCGCGGTCATCGCCGCAGAAGGAACCTCAATCATTGCCCCTAATTCAATAGATTCGTCAAAAGGCATACCGCTTGAACGCAGCTCATCCTTGCATTCCTTAAGCAGGCCGTTTGCCTGACGCAGCTCCTCAATCCCTGAAATCATCGGATACATAAGTTTAAGCTTACCGTGCGCAGAAGCCCTCAAGACAGCCCTGAGCTGGGTTTTAAACATATCGGGCCTGGCTAAGCAAAACCTGATCGCCCGCCAGCCTAAAAACGGAGACATCTCACGGGGCACTTCTAAGTGAGACAAAAACTTATCTCCGCCTAAATCTAATGACCTGATGATAACAGGATACGGGTCAACCGCTTCGGTAACGAATTTATAGGCCATATAATGCTCTTCCTCTGATGGGATATCAGCGCGATTCATATAGAAAAATTCGGTGCGGTAAAGCCCGATGCCTTCTGCCCCGTGGTCTATAATAGAGGGAATCTCATCCGGAAGCTCTATATTGGCGGCAATCACCACCCGTTTCCCGTCAAGGGTAAGCGCGGGCTGGTCTTTTAAGAGAATAAAGCGCTTGGTGATATTTCTTAAGGCAGCTTCTTCCTTACGATACTCTTCTAAGGTTTCGCTCTCTGGATTGACAAACACCAGCCCGTTTGCGCCATCGACAATTAAGATATCTCCGGTCTTTATCTTAAAGGTGGCAAGCTCAAGCCCCACCACCGCCGGTATTTCCATTGACTTTGCCATAATTGCGGTATGCGAGGTCTTGCCGCCGATATTGGTGACAAAAGCCATGATATCTTTCTTATGCATTGATGCGGTATCCGAGGGCGATAGATCGTGGGAAACCAGAATCATCTTTTCCTGAAAGTCCTCAAAATGCTTCGCGCTCTTGCCCAACAGATTGCGCAGCACGCGCCTTCCGACATCGTTAATATCGCTGACTCTCTCTTTGAGATATTCGTCTTCAATTTTAAGGAATACCTGAACGTATTTTTTTAAAACATCCTGAAAAATGTAAGCGGCAATGAGTTTTTCTTTTTTAAGCCGCGAAATCACCTCCTCAATGATGGTGCGGTCTTCCAGGACCAAAAGATGGGCGTCAAAAATCTCAGCTTCGGTCTGGCCCATGTCATTGGCAATCTTTTTCTGTAAATCCAGAATTTCGCGCCGGGTCTTAATCAACGCCTCTTCAAAAAGCTGGATTTGAACAGCTATCTGCTCGTCGGCTATTCCTTGCTTAGGGATAACAAACTCTTCCTTAGTCCATAGATAGGCCGGCCCCATCGCTATACCGCCTGAGGCGGGTATTCCTTTTAACTGGAGCATCTCTTTGCCTTCCCTTCGCTTGTATGTTTTACCTGCCCCCCGCTATGGGGGGCCTGTCCCCCTCGGTGGGCTTCTGTCCTTGCCTTAAGAGAAGCGTCTTGCGCTTTATGTTTTTGTTCAGTTTCCTCAACCGTTACAATTTTTTCAAGCTCTAAGAGAGCCTGGTGGGCATCTTTTCCCGTAGCAATAATGGTTATGCTGCTGTCCTTTTCCGCCGCCAGGGTAAGGATGCCCATTATTGACTTACCATTAACCTCTAGATCATCCTTGACTACGGTTACCTCAGAATCAAACTTATTGGCAATCTGGACAAATAAAGCCGCGGGCCGGGCATGCAGGCCCTGCTTATTCCTTACCACAAGTTTTTTCTTTATGGTAACCATCAAGTTAAACTATTGCCCTCTAACTAAAAATTCTCCTGAACTAACCCCATAACAATCCGCGCTAATTTCGCAGAATCATGCCGGACATAATCCTTTACGTTAACAATATCATCCTCAATCACCCGATAGCCTGCCTGCCTGAGCTTTTGAAGGTCAACGTTTACCGGGTAGGAGTTCTCGAAGCTATATTTCTCTAATAATTCCTTGGGAATCTTCGCGGAGTTGACAATACAGGAATCAATGATTTTTGGCGAACTATGTTCAATAATGGCCTGTATATGGTCAAAGGCGCTATAACCTTCGGTCTCACCGGCCTGAGTCATCACATTGCAAATATATATCTTTAAGGCAGAACTCGCTGCAATTGCTCGCTCAAGCTCTTTAATCAAAAGATTGGGGATAATGCTGGTATATAAACTTCCGGGCCCCAGGATAATGACCTGGGCCTCGGTAATTGCCTTCAGCGCGTCAGGAGTTGCGCAGGCTTCTTGCGGCTTTAGAAAGACGCGCGCAATGGGGCGTTTGCTTTTGGGAATCGCGGCCTCGCCTTCAATGGTTGAGCCGTCCTTATAGCGGGCGCCCAAAGAGACATTGTTTAATGTTGAGGGTATCACCTGTCCCCGTATAGCCAGAACCCTGCTTGATTCCTTCACTGCTTTTTCAAAATCCCCGGTCAGTTTGGTCATTACGGTGATAAACAAATTGCCAAAGCTATGTCCTGACAGTTCACTTGAAGAATCAAAACGAAACTGAAATAATTCCTGCATCAGGCTGGGAGCATCAGCCAAAGCCACTAAGCAGTTGCGGATGTCTCCGGGCGGAAGAATGTCAAACTGCTGCCTGAGCCTGCCGGATGAACCGCCATCATCAGCCACGGTAACGATAGCAGAGGTATTTGAGGTATATTCTTTTAACCCCTGAAGTAAAACCGATAATCCTGTCCCGCCGCCAATGGCAACTATTCGCGGCCCCTTTTCCAGATAGCGCTTGCGATAAATAATATCCACAAGCTCTTTCTCGCCCTGCGGCAGGAATACGGCGATAAACGAGCCTAACATATTCCGCAAGCCAAGAATACCCAGGAATACGCCTACCATTATGGCCAGGATGCAGATGGCCCGGTTTAAAAAGCTTACTTCAATAAGAAAACGCGCCATACCAAAGGTAGTCAGCAGAACCGCGAAGGCAAAAAGGATTAGCCAGCGCTTAACCCGCATTCCCGGATAAAGCCACTTAATTACCCGTAAAAAAATATTAGAATCTCTTTTCATCTTAACTTAGGCACTTTCACGAATTGCATCACATTAAATGAGGCAACAGGTTCATATCTTCTTTTCGTCTTCCTGCACAATGACTTTCAGGATTGACTTTTCGTCTTTGCATTCCTTCAGGCTATCCCGGAAATATTTATCTTTGAGCAGGCGGGAAATCCTTGCTAAGGCTTTCAGATGCGGGCCGGCTGAATCAATCGGAGCAATGAGTAAAAAGAATATATAGACCTTTTCACCGTCTAAAGAATCAAAGTCAACCCCGTTTTGCGACAGTCCGAAACTGGCAATTAATTTATTTACGCATTCTGACTTGGTATGCGGAATTCCTACGCCCTGGCCAATCGCGGTTGAACCCAGGGCCTCCCGGGCCATAAGCTGTTCAATAAGTTTATTGCGGTATTTCTTATCTATTTCCTCACTGGCAATTAAAAGATCAACCAGCTCCCGGATAACGTCTTCTTTCTTTGTGGATTTGATATCCGCGCCTATTGCCTTCTTAGACAGAAAATCCATTATCTTCATACCCCAATTCCTCCTTCTCTAAGTAACATTTATGAAAACTAAAGATTATGTTCTGTTCATAGCATAGCAGGAAATTATATGCTTCCCCCCTTGTTTTGTTTTGCTTCGCTCAACAAAACAAAGCAGGGGGACTGCGAAAAATCTGTCAAAGTTTCTATCAGAAGGACAGATTTTTCTTGACTGACGCATTTCTTAAGCGGGAGGCGGGATTCGAACCCGTGACATCAACCTTGGCAAGGTTGCGCTCTACCAACTGAGCTACTCCCGCAGCGCTTTATTCCAACCCTTAGCTCTTAATTCTTAGTTCTTAATTCTGCTTTATGCGGACGGAGGGAGTTGAACCCCCAAGGGTTTCCCCATATGGTCCTAAGCCATACGCGTATGCCAATTCCGCCACGTCCGCATATTGGCTGGCGACGGGTTCTCGTCACTAAGGGTAAAAATGTAAAATGAGCCGCCCGTGACTACGAACACGTCGCTCCTCGCTTCACTCGTCGCTCCCCAAAGGGGCTCTGCCCCTATGGCGTCCCGCCTGCGGCGGGACTGTTACCCCGACAACGCGGGGGAAATGCTTCCCCCGCACCCCCTGGTGTTCTCGTCACTGGGGAGAAATGTAAAATGAGCCGCCCGTGACTCGAACACGGCACACTCGGCTTAAAAAGCCGATGCTCTACCAGATGAGCTAGCGGCCCGTAAGTGAGGGCACGATTTACGGAAAGCCAGGGGCTTGAACGTAAATCGTATGCCCGAACTTATCCCCCCTTGATTTTGTGCAAAAAACGCACAAAATCAAGGGGGGATTAATTCGCCCCGCCAACGGCGGGGCTCATTAATACTCTGCCAGTTCTTTTTCCTTCGCTGCCAGGGCCTGGTCAACCTTTTGAATATGCGAATCCACTATTTTCTGCAGGCTATCATGGCCCTTAAACTTTTCATCCTCGGGAATCAGCTTATCCTTTTCTAATTTATCAATCGCCTCTTTTGCGTCCCGGCGAATAGTTCTTAAAGAAATCCTTCCTTCCTCAGCCATTTTCTTAACCACCTTAGATAACTCTTCGCGCCTTTCTTTAGATAGCTGGGGTATGGAAAGCCTGACCACCTTCTTGTCATTTGCAGGAGTAATACCCAGGTTTGATTTTAAAACTGCCTTTTCTATCTCCGGGATAGCCGCGGTATCCCAGGGCTGAATGAGAATTAAGCGGGCATCCGGAATAGTTATGGAAGCCAATTGTTTTAAGAGCATCGGCGTGCCGTAATAATCAATTCTTAATCCTTCTACCATACTAGGATTTGCCCTGCCGGTTGAAATCTCATGAAATTCCCGCTGCATCGACTCAAAGGCCTTTTTCATCTTTTCTTCTGTTTCCCTGAGGATATCCTTTAGTGCCATATCTTCACCATCCTGTGTTATTTAACAACCGTGCCGATCTTTTCGCCCATCACCACCCTGCGGATATTGCCTTCCTGCGTCAAATTAAAGATTATGATGGGTAACTGATTTTCCATGCACAGAGTAATTGCGGTTGAATCCATTATCTTTAAACCCTTTTTTACTACATCTATATATTTAACTGAAGAGAACTTCCTCGCTTCTTTAAACTTAAATGGATCCGCAGTATAAACTCCGTCAACCTTGGTGGCTTTTAGAACTATCTGGGCATTTATCTCTTTTGCCCTCAGGGCGGCTGTGGTATCAGTGGTAAAATAGGGATTACCGGTCCCCCCTACAAAAATAACTGCCCTTCCTTTTTCTAAGTGGCGCATTGCCCGCCTCCTGATATAGAGCTCTGCTACCTGGCGAATTTCAATTGCGCTCATTACCCGCGTGGGAACGCCCATCTTCTCCAGCGCATCCTGAAGGGCCAGACCATTAATTACCGTAGCCAGCATTCCCATATAATCCGCCACCGAACGGTCCATATCTAAGCCCTTTGCCTCAACATTCTCCTGGCCGCGGAAGATATTACCGCCGCCTAAAACAATGGCAATCTCAACCCCTGAGTCCTTGACTTCTTTTATCTGCTTAGCAATGGAAAAAAGCGTCCCCTGGTCAATGCCGTGGCGGTGCGGCCCCTGAAGGGCTTCACCGCTCAACTTAAGCACGATACGTTTATAGATAGGCCTGTCAGATTTTTTTTCCATAATATCGTTTGCCCCGTTCAAAACTACAGGACAACCTCCAAAGAGAAAGAGGTTTTGAACGGGGTTTGCCTATTGCCCAAGCTGAAAGCGCACAAAACGCCTGACGACAATATTCTCTCCGACCTTTGCCGCTATTGAATTTAAGTAATCCTTTATCGTAAGCGAGGAATCCTTAACAAAAGGCTGCTCCATAAGGCAGGACGCTTTGCAAAAGGCCTCCGGGTCGGCCTGTTCTTTAAGTATGTCCTGAGGAATGTCTTCCCGCTTGATATAGTGAGGATTCATTGCCGCAATATGCAGCGCCGCATCAGAGGAAAATCTTATGAACTCTTCATTCCGGGATACGAAATCGGTTTCAGAATTTACCTCAAGCAAGACGCCGATTTTATGGTCAAAATGAACATATGAGGCAATCCTGCCGGCCCTGGTAACTCTATCCGATTTTTTGGCAGCAAGCTCAAGCCCTCTTTTTTTGAGCAGCTCCGCGGCCTTGATTATATCGCCTTTGGAATCCTCTAAGGCCTTGCGGCAATCAGATATGCCCAGAGAAGTTGCCTCGCGCAGCTTTTTTATTTGTTCTA
>Ga0155962_156_pt1 | contig 6737 bp, 6 predicted proteins | sample RifCSPlowO2_02_FD_107616 | JGI IMG/M metagenome (GOLD analysis project Ga0155962, IMG submission 107616) | Omnitrophica WOR_2 bacterium RIFCSPLOWO2_02_FULL_45_28
GGCTATTGATATGGTAGGCGCGATTCTGGACTTCATCTTTATCCAGATTGCCCAGTATTCAGAAGACGCCCTGATTATCAAAACGAATTTAAAGGTGAGCGACGTAAACCTGGAGGGCCTATTTCTATTCTTTCCTTCCAGCGAATCCCTGACCAGGATTTTTACAACGTTAGGGCTTAACGAAAAGGAGGCCAGTAATGGCGGCTAAAGAAAAACAGAAGGAATACCAGTTGGTCGTCTTTGCAATCGGAGATGAAGAATTTGGGGTAGACATCAGCCAGGTAAGGGAGATTGTCAGGCTCATCGCGATTACCTACCTGCCAAAGGCTCCTGCCTTTATTGAGGGGGTGGTCAATCTCAGGGGCCAGGTGGTTGCGGTTATTGATTTGGCAAAACGGCTTAACATTCCTTCTAAACCCAGGGGAGATAACACCCGCATCATCATTGTAGAGATCGAAGGGCTGACTATGGGTATGGTTGTGGATTCGGTCTCTGAGGTCTTACGTTTATCTTCGGAAAACGTAGAGGGGGTCCCTTCGGTGATTGAAACCGAAGTTCAGGAACACTTCATCTCCGGCGTAGGCAAACTCCAGGACAGGCTGCTTGTGCTTTTGGATTTAAAGAAAATCCTCACTCCTGATGAAATTCAGCATATTGAAAAAACAGTAGTTAACCAGAAGACCGAATGAATCAGCTAATTTCTTCTTCAGTTAAATAGCAAGCCGGGTCTTCCTGCCAGATGTCATTATAGACTGCCTGGGCCCTCACGCGGAAATTCCCATTACAGATGTCTAAAAACTTGCACCGGGCGCAGCGGCCTTTCAGGCGGGGTTTTCTATTTTTCAAGCTTTGCATAAGCTTATCTTGCGTATCTAACCAGAGCTTGCCAAAATCCCTTTCCCGCACATTCCCGAAGGAATAACTCTGCCAGAACTGGTCCGCATGCACAAAACCTGTGTTATCAATATTGGCTATGCCGATGCCGGAACTATTGCCCGCATTAAACCTAAGAAGCCTCAGGATTTCTTTTGCCCTCTGAGGATTTTGTTTTTTTGTTTTTAGATAAATATAAACTCCGTCGGCGTGATTGTCAACAGTGAGGACTTCTTTCTGAAGGCCTTTTCTATTCAGCTCCGATACCCAATCGCAGATAGCATCAATACAGCGGCGCATTTGTATGTGGCTTAGGTCATCCTGAGCCATTGAGCTTCCTCTGCCGGCATAGACCAGATGGTAAAAACAGGCCCGGCTGATGTTTTCTTCTTCTATGAGTTTAAAGAGTAAACCCAAATCGGGATAATTATGCCGGCTGATGGTAAATCGCAACCCCACCTTTTGGCCTGCCCCGACAAGATTCCTTATCCCTGCCAGCGCCAGATTAAAAGCGCCTTTTTTGCCGCGAAAAGAATCGTTACGCAAGCCAATGCCATCTAAGCTTACCCCCACGTAATCAATGCGCTGTTCCTTAATCCAGCCGGCTAATTTCTTAGTAATCAAAGTGCCATTGGTAGAAAGCACTGTTCTTAAGCCCAAATCCTTGGCAAAGCTATTCAACTGGAAGAGGTCTCTTCTTAAAAGAGGCTCGCCCCCGGAAAAAAGCAGAACCGGAACCTTAAACCTGGCTAAACTCGCAAGCATCTTCTTTGCCTCGGCGGTGGTGAGCTCATTCGGATATCTTTTGTTAGAAGAATCGGAATAGCAGTGGATGCAGGAGAGATTGCAAGTGCGCGTGGCATTCCAGACCACAATAGGCCTGCGCTGTAATGGGCGGGTTAATCCTTCTTTATACCTTAGCTCATCACCGTATGATGAGAAATTACATAATAATTTAGTAAGATTGATCATGATAATAGGTTACAATTGCCCGGGTTAATCCTTCAAAAGTATAACTCCTGGCTTGGATATCCGGCTTTAATCCTAACCGTTTGAGTTGCCCGGAAGTTATTGGCCCGATACTTGCAAGAAGCGGCTTTTTGATTAGCTTTTGAAATGCCCTTACAGAAAAAATTTGGAAAAAATTTCGCACGCAGGAGGAACTGGTGAAGATAATCACGTCAAAATCCTTAAAGCCGCGGGCCGCAGGTCTCACCTGTCCCGGCCGAAATGTCCCGAGGTAATCTCGGTAGCGCAGCGACGGAGCGGCTTGCGTTATTACTGCCTTGTAAGCCGGAACTACTGTGACCTTTGCCCCCTTTTCTCTTAAACCGAGCGGCAAAACATCTCTTGCTTCTTGAGCGCGGATAATGAGAATATTTTGACCTTTGATTTTTATTTTCTTAAAACACTCAATGAGCCCTTCCTGACAGTACTGCGCCGGCTCAAGGTCCGCGCTTAGGCCAATGGCTTCCAGAGCCATTTTTGTCCTTGGCCCGATTGCCGCTATTTTAATCCCGCTTAAGCTCCGGGCATCCTTTCTTAAATGAGCAAGCCTTTGTTTAAAGAAATTCACGCCGTTTTGACTGGTAAAGATGAGCCAATGAAAGTCCTTAATTTGCTTTATTGAAGCATCCAGCGCGCGGTAATCATCAAGCGGCTTAACTGCCAGGACTGGAAATTGGACACTGAAAGCGCCCCGCGCTTCCAGGAGCTCGCTAAGTGAGTTTTCGCCTTCGGCAGGGCGGGTGAGCAGGATTCTTTTTCCAAAGAGAGGTTTTGATTCAAACCAATTGAGTTTTTTTCTTAAATCTACAACCTCGCCCACTACGAGTATGCTCGGCGGCTTAAAACCCGCCGCCTTTGCCTTTTCAGATATTGCGGCTAAATCCGCAGTCAGGCTTTTTTGTTCTGGATAAGTCCCCCGTTGAATCAAACAGCACGGTGTATGTTTTGGCCTTCCTGCGGAGAGCAGATTCTTAACCACCCGCGAAAGATTCTCTACGCCCATAAGAAATACCAGAGTGCCTAACCCCTTGGCTATCTTTTCCCAATATATATGAGTGTCTTCTTTTTCCGGCTCCTCGTGGCCGGTGAAAATACCGACGGATGAGGTATAATCTCTATGCGTAAGGGGTATGCCGGCGTATGCCGGCACGGCTGTTGCGCTTGATACTCCCGGGACCACCTCAAAAGCAATCTTGTGCCTGGCTAAGAACAGGGCCTCTTCAGCGCCCCTTCCAAATAAAAAGGGATCCCCGCATTTAAGCCTGATAACCGTTTTGCCTTGTTTTGCTTTTTTAACCAATAAGCGGTTGATTTCATCCTGCTTGAGGATGTGCCTGCGGGAAGATTTTCCCGCATAAATAATCTCCGCTCCTTGTGGAACATATCCAAGTAATCGGGGGCTGACTAAGCGGTCGTAAATAACCACCTCGGCTTGCTGTAGACATCTAATCCCTTTGAGGGTAATTAAGTCAGGGCTGCCCGGGCCCGCGCCTACCAGATAAACCTTGCCCTTATTTCTCATTCCTTGTCAACCTCTTTCAGAAGTTCTCCGGCGCCTCTTCTTGAGAACTCCTGAGCCATTTGTTTTCCCAGGGCCTCTGCTTGAAAAAGCAGAAGCCCTGGAGCCTCTGCTTTTTCAAGCGGCGCTCTTCTCTCTAAACGTATTAATCTTTTACCGTCGGGGCTGGCAACAACTGCCTCAAGATGAATTTGCGTATCTTTAATTTCTGCCAAAGCGCCCAGCGGGAGCCTGCAGCCGGCGCCTAATGCTTCAAGAAATGCCCTTTCACAGCTTACGCAAAGAAAGCTTTTGCGGTCATTGAGTCCTGCGGCCAGAGCCTTGATTTCTCTATCGCCCTGTCTTATTTCTATTCCCAGGGCGCCCTGTCCCGGGGCAGGCAGCATAAGCTTAGTGGGGATGATTTGTTGGCCTGGTATCTCTGAAAGGAAGGGCGGGGCGGAGAGATTCTTAAGGCCTAACCTTTTAATTCCTGCCAGAGCTACGACGATAGCGTCAAAGCCGCCGATTTTCAATTTTTCAAGCCGCGTATTCAAGTTTCCTCTTAGATTTTCTACTTGTAAATCAGGACGCCAATATAAGAGCTGGGCCTTTCTGCGTAAACTGCTTGTTCCAATATGCGCGCCTTTTTTTAAGGCCATCGCCGCCTGCCTGCCGGACAGGCGGGAAGGCGATTTTCTTGCTTTTGGCAGGATTGCCTTACTGTCTCTAAAAATGATGCAGTCGCGAGGATCCATCCTTTCAGTTACCGCTGCCAATTCTAGGCCCTCAGGCAATCTGCAAGGTAAATCTTTTAAGCTATGCACAGCCAAATCTATTTTACCGGTAAGTAAAGCTTCTTCAATTTCCTTGACAAAGATGCCGACATCTTTGTCAAGGATACCGGTGTCCCGGCGCTGCCAGTTACGATGTTTATCGCCGAAGGTAACGAGCTTTTTGAGAGAAAAAGAATGCTGCGGAAATTTTCCTTTCAATAACGCGCTAACCTCTTTTGCCTGGGCAAGCGAGAGCGGACTTGCCCGGGCGCCGATAATTATTTTTTTCTTAAGCATTTTACGGGAAATTTCTGTACTGAAGGGAAAATTGCGGGGGTGGAGAGCTAAAAATGTCAAGGGAATCCGCATATCGGGCAATAATCTGTTCGGCTTTTTGGGCCTCGGCTTGCCTTTCTTTAAGATTGGCATCACAGACGCAGGTTAAGTCATCAATGTTATAGAGGTGGATATTTCTTATTCCGGCTGCATCAGGCGAGATATTGCGGGGAAGGCCCAGATCAATGAGAAAAAGCAGGCGATTGTTTCTCTGGCGCATAATTTCTTGAATGCGTTCTTTATTAAGGATATAGTGGGGCGCTGCAGTTGATGAAATAATAATATCGGCATCCCGGATATGTTCATAAATTCTTTCAAATTTAATCGCCACCCCGCCGAACAACTTTGCCAATTCCTGCGCTTTAAGAAAGGTGCGGTTTGCCACCAGGATCGTCTTTGCCCCCTTCCTGTGAAGATTCGTAAGCGCAAGCTCAGCTATCTTGCCTGCGCCGATGATCAGGATGGTCTGGTTCTTAAGGCCCTTAAAGGCCCTTTGAGCTAATTTAATTGCCGCTGAACTGATGGAGACCGCGCCTTTTCCTATCTGGGTTTCCACGCGGACTTTTTTGCCTACTCTGATCGCCTGCGCAAAAATTTTGCCGAGGATATTTCCCGCGCATTTTGCTTCTTTTGCCTTTCTATAGGCATCCTTTACCTGGCCAAAAATCTGTGTTTCCCCCACCACCATTGAATCTAAGGAAGAGGCCACCCTGAAGAGGTGTTTCAGCGCATCCATACCGCAGAAAGAATAAAGATGCTTTTTGAAATACTCTGGCTCAACGCGATGAAAATCACTGATGAATCTCTCTATGGACCGAAAACCTTCCCGGGCGTCAATGACGCTCGCATAAATCTCAACCCGGTTACAGGTAGATAAAATCAAATTCTCCTGAATGGCATCGCGTTGCTTGAGCAAAGAGAGGGCGCTGGCGAGATTTTGATGAGAGAAAGAGACCCTTTCCCTTACTTCAATGGGAGCGCTTTTATGATTTAAACCAACAACCTGGATGGACATCGCTTGAGTTCTTTTGAGTTCATAGAGTTCATAGAGTTTTAACTCAAGAACTCAAATGAACTCTATGAACTTTATTATTTATCTTTTCTTCAATATCGTTAAGCAGCATTTCTAAGTATGCTCTCATTCGGGATTTGTTTCCTGTCAGAGATTCGGGAATCTGAATGTTAACTAAGCGTTTAAAGAGCTTTGCCCTCAAGGCCTGGCTGGGGTATTTACTTTTTAACCTGCCCCGAATGTCTTCTAATAAACGTAAAAGCTTCGCATAACGGGGAACAATGGACTTGCAGAGCTCTATTCTCAGGCCTCTACTTAAGCCGGGCGCCTTGCCGCTGGTGGAGATACTGATAATTAAATCGCCCCGGGTTATGCTTGAGGGAACAATAAAGTTACTCAAACGCGGCGCATCAACAACGTTAGTAAGCATACCAATGGCTTGCGCATCGTAAGCTACTCTCCGGTTTATCTTCTCGTCAGAGGTTGCGGCAATAACTAAGAATGCGCCCTGAAGATATTTTTCCTGATAATGCGATTTTACATAAACAATGCTTTTTTTTCTTTTAAGCTGTTCTAAACCTTTGGTTAAATCCGGGCTGATTACCCAGACGCGCGCTTTTGCTTTAAGTAAAGAATTAACCTTGCGCCGGGCCACGCTGCCTCCTCCTGCAACCACGCACTTTTTGCCTTTGAGGTCAAGAAGGAGGGGGTAGTATTTCATAGCATTACCGTCATTGCGGGCCCCGCTGTTAGCGGGGCGAAGCAATCCATACTTTGAGATGCTTTGCTATCGCTGGCAATGACAATACAACAAGATTTACTGCGTTTGTAATAATTATCCCTGCTTTATCTTAAACTTAGTTACTAAGTTCTTAAGGGATACTGCGAGGTTAGAGAGCTCCTGGGCAGAGGCAGACATCTCCTGCATTGAAGCGGTCTGCTCTTCGGTTGAGGAAGAGACCTCCTCAGCGGTAGAAGCGGATTCCTTGGCGATGTTGGAGACATCGGTAACTGCTTTAGTAACCTCTTCGTTGTCTTTGACCTGCTGGAGTAAAGATGAGGAGATTTGATTCGCCAGGGCATTTACCTCCTGGACTGATTTGTTTATCTCGCCTAACATATCCATAATCCTGGAAACCTCAGCCCTTCCTTCCTGAACCTCCTTGGATGAGGTCTGGATGGAGCTGACTGCCTCCTGGGTTTCGGACTGGATGCTCTTGATCAGCTTGCTGAT
>Ga0155962_143_pt1 | contig 6637 bp, 9 predicted proteins | sample RifCSPlowO2_02_FD_107616 | JGI IMG/M metagenome (GOLD analysis project Ga0155962, IMG submission 107616) | Omnitrophica WOR_2 bacterium RIFCSPLOWO2_02_FULL_45_28
TAATCCCGCGGCAACCACCGCGACGCTGGATACCAGATCCCCGATTTCGTGCAAAAAGGCGCTGCGCACATTCAAATCATGGTGGCTTATTCTGGCTAAAAGATAAGTGCTGAAGCCGTTAATCAGCAAACCGAAACCCGCCACAAAGAGCATCTCCCCGACCTTTATCTTCTGGGGAGAGATAAATCTCAAGACCGCCTCATAAACCAGATAGGCGGATATAAAAATCAGCGCTATCCCGTTGACAAACGCTGCCAGGATTTCTGCCCGATAAAATCCATAGGTGCGCTTCTTAGTGACCGGGCGCATAGCGAGCAATATGGCAAAATAGCTCATCCCCAGGGCAAATAAGTGGGTAAGCATATGCCAGGCATCGGAAATAAGCGCTAAGCTGTTGGAGAGAAAACCTCCCAGGAATTCAAAAAGCATGCCTACGGCTGTTAAGCTCAGGGCAAGCCTCAATCGCGAAAGCTTATTGATTCTATGCTGGTGGTGATGAATAACGGTCATAATTTAGGCAGGCTCATAAGCCGGGTTCTGTTATTTATGGACATTCCTCTAGATTCCGATGTTGCCATCGGAACTCAAGCAGTCTACCCATCCCGATTCAATTACTACAAAAGTAGTTTTGTCAGAGCGGGCCACTCTCATCAATCGGGACCTATTTGACCTTTCTCCGCGCAGAGATTGCCTCGTTTCACATCCCCCGCCTCTGGCGGGGTACTCGTCTCTGTGGCTCTTATCCTATCCCGCACCTTTCGGGATGCCCTGATATTCTCAGGGTGCGCTGCCCTCCGGAGCCCGGACTTTCCTCCCCCCCTGATTCGTTTTGCATTCGCCTGTCTACCAGGCAGGCAAAAGCGAATCAAAACGGGGGGGCGTCCAGCTAAGCCTGCCTTCTAATCTTTGCTTCTTTAACCGCCTGATTTGCTAATTTATCCGCCCCGCAATTACGCTCGCGGCTTATGTGATGAATCTCAAATGAGCCGAAGCCGCCGGTTAAATGTTTTACCTGCTCAAAGAGCGGCTTTAAATTTTCGTGCTTGACTCTATATTCGCCTTTTATTTGTTTAGAAAGCAATTCGCTGTCCGTCCAAACCCTTATTTTATCCACCCGTAAAATCAGCGCTTCCTGCAAAGCATAGATAAGCGCGCTATATTCAGCGACGTTATTGGTTTTATTGCCGATAAATCTGGATATGTTTTTAAGCGCCCGGCCATCCTGGAGAATGACAACGCCAATTCCCGCCGGGCCGGGGTTACCCTTGGCCGCTCCGTCAATATAAATATCTAACTGCCTCAAAGGTCCTCTTCAAGATAGAGAATACGCGCGCAGGACTCGCAGGTAATCATCTTATCCTGCATCTTAATTTCGTTGACCACCTGGGGAGTAACCGCGATATAGCAGCCCTGACAGGAATAGTCCTTGATTTTAACCAATGCCAGGCCGCCGCGCCCTTTTAAAATCCGCTCATACGATGAAAAAATGTGTTTATCCAAAGAAGGAATGAGCTGACTGCGCTTGGCAGTCAAATCGTTTATGGCCCATTCTATTTCTTTCAGCCGCTGGTCAATTTTTCTCTTTTCTTCTTTAAACTTATTTTCTTCTTCGGCTAAACGGGTTTTCTCCCCAACCGCCTCGGCCGTAAGCGCATCCTGGCCGTCCATCATCTTTAGAATCTCTTCTTCTAAAAGAGAAGCATCAGTTTTTAAACCGGCGATTTGGCCTAACATTGCCTGATATTCTTTATTGGTTTTTAAAGATGCCAGCTGGGTATTGAGCTTCCTGATATTTTCCTCTTTGATAGCTAGCTCAAGCTCTTCTTCTTTACGTTTGACCGCCAGGGCCTTTTCTTTTTCCTCCAGGCTTTTTAAGGCTGCCTTTTTATCCTCAAAAATATTTTGCAATCGGGAAATCTCTGCGGGCAGCTCTTCTTTTTCTTTTAACAAAGCATAAATCTTGCTGTCCCTTTCCTGCATCTGGACCAAAATCCTTACCTGTTCTTTTATACTAACCGTCTCTGCCAATCTTTACCTCGCGATGTATCATTATGGGCGCAATAGGATTCGAACCTATGACCTCCACAATGTGAATGTGGCGCTCTAACCAGCTGAGCCATGCGCCCCGCTTAGTTCTGCTCTTTACCCCGTTAGAAAGCCCCATCCTTTCTAACGGGGTTTACTGGGCCCAGGAGGGGTCGAACCTCCGGCCAAGTGATTATGAGTCACCTGCTCTGCCACTGAGCTATGGGCCCGGATGCTCTATTACTTCTTTACTCTCAAAGAGTTGTGAAAAGTCAAAAACTTCCTCATTTTCTTTAGTTCGCTCTGGTGTCCAAAAAGTGTCCATTTGCCTGCTTAAATTAGCCACTGCCCGTTGTTTATGGTCAGGCGATAAATGGGAGTATCTAAGCGTCATTTCAAGCGATTTATGGCCTAACAATTCCCTTACGGTAGTCAAATCTACACCACTCATAACTAAATGGCTTGCAAATGTATGCCTTAGGTCATGAAAACGAAACTTTATGATACCAGATTTCTTTAGTGCTGTAAAGAAGGATTTTCTAACATTTGCGTAATTTTCTCCATTTGCATTACAGAATACATAAGGACTATCCGGATGCTTACGGACTGCAATTAAAGTCCTCCTAACCAATGGATTCATGGGCACTTCTCTTTTTTCTCCGCTCTTAGATTGTCTAATCTTTCATCTGGTACTTTTTTTAATGATTCTGCGGTCACACAGCCTGATAGAATTAATGTTAAACAAACCAAAAGCCATTTCTTTAACATTTTCTCACCCCCTAAATCATAATAAAAGCAACCACTTATTTATAGAATTATCCTTGGGTTTAATCTATGGAGAATCAAAAGCCCCTTCTTTAGTAAATGGATTACATCTTAATATTCTTATAGTAATTTTAACAAACGCTCTTAAGAAATTATATTTTTCAAAGTTATAATGGCGTATTCGGAACAACTCGGCTGAAACCTACACTTTGCTTTTAGGATTGGCGGACAATATATAATAATGCTTAGCGCAGATTCTTCAATCTAACAGGTAGGCGGTCTCCAAATAACCTTAAAAATGTCTACAAAAAATAACCCCGCTTGAGCCTTAATCGTCATTAAGGAAGTCAAGCGGGGAGCAAGTGTTCTCTCAATGTGTTAGTAACTTACTTTGTTTTATTATTTAGTTTAAGCGAGAAATTAAAATTTGGGTAATCAATAGTAATGGTGAAATTACTGAGGAAACTCTTTGCGCCAAGCAAGGGGACATAAAGGTTGGGCATAAAGTCTATCAGAACATCCTTAATCATAAAATCCTGTATGGTTAAACATATTGTATGCGAATAAGCCAGCGTTTTACCATTGCCTGTATTTATCTCTTTTAGGTAGCCAGCTTGTAGATTATGTCCAAGAAGGGGAGCGTATTGGGCTGGAAGAGCGCATTCATCAGCGCCCGTATCAATTAACCCGTAAACTTCGAGCTCCTTATTAGTGTGCGGATTTTTAATTATAACCGGCAACCACGGCCTTGGGATGTCGTTTGGCCCAAACTTTCTAAAAGGTATGTTTGTTATTTCCATTAATAAATTTGTACCATGTCTTTAAAGGGTACAAAGACCAATACGGGCTTAGCAACTCCTTTTTTTACAGCTTTTTCGTAAGCCTCCTGAGGAGTAATTCCGTCGCTAATAACAGTTGAATCTTCAAAACTTTTTAAAGCTACGTATCTGCCTTCATAGCCACTATCTTTTATTAATGTCTGAACCATTCTCATCACCTCCGCTTAATTATACATCAAAGCTTTTTAACTGCAAAGGAAAAAATAAACTTATCCCGGTGTCCAAAAAGTGTCCACTTAATATTAAAAATGGTTAAAAATCATTAAAACAGATTAAAACAAAAAGTTTGCGCAACCTCTTGAAGAATAATGTAGTTATAGGAATTACAAGGACTTATAAATACTGCTCTGGTCGGTTTATGAGTCACCTGCTCTACCGCTCAAGCTATGGGCCCGTCATCTGCTGCATTAAAACTCGGAAATTATATACTACTATGGGAAATTAGTTTTGGCAAGACAAAAGTTAGAGAATGCCCCGCCCAATAAATTTCATCGGATAAACTTTTTTCTAATTAATTGCAGGGAACGCTTATGTAACTTCTAAACAAGAAGGATGGCGATTTGTGAGCTTGGGGAAAGAGATGGTAACTCCACGACCTAAAGATTTTGCTATCTTAATTATAGTTTCAATAGTCAGATTTTTCTCCTCTCCAGTTTCGATTTGCGAGATAAACTGTTGAGAGACACCAAGCTTCTTTGCTAAATCAACCTGTCGAAGATGTTTTTCTTCTCTGAGCTCAGCGATTTTCTGCGCTAAGGCAACCTTCGCACACTCAAGCTCATATAGTCTTCTAAATTCGGGATCCTTTAGTTTTTCTTTTAAATCAATATCCACATTCTCTAATCTGGCTCTTTTCATCTGAATCTCCTCATAATTCAAGTCTTTCTATGTTAGTGCCGCAAGCTTCTGTCTCAATCTTTCTTTTTATGCACAACTTCAAATCACTTTCGGGAATTTTCTTTACGTGTTTTTTCATCGCATGGACTAATACCGCCCTATCGCGTAAGTAGAAGAAATAGAATATTCTATTATCCTTAGGCCGCAACTCATAGATTCCATCTTCCAGGTAATCTGCCATAGGCCTATGCAGATTATTCCCTTGCTTTTTCAGTTCTGTAATATATGCGTATACTTTTGCCTGTTCCTTCTGCGTCAAAGAATCTATAAATTCTTTTACCGGCTTGGCGCCGTATTTATCTACAAAATAATATACGCCTTTAAGTTTCTCTTCTCCCATTTAAAGTATACAAGATAAAACTTGTTTTGTCAAGATTATTTTTTTGACCGAATTGTGACTATAAATGGTACTAAATTATGCCAAATCTTATTAAGTCTTACGAAAGAAAATTTGCTCTAACTGTTTGATAAATATCGTAATTACAGCAAAATCAAGAGATTAGAAAAAGTGCCTAGTTCGCTTTATGAGTCACCTGCTCTGCCACTCAAGCTATGGGCCCGGAAAATTCATTGCCTATTTTCTCAAAAGTGAAATTTATAATAACAGATTTTTCAAGAGCTGTAAAGGAAAGATTTCTCAAATGGCAATGCTGCCAAAGGGATAAATCTTAATACAATTAAATGGTCGCTGTCCCTATTAAAAAATCTTGTTTAAGATGGGAAGATGGTTTATAATGTAGTTATGAAGGTAATGTTGACGCAAAAGCTCACTCAGAAGATGGCTCTGACCCCCCAGATGAGGCAGTCCATACATATCCTGCAACTGCCTCTACTTGAACTAAAAGCCTACATGGAACAGCAGTTAGAAGAAAATCCGGCATTAGAGGATATTCAGCAGAAGCCAGAGACTAAAGAGAGCTCCGCGGCGGACATAGAAATTGAGAAACTGGCAGAGTTAGCTGACCAAGACAGAAAAGACTTTGAAGATGATTTTGATAGCGGGCATAGCCAACAGGAATTGAAGAAAAAACATGACTATCTGGAAGGCCTGCTCACCAAACCGGTAACTTTGCAGGAGCATCTCCTCAGGCAATTAAGGCTGCAGCCGTTAAATGAGGCGGATTATAAAATCGGGGAGTTTATTATCGGCGAGGCCGACGAAAATGGTTATTTCCAGGGTGATTTAGAGGCGCTCGCGGAAAAATTAAAAGTCAGCTCCAGGGACGTTCAGAATATGCTTTCTCTTATCCAGACGTTTGAGCCTCCGGGCGTAGGGGCAAGGAATTTAAAGGAGTGCCTGCTCATCCAGCTTAACTCCGGAGGAAGGCATAATTCCCTGGCCTATCGGGTCGCGGAAAACCATCTAACTGATTTAGCCAAGCATAAGGTTGAATCAATTGCCAGGCAGCTAAAGGTTACCCCTGAAGCGGTAAAGTTAGCTTTAAAGGAAATCTCTTACTTAGAGCCCAAACCCGGGCGGGCTTTTTACCAATCAGAGGCCAGGCGGATTCTGCCGGACGTAATCGTAGAAAAGATGGGAGATGGCTATGAAATAACCGTCAATGGCCGGGAACTCCCTCCTCTTAAAATAAGCGCGCAATATAAAGGCCTGCTCAAGAAAAAGGATACCCCTGAAGAAGTCAAAAAATATTTAAAGGAGAGGCTGGGCTCGGCAATCTGGTTAATTAAAGCAGTAAGCCAGAGGCAGGAAACCATCCGCAGGGTCGCGGAATATATGGTTCAAAAGCAAAATGAATTCTTTGAATACGGGCACGGCCACCTTAAGCCGCTGACAATGAAGGAAGTTGCCGAAAAGGTGGAGCGCAATGAATCCACCATCAGCAGGGTCGTAAACAGTAAGTATATCCAGACCCCTTACGGCATATTTGCATTAAGTTATTTTTTTAGCGGTTCTTTCAGGACCGATACGGAAGGAGATATTTCCGCGGACACGGTAAAGACGCGGATTGCCTCGCTTATTGAGAGCGAGGACGGACAACATCCCTTAAGCGATGCCGGAATTGTCCATATTCTGCGCTCCCAGGGCCTTGGGGTGGCGCGGCGGACGATTGCCAAGTATCGGGAGGAATTAAAAATCCTCCCCTCTCATC
>Ga0155962_172_pt2 | contig 6592 bp, 7 predicted proteins | sample RifCSPlowO2_02_FD_107616 | JGI IMG/M metagenome (GOLD analysis project Ga0155962, IMG submission 107616) | Omnitrophica WOR_2 bacterium RIFCSPLOWO2_02_FULL_45_28
CATTCCCGCCCAGAATACCACGCCCGGCCCCTTAGAGCTGCAAATGTTCTTAAAGCAAATGGTTAGAGCCGGATGCGCTTACTGCATAATGGAGGTTTCTTCGCACAGCTTAGATCAGCAAAGGACTGCGGGTATAGATTTCAAAGCCGCTCTATTTACTAATCTGACTCATGACCATCTGGATTACCATCTCAATTTAGAAAACTATTTTTCTGCCAAAGCCAAGCTTTTCCGGGGGCTTAATAAAGACGCCTTTAGCATAATCAATGCTGATAGCCCTTATGCCGGGAGGCTTGCGACTATAGGCCTGGGGAAATTAATTACATATGGGATAGATTCAGAGTGCGATATCAGAGCGGAAAATTTAGCCTTAGATCTGGCAGGAAGCGAATTTATCCTGCATACGAAAAAGCGCAAGCCCTCCTCGGGGGGTAAGACGAAAATCAAAACCCGCCTTATCGGCAGGCACAATATCTCTAATCTATTAGCTGCTATTGCCTTTGCTTTGAGTCAAAAAATAGAATTAGCGCAGATTGTCCGCGCCGTAGAAAATTTTAACGGCGTCAAGGGAAGGTTGGAAAGGGTCAGAGCGCAAGAAAGAAATATTTCATTGATTATGCCCATACCCCTGACGCGCTGGCGAATGTCCTGGGAACCCTCAAGGCACTCTCAAAGGGTAAGCTGACGGTTGTCTTTGGAGCTGGAGGAGAGCGCGATGCTCTTAAGAGGCCGCTAATGGGAAAGCTCGCCGAGAAATATGCGGACAAGATTATTATCACTTCTGACAATCCACGCAGTGAAGAGCCGCAAAAAATTGCCGATGATATTACCTTGAAGATGCGCGGGGATAATTACAAGGTCATTTTAGACCGCAAAGAGGCAATTGCCTGCGCCTTATCCGCATCTTATGCCGGCGACACAGTGCTTATTGCCGGAAAAGGCCATGAGAATTACCAGATCCTCAAGGACAGGAAGATTGAATTTGACGATATGGCAGTGGTAAAACAACTCTTGCAACAGACATAGGGACGGTTCTCATAGAGCCATCCCTAAGATTTGCCTAGAGAACCATTCCTGATATGTGGAGTATAAGAGAAATATTGAAGGCAACAGCGGGCCGGCTTCTTGCCGGAAATCCCGATGTTCACATCACCGGAGTTTCTATAGATTCGCGCGCTATTAAAAAGGGCGACATTTTCATCTGCATAAAAGGAGAGCGTTTTGACGGCCACGATTTTATTCCCCAGGCAATAAAAAATGGCGCAGCAGCTATTTGTTTTTGCAGGGACAAAGCGGCAGTTTGTCAGGCGATTAAAATGCCGCGCAATGCAATCGCAGTTAGAGATACCATAGCCGCCTTAAGCGCGCTGGCCCATTACCATCGCAAACGTTTCTCTATACCGGTTATCGGCATAAGCGGAACAAACGGCAAGACCACTACCAAAGAGATGCTCGCTTCTCTATTAAGCTTTAGGTATAAGGTTCTCAAAAATGAAGGGACTCAGAATAATATCATTGGTTTATCATTGACCCTGCTTCGCCTGGATACAAGCCATGGAATCGTGGTCTTAGAATTAGGAACGAATCATTTTGGTGAGATAGGTGAGCTTTGCCGGATTTCCGCGCCCACAGTAGGGCTGATTACTAATATTGGCCCGGCGCACCTTGAATTTTTTGGCGATGAAAAGGGAGTGCTGAGAGAGAAATGGGAATTGATCAGGGGATTGGCTTTTCCCCGCATTGGAATTTTAAACGTTGACGATATCCGGCTCAAAGAAAAATTATCCCGCGCCGCCGGGGTTAGCTTTTTTACCTTTGCACTGACGAATAAAGCTGATTTTATGGCGCAGAGAATACTCCAGAAAGACGGAAAGATAAGTTTCTATATCAAAAATTATCCCCTTGAGCTAAAAACCGTTTCTAAGGTTAATGTCTATAATGCATTAAGCGCCTATGCTGCGGCAAGAATTTTTGGCATTGAGCATAACGTTATCATGAGTAAATTAAAGCATTTCCGCTTTCCTAAAGCCCGTTTCCAGAAGAAGAGGATAAGCGGCTTTTACGTAATTGATGATGCTTACAACGCAAATCCCGCATCAATGCATAATGCCATTGATGCCTTTAGTAATTTGAGAACCCGCGGAAGGAAAATTGCCATCATTGGCGATATGCTGGAATTAGGCCAAAAAGCAGGCCAGCTGCATAGGCAGGCCGGGGGAGCCTTGGGTGAATCAGCTATTGATATGATTATCGGAGTGGGAAGGTTAGCGCATATTGCCTGCGATGCGGCGCAGGCATGCGGCCTAAGTCGGAAAGTAATATATAAGTGTGATACAACTGATCAAGCCAGGGCTATTGCTATCTCTCTGCTTAAAAAAGGAGATTTTGTTTTACTGAAAGGTTCGCGGGCAATGAGGCTGGAGAAGATATTTAATTAACAGAGCACTATGCTTTATTATTTCCTCTATTCACTAAAAGATATCCATCCGTTTTTTAATATCTTCAAGTACATTACCTTCAGGGCGGTTCTGGCGGCAGCGAGCGCATTCCTTATCAGTATTATTTTTGGGCCTTTAGTAATCAGGAAACTCGCTCAATTTAAGATTGGACAACAGCTCAGGCCGCCTGAAGAATGCCTGGACTTATATAAACTACATAGCGCAAAAGCCGGCACTCCCACTATGGGAGGGATTTTGATATTGGCAAGTATATCGGCCGCTGTCTTGCTATGGGCCGACCTTAAAAATAGCTATATCCTTTTTACTCTCGTGGCAACCTTAGGCCTGGGCTTGATAGGTTTTCTTGACGATTACATCAAGCTTTCAAAAAAACGCTCCAGGGGACTGACGATTTCGGGAAAATTCATTCTTCAGGCAGGGATAGGCCTGCTAATAGGCTATTTTGCATCACTTGACCGGAATTTGGGCCCAAGGTTGGATGTGCCATTTTTTAAAAACATTATTCTGGATTTGGGCTTTTTTTACATTCCTTTTGTCGCCTTGGTGGTGGTCAGCTCATCCAATGCGGTAAATCTTACTGATGGTTTAGATGGCCTGGCAATCGGCTGCACAATTATGGTCGCGCTTACCTATGCTATTTTAAGCTATGTTTCAGGACACGCTGTATTTAGCAATTATTTGTTTATACCTTTTATTCCCGGAAGCGGCGAACTGACTGTTTTTTGCGCCAGCATCCTGGGCGCTTCTTTGGGTTTCTTATGGTTTAATTGTTTTCCGGCCAGTGTTTTTATGGGTGATATCGGTTCCTTATCTCTGGGGGGAGCCATCGGAACCATAGCGGTCTTCGTTAAGAAGGAGTTTTTACTTATCATTGTAGGGGGGATATTTGTCGTAGAGGCCTTATCGGTTATACTTCAGGTAGGGTCATTCCGCTTGAGGAAAGGAAAGAGAATATTCAAGGTTGCGCCCTTGCATCATCATTTTCAGGTTTTAGGATACCCGGAAAGCAAAATTATAGTGAGGTTCTGGATTGTGGGAATTATTCTGGCGGTATTAACCTTAGCCACCCTGAAGATACGATAGCGAAAACTCAAATTTCGTTTTACACTTTACGTTTACTTGACTATTGCTTCGTGAGATAAATTTTTCGTTACAGTGCACTATGAATGCCATGATTGGAGATTACAAAGGTAAGAAAGTAACCGTGGTGGGCTTAGCCAGGAGCGGATATGCGGCCGCGCGCCTATTAAAGGATATCGGCTCAGAGGTATATGTTACGGATAGCGCCGATAATGACCGGGTGAGAACCCTGGCTAAAGATTTGAAAAGGCAGGGTATCTACGTTGAAACCGGCAGGCATTCCCTTGATTTCATCAGGAATAAGGACCTGGTGGTGAGTTCTCCCGGAGTAAGCAATAAATCGCAAGCGTTTCTCTGGGCTGATCAATTGAAGATTCCGGTGATCAGCGAGATAGAGCTATCCTGGTCGCTTTGTCCGGCAACCGTTATTGCTATTAGCGGAACTAACGGTAAGACAACGGTAACTACCCTCCTCGGCAAAGTTTTGGAAGCAGCCGACAGGCGGGTATGGACCTTGGGCAACATAGGAAAACCCTTTGCGCAAGAAGTAATGAATATGAATAGCGATGATTTTGTTTCCCTGGAAGTCAGCTCTTTTCAATTAGAGAGAATTACTGCCTTTAAACCGAAGGTCTCGGCTATATTAAACTTTACCCGCGACCATTTGGATAGATACGGGGATATGTCCGAATATCTGGCGGCAAAAAAACGTATCTTTAGAAATCAGTCTCGCGACGATTACCTTGTTCTAAATTATGACCAGCCGATCTTAAGGAACCTCGCCAAAGAAAGCAAAGCCAAAGTAATTTTCTTTAGCGCAAGACTCCTGCCTGTCCGGCAGGCAGGCAAGACGCAAGACGCAAGACGCTGTCTAAATTCCAATCATTACGCAGTTATGGCTGTGGCTAAAATTTTTGCTGTCCCCGAAGCCCGCTGTATGGAGGCCTTCCGTAATTTTAAAGGAGTAGAACACCGCCTGGAACAGGTACGCACTATCAATGGCATAGAATTCATCAATGACTCAAAGGCAACTAATGTTGATTCTACTGTATGGGCTTTGCATACTATGCTTAAGCCAACTATCCTTATCGCCGGCGGCAGGGATAAAAATAGCGACTATCGCCTGATTTCGGATTTAATCAAACAAAAAGTTAAACTCATTATCTTGATCGGCGAGGCAAGAGAAAAAATCCGCACTGCCTTTAAGGGACTGCTGTCTATTGAGGAGGCCTCATCCCTTGAAGAAGCAACCCAGAAGAGTTTTCAACGCGCGCAGGAAGGCGACTGCATACTGCTTTCTCCCATGTGCGCCAGCTTTGATATGTTTTCAGATTATGAACACCGGGGAAGGGTGTTTAAAGAGATAGTCGGTAAGTTGGAATAATGCGTAAGCTCAGAATATCTCTCTCGATGATTGTTTTTACATTAATCGCCATTGGCATCGTGATGGTTTACAGTTCAACGGCGATCTATGCCTGGCAGAAATACAGCGATAGCGCTTATTTTCTTAAGCGGCATCTGTTCTTTATTTTTATCAGCGTTCTCTGTACCGCGTCGGTGATGTCTTTTGATTACCGCATCTTAAGTAAATATGCAAAAATACTAGTTTTGCTTTCTTTGTTTTTCTTGATCCTCCTGCAAATTCCCGGAGTCAGCCGTGAAATAGCCGGCGCAAAGAGGTGGTTTCGGCTGTTTCGGGGTTTGAGTTTTCAGCCCTCAGAATTTGCCAATTTGGCAGTGATTATCTATGCGGCTTCATTTCTTTCGCGCAAAGGGCTGGCCAGGATGGAACAGTTTAGCTTTGGCTTTCTGCCTGTGCTCGCAGTCTTAGGCATGGTGAACTTCTTAGTTTTGATTCAGCCGGATTTGGGAACAGTGGTTGCCCTGAGCATGGTTGTTTTCATTATGCTTTTTATTGCAGGAGCGCGCCTAAGGTATCTTAACTATATATTTCTATCAACCCTGCCTTTTTTGTACCTTTTGATTTTCAACGTTCCTTATCGCCGGGTGAGGATAATGGCCTTTTTAAATCCCTGGGCTGATTCCTTAGGTTCAGGATTTCAGCTTATTCAATCTCAGGTTGCCTTGGGCTGCGGCGGAATATTCGGAAGGGGCCTGGGTAAAAGCCTGCAGAAATTATTCTATCTGCCGGCGGCGCATACTGATTTTATATTTTCAATTCTCGGCGAAGAATTAGGCTTTTTTGCTACGGCAGCGGTGGTAGGTTTATTTATCCTTCTTTTTCTCTATGGCTGTAAGATTGCAAAATCCACGCGGGATACCTTTGGCGCTTTCTTAAGTTTAGGAATCATTTCGCTGCTTTCCTTAAAAGCGATCCTTAATATCGGTGTAAGTATCGGCATATTTCCCACAAAGGGCCTGCCGCTTCCTTTTATCAGCTACGGCGGTTCATCTTTAGTCGTGGATATGATTAGTTTCGGGCTTCTGCTTAATGTCGCCAGATTCGCGGTTGAGCCATGAACCGCCTAAAATTACTCATTGCCTCCGGAGCAAGCGCCGGGCACTTGTATCCGGCGCTTGCCTTTGCTGAAAAGCTGCGCGAGAAAGAAGCAAACCTGGATATTGCCTTTGTTTCTTCGCGGCGCGGCGGCATAGAAGAGAGCATTAGCGGGCGCGGATTCAGGCTATTTTTTATCTCCGTATTGCCATTTAGTTTCAAATCATTTAAGAAGTTCTTTCCTGCCTTTTTTAGTTTTATCAGGTCCTTTTTAGAGTCTTTCTTAATCATTGAAAAATTCAGGCCCGATGTTGTTGTAGGCTTTGGCTCTTATGTGAGTTTTCCCGTTCTCTTAGAGGCCGCCTTATTTAAGAAAGCAACCGTTATTCATGAGCAGAATGTTTCTTTAGGCCTTGCCAATAAGGGTTTAAGCTTCTTCGTTGATAAGGTAGCAGTGGGTTTTAAGCAAACAGAGAATTTCTATGCCAAGGCAACATTCACAGGCAATCCGTTAGGGAAATCTTTGCGTAAAGCAGGCAAAGATGAAGCCAGGCGTTTTTTCAATTTAGAAGATAAGTTTACCATTTTAACGGTT
>Ga0155962_131_pt1 | contig 6454 bp, 6 predicted proteins | sample RifCSPlowO2_02_FD_107616 | JGI IMG/M metagenome (GOLD analysis project Ga0155962, IMG submission 107616) | Omnitrophica WOR_2 bacterium RIFCSPLOWO2_02_FULL_45_28
GCTCTATTTCTACTTTAACAGGCGAAGAGCGGCCGGAATTCGGCAAGAAAGTTAATATTCTAAAAAATAACCTCATCCGGCTTCTGGAGGAAAAAACCCGATACCTCAAAGAACAAAAAGCCGCTTGCGCCTGCGGCCTTGATTGGACTCTGCCCGGGGTAATCCCGCAATCAGGCTCCCTGCATCCCATTACTCAAACTATCCAGGAGCTCTCCTCTATTTTTTCCAAAATGGGTTTTATAGTCGTAGAGGGCCCTGAGATTGAGACGGAGGAGAATAATTTTAGCGGATTAAATATTCCTCTGGAGCATCCCTCGCGGGATGCCTTTGATACGTTTTATCTAAAACCAGAAACCAGAAAAGGAAGATTCTTGCTGCGCAGCCACACCTCGCCGGTGCAGATACGGGTGATGAGGAAATACCGGCCGCCTCTGGCAGTGATTGTTCCGGGTAAAGTTTATCGTCCTGATGCGGTAGATGCCTCGCATTCCTTTATGTTCCATCAGCTGGAGGGTTTCTTAGTTGATGATGATGTCAAATTTTCTGACCTAAAGGGGATCCTGGCCGTATTCGTAAAAAAGCTTTTTGGCGAAGATACCAAAATGCGCTTCCGGCCGCATTTCTTTCCCTTTACCGAACCGTCGGCAGAGGTAGATATTTCTTGCATAATATGCAAGAGTAACCAGAAAAATAAATGCAGTGTCTGCGGCGGAAAAGGGTGGCTTGAAATTTTAGGATGCGGGATGATTCATCCTAATGTTTTCGCCAATGTCGGCTATCCCAGAGGTAAATATACCGGCTTTGCCTTTGGCATGGGCGTAGATAGGATTGCCATGCTCAAATACGGCATCAATGACATCCGGCTGTTTTATGAAAATGATTTAAGGTTTTTAAGGCAATTCTGATGAAAATCACCTACAACTGGCTCAAGGATTTTGTAGATATTTCGCTTAAACCGGAAGCGCTGGCTGAAAAACTGACCATGGCCGGCCTTGAGGTAACTGCTTTAGAGAAATTTGAAGACGACTATGTTTTTGAGATTGAGGTTACCTCTAACCGTCCGGATTGGCTGTCGGTAGCCGGCATTGCCAGGGAAGCGGCGGCAATTACAAAATCAAAAATCAAAAAATCCCTGCCTGCCGGCAGGCAGGAAAAATCAAAATCACAATTTAAAATTCAAAATCTCAAAAAAGAAACTACCCAATTTAAAATCAATATCACAGACAAAAATGCATGCCCCTTTTATTCGGCACGGATAATCAGAAATGTCAAAGTCAAGCCTTCGCCTTCCTGGCTGGTGAAACGGATTCAGGCAATAGGACTGCGCCCAATCAACAATATTGTAGATATCACCAATTATGTTTTGTTTACCACGGGTCAGCCCTTGCACGCCTTTGATTTGGATAAGCTCAAAGGTAAAGAGATTTCTGTGCGTTTTGCAAAAGACAGAGAAGAGATTTTGACTATCGATGGAATAGAGCGGAAATTAACGTCTGAGATTTTAGTTATTACTGATGAGAATAACCCGATAGCCATAGCCGGAATTATGGGCGGCAAAAAGAGCGAAGTAAATACAGCAACGCAGAATGTCCTTTTAGAGAGCGCCTATTTTTCACCAATAGTTACGCGCAGGGTGAGCCGTTTATCAGGATTATCGAGCGATTCATCTTATCGTTTTGAAAGGTCTGTGGATAAGGGCAATATAGTTAATGCTTCAAATTTTGCTTTGTCTTTAATTTTAGAAAATGCGGGTGGCGAAGCAGGTTCGCTGTATAAGCGCGGTTCGGATACGGTTTCCAAAAAGAGTATCAGCTTTACTATAGATAAAGCAAATAAGCTTATCGGACAGGATTTACCCACAACCAAAACAAAAGCTATTTTAAACGCTTTAGGATTTAAAATAAGTTCAGAGAAAAAAAATATTCTGAAAGTTAAAGTGCCGGATTTTCGCCAGGATATTAAATCCCAGGCAGATGTCACTGAGGAGCTTTGCCGTATCTATGGTTATGAAAATATACCTTTAACTCTGCCGGCGGTTAAGCCGGGCGGGATTCAGGAAGATGAGAGCTTAGCGATTGCTAAGAGAATAAGAGAGACATTGACTGCGCTGGGATTCAGCGAGGTTATTACTTATAGTTTATTCAGCGAGGAGAATTTAAAAAAGGCGGGCATTGCTTTAGAGAACGCCGCCTGCTTAGAAAATCCCTTAAGCGTTGAACAAAAAATATTAAGGCCTGCGCTTTTTGCCGGCCTGCTCAATACCTTAGGGCGCAATTTGGACTTGGGAAGCGAGCGCTGCGCATTCTTTGAAATCGGTGATTGCTTTAGCCGGACGAGCGAATTCAGCTCTTTGGGTTTGCTCGCAGATAAAGCGGACTTATTAGAGTTCAAGGGGAAATTAGAATTATTGCTTCAGAAATTAGGCGTCAGGGACTATAAGTTTCTTCCTTCATCAAGGCCATTTTTTCAAGAAGGCCGCTCGGCAGCGCTCATTATTGATCAGCAAGAGCTCGGCATAATCGGCCAGTTTAAAAAAGAGATTCTCCTTGCTTTTAAAATAGATAATAGAGAAGCGCTAGCCCTGGAATTGAATTTGGATAAGCTTAAAACCTACGTCAATTTTCAAAAAACATATCAGAACCTGCCGAAATATCCTTCGGTTACCCGGGATATCAGCCTGCTCGCAGAGGAAGGGCTCGCCTATCAAAATATCGCGCAAATAATCAGGGCTTGCGGCTTAGAGAATTTAGAGGCGGTCAGCTTTAAAGACCTCTATCGCTCTGCGGCAATCGGCAAAGGTAAAAAATCACTCACCATTTCCCTGGAATTCCGCTCTGCCAAGGGCACCCTTACCGACATAGAAGTCAAGTCGTATATGGATACCGTATTAGCACAGTTATGCCGGGAGGCAAATGTAGAGTTAAAAACCGCCGCGAGCATAGGTAGCAGTACTCCGTGACATAAATTTCTGTCACAATGTAGTAGCGAACTTGAAAAAAAGCTTGATTTTTAATAGATTAAGTGGTATACTTAAAACTGAAAAGAGGGCGTTACGGATTTTTTCCCTGCCGTGCGCGTCGGGACCAGAGCAGTTGTGAACCAACACTTTTTTAATGGGAGCTGAACTTTCTGAACAGCGTAGCTGTTAAGAAGAGGCCCCCACTTGAAAACAGGGTTCAAGCCAACGGTCTGACGGCATTGTGCGGGGATTTTTTTTAAATGAGCACGCAACTTATGGAGCCGCCGCTTTGCGGTGAGGTGAACATAAGTTGCTGTGCGAATTTATCCCCCCTGCTTTCTTGCGAAAGCAAGAAGGGGGGATAACAGTTATGAATACTAATTCAGTAGATTTGTTCTCCTCGCCAGGTAAATCAATAGACACTAAAGATCTTCCCCTGGCGGTGCGCATGCGGCCGAGGACATTAGAGGAGTTTGTGGGCCAGAGCCATATTATGGGCCCGGGTAAACTCTTGCGCCGGGCAATTGAATCAGACGGCTTGAGCTCGCTTATTTTATACGGGCCTCCGGGTTCAGGCAAAACCTCTCTTGCCTATTGCATCTCCTCGGTAACAAAATCCGATTTTGTTTCTATAAATGCCACGCTTTCCAATGTTGAGGAGCTGCGCAGGATTATTCTTAAAGCGCGGCAGCTTAAAAAAATCAGCGCTAAAAAGACCATTCTTTTTATTGATGAGCTCCATCGTTTTAACAAGGCCCAGCAGGACGTGCTCTTGCCTGATGTAGAAGAAGCGAATATCATCTTGATTGGGGCAACGGTGCATAACCCCTTCTTTTCCTTAGTTGCGCCCCTGCTCTCCCGCAGCTTAGTTTATGAACTGAGGCCTTTAGCGCAAGAGGAAGTTTTGACTATCTTGCATAACTGCTTGAAAGATAAAACCCGCGGATTTGGTTCACTTAAAATAAGAGCGCAAAAGGGCGCCCTGGAATTTTTGAGTAAAGTAAGCGATGGAGACGCCCGGCGGGCAATCTCTGCCTTAGAAGTCGGAGTGCTCACCACCCCGAAAGATAAGTCCGGCCTAATAAATTTTGATTTAAAAACCGCTCAGGAATCTATCCAGAAAAAGCTCGTGCTCTATGACCACGATGAGGATGCGCATTACGATACCGCCTCTGCCTTTATCAAAAGTATGCGCGGCTCTGACCCTGATGCCGCGCTTTACTGGCTGGCAAAGATGCTCTATGCGGGCGAGGATCCGCGTTTTATTGCCCGAAGAATTTGCATCTGCGCCAGTGAAGACGTAGGCAATGCTGACCCCCAGGCCATTGTCTTAGCCAGCGCGGCTTTACAGATTTCTGAATTCGTGGGCCTGCCGGAATGCCGTATACCTCTGGCGCAGGCAGCGGTTTATGTTGCCTGCGCTCCCAAGTCAAACGCGGCTTATTTAGGGATTGAAAAGGCAACAAAGGATGTAGAGACTAGCCGTCTTCAGGAAGTGCCGGAGGCCTTAAAAGATACCCACTATAAAGGGGCAGAAAAATTAGGCCATGGCAAGGGGTATAAGTACGCGCATAATTACCCCGCTCATTATGTAAAACAGGAATATATGCCGTCTGACAAAAAATATTATGTTCCTGCGGATATCGGCTACGAGGCCAAAATCAAAGTGCGTTTAGAAAAATTGCGCCAGACCAAAACATAGGCCTCATATTTTTCTTGAGTTTATTTCTAACTCATGTTAAAATTGTTCTATCATGATTGTCACTGAATGTAAGCCATTAGGGGAGATTCTTAACAGCTTAAAAGGCAAAGAGAAAATATTTTTGCTTGGCTGCGGCGAGTGTTCAACCACCTGCCATACCGGCGGCGAGAAAGAAGTCCTCCAGATGAAAGAGTATTTAGAGTCCCAGGGTAAGACGGTTACCGGCTGGATTATCCCAAACGCGCCTTGTATTGCGGCGCAGAGCAAGGCCGCCTTTGCTAAAAATATCCCGGCCCTAAAAGGTTCCCAGGCGATTTTAGTTTTGTCCTGCGGCTTAGGGGTGCAGTCGGTAAAAGAAAATGACCGTTTTGGATTAACGGTGCTCCCGGCTTTAAATTCAATGTTCGGCACCTTAATGGATGCCAGGGGGAATTTCTATGAGGTCTGCTCTAATTGCGGTGAATGCGTTTTGGATATGACCGGCTGCATCTGCCCGATTACCCGCTGCCCCAAAGGCCTGCTGAACGGGCCCTGCGGCGGAGTGATTAAGGGCAAATGCGAGGTAGACCGGGAGAGGGACTGTGCCTGGGTTTTGATTTATCAGGAATTAGAGCAGAAGGGCCAGTTAGATAAAATAAAAACTATCTGCAAGCCAAAGGATTACAGCAAAACCACCAAACCCCAGAAGGTCTTAGCGAATTATTAAAATGGAACAGCAATATAGCGAAAAAGTGATGGATCATTTCTTGCATCCGCGCAATGTTGGAGAGATACCGGATGCCGATGGCATAGGCAACGTCGGAAATCCTGTCTGCGGGGATATTATGAGATTATACATCAAGGTGGAATCCGGCAGAATCACTGATGTTAAGTTCAAGACTTTTGGATGTGGTGCCGCGATAAGCACCAGCTCGATGGTAACCGAGATGGTCAAAGGAAAGACCATTGAGGAGGCGCTGGAGATAAGCAACAAGGCGGTGGCAGAGGCGCTCGGAGGCCTGCCGCCGATCAAGATGCATTGTTCGGTTTTAGCCGAAGAAGCGCTTAAGTCGGCAATTGAGGATTACAGGAAGAAACAGCAGGCAGGTATAGTGAAAATTTAAGATGTTTTCATGAGCAAGCAGCGCTTGAGAAATCGTATGTTGCAAAAATTAAAGAATCAGAAGGAGGAAGAACGCAAAAGAAAGTCACTGGCGATAAAAGAAAAACTTTTTCGTTTGAAAGCATTTAAACAGGCAAAGACAATTATGTTTTATCTTGCGCTGAAATCAGAGGTCAGCACGCGCTTAATGATTGAGGGGGCAATTAGGTTAGGAAAGAAAGTTGCAGTTCCGACTTGCGATATAAAGGCAAAAAAGCTCATTCCCTGTTTAGTTACCGGTAGAGGGGCGGATGACTTCAAGAAAGGGGCGCATTGCATTGATGAGCCTTCTTCTCAGGAGCCGGTTCCCAAAGAAGCTATTGATTTGTTTATCGTTCCGGGTTTAGCCTTTGACGCCAGAGGCAACCGCTTAGGAAGGGGACTGGGCTATTACGACAGGTTTTTAAGCAGCCTTCCCGGCGGGGCGCCGAAGATCGGTTTGGCCTTTAAATTTCAAGTCCTGAAACGCCTTCCTCATCATCTACCTCACGATATCCGCGTAGATAAAGTCCTCTTTGCCTGAAAGCTTCGCCTGAAGCTTTGCTTGAAGCTGTCTGCAGGTATAGGGAGGAAAAATAACCAATGATAATATCAATTGTTATAGCCATAATTATTTCCCTGGCTTCAGCCTCTCTCGGCTATTTCTTACGCA
>Ga0155962_139_pt1 | contig 6372 bp, 7 predicted proteins | sample RifCSPlowO2_02_FD_107616 | JGI IMG/M metagenome (GOLD analysis project Ga0155962, IMG submission 107616) | Omnitrophica WOR_2 bacterium RIFCSPLOWO2_02_FULL_45_28
AATTAAAAAGCGAACATTTCATTGTCTATTTTATCGGGGATGAAAAATTTGCCCAAGAGGTTCTGGATAAGGCCGAGGTTTATTATCAGAGGATTGCCTACGAGCTGGGCTATCCGCGCTATTCAAATTTCTGGACCTGGGACAGGCGGGTAAAGATTTATATCTATAAGGAAAAAGATGAATTCTTGAAGGTAACTTCCCAGCCTAACTGGTCTGAGGGTATGGCTGACTATGCCAAAAAGCAAATTGTAAGCTACGCCTGGGCTAAGGGGTTTGTGGAGTCGCTGCTTCCTCATGAAATGGCGCATCTTATTTTCAGGGACTTTGTGGGATTTAAGGGAGAGGTGCCTTTGTGGCTTGATGAGGGAGTTGCCCAGTGGGCAGAGGAGCAGAAACGCAAAGATTACAAGGCAATGTCTAAATACTATCTTAAGAAAGAGACCTTGCTTGTCTTAGATGTAATGATGACCTTAGATATCAGGCAGGTTAAGGAAAACGATAAAATCCATATGCGCGTTATCCAGAGCAGAGACGGCCGGGAAGGAGTTTTATCCTTAGATGGCAAACAGCTGGTGAACGTCTATTATCTTCAGGCGGTCTCTATCGTCGGATTTTTGATAGAAAAATACGGCTCAGACAGCTTTGCGGTCTTCTGCCGCCAGCTGCGCGATGGAAAATCCATGGAAGAGTCCCTGAGATTCGCCTATCCATTGTATATCCGCAGTTTGAAGGAACTACAGGAAAGATGGGTTACCTATCTGGAGGAATGAGATGAAGAGACAAGGTTTTACTCTTATTGAACTTATGCTTGTAGTGATCATTATCGGCGCGCTGGTGGCAATGGTAATGCCGCGGCTTACCGGAAGGGGCGAGCAGGCGCGCGCCCAGGCGGCAAAGGCGGATATCCAGGCGAATATTGCCACCGCCCTTAAACTCTATGAGTTAGATAACGGAAGTTTTCCCACTGGCGATGAAGGATTGAATGCCTTATTCAATAAGCCGGCTTCAAGCGCTAACTGGAACGGGCCTTATTTAGAGAAAAAGCCCATAGATCCCTGGGGAAGAGAGTATAAGTATAAATCTCCGGGCGAGCATCGCAGCGGCGATTACGATTTATCTTCCTTAGGCAAAGACGGCGTTGAGAGCGCGGATGATATTAAGAACTGGGAATAAGGCGTTTACCCTCATTGAAGTAATGGTGGCCACGGCAGTTTTAGCGCTGGGTATGCTGTTTATACACCAGGGATTCCTGAATTCTTTAGATGTATTTGATTACTATGCTAATTATTTAGAGCTTGCGCCATTAGCCAACGAGAAAATTCAGCAGGCGCAGGATGAACTAAGACGTTTGGGCCCCCAGGCAAAAATAGAAACAAGGGGAGAATTCTCAAAAGGCAATAAACCCATTGATTGGGATTTGTCATATAACTCGCTTGACGAAGAAAATGGCCTTTACAAGATTGACCTGGCCTTTTCCTGGAAATCCGCTCTCCGCAGGGCGCGGATTTTAAGGAGCGCTTATGCGCTGTTTGATGAGAAAAAATAGAAAGAGGTTTCTAACGGGGTTTACCCTTATTGAGATGCTCATCGTTAGCCTGATAATGTCCATTGTCTCGCTGGGCCTATACGTTACTCTTAAGAGCGGCATCAAGGTTTGGCAGAGAATAAACAATCAACAGCCTGCCGCCGAAGAGGTAAATATTTTTTTTGATAAGTTCGGCTCGGACTTAAGAAATAGTTTGCCATTTACAGCCATAAATTTCATCGGCACGGAGAACGGCCTTTCCTTTCCCTCCATCATAAAGAGCCAGAGGTTAGAAGGAAGAACAATTGGCCAGGTCATCTATATATATGATTCCCGGACAGGGCTCTTGAAGAGGCAGCAGAAGGACTACAGCCAGATCTATAACGCGGAGGAAGCTGCCTCAAGCGCAGACTTAAAAAATATAAAATCCCTCGTATTTCAATATTATGTCTATGATAAAGAACGTAAGGAATATTTTTGGCATGACGAACCTCTGCCGGAACAAATTCCATGGGCAGTCAGGCTGGAATTGGAATTTCTCGCTGGCGCAAAGAGATCCGGGTTCAGCAAAACAGTTACTATCCCGGTTAACGGATAAGGGCAGCATCCTCATTATTGCCCTCTGGTCACTTTGTTTCCTGAGCACCTATATTGTCATTCTAAGCGAACAGCTCAGAATGAAGATTACTTTAGTCGGGCGCCTTGACCAGAGGGATAGGTTAAATCTTATTGCCGACGCCGCAGTAAAAAAAGCTATTATAGAGCTTAAGAAGCAAGAGTTAAAGCCGTATGACAGTTTAAGCGATGGCCTGAGCAATGAGCCCGCTGTATTCAAGGATGTCCACATAGGCGAAGGGAAGTTTTCCATTACCTATGATTTTACTGATGAGCAGTCCGGCTCCTTGGTTACCCGTTACGGGCTTATTGATGAAGAGAGTAAAATAAACATAAATAAGGCTCATCCGGTAGTCTTGGAACGGCTCTTTAAAATACTTCTTGATTTTGATGAGCTCAGGGCCCAGGAATTAGCCGCCTGCATCGTTGACTGGCGGGATAGCGACAGCGAACTATCCATTCCTTTAGGCAGCGCCGAGGACTCATATTATAGCGGACTGCGTTATTCCTATGAGGCAAAAGATGCGGATTTTCAGGCCCTGGAAGAGCTGCTTCTGGTAAAAGGCATGGATGAAGAGCTCCTGGAAAAACTTAAACCGTATATTACCATATACGGCAACGGAAGGGTGAATGTGAACACCGCTTCAAGAGTTGTCCTGGCGGCTTTAGGCATAAATGAGGATATGCTTAATAACATTTTTTCTTTTCGCTGCGGCGAAGACGGCCTTATGGGCACCTCCGATGATAATATTTTTACCAACCCAGGAGATATACTGCCAAAGCTCAAAGCAGTTTATCAGCTAAGCGAGGCCCAGGAAGCCAAGCTTAATGCGGTTATAGAGCAGTCCTTAGAGGTTAACTCTAACCATTTTATGGTTAGAAGTGTCGCTCAGCTCAATAGGCAAAGCCACAAGCCAGCGGGCAGTGGTTTGCCTTCCGATAGGCAAAGCCAGAAGACGGAGTGCGTAATTAACCGAGAAGGAAAGCTCTTGTCCTGGCGCCAGCTCTAAAATTAAATTCAATATGTTTTCACTACAGATCAAAAAGCTCCCCCTTTTTCCGGCATCGGCTCGCCAGGAGCTTGTGGGCATAGACATAGGCAGCGAGCATCTCAAGCTTATTCAGCTAAAGGATGCTTTAAATAAAAGAGAATTGGTTAATCTAATCAGCCGGCCTATCGCCGGGCTGCCGGATATTGAAGTATCCAAAATTATCAAGGCCTCTTTAGAGGAATTAAAGCTGAAGAACCCCCGGATTATCACCGTCATACCAGCGCATCAGGTGATCACCAAAAATATTGAAATACCCTCTATTGACCACAACGAGATACAGGAGATTGTCAATCTGCAGGCAAGCAGGCACACCCCGTATTCCCGCGAAGAAATAATCGTTGATTATATTGAGCTGGGCATTTATAAGAATAGCTACACGAAAATACTCTTAGTCATTATCACCAATGCCGTTATAAAAAAACAGTTTGAGCTTATGGATAAGGCCGGGTTTAAGTCTCATCGTGTGATTTTTGCCGCGGAGGCCCTGGCAAAGTTCTCCCAGAAATATTTGCGCCTTGAAACCGATAGTTTTCCGGCAGCAATTATCCATATTGACGAGAGCCATACCTGCTTTGAAATTGCCTTTAAGAGCAAGCCGTTCTTTATCCGCAGCATACCCATCGGCGTTAAACACCTTATCGCAGAGAAAGAAAAGTATGAGGCAAAATTTATTGAAGAAATTAAGAATTCCCTTGAGGCCTATCAGAGTGAAAATATTGAGAAGAGCCCTCCGATAATCGTGCTCACCGGAGCGCTTGAAGATTTAGGCGGATGGGAGGAACTTTTGCATAATGCGCTGTATACCCCGGTTAAAAGCATCCCCTATTTTAAAAATCTCCTGCTCTCTTCCGCCGCGCTCTCTGCCGCCTCTTTAGTTAAGCACGTCTCATTCTTAGATGTGCTTGCCTCCGGCTTCCTCTGGCAGGAACTGAAAGTAGACCTCATCCCGCAAGAGACAAAGTTAAGAAAGTCGCTTGAAGAAAGGGCCGGCGATTTAATTAAAAGCGGTGTCTTGGCCCTGTCTGTTTTTGCGCTGGTATTCTTTATATTGACAGGCAGGATTTATTTTAGGAGCAGTTATTTGAGCCGCTTGAATGCCAAATATCAGGCAATACACCAGGAGGCAGAGAAATTAGAAAAGGATTTCTCCCGCAATAAGAGCATACGAAAATATATCCTGCATCAGGGGTATTCCCTGGAGATATTGACCGCGCTCTATGACGTTATTCCCCCGGGCTTAAAGTTTGACGACATTAAATTTGACGGTAAGGGGAAATTTTCCCTGCGGGGAAGCGCAGAATCAATGTCCAGCGTCTTCTCATTAGTTGACAATATGGGAGAATTAAGGTATTTTAAGAATGTCAAGCTCGGACAGACCGCCAAAAGAAAAAGCGGCCTGCGGGACGTTACCGATTTTGAGGTAACCGCAGCGCTTAAGCCAGCGGGCAATGGTGCGGCTTCCGAATAGCCGCAGCCATAATAAATAATGATGCTTAAACTACAGGCATTTTACACATTTCTGGCGGGTTTATCCAAGCGGGAAAAAATTGTTTTTTACGGCGCGGCCTTTTTTGTATCCATAATGGCGCTGGACCGCTTGATCATCTCTCCCATTTCCTCTAAAATGAAATTGCTGGATGAGCAGATAAAGAAAAAAGAAGAAGCGATCAAAAACGATATCCGTATAGCGGCCCAGAAAGATAGAATCGCATCCTTAAGCGGCAAGTATGCCTCAATGCTATCAAGCGGCTCATCTACCGAGGAGACGGCCACCGCGGTCTTAAAAGAGATTGAAGTCCTGGCCAATGCCAGCTCCGTGTATCTTATTGACGTCAAATCAACCGGCTTTAAAGACACCGGCCAGATACGGGAATATTCCATCAGCATTAACTGCGAGGCCCAGATGGAGCAATTAGTTGATTTTATGTATAAAATAGAAACCTCGGATAAATTTTTGCTCATTGAAAAATATCAAATCGTCCCCAAATCCAAAGAATCGAGCATCGCCAGATGCAGTATATCAATATCCAAAATAGCCGTGCTGTAAAGCTTAGAGGGCAGCGGGGGCTAAAATCCTGTTAAGAAAGTTCTTGCATTTTTAGTGGATGTATGTTAATAATAAATAAATTCGCATTTATAACTTACCCGCACTTTCAGCGTTCGTAAGTTATCTGCCTGAGGCTATTTTCTTGATATAATGGAGAAAAAATACGGGTTTCTAAGAATAAGTTCCAGGCTGATTAAAATTTCGGCCTGGACATTTTTATTATTCGGGCTCATCCAGGCCATAGCCATATTTGCGCGCTTAGACAGGAATATTCCCATCGGCGCGGGTTTTGTCTGGCTGATCGTCTCGGGCAGTATTTTTCTTCTCTTTAATACGGTTAGCCTGATAGCGGACTTATTGTTGGAAATCTGGCAGTTCCTAAGAAAGGAGAGGTTTTAAAATGGTTAAGCAAGGATATAAATTCTTATATTTAGCAGCTGTTCTTGTTTTTCTGGCGGGTTGTGAAAAATTTTTTCCCGGGAGGCAGGCGAAAAATGTTTCTAAAGTGGCGCCGGCAGTTTCAGAGGTTAAAGGCACAGTGATTGCCAGGGTGAATAATCAGCCGCTTACCCTGGAAGAGCTGAATGAGGAAATAGAAAACTATAACAAATACGTTCCTGATAATAAGCCGGAAGAAAAGATTGATACCCGCGATAAAAAGCTCAACTATCTAAAAAATGAAATGATCCGCCGGACCCTTCTTGCCCAGGCAGGTGAAGATAGGGGATTAGATAGAAAAGAAGAAATGCAGAAGGCCTTAAATAATTTTAAGCAGAATCTTTTAGTAGCTGAATTAGTCAAGGCCGAGACCGAAAATATTGAGGTAACTTCAGCCGAGATAGAGGACTATTATAATCAGTATAAAGAACAGCTCAAAGAGCCGGAGGAAAGGCGCATCCGGGAAATAGTTATGGCAACAGAGAATGACGCCAGAGATGTCCTGATTGAACTGCTCAAGGGCGGGGATTTTGCCACCCTGGCGCAAATGAGGTCAACCTCTGCCTCGGCAAAAAACGGCGGAGATTTAGGCTATATCAAGAAAGGCCTGAAATCCCCCCAGTTTGATGAAATCGCCTTTTCTTCCACGCTTGAAGCGGGAAAGACCAGCAATTATTTCAAAGGGCCGGAAGGCT
>Ga0155962_108_pt1 | contig 6146 bp, 5 predicted proteins | sample RifCSPlowO2_02_FD_107616 | JGI IMG/M metagenome (GOLD analysis project Ga0155962, IMG submission 107616) | Omnitrophica WOR_2 bacterium RIFCSPLOWO2_02_FULL_45_28
GGCATAATCCATCCGGGGACGCAAAATCCGCCAAATTCACTCAAGGGTAGATTATGCGTTCAGGGAAATATTTTAACCCGAAGCATTGCTAAGGAATTGGGGGTTGATTTTCAGGAAGCAGGAGAGCTAATAGTTATTTTTGATGAACGGGATCTGCCCAGGCTTTTAGAGTTAAAAAGGGAAGCCGAGGCCTTAGCCGTTCCTGAGTTAAGGATAGTTGACCGCGGATGGCTAAAAGAAAATGAGCCTAACCTTTCTCCTCAGGCGCGCCTTGCGCTTTATGCCCCTACTGCCGGCATCATCAGCCCCTACCGGCTGGTCTATGCCCTTTGTGAAAATGCGGTGCGAAACGGCGTGGAAATTCATACTCAAGCAAAAGTGGAAAACATTATATCGCTTTCGCCTGCCCGGGAATTGAACGCCCGTTTTGAAATAGTAACCTTAAAAGGAACTTTCAGGGCAAGCTATGTTATTAATGCCGCAGGTCTTTACGCAGACGATCTTTCCCGCATGGCAGGAATTGATGATTTTACGATAAGGCCGCGTAAGGGTGAAGAATTTATTCTGGATAAGAAAAAACAAAACCTAACCCGGCATCTGCTCTTCCCTTTGCCCTCAAAGACATCAAAGGGGATTTTGGTTATCAGGACCGCTGACGGGAATCCAATGGTTGGCCCTACTGCCGAGGATGCCAAAGACAAAGATGACCTGTCTACAAGCGATGAGGGGTTAAAAAAGGTATTTTCATCGGTGAAAAGGTTAGTCCCGGCCATAGATGAAGCCGATATCATTGCCTATTTTGCCGGACTCAGGCCGGTTGCCGGAGAGGATTTTATCATCCGCTATGAAGACAAAGCGCCGGGATTCATCAATGTGGCAGGGATTCAGTCCCCGGGATTAACCGCTGCCCCGGCTATTGCCAGGATGGTCTGCGCTATGCTTAAGAAGAATGGATTGAATTTGAGAAAGAAAATTATCTTTCATAGCAAGCGCAAAAAACCAATTCATTTGTTTAATATTCCTTTATCAAAAACCCAAAGGTTTATCCGCAAAGACGCAAGTTTTGGAGATATTGTCTGCCGGTGCGAGCTGGTCTCAGCCAGAGAAGTCAGCGATGCGATTGCTGGCGGCGCGCGGACTCTTGACGGGATAAAATTCCGGACCCGGGCTCAAGGAGGCAGGTGCCACGGCACTTTTTGCACCACCAGGCTCATGAAAATACTCTCTCAAGAAACAAATACCCCCTTGACTGCCATTACCAAAAGAGGGCCGGGTTCGGAAATAGTGAAGGAAGAGAGGACACCTTAATGCTGGAGAAAGATTTGGTTATAGTCGGAGGAGGGCCGGCAGGTATGGCGGCGGCTATTTCTGCTTATGAGAATGGAGTGAGCGATATCCTTTTACTGGAAAGGGATCAGTATCTCGGCGGAATATTAAATCAATGTGTTCATACCGGCTTCGGAATCAGTTATTTTAAGGAGGTCTTGACCGGGCCGGAATACTCCGGCCGCTTTATTAACAAAGTCAAAGCTATAGACAAAATTGAAATCAGCCTGAAATCTTTTGCGGTTAATCTTACTAAAGATAAAATACTGACTTTTATAAAGCCCGGCCTGATTCAAAAGCTCAAAGCAAAAGCGCTGATTATGGCAACCGGCGCAAGGGAAAGGACCCGCGAGATGCTCCACATTCCAGGCGCAAGGCCGGCCGGGATATTTTCTGCCGGGCTTGCCCAGAAATTGATAAATATTGAAGGGCTCCTACCGGGCAAAGAAGTGGTTATCGCCGGCTCAGGCGATATCGGCTTGATTATGGCGCGGCGTTTTGTATTAGAAGGGGCAAAGGTTAAAGCAGTGATTGAGATTCAAAAACAGGCAAGGGGCCTGGTGCGGAATGTTGTCCAGTGTGTTGAGGATTTTGAAATACCATTTTATCTACAGCATAAGATTTCCAGAATTTATGGCAAGAATAGAGTTGAAAGAATTGACGTGGCCAGGGTGGATGAGAATTTTCAGGAAATAGCGGGAACAAAATTCCAATTAGAATGCGATACCCTTTTAATTTCCGTGGGCCTTATTCCGGAAAATGAGCTGATTGAGATGGCCCAGGCCAAGATGGATAAGAAAACCAATACTCCGGTATCAAATGAATTAAACAAAACTTCCATAGCCGGGCTTTTTGTCTGCGGGAATGCTTTTAGAATATATGATTTGGTAGATTCGGTAACTAAGGACAGCGTCCTTGCCGGCCGGCAGGCGGCAGAGTATCTAATAAGAGGTTCAGGAAGGACTATCCCTGCAGGATTAAAATGAACAAAAATCTAACCTGTATAGAATGCCCTAAGAGTTGTGAGCTAATAGTTGATATTGAAAACTGCCGCGTGGTTAAAGTGAGCGGTAACCAATGTAATGCTGGTGAAAGCTATTGCCTTGCTGAAATTGAAAATCCAATGAGGGTCTTAACCTCTGCGGTTCTGGGTGAAGGTTTGGCTTTAAAAATGATTCCGGTGCGCACAGATAGGCCTCTGCCAAAGGCAAAACTTCTGGAGGCAATGGCAGAAATTAAGAAAATTAGAATAAATAAGCCGGTTAAGCCAGGAGATGTTATTGTTAATAATTTCCTGGGTTTAGGGGTGGATTTGATAGCGACAAGAGAGTGCTTATGAAAACCCGGGTGGTAGTGGCGATGTCTGGTGGAGTAGATTCTTCAGTGGCGGCTGCGCTTTTAGAGCAGCAGGGCTATGAGGTTATCGGTATCACGATGTGCTTTGGTTTAAAAGAGTCGGACAAAAAAAGGCCTTCTTGCTGCGGGATTGAGGGGATTGAAGATGCCCGGCGGGTGGCGCATAAGTTAGGGATAAAACATTATGTCTTAAATTTTGATAAATTCCTGGAGGAGAAAGTCATCCAGGATTTTATTCTTGAATATCTTTCCGGGAGAACCCCCAATCCCTGTATCCGCTGTAATCAGTATTTAAAGTTTGGTACGCTTTTAGCTAAGGCCAAAAGCCTGGGGGCAGAATATCTGGCTACCGGCCATTATTCCCGGATTGAATTTGATAAGAACAAGAAAATTTTCCGGCTTAAGAAGGCAAGAGATAAATTTAAAGACCAGAGTTATTTTTTATACCGCATAACCCAAAAGCAAATGGCGCGGAGCTTGATGCCATTAGGTAATTTGACTAAGGATAAAGTGCGAAAGTTAGCTTCGGATTTAGGTTTATCCGTCGCAGATAAGCCGGCAAGTCAGGAGATTTGTTTTATACCCGAGGCGGATTATCGTAACTTCCTTAAACACGAATTAACGCGAATGTCCCGACAGAATCTCTTTAAGCTGAGTCGGGATCCCGACATCCGAAAAGATGATATAGGGTCGGGAAAGAACCGAATTTACACGAATATAAATCCAGGGCAGATTCTGGATACAAAGGGGCAGGTGTTGGGCGAACATAAGGGAATTCCTTTTTATACCATTGGCCAGAGAGAAGGTTTAGGCATAGCTCTGGGGTATCCTGTATATGTAACTAAGATAGATGCCAGGAATAATACTATCATTGCGGGAAAAAAGGAAGAGGCGCTCTCTTACGGTTTAATCGCCGGCGATTTAAGTTTTACTCATAAAGCCATAAAAAGAGCAGTTGCCCTGAGTGTAAAAATAAGATATAATCACCAAGAAGTTTCCTCGCGGATTATTCCTTCAGGCAGAAATAGAGTCAAGGCCGTATTTTCTAAGCCGCAATTTGCCGTTACCCCGGGGCAATCAGCAGTTTTCTATAAGCAGCGGGAAGTCATCGGCGGAGGAATTATTGAAAAAGGGTTGAACAATGCAGAAGCTCATTGAGGGGATCCAGAAATTAAAAAAGGAAAGAAAGGCTATTATCTTAGCCCATAATTATCAATTGCCCGAAGTGCAGGATATTGCGGATTATAGAGGAGATTCTCTGGAGTTAAGCCGTATTGCCGCAAAGGCGGATGCCAGGGTTATCGTCTTTTGCGGGGTGCACTTTATGGCTGAGACCGCCTCTATACTCTCGCCGGATAAAATCGTAATTATGCCGGATAAGAATGCCGGCTGCCCGATGGCGAATATGATTACTGCTTCCGACCTGCGGGAATTAAAAGACCGGCATCCGAAAGCGGCAGTGGTGGCCTATGTAAACACCTCGGCAGAGGTAAAGGCAGAAGTGGATATCTGCTGTACCTCAACCAATGCAGTGGCTGTGGTTTCCAGCTTTAAATACGCTGAGGAGATAATTTTCGTCCCGGATAAATACTTAGCTGATTTTGTCTCTAAGAGAACCGGCAGGCGCCTGATCGCCTGGGACGGTTATTGCCCGACCCACGTAAAGATTTTGCCCGAAGATATCATCCGCTCCATAAGGCAGCATCCCAGGGCAAAGGTCATTGTGCATCCGGAATGCACCCCTGAGGTTATTGCTTTAGCTGATGAGGCGCTTTCAACCGGTAAAACCTGCGAGTATGTGAAAAAATCTGAGGCAAAAGAGTTTGTCATCGGCACCGAGGTGGGCTTAGTTTACCGCCTTCAGCAGGATAACCCGGGAAAGAAATTTTATCCTGCCTCAGAGCTTGCGGTTTGCCCGAATATGAAGCGCACCAACTTAGAAAAGGTCCTCTGGTCTCTGGAAGAGATGAAAGATGAAGTTATGGTTCCCGAGGGAATCCGCAAAAAAGCCAGGAAGGCAATAGATGCAATGTTAAGCATAGTATAGTCATAATCTATCAGCGGCAGGGAGAGGTTTAGGGCGCTATCTAAGTATAAAGAAAGGGCTAAAAGATGAAGCAAAAAATACTCATTGTAATGTGCTGTTTGCTTAGCGCGCTGAGCCTTGGCGCTAAGAAGACAGGAGTGATTAAGATTGGCTGTGTCGGGCCGATTACCGGTGACCAGGCAAGCCTGGGATTGGACCAACTGCATGCCTTACAAATTGCGGTTGATGAAGCTAACGCCCAGGGAGAAATTATCCCCGGTTATAGACTTGAAATCGTTTCACTCGATGATCAGCATAATCCCTCTCAGGCCGTAGCGATGGCTAAACGTTTGGCTTCTGAGCCTGACGTCGTAGCAGTAGTTGGCCACGTGAATTCATCCTGCAGCCTGGCGGCGGCGCCTATTTATCAAAATACCCGGCTTGCCCAAATCTCCCCCTCTTCGTCAAACCCGGAAATTTCCCGCAAAGGATACGATACATTTTTCAGGACCTGCGCCACTGATGATATCCAGGCGCCTCAAGCTGCATATTTTGCCTTTCAGCAGTTAAAGGCGCAAAAGGTCTTTGTCATAGATGATAAGACCACCTATGGCAAGGGAATAGCGGATGAATTTGAGAAAGAAATCCGGCGTTTAGGAGTAAGCGTCCTTGGCCATGAGGGGATTATGCAGGGGGAAAAGGATTTTACCCCGTTATTAACGAAGATAAAGGCGCTTTCTCCGGATGTTATCTTTTTTGGAGGAATGTACCCTGAAGGGGCATTGTTAGTCAGGCAGGCAAGGTCTCTTGGCCTTAGCGCGCAATGGCTGGGGGGTGATGGTATCTACGTTAGCGCATTTATAGACCTTGCTCAAGAGGATGCCGAAGGAGTATATTGCACCTTTATCGGCGCGGATGTAAACAGTATCGCAAGCGCCAAGAATTACATAGAAACGTATAATTCCCGCTTTGGCCGGCAGCACATGGGGCCGTATAGCGCTTATGCCTATGACGCCGCAAACATTATCATAGAGGCCATTCGTAGAGCCGCAAAACTCGACCGTCAAGCTATTCTTGCCCAGGTGCGCTCAACTAAAGATTTCCCCGGAATTGTCGGCCTAACCAACTTTGATGAAAAGGGCGATTCTACCATCCAGCTCATCGGTGTTTTTCGGGTGAAAAACTCTGCCTTTAAATATGCCGGCCCTGCCAAGCAATGAGTCCGATAGAGACTTTTATACAGCAGTTAATTAATGGCCTGGTTATCGGAATGATTTATGCTCTTATAGCCCTTGGCTATACGATGGTCTATGGCATTATCCAGCTGATTAATTTTGCGCACGGTGAAATCTTTATCACAGGCGCATTCCTTGGATTAGCTGTCTTTGGAGCATTTCCTCATGCATTAGGCCTTAGCAATGTCTGGGCGCTTGTCCTG
>Ga0155962_171_pt1 | contig 6115 bp, 4 predicted proteins | sample RifCSPlowO2_02_FD_107616 | JGI IMG/M metagenome (GOLD analysis project Ga0155962, IMG submission 107616) | Omnitrophica WOR_2 bacterium RIFCSPLOWO2_02_FULL_45_28
TATCGGCTTTATTGATTAAAATAGCTGTGGACTGCAATAAAAGAATAACTTCCTGGGCCCTTTTGCGCCCGGCTATTTCATTCTTCAGGCCGTTTGAAGTCCTCTGCAACTCCAGGCGCATCCGCTCAAACGAGGTGGCTAAGTTTCCAACTTCATCCTTACCGCCTATTGCCGCTAGCTCTCTTGATAAATCGCCGGAAGAAATTTCTTCGGCTGCCTTAGTCAGTTTTAACAGCGGAAAGGTGATTTGTTTAATGGAATATATTAAGAAAGCAAGGCTTATGCTAAACGTAGCCAGGCCGATCAGGATTAGCTGGAGGTTTATTTTAAAAATAATCTCTCGGGCATACCGCTCATCATCCTTATTTGCCTGCCTGGCGAGCTCAACCACCCGGTCTATGTGCTTACGGTGTTTTTCGTAGAGCGGTTTTAATTTCTGGAGGGCCAGGACCCTGGCATTGTATATCTCGCCGCGTTGCAGCAGGGGGATGAACTCTTCGTCTCTAATTTTATAAAATTCCCTTGCCGGCTCATCCGATAGTTTCACCATCTCGTTCTTCAACTGGCCTTCGGGAAGTTCTTTCAGCCAGAAGGCCTGGCGCTCTTCATACTCTCTCCTTAATCTTTTGGATTCGCTGATTAACCTTTCCGGGACCTCCGCGTTCATTTCGTCCGACATCTGCAGGACAAGCAGGTAGGACTCAATAATATATTTCGGCGGGGGGAGGACGTCAGCAATAGTGTCTTTTCCCTGCGTAATCCTCTGGTAGAGGGGGCCGTTGATCTTTAAGAAATTTAAAGCGGTGTAACCAAGGATATTAAAAATGATAAACCCCGCGCTGGCAATAAGCGCAATAAGCGATAATTTGCTCCCTATCCTGAGATTTTTTAAGAAATCAAACATAAGCCGCAAAAAAAAGGCCCTGGATTATTCTCCTGCGGCCCTGTATTTATCCGCGAGGCGCAAGATACCGGTGATGTTATTAATTTCTTTCTGCAGGTCAGCGGTCTTAACGATAAATCCCGATGCCCCTAATTGATTAGCCCGCTTGAATTTTGCCTTATCCGAATAGGCAGTGAGCATAAATATGGGAAGCTCCTTATCGGTTTTGCGTATGGCCTTTAACACCTCTAAGCCATCAAGTTCAGGCATCAGGATATCTAACAGGACTGCATCAAACTTTTCTTTGCCTAAAGTATCCAGGGCCGCTTTGCCATTTATTGCCACTGTGACCTGATAATCATTTGCCTCTAATCTATGCTTTATCAGCTCCACAAAATCCGGCTCGTCATCTACGAGTAAAATTTTCTTTTTGCTCTCCATTGTACCCCTCCTTATGCTTATTCATTCTTATGATTTTGTATTTTCCTTCGGTAAACTGAAGCTAAAAGTTGCCCCCTGCCCCAACTTACTCTCCACCCAAATCCTTCCCTTATGGCGCTCTACGATGGCCTTGGCAATGGCCAGGCCCAGGCCGACACCCTTTGCGCCGGGGCCGTAGCTTTTTCCGGACTGCTGGAATTTGCCAAAGATTCCGGGAAGCAAAGCTTCGGGGATACCTCTACCGGTATCAGAAACACTGCACTCAATGATGGCATCTTTCTCCTGGATGCTGATTTCAATTGAGCCCTGGTCAGTAAAATCAAAGGCATTGCTGATAAGATTGGCAAAGACCTGCTTGATGCGCGCTTTGTCAATATCAAGCTCTATCTTTTTGCCCGGGAAGCCCTGTTTTATTTCTAGGCCCTTATCTTTGGCTTGTTGGCTGAAATTAGCGATTGTTTCTCTGGCTAATGCTGTGATATCAGTCAGCTCCCTATCTAATTCGCCCCGGCTATATTCAATTTCGGAGATGTCAAAGATGCTGTCCACAATCTTAATCAGGCGGTCAATGTTACTCAGGGAGATGCTCAAGAAACGTTTCTGCTGCGCAGGCATCTCCCCTCTTAAGCCCTCAACCACCTGGGAGATGCCCTCGCGCATAATCGCAATAGGGGTGCGCAGTTCGTGGGAGGCCATATTGATGAATTCGGATTTCATGCGGTCAAGCTCAAGCAATTCTTTATTCAGGCGCAGTAACTCTTCTTCGGCCTTCTTGCGCTCGGTGATATCCTTATCCGTAGAGATAAAGCTGTAGATATTGCCATCTTTGTCTTTTATCGGCGTGATGGTTTTCTCGCTATAATACAATCGGCCATCCTTTTTCTTGTTAATCAGGACACCGCGAAAAACTTCTCCGGAGAGGATAGTCTTCCAGAGCCGCTCATAGAAACTCTTGTCCTGTATGCCTGACTTGAGTATGCGCGGGGTCTTACCGAGCACTTCTTCTATTTTATAGCCCGTCTGTGTTTCAAATGCCGGATTTACATATTCAATATTCCCATTGCGGTCGGTTATGACTATTATATCCGCGGTTTGCCTGACTGCCACAGCCAGCTTTTCTAAGGACACCTCTGTTTTTTTGCGCTCGCTGATATCCTGGAATATCTCTAAAACCGCCTTTTTGCCCTGGTAAATCATCCCGCTGTGGTTGATTTGAAATGACCTTCCGCCAAACACGCCGTCAGTTTCAATACTGGCTGTTTCTCCAGGAACAATTTCTTTACGTAAAGGGCAATCGCGGCACTGCTGCTTATCATCCCGGTAAAGCTGCCAGCATTTCTTACCTATTGCCTCCTCATCCAGAGCCGCCTCAAGCCGCGGGCTTAGATATAAAATATTCCCCTCTTCATTCACAATATCCATACCAAAAGGGATGGTCTGAATTAAGGACTGATTAATGGCATTTGACTCCAGAAGCTGTTCTAGATTCTTTTTGCGCTCAGTAATATCGCGCAGGAAAGCAAAAATCCTGCCGTTGTCAGTGTCTAAATAATTAACGCTGACTTCCATATCCACAATCCTGCCGTCTTTAGCGCGATGCCTGGTTTCAAAACGATCGCTGCCGGTTTTCATTATCTGCTGGATATGCCTTTGTGTATCTTCAGGTTTTTCCAGCGCCTCAACATCCGCTATGGACATTGCTAACAACTCCTGACGGCTGTATCCGGTTAAGCGGCAATAAGCATCATTTACATCAAGGAGGCGCCCCTGGGTATCTATAATCCAGAAACCGTCCATCGCCGCCCGAATGATAACATTGTAACCGGTTTTTAGCTCCTGCACTCTTTCCATGGACTGCTTATACCTGGCGATTTCTAAGGATAAAGGCCGATAAAACAAGAAATATAATATCGGAAACAAAAAAATGACTAAGCTAAAACTATCCAGAAGGCCTTCAGCTATAGCCGATAAATGCAGCGGTTCAATAAAGAGATGAAGGAGCAGCATAACCAGCATCTCTACTATGAGTATGGCCAGAAGCAGTTCAATAAAGAGTTTTAAAGGCCGCTGTCCCTCTTTATGAATATTAGCTCTTTTCATAAGATTTCCCTTAAAACGGCATCCCTGCCTGCCGGCAGGCATCAACCTTTTCATTAATACTGCGCATAAGATGCCGTTTTACATTAAAACGGCATCCACTAAACCTTTCATTAATGAAAGGTTTAGTGGAGGTGGCGGCATTGAAGCCGCGTCCTTAAGCGCTTGCGTAAAAGCCTCTACATGCGTAGGTTACCTTTTAACTTCATCCCTTAAAACTCCGGTAAACGGGATGCTTAAGGGACTATCCTTTAAAAAAATCTCATCCCTCATCCAAAGGCAAGAGGAGAGACCAGCCTAAATTAAGCGCTCAAATCCAACCCTTAGGCAGATCGGTTTGAGGCTTCGCTCAGATTAGTGAGCGAAGACTGGCGCCATAATAGCAGGAACCATAGGCGCTACTCCCGTGAAAACGGAAGCAACAACCTCATTAGCTCTTGCTATTAAACGATCATTCTCGTTTTTAGCGTTTGATTTTTGCAAGGATTGTTATCGCGGCCAACCCTGCGTCCGCGGCATGCCACTTTTACCCGCACACCCAAGTCGAAACCTTTCACCCCCTCAATGAGCCCCTGCTGCTTCGTTTTGCTGCGCCTGTCTGCCGACAGGCAGGCAAAAGCGAAGCAAAACGGCAGGGGCGAATTGATCCCGCCGAGCGCGGCAAAATTATCGGAGAAAATTTTGCCGCAGCCTGCGAGGCGGGACAAATTATCTTCTTCCGCTCTTTAATGTCTTTCTTATCTTTAAATCCGCTTCTCGCCGTTTAATGTCCTCACGGCGGTCATAGAACTTCTTCCCGCGCGCCAGCGCCAGCTCAAGTTTGGCAATCCCGCGCTGATTGAAATAAAGCTTAAGCGGAATAATGGTAAAACCACGTTGACTAACCTTGTCCTTAAGCCTCTGGATTTCTTTATGATGCAATAACAGCCGGCGCACCCGCTTCGGCTCCACGTTCATATAGCTTGCCTGGGCATAATGGGCTACATCCATATTATACAACGAAATCTCATTTTCTTCAATACGGGCGAAGCTATCCGTAAGATTTGCCTTAAAGGCCCTCAGTGATTTTACCTCGCTGCCAACTAAGACTATCCCCGCCTCAAAGCGCTCTAAGATTTCATAATCTCTGAACGCCTTTCGATTCGCCGCTACGTCTATTCTTTCCATTTCTACTTATTAACGCAAGGTAATCCATTGAAAAATAGCCAGGAATACCGGCAAGGTTATCAAACTCGCCAAATGGCTGATAAAAATTCCCTGGCTGATGAGTTTTTCCTCCTCTGAATACTTCCTGGCTATTACCGCCAAGCTGTTTGCTGAAGGAACTGCTAACTCCATAATTATCAATAACCCAAGCAGATACGGAAGCCGAAAAGAGCTGACTAACAACAGGCCTAAGGCCGGTAATACAATCAGCTTAACCAGAATCAGCTTAGAGATGAGCTTCTTCTGAAATGGCCTATGGCTGCTTAACTCCGCAAGGGTTGCCCCAACCACCACTACCGCCAGAGGAAAACTGCAATTTCCCAGCAACTCAATGGGTTGAAGAATAAACTTGGGCATTAAACCGTTGAGCCTTAAGGCAACGAATGCGAGTCCCGCAAGTATGGCAATCACCGGCGGACTGAAGATGCCGGCTAAGGAAAAATTTTTGAGTTTATGCGCGGATAAAAAATACACCCCCCAGGACCAAATAACCAAGTTAAAACCCAACAGGAACAAAAACAAATAAATAAGCAGGATGTCCTGATATTCTTTAGGCGCAATCCAGGCCAACAAGGTCAAAGGCAGATACCCGGCATTCTGAAAACCGACCAAACTCACAAATTCTCTCCTTAACTGCGCATCCCTTGCTGGTAAACTAAAGAGAAAACCCACGGATAAACCTAACCCTGTGATCACGAAGCTTAAAGAAGGGAAGAGCCACCAATCAGGATAGAGGCTAAAGCTGAATTTAGTAAGAATCTGCCAGAAGATTAGGGCCGGAAAGCTGAGCCCGATTAAAAAAGTAGTTAAACCGGAAAGCCCTTCAGCCGAAAGCGTCTTCTTACGCACCAGAATAAATCCTATCAGCCCCAGAAGAAACATCTGCAGCATTGCCCGGGAAACAGAATTAAAATAAGATAATAAGCTCATAGTTTTTTCATACTCCGCGGAGTATTCTGCCCTTAGTAACCCAGAATGGGCTTCATTATATCACAAGATGTTCCTTATTGACAGCGGACTTTTTGTGGGGTAATATTAGGTAGGAATTTTTGCGGAAGTGGCGGAACTGGCATACGCGTACGTCTCAGAAGCGTATGGGGAAACCCTTGAGGGTTCAACTCCCTCCTTCCGCACTAAATTGTACAATTTAGCACCCGTCGTCTGAGGAATACCCGAAAGGCTGTTTTTCAAATATCCTATCCGATTAAAGATTACTACAATAATAATTCCAAGTCAACGAAATTATAACTTCTGATTTTTTGTGCCCCTCCTGTCCCCGCCTGAACGGCGGGGATGATTGCGTATTGGCGCATTCAATCCTTATCATAATTGCTGGCGCTTTGTGGCGTATGCAGTGGTGGTTTATGCTTTTCGTTTTTCCCACCCTCAACTCCCCAAAAAACAAAGGCAAAATTTTCGGGTGCGGGCGAAAATTTTGCCCATCTATCAAATCACGGTGGAAAAGCTAAGGAAATTATACCTAATCCA
>Ga0155962_145_pt1 | contig 5931 bp, 5 predicted proteins | sample RifCSPlowO2_02_FD_107616 | JGI IMG/M metagenome (GOLD analysis project Ga0155962, IMG submission 107616) | Omnitrophica WOR_2 bacterium RIFCSPLOWO2_02_FULL_45_28
AATCGGGAAATTTATCAGAGAAAGAGACTGGGAGAAGTATCATTCGCCCAAGAATATCAGTATGTCTATTGCCATTGAGGCCGCGGAGTTGATGGAGCATTTTCAGTGGTTGACCATTGCTGAGTCAAAAAAGCTATTAAAAGATAAGAAGAAGCGCGCGGAAATTGAAGACGAGCTCGCGGATATCGCCATATACCTGCTTGATTTCTGCAATCTCTTTGATATCGGCCTTGAAAGCTGTATCTTGCGCAAATTAGAAAAGAGCTCCCGGAAATATCCTGTCCATCTGGTAATGGGCAAGGCGCACAAATACACCCATTACCGGAATAGGTAGATTAAGGTTTAATTATTTCTATTTTGTGGTAAAATTAAGAATGAGAGTGTATGGTATTTAAGAAAGTAATGCTCGGTCTGGTTGTTGCGCCGTTTCTTTGCTCAGCCGCCTTTGCCGCGGGCGGGAAACCGCCTATGCGCTATACCATCATTTTTAATGACGATATCCGCCATGCGGATGAAAATTTTTACGCCAACCGCTTAGAGGCGTTTTTTATCAAGGAAATTAATTCCAGGGCCGCTGAAAGGGTGAGCCTGAGGGCAGTGCCTTTTCTGGAGGCAAGGCATAGCGTCAAGCGCCGCAAAAGAGAAAGGGTTTCTACGGGCCTGGAGCTTGGGTTGGACTGGAGGGATTTTTTTTATCTTGGCCAGCAGTTTCGCCAGGTTTGGCGCTCGGAGCCGGTTTATAACCGGGGAGTGATTAAAAATATTAATATGTTTGAAGCAGTGAGCATAGTAACTTTAAGCCGCCGGCTGATTCCCGGTAAAGATATTCTTAAAGGATATATCTCCGGCGAATATACTTACGATTTCCGTCTGGGGCGGGGGACCCGCGTAGAATCAATAGCGGGGCTGCTTATTCCGCTTGCTAAGGAAGCAGAGTTAAATTTAGATTGGCGCCATCGCGACCGCATACATTCCGATGACTGCGATACTTTTGAATTAAGCGCCTCTTATAAATTCTAACTTAAAAATTTGAATCCTTTTAGTATCTAATATGTCTTATATAGTTTTTGCCCGCAAATGGCGCCCGCAGAACTTTGATGATGTTGTTGGCCAGGAGCAAGTGGTTAAGACATTGAAGAACGCCATTGTATCCGGCCGCCTTGCCCACGCCTATATCTTCGCCGGGCCGCGCGGCGTAGGTAAGACCTCAGCCGCCCGCATCTTAGCCAAAGCATTAAACTGCCAAACCGGCCATCCCCTGGAGCCGTGCAATAAATGTTCCTCTTGCATTGAGATTACCGAGGCAAGAAGTTTAGACGTAATTGAGATTGACGGCGCCTCCAACCGCGGCATTGACGATATCCGCACCTTAAGGGAAAACGTCAAGTTCTCTCCTGTCCACGGAAAATTTAAGATATACATCATTGATGAGGTGCACCAGATTACCTCCGAAGGATTTAACGCCCTGCTGAAGACGCTGGAAGAGCCGCCCGCGCACGTAAAATTTATCTTTGCCACTACCCACCCTCAGAAAGTGCCTTCAACTATTTTGTCGCGCTGTCAGCCTCTTGAATTCAGGCGTATCTCCAATATCCAGATTATCCAGCAGTTAAAGAAGATAGTTCTTTCTGAAAAATTGAATGTCGCAGAGGACGTATTTCTGGCAATTGCCAAGGCCTCTGACGGCTCCCTGCGGGATGCCGAGTCAATGCTTGATGAGCTGGTTTCCTTTACCAGCGGGAATATCCATTTAAAGGATGTCAACTCGATTCTGGGCGTAGTGGAGCAGGAGTACCTCTTTGAGCTTGCGGATAAGATAATCAAAAAAGATACCATCGGGGTCTTGCAGTTTTTAGATGAGCTGATTGACCAGGGAAAAGACCTGAACCAGCTGCTTTTAAATTTGATTGAGCATTACCGCAATTTGATGATTACCAGGGTTACTAATCTAAACCACGAAAAGCTCCTTGACCTGCCGCAGGAGGTATGCCAGAGCATAGCTAAACAATCTCAGGGGATTTCCCTTGAGAGTATCTTAACCGGCTTTACCGCTTTATTGAACGCCCAGGAAATGAGCAGGCGCATTGATAACCTGCGTATACCTTTAGAGATTGCCCTGGTGAAATTATCTGCGCAGGGAAAAACTCCCGAGTCCGTCGTGCATATCCCGGCAAAGAAGGTTGAAGCAGGCCCTCCGCTTAAAGAGCATAAAGCGCATGCGCAAGAGAGCAACACAGCGACGGCAAAAGTTGATGCGGCGCCTGCGCAACATTCAAAAATGCACATAGAAGAACTCACTTTAGCCTTAGAAAAGATAAAAGAGCTCTGGCCACAGTTTATAGAAAAGATAACCAGGGTTAAGGTCTCCGCCGCGCATTACTTGGAAGAGGGCAAACCGGCAAAGACCGTTGGCAGCGTCTTGACTATCGGCTTTCCTAAGCGGGCAAGTTTTCACCGCGAGGCGCTGGAGCGCAAGGAAAACCACCTGCTTCTTGAGAAGCTCTGGACGGAGATTCTGGGGCAGGATATCAAAATAAATTTTATCCTTACCAATGATGAGCCAGAGCCGCAAAAACCATCGGATGATTCAGCGGATCCTTTGCTTAAATCAGCGCTGGATACTTTTAAAGGACGCATAGTCAGGAAGGGTTGATATGGGTTACCCGGCGACCATAGAAAGATTGATTCAGGAATTAATAAAGCTTCCCGGTATCGGCAGGAGGAGCGCGGAACGGATTGTTTTCCATCTCCTGAATAACTCCTCTAAAGAAGAGGTCTCCTTGCTTTCCCAGAGATTATCCGAGCTAAGAGAGAGGGTGGGCCTCTGCCGCAGGTGCCACAATCTCAGCGAGCAGGAGGAATGCCCTATTTGTTTAAATCTCCAACGTAACAGAGGACTGCTTTGCGTGGTGGAAAGGCCCAATGACGTCACCTCTATTGAAAAAACCGGGACCTTTAACGGCTTGTATCATGTTCTCTTGGGCGCAATCGCTCCTTTAGAAGGCAAAGGCCCGGCTGACCTTAAAATTGACAGCCTCATCCAGCGCATAAAAGAGGAAGGGACCCAGGAAGTTATTATTGCTACCGACTCAGATACCGAAGGCGAAACCACTGCTTTATATCTTACCAGATTGCTGAAACCCCTTGAGGTGCGCCTAACGCGCATTGGCCTGGGACTGCCGGTTGGTTCAAATTTAGAATACGCCGACTCAGCCACCCTTTCTAAGGCCATGGAATCCCGCCGGGCTATATAACGCTTATCTCTTATGATTACCTTTAGTAATGTTTCCAAAAGTTACGGCAGGAGGCTGCTTTTTGAGAATATTTCCTTGAGCATAAACCGCGGGGAAAAGGTTGGGCTTATCGGCCCCAACGGCGCGGGAAAGAGCACGCTTTTTGCCTTGATTTTAGGCGAGATAGAGCCGTCGGCAGGAAGCGCGCAGGTAAATAAAAACATTCACATCGGTTATCTCGCGCAAGAGTCAAGTTTTGAATCTGAACATACTGTTTTGGCTGAACTTACCGAAGGCGATGAAAGGATTATGCGCTTAAAGAATGAAAAAGAAGAGCTTGAGGAAAAGAACGACACTGCCTCAAGCCGCTACGGAGAAATCCTGCATAGCTTAGAGGTGATGGGTTATTTTGAGCTGGAGCATAAGGCAAAAAAGATTTTGAGCGGCCTTGGTTTTAAAGAAAGGGATTTTAACCGGCCCATAGCCCAGATGAGCGGCGGCTGGCAGATGCGCACACTGCTGGCAAAGCTGCTTACCTATCAATACGACCTCCTGCTTCTGGACGAGCCGACAAACTATCTGGATTTAAATGCCGCTATCTGGCTGAAGGGTTACTTGGCTGATTTTAAAGGCACTTTTATTATTATTTCCCACGACAAGGCATTCCTGAATGAGGTTACCAACTACAGCTTGATCTTAGAAAATGGCGCTATGTATAAGGTCAAAGGTAACTATGAGCATTACGAACGGATTAAGGAAGAAAAACGTATCTATTTATCAAAGCAGTTTAAAGAGCAGGAGAAAAAAAGAGAGCAATTGCAAAGATTCGTTGACCGCTTCCATGCCCAGCCGAATAAGGCAGCGTCGGTACGGGCAAAAAAGCGGGTTCTGGAGAAGATGGAAGAGATAGCGGTGCCGCAGGACCGCAGGGAAAGCATTAGGAATTTTCATTTTCCGCCCACTAAGCGCAGCGGCCACCGGGTAATGAGTTTGGAGAAGATTTCCAAATCCTACGGCGATATCCGGGTCTACCAGGATTTTGATTTTGAAATTTTTCAGGGCGAGAAGGCGGTCTTAGCCGGAGAAAATGGAGCCGGAAAATCCACGCTCTTAAAAATCCTGGCCGGAGTTATTGATATTGATAGCGGCGCCCGCACGGCTGGACACAATGTAGATATCGGCTACTTTTCCCAGACGCGTATGGATGTGCTGCATCCTGAGAATACGGTTATTAAGGAGGCATATTCAGCCGCGCCGGGATTTATGTCTGAGGAGACCATCCGCACTATTCTGGGAGCATTCTTATTTAGCGCAGATGACGCAGATAAAAAGGTAAACGTTCTTTCCGGAGGCGAAAAAAGCCGGCTCATCTTAGCCAAACTTTTAATTAATCCTCCGAATTTTCTTTTATTGGACGAGCCGACCACCCACTTAGACGTTGACGCGGTTGAGGCATTGGTTAAGACCTTGACTGAGTATGAGGGAACGCTTGTCTTTATCAGCCACGATATCTATTTTGTGCGCTCGGTGGCAAATGTTGTTTTTGAGGTAAAGAATTCACAGGTAAGAAAATTTCCCGGGAATTTTGATTATTATCTGGAGAAAGAGGCTCAAGGTGAAGCCTTCGCTGAAAAAGAGGCCCGTCCACTTAGCGCTAAACAACCTAAGCTTGACGGGGAGAAGGAGAAAGAGAAAGAAAGAGAAAGGCAGCGCAAGGAAGAAGAAAAGAAGCGCAAGGCGCACAATGCCGCCATACGGGATAAGATAAGTAAGCTGGAAAAAGAAAAGGAGAATCTCCAGCTTGAAAGTTACGCCAAGGCCCGCGCCTTATCCAATCCGCATATCTACCGCGACGAAAACACCGCCAGGGACTACGGCCGCCGGATAAAGGAAATAGAGAAGCTGATTTCCGGTTTAAACAGTGAAATAAAGGAGCTGGAAGAGCAGATAATATAGGGATTGTTCCTGCTCGCCGCTATTCCTAAAATTTATTTGACTCATCAGTTATTTCGTGTAATATATTGTCTACAATTCCCCCTTAGCTCAGTTGGTAGAGCGAGTGGCTGTAAACGTTTTGCAGCTTCCACAGAAAACTGTGGTTGAAACTGCAGGAGAATTGCTGGAAGCCCTAACGTAGAAACGTGGGTAATCAGCAGCCGAGCCCCCGCCGTTTTGCTTCGTAAAACGAAGCAACGGGGGAAGGTTCAGAGACTATGCACCTGCTGCCTAATGCTAAAAGCTATGGCAAAGATATAGTCCGCTTCCGAAAGTAATTTCGGGTTAAGTGTAACCACCAGGTCCGAGGTTCGAGTCCTCGAGGGGGAGCCATATTTGATGAACCCCTTACTCCTACGAGTAAGGGGTTTTTCTTTTTGGGATAAAAAATTTTCGGCAACTTCGGGGCTTGCGGCTGCCCCCACCCAGCCGCAAGCCCAGCGATTTTTGAAAAATCTCAAAAATAGCCCTACTCAAATGAGTAGGGCTACGTTAAACATGGCTCCCCTTGAATCTTCTCAACGAACCTTCCCTATAATCTTACCTAATACTATTCACGGTTGTAAAAAGAAAGATTTATAGGCACCGCGCCTTGGGGCGCTCCCGCATCTCCTGAGCACCGTTTGCCCTCGCTGGGGCTCGGGCAAACTCGGCGCCAGCCTGGGTCGGCTGGCTTCTTGCTAAATTTTATTACGTGTTCAGC
>Ga0155962_134_pt1 | contig 5836 bp, 4 predicted proteins | sample RifCSPlowO2_02_FD_107616 | JGI IMG/M metagenome (GOLD analysis project Ga0155962, IMG submission 107616) | Omnitrophica WOR_2 bacterium RIFCSPLOWO2_02_FULL_45_28
ATAAAGAGAAAAATATTTTGCAATAACTTAAAGAAGGCATCCTCAGCCTGCTTTTAAAAACAGGCGAGAGCAAAATTATTCCGCTAAATAGATCCGGCTCTCCCGCTGCCGCCAGAAAAGATATAAGCGCTCCCATGCTTTCGCCGCTGAGAAAAATCTTTTTATCGGGATTTTCCCTTCTGATTATTCCGCAGAGAGAGCGAATATCATTATAGTAAATATTAAAATTCTCCAGATCGCCTTTTAATCCTTCAGTTTCGCCGAACCCTCTAAGCTCTATAGCATAGGAAGAAATATTATTTTGCAGGAAGAAATCTGCCAAAAAATTCCACCGCTGGCTATGCGCTCCCAGCCCGTGGACTAATAATAAAACCGCTTCTGGCAAAGGCGCATTCCACTGCCTGTAGGTTACGGCTGTCTTTCCATCTATCTCGAGCTCTGGCATATTGCTTTATAGGTTGCCTCTAATAATTGTTTTAATTCATCCTTACTTATGGCAAGGGGCGGGATGAGCACAATGACATTACCTAAGGGGCGAAGGAGGACGCCATATTCGCGCACCTTCTGGCAGACCCTGATGCCCATTTTTTCTTCCCAGGGATACGGCTGTTTGCTTTGTTTGTCTTTTACCAGCTCAATTCCGGCGATGAGGCCTTTTTGGCGGATATCCCCGGCATTTTTTAATTTTTTAAACTTTTCTAATTCATTTTTCAGGAATTGAATCTTTGGCTGAAGTTTTTCTAATGTCTTTTCTTTTTTAAAAAGTTCTAAATTGGCCAGGGCCGCAGCGCAAGCTAGCGGATTTCCGGTATAGGTGTGGCCATGGAAAAATGTTTTTTTCTCTTTGTATTCGCCTAAAAAGCCGTCAAAAATCTTCCGGGTGGTTAAAGTTACCGCTAAAGGAAGGTAGCCCGCAGTGATACCTTTAGCTAAACATAAGATATCCGGAGTCACCTCTTCCTGCTCTGAGGCAAACATACTGCCTGTCCGGCCAAAGCCCACGGCCACCTCATCAGCAATCAATAAAACGTTGGACTTGCGGCAGAGCCTTGCCATTTCCTTATAAATCCCCTGCGGCCAAACCAGGATTCCTGCGGCTGCCTGCACTAACGGTTCAACAATAAGCGCGGCAATTGCATCCGAATGTTCTTTTAAAATTTCTTTTAATTTATCCAAACATTCAAAATTGCAAAGAGGATAACGCTTATCTCTGGGGCAGCGGTAACAATAAGGCGACTCGGCTCTATAACTATCAAAGAGAAGATTTTTATAGGCCTTATGGAATAGCTCCATTCCTCCCACGCTCACTGCGCCGATAGTATCCCCATGATAAGAGTTTTCTAAATGGATGAATTTTGTCTTAGCGGTTTTGCCAGAATACTGCCAATATTGATAAGCCATTTTTAAAGCAATTTCAACTGCGGTTGAGCCGTTGTCAGAATAAAAAACTTTATTCAAACCACGGGGAGCAATTTCCGCTAACTCCTTTGCCAATTCTATTGAAGGGATATTCCCCAGGCCAAGCAAAGTTGAATGCGCTACTTTGTTTAATTGCCTGATTATAGCCGAATCAATCTCATATTTACGATGGCCGTGGACATTTACCCACAAACTGGAAACGCCGTCTAAATACCAATTGCCTTTTGTATCCCTAAGATAACAACCCTTTGCCTCTTCAATAATCAACGGCTCGGCTTTAAGCCAGTCCTTCATCTGGGTGAAAGGATGCCAAAGGTATTGCTTATCGTCATAGGCTAATTTTTTTGTCCGCGGTCTCTCTTCCTTAAGTAATAGCTTCAGGTCTATGGCTTTTTCTGCCTCTCTCACCAGGATTTTTAAGCCATTTTCAGACTTAACCTTAGGTATAAAAGGCATAACGCCTAATAATGGCGCGTTTAAGAACCTTTTAAGCGTTTGCGGATTAGTCCTTTCGGCTAAGGTTTTATTTCTTAGCCCATTGATGATTATGCCTTTTACCTTGAGCCCGTAATCAAAGGCATATCTTTCGCTAAGCAAGGTATGATTGAGGGTTCCTAAGCCGGCCCTGGCTACGATGATTGCCGGAATATCTAAATCCCTTATCAAATCCGCGACTAAATAATTTTCTTTCAGGGGCACAAGCAGGCCGCCGGCTCCCTCCACAATGAGAAATTCATGCCTTTTCCTTAATTCTTTATAGGCGCTAAAAACATTTTCTAAATTAACCGTGATTCTTTCTTTTTTAAAAGCGCCGTAAGGAGAAATCGGCTCTTTGGCATAATAAGGATTGACTAAGCTTTTCTCATCCTTTATTGCTAATGTCCTGAGCAAGAAATCCGTATCATCTCCTGAGCACTGGAATGGTTTCATAATGCCGCAGTCAATTCCTCTCTTCTTTAAAGCCAAACCCAGAGCGCAGGAAATAATGGTTTTCCCGACCCCGGTATCAGTTGCGGTTATAAAGACGGCCTTAGACATACTCTTTTATATTTTAAACTTCTTACAATTCCTTGACAAAATTTTCCAGAATAGTATTAAACTCGTTAGCCTTATCCAGAAACGGCATATGGCCGCAATCTAATATCTTTAATTGCGCATGTTTAATTCTACTGCGCATATACTCTGATGCCTGCGGAGGACAAATCCCATCCTTAGCGCCTACGATTATAAGTGCGGGAATATTTATTTCTGAAATAAAATCCCGATAATCACAATCTCTTAAAATATACAACCCATAAATTAATCTATCATAATCAATCCTTCCACACCACGGTCTAAAGACCGTGGTGTGCTCAGGATTGATACTGAGAGCGGCGCATTCTTTCCCCGCCCTATCCCGCACAACAATCTTTTGTCCAGCGGGATCCCGCTTTGCGGGAAAGGGCGGGGTTTGAGCGCCGCCGAATGTATCAATATTCTTGGGCTTAATGCCCTTAAGCATATCTTTAGCCGTATCCGTAAGTATGCCTTTATAGAAATTATCAAGCATCTTCTCTGGGTTATGTTTACAATCCCGTATCATCTTGGCAAGATGCGTCCTGGTAGGGCCTGCGCCAAGATAGCCGTCGTCAATAAGTTTGGGGGTTGAATTAACCGCTACAATCCCCTGAGGACTTATCTTAAAATTCTTAAGCAGCTCTAAGACCACCAACCAGCCCAGGGACCAGCCGATGAGAACAAAATCCCTTTTTATGGCAAGGGAAACATTTACTATCTCCGCGGCTTCTTTTATCTCTTTAGCCCGGCTTATATCAGGTAGTATTACTTCGTAATTTCCGGCAAAATAATCTCTTTGGCTCTGCCAGACATCCTGCGTACTTGCCCATCCGTGAATAAAAACAAGGGTTTTGACCATAGCCGCTTATTTTATACCTGATTTCTTCCCAATCTTTTTAAACTTCAGCAAAGCAAATTCCAAATCTTTTCTTGTATGCGCTGCCATAACCGTAACCCTTAAGCGGCAGGAGCCTTCCGGCACTGTCGGCGGACGGATGCCCTGGACAAAGATACCTTCCTTAAATAAGCGGCGGCTGAATTCCATAGTCAGCTTCGGCTCTTTAGTCAGGATGGGAATAATCGGTGTTTGTGAGTCCAGGGTATCAAAGCCTAATGACCTTAAGCCTTCTCTTAAAAAATTGGTATTTTCCCAAAGCCGCGCCAGCAGGGAGGAATCTTTTTCAATTATTTCAATAGCTTCTATAGCGCTGGCGCAAAGCGCTGCCGGTAAAGCCGTACTAAAGATAAATGAGCGGGAGCGGTTAATCAGATATTCAATTAAGTCCTTTTTTCCGCAGACAAAACCGCCAAGTGCGCCAATGGCTTTACTTAAGGTGCCCATCTGGATTATCCGTTCCTCGCACTTTAGGCCAAAATGCTCTAAAGCTCCCCTGCCATTTTTTCCCAAAACTCCGGTTGCATGCGCCTCATCTAACATCAGAAGGCAATCGTATCTCCTGGCTAAGTCCACAAGCTCAGGGACAGGCGCAATATCTCCATCCATGCTAAAAACGCTATCGCTTACTATCAGCCTTCTCTGGTTTCCCTGGCCCGCTTCGCTTTGCCAGGGCGGGCTGGTTACTGGTTTCCCTGGCCCGCTTCGCTTTGCCAGGGCGGGCTGGTTACTTAATAATTTTTCTAATGCCGCAACATCCTTGTGCGGATAGCGGGCCATTTCGGCGCGGCTGAGGATAATCCCGTCAATAATTGAGGCGTGATTCAAGCGGTCAGAGAAAACAGTGCTGTTTCTATCTGCCAAAGCTGAAATTATCCCCAGATTGGCGCTGTAGCCGCTGGAGTAAACTAAGCAGGCCTCTTGCTTCTTGAAATCCGCCAGCTTCTCTTCCAGGCGCTTATGCAGGATATTACTGCCTGTAACTAACCTTGATGCTCCGGCGCCTGCGCCGAATTTCTGGATTGCCTTGACGGCAGCATTTTTTATACGGCTGTCGTTAGCCAAACCCAGGTAATTATTTGAGCAGAGATTTAAGAGTTTTCTGTTATCTATTCTAATATACCTATCGCAGGCGGAAGAAATACAGCAGAGCTTGCGCTCTAAGCCCCTGGCTCTGAGCATATCTAATTCATCTCTAAAATTTAACATAGATTAATTTGTGGTCAGGCCTAAGTCCTGAATCATTTGCAGGTCATATTGGGAAGGGTTGCCCTTAGTGGTAAGATAATCGCCGAGGATGATTGAATCTGCTCCGGCTAAAAATAAAAACGGCTGCAAGCTCCTCAGGTTAGCTTCCCTCCCGCCGCAGATTTTTATTTCCTGCTCAGGGAAGAGAAAACGAAAGAGGGCTATGATTTTTAAGAATTCAAGGGGGAGAAGAGGATTTTGATTCTGGAGCTTTGTGCCGGGAATAGGATTTAAAAAATTCAGCGGGATACATTCAGGATTCAGGTTTTTTAAGGCAAAGGCGAATTCTAAGCGCTGGGCCCAGGTTTCCCCCATACCGAATATCCCGCCGCAGCAAAGCTCTAAACCGGCCCTTTTGACATTTTCAATGGTTTTTAACCTGTCAGAATAAGTATGCGTGCTGCAAACCTGCGCATACAAACTCCGGGCAGTTTCAAGATTGTGATTATAACGAAATAATCCGGCATGCTTAAGCGCCCTTGCCTCTTCAAGGCTTAACTCGCCAAGGGAAGCATCAACATTAAGCTTAAGCTTAGAGCGGATTTTAGAAATGGCTTTGCATATTTTTAGAAAATCTTTTTTATCCTGCAGGCGCCTGCCGCTGGTTACAATGCAAAAATATCCAGCGCCTGAATCCTCGGCGCGCTTTGCCCGGCGATAAATCTCATCCGGCTCTAATAAAGGATACAATGGAACCTTGGTCTTGTGCCAGCTTGACTGGGCGCAGAAGGCGCAATCTTCAGAACATCCGCCTGAACGGGCATTGGTAATCGCGCAAAGCTCAACTTTTTTACCGCGGAATTTCTTACGTATTTTATATGCGGCGGTAAAAAGAGAATACACCTCATCGCCATTAACCGCGCTAAGCCTATTTGCTTGAGTTAAGCTAAGGCTTTTACCGGCTAAAACTTGTTCAGTAAACCTACTAAGAGTTTCTGGCATAACAAATATTTGTTTTGAGCATTTGTGTTTTGTGGTTTAGAATTTAGGATTTTAAGATTCTACTTCTTCTCATACAACGGAGACATCTTGCGCAGCCTATCAATAATTCCGGGCAAAACCTCAATCAGATAATCAATGTCGCTCTTCTTGCTCCATCTGCCTAAGGTAAACCTTAAAGAGCCGTGGGCAAGCTCATGGGGCAGGCCTATTGCCAGAAGCACATGGGATGGCTCAAGAGAGCTGGAAGTGCAGGCAGAGCCGGTTGAAGCGGCAATT
>Ga0155962_167_pt1 | contig 4534 bp, 5 predicted proteins | sample RifCSPlowO2_02_FD_107616 | JGI IMG/M metagenome (GOLD analysis project Ga0155962, IMG submission 107616) | Omnitrophica WOR_2 bacterium RIFCSPLOWO2_02_FULL_45_28
ACATGGATTAACAAATCAGCTTCCCGCACATCTTCCAGAGTCGCCTTAAAGGCCTCAATAAGATGTACGGGGAGGTTATGCAGAAAGCCAACGGTATCGGCAACCGCTATTTTCTGCCTATTGGGAAGAAGCATTGTTCGCGTCAGGGGGTCCAATGTGGTAAACAAACTATCATCCGCCAAGAGATGCTCGTTGACTAATGAATTTAAGAGCGTGGTTTTCCCGGCATTGGTATAACCCACCAGCGCCACTAAGGCAATCTCCTCTAATTTCCTTTTTTTATTCATCAGATTGCGTTGCGAGCGAATCCTCTCTAAATCTTTTCTTAGTTTTGTGATTCGGCTGCGGATCCTTCTGCGGTCAAGCTCAAGTTTTTGCTCTCCGGGCCCCCGCGTGCCGATACCGCCTCCTAAGCGCGAAAGCATAATGCCTTTGCCGGTTAAACGCGGAAGAAGATATTCTAACTGCGCAAGCTCAACCTGCATTTTTCCTTCAGGGCTCCTGGCGTGCTGGGCAAAGATATCCAGAATCAATTGCGTGCGGTCAATTGTTTTACATCCGATAATCTGCTCAAGATTCCTCTGCTGTGTTCCCGAGAGGTCAACGGAAAATACCGCCACATCAATACCCTGCTCTCTGGCAATAAAACCTAACTCTTCGGCTTTGCCCTTTCCGATAAATAGGCTGGGCGATGGCTTATCGTAATGACAGATTACCTGATCAAGTATCTCAAGCCCCGAGGTTTTGGTTAATTCCCTTAACTCGTTTGCCTCGTCCTCAATTTTTAAATTTTCACTTCGCAGAGAGAACAGATCAACCGTAACTAAGAGCGCCTTTTCTTTTGTATTCAACTCTATCAACCTTACCTTCTTACTCATTAGCTCCTCTCTGCTTAGGCAGATTTCCCGCGGGGCCGCTTATGATTCTCTCAATAACATTTTCTCTATCTATATTTATCCACTGTATGCGCTTATCCTTCCTGAACCAGGTCAATTGCCTCTTGGCATAATTGCGGGTATTTTTCTTCATCAGTTCTTTCGCGCATTCTAAATCATAGTCGCCATCTAAATAGCCCCCGATTTCCTTGAGCCCGATCGCCTGGCCCGAGCTGCGGCTCAATTTCCGCCTCAATAAACCTTTTACCTCATCCACTACGGCTTGAGCAAACATCTCATCCACCCGCCGGTCTATATCATTATACAGCCTTTCCCTATCCCGGTTTAACCCGAAGAGCTTGATTTCATACTTATCGCTTAATCCGCTTCTTTTATTCCAAAGCGCTGAAATCGGCCGGCCGGTAAGCCGATACACTTCCAGGGCCCTGATGATCCTTCTTGCATCATGAGGATGTATTTTAGATGCTGCCAGCGCATCTATTCTCTTTAGCTTGTTATATAAAAAGCGGCTTCCTTTAGTTTTTATCTGGGTGGATAATTTTTCCCGCAGGCTTTCGTCTTTGCCGGCATCCTTAAAGATACCGTTAATTACCACGTTCATATAGAGGCCTGTCCCGCCGGCAAACAAAGGAATTTTTCCTTTTCTATGAATTTCATTAATTTTTCTCACGGCTAATCTTCTGTAGGCTGCCGCGTCAAACTCATCCTCGGGCCTTACGATATCCAATAAATGATGCCGGACCTTCTTAAGCATATCCCTTGTCGGCTTTGAGCTTAGGATATCCAGCCCCCGGTAAACCTGCATTGAATCAAGCGATATAATCTCGGCGTCCAATTTTTGCGCAAGCTGAATTGCCGTCCTGCTTTTTCCAATCGCCGTAGGGCCAACCAAAAAAAATATTTTAGGTTTCTGCTTCCTGCGTTTCGGATATGCCATCAGGGAAAGATTCTGGTAGGATAACCTTCCTTCTCAAGCTGATTTTTAAACGTTTCTGCTTCCTGGCGGGTTTTTACCTTCCCAACCCTTACCCGGTATAATAGGCTCCCGGAAGAACCAAGCTCATCAATATAGGCATCTAAATTCTTGGCTTTGAGCTTGTTTAATAATCTTTGCGCGTTCTGAAAACTGGCAAAACAGCCAACCTGGACCGTAAAAAAGAATTCATTCTCTTTAAACAGCTCGCCCGAAGAAGCTGCCTCTAAGCTTAAAGGATATTTCTGCTGTAATATATCGGCATACTGCCTTGCCTCCTGCCACTGCCCGGATTTTAAGGCGCATTGGGCTAAACGAAAATAGGCCGCGCTTTGCAGCTTGCCATTAGATTTTGTTAAGGCCTCGTATAATCTTTGCGCCGCAGGATAATCCTGGTCAACAAAATAAGTATCGGCATAAGCAAGCTTTGCCGCCTCCAGATATTGGCTATCGCTGAAATTATCCGAAAGAATTTTCAGCTTTTCCCTGGCTTTTTCCGTATCGTTGATTTTAAGATAATTCAGCCCTAAGAGATAATAGGCCTTATCCCGCTCTCTATTTCGCATAATATTCGCCGCGCACTCGTCAATGCTTTCGCTGTAGCTTCCCTGCAGGTATAATGCTTCAGCTCTACTTAAACTATCAGCATATACCCGGGTAACTAATAACCAGTAACCGGTAACCAGATAAAAAAATAACCTTCCCATCTTAAATACCAGCCCATTACTCATAATCTAGCGGTGCGATTCCTGTCTGCCGACAGGCAGGTATCGCACCCAAGGAAAACTCTTTAGAAATCTGCCTTTGCGTTTCTAATAAAGTCCTGTGGCGCCGTTGTTTTTCTTTCTGCGGCACATCGTCTCTTAATTTCTCTGCTTCGGTATTTGGGCGAGGCGAGTATTTAAAAATATAAGCGCTGTTAAACCTCGCCCTTTCTACCAACTCCAGGGTCTTGCGAAAGTCGTCTTCGCTTTCTCCGGGGAAACCCACGATTATATCCGTAGTCAGCCCGGCCCCGGGAAGCGTCCTGCGGTATTCATCAATCAAATCCAAATAGCGCCGGCGGCTGTATCCGCGTTTCATCAATCGTAATATTTTATCCGAACCTGACTGCACTGGCAAGTGTAAATATTTCTCTAATTTTTCCAGGCCTGCCATCGTTTTAAAAAGATGCCCCGCGATATCCTTAGGATGAGAGCTAATAAAACTAAACCGGCCAAGGCCGCGGAGAGAATTTACCGATTCAAGCAGCCTGATGAAATCAGTTCCGTTGTATTTATAAGCATTGACATTTTGGCCGATGAGAGTAACGGACTCAATTCCCTTGTCAATGTTAAATCTAATCTCTCTTAAGATATTGTCGGGCGGACGGTGGCGCAGTTTGCCCCGCACGTAAGGCACCACGCAATACGAACAAAAATTATCGCAGCCCTCAGAAATAACCACGAAGGCACGCGCCCTTTCTTGCCTGAATTCAGGCCGATAAACAACTTCATCGCGCCTGGCCTTACCAACGCTTATTATCTTAGGCAGCGGACGTCCGGCATTAAAAATCTTTGTCAATAACTGCGGAAGCTCGCCGATATTATTGGTGCCTACTGCCAAATCTATCCCCGGCATTTTCTTAAACGCCTCTTCCTTATAATTTTCCGCCATACAGCCCACCAAGCCAATCAGCGGCTTTGGTTTAAGCTTAGAAAATCTTCCTATTTCCGACCAGACCCTATCCTCGGCATGCTGGCGCACCGAACAGGTCACAAACAAAACCGCATCCACCTGCCCATTTTCCTCATCCAAGATTTTAAAGCCACTCTCAATGAGCAATCCCTTTATAACCTCTGCATCCCGGACGTTCATTTGACATCCGAATGTCCTGATAAAGACTTTGGGGGCAAAAAATTCGTAACTCTTTTTAGATTCTTGGTTTGGCATTTTTGTTTTTCCTGTAAATACAAAAAATTAAAGGGGGCAAAAAATTCAAAAGAAAAGAGCTTTTTGTGGGCGATTTTGATGTTTTTAAAAAGCAGATTTAGCATGAGTTTTTTAGTCTCTAAATCCATCTCTTTCTTGTCTGGATCATAGCCTTCTAAAAACTCTTCTACCCTGTTCAAATAGTCCTTTGAACGCTCCCTCTCAATCTCTCTAACTTCTTGTAATGCAATAAGTTTCTTCAATTCCTCCTCTTCTTGTCTCATGCTTTCGTTTTTCTGTTTGTATAGTTCTTCACTAAGCAAATTTTCCAAATAGGCGTCGGTTAATTTTGATTGTTTTTTAAGGTTATTTTCAAGCCTATTTTTGACCTTTTCAAGGTCAGTTTTTGCGCTTTCTGCAAAAATAGGAAAATTTGCGCCATTTTTAAAAGTCACGTTCGTCCATCGGTTCATTTTTAGCTTGTCATTTTTAAGGAGTGTCTCTAATATCTCTGCTACTTCGGACTCTATTTCTTGCCCCTTCACACTCTTGTTTTTACACTTGATAAAGCTTCTATAAGGCCCGGCACAACGATACCATCTCTTTTTAACGCCGGTGCGGTGATTAGAAATAGACGAAATGCCTAAATATTTATGATTACATTTTGCACAATAAAGCAGGCCTGAAAGCGGATAGTCGTTTACCTTCTTCCTTCGCTCAACCCTTCGTGCTTTAAGCTTCTCTTGCACAAGCT
>Ga0155962_114_pt1 | contig 4051 bp, 3 predicted proteins | sample RifCSPlowO2_02_FD_107616 | JGI IMG/M metagenome (GOLD analysis project Ga0155962, IMG submission 107616) | Omnitrophica WOR_2 bacterium RIFCSPLOWO2_02_FULL_45_28
CAATGGTTGCGCTAACGGCGTTAACGCTCTCTATGGGAGTTACCCCGCTTGTCTTTGCTGCGGAGCACGCAGGCAAAGAGCATGGCGGTAAAACAACCCAGGAACATGGCGGGAAAGCTGAAGTCAAGGCTCCGTCGGCAGAGGATATCCGCGCGGCAATGAAGGCCTATGTGGATACAAAATCGCAAGCTACAGGGACCTTTGATATTCTGGATTCGGAAACAGGAAAGGCGCGTAAGTTAAAATTTGAGCGAGTGCATGAACGGGTAGGGAAAACCGGCGATTACTATTATTCTTGCGCTGATTTTAGCGATGCCGATTCAGGCGAGAAGCTTGACCTTGACCTTGACCTGGCGGATAAGGATGGCAAGTTAGAGGTTGTGGATGTGAGAATTCACAAGGTCAGCGGAAAGGAGCGCTATACCTATGATGAGAAAGATAACCGTATCCCGCTGCCTGCGCTGAAAAAAGAAACGCACGAGCACGGCGGTAAGGAACATGGCGGCAAGGAGCACGGCGGTCAATAAAGCGTCATCGTAGCAGGCAGGCCTTTTCCGGGAGCAGGTAGTGCGTCGGTTTTGCAGGGAGCCAGTTTGAAAAGACTGGCTCGCTTTGTTTTGGAGTGAATGTATGGAAAATGAAAAATTAGTTTCTGAGTTTCTCTCATTGGTTAAAGTAGAAGATCCTGAAAATATCTACGCTAAAGAGATTAGCAATGGCAAATACTTTGGCCTGCCGCTTGGCAGCATCATTGAGGCAGAAAAACGGCTGCGCGCCAACTTTGAGCGCTCAATCGCTTATTTTTCAATGGAGTTTGGCCTGGCCTCAAGTTTTTATAATAAATTCAGTTCGCTCCGGCCGGTTAGTTTACATAATAAAAATCAGGAACAGGAGGTATTCTCAAATTACCGGCTGGCCGACTATTTCTTTACCCTCAAGCTTGATAACATCATTGATATACCTTTATACAGCGGCGGCCTGGGAGTGCTGGCCGGAGATACCTTAAAGACAATGGCGGATTATAAACTGCCGGCGGTCGGGGTGGGCATGCTCTGGAATACCGGATACTTCAGGCAGAAATTCTGGTTTAAATACGGCCAGATGCCGGAGCGGATTCACTGGGATTTATATTCCTATCCCGGCCTTATCCCCCTAAAGAATAGGATTAAAATATCCTTAAATTCCGAGGAGCTTCATCTGCGGCTGTGGAAGTATTACGTTTACAGCTATTGCCAGGATTATGCCCTGCCGCTTATACTCTTAGATGCGAATATTGAGCCGAACAACGAAAAGAACAGGCATTTGACTGACCAGCTCTACCGGAGCGATGACGGCTGGATTAAGGCGATGCAGCGGGTGATCCTGGGTATGGGGGGCGCTCTTGCCCTTAAAGAGCTGGGTTACACCATAGATATTTATCATTTAAATGAGGGCCATGCGGCGCTTGCCTTTATTGAAAAAGCGAGAAAGCTCAAGGTAAATGAGCGCGATGAGCTAAAGCGCCATTTTGTCTATACCTGCCATACGCCGGTTGAGGCAGGCCATGACCGCTTTAGCCCCGATGAGCTGGGCAGGCTCTTGCAAAAAGATGACTTTGCTCTTGCCCGGGAACTTGGCTTAGATACCGGCGGGATGATCAATCTGACTTTATTCTCAATGAATATCGCATCCAGAATCAATGCGGTATCAAAAAGCCACCAGAAGGTAACGCATATCCAATTTCCCAAATATAAAGAAAAGATTAAATACGTCACCAACGGGGTGCATACGCATACCTGGATTTCGGATAGGTTTTTTGCGTTATATGAGAAGTTTCTTTCCGCTTTCGGCGATGTCAGGGCCAATCCTTTTATTCTGGCTGAGGTCAAACGTTTAAGGGATAATCCTGAATTTCGCGGCGCATTGTGGCAGGGCCACCAGGATAATAAATCCGGCCTTTGCGATTTTCTGGCTAAGTGGGGCCTCTCAAAAGACGTATTTACTATCTGCTGGGCAAGGCGGGTGGCGGCCTATAAGAGGCCAAGTTTGATCTTTCAGGATGTAGAAAGGCTGATTGCCATTTCAAAGAAGCTCGGGCCAATCCAGATAATTTTTGCCGGTAAGGCCCATCCCCAGGATAACCTTGGTTTTACCTACATCAATGAGATGTTAGATAAGGTTGACCGGCTTAATCAGGCATATGACGGCCTGAAGATTATTATGCTGGAGAATTATGAGATTGCTTTAGCAAAGATGCTCACCTCCAGTGTTGATGTATGGCTGAATAATCCCCTTCCGCCCTTTGAGGCATCCGGAACAAGCGGGATGAAGGCCATTTTAAACGGAGTTATCCAGCTCACCACGCTTGACGGCTGGGTTTGCGAGGCAGCGGATAAAAATATCGGAAAAATCTTTGGCTATAAGAGCGATGAAGGCAAATTAGGCAACGAGCACGACCTGCATATGAGCGATGACTCATCTGCGTTGTATGCCGCCGTAGAAGAGATGGCGCAGTTATATTATAAAACCAATCGTCAGGGTAAAGTTGATATTTCATCAAAGTGGCTGGACACAATGATTGATTGTATCGCCGCGGGGGCAGAATTTAATACCTACAGGATGCTTGATGAGTATAAACGGCTCGTCTGGAATATGGCTTAGCTCAAGAAGCGGATAAAGAATGTCACTTAAGCTGGCGATAGAAAAATATATTACAGAGAACAGGAGGAAGGTTAATTTATCCATAGGCGAAAATCTCCCCTCTGCTAACGACAGGGTTTCCCGGGCGATGCGCTATGCAGTGCTTAACGGAGGAAAGAGGCTGCGCCCCGTTCTTTTTATTGCTGTTTTTGAGAGTTTAGGCGGAAGGATAGACAGCGGCATATTAACCATTGCCTCGGCGATAGAATTTATCCATGCCTTCAGCTTAATCCAGGATGACCTGCCGGCGCTGGATAACGATGACTACAGGAGAGGAAAGCCGGCGGCGCACAAGGTATTTGGCGAAGACATTGCTATTCTGGCTTCCGATAGTTTGTTAAATGCAGCATATAAAATACTATTGGAAGAAGATGCGATTGCTGCGGGCCTGAAGGTAAAAATCGCCTCTGAATTGATGCGCACAGTCAAAATTTTAATCAGCGGCCAGGAGGGGGATTTGGCCTTGACTCCCCGAAAACCGGCAGGCCTTTTGCGATTAAAAGAAATCTACTCAGGCAAGACCGCGGCCCTGATTGCCGCCTGCGCAAAAATAGCCGGAATTTTAAGAGCGGTTAAAGCCGGAGAATTAAGGCGCCTCAATTCCTTTGGAATGAAGTTAGGCTTGAGCTATCAGATATTAGATGATATTTTAAATGTGACCGCGGAGAATAAGGCATTTAAGGGAAGGAAGTTCAGCGACCAGCGAAAAGGGAAAATCACTTATGTTTCTCTCATCGGCCTCAGGAAGTCACAAGAAATTGTTGAGAATTTGATGCGCCAGGCAAAACGAGAGCTCGCAAAGATAGACAAAATAGATAAAGGAACGCTGTTCCTCTTAGCCGATTTTATATTGCAAAGGAGATATTAGCTCTAGTCCGCTATAGATAGCGAAAAGATGCTCACGAAAATTTTTAGAGGGTTAACCCTTTTTCCCATTCTTTTGTGCGCGCAATCTAATTCGTCGGCCCAGACAAAATACGAGACAGCTGTTTTTGCCGGCGGTTGTTTCTGGTGTATGGAGGCGCCCTTTGAGAAATTGGAAGGGGTGATAGAGGTTGTCTCGGGCTATAGCGGCGGCCAAAAAGAGAATCCCGGCTATAAAGAAGTTTCTGCCGGCGGGACCGGACATCTGGAAGCTATCCGGATTACTTACGAGCCATCAAAAATAACTTACGCAGAACTTCTGGATGTCTTCTGGAGACAAATCGACCCCACTGATTCAGGCGGCCAATTTGTGGATAGGGGCGCTCAATACAAAACAGCGATTTTTTATCAAAATGACGAGCAAAGAAGATTAGCCGAGAAGTCCAGGCAGGAATTGGAAGAATCAGGCAGATTTAAAAAGCCGATTGTAACGGAAATCCTAAAAGCG
>Ga0155962_180_pt2 | contig 3901 bp, 5 predicted proteins | sample RifCSPlowO2_02_FD_107616 | JGI IMG/M metagenome (GOLD analysis project Ga0155962, IMG submission 107616) | Omnitrophica WOR_2 bacterium RIFCSPLOWO2_02_FULL_45_28
GATTGTGGTCGCCGGCAGGTTAAAGGGTGAAATATTAGCCAAGCAAAGGCTTGTTCTTTTGCCTTCCGCGGTGGTTGAGGGCAAGGTGCGCACTGCAAAATTAGTAGTTAACGAAGGGGCGGTTTTTGAGGGCACCTGCCATATGCTGGGGGAGCATTTCAACGTTGATGAATTAGCCAAGTATTTAGAGGTAGATTTATCATTAATAAATGAGTGGGCGACCAGCGGCAAGGTGCCGGCGATAAAAGACGGCGACAGCTGGAAGTTTGAGCGTAAGAACATTGACGAATGGATTGCCGCGGGTAAAATAAGGTGAAATGGCTGAGAAGCTCTTGACAATTCGGGAAGTAGCCGAGCTTTTAGGCCTGAACGAGAAAGCGGTGGTTGAACTGGCTGAGCAGGGGGTAATTTCGGCTTATAAAGTCGGCGGAGTATATTTAAGGTTTCAAAAAGAACAGGTTGAGCAATACTGGAGTAAACGTAAGACCGCGCAGCATAAGGGCGATGGGCAGGATCTTTATACTGCGGGAGAGCGGATTAAGGATTTCTTCTATTTTTATGATTTTTATATCTTAGCAGCTGTTTTAATCATCGCATTGCTGGCCATTATTGCAAAAGGTTAAATGCGCTCCAGGGGTTACTGCGAGCTGGGATTTGCCAAAGTAGATATTGATAGAGACAAAAGAAGAGGTTTCCCCGAAGTCATCTACGCTCCCGGCAAAACCGGCCAGCAGCTTAAGGATATAGCCTTAAAGTTTATCCGCGCCCGCCAGCTCCTGCTGATTACGAAGTTAGAAGAAAAAACATTTGCCTCCCTGCAGAAAACATTTCCTGAATTACAATATAACCCCCAAGCCAGAATCGCTTATCTAAACCCGGCCCTTTCAAGAAAGGGCGGGGCGAAAAAGAGGATTGCTTGCGGGCCAAAGGGTTTGGCCTTAGTGGTTTCTGCCGGCACATCGGATATCCCGATTGCCGAGGAGGCGGCGGTTGTTCTTGAGCTGATGAGCAATCGGGTCAGGCGGCTCTATGATGTAGGCGTAGCCGGGGTGCATCGGATTTTACAGCATAAGGATCTACTGCGCCGGGCAAAGGTAATCATCGTGGCGGCGGGTATGGAGGGAGCTTTGGCAAGTATTGTCAGCGGTTTGGTTTCCTGCCCGGTGATCGCCGTTCCCACCAGTGTCGGCTACGGCGCAAATTTCAAGGGTTTATCCGCGCTCTTAACGATGCTGAATAGCTGTTCTCCGGGCGTGGCAGTGGTGAACATTGATAATGGCTTTGGCGCGGGCTACCTCGCAAGCTTAATAAGCCGGTAAGGCAATGGTGCGGCTTCCACTAGCCGCAGCCATAAATAGATAAGGTGGTTTTATGAAACGTCAGGAGATTTCGTTAAAGCAAGCAATTGACTTTCACGGCCATTTAGGCCCCTATCTGGTCCTGGGCTTACTGATGGGCGACTATGCGCTCAAGAAGCTAAAAGCCAGGGCCCATTTTGGATTAGAGGTTAAGGTTTGGGGGGTAAATGATAAACCCCAATCCTGCCTTGTTGACGGCCTTCAGCTTTCAACCGGCTGCACCTATGGCAAGGGTAACATCAGAAAGTATAACGGCAGATTTATCAAGGCAGGTTTTTTGAATTGTGATACCAACAAAAGCATAGGGTTGGCTTTACGAGAGAAAATAATAGAAAAGCTTTCTCTGGTTTGCGACAATCAGGCCTCAGAAAAGTTTGCCAGAGAGCTTTTTAGAATGCGAGTTGAAGATATCTTTATTGCAAAAAATATAGTTTAATAGTTAGCAATAACACAGATGGAGGATAAAGATAAGCTTGTTTGGTCAATCTGTGTAATCTATTTCTGAAATCTGTGTAATCATTTTAAAAATGGCTTTATCAGGGCTGGATATTTATAAACTGCTTCCTAAAACCAATTGCCGCGAATGCGGCTTTCCCACCTGCCTTGCCTTTGCGCTAGCCCTGGCCAAGAAGGCAGTGGCCTTAGAGAAATGCCCCTCGGTATCTCAAGCAGCAAAAGAGGCTCTCCAGGCGCAATCCCAGCCGCCGATAAGATTGGTTTTGCTGGGAGACGATAAAAATAAAATTGAAATAGGAAACGAAACCGTTATGTTTCGCCATGAGGAAAAATTCCATCATCCTGCGGCAATCGGTTTTGTTATTGAAGACAGCTTAAGCAATGATGAGATAAAACAACGTTTAGATAAAATTAACAAATTGCAATTTGAAAGGGTAGGCCAGCTTTTAAAGACGGATTTGCTCGCCGTAAAACAAACGAAAGACGCCCAGAGATTTGTGGAAGCGGTCAATTTTGTCTCGGCTCTGGTTAATTTTGGAATGGTTTTAATCAGCGATGATACTTGCGCTCTGGCCACTGCCTTAAAATCGTTAACCGGAAAAAGGCCGCTTATTTACGCCGCTACAGATAAAAACCTGGCTGAATTTTCCCGTCTTGCCAAAGAGCATAACGCGCCTTTAGCCATCAGCTCAGGGTCAATAGATAGTTTATCCGAGTTGACTAAGAAGGCAAATGAGGCCGGGGTCCCGGATATTGTTATTGACGTTAATACCGAGAGTCACAATTCTCAGGCGCTCTGGGAACTGACCCAGCTGCGCCGGCAAGCCCTGAAAAAGGCAAACCGCTCGCTCGGCTATCCGCTGATTACGGTGATGAAGGGCATTGGCGCTTATGATGAGGTGGTTAAGGCAGGAGATTACATTGCCAAATATTCCGGCATTATTTTGTTGAATGGCTTCAATGAGTGGGCGGTCCTGGCGCTCTTAACCTTACGGCAGAATATTTATACTGACCCGCAGAAACCTTTACAGATAGAGGCAAAGCTTTATCCTGTTGGCAATACTACCGAGGCCTCGCCGGTTCTGGTGACTACCAATTTTTCGCTTACCTATTATACGGTTTTAGGCGAGGTTGAGGCAAGCAAGGTGCCTTCAAATATATTGAGTGTAAATACCGAGGGGATGTCGGTCTTAACGGCCTGGGCCGCTGAAAAATTCACCCCTGATAAGATAAGCGAGGGCCTGAAGAAATCCGGCGCCGAAGAGAAGGTCAAACATCGTAATCTAATCATCCCCGGCTATGTGGCGGTAATCAGCGGCGACCTGGAAGAAAAAAGCGGCTGGAAGATTATTGTGGGCCCTAAAGAGGCGGCCGGCATACCGTCGTTTTTGAAGAATTTATCATAAATGGAAAAATCCAGAATAACTTTTTTCCCGGACAACAAAACCATTGAGGTGGAAAAAGGCAAAACCATACTCTCCGCGGCTATCTCAGCCGGAATCCATATTAATTCAAGCTGCGGCGGCGATGGTGTCTGCGGCAGATGCAAGATTATCCTCAAAAAAGGCCAGTTAGTCAGCCTTCCTACCGGAAGGATTACTGCCGAAGAGAAAAAAAGAGGATATTATCTTTCCTGCCTGAGCGTGGCGCAGAGCGATTTAGAGCTTGAAATTCCTAAGGAGTCCCGGCTTGATTCGGAAACAATTGCCAAAGACGACGCTTATCTTTTAAGGCTGAAGGGAGTTTATTCTGAGTCAGAGGATGTAGATAAAGGCGAATCCATCTTAGGCGAAGAGATTTTTATTCACTCGCCCCTGGCAACAAAGCTATACCTTGACTTACCTAAACCCAATCTGGATGATAAAATAAGCGACCTGGAGCGCATCTACAGAGCGGTGCGCTCTTATCAGGAAATCCCGGTGCTCCAGACCGGGATTGCCAATATCCGCCGGCTGGGGGAGTTGCTGCGTTCAAGCGATTGGAAGGTTACGGTTATGTTAGGCAAACGTAACGGCACAACCGAGATTGTTCTCATTGAGCCCGGGGATACCTCAAGTGAAAATTACGGCTTTGCCTTTGATATAGGC
>Ga0155962_123_pt2 | contig 3116 bp, 2 predicted proteins | sample RifCSPlowO2_02_FD_107616 | JGI IMG/M metagenome (GOLD analysis project Ga0155962, IMG submission 107616) | Omnitrophica WOR_2 bacterium RIFCSPLOWO2_02_FULL_45_28
TCCCCTCCGGTTTCTGCCGGTTATTCGCCTGCCGTAAGCATAGTAATACCCGTTAAAAATGACGAACGTATAATCGGCAGGGCTATAGAACAATGCTTCCTCTCAAACTACCCGAAAGACAAACTTGAAGTCATCGTAGTAAATGACGGCTCTACGGATAAAACAATGGAGGAGATTGAAAGGTCAAAATTAAGATATCCGGAATTAGCGGTGATAGATTTTAAAATAAATAAAGGCAAGCGGCAGGCTATGGCAGAGGGAGCGCGGGCGGCAAGAGGCGAGATACTCGTCTATATAGATTCCGACAGCTTGATAGGCCGCGATTCGCTCAAACATATCGTCCAGGGATTTAGCCAGCCAAAGGTAGGCGCTGTAAGCGGACACGCCAATGTATTAAACGGGGACGAGAATCTTCTCGCCAGGATGCAAGAGGTTAGATACTACCTGGCTTTCAGGGTATTAAAGGCGGCCGAGCACCTGTTTTCCGCGGTTAGCTGCTGTTCCGGCACCCTCTCCGCCTACCGTAAAAGCTATCTAATGGAGATTTTAGATAAATGGCTGAATCAGAAATTCTTAGGCGCCCCGGCTACGCTTGGCGACGATAGAAGCCTCACCAACTTCATATTGAGAAAATACCGCGTGCTCTATGATTGCCGGGCGGCTGTTGAGACCGTGGTGCCGGTAACCTGGAAGGAATTCTTTAAACAGCAGCTGCGTTGGAAAAAGTCCTGGTTCAGGGAGAGCATCATCGCCTCCGGATTTATCTGGCGCAAGCATCCTGTCGCTTCAATTTCTTTTTATGCGGCTGTTTTGCTGCCGCTTATCTCCCCCCTGATTGTATTTAATACTTTTATATGCCGGCCCTTATTCTTCGGACAGCCCCCCACGCATTACCTGTTTGGTTTTTGCCTGATGAGCCTGCTGTATAGTTTTTATTACCTCTTGAAAAGGCCGAACAGCAAATGGATTTACGGCATCTATTTTTGCATTGTTTATATGGCAGTTTTGTCCTGGCAGACCTATTATGCGGCCTTGACCTGCCGTCGCAACCATTGGGGCACAAGGTGAAAAGCCCTGCCCGTATGCACCCCGGGATGCCTATCGCGATAATAACCGCCCTCTTTCTCTTCGCTCCGGATGTTATACACTCTGAGGCCCCGGCTAAAAATAACCCTTTACTCATCCTGCACTATCCGCTCATAACTAACAGACCCAAAGGCCGCGCGGTAACAAAGGCGAATTTTATTAACCAGATGGAGATGTTTAAATCCAGCGGCTATGTCAGCGTAGGGCTTGAAGATGTATTGGATTTTTATTATCGTAACAAACCCCTGCCGGAAAAGGCGGTGCTGATTACCTTTGCCGGCGGACGCAAGAATTTGCTCTATGCCGGCCCTGTGCTTAAAAAACTTGGCCTCAGGGCTGTGGTCTTTTTGAATATCCAGGCGATGAAAAAAGCAAACCATTCTGAGGTATCCTGGCATGATGCCCTGGCTATGGAAAAGACAAAGAGCTGGGACCTGGCTATTAGCGCCAAGACGGAGGATGAGGCGATAGAGTCTAAAAGATACCTGGAAAAAAGGTTCAAAGCGCTTGCCGCGAGCGCATTAAGCCAGAGGGCAATGCCTGCCTGCCGGCAAGGCAGGGTGCGGCTTCCGATAGCCGCAGCCGTAAGCCGCCCTTACGGCATCGGGATAGAAAAGATAAAAACCGGCGGATACCTTGTTTCTTTTATAAACACACATAGCGATGGCTATAATACCAGCGAAACATCCCCATATAACTTAAATATGATAATCGTCTCAGCCGATTGGGACGGAAAAGGCCTGCTCTATTTCTTAGACAACGCGGCCTCGCGCCAGGGCCAATATATAGACGATTTCTCAAAGCCGTCTATAACATCGGATTGGCTTAATACATACGGGCTGGCATTCGTAAAAGACGGCAAATTAAACCTGCGGGCAGGGCCTTTTAAGAATGGGGCGGAGGCCTGGTTAGCGGGCACGCGCAACTGGAGCGATTGCGGCATCTCGGCTGAATTCAGGTTCAGGCGGGGAAGGCAGTTCTGGATATATGCGCGCTACAAGGACAACCAGAATTATATCCGCTTTGGCCAGGATGACGGCATCTTTTATCTCCAGCAGCGCCTTAAGGGCGGAAAGGTTAGCGGTATAAAATCAGGGGTATTAACAACGGCAGGCGCGGCGTTTAATAAGGTAAAGCTTATTGTAAAAGGAAGCTATTGCCTTGCTTATCTGGACGGTAAAAGGCTTTTTCGCCAGCCCCTGCCCATAGATGCCTCGCTTGATTACGGCAAGATAGGGCTTTCTGCCTGGGATAGCTCTCCCGGGCTTGCCCATTGCCAGATAGACGCCATAGAGGCCGGAGAGCTTAAAGGCGCCCAGTCAGATTACCCTGATTTAACCGCTGAGGCAGTAGAAGATATAAGAAAGATAATGGCAGGCGCAAAAATTAGTCCCAGCCTGCAGAGCTCATTTTACTATTTTGAGGACAATAAAGACCGAGCGGTTATGAAATGGCAGGAGAGGTTCAAATATAATCTCAGCCCTCAGCTGGCCCTGGAACCATCTTATGCCAGGGCGATTCTAAAGGGAGAGGGCATGAGTAAGATAGGCGAGAACGAATATTCATTAAGCGCGTATTATAAGGAAGGTTTTACCTCATTGAGGCTTGCTTATTTTTACAGGGATTTTTCTTCCGCAAATGAGGCGCATAATTTTCTGGCGGATTTGAAATTCCCGCTATTGTTTATAGATAGCGTTAACTTTATAAGCTCTTATGAAAATATAGAGACCGCAAAGGCGGTTCAGGCAAAGGCGAAGATGTTCAGGAATTCAGTCGCTTTATATAAAGAGCTTCCTTACAATTTTAGTTTTTATGGTAGATTTCAACACGCTGGCTATAATGACGACAATGAACGAAACACCGTAAAGGCCGAGCTATACTATCTTTTATTTAAGAAGCCAGACATCTCTGTTGGATATGAGTTTACCTATGACAATACAAAATTCTCATCCTCTAATTATTATTCTCCTGACAATCTGATAATGAATCAGGCCGGCCTACGGCTGAAGGAGAGCTTCTTTAAGCATAGA
>Ga0155962_180_pt1 | contig 2565 bp, 3 predicted proteins | sample RifCSPlowO2_02_FD_107616 | JGI IMG/M metagenome (GOLD analysis project Ga0155962, IMG submission 107616) | Omnitrophica WOR_2 bacterium RIFCSPLOWO2_02_FULL_45_28
TATCCGGAAAAGATTGCCCGCTGGAGAAAGCAGGCCCGGCTGAAGGCCTTAATGCCGGAGTTAACCTTAGATTATGATAAGACCGTAACCACAGCCTTAGGGGCAACCTACGACCGGGTGCAGGTCGGCCCCAGAGATTGGGGGTTGACGCTGAAATGGGATATCGGGGATTTGATTTTTAGCACTGAGCAGACTTCCATTGATGTGCGCTCGCGCCTGATGGTTCAATTGCGAGACGATATCTTAAGCGAAGTGACCCGCCTTTATTTTGAACGTAAGCGCCTGCAATTGGAATTAACCGAAAATACCCTAAAGACAAAAACCAGGAAAGAGAAAGAACTCCGGCTCCAGGAGCTCACCGCATTAATTGACGGCCTCACCAATGGCTGCCTCAGCCGCAGGCTGCAGGGCAGTTAATACTTACTCACCGCAGGAATTAATTGACTTCCGGAATAAGCAGAAAGAGGTTCTCCCGTCTGAGTGGCCGTTTAGGTAATCGTTTAGTAAACTAAACACGTGTTTATTAAACTAAACGATAATTTTTCACTTAATTGCAGCGTTATTTTTCTTTTGTAATGCAGATGTGTGTGGTAAAATAGGCATTACTGTGACAGCTAAAAATCTAACCAAAATTATAGGCACGTCTGAATCCACTACCGCAGAATGGAAACAATCCCTTTCCGAAATCAACGAAATAATCGAGACTGCAGTTGCTTTTACCAATACCGAGGGCGGAAAAATCTTTGTTGGTGTTTCCAAAACAGGTAAAGCTCTCGGAGTCCAAATCGGCAAGGGCACTATCGAGAATTTAGTCAATAAAATAGGCCAGCATACCGACCCAAAACTGCATCCAAAATAACTATAAAGAAAATTGACGGCAAAGAAATAATTGTCGTGGAGGTCAAAGAATCGCATGACCACCTGGTCCTTGCATTCGGCAGGCCTTATAAGCGCGTAGGGCGTTCGAGCCCCAGGATGAGCAAGGACGAATACGAGCAGCTAATTCTTGAGAAACATAGGGATGAGCCTGAGTTCGATAAATCTATATGCAAAGAGGCTAAGCTAAAAGATATAGACAATAAAAAAGTTGAAGCTTATCTGAAGCTAAGGGAGAAAAATAGGAATATATCTTCAAAGATAAAAATGCCCCTTAGTCAATTTTTGGTTAATATTAAGGCGGTCAGCAAGACAAAGCCTACTAATGCCGGTATTTTATTCTTCGCAAAAGACCCACTTAACTTTATCTTTCATGCCCAGTTAAGGCTGGTTAAAATCAAGGGCGTTAAAATATACGGCAATATTTTAGACAGACTGGATTGCGACGGCACCTTATGGGAGATGGTTGACCAGGCAGAGGAGTTTATCAGGAAAAATATAAGATTACTCGGGTTTAGAACTGATAAGAGCTTCAGGAGAGAGGATAAATTTGATTATCCTATCAAGGCATTAAGGGAGGCTATAATAAACGGTTTAATACACAGGGATTATTATAATTCAGCAGACGTAAGGGTATTTATTCTCGATGATAGGGTTGAAATAGTCAGCCCGGGTTCTTTTCCCGAAGGCGTAACCCCTGATAAACCAGAACATAAGCCGGTTAATAAACTTCTCTCAAAGCTGATGTATGACATAGGCTATATTGAGAAATACGGTTCAGGGATATATTTAGAAAATGACCTATGCGTAAAAAACGGCAACAAAAAGCCTGTTTATGAAATAAGCGCTGTTCAGACAAAGGTAATATTTAAATCCCAGGTTAAAGATGTTACGGTTGTCGAAGCTAATGAGGCTGTTTTAAGTCAGTTGAATGAAAGGCAAAAACAGTTTGTAATGTCGGGTACCAAGGACATTTCAAGAAAAGAATACTTAGAATTGGTCAAATGCGCTACAAGAACCGCGGCTGGAGATTTAAAGGATCTTCTGAATAAAAATATTGTGAAAAAGGTGGGGGGTGGCAAGTATCTTCGCTATGTAATCAGATAATTCTTGCGTGCATCTTGCGTGCATAAAACAGTTTCTTGGCCTTGAACGATTAGGTTTAGTAAAGAGACTAAGAGTCATGATGGGCGGTCTTTGGTAGCGTTGTCAGCCAGAAATCGCCTGCGGATTTAGTTTGACTTTTTATTTTCTAATGAGATAATAAAGCGGAGCTGCGCACCCATATCTAGAGTTTGCGTGGGCTCAACATTGATACTGTTGACATCGGTATATATTTTTGATATATATATGGCGAGGAAATACGCGGCTTAACCACCGCCGCCAGCCTTTGGGTAGTTGCGGTGAGTGGGTTTGAGGGAGGTGGCTATGGCGCTCAGAGACAGGCATAAAGCAGAAGAAAAGGTCCTTGATGTTGACGCGGCAATGTCGGGAAGCCTTGTGTTTCGCGATGCGGTAAACCTGAGAATCAACGGCAAGTTTGACGGCACCATGGAAACCAAAGGCACTTTAGTTATCAGTCAAACAGCGGCGGTGAATGCCCATATCGTCGGCGATGAGATTGTGGTCGCCGGCAGGTTAAAGGGTGAAATATTAGCCAAGCAAAGGCTTGTTCTTTTGCCTTCCGCG